>Ga0066256_1000406_pt1 | contig 130620 bp, 131 predicted proteins | sample ThiBio_1000_biof_FD_87107 | JGI IMG/M metagenome (GOLD analysis project Ga0066256, IMG submission 87107) | Wastewater bioreactor microbial communities from Cape Town, South Africa - Thiocy_expt_1000_biof (version 2) | ecosystem: Engineered > Bioreactor > Thiocyanate-remediating >...
TGATCCTGGCGTACCTGCGGGTACTTTTTGTCCGCCTGATTCTCTGGCTCGTCCGCAATGACATCGGCAACTCGCCGAACGCACTGCGGCTCGCCATCGTCACGAATTGAGTTGTTCAGGGCCGACTAATTAAACGACATGACGGGATATCGGCGCTGTATCCAGAGGTAGCCGATCTGGCGCCGGCTGCTCGAAACTGCTTTGCGGAGCAGCGTCAACAGCTCCGGACTACCGGTGGCACGTGGGGCCGAGTTCAATCCCGGATTACGTCCGGTCTGGAATGGAAGACGTGATAGAAAGTCGAGTGATGACAGTCGCTTGCCGGTATGGGTGTCGACAGGCTATGTCGACGGAACGGGTTTTATCCGTGAATACGATCCGAACCAAAACACGTTAGACGTCAGAGATCCATGTGTCCTCGTCAGCCAGATGATGCCTACAACGATACCGAATTCGAACAACTCGGTATCAGAGACTGCGCCCCGCTTTCGACCGGAATGCCGCGGCATTGGTTGCGCCACTCGGTTCGGGTAAGTGTCGGACTCATCTTTACGGGAAACAACTGCGTCTCCGGAGAATTCTTTGAATCGTTTGCAGTGACCTCCGTCGACGAAGCCATCGACAGGCTCATCGCGAACGAGGACTTGAATCTCCAGTACACCTTTACCGCAGAAAGCGTTCTGCCTCTTTGCGCCTTCGACGCTGACTGGCCCCTTTTCCGACGCTCAAAGGCGGCACGGAATCTCACGCCAAGAGTCAAGGTTCAAGGCACCGAACCGTGGACCCGGCAATGGGACAGAACACTGTTCGAAATCTATCGCCAGCCATACAACGATGACCCACTTGCCCGCAACAGGTGGGGTGGATATGGGGGAAGACCGGGAGGGCGCCTGTACCTCCGTGTGGGAGGGCGTTCGGCGGATCAGGCACTGAATGATTGGAGCAAGTGTGCAAAATCAGTTCGCGGTCTCTATCGTCGTGCAAAAAAGCTGCGCGACGCCTGACAACTCGTTCCAGTCGACGTCGCACTCGTCGCCTCGCGCGTCGAACGCAAGAGAAACACCGATCTATGAGCCACCGTCGTGTTGGCCTGATCTGGCGTTCTGTCATCAACGCATCGCGCTATCGCTGCGATGACGCGGCAGCGAATAAGTCAGCGTTTCCTTAGGCTGCAGCTACGGCGTCCCTCGTGAGAAAAACCATGAGAACTTTCATTGCGTATTGCTTTGGCTTCCTTGGGTTCCTACTTCAAGGAGGCGCAGTAATTGGCCTCCCTGTTTACGTATTATTTTTTGGTGGGTCGTCATGGTTGATGCTTGCATTTTTCCCGCTCGGCTTCGCTGGAATGATTCCTCTGGGGATAATGTCTTCGATGCTTAAACGGAATGAGATCGAATCCACTGCGCCCTAATACCTAATTCAACACGGACCGTTGCAAGCGTCGCTTTACGTTACATGCAAGGTCCGGTTACTTCAAATGCTAGGATATTATTGTCGTACCACCACCTAAAGGAGATTTGGATGGACTTGGAAAGCGCAATCGGAAAACATGCTGAATGGAAAGTGAAACTTCGCGGGGCAATTTCCAATAAAGGAAAATTGGATGCGGCGACTATTTCAAAAGACAATTGCTGCGAGCTTGGGAAGTGGCTGCATGGCGAGGCCAAAGCAAAGTTTGGAAGTTTGTCCAGCTATGGGGCATGTGTTTCCAAACACGCGGCATTTCACGTAGAAGCTGGAAAAGTTGCTGCAACCATCAATGCCGGGAGATTTCCAGAGGCTGAAGCCATGCTTGGGCCAAGCACTCCCTACAACGCTGCATCCAATGCGGTTGGCGTCGCCATCATGGGGTTGAAGAAAGAGGCCAGACTGTGATTGCCTGGCGTGTCGGTCAACCGGACAGGGCACGGAAGTGAGGACGCTGCTCATTATCGTCGCAATCGTGGTCGTCGGATGGTACGGCAACAACTTGTACAAGCAATATAGTTACGCTCGCATGGGTACACTCGAGAGACAGCCGGCATCTGTCAACACCCGGCCAGATGCATCGCAAAGTGCCTACCGCTGCGACGGCAGAACGTATTGCTCGCAAATGACCTCATGCGCAGAGGCTACATTCTTCCTTCAGAACTGCCCAAATGTAAAAATGGACGGTGACGGAGATGGAGTGCCCTGTGAGCGTCAATGGTGCAGTTCTTCTTAGGGTGACGAAGAGGCAAGCCGTCATGGACGTCGGCGTCGCGGGTAGCAACTCATCTACTTTGTTTCATTTTCGGGTTGCAGCGACATACGCTTGCGACGGGTGAAGCCAGACCTTCCCATCGAGCGGATGTCTTCCGGCAAGGCGGCTTCGCGCCGCCCTCGCATCTCGCAACCCGAGGAGCCCATCGTTGAATAAGGGAAGGCTCGAAGCGTTCAGCGATGGCGTCATTGCCATCATCATCACCATCATGGCCCCGGTTGCCCTCACGTTAAACGTTATGTTGTTGAAGGCGATAGCTTCTTGCGCGAACTACGCAATGTAGCTACAATGTGACATGGAGTTCACTTGGCACGAACCAAAGCGTGCGAGCAACCATGCGCGAGCATGGTCTGGACTTCGTCGATGCCGAGAGCGTCTTCGAGGGACTGACCTTCACGTTCGAAGACGATCGGTTCGAGTACGGTGAACGTCGTTTCGTCACGCTGGGACTCCTGGCAGGAGTGCCGGTGTCGATTGCCCACACCGAGACCGAGCATGAAATCCACATCATCTCCTTCCGTAAAGCGACAAGGCGTGAAGCGCAGCGCTACTTCCATGAAGTCACAGACTGATTGGTCGCGCCTGTTTGATCCTTCGGACAAGGCGAAGCCGACGGCGGAGCATCCCGAGGCAGACCTTGGAAAGGTGGTGCGCGGCATCGTTCGTCGCGGATTGAAGCCTGCTCCCCCGAAGACTTTGATCTCGCTCCGATTGGACGAGGACGTGATCGAGTGGTTCAAGGCGCAAGGCCCTGGGTACCAGACGCGGATCAATGCTGTGCTGAGAGCATTCCGCGACGCATCTGCATGACAGGTTGCTCAAGCGGACAGCGCGCCTACGGCGCGCCGCCGCTTGGCGCCGACTCCAGGTTATTCTTGCCGTACCACCACCCAAAGGAGATCTTGATGGATTTGGAAAGCGCAATCGGAAAACATGCCGAATGGAAAGTGAAGCTTCGCGGGGCAATTTCCAATAAAGGGAAATTGGATGCGGCGACTATCTCGAAAGATAATTGCTGTGAGCTGGGGAAGTGGCTGCATGGCGAGGCCAAGGCGAAGTTTGGAAACTTGTCCAGCTATGGGGCATGTGTTTCCAAGCACGCGGCGTTCCACGTAGAAGCTGGAAAAGTTGCTGCAGCCATCAATGACGGGAGATTTCCCGATGCTGAGGCCATGCTTGGATCAGGCACTCCCTACAATGCCGCATCCAATTCAGTTGGCGTCGCCATCATGGGGCTGAAGAAAGAGGCCAGGCTGTAGTTGTCCGACCTGTCGGTCAACCGGACAAAGTCATGTGTGTCAACGTAAGTAGCGCCTGATTTCTCCAGAAAAACGCCTCATCGGCAAGGCGGCTTCGCGCCGCCCTCGCACCTGGCAACCTCAGGAGCCCATCGTTGAATAAGGGAAGGCTCGAAGCGTTCAGCGATGGCGTCATTGCCATCATCATCACCATCATGGTCCTGGAGATGAAGGTTCCGCACGACGCTTCGTTCCAGGGTCTCGTCGGGCTTCTGCCGGTGTTCCTGAGCTACGTGCTGAGTTTCATCTACGTCGGCATCTACTGGAACAATCACCACCACATGCTTCAGGCCAGCACCAGGGTGAATGGCTCGGTCCTCTGGGCCAACCTGCATCTCCTGTTCTGGCTGTCGTTGTTCCCTTTCGCAACCGGATGGATGGGCGAAAATCACTTCGCCCCGCTACCGTCCATCGTCTATGGAGTCGTCCTTCTCGCTGCGGCGATCGCCTACTGGATGCTCCAGCAGTGCATCATTTCGGCCGAGGGCGAAGGATCCAGGCTGCGCCGTGCGATCGGAAGGGATTGGAAGGGCAAGCTTTCGCCGCTTCTGTACCTGACTGCGATCCTGCTCACCTTCGTGAGGCCGTGGCTCGCGCAGACGATCTACGTCCTGGTGGCCCTGATGTGGCTCGTTCCAGACAGGCGAATCGAGTCCGGTTTTCGCGGTGACGCCTGACGAGTTGTTGCGACCGCCTCCGCCAACACCACTTCCCACCGATCCACCCGTACCGAATCCAGGTACTGTGGCGGCGTCTGCTCGCGTGTGCGCACCATCACTGCAGTGACCCTCGCGGCGTATTCGCCGTTGGGCAGGCCGGCACCCTTCGACAACCGCCCGACCGTGCGTCCATCACCGGTTTCGAGCATGCCGTCGACGATGCGCAGCCGATCCCCCGTTCCAAGCGCCGCGAGGTCGGCATGCACGCGATGCGACTGCGGATGTCGGCCGGCGAACCCGAGATCGACGTCGGACGGGCTCAGCGCGAGACAGCGCGTCTGCAGTTCCGGCCGGAACGGCGGCACCGCCTCGGGGCGAAGCGCCACGACCGTATCGACCTCATGAAGGTCGGCGAGCAACCCCTCCGGGTTCCGCTGCCGGCGGAACACCGTCAACGTCTCCCTTGCCCGCGTCATCGCGACGTACAGCAGTCGCCGTTCGTCGTCTCCGCTTCCCCAGTCGTCGCAGTCCATCACGATGACGTGCCGGAATTCGAGTCCCTTGGCCCGATGCGCGGTCATCAGTCGTAGCGCGTCGACCGCCCCGTCGCGACGGGCGGTGCCCGCGCTCTCGAAGAACCAGTCGGCCACCTCGCGCAGCGGCAGTTTCGCCTTCGGATACGCGAGCATCAGGTCCAGGCCTGCCGCGCACAGATCCTGCCAGGTGCAATTGGCGGGCCGTGCGCGCAGGCGCTTGCGCAACCAGCGCACGAGCGCCGCCACCGGCAGCAGCGGCCGGCGATACCCGAGCACCACATCGAGCAGGTGCCGCCCCTCGCGGGTCTGCATCACCGAGATTTCTGCAGCCGCGTCGCGCGCCATCGAGCAGCGGATGCCCTCGATCTCGCAGAGCGCGCGCAGCGGCTCGAGCGATTCGTGTGTGCGTGCGAGCACGGCGATGTCGCCGAGTGCGGTTCGCGGATCGAGCCCGCGGATGCGAGCGATCTCCTGGGCGACGAGCTGCGCCTGGCGGTTCGCGTCGGCGGGGGTGTCGATCAGCCGCACCCGCCCGCCGTACTGCGCATCGAGCGCGCTCCAGCGTCCGCCGGCCGGATCGTCGGCACGCCGTGCATCGATGCGGATCGGGTGGTCGACCTTCATCCGGTCACGCGCCGGCTGGATGACGTGATTCGCCGCGCCGATGATGTGCTGCGTCGAGCGGTAGTTCTCGACGAGCCAGGAGACTTCCGCATCGTAGTCTTCACGGAAACGCCGGATGAATTCGACGTTCGCACCGTTGAACGCGTAGATGTTCTGGTCGTCGTCGCCGACGGCCATGATGCTCAGGCGCCCGTCGCCGTCGGGCAGGCGCCGGCCGGCGAGCGCACTGACCAGCGCGTACTGCTCGGCGTCGATGTCCTGGTACTCGTCGACGAAGATGTACTCGTAGCCGGCGAGCAACCGGTCGCGTGCTTCGTCGGCGTCGGCGAAGGCTTCGGTGCGGCCTTCGAGCAGGTCGACGGCGTCCGAGAGCAGCCGCGCGAAATCGATCGTGGCGCCGCGCAGGTCGGCGCCCGCGAGGCTCGTGCCCGTCAGCCGCAGCGCCAGCGCGTGGTGCGTCATCACGGTGACGCCGCGCGCGTCGTCGCCGACCAGCACGAACAGCCGCCGGCGCAACTCGGCCGCCGCGCTGCGGTTGAAGGCGAGCGCGATGATGCGCGTCGGCGCCACGCGCCGCACACGCAACAGCCACGCGATGCGGTGCACGAGCACGCGCGTCTTGCCCGATCCCGGCCCGGCGAGCACCAGGTGGTTGCCGTGGTCGGGTTTCGTCACCAGCCGCTGCTGCGCGGGGTTGCCCAGCTTGTCGACGATGCGGCGGTACGATTCGGCCGTGGTCGCGAGCTCGATGAGCTCGGTGCGTCCGGCGAACCATTCCTTGACGAAGCGCCGGCGCGGCCAGGTGAAGTACGCGGCGGTGAGCGCGAGCGCATCGGCGATCTTCTGCGCGCCCCGCTTCGCGTACTCGTGCATCACGTGCGTCTGGAACGTGCGTTCGCGGTAGTGCTCCTGCAGCGGTGCGAAGTCTTCCTTGCGGAAGCGCCGCTTCGCCTCCGACGCGTTCAGCTCGATCGTCATCGCCGCGCGGAACACGGTGCGGCCCTTGTCGAGCTGGATCACGTCGTTCTCGTGCAGGTAGAGCAGCGCGTGTTCGAGGGCGGCCGCGGGGTCGCGCAGGCTGGTGCGCAGCGCGAGATCGGCATCGAGCGCATCGAGCAGCTCCTTGGCCTTGCACTCGACCAGCACGTTCGCCTGGCGCGTGTCGGGCGGCAGCCGGGCGAGCAGCGCGGCAAGCACGACGCGTGCCGCCGCCTGGCGCTTCTCGCAGATCTCGCGGATCTCGCGCCAGCCGCGATATAGCTCGATGCGCAGGCTGTCCGTGCCGACGCGCCGTACCTGCATCGATGCGCGCCGACTCGCATCGGAGCCGAAGGATTCGGCAAGCGAGCGCAGGCACTTGTGCAGCCGGGCGGGATGGACGTCCGCATGCCCCACCGGCAGGTCCAGGCGCCGCCGCAGCTCCGAGCACATCGCGCGCACCCCCAGCAGTTGCGGCGCGTCGTCGATCGCCGCGTCGGGGGCGAACTCGGACATCAGGTCGAGCAGCGCGCGCTCGAAGCGCACGAGCCGCTCGAAGGCACGGTCGGACGCACCCTGCACGCCCTTGCTCACCAGCGCGGTCAGGCCGAGATCATTGGCGAGGATGTCCAGCTGCTCGAGCCCGCACAGGATGCGGAAGCAATCCTTGTGATCGATGCCCGCCGCGAGCTGCAGGTCGTCGGTGCTCAGGCCCTCGGGCGTCTCGCAGCGATACAGCGCGGCAGCCACCGCCTCGTAGCGTTCGCGCTCCTCGTGCTTCAGCGATGCGGCGCGGATGCGGCTGATCGCCTCGGCCAGCGTCGGAATGCGCAGGCTCGCCGGGAAGACGCGGCTGTGGTTCTCGTTGCGCTTCAGGAAGCCGCTGCGCTCGAGCCAGGCGACGGCCGTCTGCACCTTCGTCGCGGCGTCGCGCCCGGCGACGTCGATCTCGACGCCTTCCGCATCGAGCAGCAGCTCTTTCGCCGACACCACGATCTCGTCGCTGCGGAAGCGCTGGGCGCGGCGACGGATGCTCCTGAGCAGCCCGGCGAAGTCGCGCTGGTTCAACTGCGAGCGGGCGGCCAGGCGGAACTGCGCCTCGACGTCCTGCTCGGCGAAGAGCAGCACGCACCTGGCGGGGTGGCCGTCGCGGCCCGCGCGGCCCGCCTCCTGCAGATAGTTCTCGAGCGAGCCGGGGATGTCGGCATGGACGACGACGCGCACGTCGGGCTTGTCCACGCCCATGCCGAAGGCGTTGGTGGCGACGATGACGTCGAGCCCGCCCGCGATGAAGTCCTGCTGGATCTTCTTCTTCTCGCCGGGGTCGAGCCCCGCATGGAAGTGCCGGCAACGCATGCCCGAGCGTGCGAGCTGTTCCGCCCATATCTCCGTATGATCGCGCCTCGCGCAGAAGACGATACCCGCGCCGCCGTTGCGCAGCTCGCGCGCGAGGATCTCCTGGATGTGCTGCCCCTTCTCGGCGTCGCGCACCGGCATGACGACGTACTCGAGATTCGCGCGCTCGTGTCCGCCCGGGAGGTACTGCAGCTCTACGCCGAGCTGCTCGCGGAAGTGATCGATCAGGTCATCGACGACATCGGGCTTGGCAGTGGCGGTGAAGCAGGCCACGGGCGCCGCCTGCTCGGCGAAGTGCTCGCGGATGAAGCGCGCGACGTACAGGTAATCGGTGCGGAAATCGTGGCCCCACTTCGAGAGGCAATGCGCCTCGTCGAATACCCAGGTGGCAATCTGCCGCAGCCGGATCGCCTCGACGAAGCGCCGGTTGCGGAACTGCTCGGGCGAGACCAGCACGATGCCCGCGTCGCCCATCCGGATCTTCTCGAGCGTGACCTTGCGCTCGGGCGACGTGAGCAGGCCGTTGATCGTGACCACGCACTGCACGCCGTGCGCCACGAGGTTGTCGACCTGGTCTTTCATCAGCGACTGCAGCGGCGAGACGATCACCGTGAGCTTGCCGCTGCGCCAGTAGTGCGCGAGGGCCGGCAGCTGGTAGCAGATCGACTTGCCGCCGCCGGTGGGAAGGATGGCCAGCAGGCTGCGACGTTGCAGGCCTGTCTCGACGATGTCGCGCTGCAGCGACCCGCCGGTGGCGTTGGCAGGCTTCGCGCGAAAGGCGTCGAGCTGGAAGTGCTGCAGCAGCAGCGATTCGGGGTCGTGCTGCTGGCGGCAGTACCGGCATTGCGGGTTGCTGCAGTCGGTTTCGCGCAGCTCGCGGATCAGCGTGCCGACACCAGGGTGGGCCGCGTGCACCCACGGCGGCAACACCGAGTTGCCACCGGCCACGCGCAGCCAGGCGAGCGCGTAGGCGATCGGCCAGCGCAGCCCGGTGTCGCCGGCGAGGTCGTCCTGAACGAGGCGATCCAGGCGCGTCTCGCAGCACAACAGCGGGAAAGCGCCGCGCACGGCAGTTTGCGTCTCGGCGAGCGTCGGCGGCGGGGCTTCGCGCAGGCTGCCGAAGAGCCGGGCGAGCGCCGGGTCGTCGTGCAGCAGGAAGTGCAGGACGCCGACCCAGCCGGGATCGACGAGGTGCAGTCGGGCGAACTCGTGCAGTTCGTCGGCCAGCAACTCGAGGGCGAGGTGCGCGTCGCCCACCGGATCGTTGCGGCTGTCCGAGACGAGCTTGTAGTCCTTGACGAGCCGGTGGTACGGATTGCGCGGAAAGGCGAGTGGCGAGAGCTCGAGCGTATCGACGACCGGGAGATGCAGCCCATCGAGGCCGGGCAACTGCGCAGCGAGTGCGGGAAGGTCGTGACGGCGCAGGTTGTGGCCGACGAGGATGCCGGCGCCGGCGGCGTAGGCGTTCAGGCGCCGGGCGACGGCTTCGCGCCCGCCCGGCGGCACGGGCGCGTCGAAGATCGCCTCGCGATCGGAGCGCACGGCGGCGAGGCGGAAGATGCGGTTGCCTTCGCCGGGGTGGGACTCGACGTCGATCGACAGGAACGCGACGCCGGCGGGCAGGGGCCGGGAGGCAACGTGAGGTACCGGGTCGAGGAGACCCGAGCCGGGGTTCATGGCGTTGCGTCTGCGGCAGGATCCACGAAGGCAAGCGCCTCCCGCGGCCCCACGCCACGGGCTTGCGAGTCAACAGGGTACCCGCTTACGAGCCGGGTTGTCGCCGATCTTCGGAAGTGGCAGACCCTGCGCCTGGATGAAAAGACGCTACGCCGGCTCAGACATATCGCTGTCGATCAGCAGACCTCCGTTTCGGCATGGGTCGGGAATCTGGTGACCCGAGCCGTGGCCGAGTTGGACAGTTTCGAGCCGGCTCGGCGGCGCGCGCTTCAGGCCATGAAGCAGCCGCTGCCGGTTCGAGAGGGGCCGCTGAGCCGCGAGCAGGCCCATGAACGTTGAGGTATTCGTCGATACCCACCTGCTGTACTACGCGAACACGGATTCACCGGATCCGCGCCATGCTCGCGCACGCGAGCTTGTCGAATCCCTGTGGGGCGAACCGGGGAAGGCCGCGATCAGCGTGCAGGCGCTGCAGGAACTGCACGTCAATCTGGTTCGAAAGGGAGGGCTCGATCCTTCCGCCTCGTGGCGGCGGGTGAGCGACTACCTGGCCTGGAAGGTGATCGACAACGACCGCTCCCTGCTCGCTTCGGCTTTCGACGTGCAGACGCGCTGGAAGCTGAGCTACTGGGATAGCCTGATCGTTGCCGCCGCTCAGCGCTCGGGCGCCCCCGTGCTGTGGTCCGAAGATCTGGCCGACGGGCGGGGTTACGACGACCTACGAGTCCTGAACCCGCTGTCTGCACGATGACCAGCATCACGTGAACGCCGGCCTGCCTTCTGGCAACGCCTGCTCCTCCGGGGTGAAATCGAGATCCACAGTCAGTTTTCGCCGAAGTAGTCCGAGATCGTGACCCAGCGTCCGTTGCGAATCTCGGCCAGGCGGGCACGGTTCGATCCCAGGCGCTTGGTGGGCGAGAACGTCATTTCCGCGCTTCCGAACATGTCGGAAGGGAATTTCGTCCCCTCGATCGCGGCGATCAGGGACTCGGTCGTCAGGTTGGGTCCTGCCTTCTCCAGGGCCGTGATCAGCGCGTCTGCGTTCGTGTACCCATAGACTGCGTGCATCGCCGGGTCCTCGCCGAACTTCGCCTTGTATCGCCCGATCCATGCGCGCACCGGCTCGGAAGCCGAATCCGCATAGGGCACCGCAACGGTGTGTGCCGCCATGATGCCGTCCATCGCAGGGCCGCCCAGCTTGTGGATCTGGTCGAAGTACAGGCTGGTCGTGCCCAGGAAGACGGGATTGAAGCCGGCCTTCCTCGATTCGGAGACCGTCCCGATGGTCTCGCGCACCACGGTGCCCAGCACGACGAGATCGCAGCCCGCGCGGGCCATGCGCCCGACCTGCGAGGAGAAGTCGGTTGCCCCGCGCTTGTACGAGGTCTTCTCGGCCAGTTCCATGTTGATGGTCTTCAGGCCGTCCTCGGCTCCCTTCACGTGCTCTTCGCCGAGGTCGTCATCCTGATAGATGATGCACGGCTTCTTCACCCCCTTTTGCTTGACCACCAGGGGAAGCGCCTGGCGTATCTGGTCATAGTAGGGCGCGAACGACGCGAACTTCAGCCGGTGCACCGGGTCGAACATCTGCCGCGCCGGGCTGAAGGGAAAGAGGTTGATGATGTTGCGTTCGAACAGGAGCGGCATGACCGCGACATTGGTCGCCGTGCCGAGGTGTCCCAGCATCAGGAAGATCCTGTCCTGGTCGAGCAGCTTGTGCGTTGCGAGGATGGTGCGCTTGGGATCGTAGCCGTTGTCTTCCACCACGAACCGGATCTTGCGCCCATGCACGCCGCCTTTTTCATTCTGCTCGTCCAGTCGCATCTGCATGCCGTTGCGACTCGCCTTTCCGAGGGCCGCGATCGGGCCGGACAGGTCCTGGATGGTCCCGATCACGATTTCGTTCCTGCTCACCCCTTGTGTCTGGGCCGGGGCGGTGCCATGCGCGAGGGCGACGGCAGCCGCGATCGCCACGATTCTCCAGTTCATGAGTCTCCTCCTGTCACATGCGAGTTATGAAACAACCTCTGAATACATCGACTCGATGAGAGCCGCGTACTTCTCGTTCACGAGTTTCCGCTTCAGCTTCATCGTCGGCGTGAGCTCTTCGTCCTCCGCCGTCAATTCGGACTCGATCAATCTGAACGCCTTGATCTGCTCGACCCGCGCGAACCTGGCGTTGACGCGCGCGACCTCGCCCTGGATCAGGTCCAGCACCTCGGGGGCGCGCGTGAGGCCCGAGTAGCCGGAGTACTCGACGTTGCGGTCCTGCGCGAACTTCTCGACGTTCTCGTGATCGATCATCACCAGCGCGGTCACGAAAGGGCGCCGATCGCCGATCAGCACCGCGTCCGTGATGTAGGGCGAGAACTTCAGCTCGTTCTCCAGCTCGCTCGGGGTGATGTTCTTTCCACCGGCCGTGATGATGATGTCCTTCATCCGGTCGGCAATGGTCACGTATCCGTCGGCGGAAATGCGCCCGACGTCACCCGTATGGAGCCAGCCCTCGGCGTCGATGGCTTCGGCGGTCTTCTCGGGCAGGTTCAGGTAGCCCATGAACACGAAGTCTCCGCGCAGCAGGAGCTCGCCTTCGTCGGAGAGCTTCACTTCGACGCCGTGGAGCGGCTTTCCGATCGTTCCCGGGCGCAGCGCCAAAGGGGGATTCAGCGTCCCCATGGCGGTGCTCTCGGTCTGCCCCCATCCCTCCAGCATCGGAATGCCGAGCGCCAGGTACCAGCGGATCAGGTCGGGTGAGATGGGGGCCGAACCGGTCATGAGGAAGCGGGCGCGGTGGATGCCGATCGTCTTGCGCACGTTGTCGAGTGCCAGCCAACGAGCCAGCCGGTAGCGAACCTCGAGGAGCAGGGGGACCGGGCGCCCTGCCAGCACGCAGTCCACGACCGCGTGGCCCTGGGCGATTGCCCAGCGGTACAGCCATCGATGAGGCCGGACCGCCTCGGAGACGGCGATCGTGATGGCCGAGTAGAACTTCTCCCAGATCCTGGGCACGGCCAGGAACACCGTCGGGCTGATCTCCCGGACGTTCTCGGGAACGGTGTCGGGGTTCTCGACGAAGTTGAGCACCGTGCCGGTGTACAGCGCGAAGTACGCTCCGAACTGGCGCTCGACGATGTGGCAGAGGGGCAGGAAGGCCATCCTCGAATCGCGCTCGTCCTGGGGGATGCTCTTGTTGAGGGACGGCCACTGGCACACCAGGTTGCGGTGGCTGAGCATGGCGCCCTTGGGCTTGCCCGTGGTGCCGGAGGTGTAGACCAGGATGGCGAGGTCCTCGGCCGCGCGTGAGAGACGCCTGCGATCGAACTCGCCGGGATGGGCGCGATCGAACTCCTTGCCGAGGTTCCGCAGCGCCTCGAGGCTCATGGCCTGCGGGTCGGAGAACCGGCCCAGTCCGTCCAGATCGAAGATCACGATCTTGAGGAGCGCGGGCAGGCGGTCCCGGATCTCCAGGATCTTGTCGAGCTGCTCGTCGTCTTCCACGAATACCACGCGCGTATGCGAGTCATCGCACAGGTATTCGCACTGGGCGACCGAGTCGGTCGGGTAGATGCCCGACGTCACCAGGCCGGCGCACAGGGCGCCCAGGTCCGCGAAGAGCCATTCCTTGCGCGTGTTGGACAGGATGGACGCGACCTCGCCGGGTTGCAGGCCGAGGGCCACCAGCCCCATGGCGGTCTCCCGCACCGCGGCGCCGAATTGGCTCCATGTCGCTTCGCGCCAGATGCCGAGTTCCTTCTGCCGCAGGGCGACCCGGGATCCGCGCGCCTGCACCGCGTTCCAGAAGACCTCCGGCACGGTGTCGCCGGCAATGACGATCTCGTCGATGGGCCGGATCCGGGCGATGTTCCAGAGCATGTGTCGTCCGACAGTGAGGGTTCAGCGCCAGGTCTTCTTTCGCTTCCAGCGGCGTTCGCCGCGGATGCCCGCTTCTCTCATGCCGAGGTAGAACTCCTTGATGTCCTCCTTCTCGCGCAGGCGTTCGCACCGGTCTTCGGCGACGACTCGGCCGTTCTCCAGCACGTAGCCGTGGTCGGCCACGTTGAGGGCCACGTTGGCGTTCTGCTCGACGAGCAGGATCGTCGTGCCGCGTTCCCTGTTCACGCGGATGACGATCTCGAAGATCTCGATGGTCAGCTTCGGGGACAGGCCGAGACTGGGTTCGTCGAGGAGGATGAGCGACGGCGCCGCCATCATCGCGCGCGCAATCGCCAGCATCTGCTGCTGCCCGCCGGAGAGCAGCTGCGCGGCTTGCGCGCTGCGCTCTCTCAGGATGGGGAAGTAGCCGTAGGCTGCCTCGAGATCGCTGGCGATCCCGGCGCGGTCCTGGCGCGTGTATGCCCCCATCATCAGGTTGTCGCGCACCGACAGCAGCGGGAAGATGTCGCGGCCTTCCGGTACATGGGAGATCCCGCGCCTCACGATGTACGCCGGGTCCATGCCGGTGATGTCGCGGGAGCGGAACTCGATCTTCCCGCGCGACGGCTCGACCATGCCCGATATCGTCTTGAGGATGGTCGATTTCCCGGCCCCGTTGGAACCCAGCACGGCGACGATCGTCCCCGGCGATACCTGCAGGCTCACGCCCCTGATCGCCTTGACCGGGCCGTAGGCGCTCTCCACATTGGAGAGCTTCAGCATCGACTCGCTCATGGGCGGGCTCTGCGCAAGGCGAGCACCTCGTCGCCCTTGCCGAGGTAGGCCTCGATCACGCCGGGATGAGCCTTGACCTCGTCGGGCGTGCCCAGTGCCACGCGCTCGCCGTAGTTCATGGCGAGGACCCGGTCCGAGACCCGGGAGACGAGCGACATGTCGTGTTCGACCATCAGGATCGCGATGCCCAGTTCCTCCCGGATGTCGTCGATCCAGAACGCGAGGTCGTTGGTCTCCTCGGTGTTGAGGCCCGAAGAGGGCTCGTCGAGCAGCAGCAACCGCGGTTCGAGGCACAGTGCCCGGGCCAGTTCGACCACCTTGCGCACGCCATAGGGAAGTCCCGCGATGACGGTGTCCCGGTAGTGCTGGAGGTCGAGGAAATCGATGATCTCCTCGACCTTCGTCCGGGCGGCGCGCTCGGCCTCCCGGACGGAATGCGTGAAGACGAGGTGCTGCCAGAAATTCCCGTGCCGGCGGGTGTGGCGGCCGATCAGCAGGTTCTGCAGCACGGTGGCGTGCTGGAACAACTCGATGTTCTGGAAGGTGCGGGCGATCCCAAGCCCGGCGATGCGGCTCGGCTTCATGTCCGTGATGCAGTGGCCGTCGAAGTGGATGTCGCCCGTGGTCGGCTGGTAGAGGCGACTGATGAGGTTGAGGAGCGTCGTCTTGCCGGCTCCGTTGGGCCCGATGAGCGTGAAGACCTCGCGGGGCCGGACATCGAAGCTGATGCCTCGCACGGCGGCCAGGCCGCCGAAGCGCACGCCCAGATCGTCGACGGACAGAAGGGCACTCATGCGTTCACGCGAGCCGCTCGGTCTTCTGGAAGGTCCTCTGGCGCTTTGCATGGCCCTTGCGGTACAGCGGGGCCAGCTCGAACCAGGTGCGCAACTTGACCCAGCGTCCGTAGATGCCGGTGGGCTCGAACAGCACGAACGCCATCAGCACCAGGCCGTACAGCACCGACTGCAACCCGACGGTCTGGCCGATGGCCGGCGGCAGATAGTCCTTGGCGAGCGCGATCACCTGCGGCGTCAGGATGAGGAAGATCGATCCGAAGAACGCTCCGTGCACCGAGCCGAGTCCTCCAATCGTGACGATCAGCAGCAGGTCGATCGACTGGACGATGCCGAACTGGTCCGGCGTGATGAAGCGGAGCAGGTGGGCGCTCAGTGCACCTCCGAGTCCGGCGAGGGCCGCGGAGACGGCGAAGGAGAGCGTCTTGTAGTGTGCGAGATCGATGCCCATGCTCTGCGCGGAAATCTCGGAGTCGCGGATCGCGACGAACGCGCGACCCGTGGGCGATCTCAGCAGGTTCAGGATCCCGAGCGTGGCCAGAACCGAGAGCAGCAGGCAGATGTAGTAGAAGACCAGCGGAGAACCGGTTTCCCAGCCGAACAGGTCGATCCCTCCGACTGCCAGTCCGTGGTTGCCGCCCGTGACGCTTTCCCATCGCACGAGCGCTTCCTGCACGATGAAGGCGAAGGCGAGAGTCGCAATTGCCAGATAGATGCCCCGCACGCGCAGGGCCGGCAGGCCGACCACGGCTCCGACGACAGCCGAAGCCGCCATGGAAGCCGCCAGCGCGAGCGGGAACGGCCATCCCTTGGCGGTCAGCACCGCCTGCATGTAGGCTCCCACGCCCATGAATGCGGCGTGGCCGATCGAGTACAGGCCCGTGTACCCGGAGAGCAGCATCAGCCCGAGGCCGACGATGCCGTAGATCATCGCCATGGTGATCAGCGACGACCAGTAGTTGGGCAGGACGAGCGGGGCGGCCGACAGGAAGGCCAGGAGCAGGCCGTACCAGAGGACATGCCCGGAGTGCCTGGCCAGGCGGATGTCCTGGTCGTAGGAGGTCTTGAAGAGGAAACGCATGCTCCGGCTCCGCCCTCAGACCTTCTTGCGGAACTGCCCGCCGAACAGGCCGCTGGGCCTGATCATCAACATGATCAGCACGACGACATAGGCCGCGATGTCCTTGAAGCCTTCGGGCAGCGTGTAGCCTGCGAGCGACTCGATGACCCCGATGGTGATGCCGCCCACGACCGCACCGGGAAGGCTCGCCATGCCGCCGACCACCGCCGCCGGAAACGCCTTGAGGCCGATGAACCCCATGTTGGCGTCGATCATCACGATGGGTGCCAGCAGCAGCCCGGCGAGCGCGGCAACGCCGGCGGCCATGCCCCACACGAGTCCGTTGAGCCGCCGGACCGGAATGCCCATGTAGTAGGCGGCGGCCTGGCTCTGCGAGGCCGCCTGCATGGCGATTCCGATGCGGGTGAAGCGGAACATCAGGAACAGCAGCAGGCACAACACCGCGGTCGCGGCCAGGACCACCAGACGCTCGACTCCCATGACCAGGCCGCCGACCGCCACGCTCTGGTCCCGGTACGGAACAGGGAGCGCCTGCAATTCGGTTCCCAGCCCGGGGATCATCAGGACGACTCCGCGGGCGACGTAACCGATGCTCAGGGTCAGCATGACGATCGAGAACGTGGGTTCGCCCAGGAGGGGGCTGATGGCCACGCGTTCGACGAGAAAGCCGAACGCCACCATCGCGGCCAGGGCGGACGGTATGGCCAGCCAGTAGGGGAATCCGAGCACCGTGATCAGGACCAGCCCCAGGAAGGCACCGAGCATCATCAGCTCGCCCTGCGCGAAGCTGATCGTTTCCGTCGCCTTGTAGATGAGCACGAAGCCGATCGCGACCAGGCCATAGATGCAGCCCTGCGCAACGCCGTTGAAAACCTGCTGAAGCAGCTGCACCTTCTCCCCCGCCGCCCGCCTGCGCAGCCGCGCGGCGATCGATCTTTCCGATCCGGCTCTCCAACCGATCGTTCATATTGACTACTGATCGGTTGTTTGTCAACTGCCGACGACGAAGCCACGGTCGCCGCTGCCTGGCCGGACCATGGCGGGAGGTGGGATCAACGAAACAGCGGCCCGAAGGGGCCGCACTGTGGGGAGCGTCGCTACGTTACTGCATCGATGCGTTGCAGGCCCGGCGAGTGTGTCCGGGCCCTATTTCGCGGGGAGCGTGAACAGCCCCGCCTCCGTGAGGATCCGGCCCACGTCGGCAGGCAATTCCTCGGCGAACGACGGGCTCAGCATGCGTGCATACATCGCGCTCATGGCCTCCGCGACCTGCTCCCCCGTCCAGGGCCCGTCGGGGTCATACCATTTGGTGATCCAGGCCAGCCCGCCGGTGATGAGGAACGACACCAGCTTGGGGTCGCACGGAACGATGGACCGGTCGCGTATGCCGGCGGCGATCCAGCGGCGGAATTCGTGATCCAGCGCGCTGCGGGCAGCGAGAATTTCCTCCGCCTGCTCCGGAGCAAGCGCCCCGTCCTCGAGGACGATGAAGGTCACCATCGGGGAGCGCGTGATGGCGGAAACATAGTTGAAGACCATCTTCCGGATCTTGCCGAGCCAGGTGTCCTCGGCCATCGCCTGATCCTGGGCCGCCTTCGCGGCCTCTATCGAACGCACGTGGACCTTGTAGAGAAGCTCCCGCTTGTCGGACACGTAGTTGTAGAGGGATGCCTTCGTGATCCCCAGATCGTTCGCGAGATCGGCCAGCGACGTGCCGTGATATCCGTGCTTGTTGAACCAGTGCGCCGCGGTTTCGTACAGCACCTGCTCCTTCAACTCCCTCTGCTCCTGCCTGCCCGGAACCCGCTTCTGCCACGCGGCCGGCCTGGGTGCGCGGCCGGTGCGATCGTCCGCGGGCCGCGCAGTCACGGCAGCGCGGCCCGCGATCGTCTTCCTGGAACGCCCGGGCGCAGGAGGTGCCCCCTTGGCCGGTCTCTTCTTGCCGCTCGCCATCGTGCAGAAAGGTTGGTCGTCTGATCAGAGGCGGATGATAGCCCCAGTTGGAGATGATTCGCGGAAGCCAGAGCGTCGATCGACTTCCTCATGTCGATCGGCATGACCCCTGAGCCACCGTCAGGAGGACTGTCTCAGGCTCGACCGTGGCAGAGACCCAGCCTGTTGCCGCTACCGCAGGGACAAGGTGAATCTGGGCCGGCCTCCGCGTCACGTGCTGCAGTCATCGCCATGATGGCAGCAGGCGGCCGGCGGGATTGAAGCAGCGCGGCCATCTGCCGCATCGCCGGTTGCGCGTGGGTGAAGAAGGCGTACAGCCCGGCGCAGAGGTAGCTTTGCCCCGATTCGCCGTCGCGCGAGCGCGCGAAACGGTCCTTGGGGCAGTCGCCGTGGCATAGCTCGCGCACCTCGCACGTCCGGCACTGGCGAGTCAGCGTATCGCGCTTGGCTGCGCCGAACCTGCGTTGCCGCACCGACGCGACCAGATCGAGCAGATGCGTCTCGTGGATGTTACCGAGTCGGTAATCGGGCTCGACGAAGTGGTCGCAGGCATAGACATCACCGTTGTGCTCGAGCGCGAGCGCATCTCCGCAGGTGGGCGCATGCACGCACAGGCCATGACGGCCAAGCATCGCCTCGAGCGTGGCGTCGAAGAGTTGGACGTAGACGCGACCGACATCGCGCCGTACCCATTCCTCGAACACGTCGATCAGGAAGCGTCCGTAGCCCTCTGGAGTCACCGAACGCTCGGTGACCCGATCGCCGGTCTGCGTATACAGCGGGCGCTTGCCGTGCGGCGACGCGCTCCAACCACGGTTGGCGACGGTGATCGTGTTCTCCGTGGCGCGCTCGACGATCGGGATGAACTGGACGAATCGCGCCCCGAGCTCGTCGCGAAGAAAGGTGTAGACGCGGCGGCCGTGCCTTTCGTTCGCGGCGTTCACCGTGCAGAGGATGTTGCACTCGACCCCGTGTCGGCGCAGCGACCGCCAGCCGTTCATCACCAGGTCGAACGTCCCCTTGCCTGCGCGCGTTACGCGATAAGCGTCGTGCAACTCGCGCGGACCGTCCACGCTCAGGCCGACGAGAAATTGCCTCGCCGCGAAGAACGTGCACCAGTCGTCGTCGATCGCGATGCCATTGGTCTGGATCGTGTGCTGCAGCCGCTGCCCGGGGCGTTTGAGTCTTTCGGCAAGCTCGACCGCGCGCTCGAAGAAGGGCAACCCCATCAGCGTGGGCTCACCGCCTTGCCACGCGATCGTGACCCAAGGGGCGCGGTGCGCTTCGAGCAACTGGGTGATGTAGGCCTCGAGTGTCGCCTCCGACATGCGATGGCTGCCGCCGGGGTAGAGCGCCTCCTTCGAAAGGAAGAAGCAGTACTTGCAGTCGATATTGCACGTGGAGCCGCTGGGCTTGGCCATCAGATGAAAGCCTGTCGGGGCAGTCGCGGCCACGCTGGTAGAGGGTTCCGGCATTGTCATCAAGATATTATCCACTTGCATATGCATCAGGATACGATATGATGCCACCGCACCGGATTCACGAGAAGATCGCGAGAACACCATGACGCACTCATCATCGACCCGCCGTCCGAACGTCGTCATCATCCTGGCCGACGACATGGGCTACGGCGACTTGTCGTCCTACGGCAGCAAGCTGGTCGAGACCCGGAACATCGACGGCATCGGCCGCGACGGCGTCCGCTTCACCGACGGGTACTGCTCGGCTCCGCTGTGCAGCCCGTCGCGCGCCGGCCTCGTCACCGGCCGTTACCAGCAGCGCTTCGGCTTCGAGCAGCAGGTTTCCTCGGGCGCGTTTCCCGAGCGGCGCGAGGTCCGCCTCGACGACGGCAGCCTAGCGCCGCTGCAGGGCGAGGCCGAGATGTTGAGACGCGGCATTCCCACCACCGAGAAGAACATCGGCGAGTTGTTCCGGGCCCAGGGTTACCGCACCGGCGTCGTCGGCAAGTGGCACCTCGGTCACGGACCGCAGTACCTGCCGCACAACCGCGGCTTCGAGGAATCGGTCGTGTTCTACGGCAACACCAGCGTGCAGTCGACGCGGCCCGACGACGCCGGGATCGTCAGCATCAAGGTGGATTTCCACGACGAACTGAAGGACGTCGCGTGGACCCGCGAGGGCCTGAACGGAGTGCGGCGCAACGGCGAGCTCGTCGAGGTCGACGAGTACCTGATGTTCTTCTTCCGCGACGAGGCGGTGAAGTTCATCGAGCGGCACCGCGACGAGCCGTTCCTGCTGTACTTCGCGATGAACTCGCCGGTGCCGCCGCTGCAGGTCCCGACCCGCTACTTCGACCGGCTGAGCGGGTCGATCGCCAACATCGCGCAGCGCGGCTACAACGCGATGCTGCTCGCGCAGGACGAGGTCGTCGGTTCGGTGCTCGACGCGCTGCGCGTGGCCGGGCTCGAGAACGACACCATCGTGATCTTCGTGAGCGACAACGGCAACGCGGTCAGCCGCCCGGGCAGCAACGCGCCGTTCTCCGGCGGCAAGTTCACGACCTGGGAGGGCGGCATCCGGATGCCGTACATGATGAAGTGGCCGGACCGGATCCGCGCGGGCCAGGTCTACGAACAGTCGGTGAGCACGCTCGACATCCTGCCCACCGTGGCGGCCGCCTGCGGCGTGTCTACGTCGGAGGCTCTGCCGCTCGACGGCGTGGACCTGCTGCCGTACCTGAACGGCGAAGCGTCCGGCGCACCGCACGAGGCGCTGTACTGGAAGCTCGCCGAATATTCGGCGGTGCGCGTCGGTCGCTGGAAGCTGTTGCGCGAGAGCCGCAGTGGCATCGCGAGACTGCACGACCTGGAAACCGATCCCGGCGAGCAGCACGACCTCTCCGCGGAGCACCCGGACGTGTTCCAGGACCTGAGCGCCCGCTACGCCGCGTGGGATCGTTCGCTGCCGCCTCGCGCCTGGACCAATATCTCCCCGATCCACCAGATGAAGTGACGCCCGATGACGACGCGCACCGGTTCCCACGCCGACGAGTTCGACCTCGCGACGTTCCTGCCGTATCGATTGTCGGCGCTTTCGGGCCTGACGCAGAGGCTGCTGGAGGCGACGCTCACCCGCAGCGGCGTGACCATCGCCCAGTGGCGCGTGTACATGTGCCTGCTCACGCATGGGCCGAGCCACCTGAACGGCATCGTCGCCTTCACGCACCTGCCGCAGTCGTCGCTCAGCCGCTCGATCGCGGCGATGCACGATCGCGGTCTGGTGCGCAATGCGCGCAACGCGACGGACCGGCGTATCGCCCGCATCGAGATCACGCCGAAGGGGCGCCGGCACCTCGCCGCGCTCACCGAGAAGATCGACGCGGCGTGCGCGGACGCATTCCGGCTGAGCCCTGCCGAGGAGGTCCGGCTGATCCGCCGGCTCGACGTGCTGATCGCGCGCCTGAGCGACTGGCACGATCGGGAGAACGGGGCTGGCTCCACCGCCCGGTCGGGCACGCCCCGCCGAGCTCCATCAGGTGCTGATCGAGGAGAACGGACGTGACCGAAACCCGTCATCGAGCGAAGTCGTCGACCCGGCCGGCTGGCCAATCCGAAACGAGCGTGCCGCTCCCCACCCGCCGACGGCTGATCGCCGGCCTGCTGGCGGGGGCAGCGACGGCCGGCGCCACGCGTGCGCAGCCTGCGTTCGGGGCGGCCAGCGGGTTCCCGAACCGGCCGCTGCGGTTCGTGGTGTCATTCCCGCCCGGAGGCGCGTCCGACACGTCGGCGCGGCTGATCGCGGCGAGGCTCGGCCAGCGCCTCGGCCAGCCGGTGGTCGCCGAGAACCGGCCTGGCGCGGCCGGCAACATCGCGACGAGTGCCGTGGTCCGCGGCCCTGCCGACGGGTATCAACTGCTGCTGGGCGCGTCCTTCCTCACCGTCAATCCGTGGCTGTACAAGAACGCCGGATACGACCCGGTCCGCGATCTGGCGCCGTTGGGCCGGCCGATCTACAAGCGGGTCGTGCTGGTCGGGCGCCCCGATCTGCCCGCGTTCGCGAACCTGCTCGAACAGGCGAAGCGCACGAATGCGCCGATCCGGGTGGCGTCACCCGGCGCCGGAACCTTGTCGCACCTCGCCGGCGAGCTGCTTCGGCTGCGCACCGGTGCACCGATGATTCACGTGCCGTACCGGGGATCGGTCGCGGCGCTCACCGATCTGGCTGGGCAGCAGGTCGACGTGATGTTCGATGCGGTGGCCTCGGCCATGCCGATGATCAAAGGTGGGCGCATCAAGGCGGTCGCGGTGCCCGAGACGGCGCGCAACCCGCAGTTGCCCGAGGTGCCGACGCTCGCCGAGCTCGGCGTGCCCGGCATCGTGATCCAGGCGTGGGACGCAATGTTCGCGCCGGCCGCGACGCCCCCCGAGGTACTGGAGACCCTGCGCGCTCACCTGGAAGCGGTGCTCGCCACGCCCGAAGTTGCCGACGAGTTGCGCTCGAGAGGCCTGGAGGTCGGCGAGCCCACCACGCCGCAGGCGTTCATCGCTCGCCTGCAGGCCGAAACCGAGCTGTGGCGGCGGACCGCCGAGGCGGCGGGCGTCACCGCCGACTGACGCCATCCGGCGTACGAGGAGAATATCGCGGCGGCGATGCGCGCCGCGCCTCGTGCCGAGGGGAGCACCGCACCTGCTCGCGATGGCGCTCGCACGGCTTCACAGGCTGCGCGCGATGATCTCCTTCATGATCTCCGACGTGCCGGCGTAGATCCGCTCGATGCGCGCGTCCACGTAGGCCCGCCCGATCGGATACTCGGTCATGTAACCGTAGCCCCCGTGCAGTTGCACGCATTCGTCCACGATCCTGCCCAGGGCCTCCGAGTGCCACAGCTTGCCGGCGGCCGCCTGGGTCGCATCCAGCTCACCGGACAGGCGCAACTCGATCAGGCGATCGCAATAGGCGCGTCCGGCCTGCAAGGTGGCCTTGAGCTCGGCCAGCTTGAAGCGAGTGTTCTGGAAGTCGAAGATGGATCGACCGAACGCCTTGCGCTGCTTGACGTAGGCCACGGTCGTTTCGAAAGCACCCTCCGCTCGCGCCTGACACTGCACCGACGTGATCAGTCGTTCCTGGGCCAGCTCCTTCATCATGTAGATGAAGCCCTTGCCCGGATCGCCAAGGAGATTTTCCTTGGGAACGAAGACGTCCGTGAAGAACAGCTCGGCGGTGTCCTGGGCGTGCTGCCCGATCTTCTCGAGATTGCGCCCGCGCGAAAAGCCCTTGCTTCCGGCATCGACGACGAAGAGCGAAATGCCCTTGGAACCCAGGCTTCGGTCGGTCGAACAGGCGAGGACGATCACGTCCGCATTGAGTCCGTTCGTGATGAAGGTCTTCTGTCCGTTGATGATCCACCCGTCGCCTGTTTCGACCGCCGTGGTGCGGATCGCGGCCAGATCGCTGCCGGTTCCCGGTTCGGTCATCGCAATGGCCGCGATCTTCTCGCCGCTCACCATCCCGGGCAGATAGCGCCGCTTGACCGACTCCGTTCCGAAGTCCACCAGATACGGCGCGACGATTCCGGAATGCAACGGAAAACTCGGCCCCGTCGCGCCGATCCTGCCCAACTCCTCGCCGACGATGATATCGAAGAGAATTCCCGCTTCCGGCCCGCCGTAGACCTCGGGCACCCAGCAGCAGAGCATGCCGTGCTGTCCGGCCTTCTCCCAGATCGCTTTGGGCACACGCCGATCCCTCTCCCACTGTGAATGGTGGGGGGCGATCTCGGCCTCGCAGAATCGACGCACCTGGTCACGAAACAGTTCGTGCTCTTCGGAGAACAGCGTGCGGGGAAATATCGTCATCGTCAGCTCGTTCTCGAACTACTGGCCCCGCAGTGCGCGGCGATAGAGCTTTCCGGTCGGTCCGGTCGGCAATGCGGATACGAAGTGAAATACCTTCGGAATCTTGAAACTGGCCAGCCCCGCCGTCCGGCGGCAGAAGTCTTCCATCTCGGCCGCGGTGCAGACTTTCCGGCAAACCAGATGGGCTTCGATACGCTGGCCGAACTTCTCGTCGGGCTGCCCTACGACGGCGCACTGGATCACCTCCGGGTGTCCCATGAGCGCTTTCTCGACTTCCTCGCCGGAAACCTTGATGCCGCCGGTGTTGATGACGTTGTCCATTCGCCCCATCACCCAGAGGCATCCGTCCTCGTCCAGCCGGCCGAGATCCCCGCTGCGCCACCAGCCGTTCTGGAACCTCGCGGCGGTTTCTTCGGGAGCCTTCCAGTATCCGACCGCCAGCGAAGGACCCGACAACGAAATCTCGCCGATTTCGCCCGCCGGCATTTCGTCTTCGAAACTCCCGGCGGGATCGATGATCTTCAGGTCGACTCCCACGCCGGGCAGGCCGCTGGTCCCCGCCTTCCTGTGCATGAACAGATCGTGCCGCCATGCCTGGACGCCGGTCGCCGTGGACGCCTCACTGGAAAAGTACGCACTGAACATGTTCTTGCAGATCAGCGAGTCCAGTTTCGCTATGTCGTCCTCGGCCGGAGCCTCTCCCGAAATGCCCGCCACCCGCAAGGAGGAAAGATCGTACCGGGTCGTGTCTTCCTGGAAGATCATTCTCCACATCGTCGGCACCAGGGGAGCCATCGTTATTCTTTCTTTTTCGATCAGCGACAGGAAGCTCGAGGGCACGAACTGTTTACCGAAGACCAGCTTTCCCTTTCCGCCCACGAAAGGCAATGCGATGATCATCCATGCCGCGAACGACGGCTGCATCAGGATCACGACGGCATCATGCGCGGTGATCTGCCCCAGCACATACTGCCCGCCCTTGGCGGTCTCGAGCAGGGTTCGCTGTGTATGCATCACTCCTTTCGGTTGGCCGGTCGACCCCGAGGAAAGGATGATCGCGGCGAGATCGTCGGGCGCCGGAAGGTCTGCCAGGACTTCGTATCGTCGCTCGCCGTCCACCGCCTCGTCGTAGGTTCGTCGTGCCGACGCATGATTCCCGATACACAGCGTCGGAAGAGGTTTCCCCGTCCTTTCGATCGCTTCGATGGCAACTTCGGCCAGGGCTTCGTCGTACACCAGCACCCTGGCATCGAGCCAGCGAAGGGTCTCGGCCAATTTGGCCGGCGTCTCGCGCACATGAAGATTGCAGGGCACTCTTCCCGAGACGATCGCGCCGAACCACGCCGCCGCGTGTCGTGCGGATCCCGCGCACAGGAAGGCGACGACATCGCCTTTTCGCGCCCCGAGCGCGGCCAGCGATGCGGCCACCTTCAGCGAATGCTCGAGTGCCTCGATTCCGCTCAATCTCACCTGTTCGTCTACCAGGAGATCCTTTCGTCCGCACCACTGGGTCGAACGCAGGTAGAGCTCGCACAGTGTTTCGCACCGGGCAGTCCGAATGGGTGGCGACATGACTTCTCCGGTGTCGTCGATCGTGCCGGTCAGTACAGAACTTCGAACAGGCCGGCCGCGCCCTGTCCGCCTCCGATGCACATGGTCACGACGACATGGCGCGCTCCTCTGCGCCGGCCCTCGAGGAGCGCATGACCCGTCAGCCGAGACCCCGTGCAGCCGTACGGATGACCGAGGGCGATCGCTCCGCCGTTGACGTTCAGCCTGTCTTCAGGGATGCCCAATCGGTCGCGGCAGTAGATGGCTTGCACCGCGAACGCCTCGTTCAGCTCCCACAGGTCGACATCGTCGATCTTCAGTCCGGCCTTCGCGAGCAATTTCGGTACTGCGAAGACCGGCCCGATGCCCATCTCGTCCGGTTCGCAGCCGGCCACGGAAAATCCGAGAAAACGGCCGATGGGCCGCATGCCCTTCTTCTCCGCCAACCTCTCGTCCATGAGCAGGCACGCCGATGCTCCGTCGGAGAACTGACTCGAGTTTCCCGCCGAAACGGCCCCGTTCTCCAGAGCCGGACGGATGGCCGATATCGCCTCCAGGGTGGTGTTTGCCCGAACGCCCTCGTCCGCGGCGATCACGACTTCCCTGGTGCGGAAACCGTGGCCGTTCTTGTCGAACACTGCCATGGTCGTCTTCATGGGCACGATCTCCGCGTCGAAACGACCGGCCGCCTGCGCGCGTGCGGCACGCAACTGGCTTTCGACACCGAATCGATCCTGCTCCTCCCGCGATATCCCGTATCGCTGCGCCACCACTTCCGCGGTACGAAGCATCGGCCAGTAGACCGATGGCCGCTCGCTCGCGAGCCAACTGTCCTGCAGCAGGTGCATGTTCGTATGATCCTGAACGCAGGAGATGGACTCGGCGCCGCCTGCCACCAATACGCTGCATTCCCCGGCGATGATCCGCTGCGCCGCCAGCGCGATCGCCTGCAGGCCCGAGGAGCACAAGCGCGTGACGGTCATCCCCGGCACGGTAACGGGCAGCCTCGCCCGCAGTGCGATCATTCGCCCCACATTGAAGCCGCTGGCTCCTTCGGGGCCGGCGCAGCCGATCGCGACGTCCTCGATTTCCTCCGGCGCCAGCCCGGCCCGCGCGACGACGGCTTCGACGACGTGCCCGCCCAGCGCTGCGGTATGGGTCAGGTTGAAGCCACCGCGCCATGATTTCGTTTGCGCGGTCCGTGCCGTCGAGACGATCACTACCGCGCTCATCGGCACTCTCCGGCTTCGGCGTATGGCTTCGCACCGTTGGCCAGGCGCACCAGCAGGGGGTGCGGATTCCAGAAATCCTTGTCCCCATGCCCTGTCGCCGCGAAGCGGCGCATCCGTCGCAGGACGTTCGTCAGGCCCACGGTTTCCGCATGAAACATCGGACCGCCTCGGGTGCGTGGAAAGCCGTATCCGGATGTCAACAGCACGTCGATATCGGAGGCTTTCTCGGCGATTCCTTCTCCGAGTACCGCGGATCCCTCGTTCACCAGTGCGTAGATGCAACGCTCGACGATTTCGTTCGGCGCGACTTCCCGTTTCGGGATCCCGTGCTTCAGCGCATGGGATTCGATCAACGCCGCGGCATCCGGATTGGGTTTCGGCCGTCGCTTCCCCTGCTCATGGACATACCAGCCACGTCCCGTCTTTTGCCCGTACCACCCCCGTTCGCACAACTCGTCCGCCACGCGGGGATACACACCATGCGGATGCGCAAGGTACTTGCGCTTTCTCGCCGCCCACGGGACCTCGTTTCCGACGAGATCCAGCATCCTGAAGGGGCCCATCGTCATTCCCCATTTCTCGAGGGCGTCGTCCACGACCCACGGCATGGTCCCTTCTTCCAGGATGAACATCGCCTGGTTCAGGTACTGGGTCATCATCCGGTTGCCGATGAAGCCGTCGCAGACGCCGGAGATCACCGCGATCTTGCGCATCCGGCGCACCAGTTCGATCGCTGCCTCGAGCACTTCCGGAGCGGTCTTGTCGGCGCGGATGACCTCGACCGGCTTCATCACCTGGGCCGGATTGAAGAAATGCAGGCCGAGCACCTGCTGCGGCCGGCCCGTCGCGGCGGCCAGTTCGTTCACATCCAACGAAGACGTATTCGTCGCAAGAATGGCTTCGGGTCTGATGGCCCTGTCCAGCGCTCTCATCACGTCGAGCTTGACACCCATGTCCTCGAAGACGGCCTCGATGGCGAGATCGACGTCACGCGCCTCTTCGTAGCGCTGCACGGAGGCGAAACGGGATAGCGTCTGCTCCATGCGCTCCGGCGACAGGCGCCGCTGTTCCATCTGTCGGCGGTAGTGGTCGCGTATCCAGTTCGCTGCGGCCTCCCGCGCGCCGCCGTCGGATTCGAGCAGGCTCACCGTCAGGCCGGCCTCGAGCAGGCTGACGGCGATGCCCCGGCCCATGGCGCCGCCGCCGACGACGAGAGCCGTCGCCAATGCGGGCATGCGTCGAGCGGGCTTCGGGACCCTTCCGGCGGCGCGGGTCGCGAAGAAGACATGGCGAAATGCCTTCGCCTCCGCGGATTCGGCCAGGCGGCGAAACAGGTCGAATTCGATCTCCAGACCTTTGTCGAAACCGAGGGTCGCGGCTGCCGCCAATGCCTCGACGACGGACAAGGCCCCGGGCGGCGCGTGCGGGTCCGCCTTGACGGTGCGACGCACGAAATCCAGGAAACCGACCGCGTTCGGGTGGACGATGGGCTTGTCGCGCAGCAGCGGCAGGGGACGCGAAGTCGCGACACGCAGCGCGAAGGCGATCGCCCCCTGCTCGATGTCCTCGTGGATCACCGCGTCGACCAGACCCAGCCGGAGACCCTCGTCACCCGATACCGGATTGCCCTTCAGGATCAGATTCAGGGCCGGCTCGAGCCCGATTGCCCTCGGCAGACGCTGCGTGCCGCCGGCGCCGGGCATGAATCCCAGCGTGATTTCCGGAAGCCCGATCTTCGCGTCCGGGTTCGCCACCCGATAGTGGCAACCCAGCGCGAGCTCGCATCCTCCTCCCAGGGCCACGCCGTGAATCGCTGCCACGACAGGCTTCGTCATCGATTCGATCTGCGCGAGTATCAGGTGCTGGAGATCGCGATCCATGAACGCATCGGGGCGGTCGAACTCTTTCAGGTCGGCTCCCGCCGAGAACGCCTTTCCGTTGCCCATCAGCACGACTGCCGTGACGGTCGAATCGAGTTCGACGGCCTGCAACGCGTCCGCCAACCGTCGTCTCGTTTCCTTGCTCAGGCAGTTCACCGGTGCATTGGACAACTTCAGCACAGCAACGCCGTCGTGCCGGTCGGTTCGCTGAACGAGCTCCATACCCCATTTCCCAGAAAACATCCGATCGGTCATTATGATGACCGATCGGATGTTTGTCTACAGGAATCGGCCAGCGCCGGTGCCATCGGTTGAACCCAAAGACGGCAGTCGACGCCGCGCCTCTCGCCGGAGACGCCTGCGGGCCATGGGTTTGCGCCCGAGCGGGGAGGTCACCCGCTCTCGAGCTTCAGAAAGAGTGCGTGATACCGATCGCGAAGGCTGACACGTTCGCACCATTGGCCGTGGGGGCGGTGTTCGTGGCTGCACCGTACAACCGGAAGGCGGCGGTCTCGTTGTTGTAAACAGCGCCGTAATTGACATAGCCGGTCGTACGACGGGAAAACGGGTATGCGTACGACACTGACATCACATTGGCTCGGGGTTTGGTTCCGGTGGCGACCTCGCGGTCGACGCGCTGCACCTGCAGCGCTGCGGTACCGGTGCCTGCTTTCACCGTACCGCCGAGCCACGACTGGCGGCCAGCATTATTGGCGCCTTCGGGATCGCTGCGCGCGTGGCCGGCCGCCAGCGAGAATGCGCCGAAGTTGTAGCGCCCGCCGATGACCCAGTCCTTGCGATCGGTGGTGGCGCCGGTGAACACAGGCGCCGCCGTCGTCCCACCGATCTCCGCAAGCGCCAGCGACTGGTATGCCGCGGCAAGCGTAAGCCTCCCCTGCACGTACTCGATGCCGGTACTCCACATGCGGTTGGCGCTCTTCGGTGCCTCGCCCGTGGAGCCGAAGCTCTCGGCGCCCATGCTGTACATCGCACGCGCAGTGACGCCGCCAAGCGACGGCGTGGCGTAGAACACCGCATTGCTGGCGCGCGCCGAACGTTCCGGGCCGGTACCGGTGAGATCGTAGTAGCTCTGCGTGCTCCCGTAGTAGCTGTATCCGACTGCGCTGGTGCCGAAGTGTGCCCAGAAGAACGGCGTGTAGTCGCGCCCGAAAGTCAGCGAACCGAACCGTCCTTCCAGGCCCACAAAGGAGCGACGCCCGAAGCCGGTCAAGGCAGCGGCCGGCTTGGTACCGTTGTAGCCCGGATTGCCGGAGTACGAGAGCCACTCTCCGGTGTCGGAATTGAATCCCGCCTCGAGGGTAAATACCGTGCGCAGGCCACCACCGAGCGACTCGCTGCCTCGTATGCCGAACCGGGAGGCGAGCCCCACGCTGGGCTGGACCCGGACGGTCGAGCCGCCGGATCCGCTGCTGCGCGCGAAATCGATCGCATTGTCGATCACGCCATAGAGCGACACCGAGGAACTGGCGTCGGAGGCTTTCGATTGTGCGATGGCCGGAGCCATCGCTGCCGTCGCCATCAGGCCGAGCAGCAGTTGTGTGGTTCCGAGCGGTGCGCGCCCTTGCAGTTTCATCTTCGCCTCGTGGATCGTGATCGGGCCGCGGCACGCAGCCTTCCGAAACGACTCTACGATGGGCGCGAGGCTGTTGAATAATAGAAAAAATGCAAGCAGCGATCCGTAACGCGGATTAGGGCCTGTTCACCTTGCGGGCCGGGGATGATCGTAGTGTGAACAGGCCCTAGCAGCAGGCGTTCAGCGCGCGGATCAATCCCGCGAGACTGGGCCGGGGAACCTCTCCGGCCCTGGTCACCAGGACCACCGAGCTCTCTATTCCTGCAAGCCGATCGGCCAGCAGGCGCAGTTGTCCGGATTTGATGAAGTAACGGGCAACGCTGGCGGCCAGCACGCCGGGATAGGGGGTGGCGTCGAACAACGCGAGTGTGCTCAGCGTCGATTCCGAATCCACGTAGCTCTGCGGTGCACGGCCGTACCTGTCAAGGCAGAACGCGCTCAACCGCTGGCGCATCAGCGACTCGGCAGTGGGCAGTATCCAGGGTATGTCGAGCAGGAGCTCGATGGCTGCGGATCTACCCTTCCGCGGACCGCTTCGGCCGCAGACCAGCGAGAATGTCTCCGTATACAGCGGCTGCTGGCTGACCCAGCGCGCGCCACTGTCGACCGATACCCGGCTGATCGCAGCGTCGATGTCGTTGTGGCGCAGGGCCTGGAACAGGAATTCCTTTGGCGCCTCCTTGATGGCGACATGCACGCGAGGCGCAGCCTGCTTGAGCGCAGCGATCGCGCGTGACAGGAATACCGGGTCGACCGAGCCGAATATGCCGAGCCGCACCGTCCCCATGGTGCCGGCTGCTGCGTCGTGGACTTCGCGGTACGCGTTCAGCATGCCTGCTTGGAGCGAGCGTGCATGCTCGATCATCGCCTCACCCGCAGCGGTGACATGCAGACCGAGCGTTGACCGGTCGAACAGCCGCACACCCAGCATCTGCTCCAGTTCCCTCAGCAGCCGCGTGGCCGCCGGTTGCGAGACGTGGATCCGGTTGGCCGCGCCACGCAGCGTCTTGACCTCTGCCAGCGCGGCCAGGAGTGCAAGCTGCTTGGGCTTGAAGCCGGATTGCGAAGGGATGGGACGTAGCAGGCGCGTGTTCATCGCGATCCGGTCAGTGAATCAGGCATTGCGGTATCGGCCTTGAATCGAATCAGCATACCTGCGATGCCGGGGAGACGGAAACGCGGCGTGGATCCCTACGGCAACCCCGTTGACCCCGGGGTGCCTGCGGTTGAGCGCGGTCAAGGTGTCCGGCGGCTGTCGTCGTAGGCTGCTGCAGTGGCGCCGTCGTGCGCAACCGCCAGGCGAGGCTTTTACCGATGAGCAGCACTACCCTGACCAAGTTCGCGCTGGGCATGATGGGCCGCTTGCGCCCGCGCCCGGCAATCGGCGATGCGACCGCGACGATCGCGCTGCCGGCGCCCGAAGCGCGCGGCGGCATGCCGCTGATGGAAGCGTTCGCGCTGCGCCGCTCGTCGCGCGAATTCGCGCACGAAGCGCTGCCGCTGCCCCTGCTGTCGAACCTGCTGTGGGCCGCGTACGGCAGGAACCGCCCCGACGGCGGGCGCACCGCCCCCTCGGCGCTGGACGCGCAGGAGATCGACGTCTACGCGGCGCTGCCGACCGGCGCCTACCTGTACGACGCGGGCGAGCATGCGCTGCGCCTGGTCGCGCAGTCCGACCTGCGGCGCGTCACCGGCTACCAGGACTTCGTCGACGAGGCGCCGCTCGATCTGGTCTATGTGGCCGACCACCGGCGCATGGCCATGGTGCCGGTTGCACAGCGCGAGAGCTTCGCGTCGGTCGCGGCCGGCGCGGTCGCGCAGAACGTCTATCTGTTCGCGGCCGGCAACGGGTTGGCGACCGTGCTGCGGGCATGGATCGGACGCGATGCGATCGCCGATGCGCTCGGGCTGGCGCACGACCAGCAGGTGCTGCTGTCGCAGACGGTGGGCTATCCGGCGAAAGCCTGAGGGCCACCGGAGAACGGGTTCAGCAGCGCGAGGCCGCAGCCTTCGAAGTCGCGCACGTTGCGGGTGACCAGCACGAGCCGATGGGCGTGCGCAGTGGCTGCGATCAGCATGTCGGCCTGGGTGCGGACCAGGCCGCGGGCGGCGAACGTACCGCGCATCATGCCGGCGTGGCGGGCGATGTCCGCATCGACCGGCAGCACGGTGTGCTGCGCGAGCAGCCGTTCGAACCACCCCAGCAGCACGGCGTTCGGGCGCCATGAAAGCCCGAAAGCGATCTCCTCGACCGTGACGATCGACAAGGTGAGCGCCGACTGCGTTGCAGCCCAGGCGAGCACTCCCGGGTCGGGCTCGTGGCGGCAAAGCTCGCTGATGACGTTGGTGTCAACGAGTTGCATCAGGGTTCTTCGGCGAAGCGGGCGCCGACTCTTCCTGCAGCATCCGGGCGAATGCATTCTCGCGATCCGCGCGCGCCGGGGTCGGGAGGGGGGCAGGCAGTGGCGCGGCCTCCGGTGCAACGGTCGCGGCGGCGAGCTCGGCGCGCAGGCGGTCGAACTGCGCCGCCACGGTCGTTCCCGCCGCATCGCGTCGCCATTGCTCGAATGCCCGGTACGAATCCGCATCGATGAGTGCGCCGACCAGTCGACCGCGGTTGTAGATCGGCTGCGGTTCCTTGGCGGCCAGGCGAACGACTTCCGAAAGGCGCTGCTTGGCTTGGGCGATGCTCCAGTTCATGACAATCATGACTATGTAATGAGTCCATTATAGACATGATTGATAGACCGATCCAGATCTGCCTGCCGAGGTGAAAGCCCTGAAGTTCCATCGCACCAGCAGGGCTCCATCACAATCTCGATTCTTTCGATCCGAGAGCCGTTCTCCAGACACCTCCGTCCCGTAGCCGCCGGGCAGGTCGTCCGGAGCGCGCCGCGTACCTCCGCCGCCATGCTCGTACAGCGCATCCTCGCCATCATCCTGCCGGTGTTCATCACGATCGCGCTGGGCTACGGCTACGCCCGCTGGCGCGGGGAGGGCGTGAGGGCCGAGATGGCCGCCGTGAACCGCATCAGCATGGACGTCCTATGCCCCCTGCTGGTGCTCACCGCCTTCGCCTCGAAGGATTTCGATCTCGCGCGCAATGCCAACCTGATCATGGCCGGCGTCCTGATCTCGCTCGGCTCCGGGCTGCTGGCCTGGCCCGTGGCGCGCCTGCTGCGCTACGACGCGCGCAGCTTCGTGCCGCCGATGATGTACAACAACTGCGGCAACATGGGGCTGCCGCTGGCCGTGCTGGCGTTCGGCCAGGCCGGCCTGTCGGCCGCGGTGGCGGTCTTCATGGCCTGCAACCTCGTCTATTTTTCCGCCGGCATCAAGATCATCGAGAGCGGTCGCGGCGCCGGCAGCGGCACGTCGTGGAGGTTTCTCTCGAGCCCGATGATGATCGCGATGCTTGCGGGCATCGTGATCGCCGCCACGCATGTCACGTTCCCCGATGCCCTGTTCAAGTCGCTTCAGATGCTGGGCGACGCCTGCATTCCGCTGATGCTCTTCGCGCTGGGCGTGCGGATGCTGGATGTGAGCCTGAAGAGCTGGCAGATCGGCCTGGTCGGCGCGGCCGTCTGCCCGCTCACGGGAATCGCGGTCGCCTGGCTGCTGGACGGCTGGTTCGCGTTCACCCCGGAGCATCGCGCGCAGATGTATCTTTTCGCTGCCCTGCCGCCCGCGGTGCTCTGTTTCCTCGTCGCCGAGCAGTTCGACCAGGAGCCGGACAAGGTCGCTGCGATCGTCCTCCTGGGCAACCTCGCCGCCGTCGTCTTCGTGCCCCTCGGCTTGTGGCTGGGCATGACGCCCTCCTGAAAGACCGCGAGATTCCCGATGCCCCGTTTCGTCCGCCTCGCGTTCCAGACCGTGCGCGACCTGCTCGTCACGGCAGGTCCGTTCGCGCTGATCGCTGCCGGCCTGCTGTTCGCGGCCTACTGGTACCTGCAGCCCACGCCGCCGAAGTCGGTGACGCTGGCCACCGGCGAGGAGCAGGGCGCCTACGCGGAGTTCGGCCGCCGCTACGCCGAGTGGTTCGCCCGCTACGGCATCGAGGTGCACCTGCGCGCGACGCAGGGTGCGGCCGAGAACCTGGCGCTGCTGCGCGACCCCGACTCGGGCGTGCAGATCGCGTTCGTGCAGGGCGGTGCCGACCCGAAGACGCTGCCGCCCGGCCAGCTCAAGGACGACGGGCTGGTGGCGCTGGGCAGCCTCTTCTACGAGCCGCTGTGGCTGTTCTACCGCGAGGACGTCGCCCGCCGGCGGCTGCGGCACGATGCGCTCGGGAACCTCGCGCAGCTGCGCGGCTGGCGGCTCGACGTCGGGCCGGCGGGCAGCGGCGTGCCCAACCTGGTCGGCCGGCTGCTCGACGGCAATCACGTCGACGTCGCCGGGATCGACCTGCGCGCGCTCGGAGGAACGCCCGCGGCGGCCGCGCTGCTCGACGGCAACATCGACGCGCTGGCGTTCGCCTCGGCGCCCGAGGCGCCGCTGGTGCAGATGCTGCTGCAGACGCCCGGCATCGGCCTGCTGCCCTTTCCGCAGGCCGAGGCCTATTCGCGCCGCTATGCCTTCCTCAGCCCGGTCGTGCTGCCGCGCGGCGTGGTCGATCTCGGGCGCGGCGTGCCTGTGCGCAACGTGCCGCTGGTCGCGCCGACCGCCATGCTGATCGCGCGCGAGGACATCCACCCGGCGCTGGCGCAGCTGTTCGTGCAGGCGGCGCAGGCCATCCACGGGCAGCCGGGCTGGTTCCAGCGCCGCGGCGACTTTCCCTCGGAGCGCTCGCTCGAGTGGCCGCTGGCGCGCGAGGCCGAGCGCACGCTGCGCAGCGGGCCGCCCTGGCTGCAGCGCTACCTGCCGTTCTGGCTCGCCAACTTGGTCGACCGGATGTGGGTGGTGCTGCTCTCGCTCATCGCCGTGCTCATCCCGCTGTCGCGGGTGGTGCCGCCGCTGTACCAGTTCCGCGTCCGCTCGCGCATCTTCCGCTGGTACGGCCAGCTGCGCCGCATCGAGGAGGACGTGGAGGAAGGCGAGGGCAGCGCGGCCCGCCTGGGCGCGCGCCTGGACGAGCTCGACGCGCGCGTCGAGCGCCTCACCGTGCCGCTGTCCTACGCCGACGAGCTGTACGCCCTGCGCAGCCACATCCGGCTGGTGCGCGAGAAGGTGCTGCGGCGCGGATGAGGCGGACGGCGCGCCGCGCCGGTGGAGCGGTGCGGGCGGCCTCGCGTTCGCGTCGCGCTCGTTGACAGCTTCTCGGCGCGGGGCGCAGTATTTTTTTCGTATCGGCGCCGCCGCGGCGCATCGAGACGCCGCGGCGCCGGGACGAGGAGAACCGCCATGCTTGCCAGGACGATCGTTCGCGCCATCGCGCTCGCGACGTGCGCCTTCGGCGCGAGCGCCGCGAGCGAGGGGGAGTGGCTGTCGCTGGGCAGCAAGCACTGGGCGCCCACGGTGTTCCGCAAGAGCGGGATCGACACCGAGCACGCGGTGGCCGAGGCGCGCGTGACGCGCAGCGTGATCCAGGGCTGGTGCGAGAACTGGTCGCCCGGCGACCGCGGCTGCGTCGATCGCGAATTCACCCCCGAAGTGGCCCGCACCCTCTATCGCGCCTCGGCCGACTGCGTTCACGGGCGCATCACCCCGGTCGACGGCAGCACCTACACCCTGGCCGGCTACTGGGACTCCTCCGACATCGGCGGCGGACGCACGCGCTGGCGCGATGCCTCGGGCCGCATCGTGGGGCGCGACAATGCCAGCGGCGGGCTCGGCATCTCGCAGCAGTGGGAAGTGCTGTGCCCTTCAAGGGCGGGCCCGTCGCGTGCCGCGGCACCGCGCACCGTGCCGTCGCGCGCGGTATCCGTACCCACGCCCGCGCCGCGGGCACCCTCCGCCGCGCCGCCCGGGGCCGTGCCGCGCACGGCCCCGGGCGTACCCTCCGCCGCTCCGTTCGCCGCCGGACAGGTCATCGAGGCCCGCTACGGCAGCGGCTGGGTGCGCGGCCGCATCGACAGCGTGCAGCGCGTGCAGGGCGCCGGCGGTCCGGAGTTCGCGTACAACGTCCGGCTCGACAACGGCCTGCGCAGCCAGCTTCCCGCGCGCATGCTGCGCCCCGCGACGAGCAGGTAGACTGCTCGTCCATGCCCGATTCCGCTCGCGACCTGCGTACCCGCCTCGCCGAATCCGGCCGCCGCATCGATGCGGCGGTGAACACGGCCAACCTGCCGGTCCATCGTGCCTCCACGGTGTTGTTCGACACCCTGGCGCAGGCCGAGGCGGCCGGCCAGGCGGTCGGCCGCGGCGAGCGCCACGCCACCACCTACGGCACGGCTGGCACGCCGACCACCATGGCGCTGATGGACGCGCTGGCAGAGATCGAGGGCGGCGGCCACGCAGTGCGCGCGGCGCTCATGCCGAGCGGCCTGGCCGCCATCACCACCGTGCTGCTGGCGGTGCTCGGGCCCGGCGACCACCTGCTGGTCACCGATTCGGCCTACGGGCCGACGCGCGTCTTCTGCGACGGCCTGCTGGCGCGCCTGGGCGTACGGACCACCTACTACGATCCGACCGTCGGCGCCGGCATCGCGGCGCTGATCCGGCCGGAGACGAAGCTGATCTGGCTCGAGAGCCCGGGCAGCTACACCTTCGAGGTGCAGGACGTGCCGGCGATCTGCGCGGCCGCGCGCGAGCGCGGCGTGCTCACCATGATCGACAACACCTGGGCCTCCCCGGTGTTCGCGCGCCCTTTCGACTGGGGCGTGGACGTGTCGATGCTGGCGCTCACCAAGTACTGGGGCGGGCACTCCGACGTGCTGATGGGGGCGGTGGTGGTGCGCGAGGCGCTATGGCCGCAGGTGTGGGTCGCCACCCGCCAGCTCGGGCAGTGCGTCGGCGGCGACGACGCCTTCCTGGTGCTGCGCGGCCTGCGCACTGCCGAGGTGCGCATGCGCCGGCACCACGAGAACGCGCTCGAGGTCGCCCACTGGCTGCAGCGGCGCGAGGAGGTCGAGGCGGTGCTGCATCCGGCGCTGCCCTCGCATCCCCAGCATGCGCTGTGGCGGCGCGATTTCTCCGGCGCGAGCGGGCTGTTCTCGTTCTCGCTCGAACCGTCGCTGTTCGCGCCGACGCGTGCGTACGCGGCGCTCGCCGCGCTGTGCGAGCACCGCCGGCATTTCCGCATCGGCTACTCGTGGGGCGGCTTCGAGAGCCTGGTCATGCCGGCCGGCATCGCCCACCTGCGCAGCGTGCGGCCATGGACCGGGGGGCCACTGGTGCGCGTGCACGTCGGGCTGGAGGATCCGCGCGCGCTGATCGCGGACCTGCAGGACGGCTTCGAGGCCATGCAGCACGCGCTGGCGAGCTGAGAACGTACACGTTCCAGGCGCGGGGTCACGCCGCCGCCCGCACCGAGCGCAGCGCCCAGTCGAGCAGCACCATCTGGCCCTCGTAGATCTCCTCGCCGATCGACAGCGGGGTGGCCGGCGGCAGCGCCAGGTGCGCGTCGCGATCCGAGCCTTCGACGACGATGCGCATGCCTGCCTTGTGCGCGATGTGCATCATCGCGGCGTTCTCCGCCAGACAGTGCATGTACAGCTCGCGAAAGCCGCGGTTGCGCGCGTGCAGCATCGCGCGGCGGAACATCGCCTGCGCGAGGCCGCGGCCGCGCTGGCGCTCGTCCACCGACAGGCCGAGCTCGACGATCTCGTCGATGCGCGCGAAATGGGTGGCTCCGACCAGCCGGCCGTCGTCGTCGCGCAGCCCGAAGACGGTGTCGCCGGTGAAATCGATGCCCTCGACGTAACGGGCGATGGTCTCGTCGGAGACCGGTACGCCGAAGCGCAGCCGCCGGTCATGGGTGGACAGGCGGATCAGGTGCGCGAGCAGCTCGGGCCGGCTGTTGGCCGACAGCGGATGCACGATGGGAGTGGTCATGATGCCCTCCTGGAACCCCGGCGCCCGCCCCGGGTCGGGACGGGCGCGGCGGGTGCGGTGCGACGCCCGATCGGTATGACGGGCCCCCACCGACGGACCAGTATAGCTTCTGATGCTGCGGCGCACAAAAGCCGGTATAGAGCGTTTCGTCGGTCGGCGCGGCCCGGGCGAGAGATCATCTGTCGATGAAGTCAGCAGGTCCATCGTCGCGAGCCGGCCTGTGTATCCCTACAATCGAAGCGTCGTCGTCCGCGCCCGGAGGCTGCCCCGATGCCCACCCATCCGAATCCCTTCCGCCAGGACCTCGACCGCAACGCGGCGAACTACGCTGCGCTCACGCCGGTGAGCTTCATCGAGTGGGCGGCCGAGGTGTTTCCGCAGCGCTGCGCGGTGATCCACGGGCCGCTGCGCTACGGCTGGGCGCAGATGCTGGAGCGTGCGCGCCGGCTGGCCTCGGTGCTGGCAGCACGCGACATCGGCCCGGGCGACACCGTATCGGTGGTGCTGCCCAACATCCCGGCGATGCTCGATGCGCACTTCGGCGTGCCGATGACCGGGGCGGTGCTGAACACCATCAACACGCGGCTCGACGCGGCCACCGTCGCATTCCAGCTGCGCCACTCGGGCGCCAGGGTGGTGGTGGTCGACCGCGAGTTCTCGGGGGTGGTGCGCGAGGCGCTGGCGCTGAATGCCCAGGCCGGCCAGCCTGCGCCCTTCGTGGTCGACGTGGACGACCCGGTGCACGACGGCGCCGGCGAGCGCATCGGTGCGATCGAGTACGAGCAGTGGATCGCCGCCGGCGACCCGGCATACGCCGGGCGGCCGGTGGAGGACGAATGGGATGCGATCGCCCTGAACTACACCTCGGGCACCACCGGCGACCCCAAGGGCGTCGTGGTGCATCACCGCGGGGCGTACCTGAATGCCGTGGGCAACGTGCTGTCGTGGAGCCTGCCGCGGCACCCGGTGTACCTGTGGACCCTGCCGCTGTTCCACTGCAACGGCTGGTGCTTTCCGTGGACGCTGCCGGCGGTGGCCGGCACCAACGTGTGCTTGCGCAAGGTCGACGCGGCGCTCATCCTCGGCCTGATCCGCGAGCATCACGTCACGCACTACTGCGGCGCGCCGATCGTGCACAGCCTGCTGATCAACGCGCCGGCCGAGCTGAAGGCCGGCATCGACTGGAGCGTCAAGGCCATGGTGGCAGGCGCCGCGCCGCCGGCCGCCATGATCGAGGGCATGGAGCGCATGGGCTGGGACGTCACCCACGTCTATGGGCTGACCGAGGTCTACGGCCCGGCCTCGGTGTGCGTCAAGCACGAGGACTGGGACGCGCTCGATCTGGCCGGCCGTGTCGAGCGCAATGCGCGCCAGGGGGTGCGCTACCAGGTCCAGCAGGGCCTCACCGTGATGGACGCCGAGGCGATGCGGGAGGTGCCGTACGACGGCGAGACGATGGGCGAGGTGGTGTTCCGCGGCAACATCGTCATGAAGGGCTACCTGAAGAACCCCAAGGCCACGGCCGAGGCCTTCCGCGGCGGCTGGTTCCATACCGGCGACCTCGGCGTGGTGCACCCCGACGGCTACGTCAAGCTCAAGGACCGCGCCAAGGACATCATCATCTCGGGCGGCGAGAACATCAGCTCGATCGAGGTCGAGGACGCCCTGTACAAGCATCCGGCGGTGCTGTCGTGCGCGGTGGTGGCGCGCCCCGATCCGAAGTGGGGCGAAACGCCGCTGGCCTTCGTCGAGCTCAAGGCCGACCGGATGCCCGCCACGCCCGAGGCGCGGGCTGCCCTCGCCGAGGAGTTGATCGAGCATTGCCGCGCCCATCTGGCCCGCTTCAAGTGCCCGCGCGAGGTGCGCTTCGGGCCGGTGCCCAAGACCTCGACCGGCAAGATCCAGAAGCATCTGCTGCGTGCGCAGGCAGGCTCGGCCAGCGCCATCGAGGGGTAGCCAAGTACAATCCGCGCCCATGCTACCGGAACAGAATGCACAACTCGCGGCGCTCTTCCGCGAGGCCGCGGCACGAACGATCGCGCAGGCGGGCGTCGCCGTCGCGATGCCGCCGATCGAGCTCGAACGCCCTCGGCAGGCCGAGCACGGCGATCTCGCCTGCAACCTGGCGCTGCAGCTGGCGCGGCCGCTCAAGGCCAATCCCCGCCGCATCGCCGAGCAGCTCAAGGCCGCGGTCGAGGCGCTCGATCGTGCGCCGGGCGCCGTGCCGCTGGTGGAATCGCTCGAGATCGCCGGCCCCGGCTTCCTCAACCTGCGCCTGCGCCCCGAGGCCAAGCGCGCGGCGATCGGCCGCGTGCTGCGCGAGGGCGCGGCCTTCGGCCGCGGTGAGCGCGGCGCGCAGCGCCGGGTGATGGTCGAGTTCGTCTCGGCCAACCCGACCGGCCCGCTGCACGTCGGGCACGGCCGCCAGGGGGCGCTGGGCGATGCGCTGGCGGCGCTGCTCGAGGCCGATGGCTGGCGCGTGACGCGCGAGTTCTACTACAACGACGCCGGCGCGCAGATCGACAAGCTGGCCCTGTCGGTGCAGGCGCGCGCGCGCGGCATCGAGCCCGAGGACGAGCGCTTTCCCGCCGACGGCTATCGCGGCGAGTACATCCGCGACATTTCCGCCGACTACCTCGCGCGCAGGAGCGTCGCCGCCGAGCACGTCGCCGAGGTGGCCGCCGCGGGCGACCCCGACGACCTCGACGCGATCCGACGCTTCGCGGTGGCCTACCTGCGCCACGAGCAGGACATCGACCTGCGCGCCTTCGGCGTGCACTTCGACAACTTCTACCTGGAATCGTCGCTGTATGCCGAAGGCCGCGTGCAGGCGACGGTCGAGGCGCTGGCGCGCGCCGGCAAGACCTACGAGGACGGCGGCGCCCTGTGGCTGCGCACCACCGAGTACGGTGACGACAAGGACCGCGTGATGCGCAAGTCCGACGGCACCTACACCTATTTCGTGCCCGACGTCGCCTATCACGTCGTCAAGTGGCAGCGCGGCTTCGCGCGCGCGATCAACGTGCAGGGCTCGGACCACCACGGCACCATCGCGCGCGTGCGCGCGGGCCTGCAGGCGCTGGGCGCCGGCATCCCGCCCGGCTATCCCGACTACGTGCTGCACAAGATGGTCACCGTGATGCGCGGCGGCGAGGAGGTGAAGATCTCCAAGCGCGCGGGCTCGTACGTGACGCTGCGCGATCTCATCAACTGGACCGGCGAGGCGCGCGAGGGCGACGCGGTGTACGTCGACGAGCAGCGCGGGCGCGACGCGGTGCGCTTCTTCCTGGTCTCGCGCAAGGCCGACAGCGAGTTCGTGTTCGACGTCGACCTGGCCCTGGCGCGTACCGACGAGAACCCGGTCTATTACATCCAGTACGCCCATGCGCGCATCTGCTCGGTGCTGGCGCAGTGGGGCGGCGATGCCGCGGCGCTGGCCGCGGCGGCGGGCGTCGGCCGGCTCGACCTGGGCGCGCTCGAGGGCGAGCGCGAATTCGCGCTCGCCGCTCGCCTGGCGGCGTTCCCGGGCATGCTCGCGACCGCGGTCGACGAGCTCGCGCCGCACACCGTTGCTTTCTATCTCAAAGACTTAGCGGCCGAACTTCACTCTTACTATAATGCGGAGCGTGTCCTCGTCGACGACGAAGGCACGCGCAATGCCCGCCTGGCGCTGCTGCTCGCGACGCGCCAGGTGCTACGCAACGGGCTGGCGCTGATCGGCGTCTCCGCCCCCGAGAGGATGTGATGCTCCACCCCGTCGGATCGACGATGTCGCACCGCATGCGCGGCGGCACGCTGCTGGGCTTCCTCGTCGGCCTGGTGTTCGGCCTGTCGCTGGCGGTGATCGTGGCGGTGGTCGTCACGCGCGCGCCGGTGCCCTTCGTGCACAAGACCAACCGGCCCACCGAGCGCCTGCTCGAGCCGAAATCGCAGGCCGAGGCGCCCGACCCCAATGCGCCGCTGCATTCGAAGGCGAGGCCCGCCGAGGGCGCGCCGGCAGCCCCGCTTCCACCCGCCGCGCCGCCGGTGGCGATGGCGCCCGCCGGCGCCCCGCCGGCCGCGCCCGCGGCGCCGGCCGCCCCCGGCGAGCCCAAGGCCGATGCCGCCAGCTATCTCCTGCAGGCCGGCGCCTTTCGCTCCTCCTCGGAGGCCGAGGGCATGAAGGCCAAGCTGGCCCTGATCGGCTTCGAGGCGCGGGTGGTCGACGCGGAGGTCAACGGCCAGACCATGTACCGTGTCCGCATCGGGCCCTACGCGCAGCTCGACACGATGAACCGCGCGCGCGCGCGCCTGGCCGAGAACGGGATCGAGGCCTCGGTGGTACGCCAGCGCTGAAAGGAGAAGCGATGATTCGCGCACGCAGACACTGGATGCTCGCCGGCGCGGCCGGCACCGCTGCGCTGGCCGCCGCCCGCCTGGCCGGCGCGCAGGAAGCGCCCCGCGAAGGACGCGACTATCGCCGCGTGGTGCCGGCGCAGCCCACCGACGTGCCGGCCGGCAAGATCGAGGTGATCGAGTTCTTCTGGTACGGATGCCCGCATTGCAATGCGCTCGAGCCCTTCCTGCAGGAGTGGGCGAAGAAGCTGCCGCCCGACGTCGTGCTGCGCCGCGTGCACGTGCCCTTCGGCGATCGCCGCCACCAGCAGCTGTACTACACGCTGGTGGCGATGGGCCGGGCCGAGGCGCTGAACGACAAGGTGTTCCACGCCATCCACGTCGACAACGACCGGCTCGATACGCCCGAGAAGATGACCGCCATGCTGTCGCGCCACGGCGTCGACGCCAAGCAGTTCATGGACGTGTACAACTCCTTCGCGGTGCGCACCGCCATGCGCCGCGCCGCGCAGGTCTCAGAGGCCTACGGCATCGAGGGCGTGCCCTCGTTCGGGGTCGCGGGCAAGTACATCACCGCGCCGAGCATGGCCGGCTCCAACCAGGCGGCCCTGCGCGTCGTCGACTGGCTGGTCGCCCGGGAGCGCCAGGGCGCGAAGTGACGCGCGCCGCGGGCTCGATTCAACGCCGACGGACTCCCAGGTGCCGGCCGGGATCCGCATCGTCTCGCTGGTCCCGAGCCTGACCGAGCTGCTGTGTGACCTGGGGCTGCGCGAGCAGCTGGTCGGGCGCACCGGCTTCTGCATCCATCCGCGCGAGGCGCTGCGCGACGTGCCCAAGGTCGGCGGCACCAAGGACGTGCGCATCGAGCGCGTGCGCGCACTCGCGCCCACGCATCTGGTGGTCAACGTCGACGAGAACGATCGGGCGGCCGTGGAGCAGCTCACCGGCTTCGTGCCCAACGTGGTGGTCACGCATCCGCTGAACGTCGACGACAACCTCGCGCTGCTCGAGCGCTTCGGCGAGACGTTCGGCGTGCGCGAGGCGGCAGGCGCGATCGCCGAGCGCATGCGTGCGGCCCGCGAGGCGGTGCGCGCGCGCCGCTTCGCCGCGCTGCCGGTGACCTACCTGGTCTGGAAGGACCCGTGGATGAGCATCGGGCGCGACACCTTCATCGCGAGCATGCTGGCCGAGGCCGGCCTGGTCTCGACGATCGCGGCGAGCGAGCCGCGCTATCCCGTGCTGTCGCTCGAGGCGATCGCCGGGGACGGGGCGCGGGCGGTGCTGCTGTCGTCGGAACCGTACCGCTTCGTGGCGGCGCACAGCGCGGCGCTGCATGAGGCGCTGATCCGGGTCGGTGCCAGGCCGGCGCCGCTGTGCACCACCATCGACGGCGAGATGGCCTCCTGGTACGGCAGCCGCCCGGTCGAAGGGCTGCGCTACCTGCTCGGGTTCCGCGAGAACCTCGAGCGTGCGCTCGATGCGGCTGCGGCCGGCGGAGGACAGCGATGAGCGACACACCGACGCGGCCCATGCCGGACGCTCCACGCAGGCGGCCGGCGGTGATGCCGCTGCCAACGGCTCTGCCGCAGATTGCGGCTGCACCGACGGCCCTGCCGCGCGCCGCGGCGCGCATGGCGCTGCCGCTCGCCCTGGTGCTTGCGCTGGCGGCCTGCGCCGGGCCGCAGGGCCCGCGCACCGGCCGCAGCGGCGCGGAGGCCCGCGGTGCCGCGGCCGGTGCGTCCGCGGCACCGCCCTCGGCCGGCACGCGCAAGGGCGGCTACTACCTCGACGACGGGCCGGGCGAGAATGCGCCGGCGGACCTGGCGGCGATCCCCGACGCCGTGCCGCGCGCCGAGCCCCTGAAGCCGGCCACGATGCAGCCGTACTCGGTGTTCGGCCGCCGCTATACGCCGATGATGCGGCTCGAGCCCTATCGCGAGCGCGGCATGGCGTCCTGGTACGGCAGGCGCTACCACGGCCAGCCGACCTCGAGCGGCGAGCCCTACGACATGTACGCGATGACCGCGGCGCACCCCACCCTGCCGATCCCCAGCTATGTGCGGGTGACCCGTTCGGGCACCGGGCGCAGCGTGGTGGTGCGCGTCAACGACCGCGGACCGTTCCTGCAGGATCGTGTGATCGACCTGTCCTACACCGCCGCGGCCAAGCTCGGCTTCGTCGAGGCAGGAAGCGCCGAGGTCGAGGTCGAGCTGATCACGCAGTTCGATGGTGCGCCGCCGGCGACCACCGTGGCGCGCGACGGACAGGCCGGCGCGGCGGCGCTCGCCGCGCAGCCCGCGGCCGCGTCTTCGCCCAGCCTCGCCGCGATGCCCGCATCCGCGGGCGCGTCGGCGCCCTCGACGGGCGCGGTGCCGGTGCCCGCCCCGGCAAGTGGACCCGCCTCGGCAGCCGGGCCCGCATCGCCGCAGGGGGAGACCGTGGCCGCGTCGGCGTCCGGCGAGCCGGTACGCCTGAACCTGGAGACCATCTACCCGGTCGCAGCGGCCGCGCCGCGCACCGAGCCGTCCGCGGCTGCGGCTGCGCTCCCGCCCGCGCCCCCGCCCGCATCCGCGCCCCCGCCGGCGCGCGAGCCCGTCGCCGCGACGCCGATCGCGGGCTTCTGGCTGCAGCTCGGCGCCTTCGCCTCGCTCGACGGCGCCCAGAGCGCGCTGGCGAAGTTCGCCCGCCAGCTCGACTGGCTGGGTGCCGCGTTCGACATCCGCCGCGAGGGCGCTCTGTACAAGGTGCAGGCGGGGCCATGGCCGCGACGCGAGCAGGCGCTGGCGGTGGCCGAACGGATCCGCGCGGCCACCGAGTTGCGACCATTCACCACCCTGCGCTGAACGATTCCTTCACACGTTCTGGCGCGGCGCGGCGCGTTCGGCGTGCGACGCACGGCAGCCTTTATTGCGCATTCAGCGCCGGGCAATCTCGAGCGCGCGCTGATACAGGGTGCGGTGCGGCAGGCCGGTGGCGCGCTGCGCCGCCTTGACCGCGCGGCTCAGCGGCAGCTCTTCGAGCAGTGCGCCGAGCAGCGCGGCGATGTCGACGCTGGCCTGGGCGGAGTCTTCCGGGGGCGCTTCGCTGCTGCCGCCGCCGCATTCGGCGGGCGGCGTGTGGGCGGCGGCGTGCTCGTCGTCCGCGGCGGACGCGCGCGGATCGTAGCCGGGCGCGGCCACCACCAGCACGTATTCGCCGCGCTCGCGGTTGGGATCGGCGGCCAGCCACGCGGCGGCCTCGCCGGCACGGCACACCTCGATCTCCTCGAAACGCTTGCTCAGCTCGCGCCCGAGCGCGACCCAGCGCGCCGCGCCGCAGGCCTGCGCGAGGGCCGGCAGGGTGCGCGCGATGCGGTGCGGCGCCTCGAACAGCACGAAGGCGTGCGGCATGCGCGCCAGCGCCGCCAGGCGGGTGTCGCGCGCCGCGGCGCGCGCGGGCAGGAAGCCTTCGAAGTGGAACGGCCCTTCGACCAGCCCGCAGGCCGACAGCAGGGCGATCGGCGCCGATGGACCGGGGATGGGCACCACGCGATGGCCGGCGGCGCGCGCCATGGCGACGATGCGTGCGCCGGGATCGCTGATGGCCGGCGTGCCGGCGTCGCCGACCAGTGCCACGCTGCGCCCCTGCGCCAGCAGCGCCACGATGCGCGCGCCCGCCTCGCGCTCGTTGTGCCGGTGCGCCGACAGGGTGCGCGCCGGCGAGCCGACGTGCCCGAGCAGCACCTTCGAGCGCCGGGTGTCCTCGGCCGCCACCACGTCCACCGTGCGAAGGATGCCGGCGGCGCGCGCGCTCAGGTCGGAGAGGTGTCCGATCGGCGTCGCCACTACATATAATGAGCCGGCCGATGCAGCGGCCGCCTGGCCGCTTTCGCCGCCGCTTTCGCCGATTTCCGAGGGAGTTTCCGTCATTCGATCCATGTCACCGGCGCGCCGCCATGCGCTGCGCGCACTGCTCGCCGCCGTGCCGGGCGCGGTGCCGGCATTGTCCGCGCTCGCCCAGACCGACACAAGCGCGCCCGACGCCGAAGGGCGCGGCACGGCATCGGCCGAGCGCCAGGTGGTGGGCAACGGGCCGATCGGCTTCGCCCTGCTGGTGCCGCCGGCCAACGGCGCCTTCCGGCGCGCCGCGCAGGCCCTGATCGCCGGGGTGCGCGCGGCGCACGCGCGCGACGGCGGCAGCGTGTCGCTCGAGATCATCGAGATCGACGAGGATCCGATCACGCTGCTGGCGCTGTACGACGAGCTGCGCAGCCGCGGCTTCTCGCTGGTCATCGGCCCGCTCACCCGCGACGCGGTCGTCATGGTCGCGCAGGCCGGCGCTCCCGCGGTGTTCACGCTGGCGCTCAACCAGCCCGACGACGTCGCACTGCCGCCGAACATGATCGGCTTCGGCCTGCCGATCGAAGCCGATGCGCGGCAGGTGGCATCGATCGCCTGGGAGGAGGCCACGGTGGCCAACGCTTCACGCCGCCCGCGCGCCGCCGTGGTCCAGGACACCACGCGGCTGGGTCGGCGCAGCGCTGCGGCGTTCTCGGCGCGCTGGCGCGAGCTCGGCGGAGACGTGTTCGATCCGGTCGACATCGGCACGCCCACGCTGGCGCGTGCCCGCGCGGTGCTGCCGCGCCAGAGCGTCGACGTCTGCTTCGTCGCCGCCGGGCCCGATGCGGCGCGTGCGGTGCACATCGCGCTGGGGCCCGACGTCCCGGTCTATGGCACTTCCACGCTCAATGCGGGCACCCTGCAGATCCCCGGTGCCGACGGCTCCGCCGGGCAGTTGCGCACCTCCGGCCTCGACGGCGTGAGGCTGGTCGACATGCCGTGGCGGGTACAGCCCGACAATGCCGCGGTGATGGCCTATCCGAAGCCGGCCGACATGCACCCGGAACTGCAGAAGCTGTACGCACTGGGCATCGATGCCTTCCGGCTCGGCCGTCAACTGATCGTGGAGCGCACCCAGGCCGATCTCGACGGCGTGACCGGGCGCCTGCGCCTGTCCGGAAGAGGGGGGCAGGCCACCATCGAACGCTCCGGCGTGCTGGCCGAGTATCGCGAGGGCTTGCTGGTGCCGCTCGCGCTGCAATGACCCGGCGTTCGCCGGCGCAGGCGCTCGGCGATGCCGCCGAGGCGCGTGCGCTCGAGCACCTGCGCGCGCACGGGCTGGCGCTGCTGGCGCGCAACGTGGCCAGCCGACTCGGCGAGATCGATCTGGTGATGCGTGACGGCGAGGCGATCGTGTTCGTCGAGGTGCGCAGCCGCGGCCGCACCGACTACGGCGGGGCCGCCGCCTCGGTCGGCCCGGCCAAGCAGCGGCGGCTGCAGCGCGAGGCGCAGCGCTACCTGAACCAGCGCTACGGCGACCGCTGGCCGCCGTGCCGCTTCGATGTGTGCGCGCTCGACGGCACTTCGATCGAGTGGATCCGCGGGGCGTTCTGATATGCGCCGGTATAATCGCGCACCATCGATGCCCGAGGGCCGCGCCGCGGCCCCCTGCGCACCGACGGTGCGACCATGAGCCTCATCGACCGGATCCGCCAGCATTTCGAAGACAGCGCCGAGCTCAAGCGTGCCGCAGCCGCGGCGCTGGCCGCGCCGATCGCCCAGGCGGTCGATCTGGTCACGGCGGCCCTGGCGGCCGATCGCAAGCTGCTGATCTGCGGCAACGGCGGATCTGCGGCCGACAGCCAGCACCTGGCGGCCGAGCTGGTCGGGCGCTTCGAGCGCGAGCGTCCGGAGCTGGCCGCGATCGCCCTGACCACCGATACCTCCATCCTCACCGCGGTCGCCAACGACTACGCCTACGACCAGGTGTTCGCGCGCCAGGTGCGCGCGCTCGGGCGCGAAGGCGACGTGCTGGTGGCCTTTTCCACCAGCGGCAATTCGCCCAGCGTGCTGGCGGCCGCGCAGAGCGCGCAGGAGCGCGGCCTGAAGGTGATCGCGCTCACCGGGCGCGGCGGCGGGCGGCTGGGGGCGCTGCTGCGCGCCGACGACGTCCACCTGTGCGTTCCGCACGAGCGCACCGCGCGCATCCAGGAAGTGCACCTGCTGATCATCCATTGCCTGTGCGACGGCATCGATGCGTCGCTGCTCGGCGACGAATGAGCCGAGTGAACCCGTGCCCGAAGGAGTAGCCATGCCCCGTCTGTTGCGTCCTGCCGTTCTCGCCGCCGCGCTCGCCGCCACGCTGACTCTGCCGGGCTGCCTGCCGGTGATGGCCACCGGGGCCGCCGTCGGCACCATGGCGGCGATCGACCGGCGCACCGTCGGCGCGCAGACCGAAGACCAGGGCATCGAGCTCAAGGCGATGAACCGCCTGCGCAGCGCGCTCGAGCAGCCCGGCGGCGTGAGCGTCACGAGCTACAACCGCAAGGTGCTGCTCACCGGCCAGGTGGCGAGCGAGAAGGACAAGCGCACGGCCGAGGCGGTGGTCGGCGAGCTCGACAACGTCCGCTCGATCCACAACGAGCTGCAGATCGCCGGCCAGCCGTCGCTCGAGACCAAGACCGCCGATTCGCTGATCACCGCGCGCGTGAAGGCGGCGCTGTTCAACGCCAAGGACCTGCAGGCCAACACCATCAAGGTGGTCACCGAGTCGGGCAACGTCTACCTGATGGGGCTGGTCTCGCGGCGCGAAGGCACGCGTGCCGCCGACGTCGCCAGCCGCGTCGCCGGCGTGCAGCGCGTGGTCACGGTGTTCGAGTACATCACCGAGGAAGAGGCGGGGCGCACCGCGCACCGCGAATAGCGCCCGTTCGTGCCGCGATCGTCTCCACGCCGGGGACGATCGTAGTGTGAACAGGCCCTCGATTTTCCAGGCGGACGGATGCCGCCGTGCGCCCGACGAGCGGCACGGCGCCGACGCGTGCGCGCGCCGGTTTCGCAGGACAATTCCACATCGTCCACGCGCAACCGGAAGGAGTGAAGCTCATGTCGAGCGGATCGATCCTGCTGCTGATCGGCGTGCTGATGGTGCCGCTGATGTGGGGCGTGGCCGTCTTCAACCGCTTCGTCACCTTGCGCAATCGCTACCAGAACGCGTACGCCCAGATCGACGTGCAACTGAAGCGTCGCTACGACCTGATCCCGAACCTGGTGACGGCCACCCGCGCCTATCTCGCGCACGAACGCCAGACGCTGGAGGCGGTGATCGCCGCACGCCAGCGTGCCAGCGATGCGAGCGAGGTCGCGCTGCACCGCCCGCGCGACGGCCAGGCGCTGGTCGCCCTCGAGGCGGCCGAGGCCGCCCTCGCGCGGCCGCTGTCTCGCCTGATGGCACTGGTCGAGCAGTACCCGGAGCTGCGCGCCGACGACACCGTGCACCGGCTGACCGAGGAGCTCGGCACGACCGAGAACCGCATCGGCTTCGCGCGCCAGGCATTCAACGACCAGGTCATGAGCTACAACACTGCGGTCGAGTCGTTCCCCGCCTCGTTGGTCGCCTCGTGGTGCGGATTCGGCACGGCGAACGTATTGCGCGCGACCGCTTCGGCGCAGGAACGGCAGCCCGTCGCGGTCGCCCTCTGAAGGCGGCCACGCCGGGATGGACTTCTACGCCCACCAGGAACGGGCGAGGGCGGCCTCGCGGCGGCTGGTCGGCCTGTTCGCTCTCGCGCTGCTCGCCGTGGTGCTCGCGGTCGACGCCGCCGCCGTGGTGGGCTGGGCACTGCTGGGCGGCGGCACCCGCTGGCCGCCATATTTCTTCACCACCAATACCTTCGTCACGCTGCTGATCGTGTTCGGCGGCGCCTGGGTGGAGCTGGGCCGCCTGCGCGACGGCGGGGCCGCGCTGGCCCGACGCCTGGGCGCGCGCGCGCTCGATGCGGCGCAGCCGACGCAGCGGCGCCTGCGCGACATCGCCGAGGAAGTGGCGATCGGCGCCGGTGTGCCGGTGCCGGCGCTGTATGTGCTCGACGACGAATCGATCAACGCGCTGGCGACCGGCGAGCGTCCCGGCGTGGCGGCGGTGATGGTCACCCGCGGCGCGCTCGAGCGGCTCGGGCGCGCGGAGCTGCAGGGCGTGCTCGCCCACGAGTTCGCACACATCGTCAGCGGCGACGCGGCGTTGAACACGCGGCTGACCGCAGCCCTCTACGGCCTGTATTCGCTGCGGCTGGCCGGCTTCCGCCTGCTGACGGCCGCCGTCTCGCACGATCCGCCGGGGCCGTTCGGGCGCTGGGGCCTGCCGCGGCTGGTCTGGATGGTGGCCGGATTGCTGCTGTCGGCCGTGGGGCTGCTCGGCGTGCTGGCCGCGCAGGTGCTCAGGGCGGGCATCAGCCGCCAGCGCGAATATCTCGCCGATGCGCTGGCGGTGCAGATCACGCGCGACCGCGATGGCCTGGGCCGCGCGCTGCGACGCATCGCGGGCGAGGTCGCGGCGCCCTTGCGCTCGCATTACACACCGCTGGTGAGCCACTTCCTGCTGGTGCAGCCGGCCGGCCTGGGCGGATGGCTCGACACCCATCCGTCGCTCGAGCAACGCATCCGGCGCCTGTACGGGCGGCGCATGGCGCCGATCAAGCCGGCCGGCGCTGCGGGCGGACCGGGCGGGGTGGTCGGCCGGACGGGCACGGCGGGCGCAGCAGCTGCGGCAGGCGCCGGGGACGCAATCGAAGGCACAGCCGAGGCGGGCGGCGCACAGGCGCTCGCAGCCGCGCGCGCGCCGCTCCTGGAGAGCCTGCCCTTCGAGTCCGAAGGGCCGACGACGATCGACACCGCGCTGCTCGGTCCGCAGACCGTGGCCAACGTCTCCTCGCCCGCTTCGGCGCTGATCGCCCAGATCCGCTCGGCCTCGCTCGGCTTCGAGACGGCCGGCCGCTGGCTGGTGGCGCTGGTGGCCGGCGTGCCCGGCGACGAGCCCGATGCGACGCTGCGGCTGTCGCTGCATTGGCTGGTGTCGCCGGCCGGCGCGTCGCTGCGCGTGCCGCTGCTCGAGCTGCTGCTGGCGCGCGTGCGCGGCTGGAGCGCGGCGCACCGGCGCGAGCTGCTCGACCGATGTCGCGCCGCCGTCGAGCGCGACGGCCGGGTGCAGGCGGCGGAGTGGATCTACTACACCCTGGCGCGCCATCGCCTGCAGCCGACGGTGGCGCATCCGGCGCGCGAGCGCCGCGCGGCGGTCTCGAAGGCCGCGCAGAGCCGCGCGCTGGCGGCGCTGTTCTCGATGGCGGCGGCCATCGGCCAGGCGTCGGCGCGCAACACGCGCGATGCGCTGGCCGACGCCGCCGCACTGCTCGACGTGCCGCCGCCGGCGGCCACGCCCGACGAGGTCGGTTCGGTCGAGCTGGGCCTGGCGCTCGAGGCGCTGCTCGCGCTGCCGCCGCTGCGCAAGCCCATCCTGCTGCGGGTCCTGCAATCGCTTGCGCGCACCCCGGGCGAGCCGAACTTCGAGGCCTTCGTGCGCGCGGTGGCCGCGGCCATCGATTGCCCGGTGCCGCGCAGCGTGGTCGACCTGCCGGACGTGCGCAGCGACGCGCCGGAACCGGTGTACTGAAGCGAGCCTCCTTCCTCCGGCTTCAGCTCAACCCCCACGGTGGAGCAACCGAAGCGCGCGCGGCCGCGTCTCAAGTCACCAGCATGCGGCGGGCCCGCCACTGGCTGGGCGTCGTGCCGAAGCGGGCCTTGAACGCGCGGCTGAAGTGCGCCGGGTGGTTGAAGCCGCGCCGCAGCGCGATCTCGGTGATCGACACGGCATCCTGGCGCGCGTCCTCGAAATCGCGTCGACAGGCCTCGAGCCTCTGCGTGAGCACGTAGCCGGCCACGCCGGCCGGCTCGTCGCTGAAGGCGTTGTAGAGATGGCGGCGGCTGCAGTTGACCGCCAGGGCGATGGCCTCCACCGTCAGCGACGGATCGCCCAGGCGGCGCGCCACCACCTGCTTGATGCGCTCGCGCAGCGCCTCGCGCTGGGTGGGGGCGCTCTCGTGCCCGGCCAGCTCGAGCAGCGACAGGTGCACCAGCTGCATGATCGCCTCGCCGACCCCGCGCGCGGCATCGGGGGTGATCGCGGGCAGCTCCTGCCAGGCGCCCCGCATGGCCTGCAGGGCCAGCCGCGAGATGCCGCCGCCCGCGCCCAGCGGCCGCGCCATCAGCTCGCGCAGCGGCAGGCCGCGCTCGAGCAGCGGCGCCTTGGGCACCATCACGATGAGGTGCTCCACCCGCGTCGGGTTGGCCACCTGGTAGCTGTCGGTGGTGTCGTAGACGCTCCACTCGCCCGGCGACACCCGGGCGCGGCGGCCCATCTGCTCGACCTCGGCGCTGCCGCGGTAGGGCGCCACGATCTTCAGGTAGCCGATCTCGCTCGCGCGCACCAGGCGGTCGTTCTTGAGCACGCGGTGACGGTCGGCTTCCAGCCGGGTGAGCACCACGTCGCCGGCGCGCTCGGTGGCCATGTGGCCGTCGAAGTCGATGTCGCCGTACAGGTCGGACTGCAGGCCGCAGAAGAGCCGGCTGATCCACTCCGACCAGCAGGGGGCGCGGTCGCGCGCGGACACCTGGTCGGTGCTCATCGTCGGCGTGAAGCTGGTCATGCGGATCCTCCGGTTTCCTGCTGACGGTCCGATTATCCGGTGGCCGGGGCCCATCCGTATCGGAACGGAGCGCGCCGGGCCGCGTATCCGGGAAAGTACGGATCCGCCTGTGCACAAATCGTCAAGCGGCGCTGCACGGCCGGCGAAGCAGGGCGGCCGGGCGAGCCCTACCATCCCTGTACCGGAGACCTCACGCACGGGCCGCAGACCCGAAGGAGAACGTCATGAGCACGCCCCCGTCCTCTACCCGCCGCAGCACCGTGCAGGCCCTCGCCGCCGGTGCCGCCGGCTTGGCCGTGCCCTCGCTGGCCCGCTCGCAGTCCGCGCCGGTGCGCGTCGGCTATGCGATCGCCCGCACCGGTCCGTGGGCCGGCGGCGCGCAGGTCAGCCAGGAGCCCAACTTCCTGATGTGGGCCGAGCAGCAGAACGCCGCCGGCGGGCTGGACGTGAAGGGCACGCGGCGGCGCATCGAGCTGGTGAGCTTCGACGATCGCAGCGAGATCGAGACCTGCATCCGCAGCTACGAGAAGCTGATGGGCAGCGACAAGGTCGACCTGATCCTGCCGCCCTGGGGGTCGAACGCCAACTTCGCCCTAGCGCCGCTGGCCAACCGTTTCGGCTATCCGATGCTCGCGCCGACCGCGCTGTCGCGCAAGCTGATCGACATGCACCTGCCGTACTTCTTCTCGCTGCTGCAGCAGCCCGACCGGATGATGGGGGCGCTGGTCGACATGCTGGTGGCCAACGGCGTGAAGACCATCGCGATCCTGTACATGGACGACCTGTTCGGGCTGGAGAACTTCGCCGCGCTCAACGCCGCGCTGAAGAAGACCGACATCCGGGTGGTCGAGCGCAAGGGCTATCCGCTCGGCGTGAAGGACCTGGCGCCGGTGCTGCGCACCATCAAGGACCAGAACCCCGACGCCTTCATCGGCATCACCTATCCGCCCGACACCATCCTCGCCAGCAAGCAGTCCAAGGAGATCGGCTTCAATCCGAAGCTGTTCTATGCCTCGGTGGGCACCGCCTTCCAGCTCTACCGCAACGTGCTCGGCGCCGGTGCCGAGGGTGTGTCGGGCATGGGCTCCTGGAATGCCGCGACCAGCCCCGGGGCCAAGGCCTATTTCCAGGCCCACACCGCGAAGTTCGGCGGCAAGGAGCCCGATCGCTGGGCCAGCGGCCACTGCTGGGCCGGCCTGGAGATCCTGACGCAGGCGGTGGCCAAGGTCGGCCTCGATCGCAAGGCGATCCGCGACTACGTCGCGAAGAACGAGCACAAGACCATCATCGGCCCGGTGCGCTTCGAGGGCAGCGAGAACGTCGCCACCCCGGGCAGCGTGGGGCAGTGGCAGAACGGCGAGTTCGAGGTGGTCTGGCCCAGGAGCATCGCCACTGCCCAGCTGGTGATGCCCAAGCCGGCCTGGAAATAAGCGGGCAAGCGTCGCGGATGTCGTTCGGCGCATGGCTCGAGCTCATCGCCTCCGGCCTGATCACCGGGGGCGTGTACGCGCTCGTCGCCCTCGGCCTGAACCTGCAGTACGGGCTGATGCGCATCCTGAACATCGCCCACGGCGAGTTCCTGATGCTCGGTGCGTTCGCGGCCTGGCTCGCATACACATACCTGGGCGTCTCGCCGCTGCTGACGGCGCCGATCGTCTTCGTCCTCATGGTCGTGCTGGGGCTGCTCATCCACCGCCTGGCGTTCCGGCGCCTCGCCGCCACCTCGCCCGACCTCGACGTGTTCGAGGCGCGCGGGCTGATGGTCGCCTTCGGCCTGATGTTCCTGGTGCAGAACTTCGCCTCGCTGGTGTGGGGCGGCGAGCTGCGCGGCTATGACTACCTGACCGACCCGGTGTCGGTGGGCGGCGCGCAGTTCGCCGCCAACAAGCTGCTGCTGGCCGCCGTGGCGCTGGCGGTGAGCGTGGCGCTCATCGTCGTGCTGAGGAGGAGCCTGCTCGGCAAGGGCGTGCGCGCGCTGATGCAGTCGCCCGTCGGCGCACAGCTGGTGGGCATCGACACCGCCCGCCTGCACCCGCTGATGTTCGGCATCGGCCTGGGCCTGTCGGGCCTGGCCGGCAGCCTGCTGTCGATGACCTATGCGATCTCGCCGGCCATCGGCGAGCCCTACACGGTGACCGCGCTCATCGTCATCACCCTCGGCGGCTTCGGCAGCATGACCGGCAGCCTGGTCGCCGCGTTGGCGCTGGGCGTGATCGAGGCGCTCGGCACCCACTTCGGCAGCCCCTCGCTCAAGCCGCTGCTGTCCTACGGCCTCTTCATCGCGGTGCTGCTGTGGAAACCGAACGGGCTGTTCAAGCGATGAGCGGGCGGCGCATCCTCGGGCGCGACCTGTCGGTGCTGGCGGTGCTGGCCGTCATCGCGCTCGCGCTGCCTGCCTGGGTGAACGAGTTCGGCGTCTCGATGGCGCTCACCTGCCTGATGTACGTGGCGCTGTCGTCGAGCTGGAGCCTGTTCTGCGGAGCCACGCGCTACCTGTCGCTGGCCACCTCGGCCTTCTTCGGCATCGGCGCCTATGCCGGGGCGCTCACGCTCGGCGAGCTGCCCTGGCTGGCGGCGATCGCCCTCGGCGCCGGGGCTGCGGCGGCGCTGGCAGTGGTCATGGGCAGCGCGGTGCTGCACCTGCGCGGCACCTACTTCGCGGTGCTCACCTTCGGCATGACCGAGCTGATCCGCCATGCCGTCACCTTCGCGGAGAAGCAGATCGCCGGCACCGTGGGGCGCGTGCTCGTCTTCGTGCCCGAGCCCGGCACCGTCTATCTCACCGTGCTGGCGCTGGCGGTGCTGGCGGTAGTGACCTCGATCGCGGTGCGGCGCAGCCGGCTCGGGCTGGCGCTGGCCGGCATCGGCGGCGACGAGCTGCGCGCCCAGACCCTGGGTGTCGACACCCGCCGCGCCAAGGTGATCGGCTTCGCGATCTCGGCCGCCTTTGCCGGCGCCGTGGGCGCGGCGATGAGCGTGCGCTGGACCTACATCGATCCGGCGACGGTGTTCAATCCCTTCATCGGCTTCCAGACCGTGCTGATCGCGCTGATCGGCGGCGCCGCCACCCTGTGGGGGCCGCTCGTCGCCGCCATCGTCTTCAGCGTGCTGGCCGAGGCGCTGCGCCTGCAGCTGCCGCAGCTCTACATGATGGCGCTCGGCCTGCTGCTGATCCTCTCGGTGCTGTACCTGCCCGGCGGCCTGGCCTCGCTGCGCCCGGGCATCCTGATCGGCTGGCGCGACGCCCTGCTCGCGCGCCGGCCTGCCCGGCGTGCCGGTGCGGGAAAGGTGCGCGATGCCTGAGGCGGCCTCGATGGGGACGGCGCTGCTCGAGGCGCGCTCGGTCACGGTCCGCTTCGGCGGGCTGACCGCGGTCGACGGCATCAGCGCCCGCTTCGCCGCCGGCGAGCTGGTGGGCATCATCGGCCCCAACGGCGCGGGCAAGACCACCTTCTTCAACGTGCTCTCGGGTGTGCTCCCGCCGACCTCGGGCCGGCTGCTGGTGGCCGGCGACGACCTCACCGGGGCGCGGCCGCACCGCTATGCCCATCACGGCATCGCGCGCACCTTCCAGACGCCGCGCGTGTTCGCCGAGCTGACGGTGGCGGCCAACATCGGCTTCGGCCTGCAGTTCGCCGGACGCGGGCGCGCTGCCGCGCCCGGCCTGGCGGATGCGGCCGGCATCCTCGAGGTGATCGGGCTGTCGGCGCACGCCGCGCAGCCGGCGGCGGCGATCACGCCCTCCCAGCAGCGCCTGCTCGAGATCGGCATGGCGCTCGCCACCCGCCCGAGGCTGCTGCTGCTCGACGAGGTGGCCGCCGGCCTCACCGAAGGCGAGGTCGAGCACATGGCGCGGCTGATCCGCGGCCTGCGCGACGACCTGGCGCTCACCGTGATCTGGATCGAGCATGCGGTGACCACGCTGCTGCGCCACGTCGAGCGCGTGCTGGTGCTGCACCAGGGCTGCAAGATCGCCGACGCCGCGCCCGCCGAGGTGGTGCGCGACGCCCGCGTCATCGAGGCCTATCTCGGCGACGAGATGGCGCAGGGCACGTCATGAGCGCCGCCGCCGCTCCGGCTCCCGGCCGCGCGCCGGCCCACCTGCGGGTCGAAGGCCTGAGCGCCGGCTACGGCCGCTTCCTGGTGCTGCGCGATCTCGATCTGGAAGCGCGCCCCGGCCTCACCGTGATCCTCGGTCCCAACGGGGCCGGCAAGACCACCCTGCTCAAGGCGGTCGCCGGGCTGGTGCCGCGCAGCGGCACGGTGCGGCTGGACGGCGAGGAGTTGCCCGCCGATGCCCCGGCGAGCCGGATCGTCGCGCGCGGCCTGTCGCTGGTGGCCGAGGGCCGGCAGCTGTTCCCCGACATGACGGTGCGCGAGAACCTCGAGCTCGGCGGCTGGCTGGTCGCGCCCGCCGAGCGCGCGCGACGCCTCGAGCAGGCGTTCCGCGACTTCCCGCGGCTCGCCGAGCGCGCCGGCCAGCTGGCCGGCACCATGAGCGGCGGCGAGCAGCAGATGGTGGCCGTGGCGCGCGCCATGATGAGCGCGCCGCGCCTGCTGATGCTCGACGAGCCGTCGCTCGGCCTGGCGCCGAAGATGGTCGACGAGCTGCTCGCCATCGCGCGCCGCATCGCCGACCAGGGCGTCACCGTGCTGATGGTCGAGCAGAACGTGCGCAAGTCGCTCGCCGTCGCCGATCGCGGCTACGTGCTCGAGCGCGGCCAGCTGGTGGCCGAGGGGCCGGCCTCGCTGCTGGCGCGCTCGGCGATCGTGCGCGCCGCCTACCTGGGCCCGGGTTCGCCCGCCGCTTCCTCCCCGTCTTCCTGCAAGGAGAACGCCATGTCCGACCTGTCCATGCTGATCAACGGCCTGGCCGTCAGCGCCGAGAAGGGCGCCACCTTCGAGCGGCGCAATCCGCTCGACGGCAGCGTTGCCACGCGCGCGCCTGCCGCCAGCGCCGCCGACGCCGTCGCCGCGGTGGAGGCCGCCGCCGCGGCCTTCAGGACCTGGAGCGCCAGCGGCCCCGGCGAGCGGCGCGCGCTGCTGCTCAAGGCCGCCGATGCGCTCGAGGCGCGCACCCCGGCGTTCATCGAGGCGGTGGCCGCCGAGACCGGCGCCACCGGCCTGTGGGCCGGCTTCAACGTGCACCTGGCGGCGGGCATGCTGCGCGAGGCCGCGGCGCTCACCACCCAGGTGGCCGGCGAGGTGATCCCCTCCGACGTGCCGGGCTCGCTCGCCATGGGCGTGCGCCAGCCGGCCGGCGTGGTGGTCGGTATTGCGCCGTGGAACGCGCCGGTCATCCTCGGCGTGCGCGCCATCGCCACGCCGCTGGCCTGCGGCAACACGGTCGTGCTCAAGGGCAGCGAGAACTGCCCGCGCACCCACCGGCTGATCGTCGAGGCGCTGCAGGACGCGGGCTTCCCGGCCGGCGTGGTCAACTACGTCACCAACGCGCCGGCCGATGCCGGCACCGTGGTCGAGGCGATGGTCGCGCATCCGGCGGTGCGGCGCGTCAACTTTACCGGCAGCACGCGCGTGGGGCGCATCATCGCCGCGACCTGCGCGAAGCACCTCAAGCCGGTGGTGCTCGAGCTGGGCGGCAAGGCCCCGATGGTGGTGCTCGACGACGCCGACCTCGAGGCGGCGGTGAACGCGGCCGCCTTCGCCTGCTTCATGAACTCAGGGCAGATCTGCATGAGCACCGAACGCCTCGTGGTCGACGAGCGCATCGCCGACGCCTTCCTCGATCGCTTCGTCGCCAAGGCGCGCAGCCTGCCGGTGGGCGATCCGCGCAAGCCCGACCCGGTGGTGCTGGGCTCGGTGATCGGCATGGGCACGGTCGAGCACTGCAACGCGCTCATCGACGACGCGTTGGCCAAGGGTGCGAAGCTGCTATGCGGCGGCAAGGCGAGCGATACCCTGATGCCGGCCACCGTGCTCGATCGCGTCACGCGCGAGATGCGCGTCTACCACGAGGAGACCTTCGGCCCGCTCAAGTGCGTCGTGAGGGTGAAGGGCGTCGAGGAAGCCGTGGCCTGCGCCAACGACAACGAGTACGGGCTGAGCGCCGCGGTGTTCGGCGGTGACATCGCCCGGGCGATCAACGTCGCGCGGCGCATCGAATCGGGCATCTGCCACGTCAACGGCCCGACCGTGCACGACGAGGCGCAGATGCCCTTCGGCGGCGTCAAGGGCAGCGGCATGGGCCGCTTCGGCGGCAAGGCCGGCATCCACGAGTTCACCGACCTGCGCTGGATCAGCGTGCAGACGACGCCGCGGCAGTATCCGTTCTAGGAGCCGGCTCAGGCCACGCCGTGCCGCTCCCCCAGGCCGGCCGCGTGCGCCTGCTCGTCGGCGTGGTACGACGAGCGCACCAGCGCGCCGACCGCGGCGTGCGAGAAGCCCATCTTCCTCGCTTCGGCGCCGAACATCCGGAAGGTGTCCGGGTGCACGTAGCGCAGCACCGGCAGGTGCGCGTTCGACGGCGCGAGGTACTGGCCGATGGTCAGCATCTCGATGTCGTGCTCGCGCATGTCGCGCATCACCGCCAGGATCTCGTCGTCGGTTTCGCCCAGCCCGACCATCAGCCCCGACTTGGTCGGCACGCCGGGCACGCGGCGCTTGAATTCGGCCAGCAGGCGCAGCGAATGGGCGTAGTCCGCGCCGGGGCGCGCCTGGCGGTACAGCCGCGGCACCGTCTCGAGATTGTGGTTCATCACGTCGGGCGGCGCGGATTCGAGGATGTCCAGCGCGCGCTCCATGCGGCCGCGGAAGTCGGGCACCAGCACCTCGATGCGGGTGCCCGGCGAGAGCTCGCGCACCTTGCGGATGCAGTCGACGAAATGCTGCGCGCCGCCGTCGCGCAGGTCGTCGCGATCGACGCTGGTGATCACCGCGTAGCGCAGCTTCAGGGCGGCGATGGTGCGCGCCAGGTTCTCCGGCTCGGCGGCGTCGAGCGCGTCGGGCCGGCCGTGCCCGACGTCGCAGAACGGGCAGCGGCGCGTGCACTTGTCGCCCATGATCATGAAGGTGGCGGTGCCCTTGCCGAAGCACTCGCCGATGTTCGGGCACGAGGCTTCCTCGCACACGGTGTGCAGGCGGTGCTCGCGAAGGATCTGCTTGATCTCGTAGAAGCGCGCGTTGTCCGCGCCGGCGCGCACGCGGATCCACTCGGGCTTGCGCAGCACCTCGGCGGCCGGAACCACCTTCACCGGGATGCGCGAGGTCTTCTCGGCGCCTTTCTGCTTGAGGCCCGCATCGCGCGCGCCGGGGGCGGCGCGGCCGGCCGGGGACAAGGGGGAGGGGTCGTTCGGAGTCGGGTTCATGGTTTCTTTTCGATGTGGGCGGCCAGCAGGCGTCCGAAACGCGACGCCACTTCGCCGGCGTCGATGTCGGGGACGCGGCTGCGCATGTCGGCGACGGCGAGGCCCGGATAGCCGCAGGGATCGATCCGCGTGAACGGCTCGAGATCCATGGCCACGTTCAGCGCCACGCCATGGTAGCTGCACCCGCGCGAGACGCGGATCCCCACCGAGGCGATCTTGGCGCCGGCCCCTGCCTCGCCTTCCTCGAGGTAGACGCCGGGCGCGCCGCCGCGCCGCGCCGCCTGGACCCCGTATCCGGCCAGCAGCTCCATCGTCGCCGACTCGATGCGCGAGACGAACTCGCGTACGCCCAGGCTGCGCCGGCGCAGGTCGACGAGCAAGTAAGCCACCACTTGCCCCGGTCCGTGATAGGTGACCTGGCCGCCGCGCTCGGTGCGCACCACGGGGATGTCGCCGGGGCTGCGCAGATGCTCGGGACGCGAGACATGCCCGAGCGTGAACACCGGCGGGTGCTCGACCAGCCAGATCTCGTCGCGCGTATCGGCCCGGCGGTCGAGCGTGAAGGCCTGCATCGCGTACAGCGTGGGGAGGTAGGCACGCCGGGTCCAGCGCCTGATCCGCGGCGCGGCGATCGCTGCATCCGCCTCGACGCGCTCGGAGGCAAAAGAGCCGACGACAATGGATTGCGCCGAAGCGGGGGCTCGCTTCGGAACCCCGCGGGCGACTGGCGCCAGCGATTTGGAGGTATCTGGGGTCATCGGATGGCCCGCGCTACAACACCACGCTGACCATCGGGTGCGTCGAGAGCGCGCGGTACAGCGTTTCCAGCTGCGCCCGTGTATCGATCCGCACCACCACGGTCAGGCTGAGGTAGTTGCCCTGGCTGGAAGCGCGCAGCTCGATCGTCGCCGGATCGAAATCGGGGGCGTGCTCCAGCACCAGGTCGGAGATCGCCTGGGCGAATCCGTCGACCCGCCGGCCCATGATCTTCAGCGGAAACTCCACCGGGAACTCGAGCAGCGCCTCGAGCCGGTCGAAGGCCGCCGAAAGATCGCGTTCCTCGCTCATGGAGCATGCCTGCGGCGCGCTCAGCGGCCCGCCTTGGCGTCCTGGTAGGCCTTGTGGAGCCGCGCGAAGACCGGCCCCGGCCGGCCGGCGCCGACCGGGCGCCCGTCCAGGCGCGTGATCGGCAGCACTTCCTTGGTGGCCGAGCTGAGCATGAGCTCGTCGGCGGCCAGCACTTCCTCGCGCAGGATGCGCCGGATCTGCAGCCGGATGTCCGCCTTCCTGCACAGCTCCTCGATCAGGCCGTAGCGCACGCCTTCGAGCACCAGGTTGTCCCTGGGCGGGGCGAACAGCCGGTCGCCGCGCGCCACCCAGATGTTGCTCGCGGCGCCCTCGGTGAGGAAGCCGTCGCGAAACATCACGCACTCGGCTGCTCCGGCCTGCACCGCGGCCTGGCGCGCGAGCACGTTGCCCAGCAGCGAGGTGGTCTTGATGTCGCAGTGCAGCCAGCGCTCGTCGGGCAGCGTGATGGCGTCGACGCCCTGTTCCACCTGCGCCGCCGAGGGCAGCACGAGCGGGCTCGACATCGCGAACACGGTCGGCCTGGCGTCCTTGGGGAAGGCGTGGTCGCGCCGGGCCACGCCGCGCGTGACCTGCATGTAGACGAACTGGTCGGCCCATTCGTGGTAGCCGATGATCTGCTCCACCAGCTCGGTCCAGCCTTCGCGGTCGAGCGGGTTGGCGATGCCGATGGCCGCCAGGCTGCGCTCGAGCCGCGCCAGGTGCTGCGGCCAGCGGAAGGTGCGCCCGCCGTAGATCGGGACGACCTCGTAGACGCCGTCGCCGAAGATGAAGCCGCGATCGAGGACCGGCACGCGCGCTTCCTCCAGGGGCATGAATTCGCCGTTCAGGTAGACCGTCTGTGCCATGGGGGCCTCGGCTTCATGATATCGCGGGGAATGAGTCGACGGTCCGGCCGGGTTATTTCGCGAGCATCATGCGCAGACCGTCCCAGGTGCGGCCGAACCATCCGGCCGGTTCCACCGCCGCCTGCGCGAGGAGCGCGCGTTCGGCGAGCACCTGATCGCCGAGCTTCACCCGCAGCGTCCCGATGCGCTGGCCCTCGGCGATCGGCGCCACCAGCGGCTGCACGCGCTCGATCTCGGCCTTCACCTTGTCGCCCTGGCCGCGCGGCACGGTCACCACGACCTCGCCGTCGAAGCCGCCGGCGACGGTGTCGCTGCGTCCCTTCCATACCGCATAGTTGCCCGCCGGCTGCCCCTTGGCGTAGATGCGCACCGCGTCGAAATTCTGGAAGCCGTAGTTGAGCAGCTTCTGCGACTCGATCGCGCGCGACGATTCCGATGCGGCGCCGAGCACCACCGACACCAGCCGGCGCTGCCCGCCCCCGGGCTGCTCGCGGTGCGCCGAGGCGATGAGGCAGTAGCCGGCCGCCTCGGTGTGCCCGGTCTTCATGCCGTCGACGCTCGGATCGATCGCCAGCAGCCGGTTGCGGTTGGGCTGGCGGATGTTGTTGAAAGTGTATTCCCGCTTCGAGTACAGGGGGTAGTACTCGGGGAAGTCCGCGATCAACCGCGCCGCGAGGATCGCCATGTCGCGCGCGGTGCTGTAGTGCTGCGGGTCGGGCAGGCCGGTGGCGTTGCGGAACTGGCTGTTGCGCATGCCCAGACGCTGCGCTTCCTTGTTCATCTGCTGCGCGAAGGTGTCCTCGCTGCCGGCCACGGCCTCGGCGAGCACGATCGAGGCGTCGTTGCCCGACTGCACGATCACGCCGTTGAGCAGCTCCTCGACGGTGGCGGGCCTGGCCGGATCGACGAACATGCGCGAGCCGATCGCCTTGTAGGCGCCCGGCGAGACCGTCGGGCGCTGGTCGGGCGTGATGCGCTTGGCCTTGAGCGCTTCGAAGGTGAGGTAGGCGGTCATCACCTTGGTGAGCGAGGCCGGCTCGACCTTGAGGTCGGGGTCGTGCGAGGCGAGCACCTGTCCGCTGGTGGCATCGAGCAGCAGCCACGAGCGGGCGGCGATGGTGGGCGGCGCGATCTGCGCGAGCGCGGCGTTCATCGACATGAACGCGCACAGAAGGACACTGGCGATCAGGCTCGGGAGCTTCCTGGACGACATCGGGGGCCTCGTGTCGGGCGTCGCAGCGAAGGGTGCGCACGCGAAGGCCCGGATTATAGGACCAGCCTCGACACGACCCCTGTGAGCCTGCCGGGGTCGAGGCCGGCCCGCAGGTCGTTGCGCCGTTCGCATCACGCCCGCGGCGGTCGCGCCGCCGCCGCGGCGTCTCTCGCCTGCTCGAACACCGGCCGCACTGCCGCCAGCACGCGTCGCGCCGCGGCTTCGCCGTTGCGTTCGTGGACCACGTCGACCGCCTCGCGCAGCACGCGGCGCAGGACCTCCATCCTCACGCTGTCGGCCACGCGCGCTTCCCACACGTGGCCGGCCGTGCCGAGCTCGGCTGCGAACAGTCCGCGCAGCATGCGCTTGGCCGCGTTCAGCAGCGCCTGCTCGGCCTGCGCGCGCTGCCGGCGCTCGCTCTCGGTGGGTTCGTCGGCCAGGCCGCAGACCTCGATCAGGTGCTGCGATTCGAGCTCCGCGAGGACGGGGCCGATCTCGCCGGGGCGCGCGAAGGCGGACAGGTCGCCGACGCGGCGCTGGCCGTCCACCAGCACCAGGATGCGCCGCGCCGCCTGCGCGAGCGTACGTCGCGGCCGGGCGGCCTCGTCGTGCCCGTCGGCGGTGCGCGCGTAGATCAGGCGCTCGTCGGGTTGCGCGGGCAGCCGTGACGTCGATGCCGGCATCGCGGTCAGGCCGGCGGCGCGGGACGGTCCGATCCGGGCGGCGGCTGCGCGCCCGCAGCGCCGAACGCCTCCAGCACGACGCGCTTGAGCAGCGTGAGCTTGCGATGGAAGAAGTGGTCTGCGCCGGGCAGCACGACCACCGGCAGGTCCTGCGGCCGTGCCCAGTCGAATACGTCTTTCAGCGGCACCGTTTCGTCGTTCTCGCCGTGCACGACCAGCGTGTCGGGCGGCACCGCCTCCACGTCGAAGCGTGCCGCGGCCGTCCCCACCAGCACCAGCCGGTGCGCCGGACGCCCGCGCTCGCGCAGCCGCGCCGCCACGCGCACCTGCACGAAGCTGCCGAACGAGAAGCCGGCCAGCACCAGCCGCGGCTGCGCCAGCCCCGCCGATGCCGCATGCGCCAGCGCGTGATCGACCACGGCGAGCAGGTCGTCGGTCTCTCCGATGCCTTCGTCGAATCTGCCGGCCGACTGGCCGACGCCGCGGAAGTTGGGGCGCCAGCACAGGTAGCCGAGGTCGCGCAGCGCGCGTGCGAGCGTCTGCGCGACCTTGTTGTCGCGCGTGCCGCCGTACAGCGGGTGCGGGTGCGCCACGACGGCCACGCCGGTCGGCGCGACGGCAGGCGTATCGAGCGCCACGTCGATCGCGCCCGCCGGGCCGTCGATGAGCAGCGTGCGGGTGCCGGCGTTCATGGCAGTGCCGTCAGATGCGCAGACGATCGACCGGCTTGCCGTCCCGCAGGTGGGATTCGACGATCTCGTCGACGTCGTGGCGATCGACCAGGGTGTACCAGATGCCTTCCGGATACACGACGGCGACCGGCCCTTCGTCGCAGCGGTCCAGGCAGCCGGCCTTGTTCACGCGCACCTTGCCCCGGCCGGCCAGCCCGAGCGCTTTCACGCGCTCCTTGGCATAGGCCTGCAGCGCTTCCGACTGATGCTCCGCGCAGCAGGGCCTGCCGTCGTCGCGGCGGTTGACGCAGAAGAAGATGTGGCGTTCGTAGTATCCGGGCATGGTGCGGACGATTATAGACGCGGGCCCAGCGCGGCGAAGCGAAGCCGCCACGCGCACCAGGCCAATGCCGCATAGGGCCAGACCAGCGCCAGCGCCCGCAGCAGCGCGTGGAAGTGCAGCCACGCGCCGCCGCTGCCGCCGGCACGCATCGACAGGAAGTAGGCGTTGGGCGGCGTGAGGTTGAACAGTACGGTGGCCGCGACGAGTGCGATCGCCGCCAGCCACAGCCGTGCGCGCCGGTCGAGCCAGCCGAGCAGCAGCAGGGCGACGCCACCGGCCAGCAGGCCGCCCTGGGCACCTGCGGCGAGCCAGCCGAAGGCGCCGACCGACCCGGCCTCGGCGGCCGACGCCACCGACTTGATCGCCACTGCCGCGACGACCGGCAGCACCACCGGCCAGGTGGCGGCGCTGGCCGGGGCGCGCAGCAGGTCGCGCCCGAGCAGGCCGACGGCGAGCACCGTCATCGATACCCCGGCCGCCTCGGCGAAAGGCTCGAGCTCCACCGGCAGCAGCCAGCGCGACAGCCATTCCGGCAGCGGGTCGCCCGGCGAGCCGGGCCAGGCCGAGAGCAGGTCGCCGGTGGCGAAGGCCATCGGCTGCGGATCGGCTTGCGCCAGCACCCAGGCGGCGAGCAGCAGCAGCCCCGGTCCGGCGTGCGGCCCGAGCGGCATCGCTGTGCGCAGCGCCTGCGGCCAGCGCTCGATGCGCCTGCGTCCCGCGAGCGTGGCCGCCAGCGCACCGGCCAGCGCGCCGGCGCCGTTGGCGAGCACGTCCAGGCGCGACGGCACGCGCCGCGGCAGCAGCGCCTGCAGGCACTCCAGCTCGAGAGACAGGGCGATCGCCGCGGCGCCCGCCAGCAGCGCAGCGGGCAGCATCGGCCACGACAGCCGGCGTGCCAGCCAGGCGGTGAGCAGCAGGCCGATCGGGAGGTAGCCCGCGACGTTGACGATCACGTCGAAGGCGGTCCACCAGCGCGGCCACGGCTCGGAGAGGAAGTCGAACATCCAGCGGCCCGGCGTGCGCCATCCCGACCAGGGGTACAGCGTGGCATAGACCACCGCGACCACGTATACGGCCAGCCACAGGCCCGATCCCGGGCCATGGGGCACGGACGGCGAGGCGGCGGGCGGGGCGAGGCGCTGCGACACGCGGCAAGCTTACCCTGCGCGAGGCGGGCCTCGGGCTATGATCGGGATCCCATGAACCAGCTCGATGCCGAACGGATCCGCCAGGCCGCCGCCTGCGACGCGCTGCGCGTCGACGCCGTCGAGCGGGTCGGCTCCACCAACGCGGCGCTGCTCGACGCGCCGCTCGGCGATGCACCGGCGCCTCCCCGCCTGCTGGCGGCGGTCGTGCAGACGGCCGGGCGCGGGCGCCGCGGCCGCGCCTGGCTCAGCCCGCCCGATCGCTCGGCGGCGTTCTCGCTCGCCTTCGAGCGCCACGTGCGGCTCGAGCCGCCGCCGGCGGCGCTGGCGGTGGCGGTCGGCGCCGCCAGCGCCACGACGCTCGCGCGCTGGGCGCCCGACGTCCAGCTGAAGTGGCCCAACGACCTGATGCGCGCCTGGCGCAAGTGCGGCGGCATCCTGGTCGAATGCCGGCGCGGCCTCCCGCACCCGGCCTCGGGCATGACGCTCGAGCGCATCGTGGTCGGCATCGGCCTGAACCTGCTCGCGCCGCCCGAGGGAGATGCCGTCGGCCAGCCGGCCTGCGGCCTGTTCGACCACGACGCGTTGTCGGCGCATGCCGCCGAAACGGTGATCGGGATGGTGGCGGGCGCCGTGGTCGCGGCGGCCGAGCGCTTCTTCGCCGAGGGGCTCGCTCCGTTCCTCGAGGCGTGGGAGCGCTTCGACGCGCTCGCCGGCGAGCGCGTCGCCGTGCACGAGGGCGCGCGCGCGGTCGACCGCGGGGTCGCACTCGGCCTCGATCCCGGCGGCGGGCTGCGCGTGCGCACCTCCGCGGGCCTGCGCGTGCTCAGCAGCGGCGAGGTGTCGCTGCGCCGGCTCGACGCCGCTCGCTGAGCGAGGCCATGGTGCGCTGGCTGCTCGTCGTGCTGGTGCTCGCCAACGTGGGCATGTGGGCGTGGACGCACGGCTGGCTGGCACCGTGGCTGCAGGCGGATCGCGAGCCGCGCCGCCTGGAGCGGCAGATCGATGCCGACCGGCTGCGCGTCGTGCCGCCCGCATCGCCCGAGGCGGCACCGTCCGCGGCCGCGACGCCCGCGTCGTCCTCGACTGGGTCGTCCTTCCTCGGGTCGTCCTCTCCTGCGCCGGCTTCGTCCGCGTCGCCCTCGTTCCCGCCGGCGTCGTCCTCGTCCGCCTCGGCGTCAACCTCGCCCGCGAAGGCCGATCGCACGGTATGCACGGCCTTCGCGCCGCTCGACGAGGAGCGCGCGCGGCGCCTGCAGTCGGCGCTCGAGGCGGCCGGCGCCGAGATCGAGGCCACGCGCAGCGAGCAGGGCGCGAGCTACCTCGTCTACCTGCCGCCCGCGCCGACAGCGGCCGAGGCGCAGCGGCGGTTGGCCGAGCTGCGCCGCATCGGCCGCAGCGACGTCTTCCTCATCCCCGACGGACCCTACCGGCAGGCCATCTCGCTCGGCATCTTCCGCTACGAGGAGGCCGCGCGTGCCCTGGTGGCGCGGCTGGCCGCCCTCGGCGAACCGGGGGCGCTGGTGGCCCCGCGTGCGCCGTTCACGGTGCGGGTGCACTTGCAGGCCCGCTGGCGCGATGCGGCCGGCGCCGGCACCGCCGGCACGCTGGCGGCGCAGTTCGACGCGCCGGTGCGCGACTGCGGCTGAGGATGGACCGGGGCCTGCGGGTTTCCGGCTAGGACGCCGTCGAAGTCGAATCGAGCCCGCGCGCGGCGTCGCGGATGCGCGTGACCAGGTCGGTGGTCGAGCGCTGGAAGCGGAACGGGATCGAGTGCACCGCTCCGCCCCATGTGCGCACCTCCTTCGCCCCCACGATCCGCTCGATCGGCCAGTCGCCGCCCTTGACCAGCACATCCGGACGCAGCGCGAGGATGAGCTCGAGCGGCGTGTCGCCCTCGAACCAGGTGGCCAGCGTCGTGGATTCGAGGGCGGCCACCACCGCGAGGCGGTCCGCCAGCGGGTTGAGCGGTCGGTCGGCGCCCTTGCCCAGCCGCTTCACCGATCCGTCGCTGTTGAGCGCGACCACCAGCGAGGCGCCGAGCGCGCGCGCTTCGGCGAGATAGGTGACGTGGCCGCGGTGCAGCAGGTCGAACACGCCGTTGGTGAACACCATCGGGCGCGGCAGCTGCGCCGCCTGTGCCGCGGCATGCGCCGGATCGATGATCTTGTGCTCGAAGCCGACCAGTGCGTTGCTCACGTCCTCGCTGCCTCGTGCGGGGCGACGAACAGCGTCAGCACCCCCGTATAGCCGTAGATTCGATCACGTGCGATCTCGCCGTTGGCGAAAAAACCGACCAGCGGCACGTTGCCGAGGTTGTGCGCGATGATCCCGGTCTCCGCGCCCGGCGCACCGAACAGGTGCTCGCCGCGCGCCACGCACGACACGTAGTGCGCGCCGAGGATCTGCAGCGAGGCGGACTCGACCTCCTCGCGCAGCTCGGTGCAGATGCGGATCAGGTCGGCGCGCGCCGCCTGGCGGTCGCGCGTGCAGAACACGGCGCGCTCGCCCTGGCTCGGCGTGGCGGCCACCGCCAGCAGCCGGTGCTGCGGATCGATGCCGAGCACGTTGACCACGGCGTAGTCGCCGAAGCCGATGCCGCGCTCGCCCTCGGCCGGCGCCAGCCCGATCATGAGGCCGCGCGAGAGCCGCTCGAGCGGCAGCGCGCGCAGGATCTCGTTGCCGTCGCGCGACTCGCGAACCTCGGCCGGCACGCCGAGGTCTTCGAGGAGCACGTCGAGCGCCGGCTGGTCGTCGAGCCGATGGATGTAATGCAGCGAGCATTCCGAGATCACGTGCTCGCGCGCCAGCGGCGCGCAGCCCTGGGTGAGGCGCGACAGCAGCCGCACCGATTCGCCGAAGCCGACGCCCGACAGCCCTCCGTGGACCATGCGGCCGGCCAGCTGCGGGCTGCGCGGATCGCTGCCGCCGATCAGCCCGCCGAACAGGAAGCCGGTGTCGACGCGCGTCGCGAGGCTGGCGATCTCCTCGGCCAGCTGCGCCGAGGCCGGGGCCGCATGCACCAGCGCCGTCCAGGCGGGCGGCGCATCGGCGGCCCGGGCGCCGCCCGGCAGCTCGCCCGGCTCGGAGAACAGCGTCCAGCTGCCGGCAGGCAGCTCGCAGATCATCGCCACCAGCGCAGGCTCGCGCATGTACTCGATGCTCGCTGCGCACACGCCGTGGCTGCTGGCGCCCACCCACTGCACCGAGGGGAAGCGTTCGCGCAGCAGCGTGGCGACGTCGCCGAGCCGTTCGGCGAACCGCTCGGTCACGTACACCAGGCCGAGCCGGGGCTCGTCCGTCGCGGCGGCGTCCGTCGTGCCGGCCTCGAGCTGCGCCATCACGAGCTCGGTCGCCTGGCGCCAGTTCGGGTGGGTGGCGTGGCCGTGCCGGAACGCGTGCATGGATGAAATCGTCTCGATTGACGATCGGTCGGCGCGTCTGCTCAGACCTTGCGCCGGCCGCCGCCGGCCGGCTGCCCGGCATCCGGGCGCCGGGCCACGGTCGTGCGCCGCGGCTTCTTGTGCGCCGGCTTGTCGGGCGCGGCTGCGTGCGCTGGCGCTTCCGCGCCATGGGCCTGGGGGACGAGCATCCGGGGCAGGCCGACGCCGGACAGCGCCGCGTTGGCGACGTTGTTGAACTGCTCCTGGAGCAGGTTCCACCAGGCGCCGGCACTCAATCCCGGATCGACGTGCGTGCCCCCGCCGGCAGCAGACGCCGCCTTGTCGCGCCCCTGCCTGGCGGGCTTGCGCGCACGCGGCGGCGCGGCTGCGGCCGGCGCCTGCGCCGAAGAGGGCGCATCCCTGCCGTTGCCGTGCGGCGCCTGCGCGCTGGCAGCGCCGGCCGCCGACAGCGCGCCGGCCAGTGCCTTGCCGGCGAGCACCTGGGTGGCCGGCCCGACCGCCGCCACCGGCGCGCCTACCGCTTCGCCGAACGCCTTGAGGGTCGCGATCGTGCCGCGCTGGATCTCGAGTGCCTGGATGGTGCCCTGGAGCATGTTCATGTTCACGATGAGCCACTGCTCGACCGCCTTCAGGTCGGCGATGCGCTTGTCCAGCTCGCCCAGGTCGATGGTCGGCGTGAAGCTCGGCGGCAGGCCGAACGAGCCCCAGGCCTTCTTGACGAACTCGACCGTGTCGAGCACGTTGCCCACGTTGAGCGGACCGATGCCGACATTGGCCAGACCCATCGCCGCCAGGTCGCCGATACCGAACTTGCCTGCCGCCATGTTCGCTCCTCCTGCTGCCGATGGACGACAATAACAGGAAATCGTTCCGCGGAGCCCGGCCATGCCCGACATCGAAACCCTGCGCCGCATCCTCGCCACCAGCCGCGTCGTCGCGGTGGTCGGGCTGTCGGCCGAGTGGCACCGGCCGAGCCATTTCGCCGCCAAATACCTGCAGGCGCACGGCTACCGCATCGTCCCGGTCAATCCGAGATACGACGAGATCCTCGGCGAGCGCTGCTACCCCTCGCTCGATGCGATTCCCGGCAAGGTCGACATGGTCGACGTCTTCAGGCGCGCCGAAGACGTGCCGCCGATCGCGCGCCAGACCGTGGAGATCGGCGCGAAGGTGCTGTGGCAACAGCTCGGCGTGGGCAATCGCGAGGCCGACCGCTACGTGCGCGAGCACGGCCTCGATTCGGTGATGGACCGCTGCGTCAAGATCGAGCACGCGCGCCTGTTCGGCGGCCTGAACTGGGCCGGCGTGCATACCGGCGTGATCTCGGCGCGGCGGCCGCGCTGGCTGCCGAACTGAACGCCCGCCGCGCATCCGGAGACCCCCGATGGCTGACCGCACCTTCGGCATCGAGACCCTGTGCCTGCACGCGGGGCAGATCCCCGATGCCGTCACCGGCTCGCGCGCCGCGCCCATCCACCAGACCACCTCCTACGTGTTCGATTCCGCCGAGCACGCCGCGAGCCTGTTCAATCTGCAGACCTTCGGCAACGTCTATTCGCGCCTGTCCAACCCGACCGTGGCGGTGCTCGAGGAACGCGTCGCCGCCCTCGAGGACGGACGCGCGGCCATCGCCGCTGCCAGCGGCATGGCGGCCCAGATGCTGGCCCTGCTCACGCTGTGCGGCCAGGGCGACCACATCGTGGCGGCCAACACGCTGTACGGCGGCACGGTCACGCAACTGGGCGTCACCTTCGCGAAGTTCGGCATCGGGTGCACCTTCGTCGAGCCCGACGACCCCGACAACTTCCGCCGTGCGCTGCGCCCGGACACCCGGGTGCTGTTCGCCGAGACCATCGCCAACCCGCGCCTGAACGTGCTCGACATCGAGCCGGTCGCTGCCATCGCCCGCGAGCACGGCGTGCCGCTGGTGCTCGACAACACGCTCGCTTCGCCCTACCTGTGCCGGCCGATACGGCACGGCGCCGACATCGTCGTGCACTCGGCCACCAAGTACCTCGGCGGCCACGGCACCACCATGGGCGGCGTGGTCGTCGAGTCGGGCCGCTTTCCCTGGGACAACGGCAAGTTCCCCGGCATGACCGAGCCGTCGCCCGGCTATCACGGGGTGCGCTTCTACGAGACCTTCGGAGACTTCGGCTTCACCATGAGGGCGCGCATGGAGACCGCGCGCACGCTCGGGCCCACGCTCGCGCCGCTGTCGGCGTGGCTGCTGCTGCAGGGCATCGAGACCCTGCCCGTGCGCATGGACCGCCACGTGCGCAATGCGCAGCACATCGCCGAGCACCTGGCCGCGCATCCGCTGGTGGCGTGGGTCAACTACCCGGGGCTGGCGAGCAGCCCGTACCACGGCCTGGCGCGCAAATACCTGCCGCGCGGCGCCGGCGGCATCCTCACTTTCGGGGTCAGGGCGCCGGACGGCGGCGATGCGGACGCTGCCCGGCGCGCCGGCGAGCGCTTCATCGAGGCCGCCACCTTCATGAGCCACCTGGCCAACGTCGGCGACGCGCGCACGCTGATCATCCATCCGGCCTCCACCACGCACCGCCAGCTCTCGGCCGAGGAGCAGCGCGCCGCGGGCGTGGCCCCCGACATGGTGCGCATGTCGGTCGGGCTCGAATCGATCGAGGACATCGTCTGGGACATCGACCAGGCGCTCGAGGCCTCGCAGCGCAGCTGAAGCGGCGGCCCCGCCCCGGCCCGCGCCGGAGCGGACGCATCGCCTACGGACGCTTCGCCCCGGGCTCGCCGGCGGGCTCCCGCGGCGCGCCTTCGTCCCCGTCGATCCCCCTTCCCCACGTCGAAGGCCGGACCCCGCGCACGCGCGCACGCTTCTCGAGCCAGAACCCGACGCGCGCCGGCGCGAGCCCGAAGGCGCCCGCGACGCCCATCTTCTGCGCGGCGTCCAGCGGCCAGTTCGGGTTGTGCAGGAACTCGCGGCCGAGCGCGACGAGATCGGCGCTGCCCTCCCGCACGATGGTCTCGGCCTGGTCGCCGTGCACGATGAGGCCGACAGCCATCGTGCGCACGTCGGCGAGCTCGCGGATGCGCCGCGCGTACTCGACCTGGTAGCCGTAGCCGATCGGAGGGCCGCCGCGCACGGCGTCGAGCATGCCTCCCGAGCTGCAGTCGATCACGTCGACGCCAGCTTCCTTCAGCGTGCGCGCGAGCACCACGCTGTCGTCGAGCGTCCAGCCCGCGTCGTCGACGACCGACATCCGGAAGAAGAGCGGTTTCTCGCGGGGCCACGATCGGCGGATCCGGCGAACGACGTCCAGCGCGAAGCGCATGCGGTTCTCGAGCGGGCCGCCGTATTCGTCGCGGCGCCGGTTCGCGACGGGCGACAGGAACTGGTGGACGAGGTAGCCGTGGCCGCCCTGGATCTCGATGGCGTCGAAGCCGGCGCGCTGCGCGCGCTCGGCCGCCTGCCCCCAGCGCTCGATGAGCTCGTCGATCTCGGCCGGAGCGAGCTCGCGCGGCGTTTCGTACTTCGGCGAGTGCGCCACGGCGCTCGGGCCGACGAGCTCCCACGGCTCGCCGTGATCCACGCCCGGGCAGCCGGCGAGCGGCTCGTTGCCTTCCCACGGCAACGAGCGCCGCGCCTTGCGCCCCGAATGACTCAGCTGGATGCCGACCGCTGCGCCGCTGCGTTTGACCAGCGCGGCAATGCGCGCGAGCGGCTCGACGAATTCGTCCTTCCACAGTCCGAGGTCGCGCGCGGTCGAGCAGCCGCGCGGATCGATCTTCGTCGCCTCGAGGAACACGAGACCCGCGCCGCCCGTCGCGAAGCGCGCGTAGTGCGCCAGGTGCTCGTCGTTCGCATGGCCGCCCGTTGCCGAATAGCTGAGCATCGGGGACACGACGACGCGATTGCGCAGGCGCAGCCCGCGCAGCTCGATCGCCGAGAACAGCAGCGGTTCCATCTCAGAGGATGGCGAGCGAGGCCATTCCGGCGGCCACGAGCTTGCCCTCGCGGGTGCATACCTTCGCCTCGGCCACGCAGATCTTGCGGCCGCGATGCAGGACGGTGCCGACAGCCGTGACGGGGTCCGAATCCTTCGAGAGCAGGCGCACGAGGTTCAGCTTCAGGTCGACCGTCGTCATGCGCGTACCCGCCGGCATGCAGCTGCGCACGGCGAGCGCGGTCGTCGTGTCGATCAGCGTCGCCGCGACTCCGCCATGGACGACGGCGCCGGCATTGTAGAGGTGCTCGCCGATCTCGCACTCGGCCGTGACCTCGCCTTCGCGAACGCCGACCATGCGAAAGCCGAGCAGGCTGAACATCGGCGGATTCGGCAGCGTTCCGTCGCAGAGCGCCTGGACGAACTCGAGCCCGGGCTTTTCCTGAATCCACCGAGGGTACTGGTCGGTCTCCGCCCAGGTGATGGTCCTCGTGCGCTCCTGCATTGACGTCCCTCTTGTCCTCTCGTCATCCCGATACGGCGCTCAGCCGAGCTGCGCCGACTTCCCGTTCGCGATCGCCTGGTTCGCGAAGCGCGAGATCAGGATCCGCAATGCCTCGCTCGTGCCGTCGCCGATCTGGAACAGCTTGACCTCGCGGAACATGCGCTCGAGCGGGTGATCGACCGTGTAGCCGTGCCCTCCCATGAGCTGGATCGCTTCGGCGGTCGCTTCCAGGCAGACGTCGGCGGCGAAGTGCTTGGCCATCGACGCAGCCGCCGGCGCCTCCGGCAGGCTTTCGTCGGCGATGACGGCGGCGCGGTACGAAAGCTGGCGCGCGGCCTCGATCTTCGTGAGGATGTCGGCGACGCGGAAGCGCACGCCCTGGAACGACGCGACGGGCTGCCCGAAGGCGGTGCGCTCCCGCGCGTAGCGCAGCGCGTAGTCCATGGCCCACTGCGCGACGCCGACGCAGCGGCTTCCGTAGACGGCGCGGATCTTCGCGAAATCGCGCTGCAGGTAGCCGAAGCCCCGGCCTTCGTCGCCGACGAGATTGGCGGCCGGGACACGGCATCCCTCGAAGCGCAGCTCCCAGATCGGGTTCGCAGTGTGCCCCATCGTGCGAAAGCGCTGGCCCACCGAGAAGCCCGGCGTGCCCTTCTCGACCAGGAAGATCGAGATCCCCTGTCCGCGCGGCGCGTCCTTCCGGGTGCGCGCGAAGACCACCAGCACGTCGGCACGGTGACCGTTGGTGATGAAGAACTTCGTTCCGTCGATCACGTAGTCGGAGCCGTCGCGCCGCGCGAAGGTCTGGATCGACGCGGCATCGGAGCCGCCCGTGGGCTCGGTCAATGCGAAGGCCGTCACCAGCTCGCCGCGGCACAGCGCCGGCAGGTAGCGCCGCTTCTGCTCCTCGGTGCCTGCCGCGAGGATGGGGCCCGTCGCGAGCGTCATCGCGTAGCTCGCCGCCGAGAACCAGGCGCCGGAGATCTCCTCGAGCAGCACGGCCGAAGTGAGCGTGTCGAACCCCTGCCCGCCGTAGGCCTGCGGAATGTCGAGGCCGAGGAAGCCCAGCGCGGCCATCTGCTGGAGGATGTCGGACGGGAAGTCGCTGCCTTCGCGCTCGACCTGCATCGCGCGTGGCGACAGCACTTCCTGCGCGAAGCGGCGCGCAGCCTGCCGCAGGGCCTGCTGTTCTTCGGTGAGACGGTACGACGACATTTGATGCTTCCGGATGAGGCGAGCGGCTATCGCGCCGACTCGCCGGCGACCCAGAACAGCGTCCGCTTGCGGATCGTCCGGATCAGGAGGTTGAAGATCACGCCGAGCAGCGCGAGCACGAGCAGGATCGCGAAGACGCTCGGCATCGCCATCTGGAACTGCGCCTGCAGCAGCAGCACGCCGAGCCCTTCCTCGGCGCCGACGAACTCGCCGACGATCGCGCCGAGCAGCGACACCACGACGGCGAGCTCGAAGCCGGTCAGGATGCTGGGCAGCGCCGCCGGGATCAGCAGGTGAACGAGCGTCTTGAAGCGCGTGGCGCGCACCGCGGCGAAGAGCTCGAGCTGCTCGCGGCTGACGCTGCGGATCCCCGTGATCGTGTTCACCAGCACCGGGAAGAAGCACAGCAGCGCGACGATCACGACCTTCGAGGTGATGCCGAAGCCGAACCAGATCACGAGCAGCGGCGCGATCGCGACTTTCGGCATGCACTGCAGCGCGACGATGTACGGATAGAAGGTCGTCATGAGCATGCGCGACTCGGTCAGCACGACGCCCGTGACGAGGCCGAGCCCGCCGCCGATGACGAGACCGAGGGCGGCTTCCTTGAGCGTGACGAGCGCGTGCTCGAAATAGAGGTTCACGGTGAGCGAATCCGTGAACACCCGCATCACGCCCGAGAAAGGCGGCAGGATGTTGCTCTGGATCGAGAACAGTGCGGGTGCGTACTGCCAGAACAACAGGAACAGCACCAGGAAGACGAGCGGTGCCGTGTACTTCGTCTTGTCTCGCATGGTCTTTCTCCTCGCGCCGACGGCGGTCGCCGCGATCAGGAAGTGTCGATCTAGTCGAGGTTCGCCTTCGTGAAGTACTTGCGAACCTTGTTGGCCAGCTCTCCGAACTCCACCGAGCCGATGATCTCGGGCGCGCGCTGCGCCGGGAACGGCACGACGAGGTCGTCCACGATCTGGCCGGGACGCTCGCTCATGACGATGACGCGCGTCGAGAGAAAGACCGCCTCCTGGATGCTGTGCGTGACCATCACCACGGTCTTTCCCGTCTGCAGCCAGAGCTTGTTGAAGAACACGTTGATGTTCTCGCGCGTCAGCGAATCGAGCGCGCCGAAGGGCTCGTCCATGAGCAGGCACGCAGGGTCCTGGATCAGCGCGCGGCAGATCGAGACGCGCTGCTGCATGCCGCCCGAGAGCTCGTGCGGATAGCGGCCGCCGAATCCGGAGAGCCCGACGAGATCGAGGAGCTCCTCGGCCCGGCGTACGTCGGCGGCCGATGCACGGCGGCGTACCTGGATCGGCAGAAGGACGTTCTCGAGCGCCGTCTTCCAGGGCAGCAGCACGGCGCTCTGGAACACGAAGCCCACGTCCTCGCGCGGATGCGTCACGGGCGAGTCCTTGATGCGGATCTCGCCCGTGGAGGCCGGGATCAGCCCGCCGATCATCTTGAGCAGCGTCGTCTTGCCGCAGCCGCTGGGCCCGACGATCGAGACGAAGGCGGCGTCGGCGATCGAGGTCGTGGTCGGGCGCAGCGCGGGCACGGGCGCGGCGTTCGTCTCGTATTCCTTCGATGCCTCGCGGATTTCGATGATCGCTCTGTCGCGCATTCGCGCCCTCCGTCGCCTGAGCCGGCCTAGGCGAAGCCGATCGCATCGACGGCGACCGCTCGCGTGCGCGTGACGATGACGGGATTGCACTCGAATTCGCGGACCTCCTCGCAGAGCGCCGCGCCCAGCGCCGCGATCTTCGAGACGGCGGCCACGAGCGCATCGGCGGCGAGCTTCTCCTGGCCGCGTGCGCCGGCGATCGGCGCCCAGATGGCGAGCTTCTCGAGCGATGCGCGCAGGTAGGCCTCGTCGAAGGGCGGGATCAGCGTCACGGCGTCGCGCAGGAAGTTCGTCCAGACTCCGCCGGCGCCGAGCGTGAGCCGCACGCCGAAGGTTTCGTCGCGCATGCAGCCGACGAGCACCTCGACGCCCTTCTCGATCTGCTCGGCGACGAGCACTTCGCGCGCGCCGAGGCGCCCGGCCATGCGCTCCCAGGCCGCGATCAGCTCGGCGGCCGATGCGATCCCGGTGACGACGCCGCCGGCGTCGCTCTTGTGCGCGATCATGGGTTCGACGATCTTCATGACGCAAGGATAGGGAACCTGCCCGCCGATGCGGCGGATTTCCTCGTCCGATCGCGCGTGCCAGCGACGCGGGCAGTCGATGCCGCTCCTCTCGAGCAGTTCCATGCAGTCGCGTTCGCCGAGCACCGGCGCGGCGTTGCCGACGCGCTCGAGGCGCGCGCGCACCCACGCGCGATCGAGCGCGGACCGCGGCTCCGCCGGGTCCGGCAGGGCGGTCGGCGCCTCGGCGGTCATCGGCGCCGGCGGCATCTCCTCCGCCTCGAAGTACCGCTTCAGCGGCCGCAGGAAGCGCGCCGGGTCCCGGTAGACGACGAGCCCGGCTTCACGGCCCTGCCGTCGTACTTCCTCGGGGACGCCCAGCCAGCAGAGCACGATCTTCTTCGAGGTCGCCTCCTGGATCGACGTGAGCACCGAGATGACTTCGCTCGCCTGCTCGGGCAGGCCCTTTCCGCTCAGCAGGAAGAGCAGCACGCCGGTCTCGGGGTCGTCGAGCATCAGGCGCAGGCTCGTCTTCAGGATCGAGACGTCGTTGACGACGTGCGCCGTGAGGTCGACCGGGTTGCGCACCCGGCCGTAGGCCGGAACGATCTGCGCGAGCCCCGCTTCGGTCTCGGGCGAGAGCACGCTCATCGCGATGCCGAGCTCGGTGCAGAGGTCGGTCGCGTAGACGCCGGCGCCGCCCGAAGTGGTCACGATCGTGACCTTCGGCTGCATCGCGCCGATCGCGAAGATGCGCGCGTAGTCCTCGAGCTCCTCGAGCGAGCTCGCGCGCACGATCCCGTAGCGGTCGAATGCGGCCTGGTAGCCCGAATCGTCGGAGCAGAGCTGCCCGGTGTGCGACGAGACCGCGTCCTGGCCGGCCGGCGACCGGCCGACCTTGATCAGCACCAGCGGCTTGCCGCGGCTGCGCAGCTTCGCGGCGGCCGCGCAGAAGCGCGGCCCGTCGCTCAGCGCCTCGATGTAGCCGATGACGGCCTCGGTGCCGCGGTCGTCGGCCAGGTATTCGAGGAAGTCGGGCACCCCGAGATCGGCCTCGTTGCCCGTCATGATCACGTGCGAGAAACGCGCGCCGGCGTGGACCGCATCGGCCCAGATGTTCGTCGCGACGGCGCCGCTCTGGCTCAGCAGCGCGACGGGCCCCGGCGGCGAGGCGGGCAGCGCCACGAAGGGGTTCGAGAAGGTCAGCGGGCGCCGCATCGCGAAGGACATCTGCCCGAGACAGTTCGGGCCGAGCACCGCGATGCGGTTCTCACGCGCGTATTCGGTGAGCCAGCGCTGCAGCGCGCGCCCGCTCTCGCCGGTTTCGCTGAAGCCCGAGCTGAAGATCACGGCGCCCTTGAGCCCCTTGCGCTTCAGTCCGGGCAGCAGCTCGCGGACCTTCTCGGCGGCCACGCAGAAGATCGCGACATCGACTTCGCCCGGGATCTGCGCGGGCTCGGCGAAGCACGGAACGCCCTGCACCGTGTCGCGCTTCGGGTTCAGCCCGTAGATCTTCCCCTCGAAGCCGTATTTCCTGAGCAGGAAGATCGGGACGCCGCCGATGCGCCTCGGATCGTCGGACGCGCCGACGATCACGACCGATTCGAAGTCGAACAGGACGGACGGGTCGTTGCGCTCTCCTCGCGCAGGCGCGTCGGGCTTCATCATGCGAGGTAGCTCATGCTCCCGCGGATCACCGCCTCGGCCTGTGCGGCCATCTCCTCGACGATCTGCGCCGCCGGCCGCGTCTTCTCGAGCATGCCGGCGATCTGGCCCGAGGGATTGCTCACGACGTCGAGCCGCCCGGCGGCGCGCGCCGCGTCGAGGAAATCCTCCATCAGCACCTTCTGGTGCGGCATCGGCAGCGGATCGAGCTTCGCGGAAGCCCAGGCGTCGTGAATCCTGTTGTGATAGGTGCGCGAGGGCTTGCCCGTGAACACGCGGCTCGCCACGAAGTCTTCCGAGCTGCCTGCACGCAGTTGCGCACGGTGCACGGGGTGCAGGTCCACCTCGTCGGAGAAAAGGAACGCGGTGCCGCACCAGATCGCCTGCGCACCCAGCGCGAGCGCCGCAGCCAGGCCGCGTCCGTCGGCGATGCCGCCGGCAGCCACGACCGGAGTGGTACCGGCTGCGTCGACGACCTGCGGTACGAGGGGAAAGGTGGAAACGACACCGACATGCCCGCCGGCCTCGCCGCCCTGAGCGATGACGAAATCGACGCCGGCGGCGAGCTGGCGCTGCGCGTTGCGAACGGTTCCCGCGAGCCCGGCCACCTTCATTCCCGCATCCCGCGCGCGCTGCCTCACGGCGCCCGGATCGCCGAGCGCGACCACGAAGAGCGGGACCCGCTCCTCGAACACCACCTCGGTCTGCGCCGCCGTCATCTCCTCGGTGAGGCTGTATTCCTTGTCGATCGTGCGCGGCTCGATCCCCTCTTCGCGGAAGATTCGCTGCACGAGATCCCAGTGCGCCGGATATTTCTCGCGGATGTCGGCGCGGATCTCTGCGCGCGTCCCGGTGCGCGTCGACATCCTGGTAGGGATGATGAGATTGACGCCGAAGGGGCGGTCGGTCAGCTGCCGGATCCTGCGGATCGCCTGCCTCAGCTCCTCGGGCTCGAGGCCCGTTGCGCCGAGGCAGCCGAGGCCGCCCGCGTTCGAGACGGCCGCGACCAGCTCGGGCGGGGTCACCAGGCCCTTGAATTTCCCCATTCCGGCCTGCAGGATCGGCAGGCGGATTCCGAGCAGCTCGCAGATCGGCGTGCGCAGCATGACGTGGCCCTCTACTGGCGCCAGGACTGCGCGGCCTTCGCGATCGCAGCGCTGTCGAACTTGTTGAAGTCGTCGACGAAGCGGTTGGTGTAGAGCTTGTCGGCGTTCTCGACCTTCTTGTCGATGATGCCGCCCTCCACCGCGAACTCGTTCCACGACGCGATGCTCTGCGGGTCATAGTAGCCCCAGCCCTTGCCTTCGGGCGGGACGAGCAGCTCCATGCGCTTGACGAGGATCGCGACGTCGTTCTTCAGCTGCTGTTCCTCGGACATGCCGGCGATGCGGCTGGTGGGGAACTCCTGCCAGAGCATGCGCACGCAGGCCTCGGGATTGTGCTTCGCGAAAAGGGTGGCCTTCGCCACGGCGCGCCCGAAGCCGCGCACGAGATCCGGATTCTTCTCGGCGGTCGAGCCGCGCACGAGGAACTGCGTCGAGAAGAGGTATTCCTGCCCTTCGCCGTAGATGTAGCGCAGCTTCGCGCCGATGTTCTCCATCTGCGCGTAGAGCGAATCGAAGAGCACGAGACCGTCGACGTGCCCCGTGTTCAGCGCCTGCCAGGCCTGCGCGCCGACGCCCACCGACAGGTAGGTGACCTCCTTCTTGCCGTCGATGCCGACCTTGGAGAGCAGCCCGTTGGTGAGCAGGATGTTGCCGCTGGCGAGCGACATCGCGCCCAGCTTCTTGCCGCGCAGGTCGGCGAGCGTCCTGATCGGGCTGTCGGCCTTCACGGCGACGCTGCCCGTGGGCTTGCGGATGTAGTTGTAGACGAGCAGGACGTCATCGCCCTGCGAGAATGCCTTGATGATCGGCTCGGGTGTGGCTGCGCCGATGTCGAGCCGGCCCGAGACGACCGTCTGCACGACCGTCGTGCTGCCCGAGATGTTGTTGATCTTGACGTTCAGCCCTTCTTCCCTGAAGTAGCCGAGCCGGGCCGCGGCCGGGAACATGCAGTAGCCGGCGTTGATCGTCGCGACGGGCAGGCCGAAGCTGATGTCGCGAAGCGACTGGGCCTCTGCGGGCGTGGTGACCGCGAGCGCCGCCATGAGTGCACCCGCCGCAGCGGCGGCCGTGGCCGGGCGGGAGGGAGCGCGCGGGTTTCGAATCGTGGGCATGAACCGTCTCCTTTGATTTCTGAAGCGACGACGCTTCACCGTTGCGGCAATCTGCGTTGCCTTCACGTCAGGGATGTCGGAAGGTCTGTATACGATAGTATACGTAGGTGGCTCGTCTGCGCAAGAGCCATATGCATGACTGCAGGTCGGAGCATCGGTGCCGCAGGGCGGCGGATCATCTCGTACAGTCGTATACATTCGTGCACGCACGTGCGTAGAATCCGGAATCGCCGGAAAGTCCCGCAGGGGAGGATGAACAGTGTCGTCACGCGCCGCAGCAGCCCGGCCCCGGATGTCCGCCAGGGGCACGCGGACTCCCGCGCCGCCCTCGATCGCCCCCGAGAGCTCGGGCGGGCTCTCCGACGGCGCCTACGCGAGGATCCTCACCGCGGTCCGCGACGGCACGCTCGCGCCCGGCACGCGAATCCGCGAATCCCAGATGGCCGAGTGGCTCGAGATGAGCCGCACGCCCGTGCGGCAGGCGATCCAGCGCCTCGAGGCCGAGGGGCTGCTCACGATGGCGCCGCGCGCGGGCCTCGTCGTCACGACGGTCGACGAGGAGCTGGTCGAGGAGCTCTACTACATGCGCGAGGTGCTCGAGGGCACGGCGGCGCGCCTGGCGGCCGAATCGGCCTCGCGCATCGAGCTGCGCATGCTCGAGGAGATGGTCGCTGCCGAGATGCAGGCAAGAGCCGATTGGAGAACGGCCGCCGACGCCAACCGGCGCTTCCACGCGCTGATCTACACGGCCGCGAAGAACCGCTTCCTGCTCAAGTCGCTGCGCGCCCTGCACGATTCGCTCGCGCTGCTCGGTCCGAGCACGCTCGCGAACGAGGAACGCGCACGCCGGGCCGCGGGCGAGCACGCGAAGATCGTCAAGGCGATCGCCGCGCGCGACCCGGAGACGGCCGAGGCGCACATGCGCGAGCACATCCGCGGCGCCTATCGCGAGCGCGTCGAGATGCTTTTCCACGCCGTGAAAGCATGAGCGGCTGGGCCGAGCGCGCGACCATCTCGCCCCTCGAGACCTTCCGCGAGCACCTGCGCCGCGGCGAGCTCGCGTTCCCCTACAGCCTCGAGGCGCAGCGCGCATTCTTCTTCCCGCGCCTGGCCTGTCCCTACACGGGCAGCGAGCGCATCGAGTGGCGGGTGAGCCGCGGGCTCGGAACCGTATACGCCACCACCTGGATCCGGCCGCGCGAGGGCGACGCCTACAACGTCGCGCTCGTCGATGTCGACGAGGGATTCCGCCTCATGACGCGCATCGAGGGAGTCGCGCCCGAATCGGTCGCGATCGGGACGCGCGTTCGCGTCCGCATCCACGAGGCGCCCGGCGAAGAGGCGCCGTACCCGGTCTTCGTTCCGCTCGACTCCGCGAAATGACGACGAATCGCCGAGGCTCCGTCGCCATCGTCGGCGCGGCCGAGTCCGATCTCGGCGCGGTCGCGGCCGGCCTGTCGCCGACCGACCTCATGGCGCAGGCCGTGCTGCGCGCGCTGCGCGACGCTGGCCTGTCGCCGCACGACGTCGACGGGCTCTTCGCCTGCGCCTCGCAGCCGCGCATGACGACGATGGCGATCTGCGAGTACCTGCGCATCGATCCGCGCCATCACGACGTCACCTACATGGGCGGCTCGTCGTTCATGACGCAGCTCGCGCACGCCCAGGCGGCGATCGAGGCCGGCCTCTGCGAGGTCGCCGTCATCGCCTATGCGAGCACGCAGCGCTCGTCGGGCCGGAACCTCGTCTCGCCGCGCGAGCCGAATCCCTACGAGACGCCGTACCGTCCCGTGCTTCCGGCGAGCGCCTACGCGCTCGCGGCCTCGCGGCACATGCACCAGTACGGAACGACGCGCGAGCAGCTCGCTGCCGTGGCGGTCGCGGCGCGAGAGTGGGCGCTGCTGAATCCGGCGGCGTGGGAGAAGCAGCCGCTCACGATCGAGGAGGTGCTCGCCGCGCGCATGGTGAGCTACCCGCTGACCGTTCGCGACGCCTGCCTCGTCACCGACGGCGGCGGCGCGATCGTCGTCACCTCGGCTTCGCGCGCACGCTCGCTGCGGCGGGAACCCGTCTATCTGCTCGGCAGCGGAGAGCACCTGAGCCACGTCTCGATCTCGAGCATGCCCGACCTCACGGTGACGGGCGCCGCGCGCTCGGGCGGGATCGCCTACCGCAAGGCCGGGCTCTCGCCCTCGGAGATCGACGTCGTCGAGGTCTACGACGCCTTCACGATCTGCACGATCCTGTTCCTCGAGGACCTCGGCTTCTGCCCGAAGGGCGAAGGCGGCCGCTTCGTCGTCGAGCGCGGCATCGGCCCGAAGGGCGGCCTGCCCGTCAACACGAACGGCGGCGGTCTCTCGTACTGCCATCCCGGCCAGTACGGGCTGCTGCTGCTCATCGAGGCGACCCGCCAGCTGCGCGGCGAATGCGGCGAGCGCCAGGTCGCGGGCGCCGAGACGGCGATCGCGCACGGCAACGGCGGCGTGCTGTCGAGCCAGAGCACCGTGATCCTCGGGACCGCAGCGACGCTCTGAAATGTCGGGCGCCGCGGGCTCCGGCACCCGGTTCCCGGCGCGCCCCAGCTCCCGGTGCGTCTCAGCCTCTCCGTGCGCCTCAGCCCCCGGCGCGCGGCAACTCGACGACCGTGCGCCCGCCGTCGACCACGCAGCGGCCTGCCTCGTCGAAGACCTGCGTGGCGATCTCGACCCGCTCGCCCTGTGGCGTCTCGCTGCGCGCGGCGATGCTCGCGCGCAGCGTCACCGTCGAGGGTACGACGACGAAGCCGCGATTGCGGAACTCGAGCTCGAGGAAACGGATGCGCGGGCCGCCCCACTCGCGCACCTGGCGCGCGATCAGTGCGCCGAACATCTGGCCGTCGATGACGGGTCCCTCGAACCCGCGCGCCCGCGCATCTTCGGTGTCGTAGTGCATGCGGTGCCAGTCCCAGGTGGCGGCGCCATAGGCCATCGAGCGTGGGAGGTCGAGACGGACGACGAGGTCGGGCAGGTGGGACGACATCAGGCGCTCCTGCGGTAGACGATCGTCTCGCGGTTCTCCGCGAGCAGCTCGCCGCGCTGGTTGCGGTAAAGCGCGAGCTGCACGACGACCCACATCGGCTTTCCGCGCGAGTCGCTCGTCGCGCGCACCGACTCGACGCTCCACTCGACGTGCAGCACGTCGCTCGCCACGGCCGGCTGGTGGAAGCGGTAGGCGTTGCCGCCGCGCACGCGCTGCCAGCCTTCCATCGGGAAATCCCAGGCGTGCCCGATATAGCCGTTCTCGTCGGGCTCACGGCGCGAGTACTGCACGGTCTCGCAGACGAAGGTCGGCGGCGCGATCGCCTGCTCGTAGCCGGCCGCGCGGGCGGCCGCGTCGTCGACGTAGATCGCGCAGGTGTCGCCGATTGCGCGCGCGAAGCAGTCGAAGCTGGCGAGGCCGAGCGGCGTCCTGGCGGCATAGATCGCGCGCTGGGACTTCAGCCGCTCGAAATCGCGCTCGAACTCGTGTCCGGATTCGCGCCCTGATTCGTTCACGGGTTCGCTCACGATGCCGACTCCCGCGCCGCGCCCGCATCCGAGGGCACGCGCGCCACGAAATCCACGGCGAGCTTCGCGCCCGCGGGCAGCGCCGAGCAGACGAGCCCCGAGGCGACGGGAAACGGCTCGCTCAGCAGGCTGCGCCGGATCTCGGCCGTCGGCCGGTACTCGGGCAGCGCATCGAGCGGAAGCCATTCGACGGTCTGCACGAGATGCTCCATGCCCGCACCGTGTCGCGCGAGCAGTGCCGGGACGGCCTCGCCGTAAAGATAGCGCGCCTGCTCCCGGAGGCCGCCGGCGCCCGCATCCGCTTGCAGCCCAGTCGCGACGAGGAAAGGCCCGGCGCGGCGCACGAGGCCCGAAGCGACCGCCTGCAACGATTCCGACGGGTCGGCCTGCGGTCGGGAGCCCGGACGCGGGGGCGTCAACCACTCGATCGCGAGTTGCGCGCCGTCGTATCCCGGCGGCAGCGCGGGAACGCCGACGGCCGGGACGGCGGGCAGCACGGGAACGCGCGAGCGGATTGCGTCGACGGCTTCGTCGAGCGCGGCCGCCGCGTCGCTCGCCACGAAGACGCGCAGGCGTGCAACCTGCGACCACCCGCTTCCCGAGGCCGCCAGCAGGCCCGAGAGCCGCTCGATCTGCGCCTCGATCGTTCCGCCGGCGTGCCCGCCGAAGGCGAGCGCGTTCCCGCCACTGGAGGCGATGCGCACGGCCTCGCCCGTGCGCCCGCTCCTGCGCGCAGCGATCGCCTCGATCTCCAGCAGCGCATCGCGCCGCAGCAGCCGTGCGACAGGAACGACGTGGCGCGCCGCGCCGCCGAGGCCGCCCGCCCGCAGCAGCTCGTCGAACTCGGCGAGCGAGCCCAGCGCCGCGGCGGGCACGTATTGCACGATCGAGACGACGTCGCCGGCGCCGTAGCCCGCAGCCTGCAGCACCGCGCGGATCTTCTCGATCACCGTCGAGGTCTGCTCGCGCAGCGTTCCCTTGGCGACCACCTTGTCGAGTGCGGCGTCGTAGGTCGAGGCCGTCATCCCCGAGAGGAACGCGCAGTCGCCGAGGTCGAGCCCGAGCGGATACGTGTAGCGGCGGAAGTCCTTCCACGGGAACTGCGCGGGTTCGATCGGCTTCACGGGAGCATTCCGTCTTCTGCGGCTACGACCGGAACGGCCGTCACCTCGGTGGTTGCGTTCAGTATGCCGAAGTATACAATGGCGATCAACAACGTCGTTCCGACGTATCCCAGCTCGAAAAGGATCCCGATGACAGCGGACTACGACGTGATCGTCGTCGGCGCAGGCAACGCGGCCCTGTGCGCGGCGCTCGCCGCGCGCGAACGTTGCGAAAAGGTGCTCGTGCTCGAGCGCGCGAACGAGGACGAGGCCGGGGGCAACTCCCGCTTCACCGCCGGGCTGTTCCGCATCGTCTACAACGGCGTGGACGACCTCAGGCAGCTCATTCCCGATCTCACCGAGCAGGAGATGGCGAGCACCGACTTCGGCGACTACACCGAGGAGAAGTTCCTCGACGACCTCGGCCGCCTCACCGAGTACCGCTGCGACCCCGACCTCTCCGAGCTGCTCGTGCGCCGCAGCTTCCCTACCGTGCACTGGATGCGCACGAAAGGCGTCCGCTTCACGGCTGCCTGGGGGCGTCAGGCGTTCAAGCTCGACGGCAAGTTCAAGTTCTGGGGCGGGCTCACGCTCGAGGCCGTCGGCGGCGGCCCCGGCCTCGTGCAGTCGCTCGTGCAGATCGCGCAGAAGAACGGGATCGAGATCTGGTACGAAGCGCGCGCGCTGTCGCTGCTCGCCGACGACGACGGCGTGCACGGCGTGCGCGTGCGTCGCAGCGGAAAGACGCAGGAAGTACGCGGGCGCGCCGTCGTGCTCGCCGCCGGCGGCTTCCAGGCGAACCCCGAGTGGCGCACGCGCTATCTCGGCCCGGGCTGGGAGTTGGCGAAGGTGCGCGGCACGCGCTTCAACACGGGCGACGCGATCGGCATGGCGCTCGCGATCGGCGCCTCGCCCGTGGGCAACTGGTCGGGGTGCCACGCGATCGCCTGGGAGCGCAACGCGCCCGAGTTCGGCGACCTCGCCGTCGGAGACGGATTCCAGAAGCATTCGTATCCGTGGGGCATCTGCATCAACGCCGAAGGCCGTCGCTTCCTCGACGAGGGCTACGACTTCCGCAACTACACCTACGCGCGCTACGGCCGCGTCATCCTGCAGCAGCCGGGGCAGTTCGCGTGGCAGATCTTCGACGCGAAGGTCAAGCAGCAGTTGCGCGACGAATACCGCATCAAGCAGGTCACGCGGCGCGTCTCCGACACGCTCGAGGGCCTCGTCGCGCAGCTCGAGGACACCGACCAGAAGGCGGCACTCGAGGAGATCAGGCGGTACAACGCCGCCGTGCGTACCGACATCCCGTTCAACCCGAACGTCAAGGACGGCCGCTGCACCGAAGGGCTCGCGATCCCGAAGTCGAACTGGGCGAACACGATCGACACGCCGCCCTTCGAGGCCTACGCGGTGACCTGCGGGATCACCTTCACGTTCGGCGGGCTGCGCATCAACACCGACGCGCAGGTCATCGACACCGACGGCCGTCCGATCCCGGGGCTCTACGCGGCGGGCGAGCTCGTCGGCGGGATCTTCTGGTTCAACTACCCGGGTGGCAGCGGGCTCACCAACGGCGCCGTGTTCGGGCGCATCGCGGGAATGAATGCGGGTACGGCGGCAGCCGGCGCACCTCAGCCCGCGTAGGGATTCTGGCGCAGGCCCAGCTCCGCGAGCACGGTGCGCATCGGCGGCACGGAGCCCGGGTCGAGCGTGCGCTGCACGTAGTACGGGATCAGCGGCCTGAACCAGTCGTAGATGCGGCGCAGCTCGCCCACGGGCTCGAGCGCGGCATCGACGCGCAGGTTCACGATCGGGAACTCGTGCCGCTCGTAGACGACGACGGCCGCCGAGGTCTGACCGTCGGGCTGTCCGCCCGCGTCGCGCCCGGCCTCGAGCACCGCCATGAGCCGGTCCTCGAGCGCCTCCCCGCCGCGCGCCGCGAAGCACTCCGACATCGAACGCACGACCGTCTCGCCCACGAGCACGTTGCCCGTGGCGACGTGGTCGTCGCCGACGACCTCGCCCGCCCACGCGCGCGCTTTCGGCCCCGTGTAGACCGCGGATCGGCCCTCGAGATCGAGCACGGCGATCTGCCGATACTCGATGTACGGGTCGCCCCCGCGCAGATCGTCCAGCACCCTGGACGGCGAATGGCCGGACTCCATGAGCCGCTTCGCCCGCTGCAACTGGCGGTAGTCGGCGTGCGCCTGCACGGTCACGATGCCACGGTGCAGCACGACGTCGCTGCAGCGCCAGCCCACGGCCGGCGTGCTCGTCGATTGCGCGAAACCGGCCTTTCCGGTCTTGGGGCAGAAGCCGAGGATCGTGAAGGTCATGTCTGGGAATCCGTCGGAGTTGAAGCCGGCCCGCGCCGGGGGCCGTCGAGCACGCCGCGGCGCATCTGGTCGAGCTCGATCGATTCGAACAGCGCCTTGAAGTTGCCTTCGCCGAACCCCTGGTTGCCCTTGCGCTGAATGAACTCGTAGAAGATCGGGCCGAGCTGGTTCTCGGAGAAGATCTGCAGCAGCAGGTCGCCCGGCGCGCCGTCGATCAGGATCCTGCGCTTCCTCAGCTCCGCGACGTCTTCGCCATGGCCGGGGATGCGCTTGTCGATCAGCTCGTAGTAGGTGTCGACGGTGTCGAGCAGCTTGACGCCGGCCGCGCGCAGCGCGTCCACCGTACGGTGCAGGTCGTTCGAGGCCAGCGCGATGTGCTGGATGCCTTCGCCGTGGTACATGTCCAGGTATTCCTGGATCTGTCCGGGCCGCTCGGTGCCTTCCTCGTTGATCGGAATGCGGATCTTGCCGCAGGGGCTGGTCATGGCCTTGGACTTCACGCCGGTGACCTGCCCCTCGATGTCGAAATAGCGGATCTCGCGGAACCCGAACAGCCGCTCGTAGAACTCGGCCCACTCCTTCATCCGGCCGCGATGCACGTTGTGCGTCAGGTGGTCGATGGCGCTGAGCCCGTGGCCGAACGGCTGCGGATCGGCGCCAGGGATCGGCACGAAGTCGACGTCGTAGATGTCGATGTCGCCGATGCTGCCCGCCGGCGCGCCGCCCTTGCCCTTCCAGCGGTCGACCAGGTAGATCAGGCTGTCGCCTATGCCCTTGATGGCCGGGATGTTCAGCTCCATCGGGCCGCTGCGATGGTCGAAGCCCCAGGCGCCCAGGTCGAGGGCGCGCCGGTAGGCTGCCGCGGCGTCGGCCACCCGGAAGGCGATGGCGCAGATCGAGGGGCCGTGCAGGCGCGCGAAGCGCTGCCCGAAGCTGCCGGGCTCGGCGTTGATGATGAAGTTGATGCCGCCCTGGCGATACAGCGTCACGTCCTTGTGCCGGTGGCGCGCGACGGCGCTGAAGCCCAGCCGTTCGAAGACGGCCGCCATCGCCGCCGGATCCGGCGCCGCGTACTCGATGAACTCGAAACCGTCGGTGCCCATCGGGTTGTCCCAGGGGACGAATGCCATGTCTGCCTCCCTGCGCCGGAGCCGCGGCCGCTGCGGTCCTGCGGCGTGTCGCATCTTTCCCGGCGCGTCCTGCGGCCTGCGACGATGATACCGGCGGGCGCTGCGACATTGCCGCGTATGGGGACTCCCCTGCGTGCCCGTCGTTGGCGGCACAATGTGAGATTGAACGTCGCGGCCGTCCGGGCCGCGGGGTCGCCGCACGCGCCGGCGCGCAGCCGGCGAGGAGGCCAACGATGAGCACGACGAACAGAGCCCCGGTGAAGAAGGTCCCGGTCTATTGCTACCAGTGCGTGGCCGGCCCCGACCTGATGAAGGTCGAGGTCGAGAACGGCGTGGCCACGCGCATCGAGTCCAACTACGACATCCGCGGCGAGCACCCGGGCGGCGGGCGGGTCTGCGTGAAGGCCTACGGGCTCATCCAGAAGACCTACAACCCGAACCGCATCCGCCAGCCGATGAAGCGCACCAACCCGAAGAAGGGGCGCAACGAAGACCCCGGCTTCGTGCCCATCTCCTGGGACGAGGCGCTCGACATCGTGGCCGCCAGGATGCGCGAGATCCGCGCCAAGGGGCTGCTCAACGAGGAGGGCGTGCCGCGCCTGGCCAGCACCACCGGCGGCGGCGGCACGCCGGTGCAGTACATGGGCACGTTCCCGGCCTTCATGGCCGCCTGGGGACCGATCGACCAGGGCTATGGCGCCGGGCAGGGCGTGAAGTGCTACCACTCCGAGCACCTCTACGGGGAGCTGTGGCACCGCGCCTTCATCATCTCGCCCGACACGCCGTACGTGAACTACATCATCAACTGCGGCAACAACATCGAGGCCTCCGGCGGCGTGGTCGGCATCTGGCGCGAAGCCGATGCGCGGGTGCGCGGCGCCAAGCGGGTGCAGGTCGAGCCGCACCTGTCGATCACCGGGGCCCTGTCCGCCGAATGGGTGCCGATCCGGCCCAAGACCGACGCGGCCTTCCTGTTCGGCCTCATCCACCGCATCCTGCACGAGCGCGGCTGGCGCGAGGTATGCGACCTGCCCTACCTCAAGCACCGCACCAGCTCGCCCTACCTGGTCGGCCCCAACGGCTGGTACCTGCGCGATGCGCAGAGCAGCAAGCCGCTGATCTGGGACCTCGCCGACGGCCGCGCCAAGCCGCACGACGACCCCGACCTGCGCGACCCCGCGCTCGACGGCGAATACACGCTGGCCGGCGTCGAGCACGGCGTCGACGGCGAGCGCATCGCGCACCAGCGCGCGACCGGCCGCCCGGCGTTCCAGACCATGCTCGACCACATGCGGCGCTACACGCCCGAGTGGGCCGCCGCCGAGTGCGACGTGCCGGCCGAGACCATCCGGCGCGTCGCCGACGAATACGTGGCGCATGCCTGCGTCGGCGAAACCATCGAGATCGAAGGCAGGACGCTGCCGTTTCGCCCGGTCGCGGTGATGCTCGGCAAGACCGTCAACAACGGCTGGGGCGGCTATCACTGCTGCTGGGCGCGCACCATGCTGGCGGTGCTGGTGGGCGCCCTCGAGGTGCCCGGCGGCACCCTCGGCACCACGGTCAAGCTGGTGCGGCCGGCCGCTTCGCGGGTCGGCTCGGTGATACCGAGCGAGACCGACGGCCTGATGGCCTTCCAGTTCAACGAGACCTCCCGCGAGGGGTGGCTGCGCCAGCCGAACATCCGCAACGCCTACAAGACCCTGGTGCCGCTGGTGAGCGATTCGCCGTGGTCGGCGGCGCTCGGGCCGGCGCACCTGCCATGGCTGTTCCAGAAGAAGGCGCCGGAGAACTGGCCGCGCACCTCGCCGCCCGACATGTGGATCTGCTATCGCACCAATCCGGCCATCTCGTCCTGGAATGCCCCGGAGGTGGCGCAGCGGCTGGCCGAATTCCCGTTCATCGTCGCCTTCGCCTACACCGACGACGAGACCAACCACTTCGCCGACATCCTGCTGCCCGAGGCGCTCGACCTCGAAAGCATGCAGCTGATCCGCATCGGCAGCACCAAGTTCATGGAGCAGTTCTGGAAGCACGAGGGCTGGGCGATCCGCCAGCCGGCGGTCGATTCGCCGTGCGACACCATGGACTTCACCGACATCTCCAGCGCGCTCGCCGAGCGCGTCGGCATCCTGGACAAGTACCTCGCGGCGGTGAACCGGGGTGCGGCCGGCACGCCGCTGCGCGATCGCAACGGGCGGTTCGACTACGCCCTGGACGAATCGCGGCGCCCCACCCGCGACGAGGTCTGGAACGCCTTCGCCAAGGCCGCCAGCCACGAGCTCACCGGCGGCGAGGAGGTGCGCGACCTCGACTGGTTCAAGGAGCACGGCTACCTGCTGCGGCCGTTCCCCCAGATCGACTGGTACCTGTATCCGGCGCTCGAGCGCCAGGGCCTGCGCTTCGAGCTGCCCTACCAGGAGCGCGTGGTGCGTCACGGCCGCCAGCTCGCCAACCGGCTGCACGAGATCGGCGTGACCTGGTGGGAGCACCAGCTCGCCGAGTACGAGTTCATGCCCACCTACGAGCGCTTCCCCGAGATCTGGACCGAGTATGCGCGCGAGTACGGCCGCGACCCCGAGGAATTCCCGTTCTGGGCGCTCACGGCGCGCTCGATGCAGTACAGCTGGGGCGCCAACGTCGGCCTGCCGCTGATCAACGAGGTCGCCAACAACATCGCCGGCCATCGCGGCCTGATCATGAACCGCAGCACCGCGCGCCGGCTCGGCATCGTCGAGGGCGAGCGGCTGGCGATCGAGTCGGTGTCCGGCGTCACCGAGGGCAACGTGGTGCTGCGTGAGGGCATCCGCCCCGACACGCTGCTGATGATCGGCCAGTTCGACCACTGGAAGTCGCCCTACGCGAAAGACCTGAAGCTGCCCAGCCTGAATTCGCTCACCGATCTCTCCCTGACCCTCACTGACAGCACCGGCAGCGGCTCCGATGTCACGCGCGTGCGCGTGCGGCGCGTGGCTACCGGGGAAGTGCTGGGCGGCCCCTCCGGCGGGCCGGCCGTCGTGCCGGCGGCCGGGCCTGCTGCCGCACCGGCAGCGGCGCCCGCCGCGGCACCGCCCGCCACCGGACCCGTCCCCGAACCCGCCACTGAACCCGCCACTGAACCCGCCGCTGCCCGCGCCCCGGCAGGCGCCGGCGCCGCAGCCCGGGAGGCGCATACATGAGCCAGCCGGGTACCGTGAGCCAGCCGGGTACCGCACCGGTCGTGCCCCGTTGGGGCATGGTGATCGACCTCAACCGCTGCGTCGGCTGCCAGACCTGCACCATCGCGTGCAAGCATGCCAACGACACCCCGCCCGGCGTGCAGTGGCGCCGCGTGCTCGATGTCGAGCAGGGCACCTTCCCGGACGTGGAGCGCCTGTTCCTGGTGGTGGGCTGCCAGCATTGCGCCGATCCGCCGTGCGTGCCGGTGTGCCCCACCGGCGCGACGCGCCAGCGCGAGGACGGCCTGGTCACGATGAACTACGACGTGTGCATCGGCTGCGCCTACTGCGCCGTGTCGTGCCCCTACCAGGCGCGCACCATCGTGCACGAGACCATGGGCTACTACGGCGAGGCCACCATCCAGGAGCGCGCCACTGCGCACCCGGAGCGCCGGGGAGTGGCGCAGAAGTGCACCTTCTGCAAGGAGCGCGTCGACGACGGCCTGGCCCGCGGCCTGGTGCCCGGCGTCGACCCCGAGGCCACGCCGGCCTGCTCGGCCGCCTGCATCTCGCAGGCGATCCACTTCGGCGACTTCAACGATCCGGCGAGCAAGGTGTCGCGCCTGGTGCGCGAGCAGCCCAGCCTGCAGCTGAACGCGGAGCTCGGCACCGATCCGCAGATCCGCTACCTGTACACCACTCCGGCCGTGCCCGGCCGCGAAACGCCCGCCGAGGCCGACGAGGAGGAGCGCCTGGCCGACCCGGCCAACCCCCTGGTGGGCACGCTGCAGCGTTTCTGGGACTGGCGCGCAGCCATGAACTGGATCTTCGGCGGCATCGGCAGCGGCCTGGCGATCGCCACCGGCGTGACGCTCGCCGCCGGCGCGCTCGACGGCGCGCGCGCACCGCTCCTGTACCTGCTCTCGGCGGTGCTGGTGGCCACCGGCCTGTTCTTCGTCTTCCTGAAGATCGGGCGCCAGATGCGCTTCTGGCGCGCCGCCACGCGCTGGCAAAGCTCGTGGATGACGCGCGAGCTGTACGCCGCGCTGGTGTTCTTCCCCGCGGTGCTCGCCAGCCTGCTGGTCCCCGGCCCACTGCCCTTCGGCCTGGCCTCGCTGTCGGCAGCGGCCTTTCTCCTGTGTCAGGCAAAGATCCTGCATCGTGCGCGCGGCATCCCGGCGTGGCGCGTGCCGCTGATGCCCTGGATGCTCCTGGCGAGCGGCCTGCTCGAGGGGTGCGGCGTACTGATGTTGGCGCTTACTCTCATGAAAGCGCCGATCCATGCCTCGATCGGCGTCGCAGCCCTGGTCCTGGTGGGGGTCAATGCGGCGCTCTGGCGCGCCTACGTCGGCAGCGCCCGCAGCCAGGGTGTCCCGCCGCTCGCGCGGCGCTCGCTGGAGGCGCTCGGGCCGGTGCTGCACGTCGTCGGGCACGGCCTGCCGGCGCTGCTGCTCGGCCTCGCCTGGCTGCTGCCGGCGGGCTCGGGCGCTCTGTGCGCGCTGGCCGGGCTGGCGGCCATCGCCGGCGGCGCAGCGTGGAAGTTCCGGGTCATCGTGCGCGCGGGCTACACCCAGGGTTTCGGGCTGTCGCACGTGCCGCAGCGCGGTTCGGGGCGCCGGGCCGCGCCGGCGCGGTTCGCCGGCCATCGATCCTGACGGCCGCAAAATTGACAGCGGTTTGACCGCTGGTCATAATTCACGGTTCCCTGGAGGGGTGCCCGAGCGGCTAAAGGGGGCAGACTGTAAATCTGTTGGCTTACGCCTACGTTGGTTCGAATCCAACCCCCTCCACCAGGTTTCGCGTCGGAATGCGACGATCGAGGTGAATGCAGGAACGTGCCGGAAGCGCTTGCGCCCCGGTATCGGCCCGGCGGGTGTAGCTCAATGGTAGAGCAGAAGCCTTCCAAGCTTATGACGAGGGTTCGATTCCCTTCACCCGCTCCAGCAGACCCCTGCCGGCATGTCGCCCGGCACGACGAAACCGGAGGGGAACGGGTTTTCGGGTTTTGACGGTTCGCCCATGTGGCTCAGTGGTAGAGCACTCCCTTGGTAAGGGAGAGGTCGCGCGTTCGATCCGCGCCATGGGCACCACCACATCACCAGCTGGCAGCATCGAGAGAAGAACCGGGAGTTCGACATGGCAAAAGGAAAGTTCGAGCGCACGAAGCCGCACGTGAACGTAGGGACGATAGGTCACGTGGATCACGGCAAGACGACGCTGACGGCGGCGATCACGACGGTGCTGAGCAGGCAGTTTGGTGGAGAGGCGAAGGGGTACGACCAGATCGACAACGCGCCGGAGGAGAAAGCGCGCGGGATCACGATCAACACCTCGCACGTGGAGTACGAGACGAAGGCGAGGCACTACGCGCACGTGGACTGCCCGGGGCACGCGGATTACGTGAAGAACATGATCACGGGCGCGGCGCAGATGGATGGCGCGATCCTGGTGGTGAGCGCGGCCGATGGGCCGATGCCGCAGACGCGCGAGCACATCTTGCTGGCGCGCCAGGTGGGGGTGCCGTACATCATCGTGTACATGAACAAGTGCGACATGGTCGATGATGCGGAGCTGCTGGAGCTGGTGGAGATGGAGGTTCGGGAGCTGCTGTCGAAGTACGAGTTTCCGGGCGACGACATTCCGCTGATCAAGGGCTCGGCGCTCAAGGCGCTGGAAGGCGACAAGGGGGAGCTGGGCGAGCAGTCGATCATGAAGCTGGCCGAGGCGCTGGACAGCTACATTCCGACGCCCGAGCGGGCGGTGGACGGGGCGTTCCTGATGCCGATCGAGGACGTGTTTTCGATCTCGGGGCGCGGCACGGTGGTGACGGGGCGCATCGAGCGCGGGGTGGTGAAGGTGGGCGACGAGATCGAGATCGTTGGGATCAAGCCGACGATGAAGACGACGTGCACCGGAGTGGAGATGTTTCGCAAGCTGCTCGATCAGGGGCAGGCGGGTGACAACGTCGGGGTGTTGCTGCGGGGAACGAAGCGCGAGGAGGTCGAGCGCGGGCAGGTGCTGGCCAAGCCTGGGTCGATCACGCCGCACACGAAGTTCGAGTGCGAGGTGTACGTGCTCTCGAAGGACGAGGGGGGGCGGCACACGCCGTTCTTCAGCAACTATCGGCCGCAGTTTTACTTTCGCACGACGGACGTGACGGGGTCGGTGGAGTTGCCCGAGGGCACGGAGATGGTGATGCCGGGCGACAACGTGAAGATGACGGTGACGCTGATTGCGCCGATCGCGATGGAGCAGGGGCTGCGCTTTGCCATCCGCGAGGGCGGGCGCACCGTGGGCGCCGGCGTCGTGGCCAAGGTCATCGAGTGATCGCAGGGGTTCCGCAGGGGTATAGCTCAACTGGCAGAGCGTCGGTCTCCAAAACCGAAGGTTGGGGGTTCGATTCCCTCTGCCCCTGCCACCGAATCGCTGCATGGAAGCAAGATGGCGAATCAGACCGTCGATACCGTCACCTCCGGCGCCGATCGCGTTAAGGTCGTCCTGGCCATCGCGGCGGTGATCGCGGGGCTCATCGGCTATTACCTGCTCGGGCAGCAGCCGATGATCGCGCGCGTGGGCGCGGTGCTGGGTGGGCTGGTGGCGGGAGGGGCGATCGCCGCCTTCTCCGGACCCGGCCAGCGCTTCTTCGCCTTCGCCAGGGACTCCTGGAACGAGACGCGCCGGGTGGTCTGGCCCGATCGCAAGGAGACCACGCAGGTGACGCTGATCGTGTTCGGGTTCGTGGTGTCGATGGCCATCTTCCTGTGGGTGGTGGACAAATCCCTGGAGTGGGCGTTGTACGACCTCGTCCTGGGTTGGAAGGGTTAAATGGCCAAGCGTTGGTACGTCGTGCATGCCTACTCCGGCATGGAGAAGAGCGTGGCGCGCGCCATCCAGGAACGGGTCGACCGTGCCGGGATGAGCGAGAAGTTCGGGCGCATCCTCGTGCCGACCGAAGAGGTCGTCGAGATGAAGGGTGGGCAGCGCAAGACCACCGAGCGTCGTTTCTTTCCCGGCTACGTGCTGGTCGAGATGGAGATGGACGACGACACCTGGCACCTGGTCAAGCACACCAACAAGGTAACGGGCTTCATCGGCGGCACGGGCAACCGGCCGACCCCGATCTCCGAGAAGGAGGTCGAGAAGATCATGGCGCAGATGCAGGAAGGCGTCGAGAAGCCCAGGCCCAAGACGCTGTTCGAGGTCGGCGAGATGGTCCGCGTGCGCGAGGGCCCGTTCACCGACTTCAACGGCAACGTCGAGGAAGTCAATTACGAGAAGAGCCGCCTGCGCGTGTCGGTCACGATCTTCGGTCGTGCCACGCCGGTCGAGCTCGAATTCGGGCAGGTCGAGAAGGTTTGACGCTTGCGGCGGATGCGTCCGCCGCGCAACGAGGAGCTCCAGTAGGCCGGCCGGCCGACCGGGCGTTCGAACTCAAACGGGAGTAGCTGCACATGGCGAAGAAGATCGTCGGTTTCGTGAAGTTGCAGGTGCCGGCCGGCAAGGCCAATCCTGCGCCCCCGATCGGCCCTGCGCTGGGCCAGCGCGGGCTGAACATCATGGAGTTCTGCAAGGCGTTCAACGCGCAGACGCAGGGCGTCGAGCCCGGGCTGCCGATCCCGGTGGTCATCACCGCCTACGCCGACAAGAGCTTCACCTTCGTGATGAAGACGCCGCCGGCCACGGTGCTGATCAAGAAGGCGGCCAAGATCGAGAAGGGCTCGCCCAAGCCGCACACCGACAAGGTCGGCACGATCACCCGCGCGCAGGCCGAGGAGATCGCCAAGGCCAAGATGCCCGATCTCACCGCGGCCGACATGGACGCCGCGGTGCGCACCATCGCGGGATCGGCGCGCAGCATCGGCATCACCGTGGAGGGCGTGTAAATGGCCAAGCTCACCAAGCGCGCGAAGGCGATCCGCGCCAAGATCGATCGCCAGAAGGCCTATGCGCTGGGCGAGGCGCTGACGGTGATCAAGTCCTGCGCGGTCGCGAAGTTCGACGAATCGATCGACGTCGCGGTGCAGCTGGGCGTCGATCCGAAGAAATCCGACCAGGTGGTGCGCGGCTCGGTGGTCCTGCCCGCGGGCACGGGCCGCAGCGTGCGCGTGGCGGTCTTCACCCAGGGTGACAAGGTCGAGGCCGCACGCGCCGCCGGGGCCGACATCGTGGGCATGGAAGACCTCGCCGAGCAGGTCAAGGCGGGCAACCTGAACTTCGACGTGGTGATCGCATCGCCCGACGCGATGCGGGTGGTCGGCACGCTGGGCCAGATCCTCGGCCCGCGCGGCCTGATGCCCAACCCCAAGGTCGGAACGGTCACGCCCGACGTCGCCACCGCGGTGAAGAACGCCAAGGCCGGCCAGGTGCAGTACCGCACCGACAAGGCGGGCATCGTGCACGCCTCGGTCGGGCGCGCCTCGTTCGGCGTGGAGCAGCTCGAGACCAACATCAAGGCGCTGGTCGAGGCGCTCAATCGCGCCAAGCCGCAGAGCTCGAAAGGGATCTACCTGCGCAAGGTGGCCGTCTCGAGCACCATGGGCGTCGGGGTGAAGGTCGACCCGGCGGCATTCTCCGCGGCTGCGACGGCAGCCTGAGAAGCGGGGAGCGAACAAGTCAGGTATGGAACTTTGGGCCGCTGGCCGGGCTCGTCGACGTCAGGGGGACGCTCCCGGCGCCGAGGTGTCGGGCCGGCGGGTTGTCAAAGACCGCAGGGAGTCGATGGCCGTTCCGGCCCGAGACCTTAATCAGCGGATGCCGGCGGCATGCAGGTGCCGGCGGCTTTCGCCACCCTGCGCAGATGGCGGTCCCGAAGCGGGAGTTTTCGGCAAGTCCGGTTCTTTCGAGACTGTGGTTGCGCAAAGACTCACTCTCGGTCGCCGTGTAGCAACGGGCGCCGGCAGCATCGGCGTCCAACACCTGGAGCAAGACCGTGGCACTCAATCGTGAAGCGAAAGCGGCAGTGGTCGCCGAAGTCTCCGCCGAAGTGGCGAAGGCGCAGGCGATCGTCGTCGCCGAGTACCGTGGCCTGGAGGTCGGTGCGATCACCGCCCTGCGCAAGCAGGCGCGCAACCAGGGGGTGTACCTGCGCGTGTTGAAGAACACGCTCGCGCGCCGCGCGGTCGCCGGCACGCCGTTCGAGGGGCTGTCCGACAGGATGGTCGGCCCGCTCATCTACGGCCTGTCCGACGATCCCGTGTCGGCCGCGAAGGTATTGAGCGCCTTTGCCAAGGACAACGACAAGCTGGTCCTGAAGGCCGGAGCGATGCCGAACAACGTTCTCGACGAGAACGGGGTGAAGGCGCTCGCTTCGATGCCCAGCCGCGAGGAGTTGCTGGCGAAGTTGCTCGGCACCATGCAGGCCCCGATCGCGCAGTTCGTTCGCACGCTCAACGAGGTGCCGGGCCGTTTCGTCCGCACCGTGGCCGCCCTGCGCGACCAGAAAGAGCAGGCGAGCGCCTGAGCACCGACATCCGGATCCCGCAACCCATCCCGAATCGAACGGAGCAATCCCCAAATGGCACTCAACAAAGACGAAATCCTCGACGCGATCGCCGGCATGACGGTGCTCGAGCTGTCGGAGCTCATCAAGCAGATGGAAGAGAAGTTCGGCGTCTCGGCGGCCGCGGCCGCCGTCGCCGTGGCGGCCCCGGCAGCGGGCGCCGCCGCCCCGGCCGTGGAAGAGCAGACCGAGTTCACCGTCATGCTCAACGCCGCCGGCGAGAAGAAGGTCGAGGTGATCAAGGTCGTGCGTGCGGTCACCGGCCTGGGCCTGAAGGAGGCCAAGGACCTGGTCGACGGCGCACCGAAGCCGGTCAAGGAAGGCATCAGCAAGGCCGATGCCGAGGCGCTGAAGAAGCAGCTCGAAGATGCCGGCGCGAAGGTCGAACTGAAGTAAGGATCCGTCCCAGGTTGTACGCCTCACCCTTGCGACGCCCGGACGCCGCCTGCCCGACGGGGCGGGCGGCCCCGGGTTTTCGCGCCTGCGTTTCCCGCCCCGTCGCGCGGAACGCGGCCTGCCGGTCTCCCGCGAGCCGCCAGACCACGTCCCGCGGATGCGCGTTCGCAGTATCCGCCCCACTTGCCTGAACAGGACACGGAGTGCCCATGGCCAACGCTTCCCACTACTCGTTCACCGAGAAAAAGCGCATCCGCAAGAGCTTCGCCAAGCGGCGCGTGGTGCTCGACGTGCCCTACCTGCTGACCACCCAGATCGAATCGTACGAGCACTTCCTGCAGTCCGGCGTGCCGGCCGAGGCGCGCCGGCCCGACGGGCTGCAGGCCGCCTTCAACTCGATCTTCCCGATCGTCTCGCACAACGAGTTCGCGCGCCTGGAGTTCGTCAACTACTCGCTGGGCAACCCCGCCTTCGACGTCAAGGAATGCCAGCAGCGCGGCCTCACCTTCTGCGCGCCGCTGCGCGCCCGCGTGCGCCTGGTCATCATGGACCGCGAGGCGGCCAAGCCGACCGTCAAGGAGGTCAAGGAGCAGGAGGTCTACATGGGCGAGATCCCGCTCATGACGACCACGGGTTCCTTCATCGTCAACGGCACCGAGCGCGTCATCGTCTCGCAGCTGCACCGCTCGCCGGGCGTGTTCTTCGAGCACGACCGCGGCAAGACCCACAGCTCGGGCAAGCTGCTGTTCTCGGCGCGCATCATCCCCTACCGCGGCTCCTGGCTCGACTTCGAGTTCGATCCCAAGGATGTCCTGTACTTCCGCGTCGATCGCCGCCGCAAGATGCCGGTGACGATCCTGCTCAAGTCCATCGGCCTGACGCCCGAGCAGATCCTCGCGCACTTCTTCGTGTTCGACAGCTTCCGCCTGATGGGCGAAGGCGCGCAGCTCGAGCTGGTGCCCGAGCGCATGCGCGGCGAGATCGCCCGCTTCGACATCGCCGACAAGGACGGCAAGGTCATCGTCGCCAAGGACAAGCGCATCAACGCCCGCCACATCCGCGACATGGACGCGGCCGGCCTCAAGCACGTGTCGGTGCCGGAAGACTACATCCTCGGGCGCACGCTGGCGCACAACGTCGTCGACGCCGAAACCGGCGAGATCGTCGCCAAGGCCAACGACGAGCTCACCGAGGAGGTTCTGAAGAAGCTGCGCCTGGCGGGCATCAAGGAGATCCGCGCGCTCTACACCAACGACCTCGACCAGGGTCCCTACATCTCGCAGACCCTGCGCATCGACGAGACCGCCGACCAGACCGCCGCGCGCATCGCCATCTACCGCATGATGCGTCCCGGCGAGCCGCCCACCGAGGACGCGGTCGAGGCGCTGTTCAACCGGCTCTTCTACAGCGAGGACGCCTACGACCTGTCCAAGGTCGGACGCATGAAGTTCAACCGCCGCGTCGGGCGCGAGGAGCTCACCGGCACGATGACGCTCACCAACGAGGACATCCTCGCCGTCATCAAGATCCTGGTCGACCTGCGCAACGGCAAGGGTGAGATCGACGACATCGATCACCTCGGCAACCGCCGCGTGCGCTGCGTCGGCGAGCTGGCCGAGAACCAGTTCCGCGCCGGCCTGGTGCGCGTCGAGCGCGCGGTCAAGGAGCGCCTCGGCCAGGCCGAGACCGAGAACCTGATGCCGCACGACCTGATCAACAGCAAGCCGATCAGCGCCGCCATCCGCGAGTTCTTCGGCTCGTCGCAGCTGTCGCAGTTCATGGACCAGACCAACCCGCTGTCGGAGATCACGCACAAGCGGCGCGTCTCGGCGCTGGGCCCGGGCGGCCTGACGCGCGAGCGCGCCGGCTTCGAGGTGCGCGACGTGCACCCCACGCACTACGGCCGGGTGTGCCCGATCGAGACGCCGGAAGGCCCGAACATCGGCCTGATCAACTCGCTGTCGCTGTACGCGCAGCTGAACGAGTACGGCTTCCTCGAGACGCCCTACCGCAAGGTGGTCGACCATCGCGTCACCGACGAGATCCACTACCTGTCGGCGATCGAGGAGGGCCGCTACGTCATCGCGCAGGCCAACGCCGCGGTCGACGACGACAACCGCCTCACCGGCGACCTGGTCTCGGTGCGCAAGGCCGGCGAATCCGAGCTGACCTCGCCCGAGCACGTCGAGTACATGGACGTGGCGCCCTCGCAGATCGTGTCGGTGGCCGCCTCGCTGATCCCCTTCCTCGAGCACGACGACGCCAACCGCGCGTTGATGGGCTCGAACATGCAGCGCCAGGCGGTGCCCTGCCTGCGTCCGGAGAAGCCGGTGGTCGGCACCGGCATCGAGCGCACCTGCGCGGTCGACTCGGGCACGGTGGTCACCGCGCTGCGCGGCGGGGCGGTCGACTACGTCGACGCCGACCGCATCGTGGTGCGGGTGAACGACGCCGAGGCCGCGGCCGGCGAGGTCGGCGTCGACATCTACAACCTCATCAAGTACACGCGCAGCAACCAGAATACCAACATCAACCAGCGCCCGATCGTCAAGAAGGGCGACGTGATCGCCAAGGGCGACGTGATCGCCGACGGCGCGTCCACCGACCTCGGCGAGCTCGCGCTCGGCCAGAACATGCTGGTCGCGTTCATGCCGTGGAACGGCTACAACTTCGAGGATTCCATCCTCATCTCCGAGAAGGTGGTCGCCGACGACCGCTACACCTCGATCCACATCGAGGAGCTCTCGGTGCTGGCGCGCGACACCAAGCTCGGCCCCGAGGACATCACGCGCGACATCTCCAACCTGTCCGAGTCGCAGCTCGGCCGGCTGGACGACTCGGGCATCGTCTACATCGGCGCCGAGGTGCAGGCCGGCGACACGCTGGTCGGCAAGGTCACGCCGAAGGGCGAGACCCAGCTCACGCCCGAGGAGAAGCTGCTGCGCGCGATCTTCGGCGAGAAGGCCTCCGACGTGAAGGACACCTCGCTGCGCGTGCCCTCGGGCATGAGCGGCACCGTCATCGACGTGCAGGTGTTCACCCGCGAGGGCATCCAGCGCGACAAGCGCGCGCAGTCGATCATCGACGACGAGCTCAAGCGCTACCGCCTCGACCTCAACGACCAGCTGCGCATCGTCGAGAACGACGCGTTCTCGCGCATCGAGCGGCTGCTGGTCGGCAAGACCGTCAACGGCGGGCCGAAGAAGCTGCCCAAGGGCGCGACGGTTACCGCCGAGTACCTCGCCGACCTCGATCGCTACCACTGGTTCGAGGTGCGCCTGGCCGACGAGGCGGCCGCCAACCAGCTCGAGGCGCTCAAGGAGTCCATCGAGCAGAAGCGCCACCAGTTCGACCTCGCCTTCGAGGAGAAGCGCAAGAAGCTCACCCAGGGCGACGAGCTGCCCCCGGGCGTGCTCAAGATGGTCAAGGTCTACCTGGCCGTCAAGCGGCGCCTGCAGCCGGGCGACAAGATGGCCGGCCGCCACGGCAACAAGGGCGTGGTGTCGCGCATCGTGCCGGTCGAGGACATGCCCTGCATGGCCGACGGCACGCCGGTCGACATCGTGCTCAACCCGCTCGGCGTGCCGTCGCGGATGAACGTCGGGCAGATCCTCGAGACGCACCTCGGCTGGGCCGCCAAGGGCATCGGCCAGCGCATCGGCGAGATGCTCCGGCGCCAGGCCAGGGCGGCCGACCTGCGCAAGCTGTTCGACCAGATCTACGACGGCAACGGCCAGGGCGCCGAGATCGCCCAGCTCGACGACGAGGAGCTCCTCGAGCTGGCCGGCAACCTGCGCAACGGCGTGCCGTTCGCCACGCCGGTGTTCGACGGCGCATCGGAGTCCGAGATCCGGCGCATGCTCGAGATCGCCTATCCCGCCGACGAGGAGCGCACCAAGCTGATCGGCTTCACGCCGAGCAAGACCCAGGTCACGCTGTACGACGGCCGCACCGGCGACGCTTTCGACCGTCCGGTCACGGTGGGCTACATGCACATGCTGAAGCTGCATCACCTGGTCGACGACAAGATGCACGCGCGTTCGACCGGGCCGTACTCGCTGGTCACCCAGCAGCCGCTGGGCGGCAAGGCGCAGTTCGGCGGCCAGCGCTTCGGCGAGATGGAAGTCTGGGCCCTCGAGGCCTACGGCGCCTCGTACATGCTGCAGGAGATGCTCACCGTCAAGTCCGACGACGTGAACGGGCGCACCAAGGTCTACGAGAACCTGGTCAAGGGCGAGCACACCATCGACGCCGGCATGCCCGAGTCGTTCAACGTGCTGGTCAAGGAGATCCGTTCGCTCGGCATCGACATCGACCTCGAGCGCAACTGATCGCGGCCAGACCCCGGAAAGGATTCAGGAGCAGCACATGAAAGCATTGCTCGATCTGTTCAAGCAGGTCCAGGAAGAAGAGCATTTCGACGCGATCAAGATCGGGCTCGCCTCGCCCGAGAAGATCCGCTCGTGGTCGTTCGGCGAGGTCAAGAAGCCCGAGACGATCAACTACCGCACCTTCAAGCCCGAGCGCGACGGCCTGTTCTGCGCCAAGATCTTCGGGCCGATCAAGGACTACGAGTGCCTGTGCGGCAAGTACAAGCGCCTCAAGCACCGCGGCGTCATCTGCGAGAAGTGCGGCGTCGAGGTCACGCTGGCCAAGGTGCGCCGCGAGCGCATGGGCCACATCGAGCTGGCCAGCCCGGTGGCGCACATCTGGTTCCTCAAGTCGCTGCCGTCGCGCCTGGGCATGGTGCTCGACATGACGCTGCGCGACATCGAGCGCGTGCTGTACTTCGAGGCGTTCGTGGTCATCGAGCCGGGCATGACGCCGCTCAAGCGCGGCCAGATCATGACCGAGGACGACTACCTCGCCAAGGTCGAGGAGCACGGCGACGAGTTCCGCGCCATGATGGGCGCCGAAGGCGTGCGCGAGCTGCTGCGCACCATCGACATCAACCGCGACATCGAGGCGCTGCGCAAGGATCTCGAGGCCACCGGCTCCGAGGCCAAGATCAAGAAGATCGCCAAGCGCCTGAAGGTGCTCGAGGGCTTCCAGCGTTCGGGCATCAAGCCCGACTGGATGGTCATGGAGGTGCTGCCGGTGCTGCCGCCCGAGCTGCGCCCGCTAGTGCCGCTGGACGGCGGGCGCTTCGCCACCTCCGACCTCAACGACCTGTACCGGCGCGTCATCAACCGCAACAACCGCCTCAAGCGCCTGCTCGAGCTCAAGGCGCCCGAGATCATCGTGCGCAACGAGAAGCGCATGCTGCAGGAGTCGGTCGACTCGCTGCTCGACAACGGGCGCCGCGGCAAGGCCATGACCGGCGCCAACAAGCGCGCGCTGAAGTCGCTCGCCGACATGATCAAGGGCAAGGGCGGGCGCTTCCGCCAGAACCTGCTCGGCAAGCGTGTCGACTACTCGGGCCGCTCGGTGATCGTGGTCGGCCCGCAGCTCAAGCTGCACCAGTGCGGGCTGCCCAAGCTGATGGCGCTGGAGCTGTTCAAGCCGTTCATCTTCAACAAGCTCGAGACGATGGGCGTGGCCACGACCATCAAGCAGGCCAAGAAGTACGTCGAGAGCCAGGAACCGATCGTCTGGGACATCCTCGAGGAGGTCATCCGCGAGCACCCGGTGCTGCTGAACCGCGCGCCGACGCTGCACCGGCTGGGCATCCAGGCGTTCGAGCCGGTGCTGATCGAGGGCAAGGCGATCCAGCTGCACCCGCTGGTGTGCGCGGCGTTCAACGCCGACTTCGACGGCGACCAGATGGCCGTGCACGTGCCGCTGTCGCTCGAGGCGCAGCTCGAGGCGCGCGCGCTCATGCTGGCCTCGAACAACGTGCTGTTCCCGTCCAACGGCGAGCCGTCGATCGTGCCGTCGCAGGACATCGTGCTGGGGCTGTACTACACCACGCGCGAGAAGATCAACGGCAAGGGTGAAGGCATGCTCTTCGCCGACGTCGGCGAGGTGCAGCGCGCCTACGACAACAGCCAGGTCGAGCTGGGCACGAAGATCGTGGTGCGGCTGGTCGAGTACACGCGCGACCGCGACACCGGCGAGACCGCGCCCCGTCCGATCCGCGTCGAGACCACCGTGGGCCGCGCCCTGCTCTCGGAGATCCTGCCCAAGGGGCTGCCCTTCGATCTGCTCAACCGGGCGCTGAAGAAGAAGGAGATCAGCCGCCTCATCAACGCCTCGTTCCGGCGCTGCGGCCTGCGCGATACCGTCATCTTCGCCGACCAGCTGATGCAGAACGGCTTCCGGCTGGCCACCCGGGCCGGCATCTCGATCGCCATCGACGACATGCTGGTGCCGGCGCAGAAGGCCGAGATCCTGGCGCAGGCCGAGAAGGAGGTGAAGGAGATCGAGCAGCAGTACACCTCGGGCCTGGTCACGCAGGGCGAACGCTACAACAAGGTGGTCGACATCTGGGGCCGTGCCGGCGACGACGTCGGCAAGGCCATGATGCGCCAGCTCGAGACCCAGACCGTCACCGACCGCCAGGGCAACCAGGCCAGGCAGGAGTCGTTCAACTCGATCTACATGATGGCCGACTCGGGCGCGCGCGGCTCGGCTGCGCAGATCCGCCAGCTGGCCGGCATGCGCGGCCTCATGGCCAAGCCCGACGGCTCGATCATCGAGACGCCGATCACGGCCAACTTCCGCGAGGGCCTGAACGTCCTGCAGTACTTCATCTCGACGCACGGCGCGCGCAAGGGCCTGGCCGACACGGCGCTCAAGACCGCCAACTCCGGCTACCTGACGCGCCGCCTGGTCGACGTCACCCAGGACCTGGTGGTCACCGAGGACGACTGCGGCACCAGCAACGGCGTGTCGATGAAGGCGCTGATCGAAGGCGGCGAGGTCATCGAGGCGCTGCGCGACCGCATCCTCGGGCGCGTGGCCGCGGTCGACGTGATCCACCCCGAGACGCAGGAAACGCTGTTCGAGGCCGGCACGCTGCTCGACGAGGACCGCGTCGAGGAGATCGGTCGCGTCGGCATCGACGAGGTGCGCGTGCGCACCCCGCTCACCTGCGAGACCCGCTACGGCCTGTGCGCCAAATGCTACGGGCGCGACCTCGGCCGCGGCGTGCTGGTCAACAGCGGCGAGGCGGTCGGGGTGATCGCCGCCCAGTCGATCGGCGAGCCCGGCACGCAGCTGACCATGCGCACCTTCCACATCGGCGGCGCGGCGTCGCGCGCGGCGGTGGCGAGCGCAGTCGAGGCGAAGTCCAATGGCACGGTGCGCTTCACCGCCACCATGCGCTACGTCACCAACGCCAAGGGCGAGCAGATCGTCATCTCGCGTTCGGGCGAGATCGTGATCGTCGACGACAACGGCCGCGAGCGCGAGCGCCACAAGGTGCCCTACGGCGCGACGCTGCTGGCGGTCGACGGCAAGGCGGTCAAGGCCGGAACGCAGGTGGCCACCTGGGATCCGCTGACGCGGCCGATCATCACCGAGTATTCCGGCACCATCCGCTTCGAGAACGTCGAGGAAGGCTCGACCGTGGCCAAGCAGATCGACGAGGTCACCGGCCTGTCGACGCTGGTCGTCATCGACGCCAAGCGGCGCGGCTCGACGGCCAAGTCGGTGCGCCCGCAGGTCAAGCTGATCAACGAGATGGGCGAGGAGGTCAAGATCGCCAACACCGACCACGCCGTCACCATCAGCTTCCCGGTCGGGGCGCTGATCACGGTGCGCGACGGCCAGCAGGTCGGCGTGGGCGAGATCCTCGCGCGCATCCCGCTCGAGTCGCAGAAGACGCGCGACATCACCGGCGGCCTGCCGCGGGTGGCCGAGCTGTTCGAGGCGCGCTCGCCGAAGGACGCCGGCATGCTCGCCGAGGTCACCGGCACCGTGTCGTTCGGCAAGGACACCAAGGGCAAGCAGCGCCTGGTCATCACCGACCTCGACGGCAACGCTCACGAGTTCCTGATCCCGAAGGACAAGAACGTGCTGGTGCACGACGGCCAGGTGGTGAACAAGGGCGAGATGATCGTCGACGGCCCGGCCGATCCGCACGACATCCTGCGCCTGCTCGGCATCGAGGCGCTGGCGCGCTACATCGTCGACGAGGTGCAGGACGTCTACCGGCTGCAGGGCGTGAAGATCAACGACAAGCACATCGAGGTGATCGTGCGCCAGATGCTGCGCCGGGTGCAGGTCACCGACCCGGGCGATGCGCCGTTCATCACCGGCGAGCAGGTCGAGCGCTCCGAGATGCTGGACGAGAACGACAAGGCCATCGCCGCCGGCAAGCAGCCGGCCAGCTACATCAACCTGCTGCTGGGCATCACCAAGGCCTCGCTGTCGACCGACTCGTTCATCTCGGCGGCCTCGTTCCAGGAAACCACCCGGGTGCTCACCGAGGCGGCCATCATGGGCAAGCGCGACGAGCTGCGCGGGCTCAAGGAGAACGTGATCGTCGGGCGCCTGATTCCCGCGGGCACCGGGCTGGCCTACCACCGGGCACGGCGCGCCAAGGAGCAGAACGAGGCGCAGGAGCAGGCCGCGCTGGCTGCCGCGGAGGCGCTGTTCGAGCCGATGCCGGCGGGCGATGCCGAGGCCGAGGCCGAGACGACGACGCCGGGCGCTACGGCCGAGGGCGGCGAGTCTTAAGCATGACGGCGCCCGGACGGGCGGCAATGCGGCGCGCGGCGGCCGTGTTCTCCGCCGGGGCGCTGGCGGCTGCGCTGGCCGGCTGCGCCGGCCTGCCGCTGCCGGGCACCGGGCCTGGCGCCGGACCCGGAGCGGCGGGCGCAGCGGGGACGGCGCCGATGGCGCTGCCGGTCGCCAAGCCGGCGCTGCGCGTCGGCGATCGCTGGGTCTATGCCGGCCGTGAAACGGGCGAGGGCGCCGCGGGCGGCTCGACCGTCCTGGCGCGCACCGTCACCCGCCTCGCCGGCGATCGTGTCGAGCTGGCCCAGGTGCCGCTCGACCCGGCGACCCATCGCCCGACCGGGCCGGCGCGCACCCGCAACGCGAAACTGTCGGTCTGGCACCTGGATCCCGCCGCGCGCTCGTCGGGCGAGATCCGCGCCCTGGTGTTCCCGCTGGCGCCGGGCAAGGTCTGGCAGTACGAATACTGGATCGCCGGCGGGGCGCGCGACGTCGTCACCACCTATCGGTACCGGGCGCGAGTCGAGGCGCCGGAGACCGTGCGCACGCCGGCCGGGCGCTTCGAGACGCTGCGCGTGGTGCACGAGGGCGAGTGGAGCCGCCCGGTGCTCGAGGACGGACAGCCATCGGTGCGCACCGGCACGGTCACCACCACTTACTGGTACGCGCCTGCGGTGGGCAGCTGGGTGCGGCTCGAAGTCGATCTGCGCCGGCCCGACGGCCGGCGCGAGCTCGGAGTGGTCCAGGAGCTGGTCGAGTACCGCCGCGGGGACTGACCCGGGTCGCTTGCTCTTCCATGCGCTCCGATCTATACTAAAAAGCTTTCCGGAATTCATGGCGGCGGCCGATCGGCCGCCTCCTGGCAGGAACACGAGGATCTCAGATGCCCACCATCAGCCAGCTCGTTCGCCAAGGTCGCGAGACGGCCGTCACGAAGAGCAAGAGCCCGGCGCTGCAGGACTGCCCGCAGCGCCGCGGCGTCTGCACCCGGGTCTACACCACCACGCCGAAGAAGCCGAACTCGGCGCTGCGCAAGGTGGCCAAGGTGCGGCTGACCAACGGTTTCGAGGTGATCTCCTACATCGGCGGCGAAGGGCACAACCTGCAGGAGCACTCGGTGGTGCTGATCCGCGGCGGGCGGGTGAAAGACCTCCCCGGCGTGCGCTATCACATCGTGCGCGGCTCGCTCGACCTGCAGGGAGTGAAGGATCGCAAGCAGGCCCGTTCGAAGTACGGAGCCAAGCGGCCGAAGAAGGCCTGAGCCCGGCGGCGAGCCGCCGTCGGCGGCGGACGCCAGCCAGGAAAGCTGGGGCGCGAGCCGGCAGGCGGGGCTCGCGCTCTTGTTGTTTTTGCGGTGCGCGCGGCCGGTGGCCGGCGGGCGCCAAGTAAGCGGCGGTCTCCGTCGTCCCGATGGGCGGGGCGGCGAGTAGGACCGCCACGCGGACGGGCGGCCGGTGGCCGGCGGCCCGTCGGCCAGCTGAACGAAGTGAGGTGAAACATGCCACGTCGTCGCGAAGTTCCGAAGCGCGAAATCCTCCCCGATCCGCTGTACGGCAGCGTCGAGGTCTCGAAGTTCGTCAACGTGCTGATGCTCGACGGCAAGAAGGCCGTGGCCGAGCGCATGCTCTACGGCGCCTTCGATCAGATCAAGAGCAAGTCCGGCAAGGACCCGATCGAGGTCTTCGTGCAGGCGCTGCAGAACACCAAGCCGATGGTGGAGGTGAAGAGCCGCCGCGTCGGCGGCGCCAACTACCAGGTGCCGGTCGAGGTGCGCCCGGTGCGCCGGCTGGCGCTGGCGATGCGCTGGCTGCGCGAGGCCGCCAAGAAGCGCGGCGAGAAGTCCATGGGGGTGCGGCTCGCCAACGAGCTGATGGAAGCCTCCGAGAACCGTGGCGGTGCGGTCAAGAAGCGCGACGAGGTGCACCGCATGGCCGAGGCGAACAAGGCATTCGCCCACTTCCGCTTCTGACGGGACGGCGTTGCCGTCCCGAACCCGGGCGGCACCGGGAAGGTGCCGCCGAACCTGACGAAAGCATTGATCATGGCCCGCAAGACTCCCATCGAGCGCTACCGCAACATCGGTATCTCCGCTCACATCGACGCCGGTAAGACCACCACCACCGAGCGCATCCTCTTCTACACGGGCGTCAACCACAAGCTCGGGGAGGTGCACGACGGCGCCGCCACGACCGACTGGATGGAGCAGGAGCAGGAGCGCGGCATCACGATCACCTCGGCCGCGGTCACCTGCTTCTGGAAGGGCATGGACCTGTCCATGCCCGAGCACCGGATCAACATCATCGACACCCCGGGGCACGTCGACTTCACCATCGAGGTCGAGCGCTCGATGCGCGTGCTCGACGGCGCGTGCATGGTCTATTGCGCGGTCGGCGGCGTGCAGCCGCAGTCCGAGACGGTATGGCGCCAGGCCAACAAGTACGGCGTGCCGCGGCTGGCGTTCGTCAACAAGATGGACCGCATGGGCGCGAACTTCTTCAAGGTCTACGACCAGATGAAGACGCGCCTGAAGGCCAACCCGGTGCCCATCGTCGTGCCGATCGGCGCCGAGGAAGGCTTCAAGGGCGTGGTCGACCTGATCAAGATGAAGGCCATCGTGTGGGACGAGGCTTCGCAGGGGATGAAGTTCAGCTATGCGGACGTCCCCGCCGATCTCCTCGACACCTGCAACAAGTGGCGCGAGAACATGGTCGAGGCGGCGGCCGAGGCCGATGAAGAGCTGATGAACAAGTACCTCGAGGAGGGCGAGCTCTCCGAGGACCTCATCCGCCAGGGCCTGCGCAAGCGTACCATCGCCAACGAGATCCAGCCGATGATGTGCGGCACCGCCTTCAAGAACAAGGGCGTGCAGCGCATGCTCGACGCGGTGATCGAGTTCCTGCCGTCGCCGGTCGACATCCCGCCGGTGCAGGGCACCGACGACCGCGACGCCGAGGTGGTGCGCAAGGCCGATGACGGCGAGAAGTTCGCCGCGCTGGCGTTCAAGCTCATGACCGACCCCTTCGTCGGCCAGCTCACGTTCGTGCGCGTCTACTCGGGCGTGCTGAATTCCGGCGACACCGTGCTGAACTCGGTGAGGGGCAAGAAGGAGCGCATCGGCCGCATCCTGCAGATGCACGCCAACCAGCGCGAGGAGATCAAGGAGCTGCGCGCCGGCGACATCGCCGCCTGCGTCGGCCTGAAGGAGGTCACCACCGGCGAGACGCTGTGCGCCGTGGAGGCGCCGATCGTCCTCGAGCGCATGGAGTTCCCCGAGCCGGTGATCTCGCAGGCCGTGGAGCCCAAGACCAAGGCCGACCAGGAGAAGATGGGCATCGCGCTCGGCCGCCTGGCGCAGGAGGATCCGTCCTTCCGCGTGCGCACCGACGAGGAGTCGGGCCAGACCATCATCGCCGGCATGGGCGAGCTGCACCTGGAGATCATCGTCGACCGCATGAAGCGCGAGTTCGGCGTCGAGGCCTCGGTCGGCAAGCCGCAGGTGGCCTATCGCGAGACCATCCGCAAGACCTGCGACGAGGTCGAGGGCAAGTTCATCAAGCAGTCGGGCGGGCGCGGCCAGTACGGTCACGTGGTGCTCAAGCTCGAGCCGCTCGAGCCGGGCGGTCCGAACTTCGAGTTCGTCGACGCGATCAAGGGCGGCGTGGTGCCGCGCGAGTACATCCCTGCGGTGCAGAAGGGCATCGAGGAAACCCTGCCGTCCGGCGTGCTGGCCGGCTACCCGGTGGTGAACGTCAAGGCCACCCTGTTCTTCGGCTCGTACCACGACGTCGACTCCAACGAGAACGCGTTCAAGCAGGCCGGCTCCATCGCCTTCAAGGAAGGCATGCGCCGCGCCAGCCCGGTGCTGCTCGAGCCGATGATGGCGGTCGAGGTCGAGACGCCCGAAGACTACGCCGGCACGGTGATGGGCGATCTCTCCTCGCGGCGCGGCATGGTGCAGGGCATGGAAGACATGGTGGGCGGCGGCAAGGTGATCCGCGCCGAGGTGCCGCTGTCGGAGATGTTCGGCTATGCCACGACGCTGCGCTCGCTCACGCAGGGCCGCGCCACCTACACCATGGAGTTCAAGCACTACGCCGAGGCCCCGAAGAACGTGGCCGAGGCCATCATCTCGGCGCGCGCGAAGTAGCGCAGTCATTCAACGGAAATCGGGAACCGGAGTCTCCAGATGGCAAAAGGAAAGTTCGAGCGCACGAAGCCGCACGTGAACGTAGGGACGATAGGTCACGTGGATCACGGCAAGACGACGCTGACGGCGGCGATCACGACGGTGCTGAGCAGGCAGTTTGGTGGAGAGGCGAAGGGGTACGACCAGATCGACAACGCGCCGGAGGAGAAAGCGCGCGGGATCACGATCAACACCTCGCACGTGGAGTACGAGACGAAGGCGAGGCACTACGCGCACGTGGACTGCCCGGGGCACGCGGATTACGTGAAGAACATGATCACGGGCGCGGCGCAGATGGATGGCGCGATCCTGGTGGTGAGCGCGGCCGATGGGCCGATGCCGCAGACGCGCGAGCACATCTTGCTGGCGCGCCAGGTGGGGGTGCCGTACATCATCGTGTACATGAACAAGTGCGACATGGTCGATGATGCGGAGCTGCTGGAGCTGGTGGAGATGGAGGTTCGGGAGCTGCTGTCGAAGTACGAGTTTCCGGGCGACGACATTCCGCTGATCAAGGGCTCGGCGCTCAAGGCGCTGGAAGGCGACAAGGGGGAGCTGGGCGAGCAGTCGATCATGAAGCTGGCCGAGGCGCTGGACAGCTACATTCCGACGCCCGAGCGGGCGGTGGACGGGGCGTTCCTGATGCCGATCGAGGACGTGTTTTCGATCTCGGGGCGCGGCACGGTGGTGACGGGGCGCATCGAGCGCGGGGTGGTGAAGGTGGGCGACGAGATCGAGATCGTTGGGATCAAGCCGACGATGAAGACGACGTGCACCGGAGTGGAGATGTTTCGCAAGCTGCTCGATCAGGGGCAGGCGGGTGACAACGTCGGGGTGTTGCTGCGGGGAACGAAGCGCGAGGAGGTCGAGCGCGGGCAGGTGCTGGCCAAGCCTGGGTCGATCACGCCGCACACGAAGTTCGAGTGCGAGGTGTACGTGCTCTCGAAGGACGAGGGGGGGCGGCACACGCCGTTCTTCAGCAACTATCGGCCGCAGTTTTACTTTCGCACGACGGACGTGACGGGGTCGGTGGAGTTGCCCGAGGGCACGGAGATGGTGATGCCGGGCGACAACGTGAAGATGACGGTGACGCTGATTGCGCCGATCGCGATGGAGCAGGGGCTGCGCTTTGCCATCCGCGAGGGCGGGCGCACCGTGGGCGCCGGCGTCGTGGCCAAGGTCATCGAGTAGTAAACATCGTTCTTTGGTCCGCGGCCTTGCCGCACCGTTCTTTGGGGAAATCCAATGCAGAACCAGAAGATCCGCATCCGCCTGAAGGCGTTCGACTACCGGCTGATCGACCAGTCGGCCGCCGAGATCGTCGACACCGCCAAGCGCACCGGCGCCGTGGTGCGCGGCCCGGTGCCGCTGCCCACGCGCATCCAGCGCTACGACGTGCTGCGCTCGCCGCACGTCAACAAGACCTCGCGCGACCAGTTCGAGATCCGTACCCACCAGCGCCTGATGGACATCGTCGATCCCACCGACAAGACCATCGACGCGCTGACCAAGCTCGACCTGCCGGCCGGCGTAGACGTCAAGATCTACGTGCAGCAGGCCGAGGGCTGGCGCGGCTGAGAACGTGCGAATGAACCTACTGCGCGTCCCGGTCTCGCGCCTGCGATGCTCGCCGTACTCCAGTACGGCTGCGCTCCTCGGCGCGACCTCGGGCCGCTCGCTACGGTTCCTTCACACGTTCTGACGGCCGGCTGGCCGGGCGCGCGCTTGCCGCTGCGCTCGCCGCCTGCTATGATCGCGGTCTTTTTCCAGGGAGCCGTGCTGCGCGCAGGCGCTCCCGGTGCATCACACCTGGCCAATCGCAGCCGGGATCGGAGAAAACAATGAGCCTTGGCCTTGTGGGACGCAAGGTCGGCATGATGCGCATCTTCACTGACGATGGCGACTCCATCCCGGTGACGGTGCTCGACGTGTCGGACAACCGCGTCACCCAGATCAAGACCGTCGAGAACGACGGTTACAGCGCGGTCCAGGTGACCTACGGCAAGCGCCGTGCCACCCGCGTCACCAAGCCGCAGGCCGGGCACTTCGCCAAGGCCGGCGTCGAGGCCGGCAGCATGGTGCGCGAATTCCGCGTCGCCCCCGAGGCCCTGGCCGAGCTCGCGCCGGGCGCCGTCGTGAACGTGGCGATCTTCTCCGCCGGCCAGAAGGTGGACGTGCACGGCACCTCGATCGGCAAGGGCTTCGCCGGCACGATCAAGCGCCACAATTTCGGCTCCGGCCGCGCCTCGCACGGCAACTCGCGTTCGCACAACGTGCCGGGCTCGATCGGCATGGCGCAGGATCCGGGCCGCGTGTTCCCGGGCAAGCGCATGTCCGGCCACCTCGGCGCGGTGGCCTGCACGGTGCAGAACCTCGAGGTCGCCCGCGTCGACGCCGAGCGCGGCCTGCTGCTGGTGCGCGGCGCCGTGCCGGGCGCGAAGAACGGCAACGTGGTCGTGACGCCGACGGTGCGCGCGGCCGCGCCCAAGGCCTGAGGGGGCAGCCCATGGAACTCAAACTGCTCGACGCCCAAGGCCAGGCATCGTCCAAGGTCGAGGCGCCGGACACTATCTTCGGGCGCGACTTCAACGAGCCCCTGGTCCACCAGGTGGTGGTCGCCTATCGCGCCAACGGGCGCAGCGCCAACCGGGCGCAGAAGGATCGCGGCGAGGTCAAGCATTCCACCAAGAAGCCGTACCGACAGAAGGGCACCGGCCGCGCGCGCGCCGGCATGACCTCCAGTCCGCTGTGGCGCGGCGGCGGCAAGATCTTCCCGAACTCGCCCGACGAGAACTTCACCCACAAGGTCAACCGCAAGATGTACCGCGCCGGGGTCTGCTCGATCCTGTCGCAGCTTGCGCGCGAGGATCGCGTCGCGGTCATCGAGGATCTGTCGGTCGAGGCGCCCAAGACCCGCCTGCTCGCCGACAAGATCAAGGCCATGGGGCTGGGCCTGAACGGATCTTCGGTGCTGGTGATCACCGACAACCTCGACGAGAACCTGCTCCTCGCCTCGCGCAACCTGCCCCACGTGCTGGTGGTGGAGCCGCGGCATGCCGATCCGGTATCGCTGGTGCAGTTCTCCCGGGTGCTGATCACCCGGCCGGCGCTGGCCAAAGTGCAGGAGATGCTGGCATGAACCAGGAGCGTCTGATGACGGTGCTCGTCGCGCCGATCGTCTCGGAGAAGGCGACCATGGCCGCCGAGAAGAACGGCCAGGTGCTGTTCCGCGTGCTGCAGGATGCCACCAAGGACGAGATCCGGGCGGCGGTCGAGCTGCTGTTCAAGGTCGAGGTCGAGTCGGTGCAGGTGCTCAACCAGAAGGGCAAGCAGAAGCGCTTCGGCCGCTTCAACGGTCGTCGCCGCAACGTGCGCAAGGCCTACGTGAGCCTCAAGCCGGGCCAGGAAATCAACTTCGCGGAGGCCATCTAGATGCCTGTCGTCAAGACGAAGCCGACTTCGCCGGGCCGCCGCGCCATGGTGAAGATCGTCACTCCGGGCCTGCACAAGGGGGGGCCGGTGGCCGCGCTCACCGAGGCGAAGAAGCGCGGTTCGGGGCGCAACAACCTCGGCCACATCACCACCCGCCACAAGGGGGGCGGCCACAAGTCGCACTATCGCATCGTCGACTTCCGCCGCAACAAGGACGGCATCCCGGCCAAGGTCGAGCGCCTCGAGTACGACCCGAACCGCAGCGCCCACCTGGCCCTGCTGTGCTACGCCGACGGCGAGCGCCGCTACATCCTCGCCCCGCGCGGGGTGGCGGTCGGCTCGGTGCTGATGAACGGCGCCGAGGCGCCGATCCGGCCCGGCAACGCGCTGCCGATCCGCAACATCCCGGTGGGCTCGTCCATCCACTGCATCGAGATGCTGCCCGGCAAGGGCGCCCAGCTGGCGCGTTCGGCCGGCACCTCGGTGCGGCTGCTGGCCCGCGAAGGCGTCTACGCGCAGCTGCGGCTGCGCTCGGGCGAGATCCGCAAGGTGCACATCGAGTGCCGCGCCACCATCGGCGAAGTCGGCAACGAGGAGCACAGCCTGCGCACCATCGGCAAGGCGGGCGCCAACCGCTGGCGCGGCATCCGTCCGACGGTGCGCGGCATCTGCATGAACCCGGTCGACCACCCGCATGGCGGCCGCTCCAACGGCGGCGGCCACCCGGTGTCGCCGTGGGGCACCCCCACCAAGGGCTTCAAGACCCGCCGCAACAAGCGCACCGATTCCATGATCGTGCAGCGCCGCGGCCGCAAGTAACAGGCGAGTGACGAGCAAGCTATGGCACGTTCAGTCAAGAAAGGGCCCTTCGTCGACGCCCACCTGATGCACAAGGTCGACGTCGCGATCGCCACCAAGGACAAGAAGCCGATCCGGACCTGGTCGCGCCGGTCCACGGTCGTGCCCGAGTTCATCGGGCTCACCATCGCGGTGCACAACGGCAAGCAGCACGTGCCGGTGTTCATCAACGAGAACATGGTCGGCCACAAGCTGGGCGAGTTCGCCCTCACCCGCACGTTCAAGGGCCACGCCGCCGACCGCAAGTCGGCCGTGAAGCGCTGAGGGGAAACGGCACATGGAAACCCAGGCAATCCTGCGCGGCGTGCACCTGTCGGCCCAGAAGGGCCGGCTGGTCGCCGACCTCGTCCGCGGCAAGCCGGTCGAGCAGGCGCTCGGCATCCTCACCTTCTCGCCGAAGAAGGCCTCGAAGATCGTCAAGAAGGTGCTCGAGTCGGCCATCGCCAACGCCGAGCACAACGACGGCGCCGACATCGACGAGCTGAAGGTCAAGACCATCCACGTCGAGAAGGGCACCTCGATGCGTCGCTTCCACGCGCGCGCCAAGGGCCGCGGCTGCAAGATCGAGAAGCAGACGTGCCACATCTACGTCACGGTCGGCGACAGGTAAGGGACTCGGAAGGAACGACATGGGACAGAAGATTCATCCGACCGGTTTCCGCCTGGCCGTCACCAGGAACTGGTCGTCGCGCTGGTTCGCCACCGGCGAGCAGTACGCCAAGACGCTCAACGATGACATCAAGGTGCGCGAGTACCTGCGGCGTAAGCTGCGCAGCGCCTCGGTGAGCCGCGTGCTGATCGAGCGTCCGGCAAAGAACGCGCGCATCACCATCTTCTCGGCACGCCCGGGGGTGGTGATCGGCAAGAAGGGCGAGGACATCGAGCTGCTCAAGGTTGACCTGCAGCGGCTGATGGGCGTGCCGGTGCACGTGAACATCGAGGAGATCCGCAAGCCCGAGACCGACGCCCAGCTGATCGCCGACTCGATCACCCAGCAGCTGGAGAAGCGCATCATGTTCCGCCGCGCCATGAAGCGCGCCATGCAGAACGCGATGCGGCTCGGCGCGCAGGGCATCAAGATCATGAGCTCGGGTCGCCTGAACGGCATCGAGATCGCCCGGCGCGAGTGGTATCGCGAGGGCCGCGTGCCGCTGCACACGCTGCGCGCCGACATCGACTACGGCGTCTCGCAGGCCCTGACCACCTACGGCACCATCGGCGTGAAGGTCTGGGTCTACAAGGGCGACACGCTGGGCCGCAACGACGCGCCGCTGGGCGCCGACAAGGAGGCGCTGGCCACGCCCGAGAAGGACGATCGCCGCACCCGGCGCGCACCCGGGCGTCCGGGCGCGCGCGGGCCGCGCCGCCGCCCCGAGGGCGAGGCCGCGGAAAGGCCCGCCGAGCAGGCGGCCGAGGCACCGAAGGCCACCGTCAAGCGCGTTCGCAAGGTGGCGGCCGCGGGCGAAGGCGGCAAGACCAAGGAGTGAGCGATGCTGCAACCCGCTCGACGCAAATACAGAAAAGAGCAGAAAGGCCGCAACAAGGGGCTGGCCACGCGCGGCACCGCCGTGTCGTTCGGCGAGTACGGCCTGAAGGCGGCCGGCCGCGGGCGCCTGACGGCGCGCCAGATCGAGGCCGCGCGCCGCGCCATGACGCGCCACATCAAGCGCGGCGGGCGCATCTGGATCCGCATCTTCCCCGACAAGCCGATCTCCAAGAAGCCCGCCGAGGTGCGCATGGGCAGCGGCAAGGGCAACCCCGAGTACTACGTGGCCGAGATCCAGCCGGGCAAGGTGCTCTACGAGATGGACGGCGTCAACGAGGTGCTGGCCCGCGAGGCGTTCGCGCTCGCCGCGGCCAAGCTGCCGATCGCGACCGTGTTCGTCTCCCGCATGGTCGGCGCCTGAGCGACGGCGCCACGACAGAGGCACGAAGATGAAAGCCAGTGAATTGCGCGCCAAGGATTCCGCGGCGCTCGAAAAGGAGCTCGGCGAGCTGCTGCGCGCGCATTTCTCGCTGCGCATGCAGATCGCGACGCAGCAGCTGAACAACACCAGCCAGCTCGGCAAGACCCGGCGCGACATCGCGCGGGTGCGCACGATCATGAGAGAGAAGGCGGCGGCCAAATGACGACGATCCAGACCACCGGCGCGGCCAACGCCGCCGGCAAGCCCGCTTCGAAGCGCACCCTGGTCGGCCGCGTGGTGAGCAACAAGATGCAGAAGACGGTCACCGTGCTGGTCGAGCGGCGCGTCAAGCACCCGATCTACGGCAAGTACATCGTGCGCAGCACGCGCTACCACGCGCACACCGAGACGCCGTACAACCAGGGCGACCTGGTCGAGATCCAGGAAGGCCGCCCGATCTCGCGCACCAAGTCCTGGTCGGTGACGCGGCTGGTGACGGCCGCGGCCGCCTGAACGCGTCCCGGAGCGCTCGCGACGGTTCCGTCGCGCATTCCGCAGATGGCTTGCGTGATCAGGGCTCTCCTGTCATAATGCCCGGCTTCGGTCGATAGGCGCCTCGCCTGTCGGGCCGAATCCCCAAACCACGGGACCAAGACTGACCGCACGGGCGGCTTCCGGGCCGCCGACGGATCAAGTTGGGAAAGCAAAATGATCCAGATGCAATCGACGCTGAGCGTCGCCGACAACACCGGCGCGCGTTCGGTCATGTGTATCAAGGTGCTTGGAGGCTCCAAGCGCCGCTATGCCGGCATCGGCGACATCATCAAGGTCTCGGTCAAGGAGGCGCAGCCGCGCGGCCGCGTCAAGAAGGGCGAGATCTACAACGCCGTCGTGGTGCGCACCGCCAAGGGCGTGCGCCGCCAGGACGGCTCGCTGATCCGTTTCGACGGCAACGCCGCCGTGCTGCTCAACGCCAAGCTCGAGCCGATCGGCACGCGCATCTTCGGGCCGGTCACGCGCGAGCTGCGCACCGAGCGGTTCATGAAGATCGTGTCGCTCGCCCCGGAGGTCATCTGATGCGCAAGATCCGCAAGGGCGACGAGGTCATCGTCATCGCCGGGCGCGACAAGGGACGCCGCGGCACGGTGCTGCGCCGCGTCGACGACACCCACCTGGTGGTCGAGGGCGTCAACATCGTGAAGAAGCACGTGCGGCCGAATCCGATGAAGGGGCAGGCCGGGGGCATCGTCGACCGGACGATGCCGATCGACCAGTCCAACGTGATGCTGCTGAACCCGGCCACCGGCAAGGGCGATCGCATCGGCATCCGCACGCTCGAAGACGGCAGGAAGGTGCGCGTCTTCAAGTCCAACGGCGAAATGGTGAACGCCTGATCCCGGGCGCCCGGGGTCTGACGGACACACGAGGAAAAGCGCAATGGCTCGCCTGCAACAGTTCTACCGCGAGAAGGTCGTTCCGGACCTGATCAAGCAGTTCGGCTACAAGTCGTCCATGGAAGTGCCGCGCCTCACCAAGATCACGCTGAACATGGGCGTGGGCGAGGCGGTGGCCGACAAGAAGGTGCTCGAGAACGCCATCGGCGACCTGACCCGGATCGCCGGGCAGAAGGTGGTGACCACCAAGGCCAAGAAGGCGATCGCCGGTTTCAAGATCCGCGCCGGCTACCCGATCGGCTGCATGGTCACGCTGCGCGGCGAGCGCATGTTCGAGTTCCTCGACCGCCTGGTCACGATCGCGCTGCCGCGCGTACGCGACTTCCGCGGCATCTCGGGCAAGGCCTTCGACGGACGCGGCAACTACAACCTCGGGGTGAAGGAACAGATCATCTTCCCCGAGATCGAATACGACAAGATCGATGCGCTGCGGGGGCTGAACATCAGCATCACGACCACGGCGAAGAACGACGAGGAAGCCAAGGCGCTGCTGGCGGCGTTCAGGTTCCCGTTCCGCAACTGATTCGAGGATCGATACAAGTGGCCAAACTCGCACTGATCAACCGCGACCTCAAACGCCAGGCGACGGTCAGGAAGTTCGCCGCGCGGCGCAAGGCGCTCGAGGCGATCATCGCCGACCAGTCGCTGTCCGAGGAGGAGCGCTACCAGGCGCGGCTGAAGCTGCAGGCGCTGCCGCGCGACTCGAGCCCCACCCGGCTGCGCAAGCGCTGCGGCATCACCGGCCGCCCGCGCGGCACGTTCCGCAAGTTCGGCCTCGGCCGCAACAAGCTTCGCGAGATCGCGATGCGCGGCGAGGTACCGGGCCTGACGAAGGCGAGTTGGTAATCGGCGCGCCGGCAACGAGCGGGCTCTGGAAATGAGGAATCCATCATGAGCATGAGCGATCCGATCGCCGACATGTTCACGCGCATCCGCAACGCGCAGCGCGTCGAAAAGGAATCGGTGTCGATGCCGTCGTCGAAGTTGAAGGTGGCGATAGCGCAGGTGTTGAAGGACGAGGGCTATATCGACGGTTTCGCGGTCAAGGGCGAAGGCGCCAAGCACGAGCTCGAGGTGCAGCTGAAGTACTACGCCGGCCGGCCGGTCATCGAGCGTCTCGAGCGCGTGTCGCGCCCGGGCCTGCGCGTGTACCGCGGCCGCGAGGCGCTGCCGCAGGTCATGAACGGGCTGGGGGTGGCCATCGTCACCACCTCGCGCGGCGTCATGACCGATCGCCATGCGCGGGCCAACGGCGTGGGCGGCGAAGTGATCGCCTACGTGGCGTAAGCGGAGGTCCGACATGTCCCGAGTAGGCAAGAACCCGGTGTCGCTGCCGGCCGGCGTCGAGGTCACGCTGTCGGCCGGCTCGATCGCCGTCAAGGGGCCGCTGGGCGTGCTCACCCAGCGCGTCGATCCGCGGGTCACCATCTCGCGCGACGGCGCGGTGCTGAGCTTCCCGCCCGTCGACGAAAGCGCCGAGGCCAATGCGATGAGCGGCACCTACCGCGCACTGGTGGCGAACATGGTGCACGGCGTGTCCAAGGGCTTCGAGAAGCGGCTGCAGCTGGTGGGCACCGGTTTCCGCGCCCAGGCGCAGGGGGCGAACCTGAACCTCTCGCTGGGGTTCTCGCACCCGGTGGTGCACCGCATGCCCGACGGCATCAAGGCCGAGACGCCGACGCAGACCGAGATCGTGATCAAGGGTGCCGACAAGCAGGCGGTCGGCCAGGTGGCCGCGGAGATCCGCGCGTACCGCCGTCCCGAACCCTACAAGGGCAAGGGCGTGCGCTATGCCGACGAGCGCGTGGTGTTGAAGGACGTCAAGAAGAAGTAGGCGAGCAGGGCTGCTTCCGAGGATTCATGCGATGGACAAGAACCAATCCCGCCTGCGCCGTGCCCGCCAGACACGGCTGAAGATCCGCGAGCTGCGGGTCCGCAGGCTGACCGTGCACCGCACGAACACCCACATCTACGCCAGCATCGTCGATGCCGGCGGCGACAGGGTGCTGGTGTCGGCCTCCACGGTCGAACAGGACGTGCGCACGCAGCTGGCCGGCCAGCAGGGCCGCGGCGGCAACGTCGGGGCGGCGGCGCTGGTAGGCCGGCGCATCGCGGAAAAGGCGCTGGCGGCCGGCATCGACAGCGTGGCTTTCGATCGCTCCGGCTATCGCTTCCACGGGCGCGTGAAGGCGCTCGCCGAGGCCGCGCGTGAAGCCGGCCTGAAGTTCTGAGCGGACGGATTCGAGCATGGCGAAAATTCAAGCCAAGGTAGCCGGAAAGGGCGCCGGAGAAGAGCGCGACGACGGACTGCGCGAGAAGATGATCGCGGTGAACCGGGTGACCAAGGTCGTCAAGGGCGGCCGCATCCTCGGCTTCGCGGCGCTCACCGTGGTCGGCGACGGCGACGGGCGCATCGGCATGGGCAAGGGCAAGGCGCGCGAGGTGCCGGTAGCGGTACAGAAGGCGATGGACGAGGCGCGCCGCAAGCTGGTCAAGATCCCGCTGCGCGGCGGCACGCTGCATCACCAGGTCACCGGCCGCCACGGCGCCGCGGTGGTGATGCTCAAGCCCGCCGCCGACGGTACCGGCATCATCGCCGGCGGGCCGATGCGGGCGATCTTCGAGGTGATGGGCGTGCACAACGTGGTGGCCAAGAGCCACGGCTCGTCCAATCCGTACAACATGGTGCGTGCCACGATCGACGCGCTGCGCAGCCTGAACACGCCGGCCGAGATCGCGGCCAAGCGCGGCAAGTCGGTCGAGGAGATCCTCGGCTGAGGATGCGCGATCGCGCCGCTGCCGGCGCGCGGAGAACGCTATGAGCAAGAAGACGCTGAAGGTCACCCTGGTGCGCAGCCCCATCGGCACGCGCGGCTCGCATCGCGCGTCGGTGCTGGGCCTCGGGCTGAAGAAGATCAACCAGACGCGCGAGCTCGAGGACACCCCGGCGGTACGCGGCATGATCGACAAGGTGTCGTACCTGGTGAAGGTGCATTGAGGCCATGAAACTGAACGACTTGAAACCCGCCGCAGGCAGCCGGCACGCCCGCAAGCGCGTCGGACGAGGCATCGGCTCGGGGCTGGGCAAGACCGCGGGGCGCGGGCACAAGGGGCAGAAGTCGCGCGCCGGCGGATTCCACAAGGTCGGCTTCGAGGGCGGGCAGATGCCGCTGCAGCGCAGGCTGCCCAAGCGCGGCTTCACCTCCATGAGCGCCGGCGACGTGGCCGAGGTGCGCCTGTCCGATCTCCAGCGCCTCGACGGCGCCGAGGTCGACCTGCTCGCGCTCAAGGCGGCCGGGGTCGTGCCGCAGCTCGCCAGCGGCGCGAAGGTGATCCTTTCGGGGTCGCTCACGCGCGCCGTGGCGCTCAAGGGCGTCGCGGCGACCAAGGGCGCCAAGGCCGCCATCGAGGCGGCCGGCGGCTCGGTCGCCTGAGCGGCGCGGCCGAGGCTTCCGCGACGCAATCCGGGCAAGGCACGTGGCAACCCATCCCGCAGCGCTGGCGAAATCGGGCAAGTTCGGCGATCTGAAACGCCGGCTGGTGTTCCTGCTGCTCGCGCTCGTCGTCTACCGGGTGGGCGCGCACATCCCGGTGCCCGGCATCGACCCGAACCAGCTCACCCAGCTGTTCCAGGGCCAGCAGGGCGGCATCCTCGGGATGTTCAACCTCTTCTCGGGCGGCGCGCTGTCGCGCTTCACGGTGTTCGCGCTGGGGATCATGCCGTACATCTCGGCCTCGATCATCATGCAGCTGCTCACCGTGGTGGTGCCCTTCCTGGAGGCGAAGAAGAAGGAAGGCGAGGCCGGCCGGCGCGAGATCACCAAGTACACGCGCTGGTTCACCGTCGCACTGGCCACCTTCCAGGCAGTCGGCATCGCCGTGGCGCTCGAGGCGCAGCCCGGGCTGGTGCTCGACCCGGGCCCGGGGTTCCGCTTCATGACCGTGGTGTCGCTGGTCACCGGCACCATGTTCCTGATGTGGCTGGGCGAGCAGATCACCGAGCGCGGCCTGGGCAACGGCATCTCGATCATCATCTTCGCCGGCATCGTCGCCGGCCTGCCGACCGCCATCGGCGGCATGGGCGAGCTGATCCGCACCGGCTCGATGAGCGGCTTCGTGGCGCTGGTCATCATCGCGCTGGTGGCGGCGGTGACGGCGGCGGTGGTGTTCGTCGAGCGAGGGCAGCGCAAGATCACGGTGAACTACGCCAAGCGCCAGGTCGGCAACCGCGTCTACGGCGGCCAGAGCTCGCACCTGCCGCTCAAGCTGAACATGTCGGGCGTGATCCCGCCGATCTTCGCCTCGTCGATCATCCTGTTCCCGGCCACCATCGGGCAGTGGTTCACCTCGGGCGACGTCTCGAGCACGGCGGTGCGCTGGCTGCGCGACATCGCCGCCACGCTGTCGCCCGGCCAGCCGGTGTACATCCTGCTGTACGCGATGGCGATCGTGTTCTTCTGCTTCTTCTATACGGCGCTGGTGTTCAACAGCCGCGAGACCGCCGACAACCTGAAGAAGAGCGGTGCCTTCGTGCCGGGCATCCGGCCCGGCGAGCAGACCGCGAAGTACATCGACAAGATCCTGATGCGGCTGACCCTGATCGGGGCGATCTACGTCACCCTGGTCTGCCTGCTGCCCGAGTTCCTGGTGCTGAAGTGGAACGTACCGTTCTATTTCGGCGGTACGTCGCTGCTGATCATCGTGGTGGTCACGATGGATTTCATGGCGCAGGTTCAGGCCTACGTCATGTCGCATCAATACGAGAGCCTGCTGAAGAAGGCCGGCGCGAAGGGGGCCGGCGCGTAGCGGCCCCGCGGGGGGTCGGCCGTCGGAGAGGGGCTGGATGCCAGATCAACGAACGGCGCTGATCGATGAGCAAGGAAGACGTCATCCAGATGCAGGGGGAGGTGGTCGAGAGCCTTCCGAACGCCACGTTCCATGTCAGGCTCGAGAACGGCCACATGGTGCTGGGGCACATCTCCGGCAAGATGCGGATGCACTACATCCGCATCCTGCCGGGCGACAAGGTCACGGTGGAGCTCACGCCCTACGACCTGTCGCGGGCGAGGATCGTCTTCAGGTCGAAGTGAGGCACTGAACGCCGGCGCGCCGCTGGGCCGACCGGGTCAAAGAGGTGAATGATGAAAGTGATGGCATCGGTAAAGAAGATCTGCCGCAACTGCAAGGTGATCAAGCGCAACGGCGTCGTGCGCGTCATCTGCACCGATCCGCGGCACAAGCAGCGTCAGGGCTGAGCGAGGACTATCCATGGCACGTATTGCGGGCATCAACATCCCCGACCGTCAGCACACCGAGATCGGCCTGACGGCGATCTACGGCATCGGCCGTTCGCGCGCGCGCCAGATCTGCGAGGCGGCCAACGTTCCGTTCGACAAGCGGGTCAAGGACCTGAACGACGCCGAGCTCGAGCGCATCCGCGACCAGATCGGCCGCCTCACCATCGAGGGCGACCTGCGCCGCGAGGTGTCGATGTCGATCAAGCGGCTGATGGACCTCGGCTGCTACCGCGGGGTGCGCCATCGCCGCGGCCTGCCGGTGCGCGGCCAGCGCACCCGCACCAACGCCCGCACCCGCAAGGGCCCGCGCAAGGCCGGCGTCGCGCTGAAGAAGTAAGCGTCGCGGCAAACACATCCATCGGAGTCGACCCCGGACATGGCAACCAAGGCACAGTCGGCAGCGCAGGCCGCCGCCGCATCGCGCCTTCGCAAGAAGGCCCGCAAGAACGTGTCGGACGGCATCGCGCACGTGCACGCGTCGTTCAACAACACCATCATCACCATCACCGATCGCCAGGGCAACACGCTGTCGTGGGCGTCCTCGGGCGGCGCGGGCTTCAAGGGCTCGCGCAAGTCCACGCCCTTCGCCGCCCAGGTGGCGGCCGAGGCGGCCGGGCGCGCCGCGCAGGAGTGCGGCATCAAGAACCTGGAGGTGCTGATCAGCGGACCCGGGCCGGGGCGCGAATCGTCGGTGCGTTCGCTCAACGCGCTGGGCATCAAGATCCTGCAGATCCAGGACGTGACGCCGATTCCGCACAACGGCTGCCGTCCGCCGAAGAAGCGGCGCATCTGAGGGGGGGAGTCCCCGCATCCCCGGGCTGCGCCAGCGCGCCCGGGCGCAAGACCACCGTTCGTCACCTGCAAGGCCGCCCGCGCGGCCGGGTCACCGAAGACGGACTAACCGCGAAGCGATTCGCGTATCTGGAAGGATTCACACGTGGCACGTTATACCGGACCGAAAGCGAAACTGTCCCGCCGGGAAGGGACCGACCTGTTCCTCAAGAGCGCCCGCCGCGGCCTCGACTCCAAGTGCAAGCTCGACAGCAAGCCCGGCCAGCACGGGCGCACCTCGGGCGCGCGTCCCTCCGACTACGGCCTGCAGCTGCGCGAGAAGCAGAAGGTCAAGCGCATGTACGGCGTGCTGGAGCGCCAGTTCCGCCGCTATTTCGCGGAGGCCGAGCGCCGTCGCGGCAACACCGGCGAGAACCTGCTGCAGCTGCTCGAGAGCCGGCTCGACAACGTGGTGTACCGCATGGGCTTCGGGTCGACGCGCGCCGAGGCGCGCCAGCTGGTCGGCCACAAGGCGGTCACGGTCAACGGCCAGGCGGTCAGCATTCCCTCGCTGCTGGTGCGCCCGAACGACGTGATCGCCGTGCGCGAGAAGTCGCGCAAGCAGGCCCGTGTGCAGGATGCGCTGAACCTGGCCGAGCAGAGCGGCTTTCCGTCCTGGGTGTCGGTCGACAAGAACAAGATGGAGGGCGTGTTCAAGAGCATGCCCGACCGCAGCGATCTTGCCGGCGACATCAACGAAAGCCTGATCGTCGAGTTGTACTCGCGCTAATCGAGAGGATATCTATGCAGACTGCCATGCTGAAGCCGCGCATCGTCGAGGTGGAGCAACTCGGTGCCTCGCATGCCCGTGTGGTGATGGAGCCGTTCGAGCGCGGCTACGGTCACACGCTGGGCAACGCGCTGCGCCGCGTCCTGCTGTCCTCGATGGTCGGCTACGCGCCCACCGAAGTGCAGATCACCGGGGTGGTGCACGAGTACTCGACGATCGACGGCGTGCGCGAGGACGTCGTCGACCTCCTGCTGAACCTCAAGGGCGTCACCTTCCGGCTGCACAACCGCGACGAGGTGTTCCTCACCCTGCGCAAGGATACCCCCGGGCCGGTGACGGCTGCCGACATCGACGTGCCGCACGACGTCGAGGTGATCAACCCCGAGCACGTGATCGCCACCCTCACCCAGGGCGGCAAGATCGACATGTCGATCAAGGTCGAGCGCGGCCGCGGCTACCTGCCGGGCACGATGCGCAACTTCAACGAGGCCAAGACCATCGGCAAGATCGTGCTCGATGCGTCGTTCTCGCCGGTGCGCCGCGTGAGCTACCAGGTGGAGAGCGCCCGCGTCGAGCAGCGCACCGACCTCGACCGCCTGGTGGTCGACGTCGAGACCAACGGCGTGATCGCTCCCGAAGAGGCGGTGCGCCAGTCGGCGCGCATCCTGGTCGAGCAGCTCACCGTCTTCGCCGCCCTCGAGGGCGGCGCCGAGCCGGTCGTCCAGCCGGCCGCGGTGGGCGGCGGGCGCGGTCCCCAGATCGATCCGATCCTGATGCGCCCGGTCGACGACCTCGAGCTCACCGTGCGCTCGGCCAACTGCCTGAAGGCCGAGAACATCTACTACATCGGCGACCTGATCCAGCGCACCGAGAACGAGCTGCTCAAGACCCCCAACCTCGGGCGCAAATCGCTCAACGAGATCAAGGAAGTGCTGGCGTCGCGCGGACTGACGCTCGGCATGAAGCTCGAGAACTGGCCGCCGGCCGGCCTCGAGCGTCCATAAGCGAACACGGCGAGAACGCGAGGAACCCGTCATGCGTCACCGTCACGGACTACGCAAACTGAACCGCACCAGCGCGCATCGAGAAGCGATGCTGCGCAACATGTGCAATTCGCTGCTGCGGCACGAGCTCATCAAGACCACGCTGCCCAAGGCCAAGGAGCTGCGCCGCGTGGTCGAGCCCATCATCACCCTGGGCAGGAAGCCGTCGCTGGCCAACCGCCGGCTGGCGTTCGACCGACTGCGCGACCGCGAGATGGTGGTCAAGCTGTTCGCCGAGCTCGGCCCGCGCTACGCCAAGCGCAACGGCGGGTATCTGCGCATCCTGAAGTTCGGCTATCGGGTCGGCGACGCCGCACCGATGGCGCTGGTCGAGCTGATGGACCGGCCCGAGCAGCAGGCGCCTCAGGGCGCCGCCAGCGCCGACTGACGCCGCACGCGGGAGCCGGGGCCGCGCGATGACCGAGGTCCTCGGCGTCGCCGGCCTCGTCAAGCGCTTCGCTGGCGGCGTGGAAGCGCTCGCCGGCCTCGACTTCGGCGTGCGCGCCGGCGAATGCTTCGGCCTGCTCGGCCCCAACGGGGCGGGCAAGAGCACCGCGCTCAAGGCCATACTGGGCCTGATCGAGCCCGACGCCGGCCGCATCCGCCTGCTCGGCCTCGACATCCCCGCGCAGGCGCGCCAGGCGCGTGCGCGCGCCGGCGTGGTGCCGCAGGCCGATGCGCTCGATCCCGATTTCACCGTGGCCGAGAACCTGCTGGTGTTCGGCCGCTACTTCGGGCTGGCGCGCTCGGTGCTCGACGCGCGGCTCGAGCCGCTGCTCGAATTCGCCGGCCTTGCGCACAAGCGCGACGCGAAGATCGACGCCCTGTCCGGCGGCATGCGCCGCCGCCTGACGCTGGCGCGCGCACTGGTCAACGATCCCGATGTGCTGTTCCTCGACGAGCCCACCACCGGGCTCGACCCGCAGGCACGCCACCTGATCTGGGAGCGCCTGCGCCAGCTGCTGGCGCGCGGCAAGACCATCGTGCTGACCACGCATTTCATGGAAGAGGCGGAGCGGCTGTGCAATCGCGTAGCCATCATCGACCACGGCCGGCGCATCGCGCTCGATGCCCCGGCGAGCCTGGTCGTCCACGAGATCGAGCCCCAGGTGGTGGAGGTGAACGGCGAGGGCGTGGCGCACTGGGCGCGCGCCGAGGCGCCCGCGCTGGCCGCGCGCGTCGAGCTGGTCGGCGAGACCGCCTTCCTCTACTGCGCCGGGCCTGCCGCCGCGGCGGCCGCGGCGGCGGCTGCCGGCCGCACGGCGTCGCTGCGGGTGCTGCAGCGCCCGGCGAACCTGGAGGACGTGTTCCTCAAGCTCACCGGCCGCGAGCTGCGCGACTGACGCGATGAGACGATACGCGCCGCCGGCGTTCTCGCTGCGCTTCGTGCCGGTGTACCGGCGCAACCTGCTGGTGTGGCGCAAGCTGGCGCTGGCCAGCGTGGTCGGCAACGTCGCCGATCCGCTGATCACCCTGGTGGCGTTCGGCTATGGCCTGGGCCGCCTGCTCGAGGTGGTCGAGGGCGTGCCGTACATCGTCTTCCTCGCCGCCGGCTCGATGTGCATGAGCACCACCATGTCGGCGAGCTTCGAGGCGCTCTACTCGGCGTTCTCGCGCATGCACGTGCAGCGGACCTGGGACTCGCTGCTCAACGCGCCGCTCGAGCTCGACGACGTCGTCATCGCCGAGTGGCTGTGGGCCGCCACCAAGGCGGCGTTCTCGGGCGTGGCGATCATCGCCGTGGTCTGGGCCCTGGGCATCTCGCGCGAGGCCACGCTGCTGCTGGCGCTGCCGGTGGTCGCGCTCACCGGCCTGTGCTTCGGCGCGATCGGCCTGTGCGTGACCGCGGTGGCGCGCGGCTACGACTTCTTCACGTTCTATTTCACGCTGGTCGTCACGCCGATGATCTTTCTGTCCGGCGTGTACTACCCGATGAGCGCGCTGCCCGACTGGCTCGCCGCCGTGGCCGGCGTCCTGCCGCTGGCTGCCGCGGTCGAGCTGGCCCGCCCGCTGGTGCTCGGCCGCCTGCCCGACCCGCTGCTGGCGCCCCTGCTCACGCTGCTCGCCTACACCGGCGGGGCGCTGTATCTTGCGATGGTCCTGACGCGGCGGCGTTTCGTCGCCTGAGGAGCCGTGATGAGCGCGAGCGAACGTTCGATTCCGCAGCCGGTGCGGGCGGCACCGCCCGATGCGCTGCTGCTCATCCTCAGCAACGTTCCCGACGCCGCCACCGCGTCGCGCATCGCGCAGGTGCTGGTCGAGGAGCGGCTCGCCGCCTGCGTGAACATCCTCGGCGCCTGCCGCTCGGTGTATCGCTGGCAGGGCGCCATCGAGCATGCCGAAGAGGTGCCGCTGCTGGTGAAGACGACGCGCCGGCGCCATGCCGCGTGCCGGCAGCGCCTGAAGGAGCTCCATCCCTACGAGGTGCCCGAGATCGTCACCGTCTCGCCTGCCGCGGTGTGGCCGGCGTACGCCGACTGGGCGATCGCCGAGACGCGCGCGCCGCCGGGCAGGGCGCGCTGAGGCGCCCGGTGCCTGCGCGGTAGGGCACGATATGCCCGATCCCAATGCGCGCTTGGCCGCCAAGAGGCATTTTGATATACATGAGCGCCAGCCCTTGGAGGGCAAGCCCATGTCGATCGCGTTCCGGCCTGCAATCGCTGACGAACTGTCTCGAGCCGAAAAGCTGGTCGTACGCAGCATCAACGACCTCACCTCGCACCACGCGTTTGGGGCGGTCGCCACGTCGAGGCCGGCGGATTTCCAGGCCTTTTGCCTTCGGGACGATGCGCGAGCCGCGTGGATCGCCGAGGACGATGGCCAGATCGTTGGCTTTGCGCTTAGTTGGGTATCTGACAGCCTGTGGTTTCTGGCGGAACTGAATCGCCCCGGTTCTCGTAGACACCTTCGGGCCTCACAATGAGGCGAACGGAGGTCAGATGGGAACGAGTCAGACGCGGTACACGGCCGAGTTCAGGGCCGAGGCGGTGAAGCAGGTCCTCGAGC
>Ga0066256_1000414_pt1 | contig 127757 bp, 122 predicted proteins | sample ThiBio_1000_biof_FD_87107 | JGI IMG/M metagenome (GOLD analysis project Ga0066256, IMG submission 87107) | Wastewater bioreactor microbial communities from Cape Town, South Africa - Thiocy_expt_1000_biof (version 2) | ecosystem: Engineered > Bioreactor > Thiocyanate-remediating >...
ACTGCTGCCTCCCGTAGGAGTTTGGGCCGTGTCTCAGTCCCAATGTGGCTGATCATCCTCTCAGACCAGCTATGGATCGTCGCCTTGGTAGGCCTTTACCCCACCAACTAGCTAATCCAACGCGGGCTCATCCAACTCCGATAAATCTTTCCCCCGAAGGGCGTATACGGTATTAGCACAAGTTTCCCTGAGTTATTCCGTAGAGTTGGGTAGATTCCCACGCGTTACTCACCCGTCTGCCACTCCCCTTGCGGGGCGTTCGACTTGCATGTGTTAAGCCTGCCGCCAGCGTTCGTTCTGAGCCAGGATCAAACTCTCATGTTGAGAATTCAATCATTGGCATTACGTCACGTTCTGAATCGACGAGAACTTCACACCTGTTCTCCAAACCTTCCCCAAAGAAAAGGCCGAAAACCAGTGTAACTTCTCTTGATAAACGTGACCGCCAAAGTCTCTTTCCTGGACAGGAATAAACCCGTCCGCGACCCCGCCGACCACGTTTCTCTTTCTTCTCTATTCAATTGTCAAAAAACCGACGGCCAATACCGTCCCAGTCACCAGAAGCAGCAAAATCAACCCGAACCAGTCAGGCCCAATTCTCACCAGCTTCTCAAGGAAACCCTAGAGCGAGCTCGTCGGCCGCCAGAAGCGCCGCCGCTCTCGTTCGATGAGCGGCGTTATAGGCCCAACATTTCTAAGCGTCAACAGGCGTATTCGAGAAAAATCAAAAATCTCGCAAGCCCTTGATTCTAAAACCCGATTCCGGATGGTGCTTTAAGCTCGCTCTCCGAAACATAGAGAACATCCCGGATATTGCGCCCTCGAGACGCCGGCGACCCGATGAAACGGCAATATTCCCGTCAGGCACGCTGGAAGCGTCGGTGCAAAAGTAGAATGACGGGGGTATCCCGAGAATTTCGCTTGACTCCCGGCAAAGAGAAGCCGCTCCGGGGCGCGCTTGGCAACCTCCCCTATTGGCTTGCGAAACCCCTATAGAGCGGCCCTGAAACGCAAAAGGGGCGGCGTCCGCAAACGCGGCCCCTTTGATGATACTCCGTCCTCATGCCCTGCGGAACAGGCCCGCAATCAGGGACAGGACCAGAAGCGCCAGGAAGACGAAGAACAGGATCTGCGCGATACCGGCCGAAGCACCGGCGATGCCGCCGAAGCCGAGCACGCCGGCGACAAGTGCAATCACGAGAAAGACAACAGCATAATACAGCATTTTAGAACTCCTTCCTTGTATGGCAAGCAAAACGGAAGCGACTGAAAAAGGTTCCCGAAGACCCACAGGAATACAGTATTTCGAGAATACTCGTCTCTACACAAAGCAATGCCGCCGCGGCTTTGGGGCCGCGGCGGCATGAGCGGTTACCGACAGTTCGCTGCCGGCCTCTAGTGGCGGCGCGCCCAGTCGTCGATCTGCCGCTCGGCCTCCTCCTTGGCGAGGCCGTAGCGCTGCTGGATCTTGCCGGAGAGTTCGACGCGGCGACCCTTGATGACGTCGAGGTCGTCGTCGGTCAGCTTGCCCCACTGGGCCTGCGCCTTGCCCTTGTATTCGTTCCACTTGCCTTCGATGATATCCCAATTCATGTGGCTGCCCTTTCTGTTCCGGTGAACGCGTTGGTGTCGATGGGAGGAAATCGCCGGACGGCGGAAAAGTTCCTCAATGCGTTGCAGCCAGGGCATTCACGGGGTGCGCGTTTTCGGCCACGACGACGCCTTCGGCCGGCGGGGCGACCTGCTGCACATGGACTTCGAGCCCGCTCTGCCGGCTCATGCGCCATTTGATTTCCACGTCCTCCTCGACCCAGGCCGGATCGACCGCCGCGCAACGGCCATGCACGACGCGCTTTGCCAGGCCGGCATCACCGAGGGCGGACGGAAGGGCGCCGACGCAGTCCTCCATGGATTCGAAGGCGACCTGCGGGGCCGGCAGTTCCTCGCAGGCGAGGCTGCCGGAATTGCAGCCGACCAGAAGCATGATAGCGGCAATGTGTTCCATTTCACTCTCCCTGGCGGATCGCGAAAGCAACGGGCGTCCCATGGGAAAGTTCCCTGAGCGGAAAACACCACGGCCAGTCACATTTTCGGGAACAAAGTTCCGCCAGCCACGTTGTCGGCCCATCGCTCAACCGCGAACCCGGACGTGAAAGGAAGCGCAGATGCTCGGCACCATTCTCCTCATCATCCTCATTCTTCTTCTGATCGGTGCCTTGCCGAACTGGGGATACAGCCGCGGCTGGGGTTATGGCCCTTCCGGCGGTCTGGGCCTGATCGTCGTCATCCTTCTCATCCTTGTCCTCATGGGACGCATCTGACCCCGACCAACCAGCCAGGAACCGGAACCATGAAGAACATCATCATCGCGCTTTGCCTCGTCGCCTCCACCGTGACGCTTTCCGCCTGCACCCAGACCGAACGCGGCACCGCCATTGGCGCAGCGTCCGGCGCCATCATCGGCGGTGCCGTCCCCGGCCGCGCGGGCGGCGCGCTCGTGGGTGCTGCGGTCGGCGCGACTGCCGGCTATCTCATCGCCCGCTCCGATCGCCGCGGCTACTGCATCTACCGCAACAGGCATACCGGCGAACGGTATGAGGCGCGTTGCCGCTAACCGGCATATCCATCCGAAACGAGAAACGGGCCTTGCGGCCCGTTTCTTGGCGTCTTGAGCAGGAAGAACGAATGAGATCAGGAACCGCGCTCGGCCCTGCGCTCGGCTTCGTCGAGCTTTTCCAGAAGGTCAAGCAGGCGATCGGGCACCGGCTCGGTCTCGATGACGTCGTAGAAGGATTTCAGCTTGCGGCCGACAGGCCCATTGGGGTCGAAGGCGGCCTTCGCGGGGGCAACGCCGCGTCTCTTGTCTTTACCGGGCTCTATCATGGTCTTGTTTCCATCGCTCGCCGCCCGCTATCTTCCTTTTGCCCAAGATTCCAAATAGCAAGTCAGACTCAGCATGCTACCAATAGGTTTCCGCAGAGTGAACACTAGCGGAAACGGTTCCGATACGGAACATATTCAGGGAGAACGAAATGTCACTTTCCACCCGTATCGCACCGCATCTCGCCTATCTGAGGCGGTTTTCCCGTGCCGTGACGGGTTCGCAGACGTCCGGCGACGCCTATGTCGCCGCCATGCTCGAAGCGCTCGTCGCCGACATCACGCTCTATCCCGAGGGCCGCAGCGACCGCAATGCGCTGTATCGCCTCTATTGCACGCTCTTCGACAACCTCGACATCACGCTGCCGGATACCTCCTCGCCCTTCGGCTGGGAGCGCCAGGCGGCCGCGAACCTTGCAAACCTGCCGCCGGCGGAGCGCAAGGCCTTCCTTCTCGTCGCCGTCGAGGGCTTCGACATCGCGGAAGGCGCGGATATTCTCAACGTCCCGGAAGAACGCTTCGCCGAGCTGCTGGATGAAGCCTCGCGCGACATCTCGCGGCAGGTGGCGACCGACATCATGATCATCGAGGACGAGCCCCTCATCGCCATGGATATCGAGGACATGGTGAAGGGCCTCGGCCACCGGGTGACGGGCATCGCACGCACCCATGCCGAAGCCGTCGAGCTCTATCACCGCACCTCGCCGCGCATGGTGCTGGCGGATATCCAGCTTGCCGACGGCAGCTCGGGCATCGACGCCGTCAACGACATCCTCAAGAACAGCACGATCCCGGTGATCTTCATCACCGCCTTCCCGGAACGCCTCCTGACCGGCGAGAAGCCGGAACCGGCCTTCCTCGTCACCAAGCCGTTCAACCCGGACATGGTGAAGGCGCTGATCAGCCAGGCGCTGTTCTTCGACGAGCAGGCGCGGCTCGCCAAATCCGCTTAAAGCAAAAAGGCCCGCGAAAGCGGGCCTTTTCCGTTTCAGCGTATCGCGCGGCTCAGAGCGCGGCGACGACGATGACCTCGACGAGGTAATCCGGCGTCGCCAGCTTGGATTCGCCGGTGGCGCGGGCGGGCGTGTGGCCCTGCGGCGCCCAGGCGTCCCAGACGGCGTTCATCCTGGAAAAGTCGGCCATGTCGGCAAGCCAGATCTGGGCGGAGAGGATGCGCGTCTTGTCCGTGCCGGCCAGCGCCAGAAGGCGGTCGACCTCGGCCAGAGCCTGCTTCGTCTGCTCGGTGACGTCCGAACCCGCCTCGCCGACCTGACCGGCCAGATAGACGGTGCCGTTGTGCACGACGGCCTGGCTCATGCGCGGGCCGGTTTCAAAGCGTTTGATATCCATGTCTCGTTCCTGTCAGGTCGCGGAAATATCGAAAGCCCGCCGCCACGCGATGGCCGGCAGGCCTGCCGTCTATAGGCGGACGACCGGCGGGGCGCCAGAGGCGGCCCCGCAAATTCTCCCTCAGGATGTCAATCCCCGGAGGGCAGCGGCGACGATGGCCTCGACGGGCGCATCGATATCGACCGTCACGACGCCCGGCTCGCCGGACGGGTCCTCCAGCGTGGCGAGCTGGCTGTCGAGCAGGCTGACGGGCATGAAGTGCCCTTCCCGCGCGGCCATGCGCGTCATCAGAAGGTCGCGGCTGCCCTTGAGGAAGACGAAGGAAAGCGTGCCGCCGGCAACACCGCGCAGGCGTTCGCGGTAGACCTTCCTGAGGGCGGAGCAGGAGACGACGACGCCATTGCCCGCGGCGAGTGCCTCGGCCAGCGCCCGGCCGATCATGTCGAGCCAGGGCCAGCGGTCCTCGTCGGTCAGGGGGATGCCGCGGGACATCTTCTCGACATTGGCGGGCGGATGCAGGCTGTCGCCTTCGATGAAGGCGGCGCCGAGGCTTGCAGCAAGGCCCTAGGCGACCGATGTCTTGCCGCAGCCGGAAACGCCCATGACGACGATCGCGCGCGCGGGCGTCACGGGCCGCTCGTCCTCAGGCGACGCGCTTGCGCCGCTCGACGCGGGCGCGGATGGCATCGACGTCCACGCGGGGCGTCGCGGCGAAGAGGGTCTTGGTATAGCTGTGCTGCGGGTCGTCGAAGACCTGGTCGCGGCTGCCATATTCCACCGCCTCGCCGAAATACATCACCATCACGTCGTCCGCGATGTGGCGCACGACCGAAAGATCGTGGCTGATGAAGACATAGGTGAGGTGGAACTCGTCCTGCAGGTCGGCAAGGAGGTTGAGAACCTGCGCCTGCACCGAGAGGTCGAGCGCCGAGACGGGCTCGTCGAGCACCAGGAGACGCGGATTGAGCATCAGCGCGCGGGCGATCGCCACGCGCTGGCGCTGGCCGCCGGAGAACATGTGCGGGTAGCGCCCGTAGTGCCTCTCCTCCAGCCCCACCTTCTTCAGCATGGCCATGGCGCGGTCGCGCCGCTCGCCTGCCGGCATCTTCGTGTTGATGACCAGCGGCTCCGTCAGGATGTCGCCGATCTTCTTGCGCGGGTTCAGCGACCCGTAGGGGTTCTGGAAGACGATCTGCACCTTGCTGCGCATCTCGGAGGTCAGCGGCTCGCTGGCGATGTCGACCTTGCGGCCGTCGATCAGCATCTCGCCCTCGGTGATCGGGTCGATCATCGTGACCATGCGGGCAAGGGTGGACTTGCCGCAGCCGCTTTCGCCGACGATGGCGAGCGTCCTGCCCTCCTCGACCTTGAAGCTCACGCCCTTGACGGCGTGAACGGTCTTGGCCGGTTTGAACAGGCTGCCGGGGATGTGGTAGTCGCGCTTCAGGTCGCGCGCTTCGAGAACGGGCGTCATCGGAGGGCTCCTGCGAAAATCTCGGCGTCGGTCAGCTTTTCGGTGATCGTCGGCAGGCGGCCGCCGGTGGCATTTTCCGGCAGGGCCGAAAGAAGCGCCCTGGTGTAGACGCTCTTCGGCGCCGAGAAGAGCGAGAGCACGTCGGCCTCCTCGATCTGGCGGCCCTTGTACTGCACGATGACGCGGTCGGCGGTTTCGGCGACGACGCCCATGTCATGGGTGATGATGATGAGGCCCATGCCGTGTTCGGCCTGCAGCTTCATCAGGAGGTCGAGGATCTGCTTCTGGATCGTCACGTCGAGCGCGGTGGTCGGCTCGTCGGCGATGAGAAGCTTCGGATTGCAGGCAAGCGCGGTCGCGATCATCACGCGCTGGCACTGGCCGCCCGACATCTGGTGCGGATAGTGGCCGAGGCGCTCTTCCGGGTTCGGAATGCCCACCAGCTGGAACAGCTCGATCGCCCGGTCGCGGCGCGCCTTGCGATTGAGGTCCGTGTGGATGCGCAGCACTTCCTCGATCTGGTAGCCGACCGTGAAGCACGGATTGAGGCTGGCGATCGGCTCCTGGAAGATCATGGCGATATCCTTGCCGATGATCCTGCGCCGCTCGGCATCCGACATGGCCTTCATGTCGCGGCCGTTGAAGGTGAGGACATCCGCCGTCACCTTCGCCGTCCAGGGCAGGAGGCCCATGGCGGCGAGCATGGAGACGGACTTGCCCGAGCCGGATTCGCCGACGATGGCGAGCACTTCGCCCTCGTCGACCTTGAGCGATACGCCGTCCACGGCGCGGAAGGGACCGGATGCCGTCTGGAACTCGACGGTGAGGTTCTTGATTTCGAGAAGCGACATCACGACCTCTTCAGCTTGGGATCGAGGGCGTCGCGCAGGCCGTCACCCATGAGATTGATGGCGAGCACGGTGACGAGGATGGCAAGGCCGGGGAAGGTGACGACCCACCAGGCGCGCTGGATGAATTCGCGCGCTTCGGCGAGCATCGTGCCCCATTCCGGCGTCGGCGGCTGGGCGCCCATGCCGAGGAAGCCGAGGGCCGCCGCGTCGAGGATCGCCGCCGAGAAGGCGAGCGTCGCCTGCACGATGAGCGGCGCGAGGCAGTTCGGCAGGATCGTCAGGAACATCAGGCGCAACGTGCCGGCACCGGCAACCTGCGAGCCGACGACATAGTCCTTCGACTTTTCCGTCATGACCGCCGCGCGCGTCAGGCGCACGAAATGCGGCTGGTTGACGAGCGAGATGGCGATCATGGCGTTGAGCAGGCCCGGCCCGAGGACCGCCACCAGCACGAGGGCGAGCAGCAGCGAGGGGAAGGCCAGGATGATATCCATGATGCGCATGATGAAGGTATCGACACGCCCACGGAAATAGCCGGCGACGAGACCGATCAGCACGCCCGAGAGCACCGACAGCGTCACGACGACGAGGCCGATGAACAGCGAGAACCGCGCGCCGTAGATCAGGCGCGACAGGATATCGCGACCGACGGCGTCGGTGCCGAGAAGATAGGAAGCCTCGCCACCGGCCATCCAGGACGGCGGCAAAAGCAGCTTTTCACGCACCTGCTCGCTGGGGGCATGCGGGGCGACGATCGGTGCCAGGATGGCAAGCAGCAGGACGATGACGAACACGGCAAAGCCGAGAACGGCGCCCTTGTTGCGCGAGAAATAGTACCAGAACTCCGCCAGGGCGGAGGGATGGCCGGTTTTGACGGTGGCCGAACTCATGAGACCCTCCTAGTGGCGAATGCGCGGGTTGATGAAACCATAGGTGACATCGACGGCAAGATTGACGAGCATGATGACGCCGGCGATCATCAGAAGGCCGCCCTGCACCACCGCATAGTCACGCTTGAACACCGCATCGACCATCCACTTGCCGATACCCGGCCAGGAGAAGATCGTCTCCGTCAGGATGGCGCCGGCGAGCAGCACGCCGACCTGCAGGCCGATGGTGGTGATCACCGGGATCAGCGCGTTGCGCAGGGCGTGGATGCCGACGACGCGCCAGGGCGACAGGCCCTTGGACCGGGCGGTGCGGACATAGTCTTCGCCCAGCACTTCCAGCATCGCCGAGCGTGTTTGACGCGCGATGACGGCGAGCGGGATGGTAGCCAGCACCACCGTCGGCAGGATCAGGTAGCTGACCGCCGACTTGAAGGCGCCCGCCTGGCCCGACAGCAGGCTGTCGATCAGCATGAAACCGGTCACCGGCGGGAAGAAATACATCAGCGAGATGCGCCCCGACACCGGCGTCCATTGCAGGTAGCCGGAGAAGAAGATCATCAGGAGCAGGCCCCACCAGAAGATCGGCATGGAATAACCCACGAGCGCGATGCCCATGATCGACTGGTCGAACCACGTTCCTCGCTTGACCGCGGCGATCACGCCCGCGGGGATGCCGAGGCACATGGCGACGATGATGGCGCAGATCGACAATTCGAGCGTGGCGGGAAACAGCGAGAGGAAATCGTCGAAGACCGGCCGCTTGCTGACGATCGACGTTCCGAGGTCGCCGGTCAGGACATTGCCGAGATAATCGAAATACTGCACGTACATGGGACGGTCGAGGCCGAGATCGTGCATGATTTGGGCGTGTCGCTCTTCCGACATCACCCGCTCGCCGGACATGAGCATGACCGGATCGCCGGGCAGGAGGCGGATGAAGGAGAAGGCGATCAGCGACACACCGAGGAAGGTCGGAATCAGGATCGCAAGGCGTCCGAGAAAGAAGCGCAACATGGCTTTGGATACCTAAAATTTCCGGCGGTCAGGGAAACCCGACCGCCGGACAAGCCCGGCAGACCGGGCATTTTCATCTTTTGTTGTTATTCAGCGATATCAGCGCCGTCGAAGCGGTGAATGCCGAGCGGGTCCTGCACGAAGCCGGAAACCTTCTTGCTGACCGGCAGGAAGACGAGCGAATGGTCGATCGTGTTCCAGGGAGCCTCACGCTTGAAGATGACCTGGGCGTCCTGGTAGAACTTGGCGCGTTCCGCCTGGTCGGAGGTCTGCTTGGCAGCCTTCACCAGCTTGTTGAACTCCTCGTTGCACCACTGGGCGCGGTTGTTGCCGCCGACAGCTTCGCAGCCGAGCAGCGTGTCGAGGAAGTTGTCCGGATCGCCGTTGTCACCCGTCCAGCCGAGCATGACGGCGCCATCGCGCTTCACGTCGCTGGAAAGCTTGAGGTATTCGGCCCATTCGTGGGTGACGATCTCAACTTCGACGCCGACCTTGGCAAGGTCTGCCTGCATCAGTTCCGCCGCGCGGCGGGCGTTCAGCATGTAGGGACGCGAAACCGGCATCGCCCAGATCTTCATCTTCAGATCCTTGACGCCAGCGGCTTCGAGAGCCTTCTTGGCAGCGTCCGGATCGTACTTGTCGTCTTCGATCGCGTCATTATACGACCACATGGTCGGCGGGATCGGGTTCTTGGCAATCGAAGCGGCACCCTGGAAGACGGCGTCGATGATCGCCTGCTTGTTGACGGCCATGTTCAGCGCCTTGCGCACTTCCGGCTTGTCGAAGGGGGCCATCTGGGTGTTGTAGGCGAGGTAAGCGACGTTCAGGCCTTCTTCTTCCATAACCGTCAGGTTCGGATCGGCCTTGAGTTCGGCAACGTCGGCAGCGTTCGGGTACGGCATGACGTGGCATTCGCCGGCCTTCAGCTTCTGCGCACGCACGGCGGCATCCGTCGTGATGGCGAAGACGAGGTCGTCGATCTTTTCCTTACCCTTGTAGTAGTCCGGGTTGGCCTTGTAGCGGATGACGGCATCCGGCTGGTAGGCGACGAAGGTGAACGGACCGGTGCCGAGCGGCATCTGGTTCAGCTGCGCGACCTTGCCTTCGGCGGTCAGCTTGTCGGCATATTCCTTCGACATGATCGAGGCGAAATCCATGCCGAGGTTGGCGATGAACGGTGCTTCGGGCTTGTTGAGGACGAACTTGACGGTGAGGTCGTCAACCTTCTCGATCGACTTGATCAGTTCCGGGAAGCCCATGCCGGCGGCATATTCCCAGGACGCGCCCTCGACATATTTGTGCCAGGGATGGTCGGCCTTGATCTGGCGCTCGAACGAGAAGATGACGTCGTCGGCGTTCAGTTCGCGCGTCGGGGTGAAATAGTCGGTCGTCTGGAACTTGACGCCAGCGCGCAGCTTGAAGGTGTATTCAAGGCCATCGGGCGAAATCGTCCAGCTTTCGGCGACGCCCGGCTCGATCTCGGTGCTGCCATGCTTGAACTCGACGAGGCGGCTGTAAGCGGTGCGCGACGAAGCGTCGAACGTCGTGCCGGCGGTGTAGAGCGACGGATCGAAGCCTTCCGGCGATCCTTCAGAGCAATACACCAGCGTCTTCGACCATGCCGAGGTCGCCATGACCGAGGCAAGCGCCGTCGCTGCAAGCAGGAGGGAGATCTTTTTCATGATGTCGTTTCCCAGATTGTTTTTGTTGTAAAACTGGATCCCGGAAGCAGGGTCCGGGCCATCCCCAAATGGAACGACATTTGAAGGGCGAAAGCAACAGACCCTGGCGAAATTTTGTCCAAGCGGATAAATTTAGAAATTTTTTGACCCAAAACGCTGTGAAATCGAAATATTCGTAATCCTATTCCAGCCATGCTCCCAGTTCAGGAAGCAAAGTTTTCCACAACCCAAAATTTCGAACCCGCGCAAAAGCGCGTGATCCGGCCAGAAACATGTCGCAAATAAAACAGGCGCAGGTGGTAATCCACCCGCGCCTCGATGATGTCATATATCAGCCGGCTCAGGCTGCGGGGGCAGCGATCACACCGTTCTTCTGCAGGCGCTCGGGCAGGCCGAGCAGCATGTTGATCTGCGGGCGGGCCTTGACGAGGTCGTCGATGGTGTATTCCGCCAGCACCGCGAAAAAGGCGTTCAGGGCCTTGCGCAGCGCCGAATTGAGGCCGCAGCTGTCGACAAGCGGACATTCCACCGCACCGTCCTCGAAGCATTCCGCCATGGCGAAGCTGTCTTCGGTCACTTTGACGACATCGAAGAGGGTGATCTTGTCGGAAGCGCGGCCGAGGCGCACGCCGCCGTTGCGGCCGCGAACCGTCTCGATCAGGCCGGCCCTGTTGAGCGGCTGCAGGATCTTGAACAGGAACAACTCCGAAACCCCATAAGCCCTGGCAATCTCAGGAACACGGCTGAGCTGACCATCATTGGCCGCGCAATACATCAACATGCGCACGGCGTAATTGGTCTGTTTGGTCAAACGCATGCTGATCTCCCGATTCTTGACTCTCTTAGTCCCCTATATAGTCGGCCTTGTAGATTTGAACAATTCCAAAAAACAAGAAATTTGCAGCGGCCGCTTCCAGGCTTGTCCAATTGGTAAATTTTCAGCGTGGCGGAATCATGAGCATCGGAAAGGAGGCCGGGCAACCGTCAAGGTTTGGCGGGCTGCCTTCCTCCCTCCGCACCGGGTGTCGAGGCGTCTGCGCCGTTCTTTTCCACGGTGACGCCACGCAACTTCGCATCGTAATCGAGAATGGCCCGCCGCCGTTCCGGAGTGTCGGGATGCGTGGAAAGCATGCTGTTGCCGCCGTGATCGCCGTAAATCTCTTCCAGCCGCTCGAAGAAGCGGGCGATGGCCGCCGGATCGCGGCCGGCGGCGCGCATCAGCTCGACGGAGCGCATGTCCGCCTCGCTTTCCGCCGCGCGGGAATAGGACAGGGCCAGAAGACCGCCGCCCTGGGTGAGGATATCCTCGACTCCGGAGCCGACGTCGCCAGCGATCAGCATGATCAGCCCGGCGATGCCGGCGGCGCGGTAGAGCTGGCGCAGGCTGTGCTTCTTTTCGACATGGCCGATTTCATGGCCGAGCACGCCGAGGATCATGTCGGTATCGCCCTTGGCGAGTTCGACGAGCTGGTCGGTGAGGATCAGGCTGCCGTCCGGCAAGGCGAAGGCGTTGGGGCCGATATAGCCGCCATCGCGAAAATTCAGCGTATAGGCGCCTGCCCCGCCCTCGGCCTTTGCCGCCAGTGTCTCGAACCCATCGCCGATACGCCGGCGGTCGGCCTCCGGCAGCTTGCTGGGTGACAACGTCGTGCGGTCCAGCGTCGCGAGCGTGCCGGATCCCATCCAGTCCGGCACCACCGGCGGCGTCAGGAGCACGGCGAGTTCAACCAGCGCCGGCAGGGCGTAACGGTAGATGCCGGCGGCGAGCAGCATGACGAGGCCGGCGAAAACGATCAGGCGCGGATGGAATTCCTCCATCCGGTGCACGAAGCCGCTGCGCCGTCCCTGGCGCTTTTCGACGTAGGTGTCGGTCGCGTCCTTGTCGCGGGTTTCGACAACCGAGCCTTCCGGCCAGACGAGCCGGCGGGCGGTTTCACGGGGCTGCGGGGGACACACCATTGCCACCGCCCCGGCCGCGGCAGGGAGAAGGACCGCTGAGACACCGCGGGCCGACACACGCGGTCGGCCCATCTGCAGCGTGGCAGCGACCGAGCGGCTGGAATTGGCCGGATGCCATTCGCCGCGGGCGATGACGCTGCCCTCAGAAACCAAAATCGATCCCTTCCATGTCCATGTATTCGGCAGACATCGCCGCCCCGGTGGATTCGATCGAGGACAGCACCTCGCCGATATCGCCATGGATGCGGATCGCCGTATGCGCCGTCATGTAGCGTGCCAGGCGCACGGCGGCCCAGGGCCGCATCAGGCCGAGCGTCAGCACGGTGACGATGATGTTGGTGATGGCGATCCAGGCATAACGGGCGCGCGACATGTCGCTCAGCAGTTCATGCTTGTCATCGAGTTTTGTCGAGGAAAACACGACGTTGCGCACGCCGGCGCGATAGACGAGTGCCGCCAGGCCGTAAACCACGAAGACCACGAAGAACGCCAGGTAGATCCCGAGGACAAAGGTGAGGATCATCTGTTCTTCGGTCATGTCGGCATTGTTGACGATCGCCATGATGGCGCCGGACATGGCGAGGCCGACAATGCCGCAGATGACCGCGCCGATCACCACCATCAGGGCGGGAACGAACCAGACGCCGTAAAGCGCGCCGACGCGCGGCTCGGTGAAGAACGGCCGGTCGCCATAACGCATGTTGCCGAAGACATACCGATAGAGCCAGCGGCTGGCGAGCGGCGCCAGGATGCCGAGCGACAGGAACGAAACGAAGCTGCCGAGCACGACGGCGACGAAGGCGCCCTTGACCGAACCGACGAAATCGAAACGCACGTTGCGATAGCTCGTCACCCGCGCATTGAACCGCAGGCCCCGCTGCACCAGCCAGGGCAGCGCCGCCAGGATCAGCACGGTGGTGACGATGACGAACAGCGGGTGGATGGCGGCAATGATCTGGATGCCGATGAAGAAGAGGAAAACGATCACACGGCCGATGAAGATCTGCTTGCCGGTGGCGTGATATTCGAAGGCCCGCCCGAGAATGACGGTGTTGCCGTAGAAGTAGCGGTTGCGCCGCACCTTTGCCCAGGCGGAATAGATGCCGAAGGTGATAATGGTCAGCAGGACGTTGACGATCCAGATACCGAAGTATTCCGAAGCCCTGCCAGTGAACGAAGCACGCTCGAATTGCGCAACAGTCTCAGGGCGTCCCGCATCTGCCACTGCCATAGCTCAACCTTTCCAATGATTTCGATCCTGGCTAGCAGACGGGTGTGGGCGCCCGTTTATTTCCCCCCAGCACAAAAATATGAGTCTCCCGCACCACGAATAGTGGCGAAGCGCAAAACGCTTTGCAAGCCTGGAGAATCATGGCCGTCCCGCTTTCCCCAGACCGTGGAACGGCTCTATTGCGGCAGCGGAACCGCCACCGAAACGTCTGATGGCGTCACCTTGCGGTCGGCGACGGTTGCCGTATCGGCCGAGGACGCCCGCGAGGCGGAATCCGGCAGCGGCACGGTGACGCCATCGATGGCCGAGGCCGTTTCCACGTCGGCATGCGCTGCGGCCTTCTGCCGTGGCGTCCGCCTGACGGGCTGTTCCTCGACATCGGCGTCGAGCGTGCCGACACGGGTTTCCTCGAAGGCTGCCGCAGGGCGAACGGCGCCGTTGGCAAATCGCAGCGTCGCCAGCGTCTGCTTCGAGACCGGACGCAGGCGCATCTGCTGCATCAGCCCCACCAGGCTGTCCGCCGGCAGGGTCGGGTGGCAGAAGCGCAGCCGGACCTGGGCAGCGTAGCCCTCGCCCATGCCGCCCTTGGCGAGCTGCCACGCATAAAGGCAGCTGCCGCGGCCGGCCGAACCCGTGGCATAACCGAAAACGCCCTGGGCATTGTTGCCCGGCACGCTGCTGATCTGCATGCGGATGCCCGGCAGGGCAGAGCGCAGCTCGGCACGCACCGTCGCGCTGGTCGGCGCCCTGAGATAACGGCTGCTGCTGCCCGGCGCGCCGAAATCGACGGTCAGGCGGTTTTCACCAGGCAGGGCGGTCGCATTTTCGTAGAGGATCGCTTGCGACAGCCCGTCCGAGCGGACGTCCTGCTGCACGCTGACGACACGGCCGGCTTCCAGCGGCAGCGAAGCGGTGGCGAACTCGGCGGAAACCGCGTTCGAAACCGATGGCCCGGAAACGGAGGTCGCGGTTGCTCCCGTGAGGAACGGATCCTCTACCGAGGTGCAACCGGCCAGGAGGGCGGTAAAGCCGGCCGCGGCGGCCAGGCGTACAAAATTCATCGGGTCGCTCCGGTCGTGTTCAGGCCGTTCATGATGTTCGGATCGCTCAGATGCATGCTGAGACGCTGGAAGATGGCGTGGGCTTCCGCCTTGTGGCCGAGGCGCTGGTGCGCCCAGGCGCGCAGCACGCTCATGTCGGAGGATTCCGGCATGAGCTGCAGCCGGGCGTTCAAGGCCTCCAGCGCCTGGTCGAACTTCTTGTCGTCGAAAGCGGCGCGGGCGCGCTGCCAGTAGATTTCGCCGCGGATCTCGCGGTCACGCGCCGCACCGACAGGATAGGCGCCGATCACTGCTTCGGCTTCGCCCGTCAGGCCGGAGCGCAGTGCGGCCAAGGCGGCACCATAGGCGGCATCCTGGCGAACGGACGCCTTGCCGCCCTGCAAGGCGGCGGTGAAGGCGGATTTTGCCTCGGAGGGGCGGGCAAGTCCCATCAGGCACCAGCCGCGGATAAGCTGCGCATCGGCCGACAGGCCGCCGCGATCCTCGAGACGCTGGAGATCGCGCAGGCAATCGTCATACCGTTTCGCCTTCAGGCTGGCGATGTAGCCGGTATCGCCGGTGGACGCCGATGGCTTTGCCACCGTCACGCCCTTGTCGCCACGCGGTGGGGCTGCCTTGCCGATCTCCTTGAAAAGCTCGGGGAAACGGTCGCCCTGCTCGTCGCGCAGCGCGGCGAACTGTTTCTTCTTGCCTTCGCGCAGATAGCTGAGCGCCAGGCCTTTCAGCCGCTCCGGCTTTTCCTGCCAGCTCCATGCCTTGGCAAACCATGCTTCCGCCGCCTCGAACTGACGGGAATTATAGGCGTACCAGCCGAGGATTTCGGCGTGGTCGGCGGCCTGCGTCTCGCTGATCGCAGCCGAATAGGCGGCGACCGTGCCGGCATCCAGCGCACCGAGTTCCGGCTTGGAGAAACGCGGCGACAAGGCGTTCATCAGGAAGGTGGAATCGTCGGCCAGCACGTCGAGGTGATCGACGGCAAACCGGTAGGCATCCGCGTCGCGCTTCTGGCGCGAAAGGCTCAGATAGAGGCCCTTGGCTGAATCGAGGGTCGGTTCCCGCTCCATCGCAGCCGAAAACGCCGTTTCGGCGGCCGGCAACTGGCCGAGCTTGAGATTGTACCAGCCAAGAACGGCAAAATCGGCACCGCCCTGCGCGGTTGCCGCCAGCGCGTTGAAACGGCCGATATCCGCATCGGACAGCGGCTGTGTCTTCGTGTCGTCGGCGGTGAACGTCGCCACCTCGCGCCGCAGCAGGTCGTCCTGGATCGGCTTGAGGGCGGCCACGGCTCCCGGCTGCGGCCAGAGCGTGTTGATCACGGCGCGAATTTCCTCGCCGGAAAAATCAGCGGCCGCCTTCTGCAGCGTGGTTGCCAGCAGGTCGTCGGAAAAACGCTGGTCGCCCTGGCGGAACAGAATGCCCTTGCAGACCTCCGCCAGCGGCTCCTTCATGCCGGTGGCGTGGTAGGCGTCGATCAGCATCCACAGAAGGTCGATGTCCGGCTCGGTTGCCGCATCGAGCCCTTCGCCGGCAGCGATCACGCCGGTCCAGTCCTTGGCTGTGGTGGCCGTTGTCATCGTGACGCGCTGCTTGCGGCGCTCGAGTTTCGACGAAAAATCCTCCGACGGAACCCAGCCGGTATGGGCGGCCTGCAGCCTGCCGATTTCCGCATCGATACCGGCAAAGTCGTTCTTGTCGTAGAGATCCCAGAGCGACTGCTCGTTCACCGACCGTTGCGCCAGGGGCAGATAGAGGTTCTTCGGCACCTGGAAGCCCGGATATTTGAGCTGCAGCCGGGCGATTTCCGCCTGGACCCGGTCTTCCTGCTTCTGGTCTGCATAATAATAAAGTGCGGCGAGGTCTACCTCATCGGGGCCGGTCGCCGGGGCGGCCGCAGCGGCGTCGGCCGGTTTTTCTACCGACAGCAGCGACGGCTGCCCGGACGGGACGAGCGGATCGTTGGCGGAGGCGCCCATCGGCACCAGCGCCGTGGCCGCAAGAAGAATGGCCGTTTTCAGGGAGAGATGTTTCATGGGTCTGTCCTCACACCCTTCTTCGACACGGCGAACCCGAGCCATGCCCCGAAACCGCTCATCAGGATGATGACGAGCGCGATGTAGATCTGGAAATTGTCCGAGAACCAGGAGGCGGCCAGGCGGCGGAAATTGCCGAAGCTGGAATCGGTGATCTCGGTGATGATCCGCGTCGTTGCGGCCCGGCTGACCAGCACGCCGTCTTCGCTGCGGACCCAGGCCGACCCGCCTTCGAGGCGCTGCCAGGCGGAGGATGCCGCCAGCGTCTGCATGCCGAGCGCCAGGTGGTCGAGCGAATCGGAGCGGATGACGGTCCAGTTGCCGAGGCCCGAAGGCGAAACGACCTGGGAGAGGGTGACGAGCGCGCCGGTTTCATTCGCTTCCCCCTTCCCTGCCGGATCCTCGTAGCGGAGCCAGCGGCGGAAGCGGCTGAACATGCTCGTCGTCCACGTCTCCGCCTGGGTGGCGAAGGAGCCGCCGGATTGCGGCGCCACCGTCGAATTGCGGAACGCGTCCAGCAATGCCTGGCTGTCGTCGCCCTTCGTATCGACAATAGCCGTGTCGAGCGCGGCTGTCGTCACCGGATCGGTGCCGGCAGGCGTCTTTGCGGCGAAACCCGACATCAGGTCCGCCGGTTCGTTTGCCGTATCCGCCTTTTCGGGGATCGCCGCCATGCCCGGACCCGCCGCGGAGATCACCAGGGCATTGCGCCCCTCGGCCTCGACCGGCTGCGACAGCAGGATTTTCGCGGAGAGAGGGCGGGCGGCGGAAACGCCGAGCCTGGCGACGGTGGTCAGGGCCGCGCTCAGTACGCGCGGATCGGCGCTGTCGATGAACACGTCGAAAGGCTTGCCGTCACCGAAAGGATAGGCCGCGCCGGCAAGCGCGCCGAGATCGGGGAAATGGCCGATACGCGCCAGCGCCGGAATGTCGAGCGAGGAGGTTTCGAGCAGGATGAAGCGCGGCGTCGCCTCGTTGGCGATCTGCGGCCCGCAGGCGGCATCGGCCGCGACAGGCACTTCCGCCAGCACCTCGATGCGGTTGACGCCCGGCCGGAAGGCGCGCAGCGGCAACTCGATGCGCTTGCCGTCGAACTGCTCGCCATTGACGTTGCGAAACGGCAGGCTGGTCACGACCTTGTCGTTGACGCGCACCAGGAGCTGGGCGCCGAGCGCGAGACCCGGAGCCGTGGCGCCGCGCAGATGGAAATCGATGGTGGCATATTCGGCCGGGTAAAAATCCGCCGGCATCTGCAATTCGAACCGCGTCCGCGACAGGCGTCCGACAAACGGTGCCGTGACGTATCCGGCATCGCGCAGCGTGTAGCTCGTCGACGGCTCCGCGGCGATGAGCCCCCAGGTGCCGGCAAACAGGCCGCCTTCCAGGCCGGCGCGCATCGGACCGCGCGCTGCCGCCAGGAGGCTTGCCGTGCGTTCGCCGGCCGTTGCGCCGCTCAGGACAACGACCGCCCTGCCCGGCACATTGCCCGGCTGCACGGAAAGGTCGGCGGCGCTGCCGGAAAGCAGGCGTTTTCCTTCCGCCGTCTGTCCCGGCTCGGAGCCGGAGCCGACGAAGAGGTCGATGCCCGGGCCGGTCGCGGCATCCTTGCCGACGGTGACGACAAGATCTTCGCGATCGAGGAACAAGGCGAGCGCCTGCACGGCGGCAATGCCCTCATTGGCGATCGCGACGGAAGCGGCGCCATCGGCAACCAGGCGGATTTCCGTCTTGCCGGCCGCCGTCTTGCCCACCGACAGCAGATCTTCGAGAGCGGTGAACCCGACCGGCCTGGCCGGCAAAAAGCCACTGCCGGCCGGATCGATCTTCGTCCAGAGCTCGTAGGTGGCATTGAGCGAGCAATCGACACGGTGATGCTGGCGCACGCGCAGGCGCACTTCGTTGCGACCCGCCTTCAAGGCTTCGGCCGGCACGGCCAGGGTCTCGGTCCTGAAGCCGTTCGGCGAACGGATCGTGACGGAGCCGGCCGATTGGCCATTGACGGAGACATCCAGGATACCGGTATCGGGGAGGATCGATACCGCATTCTGATAGGCGATCTGCAGCTTGCCGCCGGCGGCGAGTTGCGCGGCGCCGAGATGGAAGCTCAGGACCACCGTATCGTCCTCGCCGGTCAGTTGCATCCGCTCGACAGCCTGCTCGAAGGGGATGAGCGAGGATGCCTGGGCGGCGGGAAACTGTGCTGGAGCCAGGGCCGTCGGCAGCAGCGAAGCGCCCGCATCTTCGGCCTTGTCCGTTGCGGGCGTTTCCTGTCGCGCCGCCGGCAGCAGGCGGAACTCCCCGGCCAGGGCCGTGGAGCCCGTCAGGCCGGTGGCGGCAACCATCAACGCAAGCGCAAGCCGGCGGACCATCGTCTCGTCATGCATAAATACGGACCTCATTGTCTGCCGGATTGAAGGTTGCGGTTTCCTGCGGCGCCTGCCTGGGGCCTTCCAGGAGCAGGATCGGCGCGTCTTCGACCGATTGCACCGCCTGTTCGCGGATCATGCCGATGGCGTAGCGCATAGCGCGCAGCGTTTCCGAAACGGTCCAGAAGGCGAAACGCACCGTGCCCGTGAAGAAGCCGAGGCGCACCTGCCGCCGCGACAGCCGCTCCTGCAGCACCGATTGATCCGAATACATCAGCTCGGCGATCGCCATGAATGTCTGCGGCGTGCGTTCGGCATAAGCGAAGCCGTGATGCGTCTGGCCATTCTGTTGCCGGCTGCCGCGGCGCACGACGTCGAAACTCATGACCTTGCCGTTGCGGCGCAGTTCCACGCGGGCATTGAAATGCTCGTTCGAACCGGTCGGCGGCTGCTCGTCGATGAATTCGACGGTAACGCCGCCGCTCGAAGCGTCGTGGATGAGGATGGAATACAGCTTGCCGGCGAGATGCATCAGCGCATGGCGCTTGACCGGCAGGCGCTGGTTGCGGCGCAGCTCGCGCCGTTCCGCCACCACGCCGAGCGCGGCGCCGGCAAGACCGAGATTGATGAGGTTCCAGCCGGCAACGATCAGCAGCAGTTCCGACGCCGCCGGTTCGGTCAGGTAACGCCAGAGCGAATAGAAGGCCGCGGCCAGCAGCAGGAAGAAGATGATGAAATAGGGCCGTGCAATGGCGGACAGGCCACTCTTTTCGAGCGTCTGGCCCTTGGCGGTGACGTTGAAGGTCGGCTTGCGCGGATTGCGAACGACCGAGAGGATCGAGCCGAACAGCAGCACCGACTGCACATATTCGTAGAGTTCCGATACCCAGGGCCAGCGGACCCGGCCATACAGGTAGCTCTGCATGGCGAAGGAGGAGACCAGGTAGGTCAGGGCGTAGGAGGCGAACTCCATGATGTTGGCCTGATAGATCTCCAGCGAGAAGAAGATGTAGAGCAGCGGCGAGAACATGAACACCAGCCGCGACAGCGGGAACAGCCAGAAGAGGTTGATGCCGGCATAGCAGATGCGCTGCGCCGTGGTCAGGCCGCGCGCCAGAAACGGCCGGTTGAGGATGAGGATCTGCAGCATGCCCTGGCACCAGCGGGCGCGCTGGCCGATGAAGGACACGAAGGTTTCCGGCTGCAGGCCGGCGATCAGCGGCTTGTCGACATAAACGCTGTGCCAGCCGTTGGAATGCAGCGCCAGCGCCGTCTCGCAATCCTCGGTGATCGACTGGCCGGCAAAACCATCGGTGGTTTCCAGCGCCTTGCGGCGCAAGACGGCCGCCGAACCGCAGAAGAAGGCGGCGTTCCACTTGTCGAGACCGCGCTGCAGGATGGAATAGAACATCTCGTTTTCCGACGGCATGCGCGCGAAGGTCCTGAGGTTCTTTTCCAGCGGATCGGGATTGATGAAGAAATGCGGCGTCTGCACGAGGAAGAGCTTTTCGTCCTCGTTGAAGAAACCCACCGTTTCCTTCAAAAACTCGCGCACCGGCGCATGGTCGGCATCGAAGACGACGACGAGTTCGCCGGTGGAGATCTTCAGCCCTTCGTTGAGGTTGCCGGCCTTGGCGTGTTCGTTGCGGGCGCGGGTATGGTAGCGGACGTCCATCGCGGCACACAGCGCCTTGAGGCGCTCGTGGCGGCGAAGGGCGGCGAGCGCCTGGCGCGGATCTTTCGCGGCGCGCTTCTGCTCCGTGCCGCCGTCGTCGAGCAGGTAGACGGTCAGCTTTTCCTTCGGATAGATCATCGATTTGGCGGCGGCGAGCGTAACAGCCAGCAGTTCGGGATCTTCATTGTAGCTCGGAATGAAGACGTCGACCGTCGGCAGCTCGGCACGCGTCTTAGGCACCGGCGCGACGCGGCGCAGCGGATCGGCCAGCATGAAGAAGCTGACGGCGAGCATCGCCAGGCAGTACATTTCGGCGAGGTAGAGCACGAAGCCGGGAATGAAGTTCAGGGGTTCGGAGATATCCGGCAGCGTCTCGGTCGTCCGCCAGTAGGCGTAGCGCAAGGCGAGAATGCCGGCGAATACGAACGTCATCAACCTGAACGGCTTGCTGTTCGGCCGCGTCATGAAGATGAACATGAAACCCAGCACGGCAAAGCTGAGCACCAGCTGTGCCTGAAGGCTCAAGGGCAACCAAAGGACAAAAAGTCCCAGCATGCCGGCGGCGAGCGCCGGCCACTTTGCGCACATCATCTGCAAACCTCAAAATTACAGCACCGGCTCTACATCATGTAGGCCACTCATGCATAAGCCGGATCTTAAAAGCCTGTTCCTGAATCATTTGCTAAACAGGCACAGTTGCTTAGCGGAATGGTTACGATTGGTTTAACGCCCTGGAACGGCATTCCGGAACGATACGCATCCCCTCCGAAATCATCGATCGCGGCGGGATCGACTGAAACAAAAGCCGGAAATCGCCGGCGCCCCCCTGATTTCGAACCGAATCGATGCAACCATGTGCGAAGTGATTCGTCTTTCACAGGAGCGGGCAATTGACGGAATATGTCTTGGGCGAAGCGAAGTGGGGCGAAGGCTATATCGGGCGAACCGGCGGCACGGTGACCTGGGCCTTTGCGCAATTCAACTGGAGCGGCGGCTACGAATTCGATCGGCAGATGACCGAGGAAGCGTTTCGCAGCCTCATCCGGCAGGCCTTCGACGCATGGGAGGCCGTTGCCAAGATCGATTTCGTCGAAGTCAGCGATAGTTCCAGTACCGGTATTCGTATCGGCTGGGATTACATCGACGGCGCCTATGGCACCGTCGGCGAAGCCCGTTGGGAGGGCACGTCCTCCGGAAGCCAGACGCTCTATTCGATCACGGAATCGGAGATCCGTTTCGATACCGCCGAAACCTGGTCGACCAACAAGAATTACATCGGCAACGACACCAATTTCTACGCCGTCGCCCTGCACGAGATCGGCCATGCGATCGGGCTTGAACATACCGATGACGAAGCGACGATCATGTATCCGTCCGTCACCGACCTTTCGACGCTCGGTCCCGGCGATATCCGCGGCATCCAGACGCTGTACGGCGCCAAGCAGACCACCGGCACGACGGCCACCAACGGCAACGACACGTTTACGGCAACCGCCGCCAACGACCGTTTCGACGGCCTGGGCGGCATCGATACCGCTGTTTATTCCGGAGCAAGGGCCGCCTATGCCGTCAGCGAGGCCTCCGGCCGCATCTCCGTCAGCGGCAACGGTACCGGCAGCGACGAACTAATCAACATCGAGCGCCTGCGGTTCGCCGACGGCACGCTGGCTTTCGATACCGACGGCAATGCCGGCCAAGCCTACCGCATCTACAAGGCGGCCTTCGACCGGGTGCCCGACAGCGGCGGCCTCAGCTACTGGATCAATGCGCTGGACAAGGGCCAGGGCAACGTCACCTGGGTGGCGCAGAATTTCATCAATTCCGCCGAATTCCAGGCCACCTACGGCAGTCCCTCGACCGTCTCGAACAACGCCTTCACCGATCTCATCTACAGGAACGTCCTCGACCGCGATCCGGACGCCGCCGGCTATTCCTACTGGACCGGCCAGCTGCAGGGCGGCCTGACGCGGGCGCAGATGCTGGCGCAATTCTCGGAAAGCGCCGAAAACCAGCAGAACGTCGCCGCCGCGATCGATGACGGTATCTGGTACGTCTGACGACGCTGCATCTCACACGGCGCGGCAGGACCGGTTTCTCGCTCCTGCCGCTGCCCGATCTGTCGGCAGCAGTTATGGCCCAGCCTCGGCACCTCGTCAGTATTTCATGGGGAAAATAAAATCCCCTCTCCCAGACAGTCCTTGTGACTTTCAGACTGACCGGGAGAGGGGAATGGTACGGTTGAGTGGGGTCGAACCACCGACCTCAGGTGCCACAAACCTGCGCTCTAACCAACTGAGCTACAACCGCACACGGGTAACGCCAACGGCGTCATGGGCGTCACATACGAGGAGTTTTTGTCTTTTGCAAGTCAAATGTCGCGCAAAAAAGAAAGCCGGGCGTTTCGGCCCGGCTTTCCCTTAAAAATACCGCCAGGATCAGGCAGCCTTGAAGCCGGAGATTGCCTTCTCGGCAGCATCCTTGACCGGCTTGGAAAGCTGTTCGGCAAACTTCTTGGTGGCGTCCTGCATCGACTTGGCCTGCTCGACCGTCACTTCGGCCTGCTTGCGGATGAAGGCGGTCTGCAGTTCGAAGAACTCGGCAGCCGACTTGACGCCCAGCAGGGCTTCCATGTGGGAAAGCGAGCTTTCGGCATTGGTGCGCAGCGCGTCGATCGCCTTCAGGCCGATGTCGACCGTGCCGGCCTGGGCCGTCTGGACCGTTGCTTCCACCGTCTTGGCGGCATCGTCGGCGGCAACGCGCATCTTCGCGTAGGCATCCTTCGACTGCTGCACGCCCTTTTCAGCGAACTCGCGGAAGCTTTCCGTCAGCTTGGCAGGGTCGAAATTGGCAACGGAGAAAACGTCTTCAATCTTTTTCATGCGATGCTCCTGGTGTCGCGAGAAACGGACAAGACCGGTCGCGAACGTCTGTTTGAGTGATGCCCATTATATAGGCGATCTTTTTGTGCATTGCAACATAATTTTGCGCCGCACAAGACATTAACCGTATTTAACGGATTCCACGGCCTCTGCTGGACCGGGCGGGGGGTGCTTCGATATTAAAAAACTGTTAATCTCAGACAACTTCGGCATTAGCCCCGCGTACAGGATTTGTTATGCCCGCAGTTCAATACCCGTTTATCGACATCGCCGTGCACATGCGCGTGAAAGACCGGTTTGCCCGCGGCGAAGCCATCGTGCTGTTTTCAGCGGCGATGGACCGGGTGCTGTGGGCAAACGGCGCAGGCGCACGGCTGTTCGGCAATCCCGGCATCTACGATTTCCTTGAGGAAGGCCCCAACCGCAACGACGTGACCTTCCGGCAGATGGAAGCCACTGCGCGGCAGCTTGGCAAGAACGGCGACAGCCGCTCGCTTCTTGTGCGAATCGCGTCCGGCTTCCAGCGTGTCAGCGTCCAGGCGACGGTCGAGCGCCTGCAGACGCCGGCCGGCGAGGACGCCGTGCTGTTTTCCGTTCCGCTGAAGACGACGGCGATGGACCGCCGCGACTGCGCCCGGCAGATGCTCGAAGGGTTCGACGATCCCGATACGCATATGGCGGTCCTTGGCAATGACGGCGAAATTATCGCCGCTTCGGAGCGTTTCGAGCGCCTGGGCATCACCGAACACACGGCGCGTGCCCTGGTCACCATGGTCGGCAACCATCCCGACCGGCTGATGAAACGTCCGATCCCGACCGGCCGCGGTTACCTGCCGGCAGCGGTCGGCAAGCTCTCGGACGAGCCCGGCCTGCACCTGCTGTTCGTCGTCGAGATGGTCATCGGCAATCTCGATCCGACCGAGGATTTTTCCGAAGCCGCGCCGGTGCAGCCCGCTGTCGAGACTATCGAAGACGAAACGCATGCGCTGGCGCCGCTGGCCGAACCCGACCAGCAGGTCGAGGCGGACGGACCGGCTGCACCGGCACAGCCGGGCGACGACTATGACGCGGCGATTGACGCCATTTCGACGATCGAAGAGGTGGAAGACGTCATCGATACGCCCGATGCGGCCGAAATTCCCGAGGAGGCCGAGACGGACCAGCCGGTCGAGGACTCCGAACTGCCCGGCGCCACCGACCTGCCTTCCACGATGGAAGATGGCGAGCCGGCCCCGGAGGAAGCCGACGACGACGGCGAAATGGCGCCCCCCGATGAAGCAACTCCTACGGAAACCGTGCCGATTTGCAACCAGCAACCGGAAGAGGTTGCGGCGGCACCCGTGGTAGAGAGGCCGCAACAGGCGGGTGATGCTCCCGCGAAGGACAGCGGATTTGTCTTCAATCCGCAGGCGCGCGCCACGCGTTTCGTCTGGAAGATCGATGCCGAAGGCCGTTTCAACGAAGTTTCCAACGAATTCGCCAAGGCAGTCGGCCCGCACGCCTCGTCGATCAACGGCGTTGCCTTCACCGATATCGCCCATCTCTTCAACCTCGATCCGGACGGCAAGATCGCCGAACTGCTCGGCAAACGCGACACCTGGTCGGGCAAGACGATCCACTGGCCGGTCGAAGGAACGACGCTGAAGGTGCCCGTCGATCTCGCCGCCCTGCCGACCTATACGCGCAACCGCGAATTCGACGGTTTTCGCGGTTTTGGCATCGTGCGCCTCGCCGATGCGGTCAGCGACCCGCTGGAACTCGGCCTGTCGCTCGCCGCAGGGGCGCTGACGGGGGGAGACATCGGCGCAAGCGCGACCGCGGTTCCCGCCCGAGCGGAGACAGAAGAAGCCGAGACCGGGCAGCCGCAAGCCGTCGCCGCCGACGTCGAACAGCCTGAGGCTGCCGTATCGCTGCCGGATACCGATACGACAGGCGATGTTTCCGACATGGCGCCGCCCGCTGATGCCGGCAGTGCCCCCGATGAAGAAATCGAACCGACCAACGATCAGCCGGGCGAGAGAGCGCGCGACGAGGCCTCGCTGATGCTGCCCTGGGGCGAGCGTCCGGCGCTGCGCCTGGTCGATACCCCCAACCGCCGCCATTCCGACAAGGTCATTCGCCTCGAAGAGCGCCGCCTGCGCGGCCGCGAGGGGCTGAGCGCCGTCGAACAGGCCGCCTTCCGCGAGATCGCCCGGCAATTGCAGCCGCTCAACCAGGCCGGCGACGACGAGGCCACGCAGGCACCTGTGGACGATATCGCCGAGACGCAGGCCGCTGCCGAAACGATACCCGCCGACGATCGGGACACGGCGCTGACGCCCGCCGATAGCGAGGCTTTGTCCGCGCCGCCGAGCGAAGAGCAACCTTCCGACGACGATGCCGTTGTCTCCAACGCGGAAGAAGCCGAAGAGGCAGATGATCTCGACGTAGCCGCGGAAGCCGATGACGATATCGAGGCGGATGCCGGGGAACCGCAGGCCGACGAAGACGACGTCGCGGAAGAAACCCCGCTGGACGTGCTCGCGTCGCTCATCCCGCCGCGCGCCCAGATGGAGGAAGGGCTTTCGGCCGGCGCCATCGACCAGATGCCGGTGGCATTGCTGGTGCATGCCGGCGACGAACTGATCCACGCCAATCCCGAATTCCTGCGCCTGACCGGCTACGACACGCTGGCCGCCCTGGAAGAGGTCGGCGGTCTCGACGCCCTGCTGCAGCGGCAAGATCTCGACGAGGATTCCGGCCAGCCCGGCGGGTTGACGCTGGTGCGCTCCGACGACCTGCTGGTTCCCGTCATGGCCCGGCTGCAGTCGATCCGCTGGGAACAGGGCAATGCGCTGATGCTGGCGCTGATGCCGCTCGGCGGACGCCAGTCCTTCGCCGCCGCAACGGTGGCCGACATGGAAGAGGCGGATGGCCGGCAGGACCGCATCCGCGCCCGGCTCGCCCGCGTCCAGGGAGAACTGGAGGAACTGCGCTCGATCCTCGAAACCGCGACGGACGGCGTCGTCATCCTCGGCCATGACGGCGAGATCCGCTCGATGAACCGTTCGGCCAACGCTCTGTTCAACTATGACAACGAGGAGACGCAGGGCAAACCCTTCGTCATGCTTTTTGCCCATGAAAGCCAGAAGTCGGTGATGGACTATCTCGCCGCGCTGGCCGGGCATGGTGTCGCCAGCGTGCTCAACGACGGCCGCGAAGTGATCGGCCGCGAGGCGTCCGGCGGTTTCATCCCGCTGTTCATGACCATGGGGCGCCTGACCTCGTCGGAGGGTTATTGCGCCGTCATCCGCGACATCACCCAGTGGAAACGCACCGAGGAGGAGCTGCGCAACGCCAAGCGGGCGGCGGAAACCGCCAATGCCCACAAGAGCGAGTTCCTCGCCCGCGTCAGCCATGAGATCCGTACGCCGCTGAATGCCATCATCGGTTTCTCCGACATGATGGCGACGGAACGGTTCGGCGCCATCGGCCATCCGCGCTACATCGAATATGCCAACGACATCGGCCGCTCCGGGCGCCATGTGCTCGACATCGTCAACGACCTGCTCGACATTTCCAAGATCGAAGCCGGCGAGATGGATCTCGACTTCATCGCCGTCGGGCTGAACGAAACGCTGTCGGAGGCCGTGGCGCTGATCCAGCCGCAGGCCAACAGCCAGCGCGTCATCATCCGCACCGCCCTGTCGCAATCGGTGCCGCATGTGGTTGCCGACCTGCGCTCGATCAAGCAGATCGCGCTCAACATCCTGTCGAACGCCATCCGTTTCACGCCGTCCGGCGGCCAGATCGTCGTTTCGACCTCGTATGAGACGAACGGCAGCGTCGTGCTGCGCATCCGCGACACCGGCGTCGGCATGACCCGCTCGGAACTGGAGCAGGCGATGAAACCGTTCCGGCAGGTGGCCACGACCTCCCGCAAGCGCGGCGACGGCACCGGCCTCGGCCTGCCGCTGACGAAGGCGATGGTGGATGCCAACCGCGCCCAGTTTTCCATCAGTTCCGCCCCCAACGAGGGCACGCTGGTGGAGATCACCTTCCCCTCGCCGCGGGTTTTGGCGAACTGAACACTACATCGGCGCGTCTTTCGAGACGCGCCAAGTGCGCAATAAAAATAAGGCGGCACGGGGCCGCCTTTTTATGAGTCTATGCTGTTCAACAAGGGTTCGAACCGGCCGCATTGGGCGCCGGAAACCGATAGAGCAACCCTCGATACAAGGGCGCCTTGCTGGTCACACATTCGCAAGCCGCGCCTTAACAAGTGGTTACCGGCTACCCCGATCTTTCACCGGCAAGAACTTGGCTGACCGCGCCTTTCGCTTGCCGGACAGCCCTGTCCCGCCTTACCGGCCGAGTTCCGCCAGCCCTTCGAACAGATGGAGCGCCTCGGGATTGGCCAATGCCTCCTTGTTCTTCACCGGCCGGCCGTGAACGACCTCGCGCACGGCAAGCTCGACGATCTTGCCGGACTTGGTGCGCGGAATATCGGCAACGGCGACGATCTTTGCCGGAACGTGACGCGGCGAAGCGCCGGTGCGGATGCGCGTCTTGATCGCCTTGACGAGATCGTCGGTGAGCGTCACGCCCGGCGCCAGCCGGACGAACAGCACGACACGCACGTCGTCGTCCCAATCCTGGCCGATGCAGAGCGCCTCTGCCACCTCTTCCATCTGTTCGACCTGGTTGTAGATTTCGGCCGTGCCGATGCGGACGCCGCCCGGATTGAGTGTCGCATCGGATCGGCCATGGATGACGATGCCGCCATGCGGCGTCCATTCGGCGAAATCGCCGTGGCACCAGACATTGTCGAAACGCTCGAAATAGGCGGCACGGTACTTTGCCCCGTCCGGATCGTTCCAGAACATGATCGGCATGGAGGGGAAAGCCCTGGTGCAGACCAGTTCGCCCTTTTCGCCGCGCACCGGCTGGCCCTCGTCGTTCCAGACATCGACGGCGAGGCCGAGCCCCGGGCCCTGGATCTCGCCGCGCCACACCGGCTTCAGCGGATTGCCGAGCACGAAGCAGGAAACGATGTCGGTGCCGCCGGAGATCGACGCAAGCTGCACGTCCGGCTTGATGCCTTCGTAGACGAAGGAAAAACCTTCGGGCGACAGCGGCGAGCCGGTGGAGGTCATCAGCCGCAGGCTGGAAAGGTCGTGGGTGGTGCGCGGCGTAAAGCCGCCCTTACGCACCGCATCGATGTATTTCGCCGAGGTGCCGAAGATGGCGAATTTTTCATCCGCGGCATAATCGAACAGCACGTTGCCATCGGGATGGAACGGCGAGCCGTCGAACAGGCAGAGCGTGGCGCCGATGGCGAGACCGGAGACCAGCCAGTTCCACATCATCCAGCCGCAGGTGGTGAAATAGAAAAGCCGTTCGCCTTCCGTCAGGCCGCAATGCAGCCGGTGCTCTTTCAGATGTTGCAGCAGCGTGCCGCCGGCCGAATGCACGATGCATTTCGGCACGCCCGTCGTGCCGGATGAAAACAGGATGTAGAGCGGATGGCTGAACGGCAGGGCGACGTATTCCACCGGCCTCGCTTCGAAGGGCGCGACGAAATCCTCGAGCGTCGTGGCATCCGGCGTTGCCGCCGCGACGGCTGCGGCATCGCCGGCATAAGCCACGATCACCGAAGGCACGCCGAGCCGGGCAGTGACGGCGGCGATCTTGGCGGAGACATCCTGCAGCTTGCCAGCATACCAGTAGCCGTCGCAGGCGATGAACAGTTTTGGGGCGATCTGGCCGAAACGGTCCAGCACACCCTGTTCGCCGAAATCCGGCGAGCAGGAAGACCAGACGGCACCGATCGAGGCGGCCGCCAGCATGGCGGCGATGGTTTCCGGCATGTTCGGCATCATCGCGGCGATCCGGTCACCCTTGCCGATACCGGCGGCACGATAGGCCTGCTGCAGCCTCGAGACCAGGGCGGTCAGCCGGTCCCACGACCAGCGGTCGCTCGCCTTGTCCTCGCCGCGGAAGATCAGGGCGTCGCCGGCGCCCGTGCGCGACAGCAGGTTCTCGGCAAAGTTCAACTCGGCATCGGGAAAGAACCGTGCCTCCAGCATGACGTCGCCGTCGATCAGCGCCCGTTCGCCGCAGGCCCCCTTGACGCCGCAGAAATCCCAGATCGCCGTCCAGAAATCGTCGCGGCGCTCGACCGACCAGGTGTGGAAAGCATCGTAATCGGTAAAATTCAGGCCATGGCGTTCGCCGCACCAAGCGATGAATTTCGCCATGGGGCTGTCTTTGAGAATCTGGTCGGATGGGACCCACAGAGGGGCTTCGTCAGTCATGCTGTCCTCCTGCGCATTTTTGCCCTGTATAGCATGCTGCATCGCATTATAAAGTGGCCTTCGATCCGACCGGAGACGACACGCATTTGCGCAGGCGCGATAAATCCGCTATCCCGCTCCAAGGCTCCGCTGCGGAGTGGAAAAAAGGCGGCCCCGCTGAACCATGACCCAATCTCGTACGCGGTTTGTGCGCCGGATTTTTCGCAGGATCAACCGATCACGCCAGTCGATCATCCGCGTGACGCTGATCGCATTGGTCGCGTTTTTCTGCATCTTCGGTGTCATCAGGCTGTCGGCGCCCTACCTGATTTCCACCAGCCTCGTCCGCAACGGCATGGAGCGGGCGATTTCCAGCTGGACGGGCCATCGCGCCATCATCGGCGGCTCGCCGGAGCTGGAATTCTGGCCGGTTCCGCGCCTGACGCTGCAGGACGTGACGATCGAGAAACGTGACGGCGACGCGCGGCAGGAGATCGCCCGGATCGACCGCATGTCGGCCTCCTTCAGCCTGGTCAAGGCCCTGCGCGGGCAGTTGCAGTTCCGCGATTTCCATTTCGTGCGGCCGCATCTCTTCCTCACGCGCGGCCCGAGCGGCGCGATAGACTGGACTGACAAGGGCCTGCTGGCACGGGCGCTGGCCGAGGTAAAGCCCGGCGGCGGCAACAGTCAGGTCCTCGAACGCAATCTCAATGCCCGCATCGGTTCGATCACCATCGAAGACGGCACGGTCGAGCTCCAGGACGCCGGCGGCGCACATTTCCAGCTTGGCGGGATTTCTGCCGATATCGACTGGCCGAGCCTGCAGGACGCCGTCAAGGCCTATGTGCTGCTGCGCATCTTCGACCACGACGTCAAGATGGACCTGGCATCCTCGCAGCCGCTGCTGCTTGCCTCCGGCCGCAATGCGACCGCTTCGCTCTCCTTCTCCTCGCCGGTACTGACGGCGCGCTTCGACGGTGTGGCGAACCTTGCAAGCACCGCTTTCCTTTCCGGTGCGGTGGAGATCAATGCCGCCGATATTCCCGGCCTGCTTGCCTGGAGCGGCGCCAAGCTGCCGAGCGTCGCGCTGTTGAAAAGTGCCTCGATGAGCGCCGACCTGATGACCGCCGATTCCGGCGTGCGCTTCAACAACCTGCGCTTTGCCATCAACGACACCAATGCCTCCGGCGTCCTCGACCTCACCCTGCCGCAAGGGCGGCGGCCGAAGATGACCGGCACGCTCGCCTTCGACCAGCTCGACGTGCGTGCCTTCCTCTCCGCCTTCTCGCTGAATGTCCCGGCCGGCGGCACGCCGGACGAAACGGCGGATGCCACCTTCCTGCGGCAGTTGGACGTCGATCTCCGGCTTTCGGCGCAGACGGCAGCGCTGTCCCCCTTCGATTTGCGCGATGTCGGCGCCAGCGTGCTGGTGGCCCAGGGCAAGGCGAATTTCGATATCGGCGACAGCGAATTCGAAGGCGGCCAGATGATCGCCCACATGGACGTCGCCGAAAGTGGCTTCGAGGGCGGCGGCAACCTGGCGATCTCGATCCGCGATGCCGATCTTGCCGCCGCTGCGGCACGCATTCCGCTTTCCGGCTCGTTGCCGCTCGGCATCGGTTCGCTGGACCTGACGCTGAAGACCGACAAGCCTGTCTGGGCGACCAGCGCCAACGACATCTCCGGCTCGGTCAAGATGTATACCGGCACCGGATCGCTAAAACAGTTCGACACCACCGCATTCCGCAGTCTGGCGGCCAGCAAGACCTTCTTCCAACTCAGCGAGGCCGGCAGCCGCAACTTCGATTTCGACAATGCCGAAATCGTCGCGGACTTCGCCAAGGGTTCGGCCACCATCAAGACCGCCCGCATCATCGGCCGCAACGAGACGCTGACGCTGTCGGGCGTCATCCCCTACGGCACCAACGGCATGGCGCTGGCCGGCATGCTGAAACCGGCTGATGGCAACGACACGGTGCAGCCGCTGCCGTTCTTCGCCGGCGGCTCCTGGCCGGACCCGGTGATTTCCCCCATTTCTATCCTGACGGGAAAACCCTTAGAATAATTGCGAATCAGCCGGATGGGGGATGTTCGGTGCTGCGCTTGCTTGCCGCGATGCTCAAGATCGCGCTGGCGTCCCTTCTCCTGGGCGCGGCGCTTTCCTTTTTCGGGATCACCACCAACAGCTTGCTGACCTTTGCCGGGCTGACGGAGGACGATATCCGGCTGTTTCTCGAACGCGCCATCGCCTGGGCGATCCCCAACATGGTGCTGGGGTCGCTGATCATCCTGCCGATCTGGCTCGTGACCTATCTTTTCCTGCCGCCGCGCAGCGACTGAACCATCACGCCGCCTTGGCCGCGAAATGTTCGTCGCGCTGGCGCTGGTATTCCTGCCGCTTGGTGACGACCGAGGCGATGATGACGCCGATGGTGACGATGCCGATGAGAATGGTGCAGGCGGCATTGATTTCCGGCGTCACGCCGAGACGCACCTGGCTGTAGATCTTGATCGGCAGGGTCGTCGCACCCGGCCCGGTGGCAAAGCTCGCGATCACCAGGTCGTCCAGCGACAGGGTGAAGGCCAGCATCCAGCCGGCGATGACGGCCGGCAGGATCAGCGGCAGGGTGATCTTGAAGAAGGTCTTGACCGGCGGGCAGCCGAGATCGAGCGCCGCCTCCTCCAGGCTGCGGTCGAAGGTGATCAGCCGCGATTGCACGACGATCGCCACGTAACACATGGTGAAGGTCGTATGCGCGATCGTCACCGTCCAGAAGCCGCGGGCGATGCCGACGGCGACGAACAGCAGCAGCAGCGACAGGCCGGGGATGACTTCCGGCATGACGAGCGGCGCATAGATCATCCCGGAAAACAGCATGCGGCCGGGAAAACGCGTGAACCGCACCAGGGTCAGCGCCGCCAGAGTGCCGAGCACCGTGCCGATGCTGGCCGAGAGGATGCCGACGCGGATGGTCACCCAGGCGGCATCCATCAGCCCCTCGTTCGACCACATCTGCCGGTACCATTGCGTCGAGAACCCGCCCCAGACGGTGACGAGCTTCGAGGCATTGAAGGAATAGATCACCAGGATGATGATCGGGATATAGAGGAAGGCGAAGCAGAGGGTGAGGATGGTGGTATCGAAGCGACCTGACTTCATGGCTTATTTCCCCTCGGCTTTCTGCTGCTGGTTCTGGAAGATCATGATCGGCACCACCAGCACGAGCAGCAGGATGACGGCCACGGCCGAAGCGAGCGGCCAGTCGCGGTTGCCGAAGAATTCCGTCCAGAGCGTCTTGCCGATCATCAGCGTTTCGGCGCCGCCGAGCAGGTCGGGGATGACGAACTCGCCGGTGATCGGGATGAAGCAGATCATCGAGCCGGCGATGACGCCCGGCAGCGACAGCGGGAAGGTGATCTTCCAGAACGCCTTCCACGGCGGGCAACCGAGGTCGCTGGCGGCTTCAAGAAGCGTGCCGTCCAGCTTTTCGAGCGCCGCATACAGAGGCAGGACCATGAAGGGCAGGTAGGAATAGACGATGCCGATGAAGACGGCCGTTTCCGTGCGGAAGATCTGCACCTGGTCGTCGGGGCCATAGATGCCGAGCGTCTGCAAGAGAAGCGTCAGCAGCCCTTCCGGCTTGAGGATGCCGATCCAGGCATAGACGCGGATCAGGAACGAGGTCCAGAACGGCAGGATCACCAGCATGACCAGCGTCGGGCGGATGCCGGCCGAGGCCCGCGCCATGCACAGCGCCATCGGATAACCGACGAGCAGCAGCAGCAAGGTGGAGATGACGGCGATGCGCAGCGACGAGAGATAGGCGTCGATATACAGCGGATCGTCGGTCAGGAAGATATAGTTTTCGATATCCAGCTGCGAGATGAAATCGCCGATCGCCCCGAACCCCTGGAAAACCGGCGTGTAGGGCGGCATGGCGATCGCCGTGTCCGACAACGAGATCTTCAGGATGATCAGGAACGGCGCCAGGAAGAACAGCGTCAGCCAGACATAGGGAACGATGACGACCAGCCAGCGGGCCGGGCTTGGTTTGAGCGCGTGGGCTTCGGACATGGACCGCCTCCCCTAGCGCGTCAGCACCAGGCCGGCATCCGCCGACCAGCTGAGCCAGACCATGTCGCCGAAGGTGATCGGCCGGTCGACGAGGCGGGCGACGTTGGCCTGCGCCGCGCGCAGCACCCGGCCGTCCTGCGTCTTCACCAGGAAAAGCGAGAAGTCGCCGAGATAACCGATATCCCAGACCTCGCCATAGGCGGCGTTGACGCTGTCGTCCGCCGGCTTGTCGAGCGAGATGCGCACCTTTTCCGGCCCGATGGCGAAGGCGACGCCGCTGCCGACGACCGCCCCGCCTTCCTGGTCGGCGCTGTCGCCGATGAAATCCGCGACGTAGCGGCTGTTCGGCGCCTCGTAGATTTCCGCCGGCGTCGCCACCTGCATGATGATGCCCTTGTCCATCACCGCGATGCGGTCGGACACGGTCATCGCCTCTTCCTGGTCATGGGTGACGATCAGGAAGGTGAGGCCCAGCGTGTGCTGGATGTCCATGAGCTCGAACTGGGTTTCCTCGCGCAGCTTGCGGTCGAGCGCGCCGAGCGGTTCGTCGAGCAGCAGCACCTTCGGGCGCTTGGCGAGCGAGCGGGCGAGCGCCACGCGCTGGCGCTGGCCGCCGGAAAGCTGGCTCGGCTTGCGCTTGGCGAACTGCTCCAGCTTGACCAGCTTGAGCATCTCCTGCACCCGCGTGTCGATCTCGCCCTTCGGCAGCTTGTCCTGCTCGAGGCCGAAGGCGATGTTCTTTTCCACCGTCATGTGCGGGAAGAGCGCGTAGCTCTGGAACATCATGTTGGTCGGGCGGCGATAGGGCGGCACGCCGGAAATATCCTTGCCCTGCAGCAGGATGCGGCCTTCGGTCGGCTCCTCGAAGCCGGCGAGCATGCGCATCAGCGTGGTCTTGCCGCAACCGGAAGGACCGAGCAGCGAGAAGAACTCCTTCTCGTAGATATCCAGGGTCAGGTTGTCCACCGCCACGAAGGTGCCGAAGCGCTTGGTGATGTTCTCGAAGCGGATGAACGGCTGGGCCGCCGGATCCGTCCAGGGTGTAAATTTGCGTTTCACCGGCCCAAGAGATTTCGCCATGCCCCGCCTCAACCTTTCCTGAAAATCATCTGTCTGAAATCACGGCACACCACCCTTCCCTCGCCCGGACGGGCCAGCGGCATGCTTGGAGCATTTCGGCTTTTTCCGAAACGCGAAAACGCTCTATCTCTTTGTTTGCAAGCAATTCCGGGCGCAAAACCGCTGCGCACTTTTGCTGGAATTGCCCTAAACGAAGAGCGGGGCAACTCGTGCCCCGCTTGATCTATTCTCTATCAGCTGCCGGTCTTGATCTGCGTCCAGACCCGGTTCAGAACGCGCTGTTCCTTGGGGCCGTAGGGCGAGATGGTGAAGAGTTTCTTCATCGTATCCGCGTCCGGGTAAACGGAAGGGTTCTTGAAGACCGCTTCGTCGATCAGCGACTGCGAAGCGAGGTTACCGTTGGCATATTGCACGTAGTTCGATGCCTTGGCGATGACCTCCGGCTTCATCAGGTAGTTGATGAAGGCATGCGCCTCGTCGACGTTCTTGGCATCGGCCGGGATCGCCAGGTTGTCGAACCACATGTAGGTCCCTTCCTTGGGGATCACATAGTTGATCTCGACGCCGTTCTTGGCCTCTTCGGCACGGGTCTTGGCCTGCAGCACGTCGCCCGACCAGCCGATGCTGATGCAGCTGTCGCCGTTCGCCAGCTCGTCAATATAGGCGGAGGAATTGAACGTCTTCACGAAGGGGCGGATCTTGGCATAGACGTCGCCGCCAGCTTCAAGATCGGCTGTTTCCTTGCTGTCGGGGTTCTTGCCGATGTAGTTCATGGCAATCGCGAAGGTTTCATCCGAGGCATCGAGAATGTTGATGCCGCAACCTTTGAGCTTTTCGGCATTTTCCGGCTTGAACAGCACATCCCAGCTGTCGATCGGCACGTCGCCGAGCGCTGCCTTGACCTTCTGGACATTGTAGCCGATGCCGGTGGTGCCCCACATGTAGTTCACGGCATATTCGTTGCCCGGATCGTACTTGGCCAGGCGCTCGGATACTTCCGGCCACATGTTGGAGATGTTCGGAAGCTTGGATTTGTCGAGTTTCTGGAAGACGCCCGCAGCGATCTGGCGGGCGAGGAACGGCGCCGTCGGCACGACGACATCATAACCCGATCCGCCGGCGAGAAGCTTGGTTTCGAGGATTTCGTTGCCGTCGAAGACGTCGTAGACGACCTTGATGCCGGTTTCCTTGGTGAAATCTTCAAGAATGGATTCGTCAATATAATCGGACCAGTTGTAAACATGGACGACTTTTTCCTGCGCCTGCGCGGACGCAGCGAGGCAGACCGAAGCGAGTGCAGCGGCCGCAAAGCGGAGCAAATTGGATGTCATAAGTATTCTCCTGTTTCGGACGTTCAGGCTCTTGGCAGGACCCGATAGTTTCCCCGTCTTCTTGTTGGCGGACAGACTAGAAAGGAAATGCGGAGGCGACAAGAGGGAATTGTCTGGTCCCAAGAAGAGTTTATTTCCTACTGGAAATCGAAGGCGCTGAGCCCCGTCACCATCTCGTCGAGCCCGAGCGGGCGGGTGAGCGGCGGCTCGGCGCGGGCCAGACAGCCCTGCCTTTCGCACAGCCGGCAGGCGCTGCCGACCGCAACCGGGGGCGGCATGGCGCCGGCGACCGCCCGGCCGTAGACGACATCACCGGCAAAACCGATATCGCAACCGACGAGAAGTGCGGTTCGCCTGACCCGTTCCCCGAAACCCGCCTGCGGCCCCTCCAGCGTGCGGGCGACCGTCAGGAAAGCCGCTCCGTCGGGCATCTCCACCGCTTCGGCCAATACCTGTCCCGGCTGGGCGAAGGCGGCATGCACGTTCAGCCTGGGACATTGCCCGCCGAAGCGCGCCGACGGAAACCCCTGTGCGCCCACCCGGCGCAGCACGTTGCCGGCATTGTCGATCTCCATCAGGAAGAACGGAACACCGGCCGCCCCCGACCGGCCGAGCATGGTCAGCCGGGTCGCCGCCTGCTCGAACGACACGCCGAAGCGGGCGCGCAGCAGGTCGATGTCGAAGCGGGCGCGCTGGGCAGCGGAAAGGAAGGCGCCGTAAGGCATCATCAACGCGTGCGAGGCATAGCGGGCCAGCTCGAAGCGGGCGATGCGCCGCGCTTCCGGAGAGGTGAGCGACAGGCCTTCAAGTTCCGCGAGAATGTCATCGCTCAGGCCGAGCAGGCAGGCTTCCGAGGCGATCTCGCGCAGCTGGTCGAAGGGGCTGAGCCGGTCGGAGAGGAAAAGCCGCATGGAATGCCGGTCGTAGCGCCGCCGCAGGCTCGGCATGGCATGCACCGGCAGGGTGCGCACGACGATGCCGTGTTCGTTCTTCAGCCACAGTTTCAGCGCCGCGGCGAGATCGTCGCCGGCTGCGAGCTTTGCGTGAAAGGCTTCGGCCGCCTCCTCGATCCGCGCAAAATGGTTCGGGCGCCGTTCCAGCGTCTCGCGAACCGAATCGATCGGCAGGCGGGCCGTCGAGAGCGAGGTTTCATGGCCTTCGCGGGCCAGCAGTTCGGCAAGGTCGGACAGCCGCGCCGCCTGTTCGCGATAGGCGCGGTAGAGCTTGACCATGGCGCTCGCCGCATTCGGCGCGGCTTCGGACAGTTCGATCAGTTCCTGGTCGCCCGGCACCTCGCCGGCCAGCAGCGGATCGGCGAAGACCTCGCGAAGCGCGGCGATGCCGCCGCTCGCCTCGCCCTGCAGCGCGTCGAGATCCACCTTGTAGACCGAGGTGAGCTTGAGCAGCAGCTGCACCGTCAAGGGCCGCTGGTTGCGCTCGATCAGATTGAGGTAGGACGGCGAGATGCCGAGCGCCTCGGCCATCGCCGTCTGCGTCAGCATCAGCCCGTTGCGGATACGCCGGACGCGCGGGCCGGCAAAAATCTTGTTCTCCGCCATTTGTCACGTTTCCCGACAATATTTGCCACATCGGCAGCTTTACAGATTTTACAAATTTACACGGTCGACCTGTCACAGGCAAGACATCCTAACCTCTTTCAAAGGCTGAATTTATCGAATTTTCTGGCTGTTTTGTGCAATGCGATGTAAATCTCGTCACATCAGACGGCGGCAAGACTTTCAGGAAAACACGTCGCCGAGAGGAGAAGGAAAAGCATTATGACCGATTTTTACAATCTCGTTCCGACTGCCCCGGCTGGCCGTTTCGACGGCATCGAACGGACCTATACCGCCGAGGACGTGAAACGGCTGCGCGGTTCCGTGGAAATCCGTCACACGCTCGCCGAAAAGGGCGCCAATCGCCTGTGGCAGCTCATTCACAGCGAAGATTTCGTCAATGCGCTCGGCGCGCTCTCCGGCAACCAGGCCATGCAGATGGTCCGCGCCGGGCTGAAGGCGATCTACCTGTCCGGCTGGCAGGTCGCCGCCGATGCCAACACCGCGTCGGCGATGTATCCCGACCAGTCGCTCTATCCGGCCAATGCCGCCCCGGAGCTTGCCAAGCGCATCAACCGCACCCTGCAGCGCGCCGACCAGATCGAGACCTCGGAAGGCAAGGGCCTTTCGGTCGACACCTGGTTCGCGCCGATCGTCGCCGATGCCGAGGCCGGCTTCGGCGGGCCGCTCAACGCCTTCGAGATCATGAAGGCCTTCATCGAGGCGGGTGCGGCCGGCGTGCATTATGAAGACCAGCTGGCATCGGAAAAGAAATGCGGCCATCTCGGCGGCAAGGTGCTGATCCCGACGGCGGCGCATATCCGAAACCTGACCGCCGCGCGGCTTGCCGCCGACGTCATGGGTACGCCGACGCTGGTCATCGCCCGCACCGACGCCGAAGCCGCCAAGCTGCTCACCTCCGACATCGACGAGCGCGACCGGCCCTTCGTGGATTACGATGCCGGCCGCACGGTCGAAGGTTTCTATCAGGTGAAGAACGGCCTGGAGCCCTGCATCGCCCGCGCGGTGGCCTATGCGCCCTATTGCGACCTGATCTGGTGCGAAACCTCGAAGCCCGATCTCGATCAGGCCCGCCGGTTTGCCGAGGGCGTGCACAAGGCGCATCCGGGCAAGCTGCTCGCCTACAATTGCTCGCCGTCGTTCAACTGGAAGAAGAACCTCGACGACGCGACGATCGCAAAGTTCCAGCGCGAGCTGGGCGCGATGGGCTACAAGTTCCAGTTCATCACGCTGGCCGGCTTCCACCAGCTGAATTTCGGCATGTTCGAGTTGGCTCGCGGCTACAAGGACCGGCAGATGGCCGCCTATTCGGAGCTGCAGGAAGCGGAGTTCGCCGCAGAGATCAACGGCTACACCGCCACCAAACACCAGCGCGAGGTCGGCACCGGTTATTTCGACGCCGTGTCGATGGCAATCTCCGGCGGCAAGTCCTCGACGACCGCCATGCATGAATCGACCGAACACGACCAGTTCCGCCCGGCGGCGGAATGATCGGCATCCATCGAACCAGGAGGAAAGACAATGGTATCCATCGCACGCGTCAAGGAACGGGCCGAGCAGCAATCCTCGGCGATGAACGACGACCAGCAGGCCGCAATCCGCATGCTGGCCAATGACCTGCACCGGCTGAACCAGTCGGTCATGAAGGCGGTCGAGGCGGGCGTTTCCGTCGAACTGGTGCGCTCGGCGCGCCATCACGGCGGCAGCGGCAACTGGGGTGACCTGATGATCCCGGTCATCGTCACCCAGGGCGCCGCGGCGTAAATCGCAGCGGATCGCTGCAGGAAGGACAATTCAAAGCCGCCGGTCTCTTGGAGCGACCGGCGGTTTTTCGTTTCTGCCGCAAGAACCCGACGGGTTCAAAAACCGCGATTGGGATGCCTGCCGGCAAACAGCTCGGCTTGTCCCTTGAAAAACTTCGTCATGCGGTCGACGACCGTGCGGATCTCGCGGCGATGGCGATCGTCGCTGTTCATCACCAGCCACTGGCCGTGGCGCAACTCTGCAATCTCCTCGTCGGCCCGTTCGAGCCGCGGATCCGCATCGCCGACGAAACAGGGCAGGACCGCGACGCCCGCGCCGGCAAGGGCAAGGTCGCGCAGCGACCGCGGGCGGCTGACGGTCACGGTGATCTCGCCCGCCCTGTTGTCATGCGGCCAGCGCAGGTAGGCGGAAATCGCCTCCTCTTCGCCGACGGCGATGTAGCGGCGGGCGGCGCCGGCCCGCACGCTGCGCGCCCTGTAGGGCGCATAGGCCACGGTGCCGGTCCTGACGGTCGCAAGGTTGACCTCTTCCGGTTCCACGGCGCGGATGGCGATGTCGGATTCACGATGCGCCAGGCTCGCCCGGCGCTCGGCGATGAAGAATTCCAGGCGAAAATCGTCGAGGTCGGTACAGATCGCCGAAAAATTGCGGTGCAGCAGCCAGGCGCCCCAGGTGCCGGCGGCGATCCGGACCAGGGCGGGCGCGCCGATCTCCCGCTTCCACAGGTCCACCGCCCGGCTGGCGGCTTCCATCTGCAACAGCTGATCGAAAAGCGCCTGACCGTCCGGTGTCAGGCGATAGCCGGTTTGGCTGCGGCTGAACAGCGGCCGCCTGGTCTCCCGCTCCAGATCGAGCATGCGCCGGCCGACCGTCGCCGGGCTCAGACCTGAAATCTGGGCAGCGCCGGTCAAGCCGACCTGGCGGGCGACGAGCAGGAAGATCTGGTAGGCGTCCCAGCCGATGTTTTTCATCATTGAAAGACCTAGTGCATTCACGGCTGTTTATAGCGCAGATTTTTCTGCTTAGTAGAGGTGATGTTCTCAATCGAAGGAGCATCGCCATGCATGACATGATCACAGCCGCCATTCTCGCCGAAGCTCTGGCCAAACCCCGATTTCATCATCGCGACGACGAACAGGCATTCTACCTTGCCTTCGGCCGCGAACCGTTGCTGTCGCGGATCTTCGGCACCGTGCGCAAGGCGCTGCGGACCGGAACCTCGCCATGCCGCCTGTGAGATGACGGCCGCCGCTTGGAGCAATTCCAGCAAAAAACAACGCCGGGCGCGAACAGGTCGCGCCCGGCGGTTTGTGGCTTCGAAATGCCGTGATCAGGCGGCGCGGGCGTGGCGGCTGCGTCCGCCGTTCGACAGCTTGAACTGGCGGACGAGCGTCATCAGCGCATCGGCCTCGTTGGCAAGTTCGCGGCTCGCGGCCGTCGTCTCTTCGACCATTGCGGCGTTCTTCTGCGTCATCTGGTCCATCTGGTTGACGGTGGAATTGACCTCCTGCAGCGCCCGTGACTGGTCCTGAGCCGCCGTCGAGATCACTGCGACATGCTGGCTGATCGCGGCGATCTGCTCGCCGATCTTCGTCAGCACCGCACCGGTTTCCTGCACCAGATGCGAGCCGGCGCTGACTTCCGTCGTCGATTTCTCGATCAGGCCCTTGATCTGCTTGGCGGCATCGGCCGAACGCTGGGCGAGTTCGCGCACTTCCTGCGCGACGACGGCAAACCCCTTGCCCGCCTCGCCCGCACGCGCCGCCTCGATGCCGGCGTTGAGCGCCAGCAGGTTCGTCTGGAAGGCGATGTCGTCGATCACATCGATGATCTGTTCGATGTGCTGCGAGGCATCCTCGATGCGCGACATGGCGGCGATGGCATTGCCGACGATGACGCTGGAGTCGTCGGCGCTGCGCTTGGTCTCGCGCACGATGGCGTCGGCTTCCCTGGCCCGTTCGGCAGACGAGCGCACGGTCACCGTGATCTCGTCGACGGCGGCGGCGGTTTCTTCGAGCGACGCCGCCTGCTGCTCGGTGCGCTTCGACAGGTCTTCCGCCGACTGCGCCATCTGGTTGCCGTTGCCCTGGATCATCTGCACGTTGCCGGAGATCTGGCTGATCGTATCCTGCAGGCGGCCGAGCGACTGGTTGAAGTCCTGGCGCAGCTGTTCCAGACGCCCGGTGAACGGCGTGTCGATCGTGGTGGAAATGTCGCCCTGCGCCAGACGGCCGAGGCCGGCGGCGAGTTCGTCCACGGCAAAGCCGATCTGCCGGTCGACTTCCTGCTTCTCGACATCGTTGCGGCGGCGTTCGTCCTCGGCGTGGCGGCGGGCGGTCGCCCCTTCCTCCTCGACGCGGATCTTGGAAAGCGCATTCTCCTTGAAGATGCCGAGCGCACGCGCCATGTCGCCGATCTCGTCGCGGCGGGCCTCGCCGGAGATGCCCGTATCGAGGAAACCGTCGGCGATCTTGCGCATCGCGCCGGTGATCTGGCCGATCGGCCGCTGCAACGTCAGCACCAGGGCGATGCCGCCGGAGATGGCGAAGACGATGCCGAACAGGGTGGTGACGATCGAGATGCCGTTGGCTTCCTGGCGTTCGGCACCGGCCGTCTGCTTCTGCAATTCGGCGAAGGTCGTCAGTTCGTTCCAGATGGAGTCGATTGCCGTGCGGGCCGCCTGGAAATTGCCTTCGCGGTCGCCCTTGATCGCCAAAAGCTTGCCGGCACTCCCGGCAATGCCCTGCACGACCGGCATGCTCTTGGCCGAAAGCACCGTATAGAAATCAAGGTCACCGGCGGTGGTTCCCAGAGCATCGACATTGTCGGTCAGTTCTGCCAGCGACTGCTCAACCCGGACCTCGTTTGCCGTGTTGATTTCGGCGAGGAAATCGCCGAGCACGATCTGCAGATTGTACATGGAATCGACAGCCTTGCGCGAGTCGTCGAGGACCGACTGTGTCTTGGTCATGCGCGCATCGAGGCTGGCGAAGATCTTCGTCGCTTCCTGCATCTTTTCCTGCGCGGCAAGCTGCATGGCCGAAGACATCTGCATGAAGCGCGACAGCAAGCGGCCGATCTCGGTCACCTTGTCATCCGGCAGGGCTTCGGAGCCGAGCATGGCGGTGACATCCTTGACGGTACCGGTCAAGGACTTCGCGATGCTCTTCTGCTTCTGCGGCAGGGAAGTGTTGATGTTCCGCTGCATCCTGCCGAGCTCGACGATGCGCTCGGTCACCAGCTTGAGCTTTTCTTCCGCTCCGGATGTCTTGCGGAAATCATAACCGAAGGTGCTGAGATAGGCCGCTCCCTTCAGCAGATGATCGGCCTCGCGCAGCACGGATTTCGCCTGGCTTTCGTTGACGCGGATCGCCTGTTCCAGGCGTGAAACCTCGAAAGTGATGTTGTAGCGGCTGCTCACCAGTTCCTTGCGCACCGTGTCGATGGCGCCGTAGGTCGTTTGCTGATCCTGATGCAGGGTCCAGAGCTTGTCGACGAGGCCCGAGACCACCGTCACGTCGCTGCCGGCCTTTTCGAGATCGGCATAACCGACCGCGTCGACGCCGATCTGGCTGCGGGTGTCGGCGAGGACGGTGCTCTGCAGTCCGAGATCGCTCTGCACCTTGGAGCGGGTCGCCTCCGTCGTCTCCTTGAGGAAGGCATCCATGGAGCCGTACAGTTCCTTGAAGCCTGTCAGCGATTGCAGCACGTTGTTGGATATTTCCATGCGCTCCTGAAGCAGCCCGGACGCATAAAAGCCGCTGAAGCCGACGGCCGAAATGCTGACCACGAACGGCAGCACGAACAGCAGGACCTTCGTCTTGATCTTGAAACGGGACAACACGCTATCGATCAGCATGGCAGATTGGGCCTTTCACCCACCGCTCCCCTGCCGCCCTTTCGCGGGCAGCCGAGTGCGTTCAGACTTTAGAGAGCAAAGATTCAACACCGCCGCCAACCCCGTGGCAGTTCGACCGCAAGCCTATCCGCGGCACGTGTCAGAGACAGCGATTAACGACCATGATGAAATGCGATGGGTTAATTTATCTCTAATTGACCGGCTGTTTCTGCGCATAACCGCTTCATACGTGAACAGAAGCTGCGGCATGCTCACATCCCCAGACATTGGCAGGCATCTCACAAGCGCGTCGGCCCTTTATGGGACCATGCCCTCCCCTGCCCGCATACGGCAGCGCGGCGGGCCGTGGCGGATCAGCTTGAAAGCAGATTTCAGAACAGGCCGAGCGATGGAAGGGCGATGAAGGCCGCGCTGGCACAGGCGGCGATGATGAAAACCTTGAGAGACAGGTAGGCATTGGCATTTCTGGCTTCGGCGATAGCGATGGCGCGCGCGCGACGGTGCATCCTGGTCATGGAGCTCTACCTCAACACATCATGAACACAACATGCCGTCTGCCGGCCAGCCGGCGGCGACCTCATGTCTGCAGCGTCCTGCTGCGCCGGCATGGGCCAGCATGGGCCTCGCCTGTTAACAATGACTGAAGAGGCGGGCACAGGCATTCATCATGGACAAATTCAGGCGGCGTCCCCCGCCGCATGGCCCGACGCCCAGGCCCATTGGAAATTATAGCCGCCCAGCCAGCCGGTGACATCGACACATTCACCAATGAAATAGAGGCCCGGAACGGCCTTGGCCTCCATGCTGCGGGAATCGATGCCGGCGGTATCGACGCCGCCCAGCGTCACCTCGGCGGTGCGATAGCCTTCCGAGCCGGCCGGCTTGATCTTCCAGTCGTTGATGGCGGAAACCAGCCTGCCCAGCGCCTTGTCCGACTGGTCGGCCAGCGGGGCGTTCAGTGCCTGCTCCTCGGTCACGAACTGCGCCAGCCGTTTCGGCAGATGATCGGCCAGGACGGTTTGCGCCGCCTGCCGGCCGTTGGCCTGCCGTGCCGTCTTGAGGATGGTAAGGAAATCCGTGTCCGGTTCGAATGACAGTGTTATCTCATCGCCTTCGCGCCAATAGGAGGAAATCTGCAGGATGGCCGGGCCGGACAGGCCACGATGGGTGAACAGCAGCGCTTCGCGAAATGCCGTCTTGCCGTGGCGCACCTCGGCCGGCACGGCGATACCGGAGAGCGGCGAAAGCCGCTCCAGAAGGCCGGGCTCGAGCGTCAGCGGCACCAGCCCCGGCCGCGGCTCGACCATGGCGAGCCCGAACTGCTCGGCGATCCGATACGCAAAACCGGTCGCTCCCATCTTCGGGATCGAGCGCCCGCCGCTGGCGATCACCAGGCTTGCGGCTTCGAACGGCCCCTCGGAGGTGACGATCCGAAAACCGGTCGCCGTCTTTTCCACCGTGTCGATGGTGCAGGACAATCGCAGTTCCGCGCCCGCCGCCCGCATCTCGTCGGTGAGCATGCGGATGATGTCCTTGGCGCTGTTGTCGCAAAACAGCTGGCCGAGCGTCTTTTCGTGCCAGGCGATACCGTGGCGATCGACCATGGCGATGAAATCCTGCGGCGTGAAGCGGGCAAGCGCCGACTTGGCGAAATGCGGGTTGGCCGAGAGGAAATTCTTATGCCCGGCATGGATGTTGGTGAAGTTGCAGCGCCCGCCGCCGGAGATGCGGATTTTTTCGCCGGGCGCCCTGGCATGGTCGAGAACGGCGACGCGACGACCGCGCCGGCCGGCGCCGATGGCGCACATCATCCCGGCGGCTCCGGCCCCGATCACGATGACATCATATCTTGCGGCCACGCCGATCTCCCTGTTCCGGCCCTGTCTTTTGCATCATTTCGTCAAAAGTCAACGCGCCTCCCCCCTCGCCAATTGCCAAACTCCGGCTATGATGCAGCCGTTATCAACATCATACCGGTGAGACATGTCCTCCAAGAAGACGCCCAAAACCTCAGGTGCAGCATCGAAATTGGCGAATGTCCCCCCAGACCCCATGAACTCCAAGCGCGGCGTGACCTCCTGGAAGGAAGCGGCGCAATGGCTGCGTGCCCGCGGCATCGAAGACATCGAGTGCATCACCCCCGACCTCGCCGGCGTGCCGCGCGGCAAGATGATGCCGTCGTCGAAATTCACCTCCAACACCTCGCTGGCGCTGCCGTCGGCGATCTACCGCCACACGATTTCCGGCGATTATCCCGAGGAGACCGAAAGCTTCCGCTACGAGGCGCGCGACAGCGACCTCAAGCTGGTGCCGGATCTTTCGACGCTGTCCGTCGTGCCGTGGGAAACCGATCCGACCGCCCAGGTGATCTGCGACGTCATCAGCGCCGATGGCGCCGAATGCCCCTATACGCCGCGCAACGTGCTGAAAGGCGTGCTCAACCTCTACCGCGAGCGCGGCTGGAAGCCGGTGGTGGCGCCGGAAATCGAATTCTACCTCGTTGCCAAGAACGACGACCCCGATTATCCGCTGCATCCGCCGAAAGGCCGCTCCGGCCGCGCCATCCTCAGCGGTCAGGGTTATTCGATCGCCGGCATCAACGAATTCGACGAACTGATCGACGATATCTATCATTTCTCCGAAAAGCAGGGGTTGGAGATCGATACGCTGATCCATGAAGAAGGTCCGGCACAGCTTGAGATCAACCTTCGCCACGGCGATCCGATCGAGCTTGCCGACCAGGTGTTCATGTTCAAGCGCACCATCCGCGAAGCGGCGATGAAGCACGGCATCTATGCCACCTTCATGGCCAAGCCGATGCAGGGCCAGGCGGGCTCGGCGATGCACATCCACCAGTCGGTGGTCGATATCAACACCGGCAAGAACATCTTCTCCAATCCGGACGGTTCGGCCTCGCGTGAATTCTTCCACTTCATCGGCGGCCAGCAGAAATACGTGCCGAACGCGCTCGTCATGCTTGCCCCCTATGTCAATTCCTACCGCCGCCTGACGCCGGAAATGTCCTGCCCTGTCAACAATGCCTGGGGCTACGACAACCGCACCACCGCCTTCCGCGTCCCGGTATCGGATGCCAATGCCCGCCGCGTCGAAAACCGGCTGCCGAGCTCGGATGCCAATCCCTACCTGGCGCTGGCGGCATCGCTTGCCTGCGGCTGGCTCGGCATGACCAAGGGCGTGGAACCGACCGCGCCGACGGAGGATGCCGCCAACGAAGGCTCTATCGACCTGCCGCGCGGCCTGCTCGAAGCCGTGTCGCTGCTGGAAGGCGAGCCGCATTTCGAGGAGGTCTTCGGCCGCGAGTTCATCGGCATCTATGCCGGCGTCAAGCGCGGTGAGTTCGAGACCTTCATGCAGGTGATCAGCCCATGGGAGCGGGAGTTCCTGCTTCTCAACGTCTGAGGAGCAGGTCATGACATGGCAGAGCCCGATTTCACCGGGGATCACCTGGTATCAATCCTCCGTGGGCGAACGGCCGGACTATCCGGCCCTTGACGGATCGAAGACAGCAGACGTCGCCGTGATCGGCGGCGGCTTCACCGGCCTGCAGGCCGCCTATACCCTGGCGAAGTCAGGCGTCTCGGTCGTTCTGATCGACGGCGCCCGCTTCGGCGACGGTGCCTCTGGCCGCAATGGCGGCCAGATGGGCACCGGCCAGCGCTGGGCGCCGGAAGAGATGGAGGAAAAGCTCGGCTACGAAGCGGCGCGAACCCTTTTCGACCTTGCCGAAAGCGCCAAAAGATACGTGCAGGATTTTTCCGCCGAGCACGGCATCGATATCGAATACATGCCCGGCCAGATGAACGTCGCCCACAAGCCGGGCCATGAGCGCGACTACAAAGACAGCATCGAGATCGCCGCCAGCCGCTACGACTATCCGCATATGTCCTTCATGGATGCGGCGGAGACGGCCGAGCGGGTCGGCTCGAAACGGTTTCATTGCGGCATGCGCGATACCGGCACCGGCCATATCCATCCGCTGAAGCTTGTCGTCGGCATTGCCAAGGCGGCGCAGGCGGCGGGTGCGCAGCTTCACGAACTGACACGGGCCACCGCCATCCGCAAGGTCGGAGCCAAGGTCTTCGTCGATACGGAAAAGGGTACGATCACCGCCGACCGGGTGTTGATCGCCACCAACGCCTATATCAACGGCCTGGAGCCGGTGACGGCGGCACATGTCATGCCGATCGGCTCCTTCATCGGCGCCACCGTGCCGCTCGACGATTTTCCGCACATCATTCCCGGTCACGAATCGATTGCCGATTCGCGTTTCGTGGTGCGTTACTTCCGCAAGAGTCGCGACAACCGCCTGCTGTTCGGCGGCCGCGAGGCCTATACCTCAGACCATCCGAGCGATATCTCCGTCCATATCCGCAAGCAGATTGCCGAGCTTTATCCGGAACTTGCCGACATCGAGATGACGCATTCCTGGGGTGGTTTCGTCGGCATCACCCTGCCGCGGCAGCCTTTCGTGCGCGAGGTCATGCCCGGCGTCACCTCGATCGGCGGTTATTCCCGCCATGGCGTCATGCTGTCAAATTATTTCGGGAAGCTTTTTGCTGAAGAGGGGGTCGGCGGCGCAACCGGCCTCGGCCCCCTTAAAGGCCTGAAGAACCCCCCCTTTTCCGGCGGGCCGCGACTTAGCCCGCCGCTGCTGTTCCTGGCACTGACATGGTATGCCTTGCGCGACAGATTCTGATCCCTCCCGCTTTCGGGAGTTTTTACCGCACCGCACTCTGGCTTTTTTAAATCGATTAGATTAAAAGAGCTCCCAACCACGCATGATTGAGAGACGCTTCATGAGCAGCCAAATCATTCCAGTCGAGCCCTTTGACTACGTCGTCTTCGGCGGCACGGGCGATCTTGCCGAACGCAAGCTTCTGCCGGCTCTCTACCATCGCCAGCTCGATGGCCAGTTTACGGAGCCGACACGCATCATCGGTGCGTCGCGCAGCGCGCTGACGCATGAGGAATACCGCAAGTTCGCCGACGAGGCGCTGAAGGAACACCTCAAGAAGGGCGAATATGACGAGGCGGAAGTCAAGAAATTCTGCGCGCGTCTCTATTACGTTTCCGTCGACGCCCGTTCCGATGCGGGCTGGGACAAGCTCAAGGAACTGCTCGACGACGGCAAGGATCGCGTCCGCGCCTTCTATCTCGCCGTCGCCCCAGGCATCTTCGGCGACATCTCCGAAAAGATCCGCGACAACAAGCTGATCACCAAGACGACCCGCATCGTCGTGGAAAAGCCGATCGGCCGCGATCTCGCCTCGGCGCTGGAACTGAACAACACCATCGGCAAGGTGTTCCGCGAAGAGCAGATCTTCCGCATCGACCACTATCTCGGCAAGGAGACGGTGCAGAACCTGATGGCGCTGCGCTTTGCCAACGCGCTCTACGAGCCGCTGTGGAACTCCGCCCATATCGACCATGTCCAGTTCACCGTGTCGGAGGCCGTCGGCCTGGAAAGCCGCGCCGGTTATTACGACAAGGCCGGCGCCCTGCGCGACATGGTGCAGAACCACATCCTGCAGCTCGTCTGCCTGGTGGCCATGGAAGTGCCGCCGTCGATGAATGCGGAAGCGGTGCGCGACGAAAAGCTGAAGGTGCTGCGCGCCCTCAAGCGCATCGACAGCTCCAACGTCGAAAAGCTGACCGTACGCGGCCAATACAAGGCCGGCGCTTCGGCTGGCGGTCCGGTCAAGGGTTACCTCGAAGAACTCGAAGGCGGCGTCTCCAACACCGAGACCTTCGTCGCCATCAAGGCCGAGATCAACAACTGGCGCTGGGCCGGCGTGCCCTTCTACATCCGCACCGGCAAACGCATGGCCGAGCGCATGTCGGAAATCGTCATCACCTTCAAGCCGATCCCGCATTCGATCTTCGACGAGGCGGCCGGTCGCATCTCGCAGAACCAGCTGGTCATCCGCCTGCAGCCGAACGAAGGCGTCAAGCAGTCGCTGATGATCAAGGACCCCGGCCCGGGCGGCATGCGCCTGCGCAACGTCTCGCTCGACATGAGCTTCGCCGAGGCCTTCAACGCGCGCAACGCCGATGCGTATGAGCGCCTGCTGCTCGACGTCATCCGCTCCAACCAGACGCTGTTCATGCGCCGCGACGAAGTCGAGGCCGCGTGGCAGTGGGTGGACCCGATCCTCAAGGCCTGGGAAGCGACCGGGCAGAACGTTCAGGGTTACACCGCCGGCACATGGGGTCCGAGCCAGGCGATCGCGCTGATCGAGCGCGACGGCCGCACCTGGCACGAAAGCTGAACCGATGGCAGCAACGCTCCACACATTCGCAAGCGGTGCCGAACTGGCGGAAAAGCTGGCGACGGCCGTTGCCGAAAAACTTATCGCGGGCATCGCCGCCCGCGGCGCGGCGAGCCTTGCCGTGTCCGGCGGCTCGACGCCCAAGGCCTTCTTCCAGGCGCTGTCCCGCAAGGCGCTCGACTGGCCGAAGGTGACGGTTACCCTGGTCGACGAACGTTTCGTGCCGGCCGACAATCCGCGCTCGAACCATCTTCTGGTTGCCGGAAACCTGCTGCAGAACGAGGCGCGCCAGGCGGTCTTCCTGCCGCTCTACCAGTCGGCGGCAACGGCGGAAGAGGCCGCGCAACTGGCGACGACGGCAACGACGGCGATCAAGCCGCCCTTCGATGTCGCCATTCTCGGCATGGGCAATGACGGGCACACGGCCTCCTTCTTCCCCGCCGGCAGCAACCTGTCGCTGGCCCTCGATGCGGCGACACCGCGCGGCATCGTGACCATGGAAGCGGACGGTGCCGGCGAGCCACGGCTCACCTTTACCTTCTCCAGCCTTCAGGATGCCCGTTTCCTGGTGCTGCATATCGAAGGCGAGGCCAAGAAAACCGTGCTGGCCAAGGCGGAAAGCGACGGTGAGGAACAGGAGATGCCCATCCGGGCCGTCCTGCGCCGGGCGGCAACGCCGGTCGACATTTATTGGGCGCCCTGACGGCACCCGTTTACCCGGACGGCTTCCGGCCAGCCCTGGCCTGAAACCGTTCTCGAAGCGAACAGCGCGCAAAGCCGACCCGGACGATCCCAGGCGTCGCGGAACCCTTGCGCGTGACAAAGGACAGGATGGAACCATGAGCGCAGATTCCCGCATCGCCGCGATAACCACACGCATCGTCGAACGGTCGAAACCGACCCGGGAGCGTTATCTCGACCGTGTCCGCGCCGCCGTCGCCAAGGGCGTGCACCGCTCCGTGCTGTCCTGCGGCAACCTGGCGCACGGCTTTGCCGTCTGTTCCCCCGCCGAGAAGCAGGCGCTGGCGGAAGACCGCGTGCCCAACCTCGGCATCATCACCTCCTACAACGATATGCTTTCGGCCCACCAGCCGTTCGAAACCTACCCGGCGATCATCCGCCAGGCGGCGACGGAGGCCGGCGGCATCGCCCAGGTGGCCGGCGGCGTGCCGGCAATGTGCGACGGCGTCACGCAAGGCCAGCCGGGCATGGAGCTTTCGCTGTTTTCCCGCGACCTGATCGCCATGGCGGCCGGCGTCGGCCTGTCGCACAACATGTTCGATTCGGCCGTCTATCTCGGCGTCTGCGACAAGATCGTGCCGGGCCTGACGATCGCGGCGCTGACTTTCGGCCACCTGCCGGCGATCTTCATCCCGGCCGGACCGATGACCTCGGGCATCCCCAACGACGAAAAGTCGCGCATCCGCCAGCTTTACGCCGAAGGCAAGGTCGGCCGCGCCGAACTGCTCGACGCCGAATCGAAATCCTACCACGGCCCCGGCACCTGCACCTTCTACGGCACAGCCAATTCCAACCAGATGCTGATGGAGATCATGGGCTTCCATATGCCCGGCGCCTCCTTCATCAATCCCGGCACGCCGCTGCGCGAGGCGCTGACCCGCGAAGCGACGAAGCGGGCGCTCGCCATCACCGCCATGGGCAACGAATTCACCCCGGCCGGCGAGATGATCGACGAACGCTCCATCGTCAACGGCGTCGTCGGCCTGCATGCCACCGGCGGCTCGACCAACCACACGCTGCACATCGTCGCCATGGCGCGCGCCGCCGGCATCAGGCTCACCTGGGAGGATATTTCCGACCTGTCCGACGTGGTGCCGCTGCTTGCGCGCGTCTATCCCAACGGCCTTGCCGACGTGAACCATTTCCACGCCGCCGGCGGCATGGGTTTCCTCATCAAGCAGTTGCTGCGCCGCGGCCTGCTGCATGACGACGTGCGCACCGTCTTCGGCCAGGGCCTCGAAGCCTACACCATCGACGTCAAGCTCGGCGAGAACGGCAGCGTGCACCGCGAACCCTCGCCGGAAGACAGCGCCGATCCCAAGGTGCTCGCCCGCATCGAGGCGCCGTTCCAGCCGACCGGCGGCCTGAAGATGCTGACCGGTAACATCGGCAAGGCGGTGATCAAGATTTCCGCCGTCAAGCCGGAACGCCACGTCGTCCAGGCACCGGCCATCGTCTTCAACGACCAGCAGGAACTGCAGGATGCCTTCAAGCAAGGCAAGCTCAACCGCGATTTCATCGCCGTCGTGCGCTTCCAGGGACCGAAGTCGAACGGCATGCCGGAACTGCATCGCCTGACCCCGCCGCTCGGCGTGCTGCAGGACCGCGGCCACATGGTGGCGCTGGTCACCGACGGCCGCATGTCGGGCGCGTCCGGCAAGGTTCCGGCCGCCATCCACCTGACGCCGGAAGCCAGCGAGGGCGGACCGATCGCCCGCATCCGCGACGGAGACATCATTCGCCTCGACGCCGTTGCCGGTACGCTGGAGGTGATGGTCGATGCGGCAGAATTTAATGCCCGCCAACCGGCCGAAGTCGACCTGGAAGCCAACGAATTCGGCATGGGCCGCGAACTTTTCGCCCCCTTCCGCCGCGCCGCCGGCGCTGCCGAACACGGCGCCAGCGTGCTTTTCTAGAGCCTTTCGTCCTTGCGCAACTCCCCTTCCCCGAAAGGAAGGGGACATCGTCGCTGCGCGGCAACGTTAAAAATACCTGCCGCGCGCCTCTTGCTTCAGTTGCATTTCGCTGCCGTTGGCGCAAACTCATGCGAGAGGCGGGAGGGGAAGCAATGGCCAGCAAGGAGCAATTGATCCACGCGGTGAAGGAACTCTACAAGGCGCGGAAAGCCAGGGACCTCGATGGTGTGATGGCCTTCACCGATCCGACCTGCAGCTACCGTATCGTCGGCGGCGAGCGTCTCGGTGCCGAAGCGACGAAGGTGGACAATCCGATCACCATGCGGCAGCACCATGAGGTGCTGATGAACACCTGGGATTTCTGCAATCTGCAGATCTCGAGCATCCATGTGGACGGCGATACCGTGTTTGTCCATCATGCCGGCGAAATCAGCTTCGTTCCCAACGGCGCATGCTTCGGCGCGGAATTCATGGACAAGCTGACCTTCCGCAACGGCCGCCTCGTCGATGTCGTGCAGTTCATCGATACGCTTCAGGCCGCCAAGGTAATGGGCATCGCCTAACGCCCGATCTCTCCGATTGCCCATGTCGACGGCGTCCACGCGACGCCCAGAGATGTCGTCTCTTTACGACGCTTTAAAAATAGGGTACCCCCCTATGCTATGAGTCATTTATCGAAAGACAAGACGCGGCTGCTCGCCCGCATCCGCCGGCTGAAGGGCCAGATGGAAGCCATCGAGCGGGCGCTGGAGGCGGACGCCCCCTGCGGCGATATCCTCAACCAGGTTGCCTCGGTGCGCGGCGCCGTCGCCGGCCTGACGGCCGAACTGATCGAGGACCACATTCGCGAGCATATCTCAAACCCCGATCACGACGAGGATCCGGCACGGGCTGCCGCCGAACTGATCGACGTCGTCAGGATGTATCTCAAATGACAGGATCCCGGCTTGCCAGCCCGCATGACCACGTCTTCCTGGGCGAAGACCATGAACGCAACGAACGCCGCACCTGGCTGGTGATTGCGCTCACCTCGATCATGATGGTGGTGGAAATCATAGCCGGCATCAGCTTCGGCTCGATGGCGCTGGTTGCCGACGGCTGGCATATGTCGACCCATGCGGCGGCGATGCTGATCGCCGCGCTGGCTTATCTTTACGCCAGGCGCAACCGCAACAACCCGCGCTTCACCTTCGGCACGGGGAAACTCGGCGACCTCGCCGGTTTCGCCAGCGCCATCGTCCTCGCCATGATCGCTTTGCTGATCGGCTGGGAAAGCCTCCTGCGCCTCTATTCCCCGGTGGCGATCGACTTCGGCCAGGCGGTGCTCGTCGCCAGCATCGGGCTTGTCGTCAACCTGGTCTGCGCCTGGCTGCTGCGCGGCGATCACGACCACCATCACCATGATCATCATCACGACCATGGGCACCACCATCACCACGGCGGCGACAACAACCTGCGGGCCGCCTACCTGCACGTGATGGCCGACGCCTTGACGTCGGTGCTTGCCATCGGCGCCCTCTTGATCGGCAGTTTTTACGGCTGGCCGTGGCTCGACCCGCTGATCGGCCTGCTCGGCGGCCTGATCATCGCCCGCTGGTCATGGGGATTGATACGGGATTCCGGCGCGGTGCTGCTCGATTACCTGTCGGCGCAGGAGGAACTGCCGGACGAAATCCGCACGGCTCTGGAAATCGACGAGGATGAAATCACCGACCTGCATGTCTGGCAACTCGGGCCGGGGCATCACGGCGCGATCATTTCGCTGCGGTCTCCCCGTCCGCAATCGCCCGACGTCTATCGGCAAAGGCTTGCCGATATCCATGAACTGTCGCATGTCACCATCGAGGTGGAGGCAAAGGCTGCCTGAGGCGAGTTCGTCTCAGGCGCGGATGTCGAGAACCCGGTCGCGGTGCGCGGGGTGCGTCGAATAGACGAAGATCTTGTTCAGCTCTTTTTCGGAAAGAACCCGGAGGAAGCGGATCTCGATGGTGTTGTTGACGTTGACGCGCATCAGCATGCAGCCGACCTTGGTGATCCGCGCATCCGGCAAATCGAGGTAGAACTGCTGCGGCAGCTTGTATTGGGTGAGAAGGGCCAGGATCGCGCCGCTGCGCGAGATGCGGATAATGTCGCACCGGCGGGACGCCATGTGCATGACGCCCTTTTCCGTGTATTCGAGCCGCGCTGCATTCATCGTGTCTTCCATCGGGAACCGCGTTTCGCGGTCATACATGAAAGACTCTTCCTTCTTCAGAAAATGGCCCTTTGAACCGGCGATCGTCACGATGAATTCTCCTTTGTCCCAATCGTGCCAGGGTACAGAAGGAGTTTTAACAAAATGAAAAATGGCATTGCATCCTGGGCAGTCTACCTGAACCGCCGAGAATACGCTGCGATCGTCCGGACGCGTTCCCGCCTTTCCAGTTCGTTATTTTTTGCATGCCGTTTTCACAAGACCACCGCGCAGCTTTGCGCGATATCGGTCAGCGCAGATATGTTTTTCCCTCGGCATCGAAGAGATGCAGTTTGGCGGTGTCGGCGGTAAAACGCATCGTCTGGCCTTTCCGGACATCGAGGATGCCGGGGATCTTGGCGATGATCGGTTCGCCGGCCACAAGGCCCTCGATATAGAGCAGCGTCACCTCCCCCAGCGCCTCGACAATGGAAATGTCGCCTTCAAAGAGATAGTCGCCATCCATGGCAAGTCGCAGGTCTTCCGGCCGCACGCCAAAACTCGCCGCCCTGCCCTGCTGCGACGCATCGGTCGCCACCCCGACGCGGACCGTCTTGCCGCCGGTCAGTTCGAGGCCGGTTTCCGGGCCGGTCTCGCGGATGGTGGCGGGGATGATGTTCATCGCCGGCGAGCCGATGAACTTCGCGACGAACAGATTGGCCGGGCGCTCGTAAAGCTCCAGCGGCGCGCCGACCTGCTCGATATGGCCGGCAGACAGCACGACGATGCGGTCGGCCAGCGTCATCGCCTCGACTTGATCATGCGTCACGTAGATCATCGTGGTGTCGGCCATCTGTTCCTTGAGCTTGGCGATCTCGATGCGGGTGGCGACACGCAGGGCGGCATCGAGGTTGGACAGCGGCTCGTCGAACAGGAAGACTTTCGGATCGCGGCAGATGGCGCGACCGATGGCGACGCGCTGGCGTTGGCCGCCGGACAGCGCCTTCGGCAGCCGCTCCAGATATGTCGTCAGTTGCAGGATATCGGCGGCGGCGCGCACCCGCCTGTCGATCTCCTGCTTGCTTTCGCCGGCGATGCGCATGCCGAACGCCATGTTGTCGTAGACCGTCATGTGCGGATAGAGCGCGTAGGACTGGAAGACCATGGCGATGCCGCGCTTGGAGGGCGGCACTTCGTTGACCCGCTGGCCGTCGATGACCATGTCGCCGGAGGTGATCTCTTCCAGGCCGGCGATCATCCTGAGCAAGGTCGACTTGCCGCAGCCGGACGGGCCGACGAAAACGACGAACTCACCCTGCCTGATATCGAGATCGATCCCGTGCAGGACATGCACCTGCCCATAGGACTTGCGGATATTCTTGAGAACCACTCCGGTCATTTTCCCCTCCCATTGTTATCGTTGCAGCGCTTTCGCTTCTTCAGATGGCAAAACCGCCACAACTCCTTATTTCCAACTCGTTCCCCTGCCGGAAACGACCTAAACATGCCGCGCGAAATAGGCGCCCCATGCCGGCAGTTCGATCGAGCCGACGCTTTCCCGGCATTCGAAACCGTGATCGGCAAGGTGCTGCCAGTTGCCGGCGGGCAGAACCGTCGATTTCGCCTCGCCGCTCATGTTGAAGATGCACAGCAGCAACTCGTTGCCGTGCGTGCGGGTAAAGGAGAGGATCGAGACATCAGGCTCGAAGAACTCGATCGTGCCTTTTGCGAAGGCCGGGAAGCGCTTGCGGAAGGCAAGGAAGCGGCGATATTGCTCCAGCACCGAACGCGGATTGCCGGTCTGCCTGTCCACCGCATGTGGCAGGTGCTCCGGCGGGATCGGCAACCAGGTCCTGGCCGCGACGCTGAAGCCGCCATGGGCAACGTCCGCCTCCCACACCATCGGCGTGCGGCAGCCGTCGCGCCCCTTGAATTCCGGCCAGAACTGGATGCCGTAGGGGTCCTGCAGGTCTTCATAGGCGAGATCGGCTTCGGTGAGGCCGAGCTCTTCGCCCTCGTAGATGCACACGGAACCGCGCAACGACATGAGCAGCGCCGCCAGCATCTTCGCATAGGCATCCTTGTCGGCGACCTGCATGCCCCAGCGCGATATATGCCTGACGACGTCGTGGTTGGAGAAGGCCCAGCAGGCCCAGCCATGCGGCGCGGCCGCCTCGAAAGCCTGCTGAACCTGCACGACACGCAGCGGGATCAGCGGGTCCGGCGCCAGGAACTCGAAGGCGTAGCACATCTGCATCTTGTCGTTGTCGGAGGTGTATTCACCGACGATCTCCAGGCCCCGCTGGCTGTCGCCCACCTCGCCAACGGCGGCGATCGCGGGGAATTCCTCCATGACGGCGCGGAAGCGCTTGAGAAATTCCAGGTTCTCCGGCCGGTTCTTGTCGTAGAGATGCTCCTGGAAATTGTAGGGATTGACCGCCGGCGCGGTGTTGGCGTTGCGCTGGTCGGGGGCGAGCGACGGGTTGTCGCGCAGTTCCTTGTCATGGAAGTAGAAGTTGATCGTGTCGAGGCGGAAGCCGTCGACGCCGCGCTTCAGCCAGAAACGCGTCATGTTCAGCAGCGCGTCCTGGACTTCCGGATTGTGCAGGTTGAGGTCCGGCTGGGTCGAAAGGAAGTTGTGCATGTAATATTGCATGCGGGTGGAATGCCAGTGCCAGGCCGAGCCGCCGAAGATCGACAGCCAGTTGTTCGGCGGCGTGCCGTCCGGCTTGGCATCGGCCCAGACATACCAGTCGGCCTTGGCATTGAAGCGGCTGGAGCGGCTTTCGACGAACCAGGGATGCTGGTCGGAGGAATGCGACATCACGAGGTCGATCATGACGCGGATGCCGAGCCGGTGCGCCTCGGCGATCAGCGCGTCGAAATCGGCCAACGTGCCGAAGATCGGATCGACATCCTCATAATTGGAGACGTCATAGCCGAAATCCTTCATCGGCGAGGTGAAGAATGGCGAAATCCAGATGGCGTCCGCACCGAGGGCTGCCACATGCGACAGCCTGGAGGTGATGCCCTTGAGGTCGCCGATGCCGTCGCCGTTCGAATCCTGGAAGGAGCGCGGATAGATCTGGTAGATCACCGCACCGCGCCACCAATCCTTGTCGGGCGCCAGGATGGAGTCCGTGGAAATGCTCATGCTGCAAAAGTCCTGTTGATCAAAATGATGCTGGTATCAGCCGCCCTTGACCGAACCCGCCAGCAGGCCGCGCACGAGATAGCGCTGCAGGGCGAAGAAGACGATCAGGGGAACGATGATGGTGATAAAGGCCGAGGCGGTGAGGATCTCCCAGTTGCCGCCGCGCGAGCCGAGCAGGGCATTGAGATTGCCGGTCAACACGATCTGGTCCTTGGTGGTGCCGAGGAAGACCATGGCGACGAGCAGGTCGTTCCACACCCAGAGGAACTGGAAGATCGCGAAGGAGGCGAGTGCGGGAAACGACAGCGGCAGCACGATCTTGACGAAGATCTCGAAATCGCTGGCACCGTCGACACGAGCGCTTTCGATGATCTCCTTGGGCAGGCCGACCATGTAGTTGCGCAGGAGGTAGATGGCGAGCGGCATGCCGAAGGCGGTATGCGCCAGCCAGATGCCGGCATAGGTCTTCGACGGCACGCCGAAGATCGTGCCGATCTCGTTGTACATCCGCAAGAGCGGTATAAGCGACATCTGCAGCGGCACGACGATCAGGCCGACGACCATGGCGATCATCAGCGTCCGGCCGGCAAACCGCATCCACGACAGCGCATAGGCGGCAAAGGCGGCGACGAGGATGGGGATGATCGTCGCCGGGATGGCGACCGTCAGCGAGTTGATGAAGGCGCGGCCGATGCCTTCGGAATTCAGCACGGTGCGATAATTGTCGAAGGTGAATTCCGGCGGCGTCGTCACCGTCAGGTAGATGCGCCGGCCGCGGGAACCGTCGAAAGCTTCCGCCTTGGCATAACGATAGCTGCCGTCGGCATTGACCTGCAGCGTCTCGCCCTCGCCGAGATCGGCCGTTTCGCCGGCCTTGACGGCCGCAGGTTCCTGGATGCGGGTGCCGAAACTGTCGATCGTCCGGGCATCGCCGGCCTCCCAGACGTTGCCGGCGATGACGTAGAGATTGCCTTCCTGCTTCTGCGTCGCGGGATCGGCAAGGCGGGCGACCTCGGTGCGATGGGCGGTCGAGAGCGCCGTCCACCAGCCGGAGACGGCAAGCTGGTCCTTGTCGCGCAGGGCGCTGATGAAGATGCCGAGCGTCGGGAACAGCCAGAGCAGGACGATGGCGAGCACAGAGAGGTGGACGATCAGCCGGGGAAGGCCGATGCGGCGGATTTGCGCGACTGCGGCGGCCATCTCAATGTCCTCCCATTTCGCGGTTGGCGCGGCGGATGTTCCACACCATGATCGGCGTCACCGCCAGCATGATGATGACGGCAATCGCCGCACTTCGGCCGCTGTCGCCGCCGCCGCGGAACATCCAGTCGAACATCAGGTTGGCGAGAACCGTGGTGCTCCACTGGCCGTTGGTCATGGTCAGCACGATGTCGAACACCTTCAAGACCAGGATGGTGATCGTCGTCCAGACGACGGCGATCGTGCCCCAGATCTGCGGCACCATGATCTTCCAGAAGATCTGCCAGCCATTGGCGCCGTCAATGACGGCAGCCTCGATGGTCTCTTCCGGGATGCCGCGCAACGCGGCGGAAAGGATGACCATGGCGAAACCCGTCTGGATCCAGATCAGGATCGCCATCAGGAAGAAATTGTTCCAGAAGGGCAGCGCGATCCACACCTGCGGATTGCCGCCCAGCGCCTGCACGACGGCATTGAGGATGCCGATCTGCGTCTCGCCTTCGGCGCGGTAGTCGTAGACGAATTTCCAGATGACCGAGGCGCCGACGAAGGAGATCGCCATCGGCATGAATACCAGGCTTTTCGCGATGTTGCCCCACCAGATGCGGTCGGTCAGAACGGCGACGATCAGCCCGAAGAAGGTGCAGGCCGCCGGCACGACGGCGAGCCAGAGGATGTTGTTGAAGATCGACTGACGGAAATCGCGGTCGCCGAGCGCCCATTGATAGTTGGACAAACCGATATAATTCTGGCCGCCGCGATCGTAGAAGGACAGGATCAGGGTGGCGACGACCGGATAGACCAGATAGACGACCAGCAGGAACAGTGCCGGGCCGACGAACAGCCAGGGCCGCACCATGGCGCGGCGGCGCAGGCTCTGCGACGCAGCCATCACATCGCCGTCCCGCACGGGGAAAGCCATGTCGAGCATCTTGTTCGACAACCAGAAATAAGCAATGCAGGCGAGAACGCCCGCCACCATGACCCCGACAGCAGACGCGATCTGCTCAAACATGCGCCCCTCCCCGATATTTTTTGATGCCCTTCCCCGCCCGCAGGCAAGGCATGCCCATGTGAAACGAAGCCGTCCCGAACACCCCTTCTCCCCTCGGGGAGGAGGGCGCGGCAGCGGATGAGGGGGATGCCGAAGGCAGAAAGCCAAGCGTTTCCATGCGCTCCGCGTCCCTCCTCAGCCGATCCTTCGGGCCACCTTCTCCCCCGAGGGGAGAAGGTGTTTTCGCGGCAAACGGCAGAGGAGAAACGGCCTCTACGTTACTTGATCGCGTCCCAGGCCTTCTGGATGTCGGCTGCGACGTCTGCGGCCGGCTTGCCGCCGACATAGTCGATCATGCCGGTCCAGAAGGCGCCGGCGCCGATCTTGCCGGGCATCAGGTCGGAACCGTCGAAGCGGAAGGTGGTGGCGGTCGTCAGGATTTCGCCTTCCTTGCGCAGCGTGTCGTTGCCATAGGCCTTGACGTTCACTGCCTTGTAGGGCGTCAGGAAGCCGGATTGCGCCATCCAGATCTCATGGGCGATCGGCGTCTTCAGGAAGTCGAGGAAGGCGCGCGCCGTCTTGGAATCCTTGGTGACGGTAACCAGCGTGCCGGCGCCCAGCACCGGACGACCGAGATCGGGCTTGGAGGCATAGGGCGGCATGTAGAAGAAATCCGCATCCTGGCCGAGCTTGGTGCCCTCGGGGAAGAAGGACGGGATGAACGAGGCCTGATGGTGCAGGTAGCACTTCGGCGGCACGCCGAACAGGCCCTTGGGGCTATCGCGGAAATCGGTGGAGGCGACGCCGGCTGGGCCGCCATCGGCATATTTGGGCGTCAACGCGAACTTGCCGAATTCCTCGATGGCGCCGACAACGGCGGGATCGTTGAACTTGATCTCGTTGGTGACCCACTTGTCGTAGACATCGGGCTGCTGGGTGCGCAGCATCATGTCCTCGACCCAGTCGGTGGCCGGCCAGCCGGTGGCGCCGCCGGAACCGAGGCCGATGCACCAGGGCGTGCCGCCATCGGCAACGATCTTGTCGCTGAGCGCGATCAGATCTTCCATGGTCTTGGGCACTTCGTAGCCGGCTTCCTCGAAGTTTTCGGGCACGTACCAGACCAGCGACTTCACGTCGGCCTTGTAGGGGAAGGCGAAGAAATCAGCCTTGCCGTCCTTGCCCTTGTATGTGCCGAGATCGACCCAGGACTGGCCTGCGCCATAATTCTCCTTGACCCAGCCGGCTTCCTTTTCGCCGAGCGGCGTCAGAAAACCCTTGGCGGCGAGATCGGCGAGAAGGCCGGGCTGCGGCAGGATGGCGATGTTCGGCGGCGAACCGGCCTGCGTGTCGATGACGATCTGCTGCTCGTAATTTTCCGAGGACGAATATTTGACGTCGATGCCGGTCGCCTCGATGAAATAGGCGAGAACGCTCGTGAACAGCGTTTCGTCGTCGCCGCGCCAGGGGCCGAAGATGCTGACGCTTTCGCCCTTGAGGTCGGAATGCGCCGCCTTGAAGGCGTCATAGCTCGCCCAGTTGAACCGCGAATCCTCGCCCGGCTTGAATTTCAGATCGGCGCCGTTGGCCGCAGACGCCAGAAGAGCGGCCGCGGCGACGCCGAGCCAGAAAGACTTCGTCATGATGTAAACCTCCCAAACCCACAGCGAGCCCGAATACTTGCGATGACGGCAAGATTGCCGGCATTCTTCAAAGCGCTTTGGTTTTTCTTTCATCTCATTGTCGGCGAAAGCGAGTCAAGCGAATTTCCCGCAGACCGCGCAAAACTTTTGTTTTCGCAGATGCATCAAGGTTTTGCTGCGCAGCGACACATTTTTCGGTTTGACACTTTTCCCATGACTGTTACATCCTCCGCAAGCGCTTTGAGACAGGCGACTGGACATTCGGTCGCAGCCTCGACCCGATCAAACGCATGTGCGATCCCCTTGCGGACCAACGGGTTGAAGCGTCGCGGAAGCTTGCGGGGAATGCCGGAATGAACTTGAAAGAACTGTCAAAGCTGCTCGGCCTGTCGCAGACGACGGTGAGCCGCGCCCTGAACGGCTATCCGGAGGTGAACGCCCAGACCCGCGAACGCGTGCTGCGGGCGGTCAAGGAAACCGGCTACCGCCCCAACAAGGCGGCGCAGCGGCTGGCGACCGGCAAGGCCGGCTCCATCGGCATGGTCATGCCGACCGCGCCGGGACACGAATCCGATATCCATTTCGGCGAATTTTTGAGCGGCATCGGCGAGACGGCGCTGCGCCACGATCACCATCTGGTGATGATGCCGGCAGACCCCGAGGACGAGGTCGGAGCGCTGCGGCGTCTTGCGGTAAGCGGCAATGTCGATGCGCTGATGATTGCCTATATGCGGCCCAATGACGCCCGTCTCGACATGCTGCGCAGCCTGTCGCTGCCCTATATCGTCCATGGCCGGTCGCTGCACGCGCTCGAAGACTATCCTTACGTCGACATAGACAACGAGGCGGCGTTCTACGATGCGACGAAGCTGCTGCTGCAACTCGGCCACCGGCGCATCGCGCTGATCAACGGCCAGGCGCATTATGATTTCGCCGTGCGCCGCAAGGCGGGCGTCGAACGGGCGCTGGGCGAATGGGGGCTGACGCTCGATCCGGCGCTGGCAAGCCATTCGCCGATGACCGACGACAACGGCCTGATCGCCACCGAGCGCTTCCTCGCCCTTGCCGCGCGGCCGACCGCCCTGCTCTGCGCCAGCACCGTGCTGGCGCTCGGCGTCGTCAGGGCGCTGAACGGCGCGGGGATGAAGCTCGGCGAGGATATGTCGCTGATCGCTCATGACGACGTGCTGCCGGTGCTGCGGCCGGAGAATTTTTCGGTACCGCTGACCACCACCCGCTCGTCGCTGCGCGCCGCCGGCATGCGCATCGCCGAACGGCTGATCAACCGCGACCGGCCGTTTGCCGACTATCCGCTGCAGGAATTGTGGAAGGCGGAACTGATCGTGCGGGCCTCCACCGGCCCAGCGCCGGGCTGACGGAGCGATTTCGCTCCGGCTCAAAATGCGCTATCTTTTTGTTTTTTCGCATTGTCCGACGCCGAAACGATCACGCTTCGGCTGGAAATGCTCTAGCCGACCTTCCCGGCGGGATGGCCGAGCTCCTGCGCGAGCCCGATGAGAAGCCCTTCGGGGCCACGGATATAGCAGAGCCGGTAAACGTCCTTGTAATCGACGACTTCGCCCACGAGTTCGGCACCGCGCCTGCGAAGCCTTTCAAGCGTATCGGCAATGTCATCGACCGTGAACATGGCGCGGAGGTAGCCGAGGGCGTTGACCGGGGCGGTCCGGTGATCCGCCACGACGGCCGGCCTGAGGAAGCGCGAGAGTTCGAGCCGGCTGTGTCCATCAGGCGTGCGCATCATAGCGATCTCGACATGCTGGTCGCCAAGCCCCGTGACCCGTCCGGCCCATTCACCTTCGATCGTGGCCCGTCCCTCGAGGTCGAGGCCGAGTTCGCGAAAGAAATCGATTGTCGCGTCGAGATCTTCGACGACGATTCCAATATTGTCCATCCGCTTGAGCGCCATGCCTGCGATCCTCCTCCAGACGGTCAATCTACAGAGGGATGTATGGCCGAACAACCGGCGCTCAAGCCGCGTGTTCAGAATTTCGGGGCCGGCTGGCCGGCGGCGCGGTGGGCGGCGATGACGGTGTTGGCCATCAGCATGGCGATGGTCATCGGACCGACGCCGCCGGGGACCGGCGAGATCACCGAGGCGATCTCGGCGCATTCGGCAAAGGCGACATCGCCGACCAGGCGGAACTTGCCCTCACCGCGCTCCGGGGCCGGGATGCGGTTGATGCCGACATCGATGACGGTGGCGCCGGGCTTGACCCAGCTCGCCTTGACCATTTCCGGGCGGCCGACGGCGGCGACGAGAATATCGGCGCGGGCGCAGACCTCTGCAAGGTTCTTCGTCTTCGAATGCGCCATGGTGACGGTGGCATTGGCGTTGAGCAGCAATTGGCCCATCGGCTTGCCGAACAGGTTGGAGCGGCCGATGACGACGGCGTTAAGGCCGGAAAGATCAGTGCCATGCGCCTGGCGCACCAGGAGCATCGAACCCGCCGGGGTGCAGGAGATCAGGCCGGTTTCGAGATCGCCGGTCGCGAGCTTGCCGGCATTGACCACATGCAGGCCGTCAACGTCCTTTTCCGGCAGGATCGACTGGATGATCGGATCGGATTTCAGGTGTTTCGGCAGCGGCAGTTGCACGAGGATGCCATGGACGGAGGGATCGGCGTTGAGGCTGGCGACCAGCGCCGCCAGATCTTCCTGTGTCGTTTCTTCCGGCAGGGTGTGCTGGACGGAGTTGAAGCCGCATTCCTTGGCCATGCGGCTCTTGGCGCCGACATAGGCGTGGCTGGCCGGGTCGTCGCCGACAATGACCACCGCCAGCCCGGTCCTGACGCCGGTTTCCGTTTCCAGCGATGCCGTGGCTGTCTTGACCGCATCGATCACCGAGGCGGCGACCTGCTTCCCATCCAAAATCACTGTCACCTGTGTCGCTCCCGCTCATGTATCTCGCCACATTTCCGCACGGAAACCGTTTCACACGTTTCCTGGAAATGCTGTGGCCTGCCGATCCTGCCGGGCAGTTTAAGGCGAGTGCGTCGCGAGGATTTGCCTGCGAGCGTCCCGAACTGTCCGAATGCGGCATTTGCGGAAGCGTTCTTAGTCGTTTTTATCCATCGTGGCGATAACGCGTTTGCGAAAAATCCTGCACCCGCTGCTTCAGCGCTGCGACCTGACGACGCAATTGCACGAGATCCTCGACGGCCGGTTCCGGATGCCAATCCTCCTGCGTGAAAGAATCCGGCTCGGCGCGGGTGTGGACGGGAGCCCGCCAGTCCATCGCACGGCTCTCCTCGGCCATATCCTCATGGTCGTCGACGGTCGTGCCGGCCAGCTTGCGGCGGGCGAAGCGTGTCAGCCCGATGACGCCGGCGCCGGTGGCGACGGCCAGCGCCAGGATGGCCATCAGGCCGGTCACTGTGGTTTCCGCGCCTGTCTCGCCTGAAAGCGGCGGCATGGCCGGCCGCTCGATGCGCTCGACCATGCCGGTGACCGGCTTGGCGGCGGCGGCGGGAATGGAGGCGGTGGTGATCGAGTCCTGCCGGGCCTCGCGGGCGGCATCGACGGCGGCCTGCAATTGCTGCAGCTTATCGACATCGACGCCGGTGGCGCGCAGCTTTTTGGCGGTGTCGGCGGATTTGACGGCCAGAGCCTGCGCCTTGTCCTGCGCCTGCTGCAGCGCGGCGCGGGCATCGGCAAGCACGCCGCGGATTTCCCGTTCGAGATCGGATTTCAGGGCGTCGGCCTGCCCCTGCGCCGTCTGCAGACGCGGATGGCGGGGGCCGAGCGCCTGCGCCATCTGCTCCACCGCGAGCTTGGCGCTGACATAACGGCCACGCAGGTCGTCGAGCGTGGGCGTCAGCAGTTCCGGCGGAAAGCTGCCGTCGAGCAGGCTTGCCAGCGTGCCGGCATCGCTCTTGCCGCTTTCTTCCAGCAGGCGTTTTTGCGCGGCGGCATTTTCTGCGTGCAGGCGGTCCAGCTCGGTCTTGAGGCGGGTGGCTTCGGCCAGCTTGTCGCCGCCGGCGGCGGTGAAGGCGGCAAGCTCGGCCTCGGCCTTGTCGAGCGCCGGCGCAGCCACCCGCGGCGCCTCGGCATAGACGGCCGGCTTGGGCGGATCGACATTGCGCACCGGGCCGCTTGCGGCTTCCGCATAGGAGGCGGCGATTTCCTGGGCGATGGCATCGGATTTCGCCGCATCGCTGGAGCGCACGGTCAGCAGGATGGCATTGTCGCGGGCATCGATTTCGGTGGCGACGACACGGCGCAAGCGATCCTCGGCGCTGCGGCCGGGATCGCCATTGCCGGAAACGAGATCACCGAGCATGCCCAGCACACCGCCGGATGCGCCGGAAAATTCGGGGTCTCGGTCGAGATGGGCGCGCTCAACGACGCGAGCGAGATTGGTCGGGGCGACGAGGACACGGGCCTGGTCGCCGAGGATAGCCCGTTTTTCGGCGATATCGGTGATGCCGTCGAGCGACAAGGCGATCTTCGCCTGGGCGGGCGCGCCCTCCTCACGCGACAGCATCGCCCACAGGCCGATCGCAGCGCAGGCGCTCAGCGCCGCGCCGAAAGCGACCAGCCCCCAGGCGAAGCGGCGCGCCGGCCTGGCGCGACGCGCGGCGCGGGGCGGCCGCTCTTCCTCGAAATCAGCCGGTTCGTCGTCATAGGCGGCCATCTCGATGCGCGACAGCGTGGCTTCATAGCCGTCATGCCGGGTGAGGATGGCGCCGATGCGATCGGTCAGGCGCGGTTCGCGCGGCTGGACGACGTCCACCCGGCCGCCTGCCCGCTCCTGCCACCAGGCCGGATCGGCATCGGCATATCCCGTCTTTCGCGATGCAGTCTGATGAAACGCCATGGCCCTGTCCGCCCGATGCCCGATCCGAAGTCGATACGAGGATTCGGATTCCTTAAGACAGCCTAAGCAGACATGGCAAACAAAGGGTTAATGCCGGCCCCGCACCGCAACGCAAAATCCGCCCCCGAGGGAGGCGGATCGCATGAAAATCAGAGCATCCGGCGGGATCGCCCGATCAATGGGCGGATGCAGGCGCGGGTGCAGCCTCGGCGCCTTCGGCGGGCGTGCCCTCGACGATCTTGACCGGTTTCTTCATCTCGTCGTTGCCGCCGCCGACACGGGTGTCGGACTTGGCGAGGAAATCGAGCTGCTCGACCAGCACGTCATGAATGATCTCGTCGCCGAGGCGCTTGTTCATATCCTCCTTCACCTTGGCGCGGAAATCGTCCAGGTTGAAGGAAGCGGTGTCGGCGATGTCGACCATCCTGTTGCCGACCAGCATGGTGTAGAGTGCGTCGGTCAGATATTCCGTCATCGGCACCTTCAGCTCTTTCGCCTTCTTCTGGTCGAGCATGAAGGAGATCTTGCTGAGGAAATAGCCGGCCACCTTGCCCTTCGTGATGACGGGCACGGTGATCGTCTCGCCCTTGGACAGTTCGAGCGCCGGCTTGTCGGCCTCGGCATGATCGGCCGGGGCCGTCGCCATGACGACGGAGAAATAGACCGTCACCAGCGTGACGATGCAGACCCAGGCGCCGGTGAGGATGAGCTTGACCATCAGATCTCGCTGTAGCGGAACTGTTCCTGGGAATAGGTGCCATCGGCGTCCGCTTCCTGGACGGCACTCTTGAGGATGTCGGCGACGGCGCGCACGGCTTCCAGATGCGCCTCGACGCGCTGGGCGTTGACGGCAAGCTTGCCCTTCAGGCCATGAAGCTGGTCGATGTAGCGGCTCGACATCTCGCGCGGATCCGTGTCGCGGATCAGCATGGTCAGCTCGTACAGGCAGCGGCTCTTATGGGCATTCGACACCTTGAGATCGAACTCTGGATCGGCGCCGATCCGGGTGTTCTCGTTGTCGATGATCATTTCAAGCCGGCCGAGCACCGATTTGATCCGGTAATCGCTGGAAACCGTTTCCACATTCACTGCGCCGCTCATGAGTTATCGGACCTTTCAATATCTGCTGTCACCGTGCCGAAGGTCTTGCGCTGGAACTCGTCAATCGCGCTCAGAGCCATTTTCCGGCTGTTTTCATCGGTGGACAGATTGCTGACCTCTTTGTTCTGTGCCCGAGCGAGGGCTTGCGAATACATCTGATCGGCGATGCCGACACCGCCACTCTTGGCGATCGCACCGGCGAACTGTTCCGCCATCATGCTCTTCCACATTTCGCCGGCATTTCCTTTGCCGTAGACTTCCTCATTTTCCGGAAGCATGGAGCTCACGAAGTTCTGCAGCACCATGGCCTCGAACTTGTGATAGGCTTCCGGAATGGATTTCGATTTTTTCGACTGGGCATTGCCGAGACCCGAGGCGGTGCCGTCGAGCCGGTCGAGCGTGGTGTCGAAACCTGCGCCCTGTTCCGTCAGGCTGCGCGCCGCCGTTGCCGCGCGCGAGGCCCTCAGCTTGTCCTGGGCCGCCTGGACGCTCGCCGGATCGGCTGCCTTGACGACATCCAGAACGAGATCGCTCGGGGGTGAAATTGCCACGTCTCATGTCCTCTCGATAAGATGAACACAGTTATGGCTCCTCAAGCTTGCTGGAGGCTGGCGTGGCCAACATGTTCTGCATGTCGATAAGATCATAAATGGATTCATCGGCTTGCAGGCGATCTTCATCCATACGCGCCTCCTTCATATGGCCCTCCAGGCGGTCGCCCTTGGTGCGTTCGCGCAGCACGCGGATCTCCTGCATGCGCTGGACGCCGGTCAACTGCTGGTCGCGCAATGTCAGCCGGCCGAATCGCTCCGCATAATTCTGCGCGAACAGCCGGTGCACCCCGTCCATCGCCCCGATCGCCACGATGACGACCTCCATCGATTCGGCAACCTCCCGACGCTGGCGGGCAGTGGCGGCAAGATCGCTCTCGGCCATCTTTTCGAGCTGGCGCTGCACATTGACGAGGCGCTTCAGTTTCTTGGATCGGCTTTCGGGGCCCATGGGTCCGTTTCCCGTTGCTGGAGATTAGTGTCCGATGAAAACGGTCGGGAACGCGTCGGCGAACTGCCGAAGCATCGCCGCCACCGACAGATACAGCATGAACAGGCCGCCGGTGATCAGATAAGGCGCCGAAATGAAGTAGACCGGCACTTGCTGCGCCAGCTTGTTGATCAGGCCGATGGAGACGTTGAACATCAATCCGTAGAGAATGAAGGGGCTGGAGAGGCGCAGCATGATGCGCGTCGTCTCCACCAGCGTATCGGTGAGCGTGATCAAGGATTTCTGGGAATTGAACATCACGCCGGCCGGCATGGTATCGTATGATTCCATCACCGCGCGAAAGACGACGTGGTGGAAATCGAGCGAGAACAGCACCATCAGCGCCGCGAAGCTCAGCATGTTGGTGAGCTGGTTTTCGGCGGTATCTTCAAGCACATCGCTGGCGGGCGGCGCATTGAAGCCGATCATCATCGTCACGACCGTGCCGACGAACTGCACGCCGAGCGTAAAGAAACGGGCGATCATGCCGTACATCACACCGATTGCCATTTCCGAGACGACCAGGGCGACGAAGGTCGCCTGATCGCCGGACACTTTCGGATAGACAGCATCCCAGAGCAGCGGCAGCAGCGCCATCGACAACGCCAGCGCCGTCATCATGCGAACCGTCACCGGCAGGCGCGCCGACGAAAACCCCGGCAGGACCATGATGCAGCCTCCGATGCGGCACAGGACCACGAAGAAGGCAAGCACAGTCCCCTGGGGATCGTCGATCATGAAATGGAGCCCAAAATCTTGATCTCGATGCCCTTTGCCAATTCCACATGCGACAGCACCGGAAGGGTGGCGAACAGGCGCTCGATGATCATCCGCACATAGGAGCGCGTTTCGGGCGAAGTGACAAGCACGAACGGCAGGCCGCGATCCATGAATTCACGAATAACACGGCTTGCCTGTTCGCTGAACTCCTCAAGGCTGCGCGGATCGATATCGAATTCGACCACTTCGCCCTTGTTGTCGCGCTTGAGCGCCTGGTGGAATACCAGATCCCACTTGCTGCCGAGGCGCAGCACGCGCAGCGTGCCGTTATCGGCGAGATCGCCGCAGAGCTGCTGGGCCATGCGCACGCGCACATGCTCGACGATCTGCTCGGTCTTGCGCACATGCGGCGCAAGCTCGGCCACCGCTTCGAGGATGAGATGCAGGTTGCGGATCGAGACGCGCTCGGCCAGCAGCAGCTTCAGCACCGCCTGCAGGCCGGAATAGGACATGTGCGACGAGCAGATCTCGTCCGCCAGCTTCTTGTATTCCGGGTCGAGCCGGTCGATCAGCACCTTGACGTCCTTGTAGGACAGAAGCTGCGGCAGGTTGTTGCGGATGACTTCGCTGACATGGGTCAGCACCACCGACACGTTGTCGATCGGGTGGAAGCCCTCGCGCCGGAGATCTTCGGCGAAGGCTTCGAGCACCGAGACCGCCGGCATGCCGAAGGCGGGTTCGCGAATCTCGTCGCCCGGCACCGAAGGCTTGCGGCCGGAGCCGGTGACGACCAGAACTTCGCCGACGCGCAGCGTATTGGAAGCGACCGTCGTGCCGTGGATGCGGATCTGGTAGGATTTTTCCGGAATGGCGATGTCGTCGCTGACCTTGATTTCCGGGACGACGAAGCCGTACTGGCTGGCGAACTTGCGGCGCATCTTACCGACGCGGAAGGCCAGTTCCTGATGGGCGCCGAGCAGGCGGGTGGAGACCAGCTTGCCGAGCGCCAGCTCGATCTCCGCCGTCTTGAGCACCGACTTGACCGAATCCTTTTCCTGTTCCTTGGTCTGGACCGCCTCGGTCTCCGCCTGCTCGCGGATGAGTTGATCTTCCTGCGCCTGGCGGCGCGGGATGTACCAACTGCCGAAGGCCATGATCCCGCCAAGCGCCATGAAAGGCAGCATCGGCAGGCCGGGGATGAGCGCCAGCAGCACCATCAGCGCCGCCGCCACGGACAGGGCGCGCGGATAGCCGCTGAGCTGGTTGACGACCGCCTGGTCGGTGGAGCCGGCGGTGCCGCCGCGCGACACCAGCAGGCCGGCGGCGAGCGAAACGATAAGGGCGGGAACCTGCGAGACGATACCGTCGCCGACCGAAAGCTTGACGAAGACGTCTGCCGCCTCGCCGATCGGCATGCCGTGGCGGAAATAGCCGATGATGATGCCGCCGAAAATGTTGATGGCGGTGATCAGCAGGCCGGCGACGGCATCGCCGCGCACGAATTTCGAGGCACCGTCCATCGAACCGAAGAAGGAACTTTCCTCCTCCAGTTCGCGGCGGCGGCGCTGCGCCTCCTTCTCGTCGATGATGCCGGCCGAAAGGTCGGCGTCGATCGACATCTGCTTGCCGGGGATGGCGTCGAGGGTGAAGCGGGCGCCAACTTCGGCGATACGCGTCGCGCCCTTGGTGATGACGATGAAGTTCACCGTCACCAGGATCAGGAAGACGATGACACCGATGACGAAGTCACCGGACATGACCAGCGCCGAAAAGCCGGCGATGACATGGCCGGCGGCGTCGTGGCCCTCGTTTCCGTGCGAGAGAATCACGCGGGTCGTGGCGATGTTGAGCGCCAGACGCGTCATCGTCGCGATCAGGAGAATGGTCGGGAAGGACGAGAAATCGAGCGGCTTCTGGATCCACAGGGCCACCATCAGGATCAGCACCGAGAAGGCGATCGAGAAGGCCAGCCCCAGATCGATCAGGAAAGCCGGAATGGGCAGGAACAGGATGCAGAGAATTACGACGATGCCGAGCGCGAAGCCGATGTCGCGGGCGCCGCCGGCGAATTTCGGCATCGAGAGTGCATTTGATTGCGCCATGTCTTTTTCCATCTCCTCATGAGAGGCGGACGATACCGGCGCGAAAACGCCGGGTTCACCCAATTCGAACCCGACCCATAAAGATCGAAGCTTGCGCGAAAGTGGGCATGACCGGATTACGACGACAAACGGCCCGCACGGGAACGTGAGGCCGCATTCAAAAACATCGAAGGAATTGGCGCGCGGTCAGAAGCCCGACTGGACGCGGGAGAACACCAAATTGGTGAACAGCGAAATCTGGCCGCCGATGAACGGCGCCGTGATCCCGACGGTGATGAAGATCGCGACGATCTTCGGCACGAAGGTGAGCGTGATTTCCTGGATCTGGGTCAGCGCCTGGATCAGCGCGATGACCAGGCCGACGACCATGGCCACGAGAACCGCGGGGCCGGCCGCGACGAGCACCGTCCAAATAGCCGCCTGCACGATATCGAGGGCGTCGGCTTCATTCATCAGGAGTCATTCCCATCGGTTTGCGGGCCCATCGGTTTGCGGGCCGCATCCGCGCCGAATCGCCGGCGCGGATCGTTTCATACCATCATTCTACCGCATGGCGGGCCGGCCTGCCAGCCCGCCGGGGACGGCGTCAGCCCGTGGTGTCGCTATCGCCGGTATTGCCCGAGCCGGTGCCGGTGCCGGTATTCGTCGACGAGCCCGCGCCGGACGTCGCGTCGGCGGCCGAGGCGGAATCGCTCTTGGAATCGCTGGAGCCGCCGAGCGGGGTCGGCTTCGAACCATCGGTAATGGTGATGCCGGGCTGGATCAGGATCTTGCCGCCTTCCTTGGTCAGGGCGACGAGACCGTCCGAATAGACCTGCACTTCCTGGACGACGCCGACGACCTTTTCGTCGGCGCTCATCATCGTCTTGCCGATATAGCTGGAGGCCTGGGTCAGCGACTGGGAGCGGATCAGGCTTTCCAGGTTCTTGTTCTGCTGCACCGATTGCTCGACCTGCGAGAAGGTGGCGAGCTGCGTCACCTGCTGCGTTGCGTCCATCGGGCTGGTCGGATCCTGATTCTTCATCTGGGCGATCAGCAATTGCAGGAAGCTGTTGTAGTTCAGCGAAGCGGCCGATGCCGCCTGCGTCGCCTTGCTGCCCGTCGTCGTCGGTGTCGTCGTATTGTTGGTGACGCCGCCTACCGCCATGGTGCGATCTCCTTGCGGATCTGCTCGATGGTCGCCGGCGCCATCTCGTGATTGTTGAGGATGCGATCCTCGGTCGGATAAAGCGAGCGGATCGCCTTGAGGGCGTCGAAGGCGCGGCCGGAGGAGACGAGGCCGTCGATACGCTTCAGCTCGGCCAGCACTTCCTCGTCCTTGAAGCAGTTGAGCAGCATGATGACCGACTTGCGGAACATGGCGAGCGACTGCTCGGCGCCTTCCGGATTAATCAGCATCATCTGGGCGATGAAGTAGAGCTGACGCAGCGGCGTCGTCGCGTCCTCGGGCTGGAGCACGTGGTTTTCCAGAAGGAAGGTGACATCGTTCAGGAATTCCAACGCAACCTTGCGGTCGACCCGCAACACCGCTCCATTGATGAAAATGCGCTCGCCGGATTTGAGCGAAATGCGTAGGGTACTTTTCATTTAAGTCCATCCCTGATGATGGTGGTTACGTCGATAATGCCTTGAAAATTGTCGGACTGGCGTTTCCTGATCCGGTCGCATTCCTTGAGAATCCAGATGGCGATGGATATCAGGTTGGCCCGAAGCTCGGTATCGAGCTGGTTTTCAGGCTGTTTCAAGTCTTCAATAAAACGAATCCAGATGCGGCGCGTATAAAACAGGGCCTCGATCGCTTCCCGCGAATATTCCCGCTTGTCGCGCGCGGCGCCCAGCAGTTCAATCGAGCGGTTTAGGACCTGCCGTTCACGGTCCTTGGCGTCGGCGACGCCGTCCTCCATGATCTCGGCATATGAAAACTGGTACATTCATGCATCCTTCATTTTCACGTTCTTTCCTTTTGCATCAAAGGAAATTGACCAGGCTCAACTGCTGTATTCTCGCTGTCAGCGTGTAGGAGGCATCGACCAGCGACAGAAGGCTCTTCAGGCGCGAGGCCACCTCGACCGTATCGACGCCTTCGAGATCGCCGAGATATTTGGTGATGATCGTCTGCTGGGATTCGAGCGAATCGCTGGCCTTCTTGACCCGCTCCTCGGACAGGCCGAGCTTGCCCTGCATGGCGGTGATGCCATTGGTGCCCTGATAAAGCTTGTCCTGGGAAAATTTCTGAACCGCGTTCCGCGCGCTCGGAGGCAGGGATGCATCCATGAATTCCAGCGCGACAGCCGATCCGAGCACCAGCTTGCGCATCGATTGCTCATTGGTGTTGACGGAGGTCTGAACCACTTCGCCCTGCGTGATGCGGCTTTGCGTGTTCGTATCGCTGGCGTTGGAGATATTCGCCTTCCAGTACGCGTCGCTGGTGAACGTCGCCTCGACCTGCGACAGGAAGGTCGACATCTGGCTTTCCGTGATCTGCGACTTGCTGGCGATGCCGTTCGCCGTCATGAAACTGGCCAGCTCACTCTGCAAGAAGGACGAGGTGCTGGAAAGGGCGGTATCCTTGAGAGGCTTCACATCGGTGTTGATGCCGGAAAAAAGATACTCACCGTTGCTCGAAAAATTGGCCTTCTCCACGATGGAATTCAGGTAATTCTGAATGGACGTCTTCGACGTCGCGAGGCTCTGGCTGTCTTCGTTGCCGCCAAAGGCGAGAACGGTGTTGAGAATTTCCTGTCCCGAAGCCGCCATGTCCTTCAACGCCGCCTGGGAGGCGCCGAGGCGCGTCGTCACCAGGCTGTTGGAGGTGTTCAACGCCTTCAGGCGGTCGACCTCACGATTGAGATCGAGGCTCTGGGCCGTCTTGGCGCCGAGCGAAATGCCCATGTCGTAATGCTTGCCGGAAACGGATTCCGCCTGGGCAACCACCAGTTCCTTCTGCGTCTGCGTCATCGTCATTCGCAGCGCATTGGTTATCGACAGGTTCGAAATTGTAGAAGTCTTCATGACTTAACTCGCGATGGATAGGAGTGCCTTCAGCATTTCGTCGACGGCATTCACCAGCTTCGCCGACGCCTTGTAGGATTGTTCGATGTCGAGCATCAGCGACATTTCCTCGTCGAGGCTGACGCTGGTGACGCTGGAATAGGCTTCCGTCGTGCGCGACAGCAGCGCGGATTTGCTTTCGGCCGCCGCATTGGCGCCGCTGCGGTACGTTTCGAGCCAGCTCACCGAGCGGGTCGCAAACTTCATGATGCTTGTGTTGCTATCAAGACCAGCGGCAGGATCAAACGATCTGTTTGCATCGAGCCCAGTTTCATATTTGTCGAGCAGCGTTGAGTAGCCAGCGTTACCCGCGGAGTTCTGACTGACACTTCCAGTGAGCGGATCGATACCATCGCCACCGTTAACGGTACCATCGCGCAACCGCTTAGGGTCATCAATAGCGTTTTGAGCGACACGGATTGATGCCGCAGCGCTGACGCCAGACCAAGTAAAAAGTCCAGCTACCGTCGCACCATAACCATCAACTTCAGCAAAGCTAGTTGTCAGGGCGCGGGCGATTTCGTCGAGCTGTTTCTGGAAGGTCGGCGCGATTTCGTCGCGCACCTGCAGCAGCGCCTGAAGCGAACCCATGGCCGAGGTGCTGGACCCGCCTCCCGCCGTCAGCGTCACGCCATCGATCTTGATGGCGTTGCCAGCCGTATTCGCGTCATAGGCGGGCCTGGGCGTGAATTCGACCTTGCGCGGCGTCTTGTCGAACAGGGCGATGCCGCTGGTGGTGTAGAGCGCCTGGCCGTTGTTCTCCACCGCCATGGTGGAGACGCCGACGATTTCGGAAATCTGCTTGAGCAGGCCCTCGCGCACGTCGAGGCCGTCGCTCGGGTCGTCGCCGAGCGCCGTCGCTCGCGTCACCGCCTCGTTGGCGACCTGGAACTGGGCCAGCAGGCCGTTCAGCTTGTCGACCTGGGTGGCGATCTGCGAATCGGCATCTGTGCGCACCGCCTGCACCGCCTTGGAGACGGTGTTCAGGGAGTTGGCGACATCCTTGGCGGCGTTGATCGCCGCCGCGCCGAGAATCTGGTCGTTCGGCTTGTTGGCATAATCATGCAGTGCGGTCTGGAACTTGCCGAGATAGGCCGACGGCGCCGATTCGTTGTCGTTGCCGCCAAGCACCGATTTGATGTCGGACAGGCCCTTCAGCAGGGCCTGCTGTGCGCTGTTCTGCGAGGTCGACGACAGGATCTGGCGCAGAAGCATATCGTTCTGCGCCCGTGTCGTCGACATGATCTGGGCGCCGTATAGCGACGTGGTGGTGACAGACGAACGTCGCACATAGTCCGGGTTCTGGGCATTGGCCATGTTCTTCGAAACGGTCTGCGTCTGCTTGCCCGTATTGTTGAAGATGGCCTGGGCCGTATTCATGGCCGAAGTGAGCGACATAATCTACCTACCAATCGATCCGATTAACGCTTCAGGTTCACGAGAACGTCGAGAATATCGGCGCCGGTCTGGAAGACCTTGGAGTTTGCCGTGTAGGTGCGCTGGGCTTCGATCATCTCGGTCAGCTCGTTGGCGAGGTCGACGTTCGACGCCTCCAGCGAACCGGAGACGATCGTGCCGACGCCGGCCTGCTGCGGGATGCCGAAGGTGGCGTTGCCCGAGCCGGACGTCGCCGAATAGACGTTGCCGGTCGAGACTTCGAGCTGGTCCGGGCTGGCGAAGGTGGCAAGACCGACGACGCCGAGCGATTTCTTGGTGCCGTTGGCATAGACGGCGTAAACCGTGCCGTCCTTGTCGACGCGCACATCCTGCAGCGAGCTGGAAGCGCTGCCGTCTGCGGCGATCTTGGAGAAGCTGTCGGAGGCGAGCTCGGTGACCTTGCTCATGTCGAACGTGATGGCGTTTTCACCGGTTGCGGCAATGCCGCCGACGCCGATCTTCTGATCGTTGCTGACCGTGCCGGCCGCGTTCGTAATCGTCTTGATCTTGTTTGTGGTTGGATCAAATTCGATCGTCAGCGTATCGACCGCGGTACCGCTGCCTGCAACGGCGGGATCTACCGCAGTGATCTCAGGATCGTAGCCAGGCTTTTTCAGATCGATCGAGGACTTGATCTCGGCGGTCCACTTGCTGCCGGTCGTGGCGGTGGCGTCAGCGATCTTCTTATAGGTAACCGTATATATGCCCTTTTCACCGTAATTCGCCTCATAGAAGCTGACGGTGGAGGTAAATTCGGGGTTGTCGGCCGTCAGCAGACGCGAATCGAAGTTGGCGTTCATCGTCGCCGAGGTCGAGGCAACCTTGGTCAGCTTGTCGGCTTCGACGATGATCGGCTGGTACTGACCGGGATCGCCGGCGGCTGCCGCATCCGGGGCTGCGAGCAGCGTGAAGCCGGCCGAGTTGATCAGTGTCGATTTGTTGCCATCCGACTGCTGGATCGTGAACGAGCCGTTGCGGGTATAGTAGCGCGCGCCGGTCGGATCCTGGACGTAGAAGAAGCCATCGCCGCTGATGGCCAGATCGGTCGTCGAGCTGGTGGAAACGAGCGCGCCCTGCTGACTGATCGAATTGACGACGCTGGTTTGCACGCCGCCGGAATTGTAGACGCCATCGGTCGAGGGGAGGACGAACGAGGAAAACGCGGTGGTGACCTTCTTGTAGGCCGTGGTGTTCGAGTTGGCGATGTTGTCGCCGACAGTGCCGAGACGGTTGGCCTGGGCGTTCATGCCCGAGACGGCGGTCTTCATCGTGCCGAATATGCTCATTTGGGATCCTCGTTTCCTTATGATTTTCGAGTGTAAGGAGCGGGCCTTGCGTGAAGCTGTCTGTTATCCGCAATTCGCAACATCTCGGAAAACGCGCTGCGCCGGGGGAAACCGGCGCACATTTCATTCCCAGTCGATGCAGTAGCCAAGGAACCGCTTGGAATCGATGGGATCGAAGTCGAGCTTCTTGCGCAGCTTCTTGCGCAGCTTGCTGATATGGCTTTCGACGACGTTCTCTTCGACTTCCTCGTCGAAGATGCCGTAGATGGCGTTGAAGATCTGGGTCTTCGAGACGCGGCGGCCGCGATTGGCGACCAGATATTCCAGGATTCGGCGCTCACGGCGCGGCAGGGGGAAGACATCGCCCTTGATTTCGGGATCGCGCCCGTCCGAAAAGACGCGGATCGGGCCGATATCGGTGAAGCTGGTGATCGCCTTCAGGCGACGGCGGATGGCCGCAGCGCGGGCCAGGATCTCACGCGGATGTACCGGCTTGCGCACGACGTCGTCGACGCCGCAATCGAACAGCGCCAGCGTCGCTTCCAGCGACGGATGATCGCTGACCGCGATGACCGGCGCCATGGACCGGTCGCGAATGGCGCGCGGCAGTTCCAGCGCGCGTTCGCCCTGGCCGATCAGGAAGGCTTCGACAGCCGCGATATCGGAGTCGGCGGCGGTGTTGACCCACTCGCCGAACTCACGGGGATCGAAGCCCGTCGAAGGAATGCCTTCTCTGCCAAAAAGGGAAATGTAACCGTCTTTTACGAGCTCACGCTCATCAACCACTACGATCATTCGTCCGCCTCCGAATCATTGTGGTACCTCGATGAGGAAGACCGTACGGAGCGGGAGACTCACCAACAATTCTAGGAATTGAGTGGCGGGAATTAATAGTAGATTAACCCTATCGCTGCGATTTGCCCTATATCTAGTGGGAGCAGGAAGTTATGCACACAAATTTTTATCGGAAAGGTTAACGTGCGGTTAATTGTCCCTTTTTGGAACGAAAAAGCAACATCGCAAACGGCTCTCCGTAGCGGTCCGGGTCAGCCGTCCGGCATACAGCTTAAAATTGTTACGCCTTGCAGAATTGCCGTGCCGGTCCCGTCCACTGGCCATAGCCCGTGGCGACCAGATTGGCGATGACGCGGCAGACATATTTCTTCTGCGCCGGGTCGTTGTTCGGCCCTGCGTGATAGCGCGCCACCGCCATCGTCCAGGTTTCATGCCGGTCGTGAAGCTGCCGCAGGAAGCGGGCGGCATAGTCGACATTGCGGCGCGGATCGAGCATGGCGTCGACCGAGCCGAACTGGTCGCCGTGATAGCGATGATTGATCTGCATGCATCCGAGATCGATCAGGGTCGCGCCTTGCGCCTGCGCGGCCGCGAACTGGCGGAGTGCCTCGCTACGCGACGCCGGGAAGGAGGCCCTGCCCTCGACATTGAGGGCATAGGGCTGGAGGGATCCGCGGCGGCCCGTCTCGGTCAGGCCGACGGAATAGAGAATGCCTTCCGGTATGCCGTAGCGGGCGGCGGCGGCCTGGATTTCGCGCTCGCAGGCATTGCCGCCGGCGCTGGCCGGATCAGATGTAGAGAGCGCCAGTGCCAGCGCCGCCAGGGCCGGCGACAGCACGCGTCTGCGTGTCATCGCCCATAGCGTCGCCGCCACGCCAGTTCTGTTGCGCTGCATGTCTGTCATCCCTGCGGGGTGAGGCGCCGCCGTCCTGAGCGGCCTGCTGGCCGAAGGCGGCATTCTGGCCGTTGGTCTGCGTGCCGGAGGAATCGGTCTTGTCGGAGGGCGAAACCAGCGTCACCGTCACCTGATCGACGGCAAAACCCTGGGCGCGCAGCGAATCCACGAGACCGCGCTGGTCGTCGGTGAGCTGGCGATAGGCCGCCACCGTCTCGACCGCCAGATCGACGCTCAGTTCGTCGCCGGCCAGCCGCATGGTGGCGGTCACTGTGCCAAGCGTCATCGGATGGATCTGGATCTTCAGGGTATTCACCACCTTGCCGGTGCTGGCCATGGTGGCGGCGTTGGAAAGCGCACTGCTGGGTTGCATGGCGCTGGTCCATTCGGCATCGCCGCCAAGCGCGCTGACGATGGTATTGCTGTTCTGGGACAGGGCGAGATAACGCCGGGAATCGACCACGGTGACGGCCTCGACGGGGCTGTTGCGCGGCTCGCGCGCGGTCTCCTTGCCGCCGTCGCCAATCACCATGTCGAGCCGCTGGCCACGGCCATCGGCGCGGCTGAAACGAAAGGTGCGTCCGCCCGGCGCGGGCGCATCGGTCTTTGCCTCGCCTTCCCCGTCCTCGGTGGCTTGCGGCGTCGCGCCCCCCTTGCGGGAGCCGACATATCCTATGCCGTCGTCCGGCTTGGCAGTACCCGCTTCGGCTTTGTCCGGCATGACGTGGGCGGCAAGCGCGGCGAGCGGCACATCGGACTTCGCCGCCGACTGCAGGGCCTTGTCTACAACGGCGGCTTTGTCGTCCGTCGGCGCGGCCTCGGCACCATCGGCAGCTTGTAGCAATGTCAGGGCATCGGCCTCGGCGGAACCCGGCGCGCCGGCAGACTTGCCGGCGGCGGCTTTTCCATGTGCCGGGTCTGCGCCCGCAGTCTTCTGGCCCTTGCGGACACGGCTGGTCTTTTCGTCGCCGGCCGCATGTGGCCGGGTCTGGACGGCCTCGTCGGAAACGCTGTCCGCCTCGTCGCTCAGCGGCGCACCCTGACCTGCCGGCCTCAGGTTCTTCGGCAGCCTGGCGATGCCCGCCTGACCGGCGGCAAGGCTTTCCGACGTTTCCGGCTGGCCGGTCGCGGTGGCCGCGCCCGTCTGTGCGCTGGCGCGACCGGTCATGCGAATATCGATGGCCGGGCGGCGGCCGGGCATCGCCGCGTCCCTATCGTCCTCGGACGCCGATTTGCGCTTGTCGGTCTCGGTGGGGCGGGAGCGGGCGTCGTCGGCGTGGCGGGCGTCGGCGGGCGACCGGTCATTGCCGTCGCGGGCGCGCTCCAGCGCGCTGCCGAAGCTGGCCTTGTCGCCGGCTGCATCCTGCCTGTCCGCGGGCGCTCCCCTGCGGGCCGCAGCCGATGCATCCACTGCCGGTAACCCGGCGCCTATTCCCGTATCAGCCATATTATTTGCCCTCTTGCAAAAGACTGTCGATCTGGGCGAGCTTCGATCGGCCCTTGCTGACGAATTCATCGATGCCGGCATTGGCATCCTCGGCCTGCGCCACAGACTTTTCGTCAACCTTCGGCTGCCCGGCATGCGCCGTTTGCGAATCGGCGGTTGCCGGCCCCTCCCCCGGCGTTGTCGCAGCATCGACTTGCGCGAGGCTATTCGGATCCGGTTTGCGCAGAACCTCGTCGCCGACGAATTTCGCGGCTGCCCGCAGCGCCTGGTCGCGCTGCGACAGCTTTTCGTCGGAAATGCCGACGAGATCGTTGACGATGCGCCCGACCTCGGGACTGGCGAGATTGGCAAGCCCGCTATAGAGATCGACTTCGCCGATGCTCTTCAGTCCCGGCGCCAGGGGAATCTCCTCGGCGCGCGCAGACGCCATCCTGGCGAGCTCGGACTTGCCGACAATCGCCGCCTTGCGGGCGATACGCAGATAGGTTTCGCGCTTGCGGTCATTGTCCATCGAAGCGAGGATGCCTTCGATATCGGCGTCGGCGACCTCGCCGTAATTGTCCACCGCCAGCATCACGAAAAGGTCGGCGAACTGGCTGGCATAGGGCGAGTGCAGGAAGCGGCGGGCATAACGATTGGCATAGCCCAGACCCGCCTCGACCATGCCGCTGCCGGCAGCGATCGCCAGGGGGCGGCGTAGCGCCGCTTCCTCGACATTGGTACCGGGCGCCGCCAGCCGCGCGAAATCGTAAAAGCCAAGCGCCGCCTTGGGGTCGCCGGGCAGCGCCGCACTGGCGCTGACCAGCGCCAAATAGGGACCGATCCTGCTATCGCGATATTCGGGCATCATCTCGGCCAGCGGTTTGGCGACCAGCGCCGCCTTGCCGCCCAGATATTTGCGCAGGGCATCGGCAACGCGATTGTCGAAATAACCCTCGACATCCTTACCGACGAGGAATTCCAGCGTCGCCGGATTGCCGCCGCTCATTGCATAGATCAGTGCCGCGTCGACATTGCGCGGATCCTCGAAGACATCCGAGCCAGCGGTGCGCAAGCGCCTGTCGAGCGAGGCGAGCATGAATTTCTGCATCTCGGCTGCAGCATGATCGCCGCCGACGACGGAATCCTGCACGAATTGCAACGAGCGCAGCATCTTGTAGGGCGCCAGATCCTCCGACGCCTGAGCCTGCGCCATCGTCGCGCCGACAAGACCGAAAAGCGTGGCGGCCAGCAAACGAAGCGTGTGGGTTCGCCGCATCCTCATCATCCCTGGGGTGCCTGCAACAGGATCTCGATGCGGCGGTTGGCATCCGCCAACGGGACGGCCGGGACCTGCGGGGGGCGGGCGGCGAAGCCGGGAAACTGCTGGACCGGCTTCTCCTCCCGTCCGCCACGCCCCCGCATGTGGGAAGCACCCCGCCCCCGGGCGCCCGGCAACTGCCCGGTGGCCACGCGGCCCCCCCTGAAAGGGCGCCCACCCGTATGGCCGCGGATCAGCACCGCGCCCTTGCGCTCGTTGAGCAGCTTGCCGATCTTTTCCATGGCGACCACCATTTCTTTGCGCGGCACGGCCGAGCCGATGTTGAACATCGGCGTGTTCTGCTGGTCGGAAATGGTCAGGAGCAGGCCGCCTTCGGTCGGCGTGACCAGCAGGCCCTCAGCCAACTTGCCGCCGGTGCCGCCGACGGCCTCCTCGATGTCCTTACGCAGGTCTGCCGCCTGCTGCTTGCGCTCGTCGGAGATCTTGCTCTTCCTGGCGTCGGCTTTCTCGGTCTTGTCCGCCGGCGCCGCCTCCGCTGCGGCGTCCTTGTCTTTATCTTTATCCTTGTCCTTGTCGGCCGGCTGGGCGGTCTGGTCCTGCTGCGCTTTTTGATCCTCAGACTTCGTCTGATCCTTGGGCTTGACCGCAACCTCGGGCTTCACGTCGGCCGGCTTGACCTCCGCCATCGCCGTCTGCTGCTCCTTGGCGTCGCTCTGCTTCGCATCCGTCGCCTCGACCTGCTTCGACCAGAAGTCCGGATCGAAGGGATCGCGATAGGCGTCGCCGCCTTGCGCGCCGGTGGACGGGCCTGAATCGGCCGCCCCGCCCTCGCCCTTGGCGCTGACATTGGCCTGCTGCCCGACTTCTTGGGCGATTTCCGCGAGCACCGCGTAAGGGTTTTCGAAATAATCGGCTTCGGAATAATTCTTCTGCTCGCCGGAAGCGGCCGTCTGGTCCTCGCCGGTGGCGGCGGCCGCGCCGATCGTCGTGCCGTCGGCCTTGACCTTCGAGCGCTCGTTGCTCTCCTCGCCATCGGACTGCTCCGTCGGCTTCTTCAATCCCTTCTGGGCCGGCTTTTCATCGGCCAGCTTGATCGGGTTGAAATAGGTGGCGACCGAGGCCTTGGTCTCCTCGTTGGCGGCATTGACCAGCCACATCACGAGGAAGAAGGCCATCATGGCGGTCATGAAGTCGGCATAGGCGATCTTCCACGCGCCGCCATGGGCGCCGTCGTGGTCGCCACCATGCTTCTTGACGATGATGATCTCGTTCTTGCCGTGGTGATGGTTCTCGCCGTCGCTCATTCAAGCACCTTCTTCAAACTGGCGGCCCAGGCCGAGATACGCGTCACCAGAACGCTGCCATCGATCTCCACCGTCAGGTCGAGATCGGCGCTGTCGATGTGACGCAGGAGAGCGGCCTTTTCGCCCATCCGCGCCGTAAGCATGTCAAAAAGTCCGCTCGGGCCGCGCACGACGATCTGCGCCACCTCGTCGTCAAGCAGGGCCTTGCGGATCGCGTCGGCGATATCGGCGACCGCCCTGGCGGCGATCGCGTCCGACAGCAGCGGCGCGACAATCAGACCGGTCTGCTCTGCGATGGTCTTGGACACCGCGGCCGCCATCTCGTTCACCTTGACGACGATCACTTCGGCGGTCTCAGCGCCGTGCGCCTCGCGCAGCGCCTCGATTTCAAGGCGATGCGCCTCGGCGAGCTCTTCGCGCTCCCTCGCGAACCGGGCTTCCAGATCGCGCACCGCCGCCTCGTAGCCTTCGGCATGGGCCTCACGCCGGATGGTCTCCGGGTCGGGCGCCGCCGGCTCGGGAAACGACAGCGACAGGTCGTCATCGAGGCCGCCGTCGAAGCCGGACGGGATGTCCGCCACCTGCGGCGCACTGAAGTCCTTGAGATAATGAGCGAGAGAAACCGTCATCTTTCCCCACCACCCCTGCTCTGGCCGTCGCTGCGCTTCGCTCCCGCAACGAGAGCGGCGTCTCGCCCCATTTCAGCAATCATTCCCATCCGCTCATCCGGCCTGTCTCGTTCCCGGGCTTCGCTTCATCGCCCGGGTCTTGTCCCATATGGTCCTTGTGACCTTAGGCAGCCAAACTTGTGCGAGGATAAACGCGTTGGACCGCGCCAGGGCAGTGCGCGGTCCAACTTTTCCACCCATGCCGATGACCGGTGACATGGGAGAAGCCTTTGTTTCCGCCAGAGCCCTCACACGTACCGGTTAACGTGTGGCGCCCGGCACGGCTCCGGTCAGCCGCGGCTCGTGCTACTTGAAGAGCTGGAGGATGTTTTCGGCATTGGTATTGGCGATCGACAAGGCCTGGATGCCGAGTTGCTGCTGGGTCTGGAGCGCCTTGAGGCGGGTCGACTCCTCGTTCATGTCGGCATCGACCAGCCGGCCCACGCCCTTCTCGATCACATCCATCAGCGTGGCAACGAAACCTTCTTGCAGATCGACGCGCTTCGTGATCGCGCCAAGCGTCGAGGCGCTGTCGGTAAGCTGCGCCAGCATCTTGTCGACGGCCGAGATCATGTTGTCGATATCGGCATCGGTGCTCGCGCTCGTCAATTTGACTTCGGTGGCGCTCGGGGTTGCCGTAGAGCCCGGCGGCAGCATCAGGTACCAGTTTGTGGTGGCCGTTGCCGTGCCCGTACCGGTGGTGATTGCGTAGGCCTTGGTCAGCAGGCCGCGGCTGACATCCTGCTTGTCGACCAGCACCGAGGTCGCGGTGTCATAGGCAAGGGTGGTCACGGAGACGCTGCCATCGGCAGAACGGTTGAATGAGGCGACGATTTCCTTGGTGCCGGGCGCGGTGGCGGCCTCGTTATAGAGCCAGTTTTCGCCGGAGAAGGAGGCCGATTGCGCAATCGAGAGAATCTGGTTCTTGAGCTCGGAGATTTCCTTGTCGATCTTGGTCTTGTCGACACCCGGCTCGCGGGCGGCGACGAGTTTCGACTTGATTTCGGTGACGACATCGACGGCTGACTTCAGGCCGGTATAGGAGACGTCGGTCTTGGCCGCACCGAGACCGAGGGCATCCTGGACGGTGGAGAGCGCGCTGTTATCGGAGCGCATCGTCGTGGCGATCGACCAGTAGGCGGCGTTGTCGGCAGCGGTCTCGACCCGGTAGCCGGAGGAAATCCGGTTCTGCGTCGTGTCCATGTTCTTGTTGATCGCGCGGAGGGTCTGCAGGGCCGCCATTGCGGCCGTGTTCGTCAGAATGCTGGTCATCTTATGCCCCATCTGGATTTCGGGACATACCGGATTTCAAGGTGGGACCGGTAACGGCGGAGTGCCTCATGCTTGCTGGCCGCGTGTTTGCCCTGGCGGCCAGCCCGACGCTGTTAACGAAGTCTTAAGGAAGATTTGGTTAACAAATGGTTAACGTCAGATGGTTTTGCGCATTGCACTTGGAAATAACGCGGAAAACCGCGCCCCCCACGAGGGAGGCGCGGCCTTCGAGATCGGCGGATGGCGGCGGTTTATGCCGCCATGGCGCGCTTAGCGGAACAGCGACAGGATGTTGTCGGCGCTGGTGTTAGCGATCGACAGGGCCTGGATGCCGAGCTGCTGCTGAGTCTGGAGCGCCTTCAGGCGGGTCGACTCTTCGTTCATATCGGCATCGACCAGGCGACCGACACCCTTGGTGATGGTGTCGCTCAAATCCTTGATGAAGTCGTTCTGCAGCGACAGGCGGCTGTTGGTCGCGCCGAGGGTCGCGGCCGAGTCCGTCATGGTCTTCAACATTGCGTCGACTGCAGACGTCATGCCATCGAGATTGTCGTTGGTCGTAGCCGAGGTCAGGTTGATTTCCGTACCCGAACCGGCCGTACCACCCGACTTGACGAGGTAGTAGGTCGCCGTGGTCGTCGTCGTGCCGCTTGGCTGCGTAACGGTCGTGCCCTTGGTCAGCAGGCCGTTTTCACCGGTCTTGTCATCGATCAGAACCGACTTCGAGGTGTCGTAGCTGATCGTCTTGATCGAAACCGTACCGTCGGCGGCGCGAACGAAGGAGCCAACCATCTGCTTGGTGCCGGCTGCCTGGGTCGCGCTCGAAGCGGAATACAGCCAGTTTTCGCCATTGAAGGACGAGGACTGAGAGATCGAGCCGAGCTGGTTCTTCAGTTCGGTCAGTTCCTTGTTGATCTTGTCCTTGTCGACGCCCGGTTCGCGCGCGGCGACGAGCTTCTTCTTGATTTCGGAGACGACGTCGATGGCCGAACTCAGACCGGTGTAAGCCGTGTCGGTCTTTGCGGCACCGAGACCGATGGCGTCCTGAACGGCGCCGAGAGCCTTGTTGTCCGAACGCATGGTGGTGGCGATCGACCAATAGGCGGCATTGTCTGATGCCGACTGAATGCGCAGGCCGGACGAAATGTTCCCCTGGGTTTTCTCCATGGACTTGTTGATGCTGCGAAGCGTGTCAAGTGCGCCGATTGCAGCGGAATTTGTAACAATACTCGTCATTGATACTGCCCTTTCTGGACTAGATAAAAACTAAGGGCATACCGGACTTGAATTACCGGCAAACGGCACCAGCTTCATGCACACCAACCATCGCAATACTTATTGGTCAGCCCGCCGTTTCGATAAATACATTCAACACTATTAAGGTTAACGAAGCATAAAGTTGGAAAAAAAATCAAATAAAACTATCTTAACCATATTTATATTTATTAGAATATTCTTTATTTCCATTTTTATAAACAGTACAACAAAAATGCCTCGCCGGTGAACCGGCGAGGCATTTAATGCGAACTTGTTATGTCTGTTTGCTTATTGACGGAACAGTGTCAGGATATTCTCGGAATTGGTGTTAGCGATCGACAGCGCCTGGATGCCGAGCTGTTGCTGGGTCTGTAGAGCCTTGAGGCGGGTCGATTCCTCGTTCATGTCAGCGTCGACAAGGCGACCAACACCCTTATCGATCGTGCCGATCAAATCCGTGACGAATTCGGTCTGCATATCGAGGCGCGTCTTAGTCGCGCCAAGAGTCGCGGCGCTATTGGTCAAATCCTTCAGCAGCGAGTCGACGGCACTGATCATGCCTTCGACACTTTCGTACGAAGTCGATGTTGTCAGCGTGATGAGTGTCGACGGCGCCGTGCCTGTGCCGGTGTAGATCAGAGTATAAGTCGCAGTGGTGGTCGTCGAGCCGCTCGGCTGCGTCACGCCATAATCCTTGGTGAGCAACCCGTTTGCCGCCGTCTTTGTATCGATCAGAACCGATTTTGACGTGTCGAAATCGATGGTCTTGACCGAGACCGAGCCATTGGCGTTTCGCACGAAGGATCCAACCATTTGCTTGGTCCCCGGCGCCGTGGTCGTATCGTTGTAGAGCCAGTTTTCACCGGAGAAGGAAGCCGATTGAGAAATCGACATCAACTGGTTCTTGAGTTCGGTCAGTTCCTTGTCGATCTTGGTCTTGTCTACGCCGGGCTCGCGGGCAGCAACCAGCTTCGCCTTGATTTCGGAAACAACATCGACGGCGGATGCAAGCGCGGTATAGGCGGTATCGGTCTTGGCGGCCCCGAGCCCGATGGCGTCCTGGACGGCGGAGAGCGCCTTGTTGTCCGAGCGCATGGTGGTGGCGATCGACCAGTATGCGGCGTTATCGGAAGCGGTCTGAACGCGCAGGCCGGAGGACACGCGCGCCTGCGTGGCTTCCATATTGCTGTTGATGGAGCGCAGTGTGTTCAGCGCTGCCATCGCGGCAGTATTCGTAAGAATGCTCGACATAAAATCTGCCCCTTTTGGATCGGTTAAATGAGGGACATTCCGGACTTGTTACCGGCAACGGTGAGCGACGTCATGCCAATTAATTCGCTTTGTTTATTGATTAATTCACCGTTTGTATGGTGGTAGATGACACGATTATGGTTAATAAAACGCTAAATGAAAAACAGACGCCGCAGAAATGTCGATGGCCTCCAAAACGCAGAAAACCGCACCCAAAGGTGCGGTTTTCCAGAGATGGTTCGCGCGGACGAGCCGCGAGGCAACACAAATCTTAACGGAACAGCGACAGGATGTTGTCGGCGTTGGAATTGGCGATCGACAGGGCCTGGATGCCGAGCTGCTGCTGAGTCTGGAGCGCCTTCAGGCGGGTCGACTCTTCGTTCATGTCGGCATCGACCAGGCGACCGACACCCTTGGTGATGGTGTCGCTCAAATCCTTGACGAAGTCGTTCTGCAGCGACAGGCGGCTGTTGGTCGCGCCGAGTGTCGCGGCCGAGTCCGTCATGGTCTTCAGCATCGCGTCGACTGCAGACGTCATGCCGTCGAGATTGTCGTTGGTCGTGGCCGAGGTCAGGTTGATTTCCGTACCCGAACCGGCCGATCCACCCGACTTGACGAGGTAGTAGGTCGCCGTGGTCGTCGTCGTGCCGCTTGGCTGCGTAACGGTCGTGCCCTTGGTCAGCAGGCCGTTTTCACCGGTCTTGTCATCGATCAGAACCGACTTCGAGGTGTCGTAGTTGATCGTCTTGATCGAAACCGTACCGTCGGCGGCGCGAACGAAGGAGCCGACCATCTGCTTGGTGCCGGCTGCCTGGGTCGCGCTCGAAGCGGAATACAGCCAGTTTTCACCATTGAAGGACGAGGACTGGGAGATCGAGCCGAGCTGGTTCTTCAGTTCGGTCAGTTCCTTGTTGATCTTGTCCTTGTCGACGCCCGGTTCGCGCGCGGCGACGAGCTTCTTCTTGATTTCGGAGACGACGTCGATGGCTGCGCTCAAACCGGTGTAAGCCGTGTCGGTCTTGGCCGATGCCATGCCGATGGCGTCCTGAACGGCGCCGAGAGCCTTGTTGTCCGAACGCATGGTGGTGGCGATCGACCAGTAGGCGGCGTTGTCGGATGCAGCGCCGACCTTGAGGCCCGACGAAATCGTCGCCTGGGTCTTTTGCATGCTGTTGTTGATGGAACGCAGCGTGTTGAGTGCTGAAATCGCCGAGGCGTTTGTGACGATGCTGGTCATGGGATTGTCCCTTTGAGTACGCAAAAACAAAGATGAGGGACATACCGGACTGAATATTTACCGGTGATGACGGCTCGGCTTCATGCCACTCGGTTTCGTTTTTTACGTGAAACCAAACCCGTCATGTGAGGATCAAACTAGCCCTCACATCTTGCAAATCAATTAACTTCGCAACCTCGCAAAAATCACCCCGATTTATGGTTAACAATACGTATACGCCGGGAAGCCAGCGTAACGCTTTAGAACAAGTCTTTGAAATAAATCAGGAAAAAGAGCGGACCAGACTGCCGACCAGAAGGTTCCAGCCGTCGATCAGCACGAAGAACAGGATCTTGAACGGCAGGGAAATGGAGGTCGGCGGCAGCATCATCATGCCCATGGCCATGGTGATCGTCGCCACGATCAGGTCGATGACCAGGAAAGGCAGGATGATCAGGAAGCCGATCTCGAAACCGCGGCGGATTTCCGAAATCATGAAGGCGGGCACGAGGACGCGGTAATCCACCTTCTCGTTGGTGACCACGCTCTGGCCGCGCTCGCGGGCGATATCCATGAACAACGCCATGTCCTTTTCGCGGGTGTTGGCGGTCATGAAGGCGCGGAAGGGTTCGGCGATGCGTTCTACCGCCTGCGCCTCGGTCAACTGGTTCTGCAGCAGCGGCTGCACGCCCTCCTGCCAGGAGCGGTCAAGCGTCGGGGCCATGACGTAGAAGGTCATGAACAAAGACAGGCTGAGCAGGATCATGTTCGACGGCGTCGTCGCCAGACCCATGCCGGAGCGCAGGATCGAGAAGGCGATGACGAAACGCGGGAAACTCGTGACCATCACCAGGATGCCCGGCGCGATCGACAGCACGGTCAGGAGGCCGAAGGTGCGGATGATCCACGCCGCCGCCGAGCCGTCGACCGGGATGTTCAACAGGTCGGTCGGCAATTGCTGGGCAAGCGCGATGCCCGGCAACGCCATCATGACGCCGAAGAGGGATAGAAATCGAATCATTCGATCACAAAGGTCCTGAACATGACCTTGGTTACCCGTCCCTGGGAGCGCAGGTCAACACGCTCCTGAATGTCATCCCGAAGATACTGGAAGCCGCGAGGCCCCTCGATCTGCTGCAGCGACACGGTGCGCAGATAGGAGAGGATGTCCTGATGCACGTCCTCCGAAACCTTCACGTCCGGCTTGTCCTTGAACATCAAGGCGACTTCGAGGCGGACCCAGTTTTCGGAGGGATAGGAGAGGTTGGTGGTGATCGGTTCGAGCTGCACGACGCCGTTCTCGGCGGTCGAGATATGCGGCAGCCCCTCCCCTTCCTTCTTCTCGCCCTTCTTGCCTTCGGCGGCGGCCTTGGCTTGCTCGGCCGCTTTTTCCGCCGCGATCGTCGGCTGCAGCTTGTTGGCGAGCATGCCGCCGATGAACCAGCCGCCGCCGGCGCCGAGCGCCGTCACGACGACGATCGCCAGGATCGCGGGCATTGCGCCGCCCTTCTTCTTGGGGGCTTCGTCCTTTTTTTCCGCGTCCGCCATGGATCACCTGCTGTCGTCTTCGGGGAAGCGCGCCCGGCCCCCGGGCGCGCCGTCTTCTTGGGGATCAGATCGGCGAGAACAGGTCGACCGCCTGCTGGCCGACCGGCGGCTGCTGCACTTCGGTCAGGCGGCCACGGCCGCCATAGGAGATGCGCGCCTCGGCGATCTTGTCGTAGGAGATGATGTTCTTGGCATCGACATCCTGCGGCCGGACGATGCCGGCGACGTTGAGAATGCGGATCTCGTGGTTGACGCGCACTTCCTGGGAGCCGCTGATCACCAGATTGCCGTTTTCGAGAACGCCGGTAACGACCGCCGCGACCAGCAGGGTCAGCTTTTCCGAGCGCTTGGTCGAGCCCTTGCCCTGGCTGTCGGTATCGGAATTGTAGCCGATCTTGGAATCGCTTTCCGGCGTCCAGCCGAAGATCTGCGCGCCCACCTTCCAGCCGATATTGCTCTTGTTCTGGCGGTTGCGCTGGGTCTCGTTGTCGAAATCGGCCTTGTCGTTGATCTGGATGTTGACCGTCATGATGTCGCCGACATTGATGGCGCGCGCGTCCTTGAACAGGGCGGCCTGCGAATCGTGCCACAACGAATAGCCGCTGGACATGGCCGCCGGCTGCTTCGGATACATCGCCATCTGCGCGGTCTGGCCATATTGCAAGCCGCTGCCGATCGGGCTCATCGAAGGCGCGTTGCCGATTTCCTTCACCGTCTGGCTCTGGCAGCCGGCGAGCAGGCCGGCGGCCAGCAGGGCGAAAATGGGCTTGTTCATGACGGATCCTTCGAAGTGGTCGGGTCTGCCGCCTGCGACATGATCGAGGCGACCATGGCGGCCTTTTGCGGCTCCATCTCGGCCAGGATCAGGCCCGACTGGCGCGCCGGCAGGCGCATGACGATGGCGGCGGCGAGGATGGGATTCATTTCGGCGAGCTGCGGCGCGGCGGCATCGGCCTTCATCGTCTTGAAGACGTCGACGAGGCTGGCTTCGGCCCGCTTCATGAAGTCGTTGCGGCGCTTCAGCCAGTCCTCGTATTCGGCGCGGCGCTTGTCGAGCTCGGCCATGCGGGCATCGACATCCGCCTGCAGCTTCTCCAGGTCCTGCTTCTGCAGCAGGTAGCGCTGGTCGCGGGCGGCATCGGCGATGTTGGAGCAATATTGCTTGATCTCGTCCTGCGAACTCATCTCGGTCAGCGGCTTGATATGTTCCTGCGCGAAGGCGCCGGGAATGGCTGCGCCGGCGAGCAGGCAGGCGCTGAGCAGCAACCGGAAGCGCAGCGTGGTCTTCTTCCTGAAAATTACGGATGTCATTGGACCACCAGCTCCGCCTGCAATGCGCCGGCCTGTTTGATGCCCTGAAGAATGGAGATGATGCCGTCCGGCTTGACGCCGATGCTGTTGAGGCCGTTGACCAGCGTGCGCAGGTCGGGACCGTTGAGCACCGCGACCTTGTCGCCGGTCTTCTGGGTGACGATGTCGGTCTGCGGCTGCACCGCGGTTACGCCGCGCGAAAAGGGCTCGGGCTGGATGATCTGCGGCGTCTCGGTGACCTGAACGGTCAGCGTACCGTAGCTGACGGCGACCTTGGAGACACGCACGTCGGCGCCGATGACGATGGTGCCGGTGCGTTCGTTGACCACGACCTTGGCCGGCGTGTCGGTCTCGACGACCAGGTTCTCGATGTCGGCCATCAGGCGGGTGAGATCGGCCGAGGCCGGCTTCATCACCGCGACCACCTGGGAATCGCGTGCTTCCGCGATGGCATTGCCGAAATGACGGCGGCCATAGGCGTTGACGGCATCGGCGATGGTGACGGCGGTGGTGAAATCCGGGTTGCGCAGCTGCAGCACCAGATTGACCGAATCCTTGAATTTCGAGGGCAGCTCGCGCTCGATAATGGCGCCGTTGGCGACGCGGCCGGCGGTGGTGACGCCTTCCTGGACGCTGGCCGCCTGTCCCTGCGCCGAGAAGCCGGAAACGACGACCGAGCCTTGGGCCACGGCATAGATCTGGCCGTCGGCGCCCGAGAGCGAGGTCATGACCAGCGTGCCGCCGCGCAGCGAGGTGGCGTCGCCGAGCGAGCTGACGGAAATGTCGATGCGGCTGCCGGGGCTGGCAAAGGGCGGCAACGTGGCGGTGACCATGACGGCGGCGGTGTTCTTCGCGCTCGACTGGCCGCCCTGCGTGGAAATGCCGAGATTCTGCAGCATGGCGCGCATGGACTGTTCGGTGAACGGCGAGGAGCGCAGGCTGTCGCCGGTGCCCTGCAGGCCAACGATCAGGCCATAGCCGATCAACTGGTTGTCGCGGCCGGCCTGCAATGCGGCGATGTCCTTGATTCGCGAGGAGACCGCGCCGGCGGGAGCCGCGACGAGCAGGCCCGCCGCCACCGACAGGATCGTCAAAAGGAAACCGAATTTCTTCATTTGGCCACCACGTGGATTGTCCCGTCCTGCATTACCGTGCCGTTGACGATGACGCCGGAATCGAGATTGCGCACACGGATGACATCGCCGATGGCGGCATCCGCGAGCGGACTGCCGGCCGCAGAGATCACCAGCGTGCCGAGCTGGAAGGTGAGGCGCACATTCGAGCCGCGCGTCACCGCATAGGGTTCGCGCAGCGACGAGAGCTGGATGGTGCGACCTGGCAGCAGGGTGCGTTTCGACACCATGCCCTGAACCTCCGCCACACTGCGCGCGTAGCCGCCGGCCAGGTTGGGATTGGTGACCTCGACTTCCTGCACGCGGGAAGCGGCGATTTCCTCGCCCGGATAGATGATCGAGGTCGGTACGACGGCGAAGCCCATCTCGGCGCATGCCGGGCCGGCGACGGCGGCAAGGGCCGCCGCCAGACCGAAGACGGCCGCCTTGATCGAATTCTCGCGGCGAAACATCATGTTTGCCTCACCTTTCGGTTTACTTCAGGTTCTTGCTGACGATCGACGCCATTTCGTCGGCGGTGTTGATCACCTTGGAGTTCATTTCATAGGCGCGCTGCGCCGAGATCAGCTCGGTGATTTCCTTGACCGGATCGACGTTGGAGCTTTCCAGATAGTTCTGCTTGAGGTAGCCGAAGCCCGGATCGTCGGGAGTCGCGACGATCGGGTCGCCCGACGCGGCGGTCTGCTGGAACAGGTTGTCGCCGAGCGGCTGCAGTCCGGCCTCGTTGGCGAAGTTGGCGACGGTCAGCTGGCCGACCGTCTGGAATTCCGAGGAATTGCCGATACGGACATTGACCTGGCCGGAACGGTTGATCTGGACTTCGCTGGCGTCAGTCGGGATGGTGATGTTGGGCACCACCTGGTTGCCGTCGATGGTGACCAGCTGGCCGGTGCCGTTGGTGTTGAAGGAGCCGGCGCGGGTGTAGAGCGTGGTGCCGTCGGCGGCCTGGATCTGGAACCAGCCGCGGCCGACGATGGCGACGTCGAGGGGATTTTCCGTCTGCGTCAGGTTGCCTTGCAGGTGGATGTTGCGCACGGCCGCCGTCTGCACGCCGAGGCCGATATTGGCGCCTTCCGGCACGATCGACTGGTTGGCGCGGTTGGGCACGCCCTGGACGCGCTCGGCCTGGTACAACAGGTCGGAAAACTCGGCGCGGGCGCGCTTGTAACCGGTCGTGTTGATGTTGGCGATGTTGTTGGCGATCACTTCGAGATTGGTCTGCTGGGCATCCATGCCGGTCGCAGCGATAGCAAGAGCTCTCATAGCCTATTGTCCTTTAACCTCTGCAGCATTTCCGGACGGAAAACCGCGTCACACTTTTTGGGAAATGCCCAGGTCTTGTCAGATCTGCATGCGGGTGATGTCGAGGAAGGCGCTGACGATCTTGTCGCGCAGGGCCGTCGCGGTCTGCAGCGCCTGCTCGCCCTGCATCACCTTGTCGACGACTTCGCGGGTGCTCATCGTGCCCTTGATGCCGGCGAAGGAGGCGGCTTCCGCGCCTTTCAGATCGGTCATGGCCTTCGTGGCCACGTCGCCGAGAACGTCGCCGAAGCTCAGTCCCGTGGCGGCGCCCGGCGTCGTGCTTTCCTTGGATTTTTCGGTGCCGGCGATGCCATCGAGCGTCAGCGATCCGATGCCGCGCGTCATGCCGATGGAGCTTACCTGGTTGATAGCATTGATCATTGCGATGCCTTGAGAAGATCGAGCGTGGCGGAGATCAGGTCGCGCGTCTGCTTGATGGTTTGAAGGTTTGCGTCGTAGGAGCGATTGGCCTCGCGCATGTCGGCCATTTCGATGAGCACGTTGACGTTGGGCACCTTGACGATGCCGCGTTCGTCGGCGGCCGGGTTGCCCGGCTCGTATTCCTCGGTGAATTTCGACTTGTCGACGCCGAGCTTCTTGACGGTGGCGAGCGTCACGCCGGTGGCGCGGTCCAGCTCGCTGCCGAAGGTCAGCGTCTTGCGGCGATAGGGATCGGCGCCGGGCGTGTCGCCGGTGGAACGGGCGTTGGCAATGTTTTCGGAGACGATACGCAGACGCGTCGCCTGGGTTTCCAGGCCGCTGCCGGCGATTTTCATAGACGCGGAAAGCGGATCCATCAAACTTACTTCCTGACTGTGAGCAACATCATGCGGTGGAAGGACTTCACCAGCGCCGCGTTCAGCTCGTACTGGCGCTTGATTTCGCCGGACTTCGACAGTTCCTCGGCGAGCCCGACCGTATTGCCGGATTCCTGCACGCCGATTTCCTGGTCCAGCTTGGCCTTGACCACATCGACGTCGTCGCTCACCTGCGAGGCATCGGTCATGTGGCCGGGATTGGTGCGCGCCATGCGCACCGGCGCGGACTGGTCCAGCACCGCCGAGAACGGGGTGACGTCCTTGGCAACGTATTTCGGCGTATTCGCATTGGCGATATTGGTCGAGACGACTTCCTGGCGCACGGAAAGCCACGACGCCTGGCGGGATGCGAGATCGAACAATTGGATGGGCTGCATATGCGTCACTCCGACTTTTACTGTGGTGACCCTAAGCCGGTAAACTTGCGTCAGACTTACGGAGAAAAAGCCTTGAATTCCGGGCCTCCGCCCGGCCTCGCCAGCCGACCGCCCCCATGCGAATCACAACGAAAAACCGGGCGCCGCGGGACGCGGCGCCCGGTTTTTTCGGCATTCGCCGACGAAGGGCTCAGTTGGCCTGGTAGACCTTGCCGTTGGAGGTGACGATCACCCATTTGCCGCTGCGCTGTTCCAGCGTCGCGACGCGGCTTTCGTCGGGAAGGATCGAGCCGACCTTGACCATGTACATGCCGCTGGAATCCTCGATCAGCGCCCGGCCGTTGGCGACATGCAGCAGACGGAAGTCGGTGCGGCCGGGGAATGGCTGGGCCTCCTCCATCTCGCGGTGCTTCTTCTTGCCCTCGTTGCCCACCGTCGCGGTCGTCAGGTTGTCGAGCGGCTGGGCGGTGTTTGCGGAATTGTCGGTCATCGCCATCGGCGAGACGCTGAAGACGTTGCGCGGCGGCAGGTCCGGCAGGTCGCGCGTGCCGTCCCAGTTGGCCGAGCGGATGCCGAACTTGTCGGCGTTGAAGAATACGTACCATGGAAAGAAAGCGGCGGCAGCGGCCAGCACCAGGCCCGACAGCGCCAGCACGCGATCGGTGCCCACCGCGGGCCTGGCGTCGTCGCTGGCGACGACCGGTTCGGGAACGGGCCTGATTTTCCTCGGTTTACGCATGGTTTAAGCCCTCTGACGCGGGTTGATGGCCGGCTGGTTGACATTGCCGTTGCCGGTGCGCAGACCGGTCGCCAGATCGGCGAAGGCATCGGCCGAGGAACGGTCGGCCGGAGATTGCTTGAGAACGTCGTAGATGATCGGCACCTGCTTGATCGCCATGTCGAGATCGGCATCGGCCCCGGGGCGGTAGCCGCCGATCAGGCGCAGGTCGCGGGTTTCCTCGTAGCGGTGGATCAGCGCCTTGAGGCGCGCCACCAGCTTTTCCTGATCCGGCGTCCAGGCCTTGCGGGCGAGACGGGAGATAGAGGCCAGCGGATTGACCGGCGGATAACGCCCCTCCTCCGCAAGGCTGCGGTCCATGACGATATGGCCGTCGAGAATGCCGCGCGTCGAATCGGCGATCGGGTCGTTGTGGTTGTCGCCGTCCACCAGGATCGAGATGATGGCGGTGATCGTGCCGGTGCCCTCGACGCCGGGGCCGGTGCGCTCCAGCAGCTTCGGCAGCTCGGTGAAGACCGAGGCCGGATAGCCGCGGGCGATCGGCGGCTCGCCGGCAGCGGTCGCCACCTCGCGGATCGCATGGGCAAAACGGGTAACGCTGTCGACGATCAGCAACACGTTGTCGCCCTGGTCGCGAAAATGCTCGGCGATGGTGACGGCAGACAGCGGCGCCATCTTGCGCAGCATCGGGCTTTCGTCGCTGGTGGCGACGACCACGACCGTCTTCGACATGTTGTCGCCGAGCGTGTCCTCGATGAATTCGCGCACCTCGCGGCCGCGCTCGCCAACGAGCGCGATCACCACGCGATCGAAGGCATCGGCACGCGCCAGCATCGACAGAAGCGTGGACTTGCCGACGCCGGAGCCGGCGAAGATGCCGAGGCGCTGGCCGAGGCAGAGCGGCGAGAAGATATCGATGGCGCGCACGCCGGTCTTGAAGCCGGTCTCGACACGCTGGCGCGTCATCGAGGGCGGGGCGGTGTTGGAAATCGGCCGGCGCACCGGGCCCGGCGAGATCGGGCCGAGGCCGTCGATCGGATCGCCCAGAGAGTTGATCGTGCGGCCGCACCAGCTGTCGTCGGGGGCGACACGAAAGGCGCCCTTGCGGATGACGACATCGTGGATACCGATCGGTTCGCCGGGTTCGATGGGGCAGACATAGATCAGGTCCGGCTCGACACGGACGACTTCGCCGAGATGGATGCCGGTGGCGCTGCGATGGGCGACGAATTCGCCGAGCCGCACCTGCAGAGACATGCCGCTGACCGTATAATGGCCGGCGGCGATCGCCTGCACATGGCCGCCATGGGCGACGGAAAAATCCGGATCGGCATAGCGCGTGACGAGGCCGGCGAGATGGGCCAGCATCGGCGAGGCCGGGACAGTGACGGGCAATTCTTCCAGCATGATGTCCATCGCCGACGTTTACCGGCTTCCCCCGAGCGTCTTGATGGCTTCGTCCAGCGAGGATTCGCTGTCGCGCATCAACGAGGAGACGCTCTCGAAGGCGCGGTTGATCTGGATGAGCTGGGTCATCTCGCGAATGCCATTGACATTGGACTGCTCGATATAGCCCTGGACGACGCCGACGGTCGGGTCATCGACCACGGCACGCGGCGGGTCGGAAGCGATCACGCCGCTGTTTTCATAGCGGACGAAGCCCTTCTTGATATCGGAGGAGAAAATCCCGATCGTGCCGACCTGACGGCCATCCTGGTGGATGACGCCATCGGCGCCGACCGCGGGCGGGCCGGCGGTGCGGTCGAGCTGGATGGGCGCGCCGCCCGGATCGAGCACCGGAAAGCCGCGGGTGGAGACCAGCGCGCCGGTCTCGGTCATGCTGAAGCGGCCGTCCCGGGTCAGAACCTGCCCGGCCGGCGTGTCGATGGCGAACCAGGCGTCGCCCTTGATGGCGAAATCCAGCGGGTTGCCGGTATTGTCGAGCTGTCCCAGGCGGGTCGAGAGATAGTCATTGCCCTGCGAGACGAAGGCGACCTTGGCGTTGAGGTCGTTCTGGGTCGAGCTCATCACCTCGTCGAACTTTACGTCCGTCGAGCGGAAACCCACCGTGTTGATGTTCGCCATGTTGTCGGCGAGCGTCGTCAGGCGGCGCTCCAATGCCATCTGGGACGACAGGGCTACGTACAGTCCGGATTGCATCAGCGCCCTCCAAGTTTGAGATTGTTGATCGAGAGCAGGAGATCGGTCGAAATTCCGTAGCCGCTGCCGCTGCCGAGCACCGAAACGGGATCGTAGTTTTCCGAAGGATTGGACAGTTCCCACAGCGCGGTGAAGCGCTCCAGGAACTTGCCGACCTTTTCCGGATCCTGGAAATCCTTGACGTCGATCTTCTTGCCGATGTGGTCGGCGAGCTTGTCGATGTCGCCGCCCATGGCTTCGTCCGGAATCTGCAGCACGGTACGGACCACCTGCGACAGCGCGTCGTCGGCGAGAATGGCCATCGGCGAGGTGATGCCCGGCGCCTGCCGCTGGAAATAGAGCGCCAGGCGCACGCCGGTGTTTTCCACGCCGGCATCCTGTTCGAGCGTCTGGCGGTTGTATTTGTCGACGACGCCCTTCTGAGCGGCGTCGAACGAGGTCGCGGCGCTGCCTTGGGCAGCAAAATTCAGCGACTTGACGAGGTCGGAATAGCGGCTGTCCGACAGCTTGTTGGCGAAATCGTCCTTGCTGTCGATGCCTTCGGTCAGCACCTTGCGGATGAAGGCTTTCGCATAGGCCATGTCTTCGAGGCCATGCGCCTTCAGCGCGTAGGTATAGAGCCGGCTGTCGGCCATGAAATCGTCGACCGATTTGATCGAGCCGATCTTCGAAAGATAATAGTCGGTCTCGCGCTTGACGTCTGACTTCGCCGACACGCGTTCGAGCGACTTGGTCAGGTCCTGGGTGATGAGCCTGTAGCTGGTATAGGTCGTCGTCACGTCTTGTCCACCGGGTGGTTTCGACCCTTCGCGGGCCATCTTCATGCCGACACCCTAGCCGATGCACCCTTGCGCGAACCTGTCGGGTTTGCCCGGATTTCCAGGGACTTCCGGGCCAGCTTCACGCAAGCCAGAAAAACTATTCCTGCCGGACAAGACAACGTTCAGGCACAGGCTCAAAATGAATATCATCATCGGATTCGTGATCACCTGCGGCTGCATCATCGGCAGCTTCATGGCCATGGGCGGCCATGTCGAGACGCTTTTCCAGCCCTTCGAATTCGTCATCATCGGCGGCGCGGGTCTGGGCGGCTTCATCATGGCCAATCCGATGAAGGTGCTGAAGGATACCGGCAAGGCGCTCGGCGAAGCGTTCAAATATTCCGTGCCGAAGGAACGCCAGTATCTCGATACGCTCGGCGTCCTCTATTCGCTGATGCGGGATCTGCGCACCAAGTCGCGCAACGAAATCGAAGCGCATATCGACAATCCGCAGGAATCCTCGATCTTCCAGACCGCGCCCACCGTCCTGAAGAACAAGGAACTGACGGCGTTCATCTGTGACTATGTGCGCCTCATCATCATCGGCAATGCCCGCAGCCACGAAATCGAGGCGCTGATGGACGAGGAGCTGAACACGCTGCTGCACGACAAGATGAAGCCGTATCACTCCATCACCGCCATGGGCGATTCGTTTCCGGCCATCGGTATCGTCGCCGCCGTTCTCGGCGTCATCAAGGCCATGGCGCATATCAACGATCCGCCGGATGTTCTCGGTCACCTGATCGGCGCCGCGCTCGTCGGCACCTTCCTCGGCATTCTGCTGTCCTATTCGGTGTGCAATCCGATCACCTCGCAGATCAAGAACGTGCGCAACAAGCAGCACCGCCTCTACATCATCGTCAAGCAGACGCTGCTGGCCTACATGAACGGCTCGGTCCCGCAGGTCGCCCTCGAATACGGCCGCAAGACGATCTCCGCTTACGAACGTCCCTCCATCGATGCCGTTGAACAGGAAATGATGAATCCTGGCGGCGAAAACAAGGCAGCGTGACTCCTATGACAGTAGCACCCGCACAGACAAGAAATGCCATGAACCGCGCCCTGCTGGCCCGCCTGACCGGCAATCTCGGCGACAGGAAGACCGTCACCCGCCTCTGCAACGACTTCGGCCAGCTCTATGCCGCCTTCCTGCCGGACGTCTTTCACAGCGAGACCAATCTTAACGTCAAGGTCGGCTATGTCGGCTGCGAAATGGGCCTGATGGGCGACCTGATCGCCGGTCTCGGCGAGGACGTGGCGATTTCCAACGTCTCGCTGCGCAACTGGTGCCCGCATTTCGTCATCGCCTGCGGCAACGGCTTCGTCATCACGCTGATGGAAAACCTGCTCGGCGCCATGCCGGACACGGTCGGCGAACCGGTCGAACGGCCGCTGTCCAAGATCGAGCTGGATCTGGCGGTCATGGTCTTCGACAAGATCGGCAACGTGCTGCGCTCCGGCGTCAATGCGCCCGGCGGCTTCGAGCCGGCGATCGAGCGCCCGCGCAACGCCGAGGACCGCAACCGCCCGGCCGGCGAGGACGACGAATATGCCGCCGTCATCCGCATGACCATCGGCATCGGCGCCGTCACGGCCGAATTCGCCCTGGTGGTGCCGCAGGCCGCGCTTTTGAAGACCACCGTATCCTTCCCCAAGTCCAGCAACCAAGGCGGCAAGACCCATAAGGAATGGACCGAGCAGATCAACGAGCAGGTACGCCGCAGCCATGTGACGCTGGAAGCCCGCATCCGCCTGGACACCCTGACCCTGCGCACCATCTCGCGCCTGGCGGTCGGCGATGTCATTCCGTTTCATGACAAGGGCGACGTCAAGGTCGACGTCAGTGCCAACGGCCGCGACATGTATAGCTGCGAGTTCGGCCGGGCCGGCGCCAACTACATGGTGCGCGTCAAGGACAATGTCAGCACGGATGACGAGCTGCTGCAGCATCTGATCGGCTGACGACTTTTTCCACTCAAGCGCGACAAAGGCAGTTTGAGGCAAGTTTCAACTGGAATAGTGATTTCATGGCTACCAATAAGACACCCTTGGATTCCGATTTTTCAATGGATGCTCCCGGCAACGACGCCGATCTGGAGCAGGCCATCGACGACCTGCGCGGCGTCTTGAAGAACGATGCCGACGGCGCCCTGCCGGGCGGTTTCGGCGATGATCTCGGCGGCGCGGCCGGCGCGGATTTCGGCGGCGGCTTCGGGGGCGACTTCGGCGCCAGCGCGGCTCCCACAGCCGAGCGCGGCTTCACGCCGATACAGGCGCCGGGCAGCGCGCTCACCGCCAATCTCGACCTGATCATGGATATCCCGATCGAGGTCCAGATCATCCTCGGCACCAGCCGCATGCAGGTTTCGGGGCTGATGAACCTCCAGGAAGGCGCGACCATCGCGCTCGACAAGAAGATCGGCGAGCCGGTCGACATCATCGTCAACGGGCGAAAGATCGCACGCGGTGAAATTACCGTGCTAGAAGGTGACGATACGCGATTCGGCGTCAAGCTGATCGAAGTGATGAGTACGAAGAAAGCGTAATCCCGGCCGGGATGTGAAGGTAGGAAACCATGATGGATTTCGATGATTTCGGCGGATCGCTACCCGGCAGGCCCCTGTCGCAGCCCGACAAGGCCGCAGCCGTGCTGCTGGCCATGGGCAAGCAGGTGGCCGGCAGGCTGCTGAAATACTTCACCCAGCATGAGCTCCAGGTGATCATTGCCTCGGCGCAGACCCTGCGCGCCATCCCGCCGGACGAACTGGCCTCGATCGTATCGGAATTCGAGGATCTCTTTACCGAGGGCGCCGGCCTCATGGATAATGCCAAGGCGATCGAGGACATCCTCGAAGCCGGCCTGACGCCGGAAGAGGTCGACGGCCTGCTCGGCCGCCGCGCCGCCTTCCAGGGTTACGAAGCCTCGATCTGGGATCGCCTGCAGGATGGCGAGCCGCTCTTCATCGCCCAGTTCCTGCTGCGCGAACATCCGCAGACCATCGCCTACATCCTGTCGATGATCCCCGCCTCCTTCGGAGCCAAGGTCTTGATGCAGTTGCCGGAGGGACGGCGCGCCGACATCATGAACCGCACCGTCAACCTGCGCGACGTCAGCCCGAAAGCGGCGCAGATCATCGAGAACCGTGTCCAGGAACTGGTCATGGAAATCGATGCGGAACGCAACTCGGTCGGCACGACCAAGGTCGCCGACCTCATGAACGAGCTGGACAAGCCTGCCGTCGATACCCTGCTCAACTCACTGGAGTCGATCAACAGGGACTCCGCCGGCAAGGTCCGCCCGAAGATCTTCCTTTTCGAAGACCTGCTCTACATGCCGCAGCGCAGCCGCGTCGTGCTGCTCAACGACATCGCCGGCGACATCCTTACCATGGCGCTGCGCGGCGCCTCGGCGGAAATCCGCGACGGCGTGCTGGCCTGCATCAGCCCGCGCCAGCGCCGCATGATCGAATCGGATCTGCAGACCGGCACCGCCGGCATCAATCCGCGCGAAATCGCCATCGCGCGCCGCGCGGTGGCCCAGGAAGCGATTCGCCTGGCCAATGCCGGCCAGATCGAACTCAAGGAAAAAGAAGACGCCGACCCCGCGGCCGCGGCATAAGCTGCGGTCCGCCGCGACCGCGGCCTTAACGGCGTGGCACGACGGTTGCCACGCCCCTTCCCGCCCGATATTTTCAGGAAAACGATGGCCCCGCGATTCGTCGCGGGCTTTTTCTTTGAATTCGTTTGCCCTTTCGGGAAAGGCGGTTTCCGCTTGTCCCCGGCAAACTCTGAAGGGCGACGTCCATGGCCGAAGGCGAGGACAAGGAAAGTAAAACAGAAGACCCGTCAGAGAAAAAGATTCGCGACGCGGCCGAGAAGGGCAATATCCCCTTTTCACGCGAAGTCACCGTCTTCGCCTCCTCGGTCGCCTTCTACATCTATCTCGTCTTCTTCGTGCCCTCCGGCATTGCCCGAATCACCGAGACGCTGAAGGATCTGTTCGAGCAACCCGACCAGTGGCAGATCGAGACCGGGCCGGACGTGTTTTCGCTGATCACCCATCTCGGCTGGGAAATGGGGACGCTGCTGCTGCCTGCCTTCGCGCTGTTCTTCGCCTTCGGCATCGGCTCGTCGGTCGCCCAGAACCTGCCCTCCTTCGTGCTGGAGCGAATCAGACCGCAGGCCTCGCGCATTTCGCCCGCCAAGGGCTGGAACCGCATGTTCAGCGCCACCGGCGCGGTCGAATTCGGCAAGTCGCTGTTCAAGATCGTCATCGTGTCGGCCATCATGTATTTCACGCTGAAGAAGGAATTCTACGGCGCCATCGACGCGATGTTTTCCGATCCGCAGGTGATTTTCGTCAAGCTGGCGGCGATCATGAAGCGAATCATGATGGTGATTCTCCTGTCGACGGCATTCGTCGCCATTGCCGACTTTTTCTGGACCCGGCATCACTGGTTCACCGAGTTGAGGATGACCAAGCAGGAGGTCAAGGACGAATTCAAGCAGTCGCAGGGCGACCCGATCATCAAGTCGCGCCAGCGCTCCATCGCCCGCGACCGCGCCCGCCGGCGCATGATGGGCAACGTGCCGCGCGCCACGCTGGTCATCGCCAACCCGACCCACTTCGCCGTGGCGCTGCGTTACGTGCGCGAGGAAAACGACGCGCCGGTGGTGGTCGCCAAGGGTCAGGATCTGATCGCACTGAAAATCCGCGAGATCGCCGAGAGCAACGGAATTCCGGTTTTCGAGGATCCACCGCTCGCACGCACCATGTTTGCGCAAGTCTCGGTGGATAGTGTCATCCCGTCAGTATTTTACAAGGCAGTGGCCGAACTCATCCATCGGGTTTACGCGTCCCAGCCACAAAACAGACGGGTCCAATAAGACTGATGAAAAAATGCCCCTACTCCACCCAGCGTGAAAAGATCGTTGCGGATGCCATCAGTCCGGTCGCGACGGAACTGCGGCTGCTGGATGCCGCGGACCTGATTTCCCTATTGCGTTTCGAATATTACGCCAATATTGCCGACCTGGTGGCGTCCGCCGCCGAAATGTTCTTCCATCCCGGCACGGTCAATTTCGGCGCCGGGGGCTCCTACAAACTCGAATGGGGCGGCACGCCGGAAGTGACGCTCGATCTCGAAATCAAGCCGCACGGCGTCACGGTCTATGCCCAGCTCGTGCTGAGCGACATCCATGCCGGCATCGAGATCAACCACATCGCCTTCGTCGATCCTTCGGGCGATCCCGACGAGAACACCGCTTTCCTGGCGAAAAGCCTGGAAACCGCCCGCTTCGTCAAGCAGGGCGAGAGCGCCTGACTCCAAGACCACGACAGGCAGCCTTCCGCGTCGATGGCGCGCGGGAGGTTTCCCATGAAAATCGAATGCGGGCTTAGAGCGCTGTTCGATCTGCTTGAAGCATAATCTTGTCGATCCTCGTTTCACTCCGGTCGGATTATGCTCTAACTAATATAGCCGAGCCGGATCGCCTTGGCGATCGCCTGGATGCGGTTGACCGAATCCAGCTTGATGGTGGCCGAGCCGAGATAGGCGTTGACGGTATGCACCGACAGGCCGAGCTTGTCGGCGATCTCTTCGCTGATGCGACCGTCGCCGGCCAGTTGCAGGCAGGCGATCTCGCGTTCGCTCAAGGTTTCGGCCGGGCCGCTCTTGCGCTCGTCGAGCGCCAGCAGGTCCATCATGACCGCGCAGCTCTTGCCGTGCAGGTCGACGACGGCATCGCTCGACAGATCGATATAGTTGGCGGTGAACAGGATGTAGCCGTTGCCGATGGCGCCGAGACGCACCGGAAAGGCGACGCCCGAAAACGGCAGGACGCGACCCTTCAGCCGCACCGTGAACAGGCTGAAATCCGGCGCTTCGGCGAGATGGCTTTCCTCGCGACCGTTCCACATCAGCGGCAGCATGGATTTCTCGATATGCTCGATCATCGCCTCGCCATAGGCGTCGATGATCGACAGCGCCGTCTCGCCGTTGCCGGTGCCGAAATTCTCCAGCTCGCATTGCAGCTTGCGCTTGCTCGGCAGCCCGGAGCCGGAGACGCGGAGCACGCCGAAATGGCGGGCATTGATCGCCTTCTGCATGGTGACCAGTCGCGGAAAAAGATCCGAGCGGCTCGTTGCCCGCTGCATGCGCAGCGCCGACCTGCTGTCCGCCGCTGTCTCCCGTACTCGATCCTGCGAATAGGCCATCGTCACACCAGATTGTTGCGCACCGCGTAGGCAATGGCTTCCGACCGGGTCTTGGTCGCCGTCTTGCGCATGACGCTGGTGATGTAGTTGTTGATGGTGTTGCGCGAGATGCCGAGGATCATGGCGATCTCGTCGCTGGTCTTGCCCTCGGCAATCCAGAAAAGGCATTCGAGTTCGCGCTCGGTCAACTCGAAGTCGCGCTCGGCCCTCTGGTCGCGGGCGCGGGTGAAGCTGGAATAGTAGCCGGCGAGCAGTCCGACGTCGCGCAGGCGATCCTGCGACAGGATGATGCCGTCATCGAAGAGGAAGAGGAGCGAAAGCCGCGAGCGCCCGACATTGAACATCAGCGAGCAATATTGCCGGCTCGTGCCGGGCGGCAGGTCGATATCGTCGGGCAGCAGCGCGAAATTGGGCTGCAGGACGGCAAGGCATTTTTCGAGTTCGGTGGAACGGGCGTGCTGGTTGGCGAGGTCGCTGCTGAGGCGTCGCACCAGGTCGAACGGCCAGTTCGACGAGACGACGAAATCGAGGCCCTGCTCCTGGATCAGGTCGTAGCGCGCCAGCAGGTAATGCGAGGCGCCGACATAGTCGGCCAGCGCCGCCATGCCCGCCGGCAGATGGTTCGCCCCGGCCATCATGGCCAGCCGCGAGATCAGTTGCTCTCTGCCGAGAGTCTTGTAAGCCGGGGTCGCAGCCACAAGAGATTGCCTCTTAACGCCTGCGCCGGATTGCAACATTTCCGCCTTCATGCTGCACTCTCCAGTCGCACTGAAACCACTTGTCCGGGCCGGAAAGCCGTGTTCCGCCATGGCGCGCCACGCAGGAAATGCCTTTCGCGGCAAGCCCGGCGATCATGCCGGGTCGAGCCAGACCACAATAATCCATTGAGCCGAAACGCCCATACAAACCGGGGACCGACACAACCCCGCCTATATGGCTGGAACCATCAAAACCCTCGAATACACAATCATTTCCCCGAATCGACAGTAGTTCAAATCCCCCGAATCGGCAACGCGTTTCAAAGAGAAGGCCCTTCGCGGCCCGCCGCCTCCCCTGCGGGTCCGGGCCCGCAAACCAGGCGGGCGTCGGCTTTAAAAGCAGCCTGGCATCGATCGCCGCACGAGCAGTCCCGAGCCGAAACCATGCTCCATCTAAGGCACAGGCGCGCGAGCCTACCTGATATATGTCAAATTCAATCGAGAATCGTGCGCGTTTTCAAAGTCGTCCGGCTGGCGGTCACGATGAATCGCCGTCTGCGCGAACCGGCGATCCGCGCGCGCAAAAAAACCGGCCATGGCGGCCGGTTTCCTTGGGTCTTGCGCTTCTGTCTCAGGCTGCCTGTTCGACGGCCCATTTGCGGAGGATCTTGGCGGCGCGCTCTTCGCTGATCTCCACCATCCGCGTGAGGCGGCGTTCCGGCCCTTCGCGCACCCGGCGGTTGAAGCCGGATTCGTCGTCGCCCATGCCCAGCATGTCGTCGGCGCTGTCGAAGCCGAAGTCGGAACCGAAGCCTTCCATGAGGCCGGTGCCGCCGGCGGCAGGGGCGAAATCCGGCAATTCGAGCGCTGCTTCTTCCTGGGCGGCAAGCTGGGTGGCGGTCGCATCGGCATTGACGGTGCGCAGCAGCGGACGCACGCCGAGCCAGACGATGACGAAGGCGACACCGAGGAAGGCGAGCGAATTGATGATGCCCGGCATGTTGCGGCTGAGGATATCCATCACGCCGGGGCCGCTCGCGGCTTCCTCGAGAAGCTGGTTTTCCATGAAATCCATGGCGGTGACGGTCACGACATCGCCGCGCGCCGTATCCAGGCCGGCGGCCGAGCTGACGATCTTCTGCATTTCGGCGAGATAGGCGTCGACCTTGGCCTGATCGGCCGGCTCACCGACCATCTTGGCGACACGCGCCCTGTTGACGACGACGGCGACGGAGAGCTTTTCCAGCTTGTAGCTGTTGCGTGTCGTGGCGACCGTCTTCTGGTTGATCTCGTAGTTGGTTTGCTCTTCCTTCTTGTCCGACTGGTCGGAGGATTCCGGGCCGGCTCCGCCAGCCTGGGGGGCCGCCTGGGGAATGTTCTGCTCGACGGTGGCGGCGGTGTCGGCCTGGCGCTGCTGCGATTTCTGCGCCTCCTTGGTGGTGCGCACCGAGCGCTCGACGCGCGATTCCGGATCGAAGATCGTTTCCTGAATCTGCTGGGTGTCGGTATTGAGCTGGGCCGTGACGGAAGAGCGGAAGTTGTCCATGCCGAGGAAAGGCGCAAGCGCCTTGTCGATGTTGGATTCGACCTCGCCCTGCACCGACTGGACGATGCCGAGATTACGACCGATGGCGCCGTTGCCGCCGTCCTCGCCAGAAGCGAGCATCTGGCCGGTGGAATCGAGCACGGTGACGTCGTCGGCGTCGAGACCGGGAACGGCAGAGGCGACGAGGTGGCGAATCGATGCGGCGGCCTTGCGGCCAGCCTCGCTTCCGGCGCGGATCATCACCGAGGCCGTCGGTTTCTGCGCGCCGCGGCGGAAATTGCCGACATCGGGCATGACGATATGGACGCGGGCGGCGTTGATGCCGTTGATCGTCTGGATGGTGCGGCCGATCTCGCCTTCCAGGGCGCGCACGCGGGTCACTTCCTGCATGAAGGAGGTGAGGCCGAGCGAGCCGACATTGTCGAAGAGTTCGTAGCCGGCATTGGCGCTGTTGGGCAGGCCGCGTTCGGCGAGCAGAAGGCGGGCCTTGCTGGTCGAGCCGGCGGGGACGCGCAGGCTCTTGCCATCGGTTCCGACTTCGAAATCAACGCCGGATTCGGAAAGCGCGATGCTGATCTGGTTGAGATCGTTCGTCTCAAGGCCCACATACAGGGTCTCGTAGGTCGGCTTGTTGACGTACATGGCGGCAAAAAGAATGATCGCCATCGACGCGACGCCAACACCGATCAGTGTGATCAACCGTGCCTGCCCCAGGGAGGCAAAGTTTTTAAACACCTGAACTAATTGATTTAACAGATTCATTCTGTTCTCGCACCGTCAAACGTACCGATGAGCCCACACGCTCTTGACGGACACTAGAAAGTGAAGCTTGCGCGAACGTTTCCTGAAAACGCGGCAAAGCGCCGGCGGCGCGGGCTCCGGCGCAAAATTATCACCTGTTATTTTTCGCAGTCGCGGCCCTCATGGCCGCGCGGATGGCGCGGAGCAGCGCCTCAGAAGAAGTCGAAATCGCCCGCCGCCTTGACCAGGGGCTGCGAATGCCCGTGGCGAAGGCCGCCCGACAATGCCTTCTGCATGTCGGCCAGTTTGACGAGGCTGAGCGCGATGGAGACGTCCACCAGGCAATCGGTGCCGATGCCGGCCGTTACGGTATCGATGAATTCGGCAAGCCCCCGCGTCTTCTGCACGGCCAGATCGATGCCTTGCAGAACCTTCATAGCGTCCGGGGAGGACAGGAGGCCGGCACCGTTCAGTTCGAGAAGCTGCGGCTCGATCCGCTCGATCAGATAGGCAACGTCATGCAACTCCGAAACGATCCGCATCAGGACGTCTGGCAGGGCGTGAATGTCCATTTCCTGGGAAAGCTCGGCTTGCATGGAGGGGTGCCCTTAGAAGAATTCGATGGAACTTTCGACCGGCCGAGGCGCTGCCGCCGGCTTCTGCTCGGCCGCGACGGTGCGCTGGGTTTCGGCGCCGGTCAGCGGATATTGGCGCGCGCGGCCGCTGATCGGCCAGAATTCAAGCTTGCGGCCGAATTCGCCGCCGGTGGAGGAGCCGACCACACGAATGCCTTCGTCGCGCAGGAACTGCATGGCGAAGGCGGCGTTCTGCTCGCCGACATTGGAAAAGGTGGCGATGGTCTTGGCGCCGCCGAAGATTTTCGCCTCCAGGCGGTCGCGGCGAGCCCCCTTCTTGAGCAGGCCGTTGATCAGCAACTCCATGAGATGCACGCCGTAGCGCGTTGCATCTCCGCCCGAGGTCATCGACTGGGCGTTGCCCGGCAGCAGGAAGTGGTTCATGCCGCCGACACCGGCCACCGGATCGCGAAGACATGCAGCCACGCAGGATCCAAGGATCGTCGTGAGAACGACATTCGGGTCGGTGACGACCTTGTATTCTCCCTGGATGATGTTCACGCGTCTGGCTGCGATGTCTGCTGTCATTTCAAGGCTCCGAAGACGGCCTCGATGGCGGCCTTCATCTTTTCGATGGTGAAGGGCTTGGCCAGCACGTTGTTGGCGCCAAGCGCCTGCGCCTTCTGAACCAGCGCGCGGTCGCCCTGCGCCGTCAGAATGATGAAGGCGGCCTTCTTGGTCGTCGGATTGGTGCGCACTGCCTGCAGGAGGCCGAGGCCATCCATCTTGGGCATGTTGAAGTCCGAGATCACCAGGTGGTGCGGCTGCTCGGCCATGATCTTCATGCCCTGCTCGCCGTCGCCGGCGGCGGTGATCTGCTTGAAGCCCAGCTGCGTCAGCGCATCGCTGAGCAGCAGGCGGCTGGTGACCTGATCGTCGACGATCAGTACCTTGATTTTTTCGGCTAGTGACATTTATTCGCTCCCTTCTTTTCGGGCGGCTGTGATTTTCAGGATTTCGTCCCCAATGCTGCCGAGGGGGAGTTGGGTCTCCACGGCGCCAAGCTCGTGAGCGACCCGCGGCATGCCGTAGACGACGCAGGTTTTCTCATTCTGCCCGATGGTGCGCGCCCCGGCGTGGCGCATCTTCAGCAAACCGGCAGCGCCATCACGGCCCATACCGGTGAGGATGACACCGACAGCATTGCGCCCCGCAAGCTCTGCGACCGAATCGAAGAGCACGTCGACGGAGGGACGGTGACCGTTCACCGGATCGCGTTCGACAAGGCGGCAGCACGGTGCTGACGGATTGGTGACTTGCAGGTGGCGATCGCCGCCAGGCGCAAGATAAATCTTTCCGATTTCCAGGCGCGCACCGTCGGTTGCCTCCTGAACCACGGGCGCGCAGAGACGATTGAGCCGCTCGGCGAAACTTTTCGTAAATGTCGACGGCATGTGCTGGGTAATGACCGTCGGCGGGCAGTTCACCGGGAATTTCTGTAAAACAGTGATCAACGCTTCCACGCCGCCGGTCGAGGAACCGACGGCGACGATCTTGCGGCCGACACGGAAATCGACCGGTTTGGCAGGCGCCGCGACGGCTGCGGCCGGCGAAGGCATCGCCCGCTTGGAGCGGGCTGCGGCCTTGACCTTGTCGGCGAGGTCGCCGAAGGGACGCGACTCGCCGGGCAGCGGCTTGCCGACGCAGTCGAAGGCGCCGATTTCCAGCGCGGCCAGCGTCGCTTCCGCGCCGCGATGGGTCATGCTGGAGACCATGATGACCGGCATGGGGCGCAGGCGCATGATCTTTTCGAGGAATTCGAGGCCGTTCATGTTCGGCATCTCGATGTCCAGCGTCACCACGTCGGGGTTCAGCCGCTTGATCGCCTCGCGCGCTTCCAGCGCATCGCCCGCCTGGCCGATGACGCTGACGTCGGGATCGGAATTCAGGATGGCCGAGATCAGGCCGCGCATGGTCGGCGAATCGTCGACGACGAGGACACGGGCGGGTGCGCTCATGCCTTCCTCCCCGCGCCCTTGCCGATCAGGCGGTAGGTGGTGATGCCGATATTGTCGAACAGGTTCTTGGCGTCGCCCGAGACACGCTCGGAATGGCCGATATAGAGATGGCCGCCGGGCGACAGGGTCTGGGCGAAACGCTGCCAGATGCGCATCTGCGTCGGCTCGTCGAAATAGATGACGACATTGCGGCAGAAGATCACGTCGAACGTGCCCTTGAACGGCCATTGCGCCATCAGGTTCAGCTCGTTGAAGGTGATCAGCCGTTTGACGCGGTCGTCGATCTGGTATTTGCGGCGCGGATCGCCACTGTCGCGGAACCATTGCTTGCGCATCGCGGGCGAGACGGTTTCCAGCGCCGATTCGTCGTAGCAGCCGGCCCGGGCCAGCGCCAGGATCTTCGGGTCGATATCGGTCGCCAGGATGCGGATGTCGTATTCGGCGGCGTTCGGCATCAGGGAGAGCAGCGTCAGCGCGATCGAATAGGGCTCCTGCCCGTCGGAACAGGCCGCCGACCAGATGCGCACCCGCCCCCCTGCTCTCGCGCGCGCCAGCAGATCCGGCAGCACATCGCTGCGCAGATGGTCGAAATGGTGGTTCTCGCGGAAGAAACGGGTGAAATTGGTGGTCAGGTGCGAAAGCATCTCGCGACGCGGCGCGGCGCCGGCCGGCGAGGCCACCAGCTCGCAATATTCCCGGAACCCCGAGAGACCCAAGGTGCGGATATGCTTCGAAAGACGCGAATAGACCAGCGACGCCTTGGTGTCGTTCAGGTAGATGCCGGCGTCCGAATAGATCATCGCAGCGATCTCCGACAGGTCGCGCCGGGTCAGCGGATATTCACCGCTGGCCAGCACCTCGTTCGGTGACTGCTTGAAATCCATCTGGCCTGCCGCGCTCATGCCGCCTCGCTTTCGTGATCGGGGAAAAGGCCTTCCAGCTCGACAAGGCAGATCATGCGCTTGTCGATGGCGAGGATGCCGCGGGCGAACTGGCGCTCGATCTCCGAGGAGACCTCGGGCACCGGCTGAATGTTTTCGTCGGTCACCGTCAGGATGTCGGAGACCGCATCGACCAGCAGGCCGACGATCTTGCGGCCGACCTGGGCGACGATGATGACATGGCGCGGGGTCGGCTCGGCCGGGCGCATGCCCAGCCTTGCGGCGAGATCGACGATCGGCAGCACGGCGCCGCGAAGATTGAGCACGCCCATCATATAGGCGGGCGAATGCGGCATCTTCGTCGCCGGCGTCCAGCCGCGGATCTCGCGCACCGACATGATGCTGACGCAAAATTCCTGGTTGCCGATGCGAAACGCGATGAGTTCGCGGCTCCCCTGGCTCAGATTTTTCACGACATACGACATGGACCAACCTTACGACGCGAGCGACATTTCCTGCCGGAGCGACTGGCCGCGCGAGGCCCCGACGACGGCGTCGACATCGAGGATCAGCGCGACGCGGCCGTCGCCCAGGATGGTGGCGGCGGCAATGCCCGGCACATGCATGTAGTTTGCCTCAAGACTCTTAATGACAACCTGACGCTGGCCCTGAATGGCATCGACCATCAGCGCGCGCTGGCCGCCGCCCTCGGATTCCACCAGCAACGCCACGCCTTCGACCGGATTGGCCTGCTGGGCGCGGAAGTTGAGGATGCGGCCGACATCGACCAGCGGGCAGAAGGAGTTGCGGATCGAGATCAGCCGCTGCGTCGCGCCGAAGGAGTGGATAGCGGCGGCTTCCGGTTGCAGCGTCTCGACGATGGCGGTGAGCGGCACGACCAGCGTCTGGCCGGCAACCGTAACCACCATGCCGTCGAGGACGGCGAGCGTCAGCGGCAGGCTCATCGAGAAGGTCGAGCCCTGACCGGGTTTCGACTGAATGCTGATGCGGCCGCCCAGCGCCTGGATCGAGCGCTTGACCACGTCCATGCCCACGCCGCGGCCCGAGAGGGCGGAGACCTTGTCGGCGGTCGGGAAACCGGCCTGGGAGGTCAGGGTTTCGGTTTCCTCCTCCCGCAGGGTTGGGTCGGGGGGGGTCAGGTCGTTGTCGATCGCCTTCTGGCGGACCTTCTCGCGATTGATGCCGGCGCCGTCGTCGGTCAGCTCGATGACGATGCGGCCCGAGCGATGCTTGGCGGTCAGCCGCACCGTGCCTTCCGGGTTCTTGCCGGCGGCGATGCGCTTTTCCGGCATTTCCAGGCCGTGGTCGACGGCGTTGCGGATCATGTGGGTCAGCGGCTCCGCCAGCTTGTCGATGACGGTCTTGTCGACTTCTGTGTTTTCGCCCTCGGTGATCAGACGCACCGATTTGCCGGTGATGTCGGCGATTTCGCGCACGGTGCGGGCCATGCGCTGGAAGACCGGCTTGACCGGCTGGGCGCGGATGGCCATCACCGAATCCTGGATCTCGCGGGTGAGCTGTTGCAGCTCTTCCAGGCCCATGTTGATCGACGAGGTGCCGTTATTGTCGTTTTCGATGACGCTCTGCGACAGCATCGCCTGGTTGATGACCAGCTCGCCCACCAGGTTGATGAGACGATCGACGCGGTCGAGATCGACGCGGATGGTCTGACCGGCGGCATTGGCGGCGTTGGCCGCATTCGCCTGGGCGGCGGCGCTGGCGGCGGGCGCTTCCTTCTTCTCGGCGCGGGCCGAGGCGGCGGCGGCGGCCTGCATCACGCCGGTGGCGGTTTCGGCAGCGGCGACGGCGGCGGCCACGACCGGCTCGACATGCATCCCGACATGCGGTTCGTCGCCGATGGCCGGCTCGTCTTCCAGCAGCGACAGGTCGAACGGAACCGGGATCATCGGCCGCTCGTCATCGGCTTCTGCCTCTTCTGCGAGTTTGATGTCGAGTTCGCAATCCCATTCGGCGAATTCGAAGACGGAGCGGATGCCTTCCTCGCCCTTCTCGGTCTTGATCGAGATCGTCCAGGACAGATAGGAGCCTTCCGGGTCCATCCTGTCGAGCGTGGGCACGTCGCCGGTGTGGCAATGGATGCTCATCTCGCCGATGCGCGAAAGGTCGCGCAACAGGAGGGCGGCTTCATTGCCCTTGGAGAACAGTTCGGCGCGCGGCTTGAAGGTGACGGTGTAGGTCGGCGCCACCATCAGCACCTCCTCTTCCTCGCCGCCGAAGTCGTCGAAGGAGAAGGGGATCGGCTGGAAGCCGCTGGAATCGGTCGGCGCGGGCGCTGCAGCGACGGCCGGCTTCGCCGCCACCGGCTCCGGCGCTGCGTGAGCGGCGGGCTGCTCGCCATTGGCAAGCGCTTCCAGCTCCTTGACCAAAGCGCGGCTGCGCGATTCATCGACGGTGCCGCCGTCGCGGGCGGCATTGGTCAGGTCGGCGAGCACGTCCGCCGACTTCAGCATGACCTTCAGGACATCCTGGCTGGGCTCGAGCTTTCCGGATCGAACGCAATCGAGAGTGGTTTCGAAAACGTGAGCAAAGGCGACGAGATCGTCGAGCGCGAAGGCGCCCGCGCCGCCCTTGATCGAGTGAACCGCGCGGAAGACTGCGTTCACCGTTTCCGGATCGCGGTCGCCGTCGTTCAGTTTCAAAAGGCCGGTTTCCAGTTCAGCGAGCTGTTCCTCGCATTCCTGGAAAAAAATCTCTCTGATTTCGTTCATATCCATAGGGGAAATTCCCGGCTCAGGCGGTTACACGCTCGATGGCATCGACCAGTTTCGTCGGATCGAAGGGCTTGACGATCCAGCCGGTGGCCCCGGCCTGGCGCGCGCGGTTCTTCTTTTCCGCATCGCTTTCCGTGGTCAGAACGAGGATCGGGATCGCCCGGTACTTCTCGTTGCGGCGCACGCCCTCGATGAAACCGAAACCGTCGAGACGCGGCATGTTGATGTCGGTCACGATGACGTCCGGATTGCATTCCTCCAGCACTTCCAGACCTTCCACGCCGTCCTCGGCCTGGATCGTCTCGAAACCCGCATTGTTGAGGGTCACGAGCAGCATGTTCCGGATCGTCCGTGAATCGTCCACGGTCAGCACTTTTTTCTTCATTGCGCGATCTCCTTGGAGAGAATCTGTTCGAAATTGACGCCGATGAGTTGCATGGTCTGTTCAAACGCACCGGACATCGGGCCGATGGTGAATGTCTTCTTGTCCGCTTCCCAGGCCTTGGCGCCGGCCACCAGCACCTGAACGCATTGCGTGCCGCAACGCTCGACCGCCGATGCGTCGACGGTGATGTCACTGCCGCGCAGAGACTGCAGCTTGCCGTGCAGCACCGACGCCGCGTTCAGGTCCAGCACCGCCGCCAGCTTGAGACTTTGCTCGCTCTTCTTGCCCGCCATCAGTTCATTCCTTGCCGTTTGCCTCGTGCATGCCGGTTATCGGCGGCGCCGGTCGACGCCGGAAAACGCCTCCGGGCCTGTCGCGATGCCGCCATGCATGGCCCCGTTATAGGGAAAGGTGGTAAACAAAGACCTCATCGCCGCGCCCCGATTCGAACGACACCGGAAGAAATTTCGTCACGAATGCCGGGATTGTGCCGTTGAGGGACGCTCAGGCCCGGCATCGACGCCGGCGCCGTCCGGTCGCGCCGCTCCTCCTGGCCCTGCCGGCGGATGCGGAAAGCGCGCACGGTTTCGCCGAGATCGACGATCAGGCTGTGCAGGTCGTCGGCGCCGGGGCTGCCGCGCGTTGCCTCGGCCGCCGCCCCGCCCGCGCGCGCGCCGATCTCGCCAAGCGCGCCGGTGACGGCGTCGAGGCCGCCGGCCTGCTCGCCGGTCTCGGCGGCGATGCCGGCGATCGCGGCGTTGATGTCGTTGACCTGGCGGACGATGCTGCGGATCGCCTCCTGGGTGCGGGCGACCTTGTCGACGCCGGTCTCCACCTGCGCCTTGGTGCCCGAAACCAGCGTCTTGATCTCGCGGGCGGCGTCGCCCGAGCGCTGGGCGAGCGCGCGCACCTCCTGCGCAACAACCGCGAAGCCGCGGCCGCTGTCGCCGGCGCGCGCCGCCTCGATGCCGGCGTTCAGCGCCAGAAGATTGGTCTGGAAAGCGATCTCGTCGATGACGCCGATGATCTGGCCGATCTGTTCGGCAGACGCTTCGATGCCGGCCATGGCGGCGATCGCCTGGCCGACGATTTCGCCGCTCTGCTCGACGGAGGCGCGGGTGGCGGCGGCGTCTCGCTCGGCATTGCGGGTCTGGCTCGCGGTCTCGCGCACACGGGCGGCGATGTCGCCAAGGCGATTGGCGGTCTCGAGCAATTTTTTCGACTGGGCATCGGATTGGCTCGCCAGCGCCCCGGTATCGCCGCCGAGGCTGGCGGTTGCCGCCGCCGCCTGTTCGGCGCCGTCGGCGATGGCGCCGAGCGTGGCTTCCATTTCGCCGAGCGCGCCGTTCAGGGTCTCGACCAGCGGCGCATAGGCAGCCGGGCCATCGGCGCCGGCGCGCGCCGTCAGGTCGCCGGCGGCCAGCGCCTCGACCACCGGGCCGAAGATGCTGATGACCTCGGCATGGTCGGCGGCGCGCTGCTCTTCCAGCTTGCGCCTGTGCTCGAAGCGCTGCTGGTTGAAGCGCAGCGACACGGCGATCTCGATGTCGACCATGACCATGCGGATGAGCGCGGAGAGGATTTCGGCCGTCTCGCGCGCCTTGCGCCGCGACGACGGCAGCAGATGCCAGCCCTGCATCTCGCCGACGAGGCCGGAAACCAGATGCTCCAGCACCACCGCATGGCCGGCGACATGCCAGCGCGGATCGATGCCCATGCGCGCCTCGGCATCCGACAGCAGTTTGACGCGCTCGGCATAGAGATTGTCGAAGCGGGCGTCGGTCAAAACGTCCCAATGGGAGGATTGCAGGTCGTGCAGGCGCTCGATCTGGCGTTCGCTGGTGAAGACGCGGGCGGCGTCGGGATAGGTCTGGAAGCGCTGGAACAGGTCGCGCAGCGCCACCTGCACATGCGGCTGGATCGCCGGGCGCCAGTTGCGCACCCGGTCGCAGGCGGCATCGTCGAGGCCGGCAAAGCGCAGGCGGTCACGCAGACTGCCCTGCGTTTTCTCCATGCGCTCCGATGTCTGCCCCTCGCTCAACGCCAATCCTCGAATTCTCTGTTTACGCTGGTCTTTCCGGGTAAGCCGGGCGCGGTTGCGCCAACGGCGCCGCTCCGGGCGAACAGACGCGACTTTGCCCGCGCGCGAAAACCGCCCGTGCTGGACCTCATTTTTCTGAAAAATACCGGCTCTATCCGGTACGGCGGACTGGCGTCATGCCCATGGCGATTCCCCAAATCGGGATGCCGTTCCGACGTTCCCTTGCAGGAATAGGTGTCATTCCTTGCCTGAAGGTTAAGAGTCCGCGCTTTGCGGGCACGCCTCTTGCGCCTGTTTCATCGCATTCCCCCGCCGATTCGACAATATCCGCCGGTCGGAAAGCTGGCGCGCAAGCTCCGCGCAAGGCCACCATGCCATCATCAAGTTGCAGGATGACAATGATGTCAGCAAGGAAAGAGCAATGATTGTTCTCGGCATGGGCGCTTCGCTTATCACCACCTTGATTCTGGCGGCCGTTTTCCTGCAGCTCGATATTGAACTGGGACGGAAGTCCGCGCCGGCGCGCATCTTCTGAACCGCTTTTAGATTGATAAGTCTGCGGCAACGCCAGACCCAAAACAGGCAGACGGACCCACCGGCATCAGGCCGGTCTCCGCAAGGCCGATTTCAGAGAAAAAGGCGCGGGACATCATGACCCGCGCCTTTTTCATTCCGGAACTAGCCCACCATCCCGCGCCAGGCGCGGGCATATGCGGCAAGCGCCTCGCCGTCGCGCACGCCATGCAGCGCCGTCTTCGGCGCCAGATGCGCCTTGTCGCCGAGCACAAGGCCGGCGGTGCCGAGGCTGGTGCCGGTGGAGCCCTCGCTGACGCGCACCGGACGGCCGGTCGCGACCGACAACATGTCGAGATAGGCACCATTCACCGCAAACGGGCCTTCGACGATGGTGTCGCCATCGGCGCCGATGAGATCGAGACAGGTGGCCGACATCAACGCCAGATACCAGGAGACCACCAGCAGCCGTTCGCCGGGCGTCAGCCCCGCCTCCTCGACGGTGAAGCGCCCTTCCCGATCCGGATACGGGCCGGAGCCGCTCGGCAGCGACGGCAGGTAGGCGATGGTTCCGTCCAGCACCCGCCGGCGCTCACCTTCCGTCACCGGAACCAGCCCCTGCGGGGCGAGCAACTGGAAGGCGCGGCCGCCCATGAAGCGGGCTGAGGGCACCGGCTGGCCGAGCGCGTTGACGTTGACCAGCGTGTCGCGCTTGTCGTCGAGCGCCACCGCGCGGCCGCCGACGGCCATGATCACCACCCAGGTTCCGGTGGAGACCACCGAGAAGGGCGGAGACGCCGCCCAGAGATGCGGCAGCAGCGAGGCGTTGGAGTCATGCAAGCCGCAATAGACCGGCATGTCGGCGGGCAGGCCGGTTTCGGCGGCGATGTCGCGGCGCAAGGGGCCAAGCTTTTCGTCGGCGCGGCGCATCGGCGGCATTTTTTTGCGCCAGCCCATGCGGTCGACCAGCGTCGAATAATCCGCCGCCCACGGGTTCCACAGGTCGGTATGGCAGCCGATGGAGGTGATCTCGTTGGCCAGCACCCCCGTCAGGCGGTAGGCCCAGTATTGCGGATAGGTGAGGATCGTCGCGACGTTTGCGAATTGTTTCGGAAAGCTCTTGGCCTGCCAGAACAGTTGCGCGCCGACATTCAGCCCGCCGGGCAGCGGCGGCGAGCCGGTCTCGGCAAAGGGCGGGCGCATGGCGCGATAGGCATAGGCCGTCTCTTCGGGACCGGCATATTCGTAATCCAGCACCGGCAGGGCGAGTTCGCCTGCTTCATCGAGCACGACGATGGTCGCGCCATGCGCGGTGATCGAAATCGCCTCGAAACTGTACGCGCGATGCAGTTCCGCCAGCGCCGATTTCAGGAAGGCGAACAGCGCCTCGGTGTCGAAATGCGGATAAGGCGACGTGTCGATCACGCGGTTCGGCGTGGTGCGCGCCGCGATCTCGCGGCCGGCCTGCAGGTCGAAGACCACCAGCTTGGCATTGGTCTTGCCGATATCGATGACGGCGACGCGTGATGCATTCATGTGTCCGGTTTCCCCTCCCGATGATGTGCTGCTTCAGGCACCCCTGGCGCGGCCGGCCTCGGCCTCGGCCCTGGCGACGATCAGGCGCACGCCTGCCTCCTCCAGCATGGCGGCATGGCGATCCTCGATGCCGGCATCGGTAATGACGGTGGAAATGCGCGGCAGGGCGCAGAGGATCAGGCTGGAACGCTGGTGGAATTTCGAGGAATCGGCCAGCACCACCAGTTCGTCGGCCTGGTCGATGAGCTTCTGCTCGGCCTGGATCAGCAGGGGATCGGTTTCCATCAGCCCCAGCGGCCCCAGCCCCTGCGCCCCCATGAACATCCGCCGCGCATAAAAGTTGCGGGTCACGTCGTTTTCGAAGGGCGACAGGATCACGCCCTGCTCGCGATAGACGACGCCGCCGGAAAGCATGATCGTGTTCTTCGAATGCTTGAGCAGGTGCTCGGCAATCGGAAAGGAATTGGTGAAGACATGCAGGCGGGGGGTGGCTAGGTAATGCACCATCTGGAAGGTGGTGGTGCCGCCATTGGTGATGACCGGATCGCCCTCCTCGCACAGCGCCACCGCCTCGCGGGCAATCGCCTGCTTCTGGCGGGCATGCATCGCCTCGTTGACGCTGAACGGCCGGCCGGCGAGGCCGACGAATTGCGGCGGATGCAGCGCCTCGGCGCCGCCGCGCACCCGGCGCAGCTTCTTCTGCACATGCAGCGCGGCGATATCGCGGCGGATGGTGGCCTCCGAGCTTTCGGTCAGCTCCACCAGCTCGGCGACGGTCACCACCGGCTTGCCCTGGATAGCCGAGAGAATGATGCGATGGCGTTCCGTTTCGTGCATGATGCCTCCAATCCCGGCCCAGCTTCCATTCCTTCTGCGCATTGTCAATCACAAACAATCAAACTTCCGCACGATTACCGCATTTTTGATTGAAAATGATCGTTCATGATTGACATTGACCGAAATTTCGTGAGATTTGAGCCGCATGATCGGCGCCGGCGACAGGCCCGGCAGGGAGGAAAGTCAGCATGGCAAGGGAAAACGACGGCGCGCGTCTGGCGAACCTGTGGGACGAGGCGAAGGCGGCCGGCATGAGCGAGCCGGAACGACTGCTCTATCGCTCCAACCTTCTCGGCTCCGATAAGCGCATCACCAATTATGGCGGCGGCAACACCTCGGCCAAGGTGATCGAGCGCGATCCGTTGACGGGTGGCGATGTCGAGGTGCTCTGGGTCAAGGGCTCCGGCGGCGATGTCGGCACCATCAAGCTCGACGGTTTCGCCACCCTCTACATGGAGAAGCTGGAGGCGCTGAAGCGCCTCTATCGCGGCCTCGCCTATGAGGACGAGATGGTCGGCTACCTGCCGCATTGCACCTTCAACCTCAATCCCCGCGCCGCTTCCATCGATACGCCGCTGCATGCCTTCGTGCCGAAGAAGCATGTCGACCATATGCACCCGGATGCGATCATCGCCATCGCCGCCTCGCAGAACAGCCGCGAACTGACCCAGAAAATCTTCGGCGACGAGATCGGCTGGCTGCCCTGGAAGCGCCCCGGCTTCGAACTCGGCCTGTGGCTGGAGAAATTCTGCCGAGAAAACCCGAATGCGAGGGGCGTCATTCTTGAAAGCCATGGGCTGTTCACCTGGGGCGATACCGCGCGCGAAGCCTATGAGACGACCGTGGAGATCATCAACCGGGCGATTGCATGGCTGGAAGGCGAGATCGAGGGCGATGTCTTCGGCGGCGCCAAGGTTCCGACCCTGCCCGCAGCCGAACGCCGCACCGTCGCGCGCAAACTCATGCCGGTCATTCGCGGGCTGATCAGCGCCGACGAGCGCAAGCTCGGCCATTTCGACGACAGCGACGCCGTGCTCGAATTCGTCTCCTCGCAGCAGCTGGAAGCGCTGACCGCACTCGGCACGATCTGCCCGTGACACTTCCGGCGCACGAAAATCAGGCCGCGGGTCGTCGATTTCGACCCGGCCAGGCCCGATGTCGAGGCGCCGCTGGCCGGCCTGCCGGCAGCCCTTGAGGCGTATCGCCAGGATTACACCGCCTATTACCCGCGCTGCCGCCGTGACAACAGCCCTGATATGCGCGATCCCAACGCCGTCGTCTATCTGGTGCCGGGCGTGGGCATGATCACCTTCGCCAAGGACAAGGCGACGGCGCGCATTTCCGGCGAGTTCTATGTCAATGCGATCAATGTCATGCGCGGCGCTTCTTCGGTCTCCACCTATGTGGGTCTCGCCGAACAGGAAGCCTTCGACATCGAATACTGGCTGCTCGAAGAGGCCAAGCTGCAGCGCATGCCCAAAGCCAAGCCGCTGGCCGGCCGCATCGCTTTCATCACCGGCGGCGCCGGCGGCATCGGCAAGGCGACGGCTCACCGGCTGCTTTCCGAAGGCGCCTGCGTGATGATCGCCGATATCGACCGGGCGGCCCTCGACACCGCCGAGGCCGAGCTTGCCAGCCGTTACGGCAAGGACGTGGTGCGGGCGGTTGCGATGAACGTCACCGACGAGGCGCTGGTGATCGAAAGCTTCGAGAAGACGCTGAGCGAATTCGGCGGCCTCGATATCCTCGTCTCCAATGCCGGCCTCGCCTCTTCCGCCGCCATCGAAGATACCAGCCGCGACCTCTTGAACCGCAACATCTCCATCCTCGCGACCGGCTATTTCCTCGTTGCGCGCGAGGCGTTCCGGGTGTTCCGCACCCAGAAGGCCGGCGGCAATATCGTCTTCGTCGCCTCCAAGAATGGCTTGGCCGCCTCGCCGGGCGCTTCGGCTTATTGCACGGCCAAGGCGGCCGAGATCCATCTTGCCCGCTGCCTGGCGCTGGAGGGGGCGAGCGCCCAGATCCGCGTCAACACCGTCAATCCCGATGCCGTGCTGCGCGGCTCGAAGATCTGGTCCGGCGAATGGAAGGAACAGCGCGCCGCTGCCTACAAGACCGACGACCTGGAGGCGCATTACCGCGAGCGCTCGATGCTGAAGCTCAGCGTCTTCCCGGAGGATATCGCCGAGGCGATCTATTTCCTCGCCTCCGACATGTCGGCCAAATCGACCGGCAACATCATCAACGTCGACGCCGGCAATCAGCAGTCGTTCACGCGCTGATGACGCGGGCCGAAAGGCCCGTATCGGCACTCATGGTTCTGGGAGGAAAGCATGACACAGACGAAAATTCCGGCGGAGTTGATCGCGGCCGTCAACGACAAGCGCCGCGCCGCGCTCGATGCCGATTATGCGGCGCTGCGCGAGCATCTCTCCCGGCGCGGCATCGATATCGAGGCGGTGAAGGCCAAGGTGGCGGGTTACGGCGTCGCCGTGCCTTCCTGGGGGGTCGGCACCGGCGGCACGCGTTTTGCCCGTTTCCCCGGCCCCGGCGAGCCGCGCCATATCTTCGACAAGCTCGACGATTGCGGCGTCATCCAGCAGATGACCCGGGCGACGCCGACCGTATCGCTGCATATTCCCTGGGACAAGGTGGACGATATCGCCGGCTTGAAGGCGTATGGCGAAAGCCTCGGCCTCGGCTTCGACGCGATGAATTCCAACACGTTTCAGGATCAGCCGGGACAGGCGCATTCCTATAAATATGGCTCGCTTTCCCATGCCGATGCGGCAACGCGGGCGCAGGCGGTCGAGCACAATATCGAATGCATCGAGATCGGCCGCGCCTTGGGCTCTAAGGCGCTGACGGTGTGGATCGGCGACGGCTCCAACTTCCCCGGCCAGAGCAATTTCACCCGCGCCTTCGAGCGTTACCTCGACTCGATGAAGGCGATCTATGCAAGGCTGCCGGAAGACTGGCGCGTCTTCACCGAACACAAGATGTTCGAGCCGGCCTTCTATTCGACCGTGGTGCAGGACTGGGGCACGAACTACCTGATTGCGCAGGAGTTGGGGCCAAAGGCCTTCTGCCTCGTCGATCTCGGCCACCACGCGCCGAACACCAATATCGAGATGATCGTCGCCCGCCTTATCCAGTTCGGCAAGCTCGGCGGCTTCCATTTCAACGATTCGAAATATGGCGACGACGATCTCGATACCGGCTCGGTCGATCCCTACCGGCTGTTCCTCGTCTTCAACGAGCTTGTGGATGCGGAAACGCGGGGTGCTGCGGGTTTCGATCCCGCCCATATGCTCGACCAGAGCCACAACGTCACCGATCCCATCGAAAGCCTGATGGTCAGCGCCATGGAGGTACAGCGCGCCTATGCGCAGGCGCTGCTGGTCGACCGCGAGGCGCTGGCCGGCCTTCAGGAGGCCAATGACGCGCTGATGGCCTCGCAGACGCTGAAGCAGGCCTTTCGTACCGATGTCGAGCCGATCCTCGCCATGGCGCGGCTGGAGGCCGGCGGCGCCATCGCCCCGGTCGCCGCCTATCGCGCGTCCGGTTATCGCGCCACGGTCGCGGCCGAGCGCCCGGCCGTCACCGGTTCGGGCGGCGGCATCGTCTGATCGAAAGGGAATGCGGCGGTCAGATGCCCTGGCCGCCCTGCACCAGGCCGGGGGCCGGCATCAGCGACAGGCTGCGCGCCAGCGTCGCCAGCAGATCCGTCTGCGAAATGATGCCGAGCACCCGCTCGTCCTCGTCGACCACGACGACGGCGTGGGCGACGCCGTCGGTCAGGCGCGGCAGCAGGCCGATGGCGCGGTCGCTGGGCTTTGCACGCGCGGCCGGCGAGACCGGCAGGGGATGGCCGGGCGTGGCCGATGCCAGTTCGCGCAGGCCCACGGTGCCGGCGAGCCGCCCTTCGGGGTCGACGACCGGCAGGGTGCGGACGTCGTGATCCAAAAGCAGGGCGCGCGCCGTTTCCGGTCTCGCATCGACCTGTACGGTGACCACGTCACGCGACATGATGTCGGCGCAGGCCATTTCGCCGCGCTGGCGCATCAGCGCATGCAATTCCACTTCGCGCAGCAGGGCGTCGAGATCGGCGCGGTCGATGTCGAGGGTTTCGTTCATGCCGGCCAATGCCGCATCGATATCGCGCGCGTCAAAACCGACGCGCGCCGTCGCCGGCTTGTCGTCGGTCTTGTGGGTATTGACGGGGGCTGCGGGCCGGTGCGGATATTGCCGCCCGGCAAGGCGATGGAAGGCAAGGCCGATGGCGACCAGCATCGCCGAATTGACCGCGACCGGGATCAGCGGAAACCAGAAGCCGGCGCGCGCCACCGCCGCGCCGCCGATCACCGCCGTCAGCGCCGCAGCACCCCCCGGCGGATGCAGGCTGCGGGTCAGCGACATGGCGAGGATCGCCAGCGACACGGCAATGCCGGTGGCGATCATCGGATCCTTGACGAAATAGACCACGGTGACGCCCACCAGCGCCGAAATCGTATTGCCACCGACGATCGACCAAGGCTGGGCCAGCGGACTGGCCGGCACCGCAAACAGCAGAACGGCGGAGGCCCCGATCGGGGCGACGATCAGCGGCAGGCTGGCATCGGCGCCGAAGGTCAGCGCGCAGACGAGGCCGGTGAGGCAGATGCCGATCAAGGCGCCGATGCAGCCGATCAGCCGCTCGCGCAGCGTTGCGCCCGCGAGAATCGGCGTAAACAGCCTGAACCCCGATAGTTTGCCTGCCTGTCGACTCTTTTCATGCCCCGGATTGCTCATTGCCCTGCACTTTGCCACGTATTGTCATCCACCGTGGCTTATCTGCCTGGAATGCCGGCAAGACAAGGAAAGACTCCGCCGTTCTCGCCCGGAAAAGCGAAGAGTTTTTTCGGGCGTGCTTTCCGGGCTGCTGCCTGCCGTCAGCGGTCGGCGGGTTTCGCGTCCGGATCGAAACTGTACTTGAAATCGCAATGGCTGGCGCCTTCCATCACCGTCTGGGTCCGTTCCAGCGTGATGCGTGGATCGTAGCCGGTACAGAATACCCCATCGCGATTGCACGACAGCAGGTGGCCGATCTTGCCGAGACCCATCTCCTTGTAGGTCTCGGCGTAGCGACAGCGCTTGACGTTGTAGTGGAATTCCGTGTCGGTCGCCTTGGTGACCTCGATCACCAGCGCGTCATCCTGTGTCCAAAGATCCTGCAATTCCTGGAAGGTGCGCAGCGAGGTGCCGCCCGGCGTCCTGGCGGCGAAACTCCGGCCAGCCTTGACTGCCGCCTTGCGGATGGCGCTGTCGATGATGGATTGCGCCATCTCCTCGCCCAGCCTTTCGCGCATTTCCTCGTAGATCGGCGCGATGATACCCGCCTCGATCGTGCGTCGTGCAAGAATGCCGATTTCGCCGTCCATTGCGCTGCGCGAGGAAACCTGTTCGTCCGTGCTCATGCCATGCTCCTTGGTCTTGTCGCCTCTGTTTTATCAGCTCCGCCCCGGCAATGCACGCCGGGCCGCGCGCCGGCGGCCATGCCGTTTTTTGGCAAAGTTTTGTCGAAACCGAACACTTCACCCGATTGAAAGGCTTGTTAGCCGGCTGCATTTGGTGTTGGACTGCCGTCCGTCAAAATGCCGAAGGGCCGTTTCAGGACGAGCCGTTCGGCGAGGGTGGAGAACGGGATGAAAATCGGAGCGTTGAAGGAGCGCGCGGACAACGAGTCGCGCGTGGCGATGACGCCTGACTCTGCGCAAGCGTTGCAGAAGCTCGGGCATGAGTGCCTTGTGGAAACGGGTGCCGGGCTTGGGGCCGGTCTTTCGGACGACGCCTATCGCGCCGCAGGCGTCACGGTGGTCGACAGTGCGGGGACGCTGTTTGAGGCCGCCGATATCATCGTCAAGGTGCGGCCGCCGACGACGGAGGAGACCGACAGGCTTTCTTCTGGCAAAACGCTGATTTCGTTCTTCTATCCGGCGCAGAACGGTGCGCTTCTGGAGCAGGCGAAGGACAAGGGCGCGAACGTCATCGCCATGGACATGGTGCCGCGCATTTCCCGCGCGCAAAAGATGGATGCGCTGTCGTCGATGGCCAACATTGCCGGCTACCGCGCGGTGATTGAGGCGGGTAACAATTTCGGCCGCTTCTTCACCGGCCAGGTGACCGCCGCCGGCAAGGTGCCGCCGGCCAAGGTGCTGGTTATCGGCGCCGGCGTCGCCGGCCTTGCCGCCACCGGCGTCGCCGTCTCGCTCGGCGCACAGACCTATGCCTTCGACGTGCGGCCGGAAGTGGCTGAGCAGATCGAATCGATGGGCGCCGAATTCGTCTATCTCGACTTCAAGGGCAGTGTGCAGGATGGGGCGGCGACCGGCGGTTATGCCGCCCCGTCCTCGCCGGAGTTCCGCGAGAAGCAACTGGAAAAATTCCGCGAACTCGCCCCGCAGATGGACATCGTCATCACCACGGCGCTGATCCCCGGCCGCGACGCGCCAAAACTGTGGCTGGCCGACATGGTCGCGGCGATGAAGACCGGCTCTGTCGTCGTCGATCTCGCCGCCGAGCGCGGCGGCAATTGCGACCTGACGGTCGCGGACCAGAAGATCGTCTCGCCCAACGGCGTCACCATTATCGGCTATACCGATTTCCCGAGCCGCATGGCGGCGCAGTCCTCGGCGCTCTATTCCACCAACATCCGCCACATGCTGGCCGACCTGACGCCGGCCAAGGACGGCAAGATCGTCCACAACATGGAAGACGACGTCATCAGGGGCGCGACGGTCGCCTATGAAGGCGCGATCACTTATCCCCCGCCGCCGCCGAAGATCGCGGCGATTGCCGCCCAGAAGCCGAAGGAGAAGGTCAAGGAACTGACGCCGGAGGAGAAGCGGGCCAAGGAAACCGCTGCCTTCAAGGCGCAGACGAAAAGCCAGGTCGGGCTGCTGGTCATCGCCACCGCGCTGCTGCTGCTGGTCGGGGCCTATGCGCCGTCGGCCTTCATGAGCCACTTCATCGTCTTCGTGCTCGCCTGTTTCGTCGGCTTCCAGGTCATCTGGAACGTCAGCCATTCGCTGCACACGCCACTGATGGCGGTGACCAATGCCATCTCGGGCATCGTCATCATCGGCGCGCTGCTGCAGATCGGCTCCAGCAGCTGGCTGGTGGTGGTGCTGGCGGCGCTTTCCGTGCTGATCGCCACGATCAACATCGTCGGCGGCTTCCTCGTCACCCGGCGCATGCTCGCCATGTTCCAGAAGTCGTGATCGGGGGGATCATAACATGACGATCGGTATCGTTTCGGCCGCCTATATCGCGGCTGCCGTTCTCTTCATCCTGTCGCTCGGCGGCCTTTCCGGCCAGGAAAGCGCCAAGCGCGCCGTCTGGTACGGCATCGTCGGCATGGGGCTTGCCGTCATCGCCACTGTGTTCGGGCCTGATGTCGGCAACTGGTTCATCGTTCTGCTGATGATCGCCGGCGGCGCCGTGCTCGGTGCATTCGTCGCTGCCCGTGTGCAGATGACGGAAATGCCGCAGCTCGTTGCGGCGCTGCACAGCTTCGTCGGCCTGGCGGCCGTGTTCATCGGCTTCAACGCCCATCTGGAGGCGGCGCATGTCGCCGGTCTCGACGAGGCGGCGCGCGCGACGCTCACTGGCTTTGCCAAGATCCTCGCCCACAAGGAGCCGGTGGAACTGGCGATCATGAAGGTCGAAGTGTTCCTCGGCGTCTTCATCGGCGCGGTCACCTTCACCGGCTCCGTCGTCGCTTTCGGTAAGCTCGCCGGCAAGGTCGACGGCAAGGCCAAGAAGCTGCCGGGCGGCCATCTGCTCAATGCAGGTGCTGCGCTTCTGTCGGTCATCCTGCTGGTGATGTATTTCAACGGCGCCGGCGCCTGGACGCTGGTTCTGATGACGCTCGCCGCCTTCTTCATCGGCTACCACCTGATCATGGGCATCGGCGGCGCCGACATGCCGGTGGTCGTGTCGATGCTGAACAGCTATTCCGGCTGGGCGGCGGCCGCCATCGGCTTCACGCTCGGCAACGACCTGCTGATCGTCACCGGCGCGCTGGTCGGCTCCTCGGGTGCGATCCTGTCCTACATCATGTGCAAGGCGATGAACCGCTCCTTCGTCTCGGTCATCCTCGGCGGCTTCGGCACCACCACCGGCCCGGCGATGGAAATCTCCGGCGAGCAGGTGGCGATCGACGTCGACGGCGTCGCCGCAGCCCTCAGGGATGCCGATAGCATCATCATCGTGCCGGGCTACGGCATGGCGGTGGCGCAGGCGCAAGGGCCGGTGTCGGAGCTGACCCGCAAGCTGCGCTCCGAAGGCAAGGAGGGGCGCTTCGCCATCCATCCGGTCGCCGGCCGCCTGCCGGGCCATATGAACGTGCTGCTCGCCGAAGCCAAGGGGCCCTACGACATCGTGCTGGAAATGGATGAGATCAACGACGACTTCC
>Ga0066256_1000418_pt1 | contig 126598 bp, 110 predicted proteins | sample ThiBio_1000_biof_FD_87107 | JGI IMG/M metagenome (GOLD analysis project Ga0066256, IMG submission 87107) | Wastewater bioreactor microbial communities from Cape Town, South Africa - Thiocy_expt_1000_biof (version 2) | ecosystem: Engineered > Bioreactor > Thiocyanate-remediating >...
CCGCCGCCGCGCCCGCGGGGGGCGGGCCCGCCCCCCCGGGGGGCCCCCCCGCCCCCCCCGCCCCCCCCCCCGCGGCCCCCCCGACGCCCCGGGCCCGGCCCGACCGCGGCGGCCCCCCCCCCCGCCCCCCGCCCCCCCCGGGCCGCCCCGGCCCGGGGGGACCCGCCCGCCCCGCCGGCCCCGGGCCCGCCCCCCGGGCCACCGCCGGGTCCGCCACCCGGGCCACCGACGTCGACGACGACCGCGAGCCGCGCACCGACCGTCTCGTAGACGGCACGGGCGACATGGTCGGGACCGCCGCTGCCCGTGAAGGCGTTCGCCGGACCGGGGTGGTCGAACCGCAGCGTGAGGGTGTCCCCCGAGACGCCGGCCACCTGGGCGTTGTCCCGCACCGTCATCCAGGCGACGCGGCTGAACGTGCCGACGAGGTCGAGGACCTCGGGCCAGCGCCGTCGCAGCTCGGTGCCGTCGAGACCGGCCGCGGGGTCGGCCGTCGGGGTCGCCGCCGCGGGCGGCGAGGCCGGCGCCGGATCCTGGGTCGAGGCAGCCGAGGCCGCCCCCTGCGTCGGGGCGGACGGGGCGGGAGCGGCCGGAGTCGACGCGACGGCCGGGTCGTCCGTGGCTGGCGCGGGCGCGCCGGGGGCCGGCGCGCTCTGCGCGGACCGGCCACGGGATCCGTCGTCGTCCGGCCGGCCGGCACCCTCCCGCGAGGGAGCCCGCGCCCCGGGTCGCTCCGACGCGGGCGGCTCCGCGCGACCGGCGTCGCGCCGTTCTCCGGATGCCGCCGCGCTCGACGGCTCCTCGGCAGCGGGCGCACCGGGACGACCGGGCTCCGGCCGCCAGCCCTCCTGCGCCGGCCGGCGGGGACCGGCACCGCCCGCGCGCCCCGCGTCGTCGTCATGATCGGAAGCCGGCGACGCGACCGGCGCCGGCGTGCTCGGCACAGACGCGCTCGGCACGGACGCGGCGGGCGCCGGGGCGCCGAAGGCCCCGAGCGTGACGAGACCGCGCGTCAGGACCAGCTCGAGCTGGAGGCGCGGCGAGGTCGCGCCGACCATCTCGGTGAGACCGGTGTTGACGAGGTCGGCGAGCGCGGAGAGCCGCTGCGGCCCGAGGGCGCGAGCCTGCGGACGCATGCGCTCCAGCTCGTCCGCCGGCAGGGCGCGGAGCACGGCGTCGGCGGCCTCGCCGCTGGCGGCGATGACGATGAGGTCGCGCAGCCGGTCGAGCAGGTCCTCGACGAACCGGCGCGGGTCCTGCCCCGACTCGACCACGTTCTCGACCACGCGGAAGACCCCGGCGCCGTCACCCGCCGCGAGGGCCGAGACGACGTCGTCGAGCAGCGAGGACGGCGTGAAACCGAGCAGCGCCGCGGCGAGGGCGTAGGGGACGCGTCCGTCCTCGGCACCGGCGAGGAGCTGGTCGAGCACGGACAGGGAGTCGCGGACCGACCCTCCCCCGGCGCGCACGACGAGCGGCAGCACCCCCGCGTCGACCTCGATGCCCTCCTGCGTGCACAGACCGGCGAGGTAGTCGGTGAGGGTGGCCGGCGGGACGAGGCGGAAGGGGTAGTGGTGCGTGCGCGAGCGGATGGTGCCGATCACCTTGTCCGGCTCGGTGGTCGCGAAGACGAACTTCACGTGGGCCGGCGGCTCCTCGACGAGCTTGAGCAGGGCGTTGAAACCCTGCGGCGTGACCATGTGGGCCTCGTCGATGATGAAGACCTTGTACCGGTCGCGCGCGGGCGCGAACACGGCGCGCTCGCGCAGGTCGCGCGCGTCGTCGACGCCGCCGTGGCTCGCCGCGTCGATCTCGACGACGTCGAGGCTGCCCGAACCGCCCGTCGCGAGCTCGACGCAGCTCTCGCAGACGCCGCAGGGGGTGTCGGTCGGACCCTGGGCGCAGTTGAGGCAGCGGGCGAGGATGCGGGCCGAGGTCGTCTTGCCGCAGCCGCGGGGGCCGGAGAAGAGATAGGCGTGCGTGGCGCGATCGGAGCGGAGCGCAGCCCGCAGCGGATCGGTCACGTGCTCCTGGCCGATGACGTCGGCGAAGGAGTCCGGACGGTACCGGCGGTACAGGGCTGTGGTCACGCGTCCCAGGGTAGACGGGGGCACCGACGTTTTGGCCGGGCGCTCGCGAGGCTGTGGACGGACGGCACCGCGGACCGCCGGGCAGACGAGGACCCCCCGCACACCCATCAGAGCTCGCCTGCCCTTGCTACCTTCCGGTCCTGGGGGAGTTCAGCGAGATGACGCCGCACGGGGGGTCGGTCAACGAGTCTACCCGGCCCGCGCGGCGGTGTGCACGCGGGCGCCACCGCTACCGAGCGCCCGCCGATTCGGGGATCGAGCGAGGTTCGGGTATCCTCGTGCGGCCGGGAGGATTCGCCTAGTGGCCTATGGCGCACGCTTGGAAAGCGTGTTGGGTGCAAGCCCTCGGGGGTTCGAATCCCCCATCCTCCGCCCAGCCCCTCGGGTCAGCTCGACCCTTCGGGTGACCTCGTCGCGAGGCAGGTGGCTCATGAGCAACGACGTCCACGCCCCGTTTCCTGCCGCCATCCACCTCGACCTCGCCGCGATCGCACGAGCCTGCGAGCGCCACCACGTCGCCCGTCTGAGCCTGTTCGGCTCGGTGCTCACCGACCGGTTCGACCCGGACCGGAGCGACGTCGACCTCCTCGTCGAGTTCGCACCGAACGCGGAGCGCACGTTCCACGCGCTCTTCGCGCTGCAGGATGAGCTCGAGCAGATCGTTGGCCGCCCCGTCGACCTCGTCCAGGCCCGTAATCTCCGCAACCCCTACCTGATCAAGTCGATCACCAGCAGCGCGCGAGACCTGTATGCGGCCTGAGACCCCCGCCCACCTCTGGGACGCACGCGAAGCCGCCCGGAAGGCACAGGCGCTCGGCAACGGCACCGACAAGGACTACCTCGACGACTGGGTCAAGCAGTCGGCGGCCGAACGGCAGCTGGAGATCATCGAGGAGGCCCTCGTCCGGGTTCGGCGCGACGCTCCAGCAACGTTTCGCCGCGTCCCCGACGCGCGGCCGATCGTCGGCACCAGGAACGTGATCGCCCACCAGTACGACGTCGTCGACCACGTGCGTGTCCTCGCGCTGCTGCGGAACGACCTCCCAGCACTCATCGCGGTGCTGGACGAGCTCCTCGCCGACGCGACCGAGTAGCCCCGGGGAACCTCAGTACGGTCTTCCCATGAACTGGGCACTCGTCGCCGCGTTCGCCGGGTCGAGCATCGGCGCCGTCGCCGCCTTCCTGATCGCTCGGACCGACACCAACCGTCAGCTGGAGTACACGGAGCGTTTGCTGCGTCTCGCCAAGGAGGTGCCGGCCGACTGGCCCGGATCAACCGAGCTGACCGCGGCCGCCTACCGCCAGCTCGTCCTCACGCGACACCGCCTCCGACGCCGCAACGCGGCACCCGTGTGGTCCGCGATCGCCTGGGGGCTTGCGGCCGTTGCGGTCATCCTGGGCTTCGGCTTCCCGGGCCTCGTGTACACCTGGATCGGCCACGAGGCCGATCTCGGCCTTCGCATCGCCGCGACGTCCTTCGCGCTGCCGCTGCTCTACCTCGCGTGGCTCCAGCTCGACGACCTGTGACCGCCATGACTCGACTCACCGCGGTCCTCGGCGACCTCACGCGACAGAGGGTCGACGTCGTCGTCAACGCCGCGAGCAGCCGCATGCGGGGAGGTGGTGGCGTCGACGGCGCGATCCACCGAGCCGGCGGCCCCGCCATCCTGCGCGACTGCATCGCCCGGTTCCCGGACGGCATCGCGACGGGTGACGCGGGCTGGACCACCGCCGGCGACCTCCCCGCACGCTGGGTCGTCCACACCGTCGGCCCGAACCACGCGGCCGGACAACGGGACCCCTCCCTCCTGCGGTCCTGCTATCGCCGCTCGCTCGCCGTGGCCGACTCGCTCGGGGCCACCACCGTCGCCTTCCCGCTCATCAGCTCCGGGATCTTCGCCTGGCCGCTCGCCGACGCGATCGAGATCGCCGTCGACACCATCGCGGCCACGCCGACCACCGTCGACCACGTGATGATCGTGACGATCGACGACGCCACTCACCGCCGCGTCCACGCTCAGATCCTCCGCCGCTGCCCACCGTCGACGGAGGCCGGATCGGCCGGTGCCCTGCTCGACGACCCGCCGACCCCGTGAGGACTACGCGGCGGCCCCTACCTCTGGCACAAGCTGCGCGGTCGCCTCGCGCACACCCCGTTGCCGACCGACGCGGACGACCTGAGTGCCCTACTGACGGGCACCGCCGAGGACGTGCTCGGCGTCTCCCTCGCTGACGCGGACGGTCCCGTCCACCTCCCCGAGTTCGACCCCGGGCACGGGATGTCCGCGGGACCCGACGTGGTGGCGTCGCACCGGCATCCCGACGCCTCTGGACCGCCACGCGGCGGCGATCGACGGACGCGACCGACCCGCGGGGTCCTCGCGGTCGTCCCCGTCCGCGCCTACCGCACGACTAGCGATCGACCGGCCAGGTCGTCCCGTAGCGCCTTGGACGCCCAGCGTTCGCGCGAGGCGTCCGCGTGGGCATCGAGCAGTTCGAGCCGCGGCAGTCGGTCGCGCGGAACGGTAAGCGCTCGCCCGTCCAGCCAGCCCAGGCCCGGGTACCTCTCGACCAACGGTGGTGCGACCTGGCTCTGCAGCGAGTCCGGATCGATCGTCAGGAGCATGGCGTCGAACAGCCCGTGCACGTCCTTACGCAAGAGCAGGCCACCGTTCGCCTCATGCACGGGCCGCGTCGCGTAAGAGTAGAGGTGCGCGGCGTCGAGCGCCTCCCGCGGCTGCACTCCCGTGACAGCGCACACCTCGCCGTACCGGGTCAGCAATCTGTCGCGGAACTGGTCCTGGAACCGACGGACCCGTGTGCGCGTCTCGGCGAACCCGCCGTGCCTGCTCCACTCCCCGGGCTCGCCGATCTCAACGGCAATCCCCGTCGCCACGCCCTGGTGCAGGTCGATGTAGGGCACCGCCGAAACTGGATCGAGCCGTCGGATCGCGTTCTGCTGATCGGCGGAGGCATAGACGTCCTTCAAGCCACGGACCGGCGCCTGCGCCGCAAACGTCGTCCAGCTCGATCCGTAGTGCGCCTCGAACATGGTGACCGGCACGGTCACCGGGACCGGCTCGTCAAACTCCTCGCCGCAGTTGGTACAGCGGTAGCGCGGGAGCCGCGTCAGCCGCTCCGTCCATCGGGAGGTAAGTTCGCATCGCGGGCACGCTCCGGCGTTCTTCTTCTCGGCCCACGACTCCACACGCTCCACGACGCCCCACCCGTAGACGGCGCGTTCGTCCCTCAGCACGAGGACGTCCCCCTCGGCCACCTGCCGCGAGTTGGGAACCCGCGAGTCGTAGTCGTAGTGCTCGCCGACGACGTCCCCGTAGAGATTCCCAAGCGGGTTGCTGAACTCACGCGTGAAGCAGCTCCAGAACGACCGGCGACCGGAGCCGGGGTCGGTCGCTCGCGGAGCCATGGATAGAGCTCACCACATGCGACCGTGATTCGGCGACCGAGCCGCGGCGGCCGCCCGCCTACGCCCGCCGGACCTGCGCCGCTCGCGCACGCGCGAGCACCCACCGCGTCAGCACGCCGCGCCGCGGGCCGACCAGGTAGACGAGCGCGAACACCACCCCCTGCGCGAGCACGATGGTGGCCCCCGACGCCGTGTCGAGGTAGTAGCTCGCGTACAGCCCCACGACGGCACACCCTGCGGCCACGACCGGCGCGATGACGAGCATCCGCCCGAACCGGTCGGTGAGCAGGTACGCGGTCGCGCCCGGGATGATGAGCATCGCGACGACGAGCACCACCCCGACCGCCTGGAGCGCGACGACCGACGTGAGCGCCAGCAGTCCCAGCAGCGTCGCGCCGAGCAGCCGCGGGTTGAGCCCGATCGTGTGCGCGTGCGTCGGGTCGAACGCGTACAGCGTGAGGTCCCGGCGCTTGACCAGGACGACGACGAGCACGACCGCGCCGAGCGCCACGACCTGGACGAGGTCCGCGCGCGAGACGCCGAGCAGGTTCCCGAAGATGATGTGCGCCAGGTCCGTCTGCGACGGGATCACCGAGATCAGCACGAGCCCGAGGGCGAACAGCGTCGTGAAGACGATCCCGATCGCCGCGTCCTCCTTGACCCTGCTCGTGTCGCGGACGACGCCGATCAGCGCGACGGCGAGGAACCCGAACACCACCGCCCCCAGCGCGAACGGCAGACCGAACGCGTACGCGATGACGACGCCGGGCAGCACGGCGTGCGACACCGCGTCGCCCATGAGCGACCAGCCGATGAGGACGAGCCAGCACGACAGCAGCGCGCACACCACGGACGCGACGAGCGCCGTGAGGAGCGCGCGGCTCATGAACTCGTACGCGAGCGGCTCCAGCAGGAGGTCGACGACGTTCATCGCGCCTCCCCCGCGCCCTCGCGTCGCGCCATCGGGTCGAGCCCGAACGCCTCCGCCAGCCGCTCCGGCGTGAGCACGTCGGCCGGTCGGCCGTGCGCGAGGACGCGCCGCATGAGGAGGACGGCCTCGTCGGCGAGGTCGGGCAGCGCGTGCAGGTCGTGCGTGGCGACGAGGATCGTGCGACCGTCCCCCGCCAGCTCCCGCAGGAGGCCGGTGATCGTCGCCTCGGACACCTTGTCGACCCCGGCGAACGGCTCGTCCAGCAGCATCACCGACGCCTCCTGGGCGATCCCGCGCGCGACGAACGTCCGCTTGCGCTGCCCGCCCGAGAGCCGCCCGATCTGCCGGTCCGCGAGCTCGCGCAGCCCGACCCGGTCGAGCGCGGCCTCGACGACGGCGCGGTCGGCGGCCCGGGGCCGGCGGGTCGGACCAAGGCGTCCGTACCGGCCGGTCATGACGACGTCACGCACCGACAGCGGGAACGCCCAGTCGACCGCCTCGCTCTGCGGGACGTAGGCGACCCGGCCCGACCGGCGAGCCCGGGCCGGGTCCTCGTCGCCGATCCGCACCGTGCCCGAGTCCGGCCGGATCGTCCCGACGATGGTCTTGAGCAGCGTCGACTTCCCCGAGCCGTTCATCCCGACGAGCCCGCAGACGACCCCGGCCGCGAGCACGAGGTCCGCGCGGTCCAGGGCGAGGACGTCGCCGTAGCTGACCGTCACGCCCTCGACGCGGACGACGGGCTCGCCCGGGAGCCCGCCCGCGGACCGGTCCGGCGCACTCACGACCCGGCCCCCGCGCCGTCCCCGGTGAGCGCGGCGACGATGACGTCGACGTCGTGCCGGATCAGGTCGAGGTAGGTCGGCACCGGCCCGCCGGGCTCCGAGAGCGAGTCGACGTAGAGCACGCCGCCGAACTCGGCGTCGGTGGCCTCGACGACCTGCTGCATCGGCTTGTCGCTCACCGTCGACTCGCAGAACACGGCGGGCACGTCGTTGGCGCGGACGAACTCGATGGTCGCGGCGATCTGCTGCGGCGTCGCCTGCTGCTCGGCGTTGACCGCCCAGATGTACTGCTCCGTCAGCCCGGCGTCGCGGGCGAGGTAGGAGAACGCGCCCTCGCAGGTGACGAGCGCCCGCTGCCGCTCCGGCAGCACGGCGAGCTCCGACACCAGCTCGTCGTGCACCTCCTGGAGCTGCGCTCCGTACGACTCGGCGTTGGCCGCGTAGTCGTCGGCGTGCTCGGGGTCGAGCTCGCCGAACGCCTCGGCCATGGTGTCGGCGTAGAGACGGACGTTGAGCGGGCTCATCCAGGCGTGCGGGTTGGGCAGGCCGGCGTACGCGTCCTCGGCGATGCTCATGACCTCGACGCCGTCGCTGACCACGACGTGCGGCACGTCGAGGTCGGCGACGAACCGCTCGAACCACAGCTCGAGGTTGAGGCCGTTGTCGAGGATGAGATCGGCCTCGGCCGCCCGGCGGATGTCGGACGGCGTCGGCTCGTAGTGGTGGATCTCCGCACCGGGCTTCGTGATCGACTCCACGCGCAGGTGGTCGCCGGCCACGTTCTCCGCGATGTCGGCGAGCACCGTGAAGGTCGTCAGGACGACGGGGCGCTCGTCGCCGCCGGACGCGGCGGACGCGCCGGACGCACCCGAGCCGCCGCTCGCCTCGTCCCCGGTCGGCCCGGCGCACGACGCCAGCGCAAGGCCGACGACGACGCCGACAGCTCCCGTCACGATCCTGGTCCTCACGTCACGACCACCTCTCCATCACAAGTATCGGGTGGCCTAACTCTAGACATTGCCGAGCCGAAAACAAGCGGGCGCCCCGGCGCGTCTTCGCACGATCTCCACGTCCCGGCCCCGGAGCGCCCATGGCTCGACAAGGTGCGATCGGTAGGCTTCGAATCGTGATCTTCAAGGCCGTCGGCGAGGGAAAGCCGTATCCCGACCACGGCCTCGTGACCACCCGCGACTGGGCCCACCTGCCCCCGCGACAGATCCGCCTCGACCAGCTCACCACCGTGCGCACGACGCTCGACCTGCGCGGGCTGCTCACCGACGACTCGACGTTCTACGGCGACCTGTTCGCGCACGTCGTGGCCTGGCGGGGCGAGCTGTACCTGGAGGACGGCCTCCAGCGCGCGCTGCGGGCAGCGCTCCAGCAGCGGACGATCATCCACGCCCGCGTCCTCGAGCTCGGCTGACCGAGTGAGACTCCTCCCCCGGCAGGACGTGCCGGCCGAACGCCGAAAGGTACCGTGTCACCCGTGACGACCCCGACGTACGACGAGGCCGCGCGCCGCAAGGCCCTGCGACGCAGGCACCTGCTCCAGCGCCAGACGATCATCTTCGGCAGCCTCATCGTCATCCTCGGGGCGCTCGTGCTGGCGGCCCTCGGCGTCTTCCTCAACATCCTCCCCGCGCCGTTCGACCCGGACTTCACGAACACGGAGGCCGAGACCGAGACCGGCCCGATCGTCCCCTGCCCGGCGGACGGCGCGATCCCCGTCGACTGGGCCGCCATCACCGCCAACGTCTACAACGGCACGACCCGCGGCGGCCTGGCGGCGACGACGGCGCAGGCGCTGCGGGACACCGGCGTCGCGACGGCGACCGAGGGGAACTACACCGGCGGAAGCTACGACGGGACGGTGCTCATCACCACCGGCATCGAGGGCATCTCGAGCGCCTACTCGATCGCCCCGCTGTTCCCGGAGCACGAGATCCTCTACGACAGGACCAAGTCGGACGAGGTGATCGACGTGGTCGTCGGCTCGAAGTTCGAGGCGATGTCGGCGGACGCGACGCCGCTCGACCCGGAGACCCCGCTCGTCGGGCCCGAGGGGTGCACGCCGATCAGCAAGCTCCCGACCGTCACGACCGAACCCGACGCCGCGCAGTAGCGCTCGAACGACGCCGCGCCGGACCGACGGCGCGGCCCGGGCCGGGCGCCCGCTCCCGACGCGCACCGCCGCAACCCCTGGCAGACTCGTCCCACGGCCGACCGCACCGCGACACCTCGGCCGCAGCTCCCGAGGAGAACCCATGACGACGCCGAACCCCTACGGACCGCAGCCCTCGGACACGCCCCCGGGCGTGACGACCCCGGGCACGACGCCGCCCGGCGCCTCGGTCCCGGGCATGCCGAGCCCGTCCGGGTCGCCCTACGGGGCGCCGTCGTACGGGTCCCAGCCCTATGGCGCGGCCCCCTACGGCCCCGGTACCCAGGACGCGCCCGTCGCCGGGCCGCCGGCCGGCTCGCCCTACCAGTCGGCCTACCCGTACGACGCCATGCCGTACCGCCCGACGAACCAGCTCGCGATCGTCGCGCTCATCCTCTCGCTCGCCGGTCTCGCCACGTTCCTCACGGCCCCGGCCGGTGCGATCTGCGGTCACATCGCGCTCGGGCAGATCCGACGCAACCCGGGTCAGCAGGGCTACGGGACCGCCGTCGCGGCGATCGTGAGCGGCTGGGTCATCACGGTCCTCGGCCTCGCTGCCGCCGCGTGGTTCATCTGGGTCATCACCCAGCTCTCCACGATCCCGAACCAGTACTGAGATCGGTCGGACCGCCGTCACCGCGGCCCCGGAAGCACTGAGGGCCCCGTCCGACAAGCGGACGGGGCCCTCAGCGTTTCGCGCGGTAGCGGTGGGATTTGAACCCACGGTGGCTTTGACACCACACAGCATTTCGAGTGCTGCACCTTCGGCCGCTCGGACACGCTACCCAGCCCGGAAAGTGTAGCCTCCCCGGACGGTCCGCCCAAACCGGTGTCGCCTCGGCCACACGGCCGGGCGGAATGCCCCGCCCGCGCGCGACGTTGCCGCAGACGTCATGGCCACCAACACCCCCAGCCCCGCCGCGAGCAGCCCCGCCACGAGCACGGTCTCGCCCCGCGTCCTCCACTCCACGTGGGCGCCGTCGTACGCCGACCACCGCCCCGACGCCACCGACGCCGAGCTGACCGAGGCCGCCGACCTGCTCGCCGGCCACCGCGTCCTCGCGCTCACGGGCGCCGGCCTCTCCACCGACTCGGGCATCCCCGACTACCGCGGCCCGCAGGCCCGCCCGCGCAGCCCCATGACGTACCAGCAGTTCGTGGCCGACCCCGCGTTCCGCCGCCAGTACTGGGCCCGCAACCACATCGGCTGGCTGCACGTCGGACGCACCCAGCCCAACGCCGGCCACCGCGCGCTGGCCGACCTCGAGCGCGCCGGCGTCCTCACCGGCGTCATCACGCAGAACGTCGACCGCCTGCACCAGGCCGCCGGCTCCCGGCACGTCCTCGACCTGCACGGCAGCTACGCCGAGGTCGTGTGCCTCGACTGCGGCCGGGTCATCCCGCGCACCGAGCTCGACGAGCGTCTCGCCGACCTCAACCCGGGCTTCCGCGAGGCCGCGCTGGCCGCGTCCCCCGAGATCGCGCCGGACGCCGACGCGGTCGTCGCCGACACGGACGGCTTCCGCGTCGCGACGTGCGAGGTCTGCGGCGGCACGCTCAAGCCGCACATCGTCTACTTCGGCGAGAACGTCCCACCGGCGCGGGTCGCGCGCAGCTACGCCATGGTCGACGACGCCACCGCCCTGCTCGTCGCCGGCACCAGCCTCGCGGTCCAGTCGGGTCTGCGCCTGGTGAAGCGGGCCGCGCGCGCCGGCAAGCCGGTGGTCGTCGTCAACCGCGGCCTCACCCGCGGCGACGACCTGGCGACGCTCCGGCTGAACGCCGGCACCTCCCGGGCACTCCCGTTCCTCGCGGACGAGCTGACGTCGTCGGTCCCGCCGCGGACGACGGCGACGCGAGCCACGGCATCCGCCAGACTCGACCCGTGACCGACGAGACCCTCCCCCGACCACCCGGTTCCGTCGCGACGCCGCACTACCTCACCGGGCTGGCCCTGGTGATCGCCGGCGGTGCGCTCGGCTCCCTCGCCCGGTACCTGCTCCTGCTCGCCACCCCCCACCCCGCGGGACTCCAGGTGCTGACGATCTTCGTCATCAACGTGGTCGGGTCGTTCCTGCTGGGGCTGCTCGTCGGGCGCGTCCGCGCGGTCCTGACGCTGGCCGCCGCGCGGTGGCGCCTGTTCCTCGGGACGGGCGTGCTCGGCGGGTTCACGACGTACTCGACGTTCGCCCTGCAGGTCGTCACGGTGGCGGCCGACGGCGCGTGGTTCCTCGCCGCCTGGTACCCGGTCGTGAGCGTGGTCCTCGGGGTGCTCGTCGCGTGGACCGGGCTGCGGATCGGCCTGCGGACGGGGACCCGGTGACGGGCGCGGCGCTCGCGCTGCTCGTGGCCCTGGCCGGCGGCCTCGGCGCGGGCGGGCGTTACACGCTCGACGTCACGCTCGGGGCCCTCGCCACCCGCGCCGGACGGCCGGGATGGGTGCTCGCGGGGATCAACGTGACGGGGTCGCTGCTCATCGGCGTGCTGGCCGGGCTCGCGACGGCGGGGTCCCTGGGGGGCGAGTCGCAGACGATCCTCGCCACCGGCTTCCTCGGCGGGTTCACGACGTTCTCCGCCGCGAGCCTCGACGTCGTGGAGATGGAGGAGCGGTCCGGGCGGGACGCGGCGGTGCTGCGCGCGCTGGTCGTACCGGTCGCGGCCGTCGCCACCTGCGCGCTCGGGGTCTGGCTGGCCGGGGGCCTCTGACGAGGTCGACCGGCGCCTCGTCAGCGGCGGCGGGCCCGGAAGAACGCCCGCAGCTCCTCGCCGCACTCGTCGGCCCGCACGCCACCGACCACCTCGACGCGGTGGTTGAGCCGCGGGTCGCGCACGACGTCGGACACCGATCCGCACGCCCCGGCCTTGGGATCGAACGCCCCGAACACGAGCCGCGGCAGCCGCGCCAGCACCAGCGCGCCGGCGCACATCGTGCACGGCTCGAGCGTGACGACGAGCGTGCACCCCTCCAGCCGCCACTGCCCGAGCGCCGCGGCCGCCTCACGCACGGCCAGCAGCTCGGCGTGCGCCGTCGGGTCGCCGTCGGCCTCCCGCCGGTTGCGTCCGCGCCCGATGACGCGGCCCGCCGCGTCGACGACGACCGCGCCGACCGGCACGTCCTGCGTCGCGAGCGCCGCGCGGGCCTCGACGAGCGCCAGCCCCATGAGCGCATCCAGCCGCGCCGGCTCGCCCGGCCCCTCGGCTGCCCACGCCGACGCCGGCCCCGGTTCCGTCTCCACCGCCCCATCCTCGCCCACTAGCCTTGGCGCATGCGCGTCCACGTCGCCGACCACCCTCTCGTCGCCCACAAGCTCACCGTCCTGCGGCAGGCGAGCACGCCGTCGCCGGTGTTCCGCCAGCTCACCGAGGAGCTCGTGACACTGCTCGCGTACGAGGCGACGCGGGGCATCTCGGTCGAGGAGGTCGACATCGTCACGCCCGTCGCGCCCACGACCGGCACGCACCTCACGACCCCGCGGCCCATGGTCGTGCCGATCCTGCGCGCGGGGCTCGGCATGCTCGAGGGCATGACGCGGCTGCTCCCCACGGCTGAGGTCGGCTTCCTCGGCCTGGTCCGCAACGAGGAGACGCTGGAGGCCGTTACCTACGCGAACCGCCTCCCGGACGACCTCTCCGGCCGCCAGTGCTACCTGCTCGACCCGATGCTCGCGACCGGCGGGACGCTCGTCGCCGCCATCGACTACCTGTTCGAGCGCGGCGCCCGGAACGTCACGTGCATCACGCTCCTGTGCGCGCCCGAGGGGCTGGACACGGTCGAGAAGGCCGTCGGCGACCGCGCCGACGTCACGATCGTCACCGCGTCCATCGACGAGCGGCTCAACGAGCGCGGCTACATCGTCCCCGGCCTCGGCGACGCCGGCGACCGCCTCTACGGCGTCGTCTGACGGGTCCACCGGGCCGCGAGGCGTCCGCTCTGCGCGGATCCGGCAACCCGCGACCCGCGCCGAGACCAGGTCTCACCCCGCTGACCTGCGCGAACCCCGCGCCGCGGGTCGGTGGTCCGGCGACTGATCCGCGGAGAGCGGACGGCGCTCAGCGAGCCGCCCGACCCGACCGACCGGTCCGACCCGCCGGACCGCTCAGACCGGTCCGGTCGTCGACCAGGAGCACGACCCCGAGCGCCAGCACCGCGCTGACCAGCGCCACGCTGCCCCACGGCCCGAGCGTCCCGGCGAGGACGTGGCTGCCGACGAAGCACGCGGAGCCCAGGAGCACCACCGCCACGAGCCGCCACCACGTCGTCGTCCGCCGGGAGCGGACGAGGCACCACGCGGCCCCGGCGACGACGACCACGCCGCCGATCCAGCGCAGGCCGGTCAGCTCGGCGGTCCCGAACCCGACGACGAGGGCGAGTGCGGCGACGACGGCGGTGAGGATCCGGTGAAGCATGGCTCCACCGTAGGCGCGCGGCGTGCGGACCGACCGGTCACGATCGAGAATGATCGGGTGAAGCGCTTCCTCACCGTCGTCCTCAACATCGTCTGGCTCGTGCTGGCCGGGATCCCGATGGCGCTCGGCTACGCGCTCGCCGGGCTCATCTGCTGCATCCTGATCGTGACGATCCCGTGGGGCATCGCGTCGTTCCGGATCGCGAACTACGTCCTGTGGCCGTTCGGCCGGACGGTCGTGCGCAGGCAGAGCGCCGGCATCGGCTCGACGCTGGGCAACGTCGTCTGGGTGGTGGTCGCCGGCATCTGGCTCGCGATCGGCCACGCGGTGTCGGCGCTCGCGCTGGCGATCACCATCGTCGGCATCCCGCTCGCGGTCGCCGAGCTCAAGATCATCCCCATCACGCTGACGCCGCTGGGCCGGGAGATCGTGCCGACGGACCGCCCCTTCGCCACCTGGTGACGGCGCGCCCGACCGCCGCGGGACCGCCGGTTCCTCCCGACGAGCCGACCGCACATAGGGTTGACCGTATGAGCATCGGTGTTCACGTTCACACCTCCGACCCCGCCCCCCGCCGCGCGGCCGTCGCCTGGCCGATCGGGCTCGACGCCCTCGGCTACGGCGGCGACTACAACCCCGAGCAGTGGGACGACGCCACCCGCCTGGAGGACATCGAGCTCATGCGGGAGGCCGGCGTCACGATCGTCAGCCTCGCGATCTTCTCCTGGGCCCGGCTGGAGCCGCGGGAGAAGGAGCACGACTGGGAGTGGCTCGACGTCACGATGGACCGCCTCCACGCGGCCGGCATCCGGGTCGACCTCGCGACGGCGACGGCGAGCCCGCCCCCGTGGCTCACCCGCAAGCACCCCGAGATCCTTCCCCAGCTCGCCGACGGCACCGTCCTGCACCCCGGGGGCCGCCAGCACTACCGGATCTCCTCACCCGTCTACCGCGACTACGCGCTGCGGATGACGCGGGCGATCGCCGAGCGGTACGGGTCGCACCCGGCGCTCGCGATGTGGCACATCGACAACGAGATCGGCTGCCACGTCCCGCTCGACTACTCCGACGACGCCGCCCACGCGTTCCGCCGCTGGCTGGAGCGCCGCTACGGGACGATCGAGGCGCTCAACGCCGCGTGGGGGACCGCGTTCTGGTCCCAGCGCTACGACGAGTTCGAGGAGATCCTCCCCCCGCGCACCGCGCCGACCTTCCCCAACCCGACGCAGCAGCTCGACTTCCAGCGCTACTCCTCCGACGAGCTGTTCTCCTACTACGCCGACATCCGCGGCGTGCTCGCCGAGGTGACGCCGGACGTCCCGTGCACCACCAACTTCATGGTGATGAGCCCGACCAACCAGATGGACTACCCCGGCTGGATGGACCTGTCCCGCGAGTGGCCGGACGCGAGCGTCGACGTGGTCTCGAACGACCACTACATCCAGGCGTCCGACCCGCACCCCGAGCGCGAGCTGGCCTTCTCCGCCGACCTCGTCCGCTCGATCGCCGGCGGGGCGCCGTGGATGCTCATGGAGCACTCGACGTCGGCCGTGAACTGGCAGCACCACAACCGGACGCGCACGACGGCCGAGTCGCACCGCAACTCGCTCTCCCACCTCGCGCACGGCGCCGACGCGCTCCTGTTCTTCCAGTGGCGCCAGTCGCGCGCGGGCGCCGAGAAGTACCACTCGTCGATGTACCCGCACGCGGGGACCGACTCGGACGTCTGGCGCGGGACCGTCCGGCTCGGCGAGATCCTGCGGGCCGTCGGCGAGGTCCGCGGCTCGCGGGTCCACGCCCGCGCAGCGGTCCTGTTCGACTGGCCGTCCTCGTGGGCCGCACGGCTGGACTCCCACCCGACGGACGACGTCGACCCGCGCCTGCTCGCGCAGCGCCTGCACCACGCGCTCGCGCGGCGCGGCGTCATGGCCGACGTCGTGCGCGCGAGCGACGACCTGTCCGGCTACGACCTCGTCCTCGTCCCCGAGCTGTACCTCACGACGCCGGAGGCGGCCGCCAACGTCGCCGCGACGGCCGAGCGCGGCGCGACCGTGCTCGTCTCGTACTTCTCCGGGATCGTCGACGCGTCCGACCACGTCTACCTCGGCGGCTACCCGGGCGCGTTCCGGGACCTGCTCGGCGTGCGCACCGAGGAGTTCTGGACGCTGCAGCCGGGCGAGACGCTCACCCTCAGCGACGGCGCGACCGCGACCACCTGGTCGGAGAACCTCCGCGCCGAGCCGGGCACCGAGGTGCTCGCGACCTACGTCGGCGGCGACCTGGACGGCGTCCCGGCGCTGACCCGCCGCGCGGTCGGGTCGGCGGGCGGGTCCGCCTGGTACCTCGCGACGCGGGTGGACGACGACGCCCTCCAGTCCCTGGTCGACCGGCTCGTCGAGGCGAGTGGCGTCGAGCCCGTCGTGGCCGAGGTGCCCGACGGCGTCGAGGTGACCCGCCGCACGGCCGACGACGGACGCTCCTGGCTCTTCGTGCTCAACCACTCGGACGTCGAGGTGCGCGTGCCGGCGACGGGCCGCGAGCTCGTCACCGGCGTCGACGCGGCCGGCGGGCTGACGGTGGCCGCCGGCGCGGTGGCCGTCGTCCGCGAGACGCGCGCCTAGGGTCGAGCTCGGCGCGCGGCTCGACCCGCCGGAGCGCCAGGCGCACGCCCGGCGGCGGCGCGGCTCAGAACGGCACTCAGAACGGCGCGGCGAGGCCTCGCGCGAGGTCGTCGACGAGGTCGGCCGGGTCCTCGAGCCCGACGGACAGCCGGATCGTCGACTCCCCGATCCCGACCCGCTGCCGCCCCTCGAAGCCCGACTTCATGTGGGTGGTCGTCGCGGGGTGCGTGACGAGCGACTTCACGTCGCCGAGGTTGTTCGAGATGTCGATGAGCCGCAGCGCGTCGAGGAACGCGAACGCCCGGGCCTTGCCGCCGTCGGGATCGGTCGGGCCGTCCAGCGTGAACGAGACGACCGTCCCGCCGGCCTCCTGCTGCGCCACGGCCAGCTCGTGCTGCGGGTGCGAGGGCAGGTAGGGGTAGCGCACGTCGACGACGCCGGGCTGCGCCTCGAGCCAGCGGGCGATCTCGAGGGAGTTCTCGGACTGCCGCCGCACCCGCAGGTCCATCGTCTCCAGGCTCTTGAGCAGCACCCACGCGTTGAACGGGCTCATCGTCGGTCCGGTGTTGCGCAGGAAGGTCTGCAGCGGGCCGAGGACGTACTCGCGCGGGCCGAGCACGGCGCCGCCGAGGACGCGCCCCTGCCCGTCGATGTGCTTCGTCGTGGAGTAGACGACGACGTCGGCGCCGAGCGCCAGCGGCTTCTGCAGCACGGGGGTGGCGAAGACGTTGTCGACGACGACGAGGGCGCCGGCCCGGTGCGCCAGCTCGGACACCGTGACGATGTCGACGATGTCCTGCATGGGGTTGGTCGGCGTCTCGAAGAACACCACGTCGGCGGGCGTCGCGAGTGCCGCCGCCCACTGGTCGTTGTCGTGCGCGTCGACGTAGACGGTCTCGATGCCCCAGCCCTTGAACAGCTCGTCCAGGACGAGCAGCGTCGAGCCGAACATGGCGCGCCCGGCCACGATCCGCGAGCCCTGCCGCACCAGACAGGCCATCGACGCGAAGACCGCTGCCATCCCGGTGGCCGTCGCGAAGCACGCCTCCGCGCCCTCGATGAGCCGCAGCCGCTCCTCGAACGCCGAGGTCGTCGGGTTGGCGTAGCGCGTGTAGGAGAAGCGGTCGAGCTGGGCGAGGAAGGTCGCCTCGGCGTCGGCCGCGCGCGGGTAGACGTAGCCCTGGGTGAGGAACAGCGGCTCGGCCGTCTCCATGAAGCCGGTGCGCTCCTGGCCGCCGCGGATCGCGAGCGTGGTCGGGCGCAGGCCCTCGGGCAGGCTGCTGCGGGGCTGCGGGTCGGTCATGCCCCGGCCTCGTCGGCGTCCGGGCGCTCCTGGCTGCCCTGGTCGGGGTCGTCGTTCGTCGCACCGGTCCAGCCCGACGGCGACGACGCCGGCGCGATCGTCCCGATGCTGGCGCCGTCCCACTCGGCGAGCGGGAGCCCCGACTCGCGCCAGCCGCCCGGACCCTCGATCCCGCCGGCCACGTTGTACGCGGGCGTCAGCCCGACCGCGGTGGCGATCGCCGCCGCGCGCGCCGAGCGGCTGCCACCACGACAGACGAACAGGACCGGACGGTCACCGCCCGGGGTGAGCCCGGCCGCGACGAGGCCGGCGAGCAGCTCTCGCGCGGCCTCGGGGTCTGGCAGCAGCGGGTCGAGGACCACCGGTCGACGCAGCTGCGAGGCGTCCGGGATCCCGGTCTCGGCCCACTCCTGCGGGGTTCGCACGTCCACGAGCACCGCGTCCTCGTGGTTCTCGAGCAGCTCCCACGCCTCCAGCGGCGTGAGGTCGCCCTCGTAGTCGGCCATGTGGTCCTCCGGTTCGGTCGTCCGCGCGCCAACGATCGTATTCCCGGTCCGCCCGGCGCCTCGCCGCCGACCCGGTCCGGCCCACGTGGTGGACGCCGTCGGGCCGGTCCGAGCACGTCCTCGGTACCGGTTCGGTCACGACGACGCGATCGGGCTGTCGGCGCGGGTGAGAGCGTGGGAGCGCGAGCCATGGACGGACGGGCGCGGGTGCTGACGGCGGTGCTGGCGCTGGCCTGCGCGGGACTGCTCTCCGCGTGCACACCGGCCTTGGCCGGAAAGGCAGGGTTCGCCGTCGGACCCGACGGCGAGGTCCTGCTCGTCGCGGCCTCGTGCGGGAACGGCGCACCGGGCTCGGCGGTGGCGGGGCTGGCCGTCGACAAGATCGGCGTCGACTCGACCGGTGAGCCGACCCGGGAGCGCATCGTCCGCGTCAAGGACCTTCGTCCGACTCCGGACCTGCCCGTCGTCGTCGAGGTCGACATCGACCTCGAGCCCGGGGCCGTCTACGTCGTCACCGGCTGGGACGGAGGGACGCTCGTCCGGATGAGCAACAACCTGTACAGGACCCGCGCAACGACCGAGTCGAGGAGTTCCTCGTGATCGCCTGCGGGAACCCACCGACCGTCCCCGCGTGACGGACGTCTCCCGAGGGTGTGAGGAAGCGGACGTCCCGCCGGATCCCGCGCCGGGTGCGGCGCAACTAGGCTGAACCCATGGCTTCCCACTTTGATGTCGTCGTCCTCGGTGCGGGCCCCGGTGGCTACGTCGCCGCCATCCGTGCAGCGCAGCTCGGCAAGTCCGTCGCCGTCGTCGAGAAGAGGTACTGGGGCGGTGTCTGCCTCAACGTCGGCTGCATCCCGTCGAAGGCGCTCCTGAAGAACGCGGAGCTCGCCCACACGCTCACCCACGAGAAGGCCAAGTACGGCATCGAGGGTGACGCCACCATGTCCTACGGCCCGACGCACGCGCGCAGCCGTGCCGTGTCGGAGGGGATCGTCAAGGGCGTCCACTTCCTCATGAAGAAGAACAAGATCACCGAGGTCGACGGCTGGGGAACGCTCACCAGCCCGAACTCGATGGACGTGGCGCTCGGCAACGGGGGCACGGAGCAGCTCACGTTCGACAACCTCATCCTCGCGACGGGCGCCGTGACGCGGATGCTCCCGGGCGTCCAGGTGAGCGCCAACGTCGTGACCTACGAGGAGCAGATCCTCGACCCGAACCTGCCCGGCTCGATCATCATCGCCGGCTCGGGCGCGATCGGCGTCGAGTTCGCGTACGTGCTGAAGAACTTCGGCGTCGACGTCACGATCGTCGAGTTCCTCGACCGGATGGTCCCGACGGAGGACGCCGAGGTCTCCAAGGAGCTCGCCAAGCAGTACAAGAAGCTCGGCATCGACGTCCTGCTCTCGACCAAGGTCGAGGCCGTCGAGGACACGGGCTCGGGCGTCCGCGTCACGGTGTCGCCGGCGGCCGGCGGCGAGCAGCGGGTGCTCGAGGCCGACCGCCTCCTGTCCGCGATCGGCTTCGCCCCGCGGACCGACGGCTACGGGCTCGAGAGCACCGGCGTCGCGCTCACCGACCGCGGCGCCATCGCGATCGACGAGTACATGCGCACCAACGTGCCGAACATCTACGCGATCGGCGACGTGACGGCGAAGATGATGCTGGCGCACGTCGCCGAGGCGCAGGGGATCGTGGCGGCCGAGACGCTGGCCGGGGCCGAGACCATGTCGATCGACTACCGGTTCGTGCCCCGTGCGACGTACTGCCACCCGCAGATCGGCTCGATGGGCCTCACGGAGCAGCAGGCCCGCGACGCCGGCCACGACGTCAAGACCGCGACGTTCCCGTTCAGCGCCAACGGCAAGGCCCAGGGGCTCGGCGAGCCGGTCGGCTTCGTCAAGATCGTCGCCGACGCCGAGCGCAACGAGATCCTCGGCGCGCACATGATCGGCCCGGACGTCACGGAGCTGCTGCCGGCCCTCAACGTCGCGCAGACGTGGGACCTCACGGCGGACGAGGTCTCCCGCGTGATCTTCGCCCACCCGACGCTCGGCGAGGCCGTCAAGGAGGCCCTGCACGGCATCTCGGGCCACATGATCAACTTCTGAGGCTCCGGCCTCACCCGCGGCCGGCCCGACCGACCGCGCGCCCACGGCGCCGCTCCCCTCCCGGGGGCGGCGCCGTTCGCGTGTCGCGGGGCGGCCGGGACGTGGCGGCGCGGCGACCCAGCGGCGCGGCGCGACCCAGCGGCGCGGTGGCGATGAGGCGACGTGGCGGCGCGACAGCCTCGACGGGGCCGACCGAGCCCGGCGCCGCCCCGTCGTCAGGTGATCTTCACGGTCTGGCCCCGGCGGACTCACCCCGGCGTCGGGACGAGCCGAGGTGACCGGCCACGGCGACCAGCGGGGCGCCGATCGGACCCCGGGCCACCGGCCAGCGCCTCGGCCGCAACGACGTGCACGGGTGGGGCCGGGTCAGACCCGGCCCCACCCGGCCCCGGTCCGGCGCGTACGGCGCACGCTCAGTGACCGGCTCTCCTGAGCCGCAGGGGGCATGGTGCGGACTCAGGAGCACCTCGGTGCCAGCAGCCTTGTGAGGGCAAGGCGCCATGACTGCACCGAGGGGTCGTGTGGTGGGCGGGGCCGAAGCCCCGCCCGTGCGGCTCCGCATTCCGGGACGGGACGTCCACGGGGTGAGGGCACCCGGACGTCTCACCTACCCCGGTGGCGAAGCCACATGACTCGAGCCCGACCCCCCGCCGGGCTCGTGTCTGGAACGAACATAGCGAGTCGTTCACAGCGTGCAAAGAAGCAACTTGATCGAGGTACAACCGAGCGCTTGCGTTGTGAGGCACTTCTAAAATGCCCAGCGCGGTCTTGCCGTACACAACCACCACCTGTGATATCCACCACGACACCACCGATCGGGCTTTGATGTCTCACATTGTGGTCGAGGGCCAGCCGTCGCACGTCGGGGCCCCACGATGCGCGTCCGGCCCGCCAGCGGCCGTGCGGCTGGTCAACCACGCTCCCGACGCGCACACTGGCTGGACACCAGCACACGTCACCCGGGAGTCACCATGGTCACCATCGCCGTCCACGGCGTCGCCAGCCGCCGGCTCGCACCCGAGCGAGCCACCGTCACCGTCGTCGCGACCGCGACCGGGGACGACCGGGCCGACGTCGTCACCCGCGTCGCGACCCAGCACGACCGCCTCGGCTCCGAGGCCGCGGCGTTCGAGGCGGCCGGCGCCGCCGAGAGCTGGCACACCAACGGCCTGACGACGGGTATCACGTGGGAGTGGCGGACCGTCGAGGGAACCAACGAGCAGGTGCGTCGCTTCCGCGCGGACGCCGAGGTCACCGTGACGTTCCGCGAGATCGGCGAGCTCCAGACCTGGCTGCTCGACGTCGCCCAGCGCGAGGACGTCGAGGTCCGCAGCGTCGGCTGGGACCTCACCGACGCCACGCGCACCACCGCGCTCAGCCTCCTGCGCGCCGCAGCCGTGACGGACGCGGTCACCCGCGCCGTCGACCTCGCGGACGCGGCCGGCCTCGGCACCCCCCGCCTGAGCGCCCTGTACGAGTCGGGGCTGCGCCCGGGACTCGGCGACGGCGGCCCGCACCCGACGCCGATGTTCGCGCGCGCGATGTCGGCCGATGCCGGCGGCGGCTCCGGGCTCGACCTGCACCCGCAGGAGATCGAGCTGACCGCGACCGTCACCGCCGACTTCACCACCGGCTCCTCCACCCCCGCCCCGATCGCGGCGGGCTGAGGCGTGGCGCGGGCGAGCGACGCGGTCGTCCTCGACGTCGACGGGCGCGAGGTCCGGGTCTCCTCCCCCGGTCGGGTCATCTTCGAGACGAGCCCCGAGCCGATCACGAAGCTCGAGGTGGCCGAGTACGCGCTCGCCGTCGGCCCGGGACTGCTGGGCGCGCTGCGCGACCGGCCGACCGCGCTGGAACGCTGGCCCGACGGATACCGCGAGGGGATGAAGCTGACCACCCGGGACGGCCAGCAGGGCGACGGCTTCTACTCCAAGCGCCTGCCGAAGGGTGCGCCCGACTGGCTCACGACCGCGCGGATCACCTTCCCGAGCGGTCGGACGGCCGACGAGCTGTGCCCGCGGGAGCTCGCGGCGGTCGTGTGGGCGGTCCAGATGGGCACGCTCACGTTCCACCCGTGGCCGGTCCGCAGCGGCGACGTCGAGCACCCCGACCAGCTCCGGATCGACCTCGACCCGCAGCCGGGCACCGACTTCGACGACGCGGCGCGGCTCGCACCGCTCGTGCGCGCGGTGGCCGAGGAGGCGGGCCTCACGCTGTTCCCGAAGACCTCCGGCGGGCGCGGGCTCCACCTGTTCGCCCCGATCAGACCCGAGTGGGACTTCCCGACGGCGCGCCGGGCGACGCTCGCACTCGCCCGCGAGATCGAGCGTCGCGACCCGGACCACGTCACGTCCGCGTGGTGGAAGGAGGAGCGCGGCACGCGCGTCTTCATCGACTACAACCAGATGGCGCGCGACCGCACGATCGCCTCGGCGTACTCGCCGCGGGCCAACGGACGCGCGACGGTCTCGGCCCCCCTGCACTGGTCCGAGATCGAGACGCCGGGGCTCGTCTCGCCCGACGACTTCACGATCCGGACGATGCCCGCCCGCTTCCGCGAGGTCGGCGACCTGTTCGCCGGCGCGAACGGGGCGGCGGGCGGCTGCGAGCCGGCGGGCCTCGAGACCCTGCTCGAGTGGGTCGAGCGCGACGAGCGCGACCACGACCTCGGCGAGGCGCCCTACCCGCCCGACCACCCGAAGATGCCGGGCGAGCCGCCCCGGGTGCAGCCCAGCCGCGCGCGGCACGACGACTGATCGCCGGCGACCGGCCACCCGACCGTCGAGCCCGACCGTCCGTCCCGTCCGGGCGACGACCCGACCGCCCGTCCCTCGGGCGATGCCGGACCCGTGGCCTCCGGGAGGTCCCGGAGGTTATGCTTCTAGGTTCCGCCCGAGGTCGGATGGTCCTTGGGACCGGGACGCGTGACGATGGTTTCAACGCGGTGGAACCCACCGCAGCCCGCCACGGGACCAGCTCGACGAAGGAGAGACCATGACCGAGGACCACACGAACCCGAACCCCGAGCACACCGACGCCTACACCGAGGTGCCGACGCCCGAGGCCGAGGCGCCCAAGCACGCCGGTCCGGACAGCGATGGCCAGACCGAGGAGTTCACGGTCTCCGCGAACAAGCTGCTCGGCAAGGTGAAGGAGCTCATCAACGAGGGCAACGTGCGCAAGATCATCCTGCGCAACGAGGCCGGCAACACGCTGCTGGAGATCCCGCTCAACGCCGGGCTCGCCGGCGTCGCGGCCGCCGCGGTGTTCGCCCCCGTCCTCGTAGCCGTCGGCGCGATCGCCGCGCTCGTCACCTCCGTGAGCATCACGGTGGTCCGCGCCCCGAAGACCGACGTCCCCGTCGAGGACGTCCACCAGGGCTGACCCTCATCCCAGGACGAGCCGTGGTCGCGCTGCGACCACGGCTCGTTCTCGTCTCCGGGCCGGCTCGGCTCACCCGGGACGCCGGTCTCGGGCCGGCGACCTCAGCCGCGCTCGACCAGCCGGCTCAGCATGACGGTCGACTCCGTGCGCTCGATGCTCGCCGACGAGCGGATCCGCTCGAGCGTCTCCTCCAGGTGCGCGATGTCGCGCGCCCGCACCCGCACGATCGCGTCGGCCTGACCCGCGACGGTCCACGCCGACACGATCTCGGGGATCGGTGTCCACGCCTCCGCGAGCGCGCTCGGCGCCACCGCGCCGGCGCAGTAGACGAGCACGAGCGCCTCGATCCCCCAGCCGAGGGCGCCCGGCGCGACGGTCGCGGTGAACCCGAGCAGCACGCCGTCGTCGAGCAGCCGGTCGACGCGCCGCTTCACGGCGGGCGCCGAGAGACCGACGACGCCGCCGACCTCCGCGTACGTCGCGCGTCCGTCGAGCTGCAGCTCCGCCAGGATCTGGCGGTCGATCCCGTCCATGCTGGCGATCATAGGTGTCGGCCGCCACGCCGATGCAACGGATCCACGCCTCGTCGGCCTTCGACGGCGATCCATTGCGACCACACGCAACGCGCGGTCGTTGCCCGGCCGACCCCGCGGGTGCGACGGTTGACCGAGCAGCTACGCCCAGGAGGCCGCCCCGTGTCACGCCACTATCTGATGTGTCGCCCCACCTACTTCGACGTCGTCTACGAGATCAACCCGTGGATGCACGCGAACGTGCCCGTCGACCACGACCTCGTCATGTCGCAGTGGGAGACCCTGCGCGCGACCTACGAGGACCTCGGCTTCCGGGTCGACGTGATCGAGGGCGCACCGGGCCTGCCCGACATGGTCTACGCCGCCAACGGCGCCACGGTGGTGGACGGCCGGGCGCTCGGGGCGTCGTTCCACTACCCGCAGCGTCGCGCCGAGGCCGCGCTGTACAACGACTGGCTCCGCGCGCACGGCTTCGAGGTGACCGAGGCCGTCGCGGTCAACGAGGGCGAGGGCGACTTCCTCACGGTCGGGCCGCGCATCCTCGCGGGCAGCGGGTTCCGCTCGGACACGGCCTCGCACGCCGAGCTGGCCGCCCTCACGGGCCGCGAGGTCGTCGGGCTCGAGCTCGTCGACCCGAGCTACTACCACCTCGACACCGCGCTCACCGTGCTCGGCGACGACGACATCGCCTACCTGCCGCAGGCGTTCAGCGAGGCGAGCCGGGCGATCCTCGCCGAGCTCTACCCCCGGGCCATCCACGTCTCGCCGCAGGACGCGGCCGTGTTCGGCCTCAACGCCGTGAGCGACGGGCACCGCGTCGTCGTCGCGAGCCAGGCCACCGGCTTCATCGAGCAGCTTCGCGCGGCCGGGTACGAGCCGGTCCCCGTCGACCTGTCCGAGCTGCTCAAGGGCGGCGGCGGCATCAAGTGCTGCACGCTGGAGCTGCGCCCCGCCCCGTCCCGGTAGCGGGGGACGCCGGGACGAGGAGGAGGGTGACGATGACGACGAGCGAGTCCCACCGGCACATCGAGGCCGTCGAGCGCCACGCCGCGCACAACTACCACCCGCTCCCCGTGGTCATCGCCTCGGGCGACGGGGCGTGGGTCACGGACGTCGACGGACGCCGCTACCTCGACTGTCTCGCTGCCTACTCGGCGCTCAACCTCGGCCACGCCCACCCCCGGCTCGTCGCGGTCGCGCACGAGCAGCTCGACCGGCTCACGCTCGTCTCGCGCGCCTTCCACCACGACCGGATGGCCGCCTTCGTCACGGGGCTCGCCGACCTCGTCGGCCCGCTCGTCGTCGCCGAGGGACCCGGCGGCACCGGCGAGGCGATGGTGCTGCCGATGAACACGGGCGCCGAGGCCGTCGAGTCGGCGATCAAGGTGGTCCGCAAGCACGCGCACGACGTCCGCGGGATCGCCGAGCCCGAGATCGTCGTGGCCGACGGCAACTTCCACGGGCGCACGACGACGATCGTCTCCTTCTCCGGCGACCCGGACGCGCGCGACGGGTTCGGCCCCTACACGCCGGGCTTCGTCTCCGTCCCCTACGGCGACGCCGACGCGCTGGCCGCGGCGCTCACGGAACGCACGGCGGCCGTCCTGCTCGAGCCGATCCAGGGCGAGGCCGGCGTCGTGACGCCGCCGCCCGGCTACCTCGCGCGGGTGCGCGAGGCGACCACCGAGCGCGGCGTCCTGCTCGTCGCCGACGAGATCCAGTCCGGCCTCGCGCGCGCCGGGTCGACGCTCGCGATCTCCCACGACGGCGTCCGTCCCGACCTCGTGACGCTCGGCAAGGCGCTCGGCGGCGGCATCGTGCCGGTCTCGGCCGTCGTCGGCTCCTCGGAGGTGCTCGGCGTCCTGACGCCCGGCACCCACGGGTCGACGTTCGGCGGCAACCCGCTCGCCACCGCCGTCGCTGCCGAGGTGGTCGCGATGCTGGCCGACGGGACGTGGCAGGAGCGCTCGCGCACCCTGGGCGCCCGGCTGCACGACGGGCTGTCCGAGCTGGTCGGGCACGGGCTGAGCTCCGTGCGCGGCCGCGGGCTGTGGGCCGGCATCGACGTCGCGCCCGAGGTCGGCACGGCCCGCGACGTCGCCGAGCGTCTGCTCGCGCGCGGCATCCTCGCCAAGGACACGCACACGACGACGCTGCGCCTCGCGCCGCCGCTCGTCATCACGGCCGAGGAGATCGACTGGCTGCTCGACCGTCTCCGCGACTGCCTCGCGGCGGTCTGACGCCGGGGGTCGCGCCCCGCCCCCTCCCGAGCCCCGCGCCAAGTGGGTTAGGCTAACCTAACCAACTGGCCGCCATGCCGAGCGCGCCGCTGGAGAGGGAGACCAATGGCGAAGCGCGGCTTCACCGGAGCCATGATGCGCGGCTACGGCGCGCGCGACCACGTGGCGACCGTCACCGGGATCGAACGGCTCGCGCCGCACTTCGTGCGCCTGCGGTTCCACTCGGACACGCTGCTCCAGGACGGCAACACGGTCGTGGCCCCCACCGCCTACCTGCGGTTCTGGTTCCCCGACCACGAGGGCCGCGACGTCGAGCACCAGCGGGGCTACACGCTCTCGGAGGCGGACGCGGCGACGGGCGACTTCGCCGTCGACGTCGTCCTGCACGAACCGGCGGGTCCGGCCTCCGCCTGGGCGCAGCGGGCGGAGATCGGGACCGCCATCCAGGTGACGGCGCTCGGCTCGACGCGCTTCGACCTGCCCGAGGAGCTGCCGGCCGGCTACCTGCTCGTCGGCGACGCCGCCTCGATCCCGGCGATCAACGCCATCCTCGGCGAGCTGCCGGCGGAGGTCCCCGTCGAGCTCTACCTCGAGGAGCACGACGCCGACGACCGCCTCATCCCCCTCGCCGCGCACCCGCGCGCCACCGTGCACTGGGTGCCGCGCCGCGGCGAGACATCGCTGGCCGCCGCGATCGAGGCCCGGGACTGGTCCGACTGGTACGCCTGGACGGCCCCGGAGTCGGGGTCGCTCAAGCACCTGCGGACGCGGCTGCGCGACGAGTTCGGCTTCCCCAGGTCCGAGGTCCACGCGCAGGCCTACTGGTACTACGGGCGCGCGTTCGGGTCGAACCGGTCGAAGGCTGCGCCCGAGCCGGTGCCGAGCACCGAGGTCGTGCCGGACGCCGGGGCCGCCGCCTCGCCGTCCACCGACGTCCCAGCCGACCCTCCCGCCGACGCGGTGGCGAGCGGCGCCGCCGCGAGCGCCGCGGACACCTCCGAGGCCGGGACGACCACCAGTCCGCGCGGTCGCTGGCGCGCCCAGGCCGGCGGCCGGCTGCTCGCCCCGCTGCGCGGCACGCTCGTCGTCGCCGGCGTCACCCAGGCGCTCGTGACGCTCGTGCAGCTCGCGCCCTTCGTCCTGCTCGTCGAGCTGTCGCGCCTCCTGCTGTCCGGCGCGGACGCGCGATCGCTGTGGACGGTCGGGCTCTGGGCGGTCGGGCTCATGACGGCCGGGGTCGTCGGCTCGTCGGCGCTGCTCCTGTGGCTGCACCGCGTCGACGCCCGGTTCGCCCGCGACCTGCGCCAGCGTCTCCTCGGCAAGCTGGCGCGCCTGCCGCTCGGCTGGTTCGACGCCCGCGGCTCCGGACAGGTCAAGCAGCTCGTCCAGGACGACACCCTCGCGCTGCACTACCTCGTGACGCACGCCGTCGGCGATGCCGTCGCCGCCGTCGTGGCGCCGGTCGCGGTGCTCGTGTACCTCGTCGTGGTCGACTGGCGGATCGCGCTCCTGCTCCTGCTGCCCGTCCTCGCCTATCTCGTCGTCATGGCGATCATGGTCGTCCAGTCGGGCGCGCGGACCGCCGAGGCCCTGCGCTGGGCCGAGCGGATGAACGTCGAGGCCGGCGCCTACCTGGAGGGGCAGCCCGTCGTCCGCGTGTTCGGCGGCGCGGCCGCCTCGCGGTTCCGGGCGCGCCTGCAGCAGTACGTCACCTTCCTCGACGACTGGCAGCGTCCGCTCACGGGCCAGAAGGCGTTCATCGACCTCGTCACCCGGCCCGCCACCTTCCTCCTGCTCATCTGCTCGCTCGGCACGCTGCTCATCACGACGGGGCGGATGGACCCCGTGACGCTCCTGCCGTTCCTGCTGCTCGGCACGACGTTCGGGCCGCGGCTGCTCGGTGTCGGGTACGGGCTGTCGGGCCTGCGCACCGGCCTGCTGGCGGCTCGCCGGATCCAGGTGACGCTCGACGAGCCGGAGCTCGAGACCGACGACGAGGCAGCACCGGGCACCCCCGCCGCCGCGCCACCCGGCCGCGTCGAGCTCGACGGCGTCGGCTTCTCCTACCGGCCGGGCGTCCCCGTCCTGCACGACGTCTCGCTCACGCTCGAGCCCGGCACCGTGACCGCGCTCGTCGGCCCGTCCGGCTCCGGCAAGTCGACGCTCGCCGCCCTGCTGGCGCGGTTCCACGACGTCGGCACGGGCGCGATCCGCATCGGCGGGCGCGACCTGCGCGAGCTCACGGCCGACGAGCTCTACACGCGCGTCGGCTTCGTGTTCCAGCAGACCCAGCTCGTCCACGGCACGGTCCGGGAGAACATCGCGCTCGCGGTGCCCGACGCCGACGACGAGGCGGTCGAGGCCGCCGCGCGGGCCGCGCAGCTGCACGAGCGCATCCTGCGCCTGCCGCGCGGCTACGACACCGTGCTCGGCCCGGACGCCGCGCTCTCGGGGGGCGAGCGCCAGCGGCTCACGATCGCCAGGGCGCTGCTCGCCGACACCCCCGTGCTCGTCCTGGACGAGGCGACGGCGTTCGCCGACCCCGAGTCCGAGTACCTGGTCCAGCGTGCGCTCGACCGGCTCACGGTCGGGCGGACCGTCGTCGTCATCGCGCACCGGCTGCACACCGTCACGGGGGTCGACCGGATCGTGGTGCTCGACCACGGCCGCGTCGCGCAGACCGGGACGCACGCCGAGCTGCTGGCCCGCGACGGCCGCTACCGGGAGCTCTGGCTCGCCGGCGAGCACGCGCGCACGACCGAGCCCGAGCCCGTCCTCACCGCGGGCGCGAGCCCGCTCGACAGCGAGGTGGCCCGATGATCCGCACCCTGCTCGCGCTGCTGCCCGACGGCAGCCGCCGCGCCGTCCTCGCCCACCTCGGCCTCACGCTGGTGAGCGTCGCCCTGCGGGCCGCCGGCGCCGTCCTGCTCGTGCCGCTGATCGGTGCCCTGTTCGGCGACGACCCCGCGACGGCCTGGCCGTGGGTCGGCGTCCTCGCTCTGGTGACAGCCGCCGGCTGGCTCGTCGACTCCCTCGTCGCCCGGATCGGGTTCGGCCTCGGCTTCGGGCTCCTGGACAGCGGGCAGCGCACCGTCGCCGACCACATCACCCGGACGCGCCTGACCTGGTTCGACTCCGCCACCACGTCGACGACGCGACAGGCCGTCGCGGCCACCGGCCCCGACCTGGTCGGACTCGTCGTCTACCTCGTGACGCCCCTCGTCGGGGCCGTCCTGCTGCCGGCGGCGATCGCCGTCGCGCTGCTGCCCGTGTCGCCGCAGCTGGGCCTCGCGGCGCTCGCCGGCGTCCCCGTCCTGCTCGGCGCATTCGTGCTGTCCGGCCGGCTCAGCCGGAGCGCCGACCGCGCAGCGGCCGAGACGAACGGGGCCCTGACCGAGCGGATCATCGAGTTCGCCAGGACCCAGCAGGCCCTGCGCGCGTCGCGCCGGGTCGAGCCCGCCCGCAGCCACGCGGGCGCGGCGCTCGCGGCCCAGCACGGCGCGACGCTGCGGCTCCTCGCGATGCAGGTGCCCGGACAGATCGTCTTCGGTCTCGCCAGCCAGCTCGCCCTCCTGCTGCTGGCCGGCACGACGGTGGTGCTGGCGGTCCGAGGCGACCTGACCGGCCCCGAGACGATCGCGCTCATCGTCGTCGTGGTGCGCTACCTCGAGCCGTTCACGATGCTCGCCGAGCTGTCGCCCGGCGTCGAGGCGACCACGGCCGCCCTGCGTCGCATCCGCGAGGTGCTCGGCGCCCCCGTCGACCCCGCCGGGACGCGCGACGTCACCCCGCCGCGGCCGCCGCGGATCGAGCTGCGCGGGGTCGGCTTCCGATACGAGACGAACGACACCGCCGACACCGCCGACACCGGTGGCGCCGGGACGCCGCTGGTGCTCGACGGGCTCGACCTCGTGCTCGAGCCCGGGACGACGACGGCGCTCGTCGGGCCCTCCGGCTCCGGGAAGAGCACGGTGCTCGCGCTGCTCGGCGGCCTGCACCGGCCGACGGCGGGGCAGGTCCTCGTCGACGGCGTCGACGCCGCGGAGCTGACGGCGGACGCCCGCCGTGCCCTCGCGAGCGTCGTGTTCCAGCAGCCCTACCTGTTCGACGGCAGCGTCCGGGAGAACGTGCTGGTCGGCGACCCGGCGGCCGACGACGCGGCGCTCGCCGGCGCCGCGCGGCTCGCCCGGGTCGACACGCTGCTGGAGCGGCTGCCCGACGGCTGGGACACCCGCGTCGGCGAGGCCGGCTCGTCGCTGTCGGGCGGCGAGCGCCAGCGCGTCTCCATCGCGCGGGCGCTCCTCAAGCCGGCGCCCGTCCTCCTGCTCGACGAGGCGACGAGCGCGCTCGACACCGAGAACGACGCGGCCGTGACCGCCGCGCTGACCGACGACCCGACGCCGCGCACGCGCGTCATCGTCGCCCACCGGCTCAGCAGCATCCGGGCGGCCGACCGCGTCGTCCTCCTCGAGGACGGACGCGTCACGGAGGACGGGACGGTCGAGGAGCTGCTCGCGGCCGGCGGCCGGTTCGCGGAGTTCTGGCGCCAGCAGGACGCGGCGTCCGGCTGGCGGCTCGCGGAGTCCGCCGGCTGACCGGTCGGAGGCCGTCCTCGCCGGGGCAGCCGCGCGCGGTGTCCCCCCGGGAACCGGATCGCCGGACCTACCCGGACCCACGGTGGACATCGGCGGAGCGAGGGCCACCGGTCGACCGGATCACCGGACGCACTCGCACCCGTGGTGCCCGCCGACCGAATCCATCGACCGACTCGGCCGACTGACTCCGCCGACCGACGCGCCCGGGCGCTCTGCGTGCCGCTCGTCCGGGCCGCTCCCGGCTACTGGCCGTGGAAGTCCGGGTCCGCGGCCGGCGCCCCGGGAAGGATCTCGTCGAGGTCGTACCCGGCCACCTCGTCGAGCTGGTCGTAGGTGCACGAGCTCGGATCGCGGTCCGGGCGCCACCGCTTGAACTGCGTCGTGTGCCGGAACCGGTCGCCCTCCATGTGGTCGTACCCGACCTCGAGCACCCGCTCGGGACGCAGCGGGACGAATGAGAGGTCCTTCCCCCCGCTCCACCGCGACACAGCGCCCGGCTTGCGACCGCCGGCGTGCGCGGCGGGGTCGGCCCAGTCGCCCCAGGGGTGGGCGGCCGTCGCGGCGTCGTCGTCGAGGTCGACCCGGAGGTCCGCCAGCTCCTCGACCAGCTCGGCCCGTCGGGCCATGGGGAACGAGGCGGAGACGCCGACGAACTGCAGCCGGGACCCGGCGTACAGCCCGAGCAGGAGCGAGCCGACGAGCGGTCGCTCCGGCGTCGAGTCCTTGTGCGGCCGATATCCGGCGAGGACGACGTCGGCCGTGCGCGCGTGCTTCACCTTCGTCATGGCGCGCTTGTTCGGCGCGTAGGGACCGGCGAGCGGCTTGGCGACGACGCCGTCCAGCCCGGCCCCCTCGAAGCTGTCGAACCAGGCGGCCGCCACCTCGGGGTCGAGCGTCCGCGGCGTCGCCTGGACGCGCGGACCCAGCGGGCCGAGGCCGTCGAGCACCTCGATCCGCTCGCTCAGGGGACGTTCCAGCAGCACGTCGTCGCCGAGCGCGAGAAGGTCGAAGACGACGAGCGTCGCCGGCGCGCGCTCCGCCAGCATCCGGACGCGCGAGTCCGCGGGGTGGATGCGCTGGCCGAGCAGGTCGAAGTCGAGACGCGCGCCGTGGACCAGGACGATCTCGCCGTCGACGGCGCACGGGTCCGGCAGCTCCTCGCGCACGGCGGCGACGACGTCCGGGAAGTAGCGCGTCATCGGCTTGCCGTTGCGTGAGTAGATCTCCACCTCGCCGTCGGCGAGCAGGACGATCGCGCGGAAGCCGTCCCACTTGGGCTCGTAGGCGAAGGGGCCGTTCGTGGCGTCGGGACCGGGGATGCCCGGCGCCGAGGACGCGAGCATCGGGGCGAGCCCGACGAGGTCGGGGTACTGCTCGGCGATGGTCATCTCGTCGCTCCTGTCTCTCCGCCGTCCGGCCGCGCGGCTAGACCGACGCCCCGACGCCGGAGGCGGTGGCATCGGCCTCGGTGAGCCGCACACCGATCTGGTCGGCCGCGTCCTGGAGGATGCGCTGGACGACGAGCGTGTCGTGCAGCGGCATGACGGGCGACTGGGTGAGACCCGCGGCCAGGCAGCGCTGGACCTCGACGAACTCGTAGGAGTAGCCGGCGCCGTCGGGCGGCACGTGCCGCTCCTCCGGATCCGCGCCCTCGCGGTGGAGCACGACGCGGTCGGGGTGGTGGAACCGCGGGGGCAGGTCGATCCAGCCCTCGGTGCCGTAGATCCGGGCGTCGCCGGGCATCGGCGAGCGGAACGAGGTCTGGAGGGTCGCCGTGCGGCCCGAGCCGAAGTCGACGAGCAGGCCGGCCTCGGCGTCGGCGCCCGAGGGCAGGAGCGAGCCCCGCGCGGTGACGCTCACGGCGTCGCCGAGGACCATCTGGGCCATGCTCACGACGTAGACCCCGAGGTCGAGCAGCGTCCCGCCGCCGAGCTCGAGGTTGAACAGGCGGTCCTCCGGGTCGAACGGGCGGTTGATGCCGAGATCGGCGGCGACCGCGCGGACCTCGCCGATCGCGCCGTCGGCGACGAGGCGCCGGGCCTCGACCACGGCGGGCAGGAACCGCGTCCACATCGCCTCCATGACGAAGACCTCGCGCATCGTCGCCTCCCCCACGACGCGCTGCGCGCCCGCGAGCGTGGCGGCGAAGGTCTTCTCCACCAGGACGGCCTTGCCCTCCCGGATCGCCGCGACGGCCTGGGCAGCGTGCTGCGTGTGCGGCGTCGCGAGGTAGACGGCGTCGATCTCGGGGTCGGCGAGCAGGTCCCGGTAGCCGACGTACGCGCGGGCGCCCGGGGCGTGGTCGGCGACGAACCGCTCGGCACGCTCGCGGCTGCGGCTGCCGACCGCCGTGACGACACCGTCCGTCACGTGGGCGAAGTCGTCCGCCACCTTGGCGGCGATGCGGCCCGGCCCGAGGATTCCCCAGCGTGTGGTCATGCCCCCATCATGCCGAGGGGGTCGGACATCTGGCGAGGGCCGGGCCTCGTCAGGCGGCGGAGGGCAGGCGGGCGGCGCTCGGGACGCGGACGTCGACCTCGACCGGCCACGGCAGCCGGATCGTCGCCGTGAACGCGTCGCCGCCGAACCGGGTCGGGATCGCGGGCGGCGTCCGGAGCGCCTCGCGCACGGCGTCGAGGACGAGGGCGAGGTCGCGCGGGTCGCGCACCTCGACCGCTGCCCGCCCGCCGGCGATGCCGGCCAGGGCGACCGCGTCCCGGGCGACGCGCGCCGCGTCGTCGTCGGTGTGCACCCGGTCGAGACGGACGACGACGTCGACCGCCCCGCCGAGCAGGCGCAGGAGCCGCGACGCGACGGCGGCCGCGCCCGGGCCGGCGACCACGAGGTCGCGGCGGCCGCGGGCGAGCCAGCGCTGGACGTCGGCGACGAGGACGTGGAAGGGCACCGCGGCGTCGAGCTCGACGGCGACCGGCGCGACCGAGGGGGCGGGTCGCGCCGCGCGGGAGGCGGGACGGGTGGCGGCGCGACGGGAGGTGCGGCGGCGGGACGGGGCGAGGGACATGGGGGCTCCGCTGGGAGTCGGGACGGTGGCCGGGGATGCCCGGCGCACCTCAGCGGTGGCCGGGCTCCGGCATACAGTCCGGACGCGCGACGCGGAGCTCGCGGGTGGGGTCTGGCCTCGTCATGCGGACGACGCTAGGGGCTGCACCCAGCCCGACGGAGGGACGGCGGAAACGTCCCGGATCCTGAGACGCAGCCGTCGGGCGCTCGGGGGCTGAGCCCCGGCGCGCCGGGTCGACGCCGGCACGGTGCGCGGGCAGCACGACGCGCCCGGGCCGTTCGGCTCCGGGCGCGTCGTGAGTCGCGGGCTGGACGCACCGCGCCGATCGCCCGGCGCGGCGTCCGGGATCAGCGCGGCGTGTAGGTGAGGCAGTTCGCAGTGCCGCCGCCGGGGCCGACGCGGACGGCCTCGGCCGAGCACTCGAGCTCGGAGTTGAACACGCAGTCGGTGCGCTGGCACGCGCCGACCTGGGCGACGACGCGGTCGAGCCCGCCGCGCGCCGAGATGTCGATGAACGTGGCGCAGTCGGCCTCGCCGTCGATCGTCACGGCGAAGGCGGTGCAGCCGTCGTGGTTGTAGGAGCACCCAGCCACCGAGCACTCGACGACGTGGGGCATCTCGATGAGAGCGGCCATGATTTCCTCCTCGCTGCGGTCCGCTGTTGCGGAATTACCGTCAGAGTAGGCCGGTCGAACCAATTACACAACGAAGTTTAGGCTCCCCTTCCCTTGAAACCACGCCATTCTCGTGCAATTAGGAAACGTCTCCGGCGCAGATATATTTACGCAACACTCGCCTTTCCGAACGGCCCGCGGGACGGGCGTCTACGGTGGGCACGTGCGGTGGCGAGGACCGGGGGCCCGGGCGGAGGCGGCGCGGCTGAGCCGGCTCGACGCGGTCCGGCCGCGCGCCTACGCCGCCCTCAGCGAGGTCGAGCGCGCCCGGCTCGCGACCCTGTCGGACGCCGCGGCGGACGAGGTGCTGCTCGGTCGCTGGCTCCTGCGCTCGCTCGCGGCCGAGACCGTCCCGGGCGCCGACCCGCGGGACGTCGTCGTCGAGGCGACCTGCCCCGCCTGCGGCCGCGAGCACGGCCGCCCCACGCTCCCCGGTCTGGGGCTGCTCGGCAGCATCGCGCACGCGGGCGGGCTCGTCGTCGCGGCCGTCGCGCGGCGGGACGCCTGGTCCGCGGTCGGGATCGACACCGAGCCGGTCGGCGCGCAGGGACTCGGCGAGGCCGAGCTGCTGCGGTGGACCGAGCGCGAGGCGATCGGCAAGGCCCTCGGCGTCGGGATCGTCGAGCACGTCGCCCTCGACCCCGCGGCCGGTCGCCCCGACGACGCCGCTCGCCCCGACGGCTGGCGGCTCGAGCGGCTCGCGACCCCCGGCCACCTCACGACGCTCGCCCTGCGCTGACCGCGGCGCGCGCCGCTGCCCCGGACCACGGCCCGCCCCGACGGACGGTGACGACGAACGACGGCTACGGCAGCGCGGGCAGCCCCGGCCGGCGCAGCCACGCGTCGAACAGTCCCGCGAGGTCCCGCCCCGTCCGCTCGCGCACGTGGGCCTCGAAGTCCTCGGTCGAGACGACCGAGTGCCGCCGGTCGTGGGTCCAGGACCGCACGACGTCGAAGAACGCCTCGTCGCCCAGCTCGGTCCGCAGCGCGTGCAGCGTGAGGGCGCCGCGCTCGTAGACCCGGTCGTCGAACATGTCGGCCGGGCCGGGATCGGCCAGGACGAGATCCTGCGGCTGGCCGGCGAGCCGCGCGTGGAAGCGCGCCGCGAGCTCCGCGGCGCTCGGCCCGCCCGAGGCCTGCGACCAGATCCACTCCGAGTAGCAGGCGAACCCCTCGTTGAGCCAGATGTGGCGCCACTGCCGCACGCCGACGGAGTTCCCGAACCACTGGTGCGCCAGCTCGTGCGCGATCAGGCGGTCCGAGCCCTGGTCGCCCAGCACGTGGTTGGAGCCGAACGTCGCCATGCCCTGCGCCTCGGTCGGGATCTCCAGCTCGTCGTCGGTCACGACGACCGCGTACCCGGGCAGCGGGTAGGGCCCGAACGCCTCGACGAACGTCGCCATCATGGCCGGCACGCGCGCGTGGACGTCCGCCCGCACCCGCTGGCGCAGCCGCGAGGGGTAGAGCACCGAGCCGGGCACGCCGCCGAGGTCGATCTCGTCCTCGACGTAGCGGCCGACCTGGACGGTCGCGAGGTATGGCGCCGCCGGAACGTCCTGGTGGAACCGCCAGACCCGGTCGCCCCCGACGGTGCCATGACTCCCCGGCACCCCGTTGGTCCGCACCCGGTAGCCCTTCTCGGCGCGCACCTGGATCCGGTAGCGCGACTTGCGCGCGGGGGTGTCGTTGCACGGGAACCAGGTCGCCGACCCGACCGGCTGCGACGCGACCAGCGAGCCGTCCTCGAGCTCCTCCCAGCCGATCGTCCCCCACCGGGTCCGCCGCGGTCGCGGCTTGCCCGCGTAGTCGACCTCGACGCTCAGGCGCGTCCCGGCGGGGACCGCCGCCGGCAGCCGGACCGTCAGCTTGGTCGCGCTCTGCGCGTGCTTCGCCCGCCGCCCGTCGACCCGCGTCTCACCGACGCTCAGCCCGACGAGGTCGAGCTGCAGCCGCGTCAGGGGCGCCAGCACGAGGACCGAGAGCACGGCCGTGCCCTGGAGCCGGTTGGTCCGCACCTGGTAGTGCAGGTCGAGGTCGTAGGACTCGACGTGGTAGCCGTCGTTCCCGGAGTCGGGCGTGTAGGGGTCGACCGCCGGCGGGTACCGGTCGATGGGGACGTCGACGGACATGGCACGACCTTCGGGGGCGACGAGGGGACCTGGGGAGCCTAGTCGGCCGATCCCCGGCCCGAGTACTGCCGGACGCGGACCGAGCGCCACGGCCCGATCGGGTTGCCGCTCCACCGGCTGCCCATCGGAACGGTCTCCCCGCGCATGACGAGCGACGCCGGCCCGACGGTCGCGTAGGCGTCGATCGAGGCCGCCGGGAGGATGACGGAGTGCGGCCCGAGCGTCGCCCCCTCCTCGATCCGGACCGTGTCGATGCTCATGATCCGGTCGTGGAACAGGTGCGTCTGCACGACGCAGCCGCGGTTGACGGTGGCCCCGTCGCCGAGCTCGACCAGGTCCGGCTCGGGGAACCAGTACGACTCGCACCACACGCCGCGGCCGATCCGGACGCCGAGCGTGCGCAGCCACAGGGCGAGCACCGGCGAGCCCCCGGCCGCGTTCGCGAACCACGGCGCGGCCATCATCTCGGTGAACGTGTCCGCCACCTCGGTGCGCCAGACGAAGCTCGACCACAGCGGGTGCTCGCCCGCGCGGATCGGCCCGACGATGAGCCACTTCGCCGCCGTCGTGGTCAGCGCCGCGACGACCGCGGCCACCGCGAGCACGACGCCGGACGCGAGCGCCGCCCACCACACGCCCCACGTCGCGGCCGCCCACGCGAGCGTCAGCATGACGGCCACGCCGAGGGCGCACGTGAGGACGACGGGCACGATCCGGGTCGCCTCCCACAGGGCGCGGGCGACGCGCAGTCGCAGCGGCGGCGCATACGTGAGCGACTCGTCGCCGTCGTTCGGCACGCGCCGCAGGCGCACCGGCGGCGAGCCGAGCCAGGACGAGCCGGCCTTGGCCTTCGCCGGAGCGAGGGACAGGACGGCGACGAGGCCGTCGCGCGGGACCCGGTGGCCGGCCCCCGCCATGCCGGAGTTGCCGAGGAAGGCGCGCTTGCCGATGCTGGCCGGCGCGAGCCGGAGCCAGCCACCGCGCAGCTCGTAGGAGGCGACCATCGTGTCGTCGGCGAGGAAGGCGCCGTCGGCGATCGTCGTCATCGACGGGATGAGGAGCACGGTCGACGCCTCGACCCCCGGCCCGACCCGCGCGCCGAGCAGCCGCAGCCACGCCGGCGTCGCCAGGCTGGAGTAGAGCGGGAAGAGCAGGGTTCGGGCGGAGTCGAGGAGCCGCTCGATGGTCCAGGCCTGCCACGCGACGCGGCCCTGGACCGGGTGGTCGCCGGCCGTGAGCCGGATCGAGGCCAGGCGGGTGAGGCCGACGACGAGGGCGGCGAACACGACGCCGGACACCAGCACCCCAGGCACGAGCCAGCGCACGGCCGCGAGCGCGAGCTCGCCCCACGTCTGCGCACCGCGGGCGCCGTGGCCGATCACGGCCAGCCCGGCCGCGAACGACCCGAGCGGCAGGATCGCGAGCACGACGGCGCTCACCGCGTAGGCCAGCCGCCAGACGGGGCGACGCGGCGGGGCCTCGGCCGGCCAGTCGCCGTCCCCGCCCGGTCCCGTCTCGTGCACCCGGACGGCGGGCGACCCCGCCCACGAGGAGAACGCCTTGACCTTGCCGAACACGGCCGAGCCCGGGGCGACATGCGCGCCGCGGCCGATCCGGGTGCCGGGAGCGAGCGTCGAGCGGGCGCCGACCGTCGCGTCGTCCTGGATCTCGACGTGGCCGATGCGGACGACCTCGCCGTCGACCCAGTAGCCGGCGAGGTCGACCTCCGGCTCGATCGATGCGCCGTCGCCGACCGTGAGCATGCCGGTGACCGGCGGCAGGGTGTGCAGCACGACGTGCCGGCCGATCCGCGCGCCGAGGGTCCGCGCGTACCAGGTCACCCAGGGCGCGCCCGCGAGGCTGACCGCGTCGATCTGCTGGCCGATCTGCTCGGCGAGCCACAGTCGCAGGTGCACGGAGCCGCCGCGCGGGTGGTCGCCGGGCTCGACGCCGCGCAGCAGCAGCCGGGCCGCGAGCGCCGCGACGGCCATCCGCCCCCACGGCGTGCCGAGGACGAGCACCGCGACGCCGAGCACCCACCACGACGTGACCGGCAGGAGACCGACGGGACCGGGGCCGCTCGCGCCGGCGAACGTGACGACGACGTTGGACGCGAGCAGCACCCACAGCAGCCAGCGCGCGCCCTGGAGCACGTAGAGCGGCACGTGCACGAGCGTCTGGAGCACCTGGGCACGGCGCGGCGTCGGGGCCGGCCGGGTGAAGGTGGCGGGGGCGTCCCGGGTGAGCGCGGCGCCGAGCATCTCGGCCTGGGCACCGAACCGCGGTCGGTCGTACAGCTCGGCGACCGTCGTCTCCGGGCGCCTCGCCCGCAGCCGCGAGACGAGCTGCGCGGCCGCGAGGGACCCGCCGCCGAGGTCGAAGAAGTCGGCGTCGGGCGACGCGACGGACACGCCGAGCACGGCCTCCCACTGCTCGGCCAGCCACTCCTGCTCCGGTGCGACGCCCGGCCCGTCGGCCTCGGCGCCCGGGAGCGGCCACGGCAGCGCGTCGCGGTCGACCTTCCCCGACGTGCGGGTGGGGAGGTCGTCGACGACGGCGAGCAGCGGCACCAGCGCCGCCGGCAGCTCCTGCGCGAGCCGGGCCCGCGCGGCCTGCCGGTCGAGCTCGCCCGCCACGGTGAGATAGCCGACGAGCAGCGGCGTCCCGGCGGCGTTTCGACGGACGGCGGCCGCGGCGCCGGTCACGCCGGGCAGGAGCTGGAGCGCGTTCTCGACCTCGCCCAGCTCGATCCGCCGGCCGCCGATCTTCACCTGGTCGTCGGCGCGCCCGACGAACAGCAGACCGGCCTCCTCGAGCCGGACGAGGTCGCCGGAGCGGTAGGCGCGGGCCCAGCCGAGGCTCGGGAGCTCCGCGTACTTCTCGGCGTCCTTGACGGGGTCGAGGTAGCGCGCCAGGCCGACGCCGCCGATGACCAGCTCGCCGACCTCACCCTCGGCGACCGGCTCGCCGGACGCATCGACGACGGCGAGCGCCCATCCCTGCAGCGGCAGCCCGATCCGCACGGGACCGACCCCGTCGAGCGGCGCGGCGCACGCGACGACCGTCGCCTCGGTCGGCCCGTAGGTGTTCCAGACCTCGCGGCCGTCGGCGACCAGCCGGGCGGCCAGCTCGGGCGGGCAGGCCTCGCCGCCGAAGATGAGGAGACGCACGTTCTCGATCGACTCCGGTGGCCACAGCGCCGCGAGCGTCGGAACGGTCGAGACGACGCTGATCGCGCGGCGCTGCAGCCACGGACCGAGGTCCTCCCCCGACCGGACGAGCGCGCGGGGCGCCGGCACCAGGCAGGCGCCCGAGCGCCACGCGAGCCACATCTCCTCGCAGCTCGCGTCGAAGGCCACCGACAGGCCGGCCAGCACGCGGTCGCCGGGCCCCAGCGGGTCGTCGGCGAGGAACAGGTCGGCCTCGGCGTCGACGAACGCCGCGGCGCTGCGGTGGGAGACGGCGACGCCCTTGGGCGTGCCAGTCGAGCCCGACGTGAAGATGATCCACGCGTCGTCCTGCGGCCGCGGCTCGTTCGTTGACGTGTCGTCGGCGGCACCGACCGCGTCGGCGACCGGGGCGTAGCCGTCCGGGCCGACGACGCCGACGACCCGCGCCTCGCCGAGGACGAGGGCTGCGCGCTCCTCGGGGTCGTCGGCATCGACCGGAACGTAGGCAGCTCCCGCGGCGAGCACCGCGAGGATCCCGAGGTACAGCTCCCGCGCGCCCGAGGGGACGCGGACCCCGACGCGGTCGCCGCGGCGGACGCCGGCCGCGGCGAGCGACGCCGCCTCGCGCTCGACGGCCGCGAGCAGCTCGGCGTAGGTGAGCACGGGTGACTCGTCGTCGCCATCCGCCGCGAGGTCCGGCCTCCCCGCGAGCGACGGCGCATCGAGCGCCGGTGCGTCCGGGTGACGTGCCACGCTCGCGCGCAGCACGTCGAGCAGGGTGCGCGGCGCGGCGGCTCCGGCGGTCGCGTCGAGGACACCGGGTGCGCGACCAGGCACGGGTGCCCCTCTCTCCTCGGTCGGTCCAGCGGCCCGACGCGGGCGACGAGCGCCCGGTGATCCTCGCTCCGCATTCTGCCCGAGCGAGGTGAACGGGACCTGAACGAGGCGTCGGGAGCCCGCGCGGCGGTACGCTCCCGGGCATGACGGATGCGCAGCGCGCCACGGCCGACTGGCACCCCGACGTGCTCGGCGGCGAGGTCGCCGCGCGCTCGATCCCCCTCACCCCGGACCGCGCGGCGGCGGAGAGCCCGGGCGCCGCTCCGCTGACCGCGACGCTCGTCCGGATGGCCCCGCCGCGCCATCGCCGGGCATACCTCTACCTCCACGGGTTCTCGGACTACTTCTTCCAGGCCGACTGGGCGAGGAGGCTGGGCGAGCGGACGCGCGGCGACTTCTACGCGATCGACCTGCGCCGCTACGGGCGCTCGCTCGGCCCCGACCAGCTCGCCGGCGACGTGCGCGACCTGGCCGAGTACGACGAGGAGCTGCTCGCCGCGATCGACCTCGTGCGCGCCGACGGCCACGACCAGGTCCTCCTCGTCGCTCACTCCACCGGCGGCCTCATCGCGCCGCTGTTCCTCTCCCGGCACCGCCGGGCGGTCGACGGTCTCGTCCTCAACTCCCCGTGGTTCGACATCAACGACTCCGGTCTCATGCGCCTGGTGTCCGGTCCGCTCGCCCGCGCCCACGCGCTGCGCGACCCGCGACGGATCGTGAGCGAGCTCGGCCCGGGCTACACCGAGACGATCCACGCGAGCCGCGGCGGGGAGTTCGACTTCGACCTGGCCTGGAAGCCGTTCGAGGGGTTCCCCGTGCGCGCGGGCTGGCTCGCCGCGATCCGTCGCGGCCAGCACCAGCTCGCCCGCGGGCTGCACCTCGGCCTGCCGATCCTCATGTGCACGTCCAGCCGCAGCGGGGGCACGAACGGGCGCGCGCCGCGGCCCGGCGACCACGACGCCAGCGACACGGTGCTCGACGTCCGGCACATGTGGCGCGCCGTGCCGACCCTCGGGCGCGACGTCGTGCTGCGGACCGTCCCGGGCGGACGCCACGACCTCGCGCTGTCGGCCGGGCCGGCCCGCGACGACTACCTCCACGCCGTCGTCGACTGGGTCGAGCAGCGGTTCGGCATCGAGGACGACGACGGCCCGGCCGACGACCCCGAGGAGCGTCGTGCCCGATAGCCCACCCGGCTCGTCGGCGCCGTGGCGGGCGGTCGCGGCCGAGCTGCGGGCCCTCGTCGTCCTGCTCGGCCGGATCCTGCTGCGCCACGGACTGCCGCTGCTCGGGATCGGCGCGCTCGGGCTCACGGCCTCGTTCTGGATGCAGCAGCTCGCAGTGGTCATCTCCCGCGCCGACGCGCTGCTCGGGCTGCTCGTCTTCGCGCTCGTCCCGGCGATCAGCTTCGGCACGGTCGCGTGGATGATGCTCCACCTCGGCCGGCCCGCCCCGTCGCTCGACCACACCCGCGGCCGGATCGCCGTGCTGGGCAGCGCCCTGCTGGTCTACCTGCTCATCTACGAGCAGTCCGGGCAGCTCCGCGAGGAGCGGCGCAGCTACCTCTGGGAGACGGTCTACGAGGCGATCTGGTCGGGCGACACCGACGCGACGAGCCGCATCCCCGACCTGCTGTCCGTCCCGACGCTCACCGTCGTCGCCGTGGCCTTCGGCCTGCGGATGATCGGCTCGCGCCTCGTCCAGCGGCTCGAGGAGCGGCCCGGCGCGAGCCGCGGGCTCGTCACCCTCCTGCGCCTGCTCGTCGGCTACGCCGAGATCGTGTGGATCGTGCTCGCCGTCCTGTCCCTGTTCAACGCGTGGGACAACCTCGCCACGTGGTGGGACAGCCGCGTCGTCGTCCACGCGGTGACGCAGTGGTGGGCCGGCCTCGCCCTGCCCGACCTCCCGGCGCTCGTCGGGAGCATCGCGAGCGTCGTCGGGACGCTCGTCGCCGCGCTGACCCGGGGCGTCCTCGTGCCGCTCGTGTGGCTCGTGCTCGCCTCGCTGCTCTACGGGGTCCGGTTCGGCGACGTCACGGCCGTCCCGACCTACCTGGCTCGCCTCACCGCGAGCGCCGGGAACCGGCTGGGCGGCGTCGGGCGCCGGGTGCTGCGCCGCGACGTCGCCGTCGACCCGGCGGCGCTCGAACGGTCCTGGCGCCGGCTCACCGAGCCCGAGGGACGCTGGGACGCGCTCGGCGGCGCGCTCGGTCTCGTGCTCGCGCGGGGGCCGGTAGCCGTGCTCGTCTACTGCGTCGTCTTTCTCGCGCTGTCCCAGGTCGACCTCCTGCTCTGGGAGCTGGTCGGCCTCGCCTTCGCGAACCGGCCGATGAGTGAGTGGGCGCTCATCGTGCCGACCGCCGGGGCGCTCGCGACGCTGCTGCCCATGGTCCTGGCCGTTGCGACGGCGGCGGCCGGCGCCGACCTCGCGCTGCGGAACGCCGGCCTCTCCTCGCCGCTGCGTCGGGGCATCAGCCACGGCACGGACGGGGCGGAGACGACGGCGACGGGGGGCGCGGCCGGGGCGTCGCTCGACCCGACCGGTGCCGACGCGCCCGGCATCGGCGCGACGAGTGCCGTCGGCGCGGCTCAGCCGTCGACGGGGAACGACCAGTAGGGCGTCTTCGGCGAGGGCACGAGGCGCACGCGCACCGGCTCCACGCCGTCGGGCAGCAGCACCATGTTCTGGTACCGACCCGTCTCGTCCGGCACGGAGTCGAGCCACCCGTCCGGCGGGGAGCCGCTCGTGAACGCCGAGGGCCGGGAGTAGGTCTTCCCGTCGGACGCCACGACGGAGAAGGAGAGCCACGGCGAGGTCAGGCCGCCGTACCGGTCGGTGAGGTCGCTCGCTCCGTCGTCGGCATCGTCGGTGCCGTCGGTGCTGTCGGCGTCGGTGCCGTCGTCCTGAGCGGCGGCCGCGACGGTCACGTCGAGGTCCGCGAGCCAGAGCTGCCAGCCCGGCGGGGCGTCGACGGTCTCGTAGGCGAGGACGAGCTGCTGGCTCGGCTCGATCCGGACGAGCGAGATGGTGTACGCGCCGATGGTCACGGCGCCGTCGGCGTCCGGCGTCGCCGCGATCCGCGGCTCCGCGTCCCACCACCAGTCGCGGCCCGTCTCCCAGCCGACGCTCACGGCGAGCGCGAGCACCGCGAGGACGGATGCGGCCCCCACCGCGACGGCGCGGCCGCGACGAGGACGGACCCGGCCCTCCTCCCGACGGGGCTCGTCGCGCGGCTCAGGCATCGTTCTCGACCCAGACCGAGTGCATGAGCTCGAGCGGGGCGTCGAGGTGCTGCACCTCGTCGGCTCGGACGTCGATGACGCCGGTCCGGTAGGGCACCCCCTGCACGGGGGAGCGCGGCGAGACGAGCACCTCACCCGCCCCCATGGTGCCGGGGGCGACCTCGATGACGACGTCGCTCACCAGCCACTGGCCGGGCTGCGCCTCGTCGTCACCCGCGCCGATCCGGGTGTCGACGGCGAACGTGCGGCCCTGGTCGTCGCGCCACTGGATCGTCCCGAACCGCGCCGGCCCGGTCGCCCCCTGGTAGGCGAGCCGCACGACGAGCCAGGAGCCCGCCGTGTCGTAGGTCGTGGGGTCGCCCCAGCGGCTCGGCTCGACGACGGCGTCGACCTGCCGGACGGAGTCGACCGCGACGAGCACGCCGCCGACCTCGAGGACGTCCCCGATGCCGCCGTGGACGGGCCGGGTCCCGTGGTCGGCCGGACGCTGGTCGAGCAGCCAGCCCAGCCCGGTCGTCAGGAGCAGCAGGAGCACGACGGTCAGCCGGGTGGCGAGGCCGGCGCGCCGCGGCGCCTCCGGGACGTCGACGTCGGGGGCCTCGGCGGCCGCGGGGGCGTCGGCGGCGTCGGCCGTCGGGGACGGGGTGCCCGCGAGAGAGGCGTCCGTCATCACGCGTTCCTCTCGGCCAGCGCCGCGACGTAGGCGGCGAACGCCGACTGGTCGCGCGGAACGGCGACGACGGCGATCGGGTCGCGCTCCCACCACCCCAGCTCGCCCGAGAGCGAGTGGGCCGCGTGCTCATAGGCGGTCGGCAGGAGCTCCAGGTCGTCGTCGCCGAGCGCCTCCAGCTCCGCCGGATCGGCGACGGGCAGCGTGAGGATGACCTCCTCGGTCACCCCCGGCGTGAGCGAGGAGAACCGGGAGAGGCCGTCGACCCGGACGGCGCTGAGCCAGCCGTCCTCGGCCACGTCGGCCAGGTGGACCAGGTGCGTCGGGAGGTTCATCGACTCGGTCGCCGTCGTCGTGACGGTCGCGCGGATCGCGAGGGTCGCCACGACGCGCGGCTCCTCGCCCCGGTAGTCCTCGAGCGGGACGACGCCCCACGAGTGCAGGCTGAGCCGGACCGGCCCGAGGTCGATGCCCTCGCCGGCCGCCACCTCGGGCAGGTCGCGCTCGCGAGCGCCGTCCGCCTCGGCCCAGCCGCCGGCCAGGCCGATCGCGACGATCACCGCGAGGAGCACGCCGACGACCGCGGCCAGCGGCCACACGTATCGGGAGCTCCGGAGCACGACGTCAGCGTAGTTGCCCGCGCCCGCGGGCCACGGCTCGGCAGCGTCTCGGCCATGGCGGAACCGGGGCGGCGAGCGGCGCACGGAGGCGACTAGGCACGCTCGCGCGGTGCTAGAGTCTTTCCTAGCTGGCCCGTCGACCGCCCCCTGCCGACGGGCCAGCCTTTTCATGCCCCGACGCGCGCCGCGCGAGGGCCTGAGCGCTCAGGCGCGCACCTCCTCGTAGCCGTCCGGCACGTGCTCCATCGAGCCCAGGCCGTGCGTCAGCGCCCGCAGGTCCATCAGGTACCGCTCGACCTCGCCGGCCGGCACCCGAGCCGTCACGATCGCCTCCGTCGAGTCCTCGCTCATCGAGGTCCCGGTCACCTGCCCGCGCCGCGTCGCAAGGTCGCCGAGCACGTCGCCCTGCGCGTCCATCGGGACGCGGACGGTGAGTGCGACCATCGGCTCGAGCAGCACCGTCCCCGCCGCCTCCAGCGCCGCGCGGACCCCGAGCGACCCGGCCGTGCGGAACGCCATCTCCGAGGAGTCGACGGCGTGCGCCTTGCCGTCCGTCAGCTCGACGCGCAGGTCGACCACCCGGTGCCCGCGCGGGCCGCCGTGCCCCATCGCGTCCCGGACGCCGCGCTCGACGGCGGGGATGAACTGCCGCGGCACGGCGCCGCCGACGACCGAGTCGACGAACTCGAGGCCGCTGCCACGCGGGAGCGGGGAGACCGTGAGCTGGACGAGGGCGAACTGCCCGTGCCCGCCGGACTGCTTCTTCAGCCGGCCCTCCGCCGTCGTCGCCCGCGCGATCGTCTCGCCGTACGCGACGGCGACGGGCTCGGTGGTCACGACGACGCCGAGCAGCCGCGCCATGCGCTCGACCGCGACGGCGACGTGCTGGTCGCCCAGCCCGCGCAGGACGGTCTGCGAGCCCACCTGCTCGACCACGAGCGACGGGTCGGCCAGGACGAGCCGCGCGAGCGCGCCCGGCAGCTTCTCCTCGTCGGAGCTGCGCTCGGCCACGAGCGCGACGCCGTAGCCGGGCGTCCGCGGCCGCGGCAGCAGGGGGCGGACGTGCGCGCGGGCCAGCGGCGACGTCGCGGGCAGGAGGAGCGACCCGGTCGGCGAGCCCGAGAGCTTCGCGACGCCGACGACCTGCCCCGCGACGGCACCCTCCGCCGGCAGGTGCTCGGCGCCGAGCAGGCGGAACGGCAGGTGGACGCGCTCGGCGGACCCCGTCGTGGCGTTGACGAGCTGGACGGCACCGTCGAGCCGGCCGGAGAGCACCTTGAGGTAGGAGATCTGCCCGACGTACGGGTCGGTCAGCGTGCGGAACACCTGGAGGACGACGTCGCCGTCCGGGTCGGCCTCGACGGTCTCGACCACGGCGCCGCCCTCGTCGACGTCACCCGACCCGACGACGACGCGGGCCGGTCGCGTCGCGGGACTCGGCCCGAGCTCGCAGAGGAAGTCGAGCACCTCCTCGACGCCGACGCCGGTGACGCCGGAGGCGATGAGGACGGGGACGGCGCGGCGCGCGAGGATCTCGGCGCGCAGCGTGGTCCGCAGCTCGGCCGTCGTCGGCTCGTCGCCGTCGAGGTAGCGCTCGAGCTGCGCGTCGTCGTGGCTGACGATCTCCTCGGCCAGCTCCTCGTGCGCGCTCGCCTCCTCGTCCGCGACGTCGGCGGGCATCGGCTCGGTGTGCGGGCCGTCGGCGTCGTACACCCAGGCGGTGTTGGCGAGGACGTCGGCGACGCCGTGGAACGCCTCCTCCTCGCCCAGCGGGAGCTCGAGCGGCAGCACGGCGACACCGTCGCCGGCGAGCGAGCGCAGCTCCTCGACGCACCGGTGGAAGCTCGCGCGGTGCTTGTGCTCCTTCGTCACCACCGCGACGACGGGCAGGTCGAGCTCGGCCGCGCGTCGCCACGTCGCGATCGTGCCGGGCTGGACGCCGTCGACGGCGCTCACCGTGAGGAGCAGCACGTCGGCGACCGCGAGCGCGGCGTCGAGGGAGCCGGCGAAGTCGGGGCTGCCGGGGGTGTCCAGCAGCGTGAGGTGGGTCTGCTCGCCGCCCGGCGGGGTCCACTCGAGGTCCGCGACCGCGAGCGTCAGCGTGACGCCGCGCGCGATCTCCTCGGGGTCGTGGTCGCACACCGTCGTGCCGTCCTCGACGCGGCCGGCGCGCGTGCGCGTCCCCGCCGCCACGAGCATGGCCTCGACGAGGGTGGTGCCTCCGCTGCCGCTGTGTCCCGCGACCGCGACGTTGCGGATCGAGGCCGGGTCGAGATTTCTGACGGGCATCGACGCGCCGTCCCGTGCACCGTTCATGACGACCTCCGTTGGTCGGTCCCGGGCTCGGCACCCGAGGCTGGTGCCTCTCACCGTAGGAGTGCGGCGACCGGAGCGGGAGGGGACCTTGGGCCCGGGTTCGCGCCGACCGGCTCAGCCGGCGTCCACGGACGGTTGACGCGGGTCCGGCGACGGCGCGGACGGCCGCGTCCACCGTGGGTTGACGGACCGCTCACGGCGGCGTCCACGAGCCGTTGACGATGCGGCTGTACCGGCGCTGAGCAGGGACTTTGCGCCGAGAGTGAAACTGTTCACGAAGTGTTCCCCCGGTAGTCAACCGCCCGGATCGCCTGTCACACTCGGACCATGGACGTCGAGCTCATCATCCTCGGCCTGGTGGTCGTCACGGCACTCGCCTTCGACTTCACCAACGGCTTTCACGACACCGGGAACGCGATGGCGACGTCGATCGCGACCGGTGCGCTGAAGCCCAAGACGGCCGTCGCCTACTCGGCGATCCTCAACCTGGTCGGCGCGTTCCTCTCCGTCGAGGTCGCGCTCACCGTGACCCGCAACGTCCTCAACATCCAGACGGAGAGCGGAGCCCTCGTCGAGGGCCTCAGCCCGGCGACCGCGATCATCATCATCTTCGCCGGCCTCATCGGCGGCGTCCTGTGGAACGTGCTGACGTGGCTGCTCGGCCTCCCGTCGAGCTCGTCCCACGCCCTGTTCGGCGGCCTCATCGGCTCCGGCCTCGCGGCGATGGGGCTGCTCGGGGTCAACTGGGGCGGCGTCCTGGCCAAGATCATCCTGCCGGCGCTCCTCGCGCCGCCCATCGCGATCGCCGTCGCGTTCTGCGGCACGTGGCTCGTCTACCGGCTCACGCGGTCGATCACCGACACCGAGCGCCGCAACCAGGGCTTCCGCTGGGGCCAGGTCGGGACCTCGGGCCTCATCTCCCTCGCCCACGGCACCGGCGACGCGCAGAAGACGATGGGCGTCATCGCCCTCGCGCTCATCGCGCACGGCTCGCTGTCGGTCGACGGGATCGAGGAGGGCGGCCTTCCCCCGTGGATCATCGTCGTCTGCGCGTGCGCCATCGCGCTCGGCACCTACCTCGGCGGCTGGCGCATCATCCGCACGCTGGGCAAGGGCCTGGTCGAGGTCGAGGCCCCGCAGGGCATGGCCGCCGAGGCGTCGTCGGCCGCGATCATCCTCACCTCCGCCACGTTCGGCATGGCACTGTCGACGACGCACGTCGCCACCGGCTCGATCCTCGGCTCCGGCCTCGGCCGCAAGGCGCAGGTCCGGTGGAGCGTCGCCGGACGGATGGCCGTCGCCTGGCTCATCACGCTGCCGGCCGCCGCCCTCGTCGGCGCCGTGTCCTTCTTCATCGCGAACGCGCTGCCGCCGCTGGCCGGCGCGCTCACCATCTTCGCGATCCTCGTCGCCGGCTGCCTCGCCGTCTGGCTGCGCTCGCGTCGCCAGGCCGTCAACGCCGCGAACGTCAACGACGAGTGGGACGCCGGGACGGCGGCAACCGTCGAGACGTCCGCCGGGGCCGGGCTCGACTCGGCCCGGGTCGACGGCGGCGACGAGCCGCTCGACCGGGAGGCGGCCAAGCTGCTCGCCGCCGAGCTGCTGACGCGCGAGTCCGCCGCAGCCGGGTCGGCGGGGAGTCCCGCGTCGTCCTCGTCCACCACCACCGCCGGCTGACCGCCGCAACGACAGGGAGCCGAACCGTGGACTTCGAATCGATGGGCCTGGCGATCGTGCGGGTGCTGCTCGCCGGTCTCCTCTTCGGCGCCGGCGTGCCCGCCGTGTTCGCCGCTGGCATCCGCATGTGGGCGAAGGGGCACGACGAGGTCCTCCCCGACGGGTCGGTCCGTCGCGGGAACCGCGCCGCGCTCGCGGGCGCCGCCGCCGCGCTCCTGGTCACCGTCGCCATGGTGGTCGTCGGCGTCCTGTGGATCACGCGCAAGAGCCTCTACCACTACCTGGGGATCTCGCTGTTCGGCATGGGCTGACACGCGGCAACGTCCCGTTGACGCTTCCCCCGGGGGGACGTGTATCCTTGACGGTGTCGACGAGACAACGTTCCGTTGACACCGAGGTGGTGGAGCCAGCCGCCTCAGGACGACGCACCCGGGACGGAGGCGCCCACGATGACCCTGACGGACTCGACGCGCTCGATGCTCGCGTGGCTTCGGACCACCCCGACGGACGCACCTGACGCGCTCGACGCCTCGTGCCCGCTGCTCGTCCTCGAGCGCACCCGGCTCTCCGAGGACGAGACCGGCCACGTCGCCGACCTGGTCCGTCGGTTCGACCCGGTGACCGCGCTCGACGTCGGCGTCGAGATCACACGGGTGCTGGACGCCCTGCCCCACCCGGAGGACGTCGCTCAGGTGCTCGCGCTGGTCTCCGCGCGCCCGTAGCGCAGCCGCCAGGCCGCGAGGACGACGCCGCCCAGCGCGAGCGTCCCGAGGATGGTGACGGCCCGCCACACGATCGTCGCCGCGACGATGCTCGCCTCGTGCTCGACGCCGGCGGTCAGGGTCCACGCCCCGACGACGATCGCCTCGAGCACACCGAGCCCGAACAGCGGCAGCGTCGTGAGCGGGTAGCACAGGAGCACCCAGCCGAGGATCTCCAGCAGCGGGAGCGAGCCGGCGTCGAGCCCGACCCCGCGCAGCGCGACCGCCAGGATCGACGCGTCGGCGAGCACCATCCCGACGAGGGCGATCATCGACGGGAGAAGGCCGCGGCGCAGGCTGTCCGACGCCTCGTGGCGCAGCCGCACCATCCGCGCGGGGTAGCCGCTCACGTCGGCCGAGCGCTTGACGAGGCGGACGAGCCGGCCGGCGATGCGGCCGATCAGCTCGGCGAGCGCGTCGGAGCGCAGGAGCAGCACGAGCGCGGCGAGGATCGCGGCGGACACGGCGAGGCAGAGCACGGCGACCACCCACTGGCGACGCTGCACCTCGAAGCCCGCGAGCAGCACGAGTCCGATGACCGGGGCGAGGAAGCGGACCGCGTAGAACTTGAACGAGTTGAGCGTCACGCCCGTCATGCCGCGGACCGGGTCGAGTCCCCAGGAGCGGAACATCGCGACGCGCAGCACGATGTCGCCCGGCGGCGGCGCGAAGGTCGCCACGACGTTCGCCGCCAGGTCGTTCTCGACGGAGCGGAACCAGCCCAGCCCCGGGACGTAGTACATGAGCGGGACGGCGTTGAGCACCTGCCGCAGGAGGAGCAGCAGGAACATCGGCAGGACCGTCGCGAGGGGGTCGAGCAACCCGAATGCCGCCGCGACCGCGCCCCAGTCGACCGCGCCGATGATCCGGGTGAGCGCGAACCAGGCGAAGACGCCGACGACGGCCCAGATCGCGATGCGGGTCAGCCGGCGACGCAGCGCGTGCGGGACGGGGGTCGGCTGGTCGGCGACCTGGGGGACCTCGGCGGCGCGGGACACCCCCGAGTTGTACCAGAACGGCGGGTGAGCCGCAGTCGGGAGCCGCGCGTCCGCCGTGGCGATCCGGCCCTCCGGTGGCCACCGCGACGTCCATCGCCGCCACACCCGCCGTGGCCACCGTGGCACCGCCTCTTCGGCGCCACCCGGCGCTCCGGTGACCACCACGGACGCCGTGGCCACCGCGGGGCCTCCTCCCCGAGCCGATCCGGCGCTCCCGTGGCCACCACGTTCGCCGCGGCTACCCGGGGGCCGCCACCCCGAGGCGACCCGGCCCTTCCGTGGCCACCGCGAAGTCCGTCGCCGCCACACCCGCCGTGGCCACCCAGGCACCGCTTGTCCGGTGTGACCCGGCGCTCCGGTGGCCACCACGTTCGCCGTGGCTACCTGGGGGCTGCCTCCCCAGGCGATCCGGCGCTCCCGTAGCCACCACGAAGTCCATCGCCACCACCACAGTCGCCGTGGCCACCGCGGGGCCTCCTCCCCGAGGCGATCCGGCCCTCCGGTGGCCACCACGAAGTCCATCGCCACCACCCCCGCCGTGGCTACCCGGGGGCCGCCACGCCGAGGCGACCCGGCGCTCCCGTAGCCACCGTGGACACCGTGGCCACCCATAGGCCGCCCATCCGAGACGATCCGGTCCTCCGGTGACCACCGCGGACGCCGTGACCACCCCGGGTCGGTCGCTACCGCGCGGGCGGGTCGGTGCGCGGGTGGGAGGATCGTGCGATGGACTCGCCCTCGCCGTCACGGCGTCGCGCCCTCCCCTGGGCCCGGCCCCCGCGCGTGGCCGACGTCGGCGACGGGTTCGTCCTCGCCGAGGCCGCCGCACACCAGGATCCGCTCGCGGCCCTCGCCGGTCGCTCCGCGCCCGTGCACCTGGACGTCACGTTCGTCGACGCGCCGGAGGCCGTCGTGGCCGTGAGCAGGAACCGCAACGTCGGGTTCGTCCCGGCGTCGCACGCGGAGGCGATCCGCGCCCAGCTCTCGCTGCTTCGCCCGCGCGAACGGCTCGGTCACGAGGCGGAGGCGTTCGTCCGCGACGGCGTCTGGCATGTCTGGGTCGGCCCTGGACCGCGACCGACCGACGTCGAGATTCCCGTCGACACGATCCAGCCGAAGCCGCGCCGCATCGCCGGGGTCCCGCTCGAGCGCTGATCGGCCGCGAGGGCGACGGTCGCGGTCACGGCGTTCAGACCATCCACCGGGTGCAGCCGGCCCCCGCGACCCGTCCCGCCGCGCACACGACCCGAGAGCCGCGGCCGTCACCCGCGGCCAGCGGGCTGCGACCGGCTAGCCGCCCAGCGCCAGCACCTCCGGCAGCTGCTCCTCCTGCCCGAGGACGTGCTCGGCCAGGAACGCCGACACCACCCCGTACCAGACCTTGGCGTGCTCCGGCGTCAGCACCCAGTGATTCTCGTCGGGGAAGTAGAGGAACCGGTGCGGCGAGCGTCCCTCGTCGTCCGCCGGCAGACCCGAGGACGCGAGCAGCTCGTACCAGAGCCGCAGCCCCTCGCCGATCGGCACGCGATAGTCCTTGTCCCCGTGCACCACGAGCATCGGCGTCACGATGTCCCCGACGAACCGGTGCGGCGAGTGCTCGCGCGCCATCTCCCGCGACACCTCGGCCCGCCAGTAGGACGGCACGTCGGTGGTCGGGCCGAACTGGTCGAGCGCCCACAGGCTGGCGTGCGTCACGATCGCGCGGAAGCGGTCGGTGTGGCCGGCCACCCAGTTCGCCATGTACCCGCCGAAGCTGCCGCCCATCGCGGCGGTCCGGGTCTCGTCGACGTCCGCCCGCCGCTCGACGGCATCGGTCAGCGCCATGAGGTCGGTGTACGGCGCCGAGCCCCAGGCGCCCCAGCCACGCTGGACGAAGTCGCGGCCGTAGCCGGTCGAGAGCGCGGGGTCGGGCAGCAGCACCGCGTAGCCCTTGGCGACGAGCAGCCACGGGTTCCACCGCCAGCTCCACGCGTTCCACGAGCTGAGCGGTCCGCCGTGGATCCACAGGAGCAGCGGGGCGGGGTTGGCCTCGTCCGCGCCGTCCGGGAGCGCCAGGTAGCCGCGGACGCGGACGGCGGTGCCGTCGGGATCCGTCACGGTCGTCTCGACCTCGGTGAGCCAGCCCGGGAGCTCCGGGCTCGGAGCCGGCGAACGCAGCTGCGTCACCTCCGACGTGGCGAGATCGATCCGCACGGGCTCGTTCGGCGCGACGTAGGAGGCGCGGAGTGCGTAGGCGCAGCTGCCGTCGGGGGAGACGACGACGCTGGAGTACGCCCCGTCCTCCGTGAGCCGCTCGACGTCGGCCGCGGTGGTGTCGGGAGTGACGGGGACCCGGAACACCGGCGCGTCGCCGGTGTCGTCGGCCACGACCAGGAGCGCCGTCCCGTCCGGCAGCCAGGCGGCCGAGACCGGCCACCGGTCCCAGTCGGCGACGAGGCGGCGCGCGCCCGTGCCGTCCGCGCCGACGACCCAGAGCTGCTGGTCGACGGCCGTCGTCGGGGTCGGCTCCGTCTCCAGGACGTAGCAGACCCACCGGCCGTCGGGACTCACGACGGGGTTCGACGCGTGGCCCTCGCCGGCGCCGGGGTCGACGAGCACGCGACGCTCGCCGCTGGCGACGTCGATCCGCTCGAGCCGGTCCCGCAGACCGGCGCGCTCCTGCGGGACGGACTGGACCACGACGGCGAACGAGCCGTCCGGGGCGAGCGCCGCGCCCTCGAACCCGGGCAATCCGTCCGGGGTGAGGTCGCGGGTGCCGCGCTCGGCGTCCGGGTCGCCCGGGTCGGCGACGACGGGCGCCGGCGCGGCGTCGTCGCCGTCCTTCGCCGGGGCCGGCGGCAGCGGGGCGCCCTCGACCGCGAACAGGCGGGGGAACGCGGGACCGAGGTCGGAGTCCCAGTAGCGGACCGGCGAGGCGCTGTGCAGGATCGCGGCGACCTTGCGGTCCTCGCGCAGGTCCCGCAGGCGACGCTCGTCGGCCTCGTCCCGCGCGCCGCGCAGGGTGTCGGCGACGACGAGGACGGTGTCGGCGTCCTCCGCGGCGAGCACGGACGACACCCCGGCCGGGCGACGCGCGAGGACGTGGGCCTCGCCACCGGCGGCGGGCAGACGCCAGACGCAGGCCTTCGCGTCGCTCTCGGCGGTGCCGGGCTCGGCGCGCCGGGCGACGAAGAGCAGGTCCCCGGCGCTGGTGAAGACGGGGCCGCCCTCGCCCTTGGCGCCGCGGGTCAGGCGACGCGCGGGGGCCACCCCGGTCGGGTCGACCTCCCAGAGCGAGGTGACGTAGGCGGTGCGCTTGGCGTCGAGGCCCTGCTGGGTGACGACGAGCCGACGCCCGTCGGGCGAGAGCGCGAGCGTGCCGAGCCGCGGCAGCGCGACGTACTCCTCCAGCGAGTGGAACGGGGTCGGCGCGGCCGGGGCGGCGTCGGAGACGGGGTCGGGAACGGCGGGGTCAGCCGGTGCGGTCGATTCGGTCACGGAACCGGTCTATCACGCGTCGACGACATCGACGCGGGCAACGCCGGCCCGCTGGTGACGCCGACGCGCCCCGAGACGCGGACGGGCCCGCGCGAGCGATGCTCACGCGGGCCCGTCCGAACGGCCTCAGTTCGCCTCGGCCTGCTCCTCCTTGCGGCGCTGGACGGCTTCGTCCTTCTTGCGCTGGATGTAGTTGTCGAGCTCGACGCTCTCGACACGCCACATCCCACGGCCTCCGATCTGGAAGCCGATGATCTCGCCCTGCTGCACGAGCGTGCGGGCGGTCGGAACGGTAATGCCGAGCATCTCTGCCACGTCGGCAAGATTGAGGATCCGCGCGCGGCGCGTCTCTTCATCGGTCATGGTGCTGCATCCCTCATCTCAGCCCCTACATACAAATATCGTACGCGAGGCTGGATTACGCATCGTTGGCGACGGGGGGTCGCCGCTGATACTCACTCGGTACGATCCCGCCGCGCGGGCAGGGGGTTGTCGGCCGCGGGCAGGTAACCAGGGTATATGACACGCTGATGGTGAACGACATGGGGCGGGGCGCGTCGGCTGACGAGTTTGGGCAGGAGCACGGCTACGCTGGCGCACCTGCGACCTAAAAGGAGCGTAAGCGCGTCATGTGCTGCTGACGGCGCCGTCGCGGCCGGGTCGAGGCGGCGGGGCCCTCGGACCGGGGTCGACGGCCGAGACCCGGACGCGCCGCGATTCGCCCGTCGGCCGAGGGTCGGGTATGATCGTCTGCGGCCCAAGGGCCACGCGCCCGTAGCTCAATGGATAGAGCATCTGACTACGGATCAGAAGGTTGGGGGTTCGAGTCCCTCCGGGCGCGCTCGTTGAGACAGCGACGCTGAAGCCCCTCCCCGGTTCGCCGAGGAGGGGCTTCTGCGTTCCTGCGGACGTACCTGCACCTGGCCAGAGATCAGCTCCGAGAGTTCCGCCCCAACGTAGGCTGCAGCGTCGATCGCCTCCTGGAGCCTCCACGGCGACCGGCCCGCGAGCTTGTTGTAGAACGCCGGCAGGCTGATCCCCAGGTACGCGGCGAACGCCTCGCGGTCCAGGCCCATCCCCGCGATCAGCGCCTTCAGGCTCGCGGAGATCTGCGCATCGCCCGATGGCCGCTCGCTGTATAGAGGAATCGCATTCACGACACGAGTGTGACAGCCTGGACCACCCGTCGCAAGACCCAACAGCTTCGGTAGTTGACACTATAGAAATCTATAGTCCAGACTACTTGCATGTCGACCAAGCCGCCGCGGTACCTGCTCGCCGACCGGATCCTGCTCGAGAAGCAGGGCAAGTCGCTGAAGGAGTGGGTGTTCGAGCACCGTCTCCGCCTGACCCCGGTGGCGTGGGGGGCGCTGGCGAAGAAGCTCGCCCGCGACACCGACGGCGTCGTCGCCGTCACGCAGCTCACGCTCCGCTCCTGGTTCGCCGATGAGATCTCGGCGGCACGGGCGGAAGCCGATGCCGACGAGGCCGACGACTCGGAGGGTGAGCCGCCGGCGCTGGCGGCCGTGTCCTGACCGACTGATCAAGAACCAAGGGGGTTTCATCATGGAAGCAACGACGAAGATCGAACCGGTCGCTCGGGTTGTGTGCGACGACTGCGGCGTTGGCTTCGGCGGGGACCGGAGCGCGGCGCGTCGGACGGGTTGGGAGCCGACGTCGACCCGGACCCAGCGCGACATCGACAACGGGCCGCTGACCTGCGCCGCCTGCATCAGCAGGTCGCTGAGCGACGTACTGAGCGCCATGGCGGACCACGCGGCGTCCGAGCGCGCGGAGCACGCGCGAATCCTCGCCGGATGCCGCCGCATCAGCGCGATCCCCTCTGGCCGCTCGCGCCTCGTCGCCTCCACCCAGGCCTTCAGCGCGGCGCAGAGCGCGTGGGAGGAAGCTGAGGCTGCCAGGATCGCCCAAGAGCAAGCCGAGGCCGAAGCGGCGGCGGCCGCGGCCGCGCGACCGTCCTCCACGGGCAGCTCGAACGGGCAGACGTCCCGCCCGTCGTCAGGCACGCAGGGAGAGGCGACGGGCAGTTCCCCCGCCCCGTCGACCCCAGCCCCGGCAGGGGGAAGGGTCACCAACATCGCGGTGACGAATGTGTCGGCGTCTTCGTCCTCCCCGGGAAACGTCTCTTTTACAGTCGTTATCTCGGCCTCGGGAGCCGTAGACGCCTCGGTTCAGGTGAGCGTGGGCGGGCGCACCGCAACGCTCGGCAGCGGCGGGGCCGGAACCTACTCCGGGACGGTGACCGGTGTGCCGGCAGGGAGCCACTCGTGGACAGCGTCCGCCGGAGGACTGAGCGCTTCCGGTTCGATCACGGCCTACTAGCTGGGGCACCGCCCCCGCACCTGCCGGGGTGAGGGCCTCAAACCGCGCGGCCTGTCCAAGAAGGGGTGAGTCAGATGAGCGAGATGCGTGTTGAGCAGGGTCTGCGAGGGAACGTCACGCGAGCACCAGAGTTCACGCGGCCCCAAGCACGGTACGAGCTGCTGAGCTTCGGGCTCGCGCAGAACCACGGCTCACAGGTGGACGGGGAGTACGTCCGGGGCGAGCCGACATTCACCGAGGTGGTCGTGTGGGGTGTCGAAGCAGTGCGCGCCCGCGACCTCATCGCGATGGGAGATCCGGTCATCCTCGTGGGCGAGTTCACGACCGACACGAGGACCGATCGCGAGACCGGCGAGAAGTACGAGGTCAAGCGCTTCACCGCCTCGCGAGTGGGCCTCGACGTGAGCGACTCTCGATTCGGGGCGCGCTTCAACCTCGCCCGGCTGCCGAGAGCTGGCGAACCGTCGCGCCGAACCCCGGAAGGGGAGCACAGCGCCCCGCAGGACCTTCCCGCGCACACTCAGCCTGTCCTCGACCAGTGACGGGGCGGCTGATTCGTGGGTCGGCGCGACGACAAAGGACTCCAGTCCATCGGGCGAGCGATGGCGGGAGCCCGCTACCACGCCTACATCACCTCGCGCGAGTGGTTCGCCCGTCGAGAGCAGTGGGCTCGCGACGAAGCGGCGGCCGGGCGGGCGTTGGTGTGCTGGGGGTGTGGGAGGGCGTGGTCGTTTCGACGCGACCACCTGCACCATGCCACCTATGACCGCCTCGGGGCGGAGGCTCACGAAGACCTCTGGCCACTGTGCCCCGCCGACCACCGAGAACTGCACGCCGTGCTCGATCGTCCCGGGTGGGGTAGGGCCGGCCGGGTGAACGGCCAACGAGCGGCGCTCGAAGCAATCCGCACCAGGAACGGAGCCTCATGACCGACGTCACTATCTACGGCACCTTCCAGGGGCTCACCGGGGCAGACGTCGGGATCTCCGAGGCGGTCCGCTGGCAGGCCGCGTCGGCTGGAATCAGCGACCCCGACCAAGTCGCCGCCCTGGAGCGCGCCTACCGCCACCGCGTCAACGCGTCCCTCGAAGGGACCGGCCTGGCCCTGTTGGGCGACACGATCGTCGGCCCGGAGGTTTTCACCCCCGACCAGGTACGCGCGCAGCTGCGCATCCAGGACGCGTCCGGCGGGGAGAACCCCGCCCGCGTCGCACTTGAAGCGTCCTCGCTGCGCCCCGGGGACTTGGCGGCGATCGCCCCGCCGGCGCACGGCTCGCTCGCGATCGCGCCCGCCACGAGATTGGACTTTCGGTGACCCCGGAGGAGTTGGCGGAACTCACCAGGTTCACGGTGCTGGTGCAGGGATGGATCACGCCGGGTCTGCGACGCCTCACCAAGACCACGTTCACCCCGGACCACACAGCGCCCGGCGAGCTGACCGTCACCCTGCCGGGCACCACCTTCACGATCACCGTTACAAGGACCGAGCAACCATGACGCTGCCCCCTCTACCCCCGATCCCGACCCGCACCCCAGGCAAGCCCTTCACATGGCGCACAGCCGGGGCAGACGACGCCCTGATGCAGTGGCCGAAGCTCGCCGACTGGGTCGGATGGTGGGTCGAGCAGTTCGACCTCGGGGAACGGATCGTCCCACCATGCTGGTACCAGCACCCGCGCCTCACGGAGGAGCTGACGGCCCTCGCCGGGGCATGGGAACTGCTCTACGACCCCGCCTCACCCGGGACCGGCCCAATCACCTGGCTACGCGAGGCCGAGCTGTGCACCGCCAGGCTCGAGCGACACACCAAGAACCTCGGCTGCAACGCGCGCGAGCACCGCCCCGAGTCCCCACCCGCGTGGCCTCGAGACGCCGACTGGCACGCATCCTTCGAGGAGTATGTCGAGATCGACGTCAGCGAACGGGAGGCTGCGGCCGAACAGGAGGCGATCGCCGCGCTCAGCGCCCCGGTGGCGCGCGCACTTCCGTGAAACGGCACAGGACCAGTCACGGTGCCTGCCCGAAGAGCGCGAACTCCACCCTGGTTGTTGGGTGGGGTTGACTCTGGCAGGTGCCTTGATGACCTACACGTGCGAGCCACTGGAGATCCAGAGCCGCGGCCGACCCGACCGCCCGAAACCGTGTCCTGATGCGCGGGTGTATCGGTAGTGTCGCGGCATGACGAACCGCGTGGATAGCGAGAACCTCTACGACGCCATCAGTCCCTGGACCTACGACCCAGAGACCTACGTGCTGGAGTATCGCGGATACGAGATGAACATCAGCGCTTGCACAGACTCCGCGAAAGTGCTGGACCGCATCATCCAGATTGCTGACAAGACCTGGGCCGACGACGCCGTGATCGCCGGGCTGGTGGTGGCGTTCGAGAGGCTGCTTCGCCCCCAGTCGACACTCTGCTCCGGCGGCCAGCACAAGACGCTCACCGTCGACCAGTTGGTACAGCTGCTGCCCCGAGTTTCGTAGCTACATCTCGACGAGAGGAGGCTTGGCGGTGGAGAGTACAGGGCTCAGCGCACCTGAGTTGTGGGCGGTGTGGGTAACTGCAGGAGCAACCATCCTGGCGTCAATCGTCCCACTCGTGCTGTTTCTATTGGAGCGCAAGGCCCGCATCGCTGCGCAGCGTGCGCTGACCGAAGAGCGCAACCGCGCCGAGAAGTTGGAGTTGCGAGCGCTCACCGCTCAGGCGCGCCGCGTTCACTTGCGCGCCTACCAACCCGTGTCCACCGACGAACACGGCGAAGTCGAAAGCCTGGGCTACTTCAACAGGGTCGAAGCAGTCAACGGACTAGACGACCCGATATTCGACGTCAAACTGGGCGGCGTGAGCGTAGTACGCAGACGTAGCGACGGCGAAGTAGTCGAGCCAGGCGAGACCTTCTCGCTTTTCCTGGTGGACCACCACATGGCGAGCGACGGATACCCGCCCATATGGGTTGAGTTCACCGATATTCGGGGCCGCCGGTGGCGTCGTCACCGCGATGGAACCGTTACAGAGACGACCTCAGCTACGTCCGTTGGGTAGATGCGCGACGCCAGGGTTCGCGGCGCGCGTAACCCTTTCGGCCGAAAGCTCTCCGCCGCTGTCCTCCCACCCAGCATCAGTCTGCACGTTCCTTCGGTGCACCCTCAGGAGAATGCGGGGCCGCGCCTCGGGGAGACGGTGGTGGAGAGAGTCGCCTCTGCCGCGCCTTGAGCCGCTGGCCCCGAAGTTGATGTTGGCCTCTTCTGGCCATCATGACGAGACGTATCTAGGGCCTCCGCGAGGAGCCAGTCGAAGGTCTCGGGGTCGACGTGTTCGCTGAGGATGTCCCTGACGACGTCGACTGATGCGGCGTCTCGGGGTAGGCGGGCGAGTGCGGTGGCCGCGAGGCGCGCTAGTCCGACTCGTGACTCGGTGGTTGTGAGGTCGGCACCGGCGGCGACCTGGTTGATGAGGGCCTCGGTGAGGTTGGGGCTGGCGTCGAGGGCAGCATCGAGGTCGCGGGCGCGTCCATCCTTGATGAGGTCGGCGGGGTCGGCGCCGGCGGGAAGCACGAGGCGACGAGCGGTGGCGGCCTCGCTTGGTTCGAGCAGCTCCCACGCTTTCGCGGCGGCTGTGTTGCCGGCCCCGTCGGCGTCGAACGCGACGACGGCACGGGAGAGGTCCGCGCCGTTCGCACGCAGCAGGTCGAGCTGCTCGGGCGTCAGTGCGGTGCCGCAGGGCGCGACGGGTACGAGATCGTCGCGGCCGAGTGCGCGGATTGCGGCAACGTCCATCGGGCCTTCGAGGATGACGGGACGCGCACCGTGGTGCAGGGCGTCGATCGCTTCCTCGTCGAGTCCGTAGAGGGTCGCGCGCTTTGAGTAGAGCGCGGTCTCGGGGGTGTTGATGTACTTCGGCGTGCGGGGGTCCTCGAGATCGGGGTTGGCGCGGGCTGTGACCGCGACGACGCTGCGACCGCCGCTGCTGCGCACGGGCATGACGAGGCGGTCGCGGAATCGGTCGATGGTGCGTCCGTCGCGGGTGGTGGTGGCCACGCCGGCGTCGATAATCTGCTGCTCGGTGAAGCCCTGGGCGCGCAGGTGGTTGACCAGGCCGTCCCACGAGGCGGGGGCGTAGCCGTGCTCAGCGCTCAGGCCGCGTGAGCTGAGGTGGTCAGCGGTCCAGCTCGCGGGAGTGTCGGCTTGGTCCTGCCACCACTGCCACGCTTCGGCCGTGATGATGTGCGTGGTCGCGAGGGCGGCCGCGTCGATTGTCGGGACGGGCTCTCGCCGGGCAGGGGCCGGCGAGGCGGGCTTCTTCGGCGGCGTGGTCTGCTCGGTCTGCTCATGATCGACGGGCTCCGACGTGGGTGTGTCGGGTGTGCTCGGCGCTTCCTGGGCTGGGATCGGTTGGCCGACGTGCTCGTAGGCGTCGTGGGCGCGTTGGTATTCCGCGAGGCGGGCGCGGTCGGCGTGGGGCGGTTGCCGAGAGCGTGGGCCGTGGTGACGCCCCACCGGTCCCGGTAGGCAACGACGGTGAGCATGTTCTCTCGCCAGTGGTCCAGTGCCGCTGCGGTGCGCTCGGGGGGCGGGGTTGCCCACGGCTGACCGGTGGTGACGGCGCGGTCCAGGAGTGTCTCGGCTCGCGCGAGGATCATCGCCTCGCGTTCGCTCAGGGCGCGCTGCAGGTCAGGGTCGCTGGTGCGTGCGCGAGGGATCAGTCCGGCGATGAGACCGCCGGAGGTGAAGCTGTGCCCGGGTTGCGCGAGCCATGCTTCGAGTCGGTAGTGCAGGACCGCGCCGAGGTCTGCGGTGGAGTCGAGTTCTCGCGCCTGGATCAGGCGTGGGAGCGTCGTGTCGATGTCGACGTGTGAGGCGTCGGCGCGGCGCAGTGCCGCAGACAGCGCGCCCCACGTGGGCGAGTCGAGGATCTCGCTGATCTGCTCGGCGCTCAGGCCACTGGTTTCGAGTAGGTCGACCCAGCGTGCTTGGGTTGCGGCCACGGCGATGGTCTCGTACTCGTGGGCGAGGCGGGGTATGGCCCGGGCGGCGTCGGCCATGTCCTCGCGGGTGTGGTGGGCTGAAGACTCCGCTCCGATGCTGCCGAGGGCGCGTTCCAGCACCTCCATGCCGGTGGGCAGTGCCTCGGCGGGGACGGCGTGGTCGTGCTCGGGGTCGCTGGTGGCGACCCAGAACGTGTTCGAGGCGCGGCCGCGGGTCGCGCAGACGTAGAGGGCTTCCCGGGTGGTGGCTTCGCCGGTGATGACGGCGTGCGCGGTCTCCACGGTGGAACCCTGGGCGCGGTGGGCGGTGGAGGCGTACGCCAGCTCGACGTGCTCGGCGACGTAGTAGCCGGGTAGGGCGATCGTCGGTCCACCGTGCTCACGTTGCACGATGAGGGCGCCGTCCTCGCGTGCGTTGATGACGCGCCACCGGTCCCCGTTCTTGACCCAGGACGCGGCCGAGGTCGTGAGGCGGCGGTCGTTCTGGCGGGTCACGATGAGGTCGCCGGCGCCGACGGTGGTCTCGTCGATCAGTTCGATGGCGCCCGGGGTGACCATGCCGGCATGGATGAGGTCTTCCTGTGCGCGCAGGTTCAGCTCGCGCACCGTCTCGTTGTCGGAGGCGATGAGCAGGGAGGTGATCCCGCTCTGGGTGTCCTGGAGCCATGTTGCGTAGGCGCCGTCGATCATTTCCTCGCTCGAGCCTTCCCGGATGCGGTCGTGGGTGGCATAGGTGGTCAGGACGTCGACCTGGCCGGTGCGCAGCAGCAGGGAAGCCTCGGCCTCCCACTCCTGCCGGAAGCGGTGGACGGTGCGCAGGGTCGGCGCGTCGTCCGCGAGGGTGCGGCACACCATGCCGAACGCGCCGCCGGCGTCGACGGCCGCGAGCTGGTAGGGGTCGCCGACCATGACCACCTTCGCGCCGGCGTCCTCGGCTGCGGCGACCATCCGTTGCAGGGCGAACGTGCCGGCGAGGGAGGCTTCGTCGACGAGGAGCAGCTGGCCGCGTCGAAGCGTCCACTTCTCGATCGCGGCCTGCTCTGAGCGGGCACGCTCAAGCAGGTGCTGGACCGGTCGCCCGGCCCGTTGCGCGGTGTGGATGCGCGCGCGTAGGTCCGCGAGGCGCTGGTGACGTTCGGGCAGGAGCCGGTTCTCCGTGATCCACTTCGCGGTGTTCTCGGTCTCGATGCCCAGCTCGGAGCCCAGGACGGCCGCGGCCGCGGCCGAGGGTGCTACCCCAACGACGCTCCCGGCGCCGTGCTCGGCCTCCCACACCGCGCGCAGCGCGGCGAGCGTGGTCGTCTTCCCGGTCCCTGCCGGGCCGACGAGCACGTCGAGGGCACGTGCGCTGGAGGTGATCCGCGTGACGGCGTCGGCCTGGTCCTCACCAAGCGGCACCGCCGGGTCATGGGCCGCGAGGGCCTCGGCACACACCACGGCGGTGACGGTCGGGGCGGTGAGCGTCGCCGCGCGGGTGAGGAGGTAGTCCTCGGCAGCCAGGATCGCCTCGGAGGTGAACACCGTGCCCGAGCGCACGTCGAACGCGCTTGAGCCGTCCGAACGCAAGAACACACCAGGGGTATGGGCCAGGCTCGGGGTTGCGATGACCTCGCACTGCCCGACGGCGTGGTCCACGACTCGATCGAGGGCGGCTTCCAAGTCGCCTGCCGAGGCGAACCGGACCTGCCCGAGTGCGCCCGCAGCTTCGCTGTGCAGGTTCCACCTGGTCCACGTCGACCGCTTCGCCTGTACGGCTGCGAGGGCGCCGCTGGCGTAGGCGGCAACGACGTCCTCGGTCAGGTCATCGGCCCGGATCGGGGAGGGCCGGGCGGCGTGGACGCTGCGCCGCAGCAGGTCGCTCGCCCATGCCGCTGCCGCCTCGGGGACGTCTGAGTCTTGAGGGCGGATCAGGCGCAGCCGAACCAGGACCTCCACGGCCCGCTCACGCCACGACGCCGTCAACTCAGCGAGGGCCCGCAGGTGCTTGTCGGGCCGGGTGTCGCGCCACGAGTCGGCGTCGAGGTCACGGGACTCCCGCTCGCTCAGCTCGCGACCGAGCGCGTCGCGGGAGACCTCCCGGTTGTCTTCCCGTGCGCGCAAGATCTCCTCCCGTCGTGAGGAGAACGCCCGGATGAGGTCTTCGGGGACGCCAGCAATCTCCTGCTTCGGGGTGGCTCGCGGTCCGGCGGTGCGCTGTTCCCACGCCACCGGCAGGCGCTGCGCGAGACGATCGGCCAGGAGTGCGTCGTGGGTGCGGCTCATGGCCACGATCGCCGGGTACATCGCGCGTGAGTCGATGGTGCGCCACCCGCCGTCGACGCCCTGGATGCGGTTGGCGATCACGACGTGGGTGTGCAGGTGAGGGTCGCCGCCACGGGAGTCGTAGTGGTCGAACGCGGCCGCGATCAGACCGCGGGTCTCGATCTGTGCGATCCCGGCCGCGCCGACCCGGGTCATGATGACCTGCCTCTCCAGGATCGCCAGGCACTCCGCGATCGCCTCGTGATGTGCCGCGGCGATCTGCGCCTGCACTCCCGCGTCAGACACGGCCCACAGCGTGCTCACCGACTTCGGCAGCGTGAAGGTGAGGTCGAACCCTGCCCGAGACTGGGGAGGCCGCCGAGCGGTCTCCTCCGCGGTGAGACGAGCGATCGCCGCGTCACGTCCCGAACCGCTCAGGTCGCCCGGGAGCTGTTGAACGCGGGCTTCGATCCGCTGGGCCAACGGGTCAAGGATCGTGGGTCGCCGCCCCAGCACCTCCAGCGTCAATGGGTCGCGGCCGTGGCCGAACAGGTGGTTCATCTGTTCCTCGGTGACCTGGTCACCCGCGAGGATCCCGCGGGCGTCGTCACCCAGGAGCGCGAGACCCGACCCGAGCCACCGACCCGGGGGCGTGCCGTTGGCCTCGTAGTAGCGCAGCAGGGCGTCAGCTGACTTGAGGTCGCCGTCGCCTGCGGCGACGGTCTTGGTCAGATAGCGGTAGGCATGGCCGAACGCGAGTCCGGTTCGCGAGGTGGTGATCACGACAGGCCGCCGACCTGCGGCCCGCGGCCCGAGACGGGTCGCTCCGCGCCCAACCACGCCGGGTCACCTGACCCACGGGTCGTGACCCACGGGTCGGTGACCCGGGTCGACGGTGGATCATCGGTCCGACCCACGCCCCGGGCAGCCAGCTCGTGCTCTGACCCGCGTGGGTCGTCCTGACCCACGGGTGGAGCGGTCGTGGTCCGCGCCAGAGCACGCGCGTCACGCTGACGCTCCACCCGCCCCTGCTCCCGGCACGTCGTAGCGCAGTACCGCCGTGATGCGCGAGCGGGCAGGAACGCGTCCTGGCACACCGGGCACGTGCGTGGTGCGACCAGTCCACGCCGGGCCTCGCGTCGAGCTGCACTCCGACACGCCTGCCCGCAGAAGCGGGCCCTCCGGGTGGCCCCCTGGAACACCTGCGAGCAGTACTCACACCGTCGCACCCGTGCACGGTGGGCCGGCACCTGGTGCTCAGCACGGGCGAGCGCGAGGATCCGGCGCTTGATCCCTGCCGCGTCCAACGGAAGCGGACGAGCCAAGGCTGCGGCCACCATGCGCTCTGCATCGGTGACGAACTCTCCCGAGGTACTCATGCCTCGGCAGGTGCGGCACAGCATCCCCACCTGTGATGGTTCCCGTGCACCAACCGGGCCTCTAGTGCCAGACGTGCATGACGATTCTGGGTCCGTGAGGAGGGCTGGTTCTTGAAGGGTCGGCGGGACCCTTGTGGGGTAAGGGGGTGCCGTGCAGCATCGCGATCAGGTCTGGTCGGGCGCGTTGCACGACGCGTACGTGAGGTTCTAGCTGAGCAAGGCTGAGCGTGAGGGGTCGACGCGAGGTGAGAGTTCGGCGACGTTTCGACCCAGGAACACCACGACGGCGACGCAGCACATTCATCGGCCTCAGGTGCGCTGATGACCGAGACTCCGATGCCCTCGCCGCATCCCGATCATGCCGCTGTCAATGATCTGCTCGACCGATGGCGGGACGGAGCGCGCGAGGGTCCGGCCGATAAGGCGGGCCCTCTACCCCGAACCCCTCACTTCGGCTCGTGGCCCTAGGAGGCCGGGGCCTCCTCCTCTCCAGAGTCGGGGAGGGGCGGAGCCTCTTGCGGCCAGCCGCGGAACGGTTCGCCGTCCGCCGTAACGGTTGCGCCATGGGTGAGGTTGGGGACCACGAGCCCATCAAGGAAAGAACGGCCATTTCGTGTAGCGCGGTTGAAGGTCACCCGGACGCGCGAGAACCTCGCCTCCTCGAAGGACGTCACCGCTGCGGAGGGCACACCGCTCAGGACGGACTTCTGCCCGTCCGAGGAGGGCGCGAGTTCGAAGGACGTCCGCTTGCTGGCGAACGACACCCCGTCGAAGGACGTCCGCTCCCCGGAGAACGACGCGAGTTCGAAGGACGTCCACTTGCTGGCGAACGACACCCCGTCGAAGGACGTCCGCTCCCCGGAGAACGTCGCTCTGGCGAAGGACGTCCGCTCCCCGGAGAACGTCACCTCCTCAAATGCGGCATTGGTGAGATGGGCTCCGGTGAAGTCGTAGGTAAGGCGACTCCAGGAAGTCACTGCATCGGACTGAAGGTGCTGGACGATGACGCGGACGATCGTCTCCCGGACCTGACGGTCAAAGGGCCTTGCCGCCACAGTTGACCGCTCGGTGACAGTGACCTGGTTGGCTTCGGTTCTGGTTGTATCAGTGCCATGGGCGACCAAGCCGTCCGTCTCAGGGTCGAACGGCAGACGGAGGTAGCCACACAGCACGTCCACGCACTGCTGTTGTCGGGTTGGGTACTCATCTGCGAGGACGCTCATGGCGTAGACCCCGGCCAACCGTTCCGCGGGGGCGGCGCTACCGAGCTGTGAGGCTGCTGCGGCGAATCGTTCGGTGAATGCTGCGGTGAGGTCGCGGCGGGCGGCTTGTTCTGCCAGATCCTGCTTACGGACGTTGACGACAAGCAGTACGAGCGCTCCTGCTGCGGTCGCTGTCGCGAACGCAGCAGTGAAGCGCTGCGCTGGCGTGATCCCTCCAGCATCCAGTGGCGCGATCTGACCGATGAGCAAGTACGCGCCGACCATCACGCCTGCACCGAGCGCGAGAGCGATCAACAGGGTCAAAAGCAGCGGCCACGACGCCGTGCCACCAACTCTGGGGTCGTTCGACTTGGTCATGTTAGGAGTGTGGCGGAACTTCAACCCGTCTGCGTGCCGCAACCCCGTCGAAGCAATCACCGCCCAACAGAGGTGGGGCAACTGCGCAGCCGCCGTGGTACTTGTGGTTGACGTGATCATTGATGGACACAGGACGGCAGAACCAAGCCAGGCGCAGTCGGCGGTGCCCAGTCTCGCCTGCCTAGCGGCGTCGCGGGGGCCGCCCTGTAGGCATGTCGCCGGCGCTGCGGGGGGTGAACTGGCGACCCTCGTTGTACAGCTCTTCCAGGCGCTCCACCTCTCGCTCGATCGCTGTCACGATCAGGTCGCTCAGCGTCCACGGCCCTCCGAGGTGCCTGGTGGCGAACGCGGCCTCGCGTGCGCGACCGGCGAGATCCGGCTCGACGTCGGCACACATGCGCTCCCGCTTCGCCGCGCGAGGCGCCCGGCGCTCCTTCACGGCAGGGGCGGGCTCCACACTCACCGGCGCCTCGGGCACCGCCGGCGCGACGGGCGCCGGCGCCGGCGCCGGGGCATGGGGTGGTGTTGCGGGTGACTGCCCCGCGAACATGCTCTTTCGCACCTGCGGCTTCTGGCTCATGCTGCGCTCCTCACGATCTGCTTCAGAAGGTCCTCGTACACCCACGCGAACTGACGCGAGGCCGCCCGCTCGTCGACGCCCTGCCCGTCCTCGGTCGCGTCAGGGATGGCCACCGACTTGGGCACCGGGGGTTCGAGCACCCGCAGGCCCATCCCTTCCGCCCCCTGCGCGATCTCCGACAGCCAGTGCTGCGCGCGCGAGGTCCGCGCCTCGTGCATGTTCACCACGATCCCCGTGATCGCGAGATTCGGGTTGTAGTAGGACCGGACGTTCGCGATCGTCTGGAGGAGGTGGGCCATCCCGTTCGCGCTCCACAACCGCGCGAGCGTCACGACCAGAGCTGCGTCGGCCGCGACTAGTGCGTTGATCGTGAGCTGGTCCAGTGACGGGGCGCAGTCGATCAGGATCAGGTCGAACCGGCTGCGCAGCGGATCGATCGCTTCGCGCAGACGGGTCTCGCGTCCCGCGCCGGCGAGGATCAGCTCGTCGCGCACCATGCCCAACGCCTCCCCCGTCGTTGGGGCCAGCGTCAGCCCCTCCCACACTCCGGGCACCAGGACCGACTCCAAAGACTCGCCCGAACGAGCCGAGAGCGCATCCGCCATGCCAACCTGCTCCTCACTGACTCCCTCTCCTCCGCCGGCCACAGTGGTGAGGTTTCCCTGCGGGTCCAGATCGATCACCAACACCCGCAGACCCGAGCGCACCGCAGCTCGTGCGAGCTGGAGCACGGTCGTGGACTTACCCACCCCGCCCTTCTGGTTGCACACCGCGATCACCTGACTCATCGCACTCCCCTTGCCTAGTTGAACGTCTATAACCGAGACGTTAGCGTAAACGGAGACGTTCGGCCAGCAAGCGTGGCAGATCTCCCGAGCGGGTAGAGCCTTTCCCGGCAGATGCGCCTGGGACAGATACGCGGCCGCCTCGTTCTCCTGCTCCAGCAAACGGACACGCCAGTTCGCCTCTCGCAGCTCGGCCGACTCGGTCCGGGTCACCCAGGCAACGCCGACCTCCTCAGCCCCAACTTCGCCGGGACCGAGAACCTGCCTGCGGCTTGACGCGCGACAAGCACTCTCGGGCGACGTCACCTCCCGGCGGAATGTGAGTGATGGGGAGCAGGGTGAACGCCTCGGAGGCGCGCCTCTACCTAGGTGACCGAATCACTCGGGCAAGAACGGTCGCGCTCGGGCGCCACGGTGTCGTCGACCGCGCTTCCTAGATCCCACTCTGCGGCCAGGCGCTTCGTGAGCTGCTCTTGGCGCGACTGGACAACCGAGATCGTCCAGTCGCTCACGGTGAGTACCTGAGACGTCAGGGCGAACGTGACCGTGCCGCTGGAGCTGGAGTAGTAGGTGCGCTTCTTGTCGGCGAAGTCCCTACGGTTGGCTTCGCTGTTCTTACGCTTGCTCAGTAGGAGCAGGTTCCCGAGGCGATGGGTCCAATGCTCGCGCGCGTCGTCGTCGAAGCTCTCCCTCCAGTGGCTGTCGTCCTCCGGGTTCTGGGGAAGGACGTGCTCGACGCTGACGATGGAGTGCGTGTACGCCACGCCGGGACCGTTGGCGAGGAGCGCGTCGAGCCGGGTGAGGACGTACCGGAGGCGTCTGGACTGGAACGTCTGGTACACGGGGCCGGAGAGGCGTTCGCGGGTTGCGCACTTCTCTTCCTCTGACAGTTCCAGTTCGGGGACCGCCAGTTGATCCTCCGCCGCCTTGAGTCTCTTCAGAAGGTCGGTGTACCGCTGAAGCCGGTCGGTCGTGTTGGTGCCACGGATCATCAGCGATGCGGCGAGTCGCTCGAGCTTCTCGAGGAAGTGCCCAAGGAAGGCTGGGTCGTCTGGGCGTTCGACAAGAGCCCAGAGGGCGAGGGGGCGCCAGTCCTTGTTGTCGACCTGCTCGAGCCAGCTCAGCCAACGGTTGACCTGATGCCACTCCTGCGCTGGGCCGAAGTACGGCGTGAGGGTGCGCGTGAAGGCTGTAGCGTACTTGTCGAGGACGTCGTCCACAAACTCGGCTGCGCGTCCCGACTCGACGTAGTCGTCCAGCACCTGCTTAGGAAACTCCTTCATCAGTTCCACGCGCGCCCGTTCGCCAGTGAGTGCGAACCGGATGTCACGGAACAGGTCAGCGAAGTTCTCGCGGCCAACTGCGTCCTCAGCTGCGTCCCAACGGTCGGCGTACGCGTCTTCCTTGGCGCTGCTCAAGTTCCCGATCACGGTCGACTTGAAGATGTCAGTGGGCGATAGCTCGAGACCCCGAGCGTTCATGACCCCGAATATTCGGTGCGCGCTCGCCTCGTTTGGGGTCGTAACAACAACGAGTTCCGTGTGCCCGTCCAGCAGGCCCAAGAGCGCGCTGCGCTCCTCGTCAGACCGTTCTGCCAGCGCGGCGAACAACGCCTTACCGTTATCCCGAACCGCGCGCCTGGGGTCCGTGTCAGCCACGGCGTCTGTGAGAGTGGATAGACGGGCAGTGGAGCCTTGCTCCTGGATGTGCTTCCGGAAGAACTCCGCATCCTGCGGACGGGGGGTCAGACGCGGGCGACTCACCGCACCAGACCTGTAAAACGACTTCTTCTCGTCACTGATCATCGCGCGCACATCCTTCGCGATATCGGGGTCGGAAGCGAGGTCGCGCAGAACAGCGAGGAGGATCGTGAGGGTGGTCAAGCGCTGCTGACCGTCGATCACGTTCGCCTCGGGCTTGTTCGCGTCAGGCTTCACCAGCACGATCGACCCCAAGAAGTACGGCTCCTCGTCGCCACGCACAAGTGCGTCAGTGAGGTCCTCGAGCAGCTGTAGAGCGTGCTCGGTCTCCCACGCATACGGCCGCTGGTAGCGGGGAATCGTAAAGACGAAGTCCGTCGAGAAGACCTTCGCCAGGGGCAGGTTTGTCGCACTCAGGTACGCCATCAGTTGCCGACCTTCCTTCGTGGTGATTGCTTCGCCCGCCCGAGCCGTGCCTCGCGCGGGGCCAAGGCAAACGGGCCGAGACAGGCTCGGGCTCCTCGAGCCGACCTTAGCGGTGTACTCAGCCGCTGGCGTCCACGCGTGTCGCCGACATCACTGCGACTCTGCACCGCTCCAGCAGCTCCCGTCACCACCGCGGCGAGTTCAGCCCCCATCCCGCGGTCTCCGCTCAGGTCTCCCGGATCGAGCTCGGACCCGACGATACGTATAGAGCGGCGCCGGGAGATCTGCGCCGGCCCACAATCCGTGGGCGACGGGTGCGAGTGGTTGCCGTGACTCTTCGTCCTCGCACCCGACGATCGGAGGGCTAGCTGCTGGCAGCGGGTCGAAGCTCCCGGATTGTCTGCGGAGGCCATCATCCTCGGCGACGATCTATAACAGATAGTGTGGCCGTAGTGACGGACAAGACCGTGCATGCTGCGCACTACCTACTCGTTGTTGTACTCCACCTCGTACTCAATGTCATCCGCGGTTCCCTCTACTTCGAAGGCTTCAGCGAGTTTCGCCTCGACAAGGAGGTCGTAGTCGTTCAGCTCCAGGCGACAGTGGTCGCAGAAAAGCGCACGCGGTTCGATCCACAAGGTGACTTGAACATCCACTTCGCCCCAATCGTCGATCGTCTCATAGGTCACGTCCCGGTTCACCACTTCATCGCCATAGAGCGTCGCCACATCAGCACAAGCGGGACATTCAACATCAGAGTTGTATCGCGTCGCGTAGAAACTCCAAAGCTCCCGTTCTCTGAGTTGCCGCGGAGAGAGCGTCTCGGACTCGGCCTGGCTCAGCATCGTGCGCGCTCGCTCAATTCTCGCTTCGAACTGCTGCCGCAGAGTCTCCTGGCGGGTTGCAAGCGCTCCATTTACTACTTCGAGATATCGGGCATCTACATAGTCCTCAATCGATTTGCCAATATGATGGAGAAGAATAACGGCTTGCGACCAGAAGCTAGGCCACCACGCATGTTCAGGTATAGCGTCGAAGCCGACTCCCGCGGCGTGGATGTACTCGTTTCTACCATGCGCGAGCAGTTTCGCTTCGGACTCGCTGAACGGCTTGAACACTCTCTGACAGCGGCTCCAAACCGCCTTGGCTTGCACCGAAGTGGCGCTCCCCTGCGCCAGGCCGGCCGCCACCAAGAGACTCTTTCCGTCGTCCATGGGGTTGGCGATCAGCAGGGGCGAGACCCTCGCAAGTGCACACTTCCCCAACAACTCTAGTGCACTACATGCCCAGAACGCGCGCTCCTCGAATTCTCGCCCCTCGTCTAGCGCCCGATTTATGAATAGCTTGGACTTGATCCAGAGCCCATCAGAATCAAAAGAATGACTCATCTCGACTCCAGATAGAAGGCAACTCTCTCAATCACCCTCGACTCCGCGTCCGCAGCGTCGGCCACAACTTCGCGAGCATGGAGAGAATTGCGGTTATCGATGAACAAGAGCGTCTCTCCGGCACTCCAGGCGTGAATGTATGCGCGCTCTCGAGCGCCTTCGAAGAACTCCTTGGCTTCTTTCGCGAGCTGGTCGGAGGGAGACATGCACACCGGATCGTAACGGAGCCTCCGACTCGCATAGGCATGGGCGAGGAAGCTTCCCTCGTTACCTCGGACTGTGAAGACTCCACTGCTGATGACGGATGGGCGCTGATCGAGCTTCCAGATCGCAGTGCCGGTGGAACTAGGGCTAGCCGCGTAGAGAACAATCAAATCGGGCGTCTTCCTCAAGTGTGCGCCGTCCGTATGCAGCGGCTGAGCATCGAGTCCGTGTACCGCGCTCAGCGTGCGCGCGGGCGCTCGCTCCTGTTCCATTGGTCGAAGCGTGGAAACGATTGCACCGGATTTCTGTGGCGCTGGCTTCCATTTTCCGTGGAGGCGCGCCGCATAATCTAGGCTGAGCAGATTTCCTTCACGCACCGCGAAGCCCTGAGAACCAAGTTCTCTTTCTACTTCTCTGAGGTCGATCTGGCCCATAGACGCTGCCCTCCTCTTGCTCCTAATAGCGACCCTGGTGGCGGCGCGATACGGTCGCCCACACCGGGGCAGGAACGCGCCCGTCAAAGCCAACCTCGCGACATTGGCCTTACGGCACCCGGCCGTCCGACTTACTAGATTCTTCGAAGTGGTACGCGAAGAACCGGGCCGATGCTGGACTGTAAGCGGTACAGGCGCGACCAACAAGCGCCTCAACGGCCGATTGTACATCGCCAATTTCGAGCCTGCTTGCCACCACTCTTCCACCGCGATCGACGGCGACATAGCCCTGCTCGAAGAGCTCGTCGCATCCAAGCGCACACGCAGCCATGACGTTGTTCAGGTCTGCTCGTTCGGCCGAGTTGCAGTCCGACCGACGCTTGATATGTGCCGCCCGGACCAGTCTCGCGGGGAACGTGCGAGCGCACAGATCACAGGTCACCTGCTCCCGTTTGCCGAGCTTTCGAGCGCGGATCGCGCGTTGCTCGCGACGGGCCAGGGTCAGCACAGCGATGTCGTACGGCCCCTCCACCTCCAGCAAATCTGCCCCTTCGGTTCCCAGTCCTATCCGTGGCGCGCCCGCGCCTGGAAGATCCACGACTTCCGGCCTGCCTTGATTGTTGGCTGACAACCTGAGAGCCTCAGCAATCGATGGTTCTCCATGGAGCGCCCGCCGATCTACCGTCTCGTATACGAGCTTGAAGGACACACGGTTCGGGTATGACTCCGCGCCTGAGTGCTCGTCGTCCCAGATAGGCGTAGTTTCGCGACGCAAGTCGGAAGTGAGCCGAGCCAGGTGGACAGCCCCGATGGCGGCTGTCGCCCACCCGCCGGGCTTGACGCGTGGATTGGGGCCCCTCGTGGCCAATACGAGAAGGTCGCCTACGCGCATGCTCTCCGCCACAACCCTGTTGTTGCCCCTATCCAGCAGGGCGTCCTTCCACCCCCAGACGAGTCGGTTCAGACCAGTCTCGAGGTTGCGTGGACCTGGCCCGCTCGCGGGTACGTAGACAGCGAAAGTACTCGGCACATGAATCCTCTCAGGGTGCCCGAGGGCAGTCGACTGCCGGTGCCAAGCTGCGATCGTACGACCCTCGCGGTCCACCAACGTTGACACCTAACAGCAGGTTCTCCCACACGCCAACTCGCCACGCCGTGGCCCCCGACCGCGTCCGTGATCCCGGGCCGCATAGCGTGCGAGCGCGCGTCATAGCTAAAGCTACCCCGAGGGCTGAATCGCCCTGGGTCTGGTGGAGGGTCGCGCTATTGGGTTCTGACGACCTGATGGTGGTCGGTCTGGTCAGCATAGAAGGTGTGCTCGAACTCCACTGGTGGGACGTCGTCGAGGTAGCCGTGGAGCCGCTGGTGGTTGTGCCAGTGGACCCAGCCGAGGGTGGCGAGCTCGACGTCTTCGACCGTCTTCCAGGGCCGCTGGCGGGCGGGTCCGCGGATGAGCTCGGCCTTGTAGTAGCCGTTCACGGTCTCAGCCAGGGCATTGTCGTAGATGTCGCCGACGGTCCCGGTCGAGGGCACCGCCCCGATCTCGGCCAGCCGCTCGCCGTAGCGAATCGAGGTGAACAGAGAACCGGCGTCACTGTGACACCGCAAACCAGCAAGGTTCGCGCCGCGGGACCAGCGGGCCATCTCGATCGAGTCCAGGACGGTCTCGGTCCTCATCGTCGGTGCTGCTCGCCAGCCCACGATCATCCGGGAGTAGGCATCGATGATGAAGCACACGTAGGCCACCCCAGCCCACGTCGGAACGTAGGTCAGATCGGTCACCCACAGCTGGTTCGGGGCCCACGCGGTGAAGTCCCTGCCGACCAAGTCCGGGTGGCGGGCAGCGAGCGGATCAGAAAGGGTCGTCCGCACACGCTTCGTCCGCCGAGCCCCCTCGATACCGGCAGCCCGCATCAGGCGAGCGACCTGGTCGCGCCCCACCTCGAGCCCTGCCCGGCCAGCAGCCTTCCAGAGCTTGCAGGCCCCGTAGACGCGATAGTTCGCCTCCCCGCAATGCCACCAGCTCCGGCCCGATGACCGCGTCGCGGACCCGCCGGGCCGACCGGGCCGGCTCCGCCGGGCGTAGTAGGTGCCGGGGGGGGGCACCTGCAGCACGCTGCAGATGAGCTCGACCCCCAATCGGCGGCCTTCCACCACGTCCTCGCGGTTGGCGTCGATGAACGTGGCTACTTGTTCTGGCGGTCGAGCTCCGCCCTGAAGAAATGCGCTGCCGCCGCAGGCTCTCGTTCGCCCGTAGCAGCTCACGGACCTCCTGCTCCAGGGCCTTCACCCGAGCGGCTTCGTCCGTGGCCACGCCCGGCGTGACACCCTCGTCGATGTCAGCCTGCTTGACCCAGACCCGCAGTGACTCGACCCCGTAGCCCAACTGCGTGGCGACTCGGGGGACCGTGCCGTGCTCAGTCCCGAGCTCCGCTCGCAGGAACCGGACCATACGGACCGCGGCCGCCTTCTCCTGATCGGAGTACCGCCTCGTGGTCGGCTTCCCGCACTGCGCTCCTTCGGCATGAGCCCATCCTCGATCCCAAGCTCAAGCGACTCCACCAAACCCAGGGCGATTCACCCGCGACGCGCTCCGCCTCCTCGGGACAACAGCGATGGGCTGGCGCCGCCAGCGCGGGCGCTTCCGCGACGATCTCGTGGGCGCGGTCTACGACGCTGATGACTTCGTGAAGCTCCGGCTGCCCGCCGACCCTGGAGTCTCTACAGAGGTCAGCAGGCATGGGCAGGCCGTCGCGTACTGGCGCGAGACCGTCTCGGGCTGGGTGCTGGGGCTGCCCTGACATGGGACGGTGAGCACTTCGGTGAGTACCTGTTCGCTGGCAAGACCTCGCCCGCTGGGGTGCCCGGTGAGCCGGACTCGACGTGGGGCGACCTGTTCTCCACTCCGCCCGACTGGAGTGGCTGAGGCCTACGCCGGGAAGGGCAGCCCTATTTCCCGCGCGGACTCGTATCGCTTGTGAACGGGCGCGGTCTATGACGGTCCGCATAGAGCCTCAAGGCCACACTGGTCGCTCCGTGTCCGTGCGCACGTTGAGCACAATCGACGGCGAACCTCCAGAAAGCTTCCGAGACGCCTTCGGGGGTCGGTGGGTCGAACGGCTCCGAGGGCGACAGGACGTCGGTCTTCGGAAAGTCTGCGCTCGCGATGCTGCCGTGGTCGCGCGAGATCAGGCCCGCGTCGGTCACTGCCCAGCCCTCCGCTAGCCACGTGGACAGCTGCCCTGTTACCCAGGCTCCGTCATCAGCTCTTCGTCCGGCCACAGCATCACCCAGGGCACGACCGACATGTTCCAGGACGTCCGCGTCGACCTCCTTCGCCTCGGCGCCGAATCCGAGCCGGATCATCTCCGAGCGGAGTTTGACGAGGAGCTTGGTGGGCGCCTCGCCGGGCATCCATAGAACCTCGACCACCGGCATGCCGAATCCACCGCCCGGGTTCCGGATCGGGCGGTATCTCACCGCGATCGCGGGCACCGACTGATCGTTCGGCATCCCGTCTTGCCCTCGGAGCTTGTGGTAGCCCCATTCGAATGTCACCAGTTCGGGCTGGTCCACCGGGGCCTTCATCGGCACGGTGACCACGCCACCGACCAGCGCCCCAAAGTCGTTCGCCGCCTCCAAGGCCTTGGAAACGGAGTCAAACGACACGTCGGTTGCCACGTTGCGCAGAGCCGCGGTCTGTTCTTCGCTCTCGGACTCGACTACCCGATGGAACTCCGCGCGGAGATCGGCCAGTTCGGTGGCTAGTTCTTCGTTTGCAGTCTTCAACTCCGCCGTACGCTCCTCGACCAAGCGCACAGTGCTCTGGGCGGCCGCCGCCGTCACGCGCTTCACGAACCCGCGCTCCAGGAAGAAAACGATGCCGACGAGGACGATCGACGTGCCAATGTTCGTCAGCGTTCCGCTCGCCACACCGGGAATCGTTCCGTACTTGCCGTCCCAAGCCGCGAGAAGGAACGGTGCGGCCACGAATACGCACCCAACAAGCGTGATAGCGATGACGAGCCCCCAGCGGACCCTCTGTTGATCTTCGGCCAATGGTTATCCTTCCCCGACAGGCTGCTTGCGCGGCAACACAGAGTTCACCGCACCTCAGTTGCAACAAGGCTAGACCGACTCGTCTGTGCACCCTTCCATCACGGCCGGTGCGCCGTCCAGCAGAACCCGGATCAGTCTGGTGGCGACCCTTCCCACGTCATTCCGCGTTCCATCCGGTGGCGACAGCGCGCCGGTTCCGTTCCGCTGACCACGAGCAGTTTCGGGGACCAGGTTGAAGTGACTCCCGCGGAGACCTCCACGGCGACAATGGTCGGTTGGGATCGTGGAGTGTTCCAGTCAATGGACAGCAGCAGCGAACTCCTGGCTGCGCAACCAGATCCCGCTCTGACGCAGCGACTTGGTCAGACCACGCTCTCGAGAAGCCGTGCGCGGTCGTAGCCATTGGTGTCAGGGCCGGCTGGCGCGGTCGCCGAGGAGCGCAGGCTTGATCACGAGCTCGACCATGCAAGATTCAGCGAACAGCAGCGGGCGCCTGGCGAACCAACCGCCCACCTCACCGTCCTTAGCCGCCCGCGCGGCGAAATCACGCGCCTGTTGCCAGAAGAACGAACGCCTCGGCGTGCTAGTTCAACACGTCTTGCGAACGGGCGAGGCCAGTCGCACACCCCCTCACGACAGCGGCCAGGCTAGTCTCCGGCCGCGGGCCGGAGCTCCCGTGGCGGCCGCGGGATGCCGTCGGGGTTTCGGACAGCGCCGGGCGGCTGGGGGGCGAGTAGTGGCGCGGCGACAGTGAGTGCTCGGCGTTTGCGTGAGGTGCTGACCGGTAGGTACATCTGCGTAGTGCTCAGGCTCTCGTGGCCGAGCAGCTCCTGCACGATCCGAACGTCGCCGACGGCCTCGTGGGTGGTCGCTGCGAAGCGGTGACGGAGGCCGTGCGTGGACTGGCCGGCGGGCAGGAGTCGCGAGATCAGGTTCCCGACCCGCTGACCGGAGAGATGCCCATCGACCCGCCCCGGGAACAGCCACCCGACCCGCCCCGCGAACAGCCAGCCGGAGTCCGGGTCGCACGCGTCCAGGATCGCCCGGGCGAACTCGTCCTCGATCTCCAGGACGCGCTCCTTCCCGCCCTTCCCGTGGACCAGGAGCGTCCAGCCTCCGATCGCGCGCTGTACGTCGTCCCGGTGGACCATGGCGATCTCGGTTCGCCGTAGACCCAGCTCGTACCCCAGCCGGAGCATCATGAACTTGCGCGGCCGAGCCCGGGCACACGCATTCCACAGCGCATCCTCGGACGTGGGCCGTCCGTACACCTTTGATGGTGAGATCCGCGGCAGCGTCAGCGTCGGATCTACCTCGACGAGTCCAGCGCCGAACGCCCACCCGAAGAACTGTCGGATCGAGGTGTAGTAGCTGCGGCGGTACGCCTTGGACCAGTCCCGCTCGCCGACGACCTCGAGCAGGTGCTGCTCCCTCACGTCGCTCAGTGCGACCGTCCGGAGAGCGCGAGCTAGCGCCTGGACGTGCTCGGTACGTGTTCGGATCGTCCCGGCGCTGCGTCCCGCCGAGCGGAGGGCCTGTCGCCAGGTACGGATGTGCTCATCCCAGTGCGTCGGTTCTCCCTGCATCCACTGGGAACTACCTGTATCTGGCCCAACTGCCGCAGACCGCCTCGCCAACTCTCACCGTTCCGCCCCCGGCAACTTGCTCTCCAACAAGGTGTGCGACCGGCTTTCAGGGGCCAAAGTCCTAGGCGGAGGCCGCTCGCGCCGTCCGGCGAGCACGCTCAGCCGCGAGATCGATCACCACCGGCAGCACGGTCGGGCACGACGCGGCAGCCACAGCCGGGGCGCGAGTCGGAACGACACGCCCGGGACGCGCGGTTCCCGTCACCAACCAGAAGGTTGGGGGTTCGAGTCCCTCCGGGCGCGCTCGTTGAGACAGCGACGCTGAAGCCCCTCCCCGGTTCGCCGGGGAGGGGCTTCAGCGTTCCCGCGGGCGCGCACCAAGGGTGCAGCGAGGCCGCGGAGACCGTCGAAGAGCGACGACACGTCAACGCCGAAGAAGGCGGCGGCCGCAGCCACCTCGCTGACCCTTCAGGGGGACGAACGCTTCGCGAACACCGCACCTCGAGTCATGACCGGTACCAGCGCGTCGGCGGTCAGACCGCGCCCGGCCAGGAGCGCTCGCACGGAGGCGACCATCGTGAGATCGACGTGGTCGTCGTCGGTCATCGGTACCGCGTTCACCACCGCGGCGGACGCGGTCACACAGGCTCAGCAGACATGGGCATTCGATTCCCTGGCCGCAGCAGCCCAAGCACGACACGGATCGCCACAGCACAGGCCGCCGTCAACGCCAGCCATGCAGCATGGCAGGCTGAACAGGATCGTCTCGCCGCCGAAGCGGCGGCAGCTGCTGAACGCAGGGCGGGGTCCCAGCGCTCGTCCAGTGGCGGCCCGTCCTCCGGGTCGTCATCGTCGGGTTCGGACTCCAGCGAATCCTCCAGGGACAGCGGTCATGGCTCAGGCGGCCCGACCAGTCCCCCGCCGGCAGCATCGCTCACGTCAGGAGCGGTCCGCGACGTCCTGTCCGCCTACGGATCGCTCGGGTCGTGCGGCGCGGGCCACGCCGGCTGCACCGCGTCGGACACGATCGCGTTACGCGTACAGCACGGAGCAACTGCAAGTGGCCTTCACCGGCAAGGGGAAGGCTGCTGAGAATGTCTACCAGGGAAAGCGCATCGTCAAGGTTTGCTTCTGGTACACACGCGGCAGTGCGACGGTCACGCAGACGTGGTGCTCGTCGGCGAACAGCAACGGGTCGTCCTGGGTCGCAGGACCAGAGGTCGTCGGCGGGACGTGGGACATCGCCTATCCGTGGGCCGCGCACACCGTGTTCAACATCTCGACCACCCGCATCGACCCCAAGATCTACTAGTTGCCGGGGCCGGTGGTCCATCGCCCGAAGCGCCGGCCCACCGGCCTTGGGACGCGCACTAGTCCGGGAGACCCTCGGCGTACATGACGCGTCGGACCGCTTCGACGTGGCCCCAGTACTGGACGGTCGCGGAGTCTTGGTAGCGCGCGGCGACGCCGCTCCGCCCGACCGGATATACCGCAATCTCATAACCGGACATCACCACCATCTCCGGCGTCTCAGGGTCGATCACGATGGTGTCGCCGGTCGGGAAGATCACCTCGTGACCGCTCGCGTCGCACCCGGCCGTCTCGGCGAGCCTGTCGATGGGGATCTGCTGTGGGAGGTCGACACAAGCAGTCAGGTCGCGCATTCCGCCCTCGACAACGACACCTCCGTCCCCGTAACGATGCCACCATCCCGTTTGGCCGGCGATCGAGAAGCCGAGCACGAGGGCGAACAACACTGCCGCAATCGTGAGACCCGACGTCCTAAGGATCAGTCTCCGTCGTTCGCCCATCGCTACGCTCCGTCCGAAAGAGAGTTCACCGCGTCCAGCCGCGGCGGTTTCGCCCATATGGAGCACAGGCGTGACGCAGTCGCTCATCAGCCGCTTTCACTGACTCCACACCTCCCGACCGACTGCACTGACCAGACCGCGCGCCGCCCAGGGCGAGGTCGCCCCGGAGGTCGTGGTCTGACATCGCCGCACGCGAAGATGCGGCCGGGCGGGCGGCGATCGCCGCCTCGGGGGACGATCGGGGCGCTGGAGCCGCCGTGAGACTCCCCGCCGCGGCGGGGCCGCCGAGGTACTACTTGCTGCGGTCGACCTTGTTCAGCACCCGGACGACCTTGACGGAGAGCCAGACGAGGCCCGCACAGACGGCAACGACGACAAATGTCCAGACCATCGCACTATCCTTCCTAGAAGTTGGCGCTCAACGTAGCGGTATTGCCCGACACCGTGACGGTAATGTATACCACCTTCGAGCCGATGCCCCCGACGAGCGTGTTCGTAGCGTATCGCTTCATTTGCTTTCCGTTGCCACCGGGCTGCCATCCCCAGTCGGTCAGGCTGCCCCCGACTGAGTGCCCACCTCCCACGGAGTAGTCGGTGATGACATTCCCGTCCTGCTTGATGTTCTTGTAGTTGAAGTAGAAGTAGATCCTGAGGACACCGGTGTTGTTGTCGGCGCGGCAGTTCTTCCAGTAGCCACCGTAACTTCCAGCGCTGGTGAACGTACAGCCACCGACGAAGACCACGTACGGAGAGATCCCGCCAGTCCTCGTGGCGGACGCGATTCCTTCGAGATTGGGTACGGTGCTGACCGCGATCGACCCGTCGGGAAAGTGAGTGGTCGTCCGGATCTCGGTCGTCGTCGTCTCGGTCGTCGTGCTCACAGCCCGCTCAGGCCAGTAGGAGTCCCACATCTCTCCGGCCTCGAGCTTGGCCCCCAGAGCGTCCCGCGTCGCCGCGTCGACACCGTGCTCCTCGAGAAACTCCAGTGCCGAAGCGATCTGGGCCGACCCGATCGCCTGGTCGCCGTCAGGCTGCTGAGCAGCGAACGCTCCGCCTGAAGTGACGAGCGAGAGGACGAGCGCCGCTGGCAGCAGTGCCCATCTCCGCGCATGTGACGTGAGCATGGTGACCTCCAAGGTCGACGTCGCCAGGCGGGCTGGTTCCGCGCTGATCTCAAAACAGGTTAACCACTTTTTTTCGCTCGGGTGTGGTTTTCGGAGGACTATCACCCGTCCAGAGTTGAGACAGCGACGCTGAAGCCCCTCCCCGGTTCGCTGGGGAGGGGCTTCTGCGTTCCCGCGGGCGCGCACCAAGGGTGCAGCGAGGCCGCGGAGACCGTCGGGGACGGTCGAGGGTGGCCGTTCGGCCTGTCTCGGTTCGAGCATCGGATCATCGACGCGGTGCCCGTGGCCGTGGTGATCGCCCAGTCTGCTGAAGCCTCGTCCGCAGGGGGCGCCGTCCGCCACGAGCCCGTGGAGCTCACCCCGAGCAGGGCGCGTGGTTTCAGCCACGCGCGCCGACCGGGCCCGCCGAGGTCTCTGCGGCTCTCGGAAGAGCGCGACCGATCGTTCTCGAGAGGCCCACGCACCCAGCGAGGTCACCCAGCACACCGGACACCTCGGTCAGGCCGCGCAGGCGGAGGCTCTTCCATCATCCGGAGGCGATGAAGGGTGCGGCTCCTGAGAAGGAGCCGCACCCTTCATCTAGGTCGGCGCGTGCGGAGGGGGGAGCCGCACGCGCCGGGCCTTAGGCGCGCGCCTTGCGAAGACGCAGGGCGGTACCGCCCAGCGCGAGCGCCGTGAGTGCGACGAGGGCTAGCCCCACGGTGTTGGCGGCACCGGTGGACGGCAGAGGCTCGGTCGCCTTCGGGCTGGGCGTCGGGGTGATCTCGACACGGGTCGTGTCGTCATCGGTGACGTTGGGGCCCTGGGGCGGGACCGCGGTGACAGTCGCGGTGTTGTTGACCTCTCCGGCGTTGATGTCCTCCTTGGTGAGGGCGTACGTGGCCGTGGCCACGACGCTCTCGCCCGGCGCAAGGGTCCCCGGGCTGAGGGGCCACTGCCCGTACGTGATGGCAGTGAGTCCCGGCAGCTCGTCGGTGATCACGACGTCGCGGAGAGTCGTGCTCCCGGTGTTGGTGACGGTGAAGGTGAAGGTGACGAGATCTCCCACCTTGCCGGTCGCGTCGCTGCCCAGGCCGCCGGTCTTGACGATCTGGATCGCCGAGACCGCTTCGACGGGGACGGTCTCGTCGTCGACATCGCTCACTGGATCCCCCTGCGGCGGGAGGCCCGTCACGGTGGCGGTGTTGTCGACCCGAGCGGCGTCGACATCAGCCTGGGTCAGCGGATAGGTCGCCGTCGCCGACACGGACTCCCCCGAGGCCAGGCTGCCCGCGGCGCCCGGCCACTCACCGAACGTGATGGCGCTGAGACCCGGAAGCTCGTCGGTCAGAACGATGCCGTCGAGCGTGACGTTTCCCGTGTTCGTCACGAGGAAGGTGTAGATGACGAGGTCACCTGCCGTCCCCGTGGCGCCGGCTTCGAGCGCACCGGTCTTGACCAGGTCGATCGCGGGGACGTGGGGGACGGGCTGCTCGTGCTCGTCCTCGTCGTCCACGGGCGGACCGCTGGGGGGATTCCCCGTGGTGGTCGCGGTGTTGTGGACCTGTCCGGCGTCGACGTCGGCCTGCGTCAGGGTGTAGGTGGCCGAAGCGGTCACCGACTCGGCGGGCGCGAGGACGCCCGCTTCGGCCGGCCAGGCGTCGAACACGATCTGCGAGAGACCCGGCAGGCTGTCATGGAGCTCCACACCGCTCAAGGTGACGTTTCCAGCATTGGTGATCGTGAAGGAGTACCGGATCTGGTCACCCACGCCTGAAGCAGCTCCCTGCTCGAGGGCGCCGGTCTTGATCAGGTCGATCCGAGGTCCCTGGGGAACAGGAACGGTCTCGTCGTCCTCATCGTTGACGGGCGGGCCGCTGGGCGGGGTACCCGTGGCCGAAGCCGTGTTGTCCACCTGTCCAGCATCGACGTCGGCCTGCGTCAGGGTGTACGTCGCGGTCGCGACAACCGACTCCTCCGGCGCGAGAACACGCTCGAGGGAAGGCCACTCGCCGAAGGTGATGGCCGAGAGACCCGGAAGCTCGTCGGTCAGGTCGACTGCGGTGAGCGTCACGTTTCCGACGTTCGTGATCTCGAACGTGTACTCGACCAGGTCGCCCGCGACCCCAGTCGACTCCTCCGCGAGGCTGCCGCTCTTCACCAGCGTGAGCTGAGGCAGCTGCGGGAGCGGCTGCTCGTCCTCGTCCTCGTCCTGCACCGGCGGACCGCTGGGCGGCGTGCCGGTGCTGGTCGCGTGGTTGTTCACCACCCCGGCGTCGACGTCAGCCTGCGTCAGCGCGTAGGTCGCGCGCGCCTCGACCGACTCGCCGGGAGCAAGGACTCCCGCCTGCGCCGGCCACTGAGAGAAGACGATCTCCGACAGACCGGGCAGCTCGTCGGCGATGGTGACACCGGTCAGCGTGGTGTTGCCGACGTTGGTCACGGTGAACGCGTACTCGATCCGATCACCTGCGACGCCCGCGGCGCCAGCCGCCAGGTTCCCGGTCTTGACGAGCTCGATCGCGGGCGTGGGGCTGATGGTGACGGTCTCGTCGTCCTCGTCGCTCACCGAAGGGCCCTGCGGAGGAGTTCCCGTCGTGGTCGCGGTGTTGTCCACCCTCCCGGCGTCGACATCTGCCTGCGTGAGGGAGTAGGTCGCGGTGGCAGTCACCGACTCGCCCGCGGCGAGGACCCCCTGCTGAGCGGGCCACGGACCGAAGACGATCGCCGACAGACCCGGAAGCTGGTCCGTGACGGTGACATCACGCAGCGTGACGTTGCCGGCGTTCGTGACCAGGAACGAGTACGTGACGACGTCACCGACGCGTCCGGTGGCGTCTGCTGCGAGGGCCGCCGTCTTCACCAGCTCGATGCTCGGCGTCTGGGGAAGAGGCTGCTCGTGCTCGTCCTCGTCCTCGACCGGAGGGCCGCTGGGCGGGTTCCCCGTCACGCTGGCGATGTTGTCGACAAGCCCCGCGTCCACGTCAGTCGCAGTCAGGACGTAGGTGGCCGTTGCGTTGACCGACTCCCCCGGCGCCAGGGTTCCGGGCTGAGAGGGCCATGACCCGAACTCGATCTCGGACAGGCCGGGCATCTCGTCGGTGAGGGAGACGGAGGTGAGCGGAACCGCGCCAGTGTTGGTGACGGTGAACTGGTAGTTCACCAGGTCACCCGCCGCGCCTGTCGCTCCCTCGTTGAGCGCGCCGGTCTTCGTCAGAGAGATGCTGGAGCTGGGGTTGACCGGGACGGTCTCGTCATCGTCGTCCGCCACGGGGTCCCCGGCGGGCGGGGTGCCGGTCACGCTGGCCGTGTTCTCGACATACCCACGCGCGATGTCCTCCGATGTCAGGACGTAGGTCGCGGTGGCGCTCACGCTCTCCCCCGGCGCCAGCACTCCTGCGGCGGCGGGCCACTGGCCGAAGGTGATCTCCGAGAGGCCGGGGAGCTGATCGACGAGGGTGACCGAGCCGAGGGTGACCGCACCGGTGTTCGTCACGGCGAAGGAGTACTCCACCGTGTCTCCGGCGTAGCCGTAGGCACCGGCCGCGAGCTGCGCCGACTTCTGCAGGTCGATCTCAGCGCAGTTCTGGTTCACGATCTGCACCAGCGTCTGCCGGAGCGCGTCGAACCCGCCGACGTAGTAGTCGCTGCCCTCGACCGTTCCTGAGACCTGGCTGATGTTCTCGCGGAACTCGACCAGGCCAGCACCCGTGAGGTTGTCGTTCACGCCGATCGGGATGACGCGCGTGCCGGCCGCCTTCAGAGCGTTCGCGCTGGTGACCGCCGCGTTGATCGTGGCGACATCGGTCGAGCTGCCGGGCCCCTGAGCGGGGCTCCCGTACTGCGTGGGGTTGCCATCGGTCACCAGGAGCAGCGCGTCGTACGTCTCAGGCGCAGACGTGACGGCGGCGAAGGCACGGTCCCAGTTGGTCCCGCCCGCCCCCGACGCCGGACGCTGAAGGTCCGCCACGTGCGAGGAGATGAGCGAGATCCCCTCGGCATCGAGGGCGGTCAGCGGCAGGGCCTGGTTGGACGCGTCTGCCGTCGCGGGGGCGTCGGAGGCGAAGTTGTGCAGAGCGAGCCGGACCGGGTAGCCCTGAAGGTCCTCGGCCAGCGCCGTGAGAGCGGCCTTGGCCTGCTCCAGCTGAGCGTCCGCCACCGAGTTGGACAGGTCAAGGCTGATGGCCAGATCAAGATCGCATCGATCGGGCATCGCAGGGTTGGAGGCGACCGGGACGGTTGCCTCCACAGCCTGTGCGCTGGCGATGCCCCCCGCGAGAGCAACCGTGCTGGCGAGCGCAACGCCGACGGCGCGTCGAAGGCGCCGTCCTCGAGTCGAACCCGGCGATGCTGATGGCGGACTGCTTCTGCGTGGTTGTGACGTCACGATCGAGACTCCTAAGCGATGCGAACAGGCATGGGCGTCTCACCCCGTGTGAGCCCCCGGGTTCGATGGTTGGCGGGCTCCCGAGCTGCTGTCCTCCCCCCTCCGGGAAGATCACCCGTCACTTCACCCGTTCAGCGGGCGTCGTCTCATCTACGGGTTGCAGACCGTTGCAACTCGTGCTCAAACGCGACACGCTCCCGCATGCGTCACCACAGAGCAGGGAGATGGGTCAGGATGAACACATGCGAAGAATCCTGGCCGCGGTGGGCCGCGCCCGAGAGCACCCACTCCAGGCGATCTCGCTGACTCCGGTGGTGACGCGCACCCATCTGGAGCTCGTGGACAGCGATCTCGTCGACTCGTTGACGCCTGTCGCCGTCGACGGAGACGGCACCGCGAGGACAACCTACGAGCTACCACCGGACCTTCGGCGATCGATCGAAAGAACCGGATCACCCTTCACCGAACGGGAGACTCGGGACATCCACCGCGCGTTCGCGAGAGCGCTCTCCCAGGAGATATCCGACCCCGAGGTCGGCCTTGCGCTGCGACATGCACGCCACGGCGAGGACTGGGACACCATGCATGCACTATGGGTACGACACGGGCTGGGGCTGGTGACCCGGTCCGCCGAAACAGCCACATGGGCCTTTACCGATCTTCCGAGCGAGGCCACCAAGAAGTTTCCTTTCCTCAGCCTCGCTACGGCGATATTCGATCGCACGCTCGCTGAGTTCGACGCCCCGGACCGTCGTGCCACCATCCAGACGGTCGCACGACGCGCCTCCACCGCTATCCACGCCCTCTGGTCCAACCGCAGCGGTGCAGTAACTCTCCATCTGCTCGTTGGCCAGATCATCGATGAGCGCATCAACGGGTCGCTCAAGAAGGCGGCCCAGCTGGGGGCTCGCGTCGCAGCCGAGATCGAGAAGCAGACAGAGCGAGGAACTCTCACCGACCACGGGCTCCTCGCGTGGTGCGAGTTCCAGGTCGGCATGACCCAGCTGCTTCAGGGCGACACCTCTCTGTCGAGGACCACCACCCGACGCGCCTACACAGCCGCGCTGAGCGGCGGGATCGACGCGGAGTACATCGTCGTCAACGCCGCGAGCCAGCTCGCTGTCATTCACGCGCTCAGTGGCGAGCTCAACGACGCCGAGGCCTGGGCGGATCGAGCCGAGCAGCACCAGTGCCACCCCTGGTTCGACCCGCTCGTAAGGCTCCCGGCACGGATCGCACGAGAGATGGTCAGCGTCGAGAGACTCCAGCCGTCACCGACCACGCTCGCAGCCGAGAGCGACTCACTCCGCGGCACCGAGATGTGGCCCTTCGTAGCCCGAACCCTCGCCAGGCGAAAGATCTACAACGGGAATGCGACCGGGGCCCTCCTGGATCTCTACCGGTGGCGATCGAACAGCCCCAACCACGAGCGCTTCGAGAACGAACGCCTGCTCATAGGACCCGAGGTCGAAGCACTCGTCAGCATCGGCGACCCCCACGACGCCACGAGATCCGCCGAGGCATTCTTTGCCAGACACCAGGCGCAACCCGAGGACACGCCCGGCGCTTCTCTTCCTTACGCGCGAGCCCTGCACCTGTCAGGGGACTCGAGACGAGCACGGCGGATCGCCGCGAAGATCGCGCGGTCCAACAGCCCCCATCCGCTCATCGACGTCATCGAGGCCCGTCTTCTCCTCGCCGACATCGAGCGGTCGGCCAGGAGCTCGGCGACCCACGTCCCGCTCGGCCACCTCAACGAGGCGATCGACCACCTGGGCCTGACGCGACTGTACGCAACCGTCTCAGAGGATCTCCTGAGCACTCTCGGCCGCGGCCCGAATGGCGTCCTGGACGCCGCCCTCACGCACATGGAGGCGACCGGACGTCTCTTTCCGCCTGCCGTCCAGCGTCCCGCGCTCACCCCTCGAGAGCTCGTCGTGCTCCGGCACCTCGCCGAGGGTCACCCTCTGAGCGACATCGCTCGCGATCTCGGACTCTCGGTCAACACGATCAAGACGCAGGCATCCAGCCTCTACCGGAAGCTGGGTGCATCGACACGAAGGCAGGCGGTCGATGCCGCCGCACGCGAGGGATTCCTCTAGGACATCTCGTCCTGACCGACGCACGTCCCGGTGTCGCCCCGCGGCGCCACCCGTCCACAGCGTCGTTGCCCCTGCTCGGCACCCGCGAGAGAGGTCCCCGCTGCTCGCCGGACCCGCAGCGGGGCTCGAGCCTTCATCACATGGGAGGAGAACACGTCGGGCTCCTCATCCCGAAGGTGGGTCGTGACGCTGGCAGTTCGTCGGTAGCGTGCGTGTCCCACCCTCTTCGCTGGCCAGGGGGTCGGGTGACAGGTGAGGACGATGAGTGCAGCCGACATGAGCACGCGGCCTGGGCAGGAGTCGGGGCTCGGGGGCCCGACCGGGTTGCAGGAGTCCGACGTGAGACGGCGAGGGCCGGTGGGGCGGGCCCTGGCCGCGCGACCCTGGGCGTCCGACGTCTTGTGGAGCGTGGTCGTCCTTCTCGTCGGCGGTCTCGGCACCCTCGCGATGCGTTCCACGGTGCGGGGCTCGACCGCTCTCGGCCTGTTCGACCCGAGCTCCTCGCCGCTTCACACGATGACGGTGGCCTGGCTGGCCGGCTCGGTCGTCACATCCTCGCTTCTTCTCGTTCGCCGCTCGCGACCGCTGCTCGTGGCCGGCGCGCTGACCATGGCGGGTGTCGTGTCGCTCGGGTTCGCCGGCGTGCTGGGCGTTGTCGGTCTCGGTCTCGCCTGTGCCCTCTACTCGGTCGCGTCACAGCGCACCTCTCGGACCGCGTGGGCTGCGGCGGTCGCGTCCTTTCTCGTCCTGGGTGCGGCGTGCTGGTGGTGGGAGCGCATCGGAGTGGCCGAGATGCTGTTGTGGATGGAACCGGCCACGGCAGAGGAGGACTACGTTCCGGCCGCGTTCTTGGCTGCTCCTCCGTTCTCGGGCGGTCGCCGTTCGGTGTCGCTGCTCGTGCTTCTCGTCCTCCTGGGCCTGGGGATGGCAACCGGCTCGGTGGCCCGCGCGCGGCGTCTGCACGCGGCGGGACTCCTCGAGCGCTATCGCGCGGTGGTCCGGGAACGGGACAGCAGCGCGGCTCTCGCCCGCGCCGCGGAACGTGCACGCATCGCGCGAGAGATGCACGACGTGGTGGCCCACAGCCTGTCCGTCATGGTCGCCCTCTCCGACGGGGCCGGAGCGGCGATGGACCGTGCTCCTGACCGGTCTCGCGAGGCACTGCGTGAGCTGTCGGCCACGGGCCGCTCGGCGCTGTTGGGCATGCAGGACGTCCTTCAGGCGCTCGACCCCCGTGGGGGTGAGGCCGCGGCGGCCGGCCGGCTGGCCGACCCCGTCGACGCCGATCTGCGCGTCGTGCTCGATCGGTTCCGCGCCGTCGGGATGTCGGTGGCGGAGAGTGGTCTCGAGCTCGTCGCCGCGCTGGAGACCGCGACCGGTCTCGCGGTGGTGCGGATCGTGACGGAGGCGCTGACCAACGTCCTGAGACACGCCCCCGGCGCCGTGGCGGTCGACGTGATCATCCGGCAGCTCGACGATGCGCTCGAGGTCGAGGTGCGAGACGACGGCGGACGACTCCCCAGTCTGGGCGGCGGGACCGGCCGCGGGCTGATCGGCATGCGCGAGCGCGCCGACCTGATCGGTGGAAGCCTCACGGCGGGACCGCGGCCCGAGGGCGGATGGTGTGTCCGCCTCCTGCTCCCGGTCTCGCGCGACGGATCGGGGATCGACACATGACCACCGTCCTGCTCGTTGACGACCAACAGCTCCTGCGCATGGGCTTCCGCCTGGTCATCGAGTCCGAGCCCGACCTCGAGGTCGTTGGCGAGGCGTCCGACGGCGCGGTCGCGCTCACCCAGGTCGCGGCCCTGTCTCCGGACGTCGTGCTCATGGACATCCGCATGCCCGGTGTGGACGGGATCGAGGCCACGGCGCGCATCGTCGCTCAGCACCCCTCATCCCGGGTGCTCGTGCTGACGACGTTCGACCTGGACGAGTACGCCTTCTCGGCGCTGCGCGCGGGGGCCAGCGGGTTCCTGCTGAAGAACGCTCGTCCGGCGGAGCTCGTGGAGGCCATCCGCTCGGTGGCCGCTGGCGGCTCGGTCGTGGCCCCGCGCGTGGTGCGCCGGATGCTCGACCTGTTCGCTCCGCACCTGCCGACGGCGACCGAGCGAGCCGAACCACATGCGCTGGACCCGCGGCTGGGATCCCTGACGCCCCGTGAGACCGATGTCCTGCGATGCATCGCTCGAGGAATGTCGAACGCAGAGATCGCCGACTACCTCGTGCTCTCGGAGACGACGGTGAAGAGCCACGTGGGAAGGCTGCTTGCGAAGCTCCGCGTTCGTGATCGGGTCCAGGCCGTCATCGTGGCCCACGAAGCCGGTCTCGATCGGAGCCCGGGTCCCTAGCCCCCTGGTCCGCCGCGATCCTCCCTTCGGAGGAGGGCATCGGGTGCGCGATCTCCTCACCACGGACGTCCCCGAAGCGGTGGCCACTTCCTAGCGTGGTTGCTGTCGCCGGCACCACGCCGGCGAGAGTGGAGCGGACGCATGATCGAGGTATCTCACCTGTCGAAGCACTACGGCTCCGTCGCGGCGGTGAACGACCTCTCCTTCGTCGCGCGGCCCGGTGTCGTGACCGGCTTCCTCGGACCGAACGGAGCCGGGAAGTCCACCACCATCCGCGCGATCGTCGGGCTCGAGCGGCCCACATCGGGTAGCGCCACGGTGGACGGACGACGCTACGCCGACCTCCGCGCGCCGCTTCAGGAGGTCGGCACCATGCTCGACGGACGCGGCGCACACCCCGGCCGCACCGCCGTCGGCCACCTCATGGGCCTGGCTCGCACGCATGGGATCGGCCGGTCCCGCGTCGACCAGGTCATCGCACTGACCGGCCTGGAGTCGGTCGCCCGACGTCGAGTGGGAACCTTCTCCCTCGGCATGGGGCAGCGCCTCGGCATCGCCGCCGCCCTGCTGGGCGACCCCGCGACCCTCATCCTCGACGAGCCGGTCAACGGACTCGATCCCGACGGCGTCCTGTGGGTCCGCGGTCTCCTTCGAGCGCTGGCCGCCGAGGGGCGGACCGTGTTCCTGTCCTCCCACCTCATGAGCGAGCTGGCCGAGACAGCGACCCGCATCATCGTCATCGGCCAGGGACGCCTTCTCGCCGACGACGACCTCGAGAACCTGCTGGCCACGTCCGAGCGCGCGGGTCTGGTCCGCGTCCGGGCCGACGATCAGTCGACGCTCGCGACCGCCGCCCGGGAGCTCGGTGCCCGCGTCACCACCGACGAGGCCGGAACACTGGAGATCTCGGGCACGGACGCGGCAGCGGTCGGGGCCCTCGCTGCGCGCCTTGGCGTCAACCTGCTCGAGCTGTCCACCGCGTCGGGGACTCTCGAGGACGCCTACCTGAGCCTGACAGCTCAGGCCGCGCAGTATGCCTCCAACCGCGACGACGCAGGACGAGGGGCCACGCGATGAGCACGCATGCGGCCGGAGCGCCACCGGTGGGGATGCCCTCGAGGGTCGGCGTGACCTTCGCACGCGCCGTGGCGTCGGAGTGGTTCAAGGTCTGGGGCTTGCGCTCCACCCGCGTGGTCTTCGCCGTCTCCGTCCTCCTGACGCCGGCCCTCGCCCTCATCGGAGCGAGCGACCCGAACGTCCCTGCCGACGGCTACGGGACGCTCGCCTACTGGGTGGTGAGCCTGACGATCCTCACGCAGTTCCCGCTGCTGCTCCTCGGGGTCCTGCTGGGAAGCGGGGAGACGGCGAACCGGAGCGCTGCGAGCACCTTCGTCGCGGTCCCGACCAGGACCCCCGCGCTGCTCGCGAGGACCGTCGTGACCATCACCACGAGCACCGCCGCAGCCCTGCTCTCACTCGGGCTGGCGGCCGCGGTGACGCTTGCCACCGGTCTCGGGCGTGAGCTGTCGACCGAGCTGACGCCGGAGACGACCCGGATGTGGCTGGGCACGTCGCTCTACCTCGTCGCTGCGACCACGTTCTGCTTCGGCCTCGGTCTGCTCGTAGGCCGCACGGTCCTCGCGGTCCTGGCGACCTTCGCCATCTTCATCCTCGACCTCGCCACCATCGGCGCACCCGGGGCTCTCACCTCCATCACCGCCTTCCTTCCCGGCCACGCCGCAAGCGCGGTCACCTCCAGCGAGGAGTTCCTCGACGTGCTCCGCTCGATGGACGCCGCCCCTCTCGACCCTTGGGCCAACGTGGCGATCACGATCGGCTGGGCAGGCGCTGCCGTCCTGGCAGGAATCGTCCGGACCCGGAGGCGCGATGTCTGAGACCGCTCGCCCGTCGGCGCAACACCCTCGGCCGACGCGGTCAGCCCTCGCCACAGCAACCGGTCTCCCCCGCAACCGCGGCGTCACGTTCCCGCGGGTCCTCCAGGCGGAGTGGTGCAAGGCGTGGACCCTGACGTCGACGCGCTGGGGAGTCCTGGCCGCCATCCTCGCCAACGGCGCCGTCGCCCTGTACATGGCGTACAACGCTCGTTACGCCACGCAGGCGCCGGCTCCGCGGACATCGGACCTCCTCACGCTGGGACTGGTCGCATCGCAGCTCCCGATCATCACGATCGGCGTGATGATCACCGCGACCGAGTACTCCTCGGGCGGAGTGCGCTCGACCTTCCTCGCAGCCCCTCGACGAGGCCTCGTGCTGGCTGCCCAGGCCCTCACCTCCGGCATCGCCGCGGCACTCACCGCGGCGACGACCCTCTGCCTCACTCTCCTCGCCCTCCAGGTCTTCAAGCACGACCTCGCACCTGGCTTCGATCCCCTCGCGCCGGAGACCAGCCGGATGCTCGGTGGGTTCGTCCTCTACGCCCTGACCGCCGCGGTCCTCGGCGCATCGCTGGGCAGCCTCAGCCGCAGCACCACCACCGGCCTCGTGTCTGCCCTGGGGATCGTGTTCCTCCTCCCCCAAGCCATCGAGCTCCTGGGCAGCCCGCGACTGATCGCTGTCCTCCCAGGATGGGCCGGCGCCCTCGTGGCCAAGTCCGACGTCGCGGCCGCGGCAGCCGTCGACCAGATCGGCGCGGCGCTCGCTCCGTGGCAGGGATACGGCGTCCTCGCGACGTGGACGCTTGCAGCGCTCCTCACCGCCCTCGTCAGGCTGAACCGCACCCCGCTGTAGGCCTCTGCGGGTTGCCGGCGGTACGACCGGCAGACCCGGAGGCGGGCGCGCGCACGGCGCCCACCTCCGGGCTGCACCGGGTGTCGGGAGGATGCGGGAGAGCCGCCGACACCCGGCATCACCAGCCTCAGTCGAGCTGACTGCGTCGACGCAGGCGCATCGCCATGCCGAGTGCCGCGAGGACCACGCCGCTGAACGCTAGCGGCAGGATGGGACCGGCACCGGAGTGCGCGAGGGCCGCTGAGGCGGCGGTCCTGCCACCTGCTGGCGATCCGCCACCACCGGGCGTGACACCACCGGAGGCGCCACCAGTCGGTTCCTCTCCGCCGGTGGGCGTCGTGCTTCCGCCGCTGGGCGTCCCGCCGGGCGTGCTCGGTTCGGGAGTCGGTTCGCCAGCAACGGCGAGCGTCGTGGCCGCGCGAAGCGCGCCGCTCCTCGCGAGCACGCGGATCTCGTAGTCCCCCGGCTCGATGTCGGTCGGGATCGAGAGCTCCGCGTCGGCCGTTCCCTGGGAGACCCTGACCGGTGGGGACGTCGACAGGGGAATGGCCGGCGCACCGGCCACGCCCTCGGCGGGGGCGAGCGCGAACGTCACCTCGTAGTCGACCAGGTTGGCGGCGTGGGCGGTGATCGTGTCTCCGGGGTCCACCTCGTCCGAGCTGATCGTGACGGTCGGGGCTTCGGTGTCGACGGTGCTCCAGGCTCTGACGTAGTCGACCGAGAGGCGACTGGGAGCCACCGCCGGGACACCGTTCCACGCCGAGAGGTTGAGGATGAGGTACTGCCGGTCCGTCGCGTTGAAGGGATGACTGGCGAGGAGCTGGCCGTCGTAGTAGAAGTCGACCACGCCATCGAGGCGCCAGTGGGCGCCGTAGGTGTGCCAGGCGTCGGCTTCGATGTCGACGCACTGCTTCGCGCTGCCGGGGGTCGTGTGGACGCTCGCGCAGGCCCGGCCTCCATCCAGCGACTCGAGCACGTCGATCTCGCCCGTCTCCGGCCAGTCGTGGCTCTCGCCGTTGGTCCAGAACGCCGGCCAGTTCTCGATCACGGTGCCGGCGCCGGAGGTGTGGATGCGCGACTCGACGAAGGAGCCCGGCGCGACCGTGAACTTCTTCCAGGACTGGATCATCCCACTCGTGTACTGGTAGTCGTACGTGTCGCCGCGCACCGTGCAGCTGGAGTCCTGTCGGACGAAGTCGAGGTGCAGCTCGCCGTCCTGGACGTTGACGTTGTCCGGGCCGTAGCACATCCACTCGATCGCCGGGTTGGCGCCGGTGGTCATCTGGCCGTCATGACCGTCCACCCATCCTCGGTTCCAGACGCCGAGGTCGAGACCGTCGCCGTCGAAGCCGTCGTCGAGGAGAACCTCTCTCATCTGCCGCGTCACCTGTCGCGGCGCCTCGGGAAGAGGATCGACGGAGCCGCCCGGCCCGCAAGGCTCCGGCGTCAGGTCGAAGGTCCAGGTCGTCTGCGCGCCCTTGGCGATTGCGTACCCCTCCGCTGCCGCAGCGGTGACACTGGCCTGGTAGCCGACCCGCCGCTCGGTGTAGACGACACCGTCGACCTCGGGGATCGCAAGCGTCGGCTCCACGTCGCACTCGGCAGCGATCAGGGTCGGCGCGATCGGCACGACCTGGGGCAGCGTGTCCCACGCGCGCACGTAGTCGACCACGAGCTGGCTCGGCGCCGTCACATCGCCCAACGCGCCGAGGTTGAGGATGGGATACATCGGGTCGGTGGTCCCGAGCGGGAAGCTCCACTGCAGGTCGCCGTCGTAGTAGATCTCCGCCGTGCCATCGGTCGTCCAGAAGACGCCGACGGTGTGCCACGCGTTCATGGTGAGGTCGGCGCAGCCGCCGCTCTTGCTGCCGTCACCGTCGGTCGCCTCGCCGCAGATCCCGTCGGCCTGTCCCTTCATCACGACGATGGACCCGTTGGAGGGCCAGTTCAGGCTCTGGCCCTGCATCCAGAAGGTCGGCTGGTTCGCGACCTCTCCTTCATCACCCGCCACGAAGACTCGCGCCTCGATGTAGTTCCCGGGACGAATCGTGAACTTGGAGTATCCGTTGACCATCCCGCTGGCGTAGGCGCGATCGATGCCGCCGCAGATGGACGCCTTCTCCTCGATGTCGAGCGTGAGCGCGCCGTCCGCGACCACTGCGTTGGCGGGGTCGTAGCACTGCGGCTCACCGCTGTTGACGGGGGGCGTCACCGTCCAGTCGTCGCCGAACCACCCCCGTGTCCACACCGCGGCGTCGAGCGCGTCGCCATCGAAGCCGTCGTCGAGCAGGACCGCGGTCATCCGTTCGGACACCTCAGCCGGAACGTTCGGTAGCGGACCATCGAGGGCGACGGGTACGGCTGTCGCGGACGCGACGAACCCGACGCTTCCCGCGGCGACGACCGCGCCCGCGACCGCCCCCACCCACAGACGACGGGATCGCGCGGATCCCTTGAGTGTTCTCAATGCAGTGCCTTTCTCCCGGCCCAGAGCTCTCTGGGCGTCAGTTGTCTCGAGGCATGGACCCGGACCACCGGGGTCCGGGCCGACAAGGCTAGGTACGCTCCCTCGTCGCAGCGCCCGGCGCAGATCAGCCTGCGCGCCTCGAACGGTACATCGATTTACCTAGATGCGGCAAGGGTTTGTCGGCACATCTCAGCGAGATGGAGCGCCGCGGACCGGGGTGACGGCGCGACGGCGCGAGGGACGTCCCACGCCATTGCGCGCACGTCCCCGTGCCTCCCCCGCGCGAGCCGGAGGTCAGTCCAGCGCGGCTCGGACGAAGCTCTCCACCAGGTCCAGCGTCCCGTCCGCCCAGAACACCGAGCCGCCGTGATCGGCACCGATGACGCGGTAGAGCTCGACCTCGTCACCGTCCTCGGCCACCGCGTCGGCGAACGTCGCGCTCTGTCCGAAGCCGACCAGGCGGTCCCGGTCTCCGTGGAGGATCAGGACGCGCGGCCGCGCGCGCGACCTGGCTCGCTGGCCCAGCACCCTGGAGCGCTCCAGGCGCTCACCCGCCGACAGGACGTCGACGCCTCCCATCAGCACCCCCTCCGGGCTCTCCACACCGAGGTGGTCGCAGATCGACGGCTCATCGTTCATCGTGGCGAGATCGGTCGGACCGAAGTAGTCGACGACGCATCGCACGCTCGACGACTCGCAGTCCCGTCCGGAGAAGTAGGGGTCCTCGAGCCCGTACGCGAGCAGGAGGGACGTGTGAGCACCGGAGGAGTCTCCCCAGGCCACCACTCGATCGGGATCAACCCGGAAGCGACCTGCGTTCGCCCGCATGAAGGCCAGCGCCCTCACCGCGTCCTGGACCTGCGCCGGGAACGGCGCCGGGTCCGAGGGTCGGTACTCGACGATCGCCACCACGAACCCGCGTCGCGCGAACGCGATGAGGGCCGCAAGGTGCTGGCCCAGGTCCTGCGGCCCCCACCCTGACCCGGGGACGTAGAGCACGAGAGGCAGCCGGTCGTCCTCCCCGTCGCCGGGCGGGACGATCACCTGCAGGTGGAGCGGACTGCCCGCGACTCGCGCATACTCGACCCCGAGGTGGACCCGGGGGTGGGAGGCGCTCGGTGCCGACGCCAGGTCCTGCATCCGAGCGGCCCCGACACGGGAGGCAGGAAACTGGTCGAGCGGCACGTCGCGGGGCTCGATGTAGCGCTCCGTCCGCATCACCGGCCTCCGCCCTGCGCTGCCGAGTCCGCCAGCCGGACCCGATCGATCAGGTCCTCCGCGCGTGACTCGCGCACGATGACGGGGTGGGCGCCTGTGGCGACGAGCGCGAAGAACTCGTCGGCAAAGCTGAGGTCTGGGACACGATCGTCGGGGAGGGTGAGCTCGACGCGCTCCCCGACCGCGCCCGGCTGGGGCTTGCCGTCCCGGTTGCGCTCGCGCGCGATCGCGTCGGCGACGGCGAGCCCGACTGGCTTGACCTCGTTCTCCACCGTCAGCAGACCGAGGTCGTACTCGAGCTCGTCGAACCCGGCGAGGCGACGATCGATGTCGTGCGAGCCCCACCAGGTCATCGCCCACGGGTTGGCCTTGAGCGCCTCGGTGACGATCGAGCCGGCGAACTCCGCCACGTCGGCCCCACGCAGCCATCCCGGCGAGACCCCGATCTCCTGCAGCCACACGGGGCGCTCCCGCGTCTCACCGAAGGCGCGAGCGAGCTCGACGAGGTAGCGGGCGAGGTGGTGCGTCCCCAGGCCTTCGACGCCGTATCGCTCGAGCGCGCCGGTGAAGTACACCCAGGAGTGCACGATCGATGCAGAACCGACGCGGCCGAGCACGTCGCGACTGAAGACCGACGTGTCTTCGAGCCAGGGCACGTGATCGACCCCGACGACGTGGAAGCGACCCGGAAGCGCATCGTCGCAGGCGGCGAGGAGACGCGTCAGCCATGCGTCCCCCTGCTGCCTGGTGGCGCCGTTGCCTGGAAAGCTCGCCAGCGCGTTCGGCTCGTTCCCTATGTCGATGCCGACCAGCCTCGTGCGGCCGTACCCGATCTCGGCGATCGCCTCGATCAGCCGGACCTGGGCGCCGATGACGTCAGGGTCGGAGTAGACCCCCATCGATGGCTCCTGCCAGAACGGCCGGAAGTAGGTCCCCGACATCCAACCGTTGAGCACGCTCAGGTGGACGTCGAGGTCGAGATCGGTTGCGATGTCGACGAGCTCCGCGAGCCGGGCGAGCGCCGATCGGCTGATCAGGTTCGGGTTGGGCTGGAAGATCGGCCAGAGGCAGTGAGCGCGGATGTGGTCGCATCCGAGGGCACGGATCGCGGCGAGGTCGGCGGCGATGTCGTCGGGGTTCCAGTCCAGCCAGCTGTAGAGCCAGTCGCGCGCCGGGATGTAGTTGACGCCGAATCGGACATCGTCGGTCACGTGGTCTTCCGTTCTCTTCCCTCGGGCGCTTGTTCTGTGTGAAGGACCAGGGTCGACCTCCCCGGCACGTCGACGCTCCCCTCGAGGTCGTCCGGGTCACGCCAACCCGAGCCGACGGACACGCTGGCTGGCGCGTCGGAGTGGTTCAGCAGGAAGAGGAGACCGCCTCGGCGTACCGCTTCGACGCCTGGCGGGAGGTCCGGGACCGTCGGCTGCACGCCGGCGTCATCCACGAGGCGTCCGACCAGCTCGATGAGTGATGCCTCGTCGATCCTCGCGGCGACGTACGTCGCGCGCCCGAGCCCGTGCCCTCGTCGGGTGATCGCCGGCTTGCCCGCGAGGTCTCCACCGGCGAACGTCATGACGACGCTCGCATCGGTCACCGTGATCGACTCGGCGAAGCCCGAGTAGGTGACCACGGGTCGGCCCGGATCCCGCTCGGACCAGGAGCCGGCGAGCGTACCGCCCGGTGCAGGCACGACGATGGATGCGCTGACGCGCGCCGAGGCCGGCGGGGGCTCGACCGCGCGGTCCGGTAGAGGCCAGTGCTCCTGCACCCTGACGCCGAGCATCTCCGTCAGCGGACCCGGCGCACCGGGGTGGGCGTGAACCCGCTCGTCGACGACGCCGGTGAGGTAGGTCGCCACCACGTGGCCCCCGTCTGCGACGTAGCGGTCGAGCGCTGCGGCGAAGTCGGGGGTGACCAGGAAGAGGCTCGGCAGCACCACGAGCCGGTACCGGGACAGGTCGTGCCATGGCGCGATGAAGTCGACCGCCACGCCGTTCTCGAACAGACCCGCGTGCCAGCGTCTCGTCTCGGCGTCGGGCTCGCGGTCATCCGGTCCGTGGGTGCTCCGCCTGGCCCACAGCGAGCTCCAGTCCAGGACGATGGCGACGTGCGCATCGACCGGGGCGTCGGCCGCGAGGTCGAGGCCGGCGATCCGTGAACCGAGCTCCACGACCTCTGCCCACCGTTCCCCGCCCGGTCCGGCGTGCGGAACCATCGCCGAGTGGAACGTCTCGGCTCCCGCGACGGAGGCTCGCCACTGGAACTGCAGGACGCCGCTCGCGCCGCGGGCCACCGTCTGCATGCTCCACAGCTGGAACTGCCGGGGACGCTTCGGCGTGTTGACGGCTCGCCACTGCACCGCGCTCACCGCCTGCTCGGTCTGCAAGAACGGCTTGCCTCGAGCGAGCGAGCGCATGAGGTCGCTGTCGAACGCTCCGATCCGGGCCGCTCGGGGATCGGCGGGATCCGGGTAGCAGTCGTTGCCGACGGCGTCGGCCTGGTCGGCCCACGCCCAGTAGTCGAGCTTGGGGTAGAGGCCCATGAAGTTGGTGAAGATGGGTGTGGACGGGTCACCGGACCGGAGGAGGTCCCGCTCGGTCATGAACTGTTCCAGCAGCAGATCGGAGTGGAAGCGGCTCCAGTCCACCAGTCGGCCGGGCATGTGGAAGTCCGTGGTCACGCGCGGAGGCATCACCTGCCTCCAGTCGCTCATCCGCAGCGACCAGAAGGTCGTCCCCCAGGCCTCGTTGAGGGCGTCGATGTCGCGGTAGCGCCTGCGCAACCATTCCCGGAACGCCTCGGCACAGCGGGTGCAGAAGCACTCGGTCGGCCCGAACTCGTTCCCGACGTGCCACATGACGACCTCGGCCCGCCCCCCGAAACGAGCCGCGAGCCGTTCGACGATCACGCGGACGGCCGCCTTGTAGGTCGGCGAGCTCGGGCAGTGGTAGCCCCTGGTTCCGCCGGTTCGACGCAGTCCGCTGGCGTCGACGGACGCGAGCTCGGGATCGAGGTCGGCCAGCCACGCCGGGACGGAGGCGGTCGGGGTCGCGAGGTCGACCGCGATCCCCGCGTCGCCGAGCCGCGTGATGATCCCGTCGAGCCAGTCCAGATCCCAGGTGTCAGGCGTCGGCTGGAGCTCGGCCCAGGAGAAGACGCCGAGGGTGACGAGCGTGACGCCTGCCTCGCCCATGAGGCCGATGTCCTGAGCGATCGTTCGCTCGTCCCACTGCTCGGGGTAGTAGTCGGCTCCGTACCAGACAGGAGGTCTGCCCGGGTGATCGTCGATCATGTCATCAGCCCTTCACCGCGCCGAGAGTCAGTCCCTTGCGCAGGTACTTCTGGAGGAGGAGGAACCCGATGATCAGCGGGATGACCATCAGCAGCGATCCCGCGAGCACGAGGTTGTAGGTCGACTCTCCCTTGTAGGACTGCCAGGCGTAGAGGCCGAGCGTCACCGGGTAGAGCTTCTGGTTGGAGAGCATGATGAGAGGGAGCATGAAGCTGTTCCACGTTCCGACGAAGCTGAACAGAGCGATCGTGGCCAACGCCGGGGTCAGCATCGGAACGGCGATCTGCCCGAAGATGCGCAGCTCGCTCGCTCCGTCCATACGGGCGGACTCGATCACTTCGTCCGGCACGGACCCCTCGATGTAGACCCGGGCGAGAAACACCCCGAAGGGACTGACGATCGACGGGATGATGACCGACCAGATCGTGTTGGTCAGCCCCACGGAGGCGGCGACGAGGTAGAGCGGCACCGTCAGCAGCGCGCCGGGGATGAGCAGTCCGGCGATCACCGCACCGAAGAGCACTCGGTCGCCGAGGAACCGGAACTTTGCGAGGGCGTAGCCGCACGCCGCTGACGTGACCGTCGCCCCGAGCGCCGCCGCGAGCGAGTAGCCGACCGAGTTCAGCAGCCACCGCGGGAAGAGCCCAGCACCGCGAGAGAGCACCGCCTGGACGTTGTCGGCGAGATGGGGCTCGGCGAACCAGAGGCCGTTCGTCGCGAACAGGTCCGCGTTGCTCTTGGTCGCCGAGACGATCAGCCACCAGACAGGGAAGAGGAAGTAGATCGAGGTGAGGATCAGGGCGCCGTTCACCACGAGGCGGCTGCCGAGCATCGGGGTTCTCATGCGGACCGCTCCGATCGCGTCGAGGCGAGCTGGTAGATGACGGCGAGGACGCCCGCGATCAGGGCGATGACGATCGAGATCGCGCTGCCGCGCTCGAAGTCGTTGGCGCCGAACGTCGTGTTCAGCGCCATCATCATCGGCGTCCAGTCCGAGCTGACCGCGGTCGTCACGGTCTTGAGGATGTAGGGCTCGTTGAAGAGCTGCACCGTTCCGATCATGGACAGCAGCGCCGTCAGGCCGACGGAGCCGCGGATGAGCGGCACCTTGATGCGTACGGCGATACCGGCCTCGCCGGCACCGTCGATGCGCGCGGCCTCGACGAGGTCCTGGGGAATCGCCTGGAGCGCGGCCGTGTAGATCACCACGTTGTAGCCGGTCCAGGACCAGATGGCAATGTTGGCGACCGAGAGCAGGACGGTCTGCTGGCCGAGCAGGTCGACCTGCCATCCGATCGCGTGCAGGCCCTTCACGATCGGACTGAGCTGCGGAACGTAGAGATAGGTCCACAGGAGCGTCGCGACGATACCGGGGACGGCATAGGGCAGAAACGTCGTGAGCCGGAACACCGTCGGACGCCAGACAGCTCGGGAGTCGATCAGGAGGGCGATGAGCATCGCCAGGACGAGCATCACGGGTATCTGGATCACGCCGTAGAGGAACACCCGTCCGACGGCGGCCCAGAACGCGGCATCCGCGAGGACCGACGCATAGTTCGCGAACCCTACGAAGACGTCCTCGGACGGCCCGAACCCCAGGCCCGAGGAACGGACCTGGAAGAGGCTTCGCTGCATCGCGTAGACGAGCGGGACCACGTAGACGGCCAGGAAGAGGATCGCGAACGGACCGGCGAGGATCAGCAGCGCCGGTCGAGGCGCTGAGCGGGGGCGGGGGGCAGAGCGGGTGACCCGCCCCGCCCCCCGGGTGAGCGTCGTCACTTCTCGGTCACCGACACCCCAGCGGCCGTCATCGAGTCGACCTGCTGCTTCTGGAGCTTCGTCAGCAGCTCGCGGAGCGTGCCGTTCTGGTCCTTGAAGCCACCCATGCCGTCGTCGAACACCGGCTTGGTCTCGTTCCACGTCGGCGACCACGTCCACGGCGCGACCGTCTCTGCGATGCGTGCGATCTCCTGGTTCACCTGCTGCCCGCCGAAGAAGTCGACGGTCGCGTCCCGCTCGGGGATGCTGTCCAGCGTGGCGGCCGGGAAGCCACCGAGCGCGATGGTGGTGTCAGCGTCGGACGTGATGAAGTGGGCGAACTCCATCGCCTGGGCCGGGTGCTCGCACCCGGCGATCGCGATGACCGAGCTGCCACCGTTGGGGGCCGAGACCTGCTGGCCACCGTCCCAGCTCGGCATGGGCGCGACAGCCCAGCTTCCGGCGCCGCCGGTGACGTTGTCGGCGATGAGGTCCGCCTGCCACGAGCCGCCGATGACGGCGAGCTGACGCCCCTCGCTGAGGTCGTTGTAGAAGGTCGGGTCCCACCTGTTCGTGAGGTTCAGCAGGCCCTCGTCACGCAGCTTCTGCCAGTAGTCAGCGACGTCCCGCGTCGCCTCGTTGTCGATGTCCACCACCCACGAGTCGCCGTCGATCCCGAACCAGGGGTCCGAGTGCTGAGCGGCGAGCGACACGAACCCGCCACCGTCGTCGGCCCCCATCCCGGTCAGGTAGGTCCCCGGGGCCTTCTCCGCGACGGCCTTGGATGCCTCGTAGAACTCGTCCCAGGTCGTCGGCACATCGATGCCGAGCTCCTCGAGCCGGTCGGCCCGGTAGAACATCGCCATGGGACCCGTCCCCTGGGGCACGCCGAACGCTTGCCCGCCGAAGGTGACGGCGTCCCAGGTGCGCTCGATGTAGTCCCCCTGGAACTCCGCAACCTCGTCCGTGACGTCCAGGAGAGCGCCCGCGACGGCGAGCGACGGGATGAAGGGGTTCTCCATCATCGCCACGCACGGCGCCTCGCCGGCCTTGAGCGCCGCGGTCAGCTTCGCCGCCTGGTCCTGCCAGCTTCCGGGAGCGTCCGAGTGCTCGACCTGGATGTCGGGATGCTCGGCGTTCCATTGCGCGGCGATGTCGTCGCTGCCGGCCAGGCCGGACCACCACGCGATCGTCACGGGCCCCTCGTCGACCGGAGACTCGTCGGTCCCGGTGCTGCAGGAGGCGAGCAGAACAGCGGCCGCGACTGCCGCGGTCGCGGTCGCAGCTCGCTTGATGCGAATAGTCATGTGCACTCCATCGTGTCGTCACGCCGAGGCGTGTGACCGTCACTTCCGGTCTGGGTTCGTCCGCCATGGCGTCACCTTCGGCGCCGCGGCATCGGTAGGTTAACCGATGTACCTAGTGCTGTCAACGGAAATCCTCGGTCACGAGGGTGGGACGCGCGGGTACGATGCCCCTATGTCCACTGGCGCGCGTCGACCCACCGGGCCTCGTCGTGTGACGATCAGTGATGTCGCGGAGCTCGCCGGAGTCTCGACGGCTGCCGTCTCGCGCTCGTTCAACGGGGCTGAGCGTCTCCCCCCCAGCACTGTCAAGCGGATCCACGACGCTGCCGCGCAGCTGGGCTGGAGGCCCAACGCGACAGCCCGCGCGATGAAGCGAGCGGCTGCCCACACGTTCGGTTTCATCCTGCTGCGAGCACCGGACCTGCTGGGGTCGGACCCCTTCTTCCCGCTCTTCCTCGCGGGCCTGGAGCCAGGGCTGTCAGCCGACGCCTACGCGCTCATGATCAGGTTCGTCTCCACGGCCGAGGAGGAGAAGAACTGCTACCGCGACTGGGTGGCGGAGGGCCGCGTCGACGGGTTCGTCCTGACCGACCTCCGCGATGACGACTATCGCCTGGATCTGCTCGCGGAGCTCAACGTTCCAGCGGTCGTTGCCGGTGATCCCGGGAGGTCGACGCCCTCGTCGGCCGTCTTCCACACGACCGACGGGTGCATTCGCGAGATGGTCGATGGATGGGCCGACCGTGGGCACAGCAGGATCGCTCACGTGATGGGCGATCCCGCACTCCTGCACGCGCGGCGGCGTCGGGACGTCTGGGCGGCCGCCATGGCCGCACGTGGCCTCCGAACCGATCTCATCGCCGAGGGCGGGTTCACCGAGGCCGGCGCCGATCAGGCAACGCGGAAGCTCATCGCGGCAGAGAACCCACCGACGGCGATCTTCTACGGCAGCGACGTCATGGCCGCCGCTGGCATGCGAACCCTCGCCGAGCTGGAGGTTCGCGTCGGTGTCGACATCGCGATCGCTGGCTTCGACGACGTCCCCCTCGCCCCATACCTGTCCCCACCGCTCGCGACCATCGCCTGCGACTACCGCGAACTAGGTGCCGAGGCTGCCGCGATCCTCCTCGAGGAGGTCTCGCGGAGCCACCCCAGGGGGAGGTCCGCGCGGGCGGGTAAGCGACTCGAGCTCGACGGCGCGTTCATCGCACGCGCGTCATACGAGATCGAGCCGGGGCCCAGCTCACCACGGGAGACCTCGAGCTCAGCCGCCTAGAGGCCGGCGGGCGTCACTCCTGCGCTCGCCGTTGCCGTGCCGTACCGGGTCGTGTATCGCGAGTGGTTCGCGGCGATCTCCTCCTCCGAGAGCCTCGCGAGGGTTCCTAGTCCGCGCGCGATGGCCACGGTCCGGGCGACGTCTTCGACCATGACGGCGGCCTGGAGCGCCTTGTCGAGCGAGGAGCCGATGGTGAACACGCCGTGCTGTCTCATGATGATCGCGGGCGAGATGCCGATGGATCGGACGATCTCCTCCCCGATCTCGGCGGTGCCGATCCTGGCGTAGCCGCCGAGCGGTACGTCTCCGCCGAACTCGTCGGCCATGGCCGTGAGGCAGCACGGGATGGGCTCCCCGATCGCTGCCCACGCGGTGGCGTAGGGCGAGTGCGTGTGGACGACGGCGCCGACGTCCGCACGGTGGCGATAGACCCCGAGGTGGGAGAGGGTGTCCGAGGATGGTCCGCGGTAGCCGTGGACGACAGCCCCGTCGAGGTCGACCACGACGAGGTCGTCTACTCCCATCTCGTCGTACTGCAGGCCGGATGGTTTGATGACGACCAGACCAGTCTCGGGGTCGCGAGCGGAGACGTTGCCGCTGGTCCATGTCACGAGGTCGAGGCGGGGAAGCGCGAGATTCGCCTTGAGCACGTCTCGGCGTAGCTCATCAAGCATCGGTCTCTCCTGTCGGAATCTATTCGCGGTCGCCGAGCGCGATGAGCTGAGCGGGGAAACGCAGCGTCTCGTCGACGTCCCAGGGGGAGATGAGTGGGATCCCGGCGTCCGTCAGCCGGGAGACGATGAACTCGCGGGCGCGGGAGCTGATCTCCAGCGCGTCGGGTTCGGAGTCGTTCCACATCTCCACCAGCACGCGCCCGGACCACTCCTGACGCGCCAGCTCCGCGAAAGCGGCCTCCCAGGGAACGATTCCGTTCCCCATCGGGACGAACCGTGGATGACCGGGCAGCGTGTCCTTGACGTGAAGCGCGAACATGCGACCGTGACCGGCACGCAGCTGTTCGACGACGTCAAGCCCCTGTTCGGCAAGGTTACCGACGTCCGGGTAGAGCCCGAGGTAGGCAGAGCCGACATCGTCACACACCCGGCTGGCAGCGCCGATGGAGGTGATGTCGGTGCCGTCGACGTTCTCGATGCCGAGGAGCACTCCACGGCGGGCGGCGTGGTCGGCCCCCGCTCGCAGGACGTCGACGTATCGCTGCCTCGCCCCGGGATCGGCAGGCTCGTAGTAGGCGTAGTAGCCCGCGACCTGGAGGAGCGACACCCCCAGATCCGCGCACAGATCGATCGCCTCGAGCAGGATCGCAAGGGCTCGACGTCGAACGTGACGGTGAGCAGAACCAGGACCGATCGCCCGGTGAGCGGACAGGCACAGCGCGCCGAGCGCCATCTCCTGCCGGTGGGCCGCCTCGACCACCCGCCTGCGTTCGGCCGGTTCCCAAGCGAGTCGGTCGATTCGTTCCGGGGACTCATCGACCGACAGGTCGACGAACGTGTAGCCGGCTTCGCGGGCATTGCCGAACAGAGCGTCCCAGTCGTTCGTCCTCGGCATGGCCTTCTCATAGACCCCCAGCGCGACGCCGGCACTCGGGCGCCGAGCAGAGGGTTCGGCCCGGTCCAGCTCGTCAGCCACGACGGACGGCCCGGGCGAAGCGAGCGGCGGTGGCGGCGGGGTCCGGCGCGTTCATCAGCGCGCCTCCGACGACGACGACGTCGGGTCCGTAGGAGACGATCCGGTCGATGGCGTCGAGCGTGATTCCGCCCGTGACCGCCGACTCCGCTCTGGTTGCCACCGAACGGACGATGCTGAGCGCTTCGGTCGGCGGCAGGACGCTCTCACGCAGGTCGTAGGGAGTGTGGACGCAGAGGACGTCAACCCCCAGGAGGTCGAGCTCGGCGGCTCGTTCGGCGATGTCGCGAACGCCGATGAGGTCGGCCACCACGTGCTTTCCCCGTTCGTGGGCGGCGCCGACCGCGGCTGCGACGGTGGCGTCGTCGGCCACGCCGAGCACGGAGACGAGATCGGCTCCGGCGTCCAGGACGTGGCTGGCCATGCTGGAACCGCCGTCCATGATCTTGATGTCGGACAGGACGCTGATCTCCGGTGCGGCGGACTTGACGGCGGCGATCGCACGGACGCCGGCGCTGATCCCGAGTCCCGTGCCGATCTCCGCGATGTCGACGTGGGGGCGCACGCAGGCCAAGACCTCGAGGGCGGCGTCGAGGTCGAAGGTGTCGAGGGCGATCTGGAGTCTCATCGAATCTCACTCTTCTCTGGGGTCACCGGCGCTGTGGCGCCGTCGTCTTCCACGGAGTCCCACGACTCCAGGGCAGCTACCGCGCGGCAGAACCGGCGGTAGCCGAGAGCCATGTGCGTGATCCGCTCGGGGCTCGGCGAGACCGTCCGACCGACATCGGTGTCACCATGCGAGAGGGTCGGGCGGTCCCACCCGTCGAGGGTCGTGAGGTCGGCGGCCGTCGCTGCGGCGAGCGCGGTCCCCGCGAGGCCTAGTTCTTCTTCCGCGGAAACCTCGACCGGGCTGGCAAGGCAGTCGGCGAGCATCTGTGACCACAGCGGAGACCGTGCTCCTCCGCCCGCCAGTCGGATGCGGTCGGGCGGTGTTCGACGGGCGGAGAGCAGGCGGTCGACCAGGCGACGATGGGCGAAGGCCACGCCCTCGTAGGCGGCTCTGGCAAGCTCTGCTCGGCCGTCCGTGGTGGTGAGGCCGATCCAGCACCCGGCGGCCCTGCCCGTGCCGCCGTCACCCGCGAGGTAGGGAAGGAAGACCACCTCGGACTCGTGCGAGCTCTGAGCGAGCGCTTCGAGTCTCTCGTACTCGTTCGTGCACCTTGTTCGCACATCGAGCGGGAGCGAGCGGAACTCCACGGTGTACTCCAGGCCCTCAGGGAACAGCGTCGAGCGCACCCACTCCAGGACACCGACCGACGAGTTCGATCCCTCCTCGACGAGGTAGAGGCCTGGCAGGCAGTACGCGGAGGTCAGCGCGACGCTTCCCGGGGGTGGCAGCTCCGCCGAGGCATACACGCCGACCCCGGCCGTGCCCGTGATCACGCAGAGCGTCGACTCGTCCGTGCAGCCCGCGGCCAGAGCGGCGGCGTTGACGTCGAAGAGCCCTGACGCCACACGCGTGCTCGTGGAACAGCCCAGCGCGGCAGCAGCCTCCTGAGTGAGTGTTCCGACGAGGTCGGTTCCGGTGAGCATCGGTGGCAGCCACGCCTGGGCTTCTTCGATGCCCAGCTCGGCGAGGATCCGGGGGTCGTAGGACAGGGTGTCGAGCCGTAGCAGGCCATTTCCGGACATGTTGCTGGCGTCACTGACGGCGCGGCCCGTGGCGCGCAGCACCAGGTAGTCCTTCATCGTGAGCAGCCAGCGGATCGAGGAGTAGGCAGCCGGGTCGGCGGACTTCAGCCAGGCGAGCAGCGCTGTCGGTTGTGAACCGAAGACACCCTGGCCGGTGATGGCACGCACACGGGCGGTCACGCCCTCCCTCCGCCATCGGGACGCGATGGCGTCCGCGCGGGAGTCGGCGGAGGTGATGGCCGGGCCGATGGGCTGTCCGGCGGCGTCGACCGCGTACAGTCCCTTTCCCTGGCCGGCGAACCCGATGACGTCGATCTCCTCGGGCGCGACTCCCGCCTGTTCCACCGCCAGTCGCACAGCCGTCGCGCACGCCCCCCACAGCGCATCCAGGTCCAGCTCGACGTGGCCTCCTGGCCGCGCGACCGTGACGCTCGGCAGTCGCGCGAGAGAGAGTCGCTCGCCTGACGGGGTGAAGACGCCGGCCTTGATGTAGGTCCCGCCACTGTCGACGGAGACGATGTAGTGAGCCAAGGTTGAGGTCACCTGTCTTTCCGGTATGGATCGGCGATGGCCGAGATCGGACGGATCCGTGCGGTGTGGAGATGGTTCACGAGTCCCGCGGCCCCCAGGGGTCGAGGCGGCCAGTAGCCGGGTCTCGCCACAGCGGGCTCCCGTCGTCCATGACGTTGGGGTGGTCGAGAGGGGCGACGAACTCGACGCGCACTCGACTCGTGGTCCGCGGTTCGGTGAAGAAGAGAAGGGGCTCGCCCTGGGGATTGCGATCCACCCCGTTCACGGTGACACCGAGCTGCGCCAAGCGCTCGATCTCATCGTCAAGCTCCAGGATCTCCGTGAAGGCGAGATGATGGACCCCGGCCTGGGCAAGCGAGTGGGTGCCTTCGCCGGTCGCCTCGAGCAGCTCGATGTGCGGGGCCCCCTCGACGGAGAACGACAAGCGGGCGTCGTGAAAGTGCGGCGTAGGGTCGCTGTCGTCGACGTAGTGCGTGCTGCGGTAGCGATGAATGGGGCCGAACGTGTAGCCGGTGATGGCGGACCACAGCTCGATCGCACCTTCGAGGTCGGGGACGAGAATTCCGATGTGGTGAATCAGGCGGGCGGACATGCGTCGCTCCTGTCGTACTGTCAGGCGTAGGGATGGGCGCGGGCCGGTCGCGTCACTTGACGGCGCCGGCGAGGCCGTTGACGAGGTACTTCTGCGCGAACAAGAACGTGATGATGATCGGGATCGACACCACGATGAGGATTGCGAACAGCGCACCCACCTGCGTGAAGTGCTCTCCGCGGTAGACCAGCGGAATCAGGGTGAGGGGCTTGATGTTCTTGTCGACCAGCGCGACCAGCGGAAGAAGGAAGTCGTTCCAGGACAACATCAGCTGCCAGATGACGACGACAGCGATGGAGGGTCGTGCGAGCGGGAGGTATACGCGCCAGAACATCTGCCACTTGTTCGCCCCGTCCATCACCGCCGCATCGCGCGTCTCGCTCGGGACGGCGAGGAACGACGTGCGGATCACGATGATTCCGAACGGCAGCCCGATCGCCGTGTAGACGAGCGAGACCCCTAGTGTCGTGTCGTAGAGACCAAGGAGCTGGAGAACCTGGAAGGTTGCGACGACGATACTTGACATGGGCAGGACGAGCGCGAGCGTCAGGACCCCGAAGATCAAGGCCTTGAGCGGGACGTCGAGCAGCGCCAGCGCGTAAGCCGCCATAGCGCCGAGGAACACGACGAGGAGGACCGAGGGGACGGCGATGAGCGCGCTGTTCAGGAGGTATCGAAAGATGGGGTTCTGCTCGAACACGAGCTCAAAGTTCGACAGCGACGGGTTCACCGGAAGGATGCCGAAGAAGAAGGTGGATGGATCGTTCGTCGGCTTGAGGGCGAGCCCAAGGACGAGAACCAGCGGAACCATCCACACGATCGTGATCGGCACGAGCGCCAGGTGGAGAAGATTGACGCGGGCTGACATGCGTCGTCGTGCTCTCACTTCTTTTCTCCTGTCAGGAAGCCGGCCCCGAACACTCTGGTCATGAGAAGTGCCGCACCGACCGCGATCACGAGGAGTGCGACGGAGATGGCTGAGGCATAACCGACCTCGTGGACCTGGAACCCCTGCTTGAACGCGTAGGTCGGCAGCATCTCGGTCGCATGGAACGGCCCGCCGCTGGTCATGACGTAGATCAGCTCGAACGTCTTGAGCGATCCGATGATCCCAAGCAGCAGAAGAGTCAGGTGTGTCGTCCTGAGCAACGGGAAGGTGATGCGAGTGGTGCGCTGCAAGAAGGAGGCGCCATCGATCTTGGCCGCTTCGAACAAGGAGTGATCAATCAACTGGAGGCCGGCGAGGTAGAAGAGCATCGACATGCCCGTGAACATCCAGATGTTGACCGCCATGACAGCGAACAGGGCGGTGTCCGGATCACCTAGGAAGTTCAGCTGGAGAGAGTCGAAGCCGAGCGCCCGCGCGACGGTGGCGAAGGTGCCGTGGTTCGGGTCAAGGATCTGCGACCACACGATGCCGACGACCACGGGCGAGAGAACCGCAGGGATGAACAGCAGTGCTCGGTACACGTTGCGGAAGCGCAGCGGCTGGTCGAGCATGAGGGCGAAGGCCAGTCCGATGAGGGCCTGCGGGACGATCGTCAGCGGGATCCACAGCGCTGAGTTGACGAGCGTCTTTCGGAAGACCGGGTCTCGCAGCAGCTCGCCATAGTTGCCCAACCCGACGAACGTTCCGTCGGAGGCGCCGTTCCACTGGAGGGTGCTGGCCTGGAGGTTGTAGAAGATGGGGTACGCGACGAAGACGGCGAAGAGGATCAGCGCCGGGAGGACGAAGGCGAACGAGGCTAGTCGGTCACGCAGGGTGACACGGGTCATGGAGAGCTCCTCACTGGTGTCGACGACCGCCGGACGGGGGTGTTTCGTCCGCCCGTCCGGCGGGCCGGTGTCACAGCGTGTCGTAGACCTTCTGGACGGACTCGGCCGCTTCCGCGGGCGTCATCGATCCGGCGGCGACGGCGGCGAGGGCATCCGCGACAGCGGTCTCGATCTTGGGCTCCTTGAAGTACCGGGAGTACTTGACCTCGGGCAGCCACTCGTCTGCCATCAGGCGGTAGATGTCGCGCTGCTTGTCCGACGTGAACGCCTCGGGCTCCATGCCCTTGACAGCGGGGAGGTCGAAGAGCGTGTTGATCAGCACCTGGCCACCATCACCCGCGATCCAGTCAGTGATCAGGTCGCACGCCTGCTCCTGGTTCGTCGAGCTCTTCGCGATGCCGAACAGGAACTCGGCGCCTCCGACGAACTGGGGCTCGTCAGCGCCTCCGGGAATGGTGGGGAAGAGGAAGGGCTCATATCCCTCCATCCCTCGCGACAGGGGCGCGATGGTGTCCTGGTCGGCCGTCGGGTCGGACTGCTGGATCCACTGTGATCCGAGCGGGAGGAAGAGCGCGTCTCCGGCCTCGAACATGCCGACGGCGTCGGGGTAGGGCGCCAGCGCGTTGGCGCCGGGCTGAGCGATCCCGTCGGTGAAGAGCTTCTGCCAGTACTCGAAGGCCTGGACCAGCGCCGGGTCGGTCCACGGCACCTCGCCGTCCTCGGCCTGGTAGACGGTTCCGGGAGAGATGTTGTTCGCCAGCTCGAGGTAGATCGAGGTGTTGAGCCAGTACTCCTTGGCGCCGAGGAGGAACGGCGTGAAGCCCTTGCCCTCATAGGTCGGCGTGACTGCCTCGAGCTCGGCCCACGTTGCCGGGATGGTCGCACCCTCCTGCTCCATGATCTCCGAGTTGGCCCAGATGTTCATGATCTGGGAGAGCACCGGGAGCCCGTAGTAGTTGTCGTCGCCCTCGGGGTTGCCGAGTCGCGCCTGATCGAGTGCGATCGGGTGGAACTTGTCCTCCCAGTCCTCACCCCAGACCCTGACGGCACAGTCGTTCAGCGGGAGGAGGTGGTCGCGGTACTGCTGCGTCTGGGCCCCGGGCATGAGCCCTACGACGTCGGACATCGTGCTGGAGGTCACCCGCGCCGCCAGATCGACCCAGTAGTCGGGTCCTCCCATGGTCGTCGCGTCGACGGTGACGCCCTCGTGGCCCGCCTCGAAGGCGTCGATCATTCCGCCGAGGGCGGGGTCGATCGGCGCCCAGCTCCTGAAGGTGACCGTGGTCGCGCCGCCGGACCCGCCGGCCTGGGACCCGGTGGCGTCGGTCGCGGCCGGCCGAGCCGTCCCGGCGCAGCCGGCGACCAGGCTCGCAGCCGCCACCACGGCCCCTGCTGCGACCCAGGTGTGACGTCGGTTCATTCCTCTGCTCCTTTGCATCTGGATCTGCACACGCTCAAGTGAGCGCGTGCAGTGATCATGTGTCGATTCGTGGACAGTGCGCTCATGCGTCCATGCGGTACGCTCTTATGAGCAGGCTGCGGTTCTGGGATTCGTGAGCATCCGTCAACTACTACCGGGCCTCGTTCACGAGTGAAGCAGTGGCCCATCGACTTCGGCAAGTCTATGCTTCACATATGAGCACCCCTCCTCGACGGGATGCGGCACCTGCCCGCTCCCACGACGACACCCTTCTGGCCGTCGCCCAGCGCTACTACTTCGCTCAAAACAGCATGGTGGCAATCGCTGACGAGCTCGGGATCTCACGCTTCCGAGTCGCACGACTGCTGGAGGAGGCCGAGCGGCGAGGGGCGGTCAGGATCACGCTGCACCGCCCGACCGAAGTGAAGAACGACGCGGCCGCCCACCTCAGGGCGCGGTACGGGCTTCGCCACGCCGTCGTGGTGAGCGGCGGACACCTCACCGAGGCGCAACAGCGCAGTGCGCTCGGCCGAGCGGGCGCCACACTCCTGCAGAGCCTGCTGGCTGACGGCGACGTCCTCGGCGTGGGCTGGGGTAGGGCCGTCGAGGCGGTCGCCGACATGTCCGGGACCCTTCCGCGGTGCAAGGTCGTCCAGCTCTCGGGGATCACGGGACACCCCAACAGCAACTCGATGGAGCTGGTGCGCCGGTTCTCCACCCTCACGGGCGGCGATGCATACCCGCTGTATGCGCCCCTGCTCAGCCCCAACGCCGCCACCGCCGCCAGCCTCCGCGAGTCCGACGGGATCGCCGAGACCTTCGCTCTCTTCCGCGAGGTCTCCGTCGCGATCGTCGCCATCGGCAGCTGGAATCCCCCGAACTCCCAGCTCCACACGGTCGTCTCCCCCGCGACACGCGAGATCCTCACCGCCGCCGGTCTGCAGTCGGAGATCGGCGGCGTCTTCCTCGACGCCGAGGGCCAGGAGATCCAGACCTCTCTCTCCGACCAGATCATGAGCATCTCCGCAGAGGAACTTGCCCAGGTCCCCACGGTCATCGCCGTAGCCGGGGGCGCCTCAAAGGCGTGCTCGATCCGCGCCGCCCTCAAGGGCGGCTACATCAACGCCCTCGTCACCGACCAGGCAGCCGCACGCCACCTCCTCACCTAGGCCCCAGCGCGGACCGCCGCTCGCGTCTCCGGCCACGCACCACCTCAGGGTCCGTTCGGGCCGCGCCTCGCGGCGACCGGACTCGAGACCAGTGCACGTGGGCGCAGGGTCGCCGCACTGAGTCGACTCGTCGCCACGCCGAACTCCCATCGGACGCATCCCTGGGCTCGTGGGCTGGCGTGCGCGCTGACTCCGGTTGCTCCGCTCTCGTCTGCTCTCTGGTCGTCGTCCCCCTGCCCTCCACGGACGAGGCTGCCCGTCTCCAGCGAGGTCTCCGAGTCCCACGATCCGGTTCAGCGTCCTAGGAGGGTCTGGCCGACAAAGCCGTCGGCGGTGAACCCGGGAGGGATGGCGAAGACGGCTGATCCGATCGGCGTGGTCCACTCGTTGAGCAGGTCGAGCTCGTCAAGGCGTCGCTGGACCGGGGCGAACTGGGCCAGCGGGTCTGCCTGGAAGGCCGTGAAGATCAGTCCCGAGCGGGATGTCTCGCCGGGGCCGGGGGGATCGTCGTAGTTGTACGCGCGGCGGTAGAAGCGCTGGCCGGTATCGGCCGATCGGGCACGGCGGATGTGCGCCTCCATCGGGATCACCGGGAAGCCGATGCCATCGCGCGCGGCGAAGTCCGGTTCGTCGTGCTCGCCGTCCCCGGTCAGGGGCGCACCGTCGGCGAGCCGGCGACCGACGGCCTGCTCCCGCCCGTCCCGACCGAGCAGGTCCCAGCGCTCGAGGTCCATCGCGATCCGCCGGATCACCAGGCTCGTCCCGCCGGTCAACCAGCCCTCACGGATCCAGACAAGGTCGTCGAAGTCGGCCGTCGACGGCGCGGGGTTCACGGTGCCGTCGACCTGGCCGAACAGGTTGCGCATCGTCGCCCCGTCGGGGCGGGCACCGTAGGCGTGGCGGAAGCCGTGCTGCTGCCACCGGATGGTGGCGAACGCCCGTGTGTTCTTCAGGAGCGTCCGGGTCGCGTGGGCCACCGTGACGGGATCGTCCGAGGCGACCTCCAGCAGGAGGTCGCCGTCGGACCACTGCGGCAGCAGCCGGTCGACGCCGAAGGCCGGGAGCGGCGCCAGCCACCCCGGCACGGGGGCACCGGCGCGCTGCACCAGCCCCGGCCCGAACCCGAGCGTGACGGTGAGTCTCGACGGCGTCAGCGCGAGCTCCGGCTCCATGTCGGCCAGGGCGGCCCGACCCGAGGTGAGCCGTTCGATGTCCGAGCTGAGGATGCGCAGCAGGCGCCGGAGCGCGTCCGCATCGACCTCGTCGCGCAGGTCGAGGGAGGTGAAGGTCGAACGGGCCTGTGGTGCGACCGTCACCCCGGCCTGGTGCTCGCCGTGGCAGGGCACGACGGCGCTACCGCGCAGACCGGTGATGTCCTGCGCGGGCGGGGCCGACGGGGTGTCCGAGGACGACGGGGGGCGGGCGGCGTTGTCGAGACCGAGGGCGAGCGCGGCGCCCCAGCCGGCGACGGCTCCTCCGATGAGGAGCTGTCGCCGACTGGGTCCTGCCGCGTCACCCGAGCCGTTCCGTGCGGAACTCCTGGGTGCGCGTGTCATCGGGAGCCGTCAGTGCTCGGCGTGGTCGTCTTCGTGCATGTCCATGCCGTTCATCTCGCCGCCGACGTACTCCTCGTCGGCGCCCGTGAACTCACGTGCCTGGACGGTCACCGAGTAGGTGGACCCATCGGCCAGATCGAGGGTCAGGTCGACGTCGTCACCGGGAGCGACCGGGGTCGTCAGGTCCATGAACATGAGGTGGTTGCCGCCGGGCTCGAGAACGAACGTGCCCCCGGCCGGGACGGTGAACGAGTCGACCTGTTGCATCTTCATGGCACCGTCCACCACGACGGTCTCGTGCAGCTGCATCTGCGAGGAGACCGGGGAGGAGACGCCGACCACCGCGAGGTCGGCGTCGGTGGGGTTCTCCAGAACACCGAAGGCGGCGCTCATCCCCGAGTCGGCCGCCTTCACCCAGCCGTCCACCAGGGTGAGGCCGGCGAGCTGGGTGGACTCGGCGGACTCCCCGCCGGTGGTGTCGGTGTCGACCGGCGAGGCCGTCGACGTCGCCGCCTGGGCGGTGCCGGTGTCCGAGCCGGACGCGCAGGCCGCGAGGGTCAGCGCGAGGAGTCCGGTGCCGAGCACCGCGGCCACGCGGTTCAGCGTGAAGGTCGTCATGGGTAGTTCTCCAGTGTCAAGAAGGTTCAGTTCGGGTGAGAGCGCCGATCGCGGCGCAGCGACGCGAGCCGACCGACCATCCACCACAGCACCAGGGCTCCGGCCGCTCCCGCGGCCGCGATCCCCAGCACGCGCCCGACGCCCTGCCCGGCGACACGGTCCTCGGCCCCGGGCGATGGCGTCGGTGGCGCCGACGCGGCCGAGTCCGTCGAGGGTTGCGCCGCCGAGGCCGGCGGAGAGCCGTCGGCACCCGGACGGGGACCGACGTCCCCGACCGTGAACGGGATCAGGCCGGAGATCGGGTGACCGTCGGAGGACACGACACGCCACCGGACGTCGTAGAACCCCTCGGTGAGATCCGCGAGGTCGACGACGACATCGTTGCCCGAGAGGGACAACCCGGTCGCGTGATCGACGCCGTCGAGATCGGTCACCATGACCGTGGTGCCGATCTCCAGCGGCTCGGCGGACATCGTCAGCACCACCTGGGTCGGCGGTTCGTCGAGCACCTCTCCTGCCAGAGGAACGGAGGAGACGAGCTCGTCATGGCCATGGGCAACGGGGGCGACCAGCACGAGCGCAAGCGCGAGCATCCCGGCCGCCACCCAGCGACGCGTGGGCATCAGGGCATCCTCGGAGCGCGGGCGAGAACGCCCGCAGGGGTGGAAGAGAGCCGCACCGGTGTCCCGGCACGGATGATCGGTCAGGCAGCCAGCCCCAGCGGGGGTGCGCGGCCCGGGACCACCCGGGTCAGGAGCAGCAGTCGGAGGACATCGACCGGCGCGCACACGACCACACGCGGGCCCTCGCCTGGTTCGACGAGCAACGGCGTGGCGGGCAAGACCGCGGCGACGGCGGCCCGGCCGAACGCCACCAGCCACCGCACGAGCACCTCACCGCGATGCAGCACGAGAGCCGTGACGATCGCGGCCACCAGGTGCATCGACCACATCCGCACGTCACCGTGCAGCATCGAGTGCTCGACTCCACCACCGTGCGAGGCGCGGTCGACCACCGCCGCGATCTCCGCGGCACCCTCGGCGCCGCCGTGGTGATGTCCGCCCGGGATGGCCGAGATCACGGCGGTCGATCCCGTAGCCACCGCACCGAGAGAGAAGGAGACGTGGAACACGACCTGCGCCAGACAGGCCGCCGCCATCGTCGTCAGCAACCGGGGACTGCGCGACATCATCGCGCTGGCACCGACACAGGACAGGATCAACGGCACGAGCAGCCCGAGCGGGCCGGGAGCCGCTCCACCTCCAGCCAGGTGGAAACCGAGTGCCAACGCGGTCGACGCGGTCGCGGCACCCACCCCGCGCAGCACCCGCACCCGGCCATCCACAACCGACATCCTGACACACCGTCAGGGCGCCGTATCTGGACACCCGGGGACGTTCACCGACGAGGGCGGAAGCTCGCGCCTCAGCCGGAGATCGCGAGAAGGGGCTCGTCCGCGGCACCTCCCTAGCCCTCCGACGGGAGCGCCCTCACACCACGGCACTCATGACCTCCGACGTGTACGACAGCCTCATGCCGGGGCCCAACGTCGAGCGGGCGAGAGGCGACCGCGGCATGGCCGAGATCCTCACCCACGCAGTGTTCTGCGCCTGCGGGCCCAGGCAGTCCACGCAGGCTTGCGTCTCCGCGTCAGCGCGGAGGCTCCGGGACCAAGGTCCCACGAATCCGTCTCACTCCGCGGTTGATCCACGGCACGCGCCCCGCCCGGCTGCCCAAGGCGGTCCGCTGGAGCTCCCGACGAACGGAGCCCCCATGTCCAGCACGACTCACGTCAGCACGACGACCACGACCACCCCCCGCGCCGACGCCGCGTCCGCCCGCCGCACGCGCTTCGGCGACGTGCTCGCCGGTCGCACACCCGACCGCATCCCGGTGACCGCCTGGCAGCACCACATCCCCGCCGAGTCCGACGTGGTGGCGCTCGCCGACGCCATCGCCGCCGAAGTCACCCGGTACGGCTGGGACTGGGTCAAGGTCAACCCGCGCGCCACCTACCTGCCCGAGGCGTTCGGCAACGTCTACGACCTCTCCGACTACGACGGCGTCCTCCCGCGGGCCTCCCGCCTGCTCCTGCACTCGGTCGCCGACCTCCACCTCGTCCGGGCCACGACGACGGCGCACTCGCTCACCGAGCACGTGCGGCTCATCGAGCTCCTGCGCGAACGCCTCCCGGCCCACCCGCTGCTGCCGACCGTCTTCTCGCCGCTCTCGGTGCTGCTGGCGCTCGCCGGCGTGCCGTCGTACGCCACCGCCCTGCCCACCGACGAGCCGGGAGCCTCGGACGGCACCGCGACACGGCTGCCGGTCGATCTTCTTGCGCAGTGGGTCGCCGACGACTCCGAGGCCGTGCACGCCGCGCTGCGAGCGATCGCTGACACGCTCGTCGACTACCTCGCCGCGACCACGCTCGCGGGCGCCGACGGCGTCTTCTATGCCGTCACGGGCACCGCGAACCCCGCGATCACGACACCCGAGCTGTTCGCCGAGCTCTCGACGCCGTACGACGACGCCGTGCTCGGCTCCGTCAGCGGGTGGCGCGTGCTGCACACGTGCGGCGCCCACGCCGACCCGGCACGGTTCGACCGCGCCGGCGTCGACGCGATCCACTGGGACGCCACGGCCGACGGCAACCCCCACCCCGGTGAGATCTTCCTGCGGGCCGCGATCGTCGGCGGGTACTCGCACGAGGCTGCCGGACGGGGGGATCTCGACGTCGTGACCGCCCAGGTGCGCGACGCGCTGACGAGCCCGGCGCCCTTCCTGCTCGCGCCGTCGTGCTCCGTCCCGCCCACGGTGCCCGCCGGGGTCTACGAGGCGGTCGCCGCCCTGAGCGGCACCGCCGGGTAGACGACGTCCCGCCGCCGGGGTCCAACCCGTGAGACGCGGGCCGGACCCCGGCGCCGTGGGGGTCGGCGGACCTACCGTCACGACGTGGACACCGAGACCGTGCTGGGAGTCGCGACGCTCGCATCGCTCCTCGCGCTCGCGACCGTCGTCGGGCTGCTGCTCCGGCGTCGCGACGGACGCCGACGCGCGGTCGGCACCGGGGCGGACGCGCCGGGGCTGGGCGAGCTCGTCCCAGGGCACGAGCTCGGCGCCGACCCGGTCGTCGTGCAGCTGTCCGCGGCGGTGTGCGCTCCCTGCCGAGCGACGGCGCGCGTCTGGGAGAGCGTCGCCGCAGCCGGTCAGCACGTCGAGCTCGACGTCGAGGAGAACCTTGCGATCGTCGCCCGGCTCCACGTCTGGAGGACGCCGACCTCGTTCGTCTTCGCGCCGGACGGCTCGCTCGTCATCCGGATCGACGGTGTCCCGACGCGGCAGCAGGCGCGCGAGGCGCTGTCCAGCGCCGCCCCCGGCTGACCGCCGCGCCCGGCTGACCGTCCCCCGTCCCCGCACGTCACCCACCCAGGAGGAGCCCGTGTCCCAGTCATCCCAGGAGACCCGCCCCGTCGCGGGCATCGACCCGCGCGGACCACGCGTCGGTGCCGCGCTCACGGCGGTGCTGCTCGCGGTCGTCCTCGTCGTCCAGGGACTCGCGACGGATCGCAGGCCGGTCGCGCTGATCGTGCTGGCCGTGGTCGTCGCCGGATTCGCCCTGGGCGCGGCCGGCGGCGTCGGCCGCACCTGGCAGAGCGCGGTCTACCGGTCGCTCGTCGCGCCGAGGCTCTCCCCGCCGCGCGAGCTGGAGGATCCTCGCCCCCCGACGTTCGCGCAGCTCGTGGGTCTCGTCATCACCGCCGCCGGCCTGCTGCTCGGGGTGGTGGGTGTCCCCTACGCGGTGCTCGTCGCCGCAGCGCTCGCCTTCGTCGCCGCGTTCCTCAACGCCGCGTTCGGTCTCTGCCTCGGCTGCGAGCTCTACACGGTCCTCGTCAGGCTCCGGGGCAGGACCCGGCCGGCCGGCTGAGCGCCGACCGCGACGGGCGCCGGAGCCCGACGGACCGCGTCCCGGGTGTCCCGCGTCGGCCCGGTGGGGGACACGGGGGTAGGTGGACCGGGTAGGTGTGGCGGGCGGGACGGGTCGCCACCGACCGGCTGTGGTTCGCTAGTCCGCGAGGGATCTTGATTGACGGGGGAACGGCGCAGGCGCCTGCGTGGCAGCAGGCTGCCGCGCTCATCCGGGTGGTCGCGTTCCCGGTGAGGTCGGTCCGCCGAGAGTAGGGTGTGGTGATCCCCGTCCGTCGAGTAGGTGACGTCGTGACGCCTGTCCGTCGTGCCGACCTGGTGGAGCGCATCGACGCTCCGTTCGGCCTCGTCGTCGTCGAGGCCGTCCCGGGAGCCGGCAAGCGAACGCTGCTGACCCAGTGGGCGCGGCAGGGCCAGGGACGGGTGTTCGCCACGGGCGTCCAGGCCGTCCGCACACCGGCCGAGCTCCTCGCCCACACCGTCTGGGCGATCCAGCGGGCCGCGGAGCGTGACGGCCTCCCCTTCCCCTCCGCGCTGCGGGAGCCGGCGGCCCCCGCCGACGTGACGGAGCTGGTCGACGTCCTCACCGGCATGCTGCACCTCCTCCCCTGGCTGCGGGTCGTCGCCTTCGACGAGCTCACCGAGATTCGGCCGGGACTCGTCGTCGAGATCTTCGACCGGGTGCGTCGGGAGCATCCATCGCTCAGACTCGTCCTCGCGACGGTCGACGGCACCGAGCACATGGCGGCGGCCCGTCGCCGCGGCATCCCCGTGTCGCTGCTGCGCGACGAGGACGTCCGGCTCACCGCGGAGGAGACGCGCGAGTACGTGCGGACGGCGATCCCCGGGACGTCGGACGAGGCGGCGGCGCGGCTGTGGCAGGCGTCCGCCGGGTTCGGCCAGCTGGTCGTCGCGGCGGTCCGCGAGATGCCCGAGCGGGCGGCCGCCGGCGACGTCGACCCCCCCCACCTCGCGCCGATGTGGCCCTCGTGGCGCATCGCGCGGCGCCGCCCCGCTGCCGGCTCCTCGTTCGGACGCCCGGCCGCGCGGCTGTGCCGCCCCCCCCGGTTCACCGTCCCTCAGCCCCGCGGGATCGCCCGTGCCCCCCACGTCGATCCGGGCCCGGCCCGCCTGGGCCCGAGCCCTTCCATCCCGCGCGGGCCCCGCTGGGACTGCGGCAGCGCCCTCTTCCCCTGGCACGGCGGGCTGCGGCGGCTGCGGGACGAGCAGGCGCGCGACACGCTGACCGGACGCCAGGTGGAGGCCCGCCTCGAGCGCATGCTCGAGGTTGCGCGCACCACCCATGACTGGCCCCTCGCCCTCCTCGCCCTGCTGGAGCTGCGCCGCGGCGAGGAGGCGGAGACCCTCGCCGTGCAGCGGCTGTGGGAGCTGCTGGCCTGCGACGACCTCGATCTCGCGCCCGCGCTGCGACTGCTGCGGCGCGACCAGCTCGCCTCCTCGCCGACCCTGCGCCTGCTGGAGCTGGTCATGGGGCGCCGGGGCGTTCCGCTCTCCTCCCGCGACGACGCGCTCGTTCCGCCGGTGCTGCTGCGCTGGCGCCGGGAGATCTCCTCGCTGGAGCCCCGGGCGCGGCTGGCACGACTGGCGCCGCTCGCCCATCAGGCCAGCAGCTCGGGCGCGCTCGACCTGGCCGACGAGCTGCTCACCCGGTGGCTGGAGATCGCGGACGACATCGGTGAGCACCTCCTCGCCCATCCCGACGCCGAGGTCGTCTCCGCCGCGCTCATCGCGCTCCAGGTGCTCATCCAGCTAGACCGGTACACCGAGGCCCATGCCGCGCACCGGCTGGCGCGCGCCATCCTGGCGGCCGACGGGCACGGCGACTGCGACCCGTCGGGCGGCCGCCAGGCGGAGCTGGCGAAGGCGCGCGCGCTGCTGGCCTGGCTCGACGGCTCGCCGTACCGGCCGTCGGGTTCCGATCCGATCGATCTCGTCCTTCCCACGAGCCGGCGCTCGTTCGACATCGTCGTGCGCGCGACCTCACGGGTGCTCGAGGCCCTGGACGCCGGAGACCTCGACCAGGCTCGCCGTCTCTCCGCCGGCGCGCTCTCCCAGGTGAGCGACCCCGTGCGGTGGCCGGTGCTGCTGCTCGTCCACGTGCTCGTGCTGGTCATGCGGGGCGAGCGAACCGAGCTGGAGCACCTCGAGGGGCGGTACCTGGGAGAGGAGTGGCGTCGGCGGCACGAGAGCCCCGGAAGGCGCGTGCGCCCGATCGCCACTCTCGTCCGGGTGCTCCTGGACTACGTCGCCGGCCGGGAGATCTCGCCCGACCTGGAGGCGGCCGTGCGCTCGGCGCGGCTGCTGTCGGACGACACCGAGAGCCCGTTCGGTCAGTTCCTCGTGTCGCTGGTCGCGACGCTGCGCGGCGAGAGCATCAGCGTCGCGCGGCTGGACTGGGTCGGTCGCGGGAACGTCCGCGTCCGGGACGCCGCGCTCCTGCTCGAGGCTCTCCGCGCGGTCAAGTCGGGGGAGGACGGCCTGGCCCGCGTGGCGCTGCGGACGCTGGGGCTCGAGCCCAGCGGCGTCGCTCCCCTCGCCCTCGCGGCCGGCACGCCGGCCGAGCGCGAGGAGGTGATCCGGCTGGCGACGGAGGTCATGCCCCCGAGCGAGGTGGCGCGGCTGGAGCTCTCGCGCGCCTACGTCGGCGTCTCGCCGGACCGGTGGCCGAGCCTCGAGCTCTCGGAGCGTGAGCACGAGCTGCTCGCACTGATTCGCGACGACCGCAGCAACGCCGACATCGCGCGGGAGCTCTTCGTGAGCGTCAACACGGTGAAGTTCCACCGCACGAACCTCTATCGCAAGCTCGGAGCGAGGAACCGGAGTGACGTGCTCGCGGCGGCGCTGCGGTTCGGTCTGTAGCGTCCGCCCGTCTCCGCTCGTCACCCCCGTCTCCGTCCGTGACGTGATGCTCGTCACGGTTCCTCCCCGTCCTCGCGACCGGCGCGCGACGCTCCCGCGCGCCTGCGCGGCCTCGCCGACATGCCGAGCCGTCCCAGATCGATGTGAACGATCTCATCCCGTCGTCGTGGAGGCACGGTCCGGGCGACCGAGGAGACGGCGCCACCACCGATCCACCCCGGGTGGGGTGGCCGGGTAGGTTTCCGCGCCGCCCGGTCGGACGCGCCGAAGCTCGGCCTAGCGTCGCTGGCGGACCGTTGCGCGGCGTCGGGGGGCTTCGTAGCCCTCCGGTCGTGCCCGCGAACGGCACGGGGGCGCGCCAGGGGGGTGCGCCGATGAGGGGAGACAGAGTGTCATACGAACGCATCCGTACGAGGGAGCGCGCCGGACGCGCGCGCGGGACGGCCGGGCTCGTCCGGCGCGGCGTCGCGGGCGTCCTCGCCGCACTGCTGAGCCTGGCGACCATCGCCGGCCTCGCGATGCCGGCAGCCGCCGCGGGGGGCCAGGTGACGGTGAAGCCTCCGACCGCGGGGTCGAGCCACGACGGCAAGCCCGTGTTCGAGGCGGGCAGGCCGTACGTCCTGGAGGTCGGCTACGGGTCGATGGACGACGGCGCGGTCGCCGTCGTCGAGGTACCGGACGGCGTGGTCGTCGATCCCGCCTCACTGGTCGTGCCGCCGGGCAACACGGCCGTCGCGAGCCTCGACCTCGACGAGGCGGGCAACGTCGTCATCACCTTCAACGACCCCTTCCCCGCCGACACCAACCAGGGCGGGTTGCAGCTCAAGTTCGCGTTCGAGAACGTCGTGAGCTCCCAGGAGCGCGAGATCACCTGGGTCGCCGGGCCGAACTCCGTCCCGATGACGGTCATCGTGATCACCGAGGGCGACCAGCCGAAGAACGTCACGAAGCACGAGGGCAAGTCGGGCGGCGCGTGGCTGGGCGTGTCGGTCGTCGACGGCGCGGTGGTCTTCCCCTCGGACGTCCTGACCCGGACGTTCGGCTACACCCTGACGGTCAACAGCTCCGAGGCGCGCACCGTCGACGTCACCGACGCGCTCCCCGATGGCATGGTCCTCACCGGCGACCTGACCGGGAGCAAGACGGTGCGCGACGCCGCGGGGCTGAACGCGACGACGAGCGATCTCGGCGCACTGGCGGAGCTCTCCGGCTCCTCCTTCGCCTACTCGTTCGACGCCGAGGCGAACTCCGAGTACACCTTCGCCTACAAGGCGAGGATCGCCGACCAGACAGCTCTCGACACCATCGCGTCCGCGATCCTCGAGAAGCACCGTGAGGCCGCCGCGCAGGCGGCCGAGACCGGCAACAAGGTCGACTACACGTACCGGCTCACCAACGGCGCCGTCATCGACGGCACGACGGCCCGGGCCGACGTCACGTTCAGCGGCAGCATCGCCGCCGAACCGCGCCCGAACGTCGGGGGCGCCGCCAGCAAGAGCTCGACCGGCGTCGGGAACCCCCAGGAGATCGTGCTGGCCGACGACGGCGTCACGCTCGCCGAGCCGGTGCCGGTGACCTACCGGATCCGCGCAAACCTCACGACCTTCGGCGACTACGTCGACCACCCGAAGTACGGGCTCGCGCAGAACGTCGTCATCGACGACGTCCTGCCCGCCACGACGCGTTGGCTCCCCGAGTCGGACGGCTTCATCTCGCTCGCCGACGAGGCGGCCGAGCCCGCGCGCACCATCGAGCTCACCCGGGTCGAGGTCGCGGACGACGTCACGGCCGAGGAGTTCGCCGACGACCAGTACGTCGGCAGCTACGCCGTCGTCGGCAACCGGCTCCTCGTGAACGTCGGACGGGACGTCACCCAGAACCTCCTCGTCCAGGCCGCAGCCGAGATCGTCTCGGTCGAGGGCGTGCCGACCACCCCCGCCTCACAGCTCGCGCCGACCGAGGCCACGAGGTGGAACGGCCCCACCAACACCGCGACGCTCCGCTTCGTCCAGACGAACGGCGCCGTCACGACGCCTCGGCCCTCGACCGGGCACACGCTGGTGACGCTCAAGGACCCGAGCGAGGGCATCGACGACCGGACGAAGTTCGACAAGTCGACGGGCGAGGGCACGATCGTCGCCAAGCCCGGCGAGGTGCTCCTGGTTCCCTTCACGTTCGAGGTCGGCGACGGCGTCGGTGACGCGCTCAAGTCGCGGATCGTCGACACCATCGACCACTCGGTCTTCGACGTGACCGAGGAGACGCTCGCCGCGATCAAGGACTCCATCGACGGGACCTACGCCTGGACCTATCCGATCGACGGGGACGGCATCGACGTGACGCTGGAGGGCGACGACCTCGTCTTCACCCCGATCGCCGGTTCCTTCCCGAAGGCCCGGGACGAGTGGAACCCGGCGCCGACCGGCGAGCTGACGCAGCGCTTCGTCTTCACGGTCGACATCCCGACCAAGCCGGTGGCAGGGAAGAAGAGCTTCGACGTCGTCAACTCGGCGATCTACGCCGGCGCGGACCGGGAGGTCGTCTACACGAGCGAGACGGTCGCCAGCGCGAGCACGTTCGGCGACGAGATGGAGGTCCGCAAGACCGTCGCCCCCGCCGACGCCGATGCGCGCGAGGCGTTCGACGCCAACCTCCGCGTCGAGGTCGCCACGGACGAGGACGGCACGACGACGCTGGTGAACGACAGGTTCGTCTACCGGGTGGAGCTCATCCCGCACGGCACCTTCAGCTCGATGTTCTTCGACGTGGTCGACGTCCTTCCGGACGAGGTCTCCTTCGACGGCTTCGTCGACCCGTCGACGCTCGGCTCCGGCGAGGTCGTCGCGGGCGACTCGTACCGCATCCCGGGCGCCGCCGGCTTCACCGCGACCTACGACGACGGAACGGTCACGATCCCCGCGGGCACGTTCAGCAACGGGCAGCCGGTCGAGCTGTTCTTCCAGGTGACGCTGACCGAGTTCGACGAGAACGTCGCCGTCGACAACATCATCGGCGGCTCGCACGCGACGATCATCCCGGGCAACGACTACCCGCTGGCCGTGTCGAAGGTCGATGCGGACGACCCGCAGGCGTCGCTCTCGGGCGGTGTCTTCGAGGTCCGGTCGGGAACGGAGGTCCTCCATGCCGACCTCCACGTCGTCGAGGGCCGGCTTCTCACCCAGGACGGCCGCGTGCCGACCGTGACGGAGCCGGGCACCTACCAGGTGGTGGAGGTCAGGGCCCCGGCCGGCTACGTCAAGGGTGAGATCGACACGTTCGACATCACGGTCGTCGACGGCGGTGGTGTCGCAGCGCTCGAGATCGTCAACCGCAAGGGCGAGAGCCCGCAGCCGGACCCGAGCGTCTCCGTCGGCGACCTGGTCTGGTTCGACGAGGACGGCGACGGCCTCCAGACTCCCGGCGAGCCCGGGATCCCCGGCGTCGTCCTCGAGCTCGTCGGGCCGGACGGCGAGCCGGTGCGGCACGTCGACGGCTCGCCGGTCGAGCCGACCACCACGGACGGCGACGGTGGCTACACCTTCGACGACCTCCCCGTGCTGGAGGAGGGACAGTCCTACACCGTCCGGATCGTGCGGGACCATCCCTCGACCGTGACGGCGCTGGAGCCCTACGTCCCCACCGTCGAGACGGATGGCGAGCGGGGCCGGGACTCCTCCACCTGGGAGGCGTCGTCCGACGGCCTGACGAACGACGGCGAGCGCGACGACACCCTCGACTTCGGGTTCGTCCTGCGGCCCGTGCCGCCCGCGACCTACGCGATCGGCGACTACGTGTGGATCGACGCGGACCGCGACGGCCTCCAGGGCCCCTCCGAGCAGCCCCTGGCCGGCGTGACGGTCACCCTGTTCGCGGTCTCGCAGGACGGCACGCGGACCAGGGTCACGAGCACCGCGACCGATGCCGCCGGCCGGTACCTGTTCGACGAGCTGTCGGCCGGCGTCTACCAGGTCGAGTTCGTCCTCACGGACGAGCAGGCGAAGCTCTACGGCTTCACCTCGCCGGACGCCGACGGTCACGGCCGGAACTCGGACGCCGACCCGATCTCCGGCCTGACGCGCGAGATCGTGCTGGACGACACGAACACGTCGCTCACCACCGACTACGACCGTGAGGTCAGGGCCTCGCGCGGGATCGACCCGACGTGGGACGCCGGGGTGATCCTTCTGGACCCAGCTCCGACGCCGACGCCCAGCGGTGAGCCGACGCCCAGCGGTGAGCCGACGCCGAGCGCGTCGGGCACACCGGGGCAGGGCGACGACCTGTCCAGCACGGGCGCCCCGGTGCTCGGGGCGATCGCGGTCGCCGCGCTCGCGCTGCTGCTCGGCGCTGGTCTCGTCGTGCGACGGTTCCGCACGACCTGACCCGGTCCACCGGCCACGTCCCCCACCGGGCCGGTGTGCGTCGACGCCAGTCGTCGACGCACGGTCCGACCCGCCGGGATGCCTCCCGGCGGGCCGGACCCCCCTGCCGGGGGGGGCCGGGACCCCCGCCGTCATGGGGCCCCGCCCCCCCCGGGTCTCCGTCGCTGCGGCCGGGCGCGGCGGGGGCGGCCCCGGAGGGGCGCGGGGCGGC